>Ga0074199_1000019_pt1 | contig 416917 bp, 361 predicted proteins | sample EPASupsiteSAE347_FD_64528 | JGI IMG/M metagenome (GOLD analysis project Ga0074199, IMG submission 64528) | Bioremediated contaminated groundwater from EPA Superfund site, New Mexico - Sample SAE3-47 | ecosystem: Environmental > Aquatic > Deep subsurface > Groundwater > Contaminated ... | reverse complement strand
GCAAGACACCGCGTGATGGCACTCGTCAGGGTGGTCTTCCCGTGATCTATATGTCCGATGGTTCCTATGTTCACATGTGGTTTCGTCCGTTCAAACTTTTTCTTACCCATAGAGGACCTCCGTTGCAAATTTATCTTTTCTTCTTAAATTCTCTAATATGTTGGATGGTACGGGGTGGTAATGGAAAAATTCCATACTGGAGTAACCGCGTCCCTGCGTCAACGACCGAAGCTGCGTTGTATAGCCGAACATCTCATCAAGAGGGATGTGGGCAAGGACGTGTTTGAAACCATTTCGATCATCGACCTCAAGGACTCTTCCCCTGCGCGACGTGGCGTCTCCGATCACGGCGCCCATGGCTTCCTGCGGGCAATGAATATCGACCTTCATGATCGGTTCAAGAACTACGGGGTTTGCCTTCGATACGGCCTCTTTTACGGCAAGGGACCCAGCAAGCTTGAATGCCAGTTCCGATGAGTCGACATCGTGATACGAACCGTCAATGAGCTCCACCTTAACGTTAATAAGGGGATATCCCAGATAGATACCCTTTTCCAGGGCCTCCCTGATACCCGTCTCGATGCTGCTTATGTATTCCTTGGGTATGGCACCGCCGATGATCTTGTTCTCGAAGACAAAATCGGCGCCATCATGAGGGGCTATATTGATGACAACGTGGCCATACTGACCGCGGCCGCCCGATTGTTTTATGTATTTTCCCACTGCCGAAGCGGGCCTGGTGATTGTTTCACGATAGGCGACCTGTGGAGGTGACGTTACCATGTTGAGACCATGCTCTCTCTTGGCCCGGTCCATGATGATCTCGAGATGGAGTTCGCCCATCCCGGAGAGGATCACCTCGCCAGTATCCCCATCGAGCTTCACAGTCAATGACGGATCTTCAACGGTATACTTGTTGAAAACCAGCCACATCTTTTTCAGGTCGTCCTTTTTCTTCGGTGTGATGGCACAGGACAGGACAGGCGAAGGGATCTCGATGGTCTCGAAGACGACGTCGTGATCGGTGGATGCAAGGGTATCGCCTGTAACGGCACCTTTTAATCCCACGATAGCGCAAATATCGCCGGCGCTGACCTTTTTGACGTCCTCGCGTTTATTGGCGTGGAGCCTGAGTATCCTGCCCACACGTTCCGTTTTGTCCCGTGACGTATTCGTTATCGTATCGCCTGCCTTGAGCTCGCCCGAATAAACCCGGATGTAGCTCAGGTGACCTACGAAGGGGTCCGTCATTATTTTGAAGACGAGGGCACTCATCGGCTCTGTTTCGATGCCTGTGAGGCTTAGCTCTTCGCCTTCTTTGGTCCAGCACTGGTAGGGAGCAACATCGTCCGGTGACGGAAGGTAATCGACGATGGCATCGAGCAGCGGCTGAATCCCCTTGTTCTTGAAAGCACTGCCGCAAAGAACCGGCAGGATCTTACCTTCCAGGGTTCCCTTCCTGATGACGTTCTTTATCGCCTCGTTGCTGATGTGTCCACCCTCGAGGTATTGCCCCATGAGGTGATCATCAATCTCCGACAAGGCCTCGAACATTGTCTCTCTGAGCGCATGGACTTTTTCTTTATACTCTTCGGGGACTTCCTCATCACCGCAGTCGAGACCCAGACGGTCCCTGTCATACCTGTTCATCTTCTCTTCAATGATGTCGATAACCCCGATGAAGTCATCACCGTTCTTGATGGGTATCTGAAGTGCAAGCGGGTTGGCCCGCAGGATATCGCGCATCATGGCGGTACATTTGTCGAAGTCCGAGCCGGGCCTGTCCATCTTATTAATGAAGCCTATGCGGGGTACGCCGTACCTATCCGCCTGTCTCCAGACGGTCTCCGACTGCGGCTCTACGCCTTCGACGCCCGAGAAAAGGGCCACAGCCCCATCAAGGACGCGAAGCGACCTGCCGACCTCGATGGTGAAATCTATGTGTCCCGGAGTATCGATGATATTGATCCGGTGGTCCCGCCAGAAGCAGGTGGTCGCGGCGGCCGTGATCGTGATGCCCCGCTCCTTCTCTTCTTCCATCCAGTCCATCGTTGCGGCGCCATCATCAACCTCGCCTATCCTGTTGTTGACGCCGGTATAAAAGAGGATCCTTTCCGTTGCAGTCGTCTTCCCTGCATCGATGTGCGCCATGATCCCCACATTTCTTACTCGATTGTTCATTATAAACCTGTTACCACCTGTAGTGGGCGAAGGCCTTGTTGGCTTCTGCCATCTTGTGGGTGTCTTCTCTTTTCTTGACCGCGCTTCCCTTGTTGTTGTAGGCGTCGATCAGTTCACCCGCAAGCCTCTCCATCATCGACTTTTCTGAACGTGCCCGCGAATAGCGGATGAGCCATCTTATGCCGAGTGAGAGCTTTCTGTTGAGCCTTACTTCTACAGGTACCTGGTAGGTGGCGCCGCCGACACGTCTCGCCTTGACCTCGATCTCCGGCTTGATGTTGTCGAGGGCCTTGTGAAAAATCTTGAGACCTTCTTCTTTCAGTCGCTCTTCGATGAGATTTATCGCACCGTAAACGATCCCCGACGCCGTGCTTTTCTTCCCGTCGAGCATCACGCAGTTGATGAGCCTCTGAACCATCATGTCATTGTACTTTGGATCGGGTGTTTTTTCCCGTTTCGATATGTGTCCTTTGCGTGGCATTTCTTATGCTCCCTTATTGTTTCGGTTTCTTTGCCCCATACTTGGACCTGCTCTTCTTCCTGTTCGCAACACCGCTGGCATCGAGCGACCCTCTGATTATATGATACCGGACGCCTGGTAAGTCTTTTACCCTGCCGCCCCTGATGAGAACGACTGAGTGCTCCTGCAGGTTATGGCCGATACCGGGGATATAGGTCGTCACTTCGATGCTGTTCGTGAGCCTTACACGGGCAACCTTGCGGAGTGCCGAGTTCGGTTTCTTGGGCGTCGTCGTATAGACCCTTACGCAAACTCCCCTCTTTTGAGGGCAGTTCGTCAGGGCTGGAGAAGAGCTCTTCTTTTTGACGGCTTCTCTCCCAAGCCTCACTAATTGGTTAATAGTAGGCATCAATACCTCCAAAAAAATAATCCCTTATCTTGAAGGGATATAGGTCAACAGTGGCGCAAAAAGCAGTGCTATATTAAACGATTACCCCTTTTAATGTCAAGAGCTTTTTTGGTCTTATCCCAATAAAGACCCGTCCTGTTGTGGAATACGGAGTATCCAAAAAATCGGATAAAAGGAGTTTTTGGGGAACCATGGGATCTAACAAATTCCCAACATACCGAAATGATGGAAGAAAAAATGCAAATATTTTTTCAGTGGGCTGAGGTGCTCCGTGGATCGACGGTCACGAGCCCGCAGCGCTTGTGAAGGATGTTACAGAAAATTCTTGACATCCCCGACGGGAGTATAATAATTTTCTGCAACATTCCGGTCTCATATAAAAAAGGGGGAGGTAGCGCATATGTCCGATAACACAAAGGTATTTGGTATGTCGGCAAACGCAGGGAGGTGGGTATTCGTTATCCTTGGCATGATCATCAACCTGTGCCTCGGAGCGGTCTACGCATACAGTGTTTTCAAAGGACCTCTTGAAAAACTTTTTAGCGCAACGGCAAAGCAGGGGAACATGCCCTTCATGGTCTTCATCGCAGTCTTTGCCATTTTCACATTTTTGGCAGGAAGATTCATTGACAGGCTTGGCCCCCGTATCGTCATGATTATCGGCGGCATCGTCGTCGGCCTCGGATGGATGCTTGCGAAATTTTCAGGCAGCATAACGATGGTCTCGATCACATACGGCATCATCGGCGGCGCCGGGGTCGGTCTTGTGTATGGAGGGCCTGTCTCTGTGTGCACCAAATGGTTTCCCGATAAAAAAGGTCTGGCGGTCGGCCTGGCGCTCCTCGGCTTTGGCGGCTCCGCCTTTATAACGGCACCCCTCGCAAAGTCTCTCATCGCTTCTTCCGGGGCTTTGAACACTTTTCTTTATATGGGCGCCGGATTTCTCGTAGTGACGGTCATCCTCTCAATGTTCATGAAATTCCCCCCGGCTGGATGGAAACCGGCTGGATGGAACCCGCCCCAGGCGGCAGGCGGCGCGGCCGCGGTGATCACCCCGGGCAGCATGGTCAAAACATCAAGTTTTTACGGTCTCTGGATCTGTTACCTTTTCGGCACCACGGCAGGCCTCATGGCGATAGGGGTTTCTGCCACGGTAGGTGGAGAGGTCATCGGGCTCGATGTGGGCACCGCAGCTTTTCTGGTATCCATCTTTGCTATTTTTAATGGTATAGGCAGACCGATTTTCGGCACCCTGGCAGATAAGATAACACCGAGGTATGCAGCCATTGTTACTTTCGTGATCATCGGCGTTTCCTCTCTTATGATGTTGAGCGCGGGTAAAGGCTCGGTGGCGCTTTTTGCCATCGCCTTCTGCGGTTTCTGGCTCACACTTGGCGGCTGGCTTGCCATCGGCCCGGCAAGTACGGCATCCTTCTTCGGCCTTGACGGATACGCACAGAAATATGGCATCGTGTTCAGCGCCTACGGCCTTGGTGCCATCGTCGGCGGTATCATCTCGGGCATGGCAAAAGACACCTTCGGAAGCTATACGGCTGCCTTCTGGCCTACGCTGATCCTATCCATCGTGGGCATCTTTATCGCCTTCGCCCTTCTTCGACCACCGAAAAAGTGATCTCAATAATAAGGAATACCAGAAGGAGGCATGCGAGCATGCCTCCTTTTTTTTATCGGCATTCAGGTGAGGGGGTCGGTGGTGGTGAGTCAGTCCTTAATCCCGTGCCCTTCTTTGACCATGATAAGGTACTCATACTCATACAGGTCACCGACGAAGTGATAGACCACCTCTTCAGCGTCGCTGTAAAGACCCCTGGTGGCGAGAGTCGCCTTCAGTCTCTCCGTAAAGATTGGAATGATGTAGTCCGCGAAGGGGCCGCGCATGGTTTTATATCCATGATGCCCGGCTATCCTCTGCAGATAGGAGAATTTTATGGTGTATTCATCGTGCCCCTTAAGCGGGATACGCCTGGGGTTCCCCTCGGACCGGATGTCTATATAGGGTTCGAGCATCGGGGGCACCCTTGCCTCGCAACTGTGTTCGCCGATGAAAATGTAGGGGATCCCCGATGAGCACAGCCTTTCTACGATCTCCATCGCCCCGATATTGAGGTTGAATGCCTCCCCGGGCTTTTCCAGACCATAGGCAGTGAAGAGACGGCGGACCTTCGTCTTTATGGCGTCGCAGGCCGAAGGCGGCGCCTCCTCGAGAATGACGGGGTCAACGTCTACAAGAGTGGGAAAATCCCCCAGGTTTTCGTTCAGGATCACCAGTTCATGGCGACCAAAAATAATCGGGTCCGTCTCAAGGGCATCTTCCAGCACATATGACACATCATAGCCGGCGAGTGTCTCCTGCTGCTTTTGGAGGAGTACGGGAGAGATATCCAGCATCGAAGGATTTAGTCCCCTATTTCTCATAAGAAAATCCTTCATGAGGTAGCCGTAACCGCCGCCGATTTCCAGGACGTTTGTGATCTTTTCAAGGGGCATGAATCGCGTGAGATAATCGTAAAGGAGGAAGCCGTACGAGGCGTTGTACGTGAGAATCCTTCGTATCGGGGTATCCACGGGGTAAAGGGAATTGCATACCGTTAATTCCCAGCCCAGCGTATTCAAATCTTCCCTGTGGTAGGCCCCTGTTGTGCTTAGCCGGTAGCCCGAACCGCCGGATGGAGAACCCCTGTCATTCATGAAATGACCTCATAAAATAGGCCCCCGGGTATGATCCCGGGGGCCTCGCGTTACCTTTCAAAAAGGCAGAACGGTCTTACTGCCTGCCCTTTACGATCTCGTCGACAACTGACGGATCTGCCAGCGTCGTGGTATCGCCGAGCTGATCGATCTCGCCGGATGCGACCTTTCTCAGGATCCTTCTCATGATCTTGCCGGAACGTGTCTTCGGCAGACCGGGTACGAACTGGATCTTGCCCGGTGATGCGATGGGGCCGATCTCTTTCCTTACGTGGGCAACGAGCTCTTTTTTCAGGGCATCGCTTCCCTCTACGCCTGTTTTCAGAATGACGTACGCATAGAGGTCTTCGCCCTTGACTTCATGCGGGAAACCGACAACGGCGGATTCTGCAACCGCTGTGTTGAATGAGTTGAGGGCTGCCTCAACTTCCGCGGTTCCCATCCTGTGACCGGATACGTTAACGACGTCGTCGATACGGCCCATCAACCTGAAGTAGCCGTTCTCGTCCTTTAATGCACCGTCACCGGAGAAGTAGAAACCGGGCTGCTGGACAAAGTAGGTATTGAAGAACCTTTCGGGTTCGCCGAAAACACCCCTCATCATGCCGGGCCATGATCTGCCGATGCAGAGTTCGCCCTGCTCGTTCATGGGCGCGTCGACCGCAGGCTGGCTCGCGTCGGACCTTGACTGCAGTGCGCGGGCCTCAACACCAAAGAACGGAAGTGTTGCGTAACCCGGTTTTCCCGGCCATGCGCCAGGAAGTGAGGTGATGAGGATGCCGCCTGTCTCCGTCTGCCACCAGGTGTCTGCGATGGGGCATTTTTCGGAACCGATGTATTTGTGGTACCAGAGCCATGCCTCGGGGTTGATCGGCTCGCCGACGGAACCGAGGAGTCTCAGAGAGGACAGGTTCCTGCCCTGCGGCCATTTCTCGCCCTCCTTCATGAGTGCCCTGATGGCTGTCGGAGCGGTATAGAAGATGCTGACCTTGAATTTCTCGACGATCTGCCAGAACCTGTCAGGGTTCGGGAATGTCGGGACTGACTCGAAAACAATCGATGTTGCTCCGTTGCACATCGGTCCGTAGACGATATAGGTGTGACCGGTTACCCAGCCGATGTCGGCGGTGCAGAAGAAAACGTCTTTGTCTTTGTAGTCGAATATGTATTTAAATGTTGAATATGCATACACCATGTAGCCGCCGACGGTGTGGAGCACGCCCTTCGGCTTTCCTGTTGAACCGGAAGTATAGAGGATGAACAGCGGGTCTTCCGCATCCATCATCTCGGCGGGGCAGTTATCAGTAATGTCCGCTGCTGCCAGTTCGTCCTCAAACCAGGTGTCCCTGCCGGCTTTCATCGGTACTTCAAACTTCTCGAGTCTCTTTACGACGACAACCTTGTCTACCGTGTGACCCTGTGCCGCACAGAGGTCGCAGGCGATGTCAGCGTTTGCCTTTGAGCTGACATTCTTGCCCGAACGCCAGTAGCCGTTCGTGGTGATGAGCAGTTTTGCGCCGGCGTCGAGAATCCTGTCGCGGAGCGCCTCAGCGGAGAAGCCGCCGAAAACGATCGTATGGACAGCGCCAATCCTTGCGCATGCAAGCATGACAACGGGAAGCTGCCAAATCATGGGCAGGTAGATGGCTACCCGGTCGCCCTTGCGGACGCCCTTTTTCTTTAACACGTTGGCGAATTTGGAAACCATGGAAAGCATTTCTTTGTAGGTGAGTTTTACAACATCGTCTTCCGGCTCGCCCTGAAACAGGATGGCGACTTTGTCTCCTTTACCCTTCTCGACCTGATAGTCGAGGCAGTTGTAAGAGATGTTGGTTTTGCCGCCAATGAACCACTCGACTTCGCCCTTCGCAAATTCTTCCCTGTTAACCTTCAGCCAGGGTTTGAACCAGTGAAGCTCTTTCGCGATGCCGCCCCAAAATGTTTCGGGATCCTGAATCGACTGTTTCCACATCTTTTCGTATTCGTCGCGGCTCTTTACATATGCCTGATCGACAAATTCCTTCGATGGGGGATACAACCTGGTTTCTTCTGTTGCGTCTGCCATACATAACCTCCTTATTGATTTTAGAAATGAAGCTGCCCGTATTCAGCTTAAGCTACCCGTATTTAGCTTGTGGAACAGATTATTTTAAACGGGCGGGGTGGTGATGTCAACAAAATTTTGTTAATATTTTCACAATACTTGTGGCCCAATGGCTACCGCACAGGGGCTCGGGTTTAGTGCTTGATCAATCGAAACAAATCCATTATGATACTTTAAAAAAATACAATTAGGGGGAATTGTTATGATGAAGGATTCCGGGATCGATCAGGCTCTCCAGACCCTGCTTGCCGGAAACAAGCGGTTCGCCGCGATGAAACAGACCCATCCCAACCAGGATAAGAATCGTCGCGATGAGGTGAGGGCCGGCCAGAAGCCCTTCGCGGTCATCGTCGGATGCTCCGATTCCCGCATCCCCCCCGAGATCCTCTTCGATCAGGGGATCGGTGATCTCTTCGTCATCAGGCTTGCCGGAAACATCGTTGACGATGCAGCGCTCGGGAGCGTCGAGTATGCCGTCGACCATCTCGCCACGCGCCTCGTCATCGTCCTTGGTCACGCGAAATGCGGCGCTGTCACAGCGACAGCGAAGGGGGGAGATGCCCATGGCCACATCGGCAGCATCGTGAAACTGATCGCCCCCGCCGTCGAGCTCGCGAAAGGCAGGCCCGGCGATCTCGTCGACAACGCCATAAAGGAAAACGCAAAACTCGTCGCCGCCGCCATCGCGTCCTCGAAACCTATTCTCCAGAAGATGGTACAGGAAGGAAAGATAGTGGTTGTCCCGGCGTATTACGATATCGACACGGGTTTGGTGGAGGTTCTTTAGAAGTTTTGTCTCACGCCCGTTCCCCACTTCGCTCGTCTCTTGGGTACGCGGAGGGCACGGAGAAAGGCAAAGAAAGAGAACAAGAATCCTCTCCAGCGCAGCCAACCGGGGCCAAATAATGAGCGTGCTGGTCCTCGGAAGAATTATAGATCCAACGGGTCTTATACGACTTATAGGACCTATAATTTGTTTTTGTTCTTTTTCTCCCGCCGAAAGGCGGGGGGGGCGCGAGGCGGTCTCTTACGTTTTCGGTCGGCTCCGCAACCGTTCAACCCACGGCAGCACGAAAAACTTGAGGCCCGCGCCCACGAGGACCATTATCAGGCTCAGGACCTGGCCCATACTGAAGGGACCGAGGACGGCTCCCAGTTGCGTATCCGGGAGTCTGAAGAATTCGCAGAAGGTCCTGAACAATCCATAGAGAATAAGGAACATCGCAAAAACGTCGCCGTCCCTTTTCTTTCTGTCCTTGTAGAACCATAAAATTACAAAAAGGAGGAGGCCCTCGAAGAACGCCTCGTACAGCTGTGAGGGATGCCGCGGCACCGGGCCGCCCTGCGGGAAGACCATGGCCCAGGGAACATCCGTCGCCTTTCCGAAGAGTTCGCCATTGATGAAATTCCCGATCCTCCCGAGGCAGATTCCCACAGGTGCGGTGGGAATGATCAGGTCCATGGTGGCGCGAAAGGGGAGCTTCTTCTTGATGATAATGACGGCGCCGGCAATAAAGGCGCCGGCGAGGCCGCCGTGGAAAGACATGCCCCCGTGCCACACCATGAATACCTCAAGGGGGTTTTCTATGTAGAACCCAAGATTGTAGAAGATCGCATATCCCAGGCGGGCGCCCACGATGAGACCTATAATAAGGTAGAAGAAAAGATCGTCCACCGCCTCCCGGGATATGCCGGGCTTCCGGTTGCCCCTCAATTGATAGACCGTCAGGCCGTAGCCGGCCAAAAAGCCCAGAATGTACATAAGCCCGTACCATCGCATGGCCAAAGGCCCGATCCTGAAGATAACGGGGTCAATATGGGGAAAGGGAAGCATAGGTTCTCCTAATGAGGAGAGGTGATGGGTAATGGGTGATGGGCAATAGGAAAGAATTTTTTCCCATCACCTATAACCCATGACCCATTACCCCTCTTCTACACACAATTCTCGCGTATTACCTTCCAGATGTCAGCGGCCTCCCTGAAGACTATGCCGGGGATGCCGTACCCGGCGGCCGCCCTGATATAGTCGGGAATGTCATCGATATAGAGTACCTCGTGCCGTTCCAGAGACCTTCTTTCAAATATCACATCATAGATCTTTTCCTGGGGCTTTTTTGCGCCGACCTCAAAGGAGAGTATCCATTCATCGAAATGGTGTATTATGGGGTATCTCTCCATGACATAGGAAAAATGAAGTTCATTGGTATTGCTGAGGAGAAAGATCGGGTATCCTTTTTCCTTTAAATAAAGGATGATTTCGCTCACCCCCGCGTCTTCTTCGAATATATCGTTCCAGATCTCCTTGAAATCCTCGGGTTCAAGCTCCAGTTTATACCTTTCCTTAAGCTTCTTGAAGAAATCCCTGGACGAGATCAGGCCCTCTTCGTAGGCGTTCACAAAACCTTTTTGGTAGTCGAAGAGATACCGGAAGATATCATCGGGCGTAAAACGGTCCTTAATGAGCGACGCGTCATGGAGTTTCACGGCGATCTGGTGGTGCTCGAAGGGGAGGATAACATTCCCCAGGTCAAAAACAAAGAGCTTAATCATAAGGAAATATCTTCACCGGTTGGAATTGAGCATAAAGGTTAAGAGGGTCTTTAAAATGCTGCCAACCGGCAATATGGAGAAATCTTTTGTCGCAGAAACGTTTCATGAGGAGGCCTATTCCATGGCACATGAACCTGTCGCGAAGCACCATTTCCTCACTGTACGAAAAAGCGGTGACTCCCGACCGAAAATAAAGACCGGCAAGGACCTCCTGTGCGGACCCGCCCCTTCGTTCCTTTTCGGACAGGCTTTTTCGAATGTTCTCCCTGCTGATCAATTCGTCGATTTCCCGAAGCTTCATGAACGAGAACAGGTCCATGTCCACGGGATAGAGGCAGGCATTGGTGCGCCTGCAGTAATCGCCTGCAATCTCGTATTCCCGGGGGATTTCAACGTACGAGTACAGGTCTTCGAGTTCCGAGGACAGAAACATGTGCCCTTCCAGGCGCAGCGAGTCGCATATGTCATCGATCTTTCTGCGATAGACCCCTCCCAGTGACCGCCGGAAGGCAAGCCCGTACGGCGAGAGTTCCAGAGTGATCACCTCGGGCCTTAACTTTTCGATCCACTCCTCGAGGAGTTGATCGTTCCGTCTGTCCCGGTGGATGATCCCAAGCATGAAGAATTTACCGGGGAGGAACTGGTCCACAGCGTGTGCCATGCTTAAATTAATGCATGACCCAAGGTGCGTTTCAAGAAAAATGTTCATGTCACGAGTCTGCCATTTTCACTTTTTCTATTGTCAATTTGACGGATGTATACTAGAATAGGCTCCTGTCATACCTATGAAAACATCAATGAAAACAGTGTTGTTTCTTCTTTGTCTTTTCTGGAGCGGGCAGGCACTGGCCATCGATATGATCATCGGCGGCGATGTAATCCATACCGTAGGAAAAGGCGACAACCTCTACCGCCTTGGCGCCAAATATGGCGTATTCTGGAAGAATATCGCGAGAGACAACGGCCTTAACGAGAAAGAACCCCTGACCGAAGGTGCGATTCTCAAGCTGAACACCAGGAAGATCGTGCCCAGGGTCGTCGATAATGGCATCATCGTCAACATACCCGACAGGACTCTTTACTTTTTCCAGGAAAAACAATTGCTTGCGCTCCCCGTCGGGCTGGGCGCCATATTTGAGAATGAATACAGCAGCTGGAAGACACCGGAGGGCAAGTTTCGCATAACGGGCAAAAGGAAAGACCCGACCTGGTATGTACCGGAGTCGATCCAGATAGAATATGCCTTGAAGGGAAAACCCGTTGAGGAGTCAGTCCCTCCGGGGCCGAAGAATCCGCTCGGCAGATATGCCATCAAGACGTCCCTCCCGGCCGTACTCATCCACGAGACTATCTGGCCCGGAAGCGTTTACCGGTATATGAGCCACGGGTGTATAAGGATGCTCCGCGAGCATATCGAACGCTTATTCCCACTCGTTGAGATAAACATGCAGGGGGAGATCATCTATGAACCCGTCAAGATCGCCAGGACGGCAGGCGGCAGGACCTACCTGGAGGTCCGTACCGATGTATACAAAAAACACCGCTCTATTAGAGAACACGTTGCCCGGCTGCTCCAGGCGAAAGGCGTCTCCGGCAAGGTGGACTGGCAGAAGATAGACAGGCTCATCAAGGAAGAATCGGGAGTGGCCGAGGATGTCACTCTCGACTCATCGTTAAAGACGGGCGAATCCTCTCGCGGATCGGTTGCACCGATCAGTGTTACGGACCGCATTATCGACTATTTCAAAACAAAATTCAAAACAACCGACCAGGCAGCAAATAGGAAATTGTAGAAGATAGGTAATGGGTGATAGGTAATGGGTGATGGGGAAAGATAGACCCGTGCACCCCGCTTTTCCTATGACCTATAACCTATAACCCATCACCCATCTTTTTTACCTTTGCCATTGTTTCGCTTTTTTCTTACAATAGACCCATGATGACACGATTAAGGAAGGATTCTCCCGACGGAAGGCTGGCTGCCTTTTTGATCGACCAGAGGCTCATATCCGAGGAACAGCTCGACAAGGCGCGTGAGGTACTGAAGAACAGCGGCGGTTACCTCAGTGAGGTTCTGGTAAGCAAAGGGTTGATGGCCGAAGATGACGTGGCATTCTCGCTCTCGCAGGAATTCGATGTGCCCCTCCTTTCCTCCCAGAACGGTTCCATGAAACCCTCTGACGATCAGGAACTCGAAAAGCTCATACCGAAGCAATTTGCGCTGAGGAACATTATCCTTCCTCTGACCCGCGAAAACGGCGTTTTCACCTGCGTGATGTTCAATCCTCTTGACGTGATGCTCATCGACGAGCTCAGAAAGATCACCGGATGCGATGTCAGTACCGTCGTCGCTACCAAGTCGGACATACTCCGGGCCATCGAGGAATTCTACGACACAACGGTCCTCTCTCGAAAGTACTATCACCAGCAACACGCTATAAACAGCCTCGAACTGGGAGAACCCGACGCGCGGGAGGACTCCGGTGGCCTCGAAGGCATCGTCGCCCGGGCAAAGGCAGCCCCGGTGGTGAAACTGGTGGACCTCATGCTCTGGCAGGCCATCGACAAACGCGCCTCGGACATTCACATCGAACCTTTCGAGGACCATGTTTCCTTACGATATCGCATCGACGGGAAACTTTATGAAATGTCGTCGCCCGCGAAACACCTTCACCTTCCCATGGTTTCGCGGATCAAGATCCTCTCCGGCCTCGACATTGCCGAGAAGCGTCTTCCCCAGGACGGGACCTTCATGGTGAAACTCAAGGACCGCACGATCGACCTTCGCGTCTCCGTGATACCTACCATTTATGGTGAAAAGGTCGTCCTCCGGATCCTTGACAGGACGGGCGTGGTCCTTGAACTTGGTGAAATGGGCTTCGAGGAGGAAGATCTCGCCAGGCTTCGATCGGCCATCTTCAGTCCCTACGGCGTCGTCTTCCTCACCGGCCCCACGGGCAGCGGCAAGTCGACGACGCTCTATGCCATTCTGCAGGAGATCAAGTCTTCAGAGAAGAACATCATTACCGTGGAAGACCCCGTTGAATACAGGCTGTCAGGCATCAACCAGGTACAGGTCAAACCCGAGATCGGTCTCACCTTCGCATCGGCCCTGAGAAGTTTTTTGAGACAGGACCCGGACATAATGCTTGTCGGCGAGGTCCGTGACCTGGAGACTGCGGAAATCTGTGTCCGGTCAGCGTTGACCGGCCACCTTGTTCTGTCCACCCTCCACACCAATGATGCGCCATCGGCAGTCACGAGACTCATCGATATAGGTGTCGAACCCTTTCTGCTAGCACCGACCCTTCTGGCGGTTGTCGGCCAGAGACTTGTCAGGAAGCTCTGTCCCGAGTGCAGGGAAGAGTACAAACCCACCATGAAGGACCTCGGTTCCGTGAAGCTGAACGCCGAAACGATCTACCGGGCAAAAGGCTGCCCGGCATGCAACAATACAGGGTACCGGGGGAGGACCCTGATTGCCGAGATCATGTCCTCATCCGAGGACCTGAAATCGCTCATTACCCACAATGTCTCCTACCAGAATATGCGTGACCTGGCGAGAAAACTGGGCATGAACACACTCTACGAATCGGGATTGAAAAAAGTCGAAAGAGGCATAACAAGCCTCGAAGAAGTCATGAGCGTGACCTTTGGAATATAAACCCCAAAACCCGAAACCGTCTCTCAGTCGACTTTGACTATTTCATAGGTTCGCTGGCCACCGGGTGCGTTGAAGTTTACCTCGTCGCCGACACATTTTCCCATGAGCGCCCTGCCGAGCGGCGACGTGATCGATATGGTGTTCTTCTTGATGTCCGATTCGTAGGGCCCCACAACACGATACAGGGACTCTTCGTCGGTGTCGAGGTTGACCAGCGTCACAGTGCACCCGAATCCGACCGTCTCGCCATCGCCCTTCCTCACGTCGACGATCTCGGAATTTCTCAGCTGTTCTTCAATTTCGGCAACTCTCTGCTGAAGGAACTGGAATTCTTCCCTGGCGGCGTCGTATTCGGCGTTCTCCGAAAGATCGCCATGCTCCCGCGCTTCCTCGATGGCCTTCAGGATCTGCGGCCGCTTCACGCTGAGCATATTCTCATGCTCCCTCTTCAATGCTTCATAGCCTTCCCGCGTAATTGGTACTTTCATTGACACTCCGATTTATTTGCGATGGATTTAAAGACTACCTGAGCCGGGCCAAATTATCAACAGATTTATGTCAGCATCTGCCCGAACCCTTCTGGCAGTCTCTTCCGCGCAAGTTTCCCGGGCGGACGAGAACCAAAGGCAGGCCAACGGAAACAAGGAAAAAAGCCTTGACAAACTATGGAGTTACCAGTATAAATGACTAAAGTGGTAAAAGGTGTAAAAAGGTGGGAGATTGTTCTCAGGACGGTATGAATACTCTATCGATGACAAGAGCAGGGTGAGCATCCCGGCAAAGTTCAGGGAAGGCCTTTCGCTGAACCACGACCTGCGGCTCATTCTCACCAACCTGGACGGCTGCATAGTCGCCTATCCTTACCAGGAATGGCTGAGCATACAGGAAAAGGTCTCCGCAGCAGGACCCATTCGAAAAGAAGCGCGAGCCTTCCTCCGCTACTTCTACTCCGGAGCATCGGAGTGCCCGATAGATAAGCTCGGCAGGATACTTATTCCCCAGGCCCTGAAAACCGATGCGCATATCCAGAAGAACGTCGTCATAATCGGGGTGGGAAAGAAGATCGAGGTATGGGCGAAAGAAAAATGGGAGGAACTGGTAAAAATGGCCACCGCCGATCCCGATCAGGTTGCTGATATCGTATCGGAACTCGGTCTTTGAGCGGCCTTACGCACATAGCCGTTCTTCCCAAGGAAGTACTTGAAAACCTGATCAGCACCGAATGCAGGGTCTTTGTCGATGCAACCGTCGGCGGAGCCGGACATGCTCTCGGGGTGCTGGACAGAAACAGAAAACTACATTTTATTGGTATTGATAGAGATCAGGAAGCACTCGACCGGGCGGAGAAGACCCTTGAAAGGTATAGCGACCGGGTAACACTACTGAGGGGGAACTTCAGGGACTTGAAGGAAATGCTGCACGGGGTCGGGGTGTCGTCTATAGACGGTATCCTCTTTGACCTCGGTATTTCCAGTTACCAGTTGGCCGGCGGCAGGGGCTTCAGCTTCAAAGATGACGAGGAACTCGACATGAGAATGGATACCAGGGATGTCCTCACGGCATACGAGATCGTCAACTCCTATCGCCAGGACGAGATTGCCCGGATCCTTTATGAATACGGCGAAGAGTGGCAATCCCGAAAGATAGCGAAGGCCATCTTCGACAGGCGAAAAAAGGACAGGATCCGTACGGCACGGGAGCTTGCCGACATCATCCTCGCCGTCAAGAAGAAGACGGGAAAGATACATCCGGCCACAAAGACCTTCCAGGCGTTAAGGATTGCCGTCAACGACGAACTCGCGAGCCTGGCGGGAGGCATGGATGCCGCCGTGGAACTTCTTTCCCCTGGCGGTCGTATAGGCGTCATAACCTTTCATTCCCTCGAAGACAGGATGGTCAAGCAGCGTTTTCGCAGTGATGAAGCGCTGACGGTGCTGACCCGCAAGGCTATCAAACCGGGTATCGAGGAGATAAGGAGCAACCCACGTTCACGGAGCGCCAAGCTTCGCGTTGCAGAAAAAATCTGACGGGGGCGATATGCAGAGAACAAGGAAAATATACATCGAGTCGTCGGGCGATACGTTGTTCACGAGCATCCGGCCGATTCTCTTTCTGGGGTTCATCGTTACCTTTGTTCTCGTTGTCAGCTTCCTGCTGGTCAGCGCACATAATCGCGCCAGGCAGGAACTCATCGAAACGCTGAGCCTCGAGCGACAGTTGCAGGAAACACGCCTGAAACTGAAGGCGGAGATGGCGGGTATTACGCAGTCGAGACTCCTCGCGCTTAAGGCGAAGGAGCGCCTGGGACTTTCGAAACCAAAGGATGAAGAGGTTCTCGTTCTGAAATGAACAAACAGGCGATCAGGAAGGCCTTTTTTGTGTGCGCGTCCATAGGAGTCGTGTACGCCGCATTGGCTTTCAATATTCAGGACAGGTTTTCCATGAAAAGGACCTTTGACTCACCCGTGAGGAAGACCCCGAAAAGCCTGAGCGTCGCCGTGGCTAAGGCGCAGGATGCTGTGACCCCGCAGGAGACGGCCATCACATCCAGCAGTTCTTCCATCGAGCCTTCCGGCCTCATCGCCGTCCCTATTGTCGCCTACGCGATCCGTGAAGGGCTCATTGAAAAGGATGGTATGATCCTGGTGAAGAAAACGGAGGACGCTTCGAACGTGTATCTGAAAAAACCCTTCGATATCCTGAAGGACAAGGACCCGGAAGGCCTCAAGACCCTGTCCCGGATCATCGGCAAGAAAAATATAGAAACCTTTCTGAACAGGGAAGGGATAAAGCTGCCCGACAGGTCGCTGCCTTTCGACGCCATGGCGGGAACAGGGTACAGCGTCGAAAAGACCGCGCTCGTAGCCCTGTATAATAAATATGTGGGTGAGGTGTTCGATCCCCTCATGCCCTACGTCGCGGGCGGGTTCGAGATCGCAAGAAAGGGCGGCAGGTTCGATATCGGCAAGATCCGGGAAGACAGGCAGTCACAAACGGCGCAGGATGGCAATGTCTGGACGATGCCGAACCTCACGGGACTTTCGATGAAAGCGGCCCTTGACAAAATCTCCCCCAGGACGGAGGCGGTCAGGATCCACGGCTCGGGTGTTGTTGCCGATCAATATCCAAAACCACAGGAAAAGGTCCAGAAGGAAACCCGGTGCATTCTTTACGGGAGGTCCTACCAGCGGTGAAACTGAGTGAGCTCATAAGAAACATGAACAAGATCGCCGTGGCCGGCGACACCTCTGTCGAGATAACGGGCATCACCAAGGATTCCCGCAACGTTTCGGAGGGATCCCTCTTTTTCGCGACCTCCGCAAGCAGTGCCTATATTGATGACGCCCTGGAAAAGGGCGCACGGGCGATTGTAACCGACGGCGAGATAGACCGTCCCTCTGCGTGCACCATCCGTGTACAGGACGTTGCAACCGCGCTGGGACAGGCCGCGTCGAAATTCTTCGGCCATCCGTCGCGCAGGATGCATATCACCGGCATCACGGGAACAAACGGCAAGACGACGACGACCTACCTTATCGAGTCCATCCTCGAAGCCGCGGGGAAGAAGCCCGGTGTCATCGGCACCATTTCCTACCGGTACGGCGGGAAAACCTTCAAGGCAGAGAATACTACCCCGGGGGCCAGCGAAACGAACGCCCTTCTTCAGGACATGATGAAGGCTGGGACCACCCATGTCGTCATGGAGGTGTCCTCTCACGCACTCCATCAGGCGCGCGTCGAAGGCATTGACTTTGACCTCGCCCTTTTTACGAACCTTACCCACGATCATCTCGATTATCACGGAGACTTCGAAAGCTACGGGGCCGCAAAAAGGCTTCTCTTCGAAGACTACCTCTTGCGAAGCCATAAGAAGAAGAAGTACGCCATCATGAATATCGACGATCCCTCGATCAGGGAGTTTGTCATCGGCCATCCGGTGACTATGCTCTCCTACAGCACACGGGGTTTCGCGGATGCATGCCTTTCGAGCTATTCGGAAAGCATCGACGGCCTGACACTCACCATATCCCTACCGGGGAAAAATATCCCCATTGTCTCACCTTTAATCGGCATGTTCAATGCCTCCAACATCCTTGCCGCATCATTGTCAGGTCATGTAATGGGCATACCGCACCACGTGATCAAAGAGGGCATCGAAAAACTGGGCTGCGTCCCGGGAAGACTGGAACGGGTGGTAAACGACAGGGGTATCTCCATCTTTGTCGATTACGCTCATACCCCCGACGCGCTCGAAAGCGTCCTCACCCTTCTTGGAAAGCTCAAGAAAGGGAGGCTTATTGCGGTTTTCGGTTGTGGGGGCAACAGGGATGCCGCAAAAAGGCCCCTTATGGGCGCAATAGCTTCGCGTCTTGCCGATGAGGCCATTGTCACGTCCGACAATCCGCGCAGCGAAGACCCAGGACGGATCATTGAGGACATCACGATGGGTCTGGACCCCAAACGGTTCCGGATAATCGAGAACAGGCGTGACGCGATCTTTCACGCCATTCGGATGGCGAAACCGGACGATGTCGTGATCGTGGCAGGCAAGGGACATGAGGATTACCAGATCATCGGCAACACCACCTTGCATTTCAGCGACCGGGAAGTAATCGAGGAGTCTCTTCATGTGGCGACTTGAGGACGTTGTGAAGGCGGTCGGAGGGACGGTTCTGAAAAAGGAAAAGGAGGTCTTCACGGGCATCTCGACGGATTCCCGTACGATTCAAAGCGGGGAGCTTTTCATCCCCATCCTCGGCAAGTCCTTTGACGGTCATGCCTTCATCGCCGGGGCGCTCACACGATCGCGTGGCGGCACGCTTTGCAGAAACGATCATCCCGTGCCGCTTGCCGACGCGGAAGGGACGGTCATTCTCGTCGAGGACACCAACCAGGCGCTTCTCGACCTCGCCCGCTTCAAGCGGGACAGTCTTTCAGGCAGGTTCATCTCCATCACGGGAAGCAACGGCAAGACGACAACCAGGGAAATCCTCGCCGCCATGATGAAGAAACGCTACCGCGTCCATTACAATGAGAAGAACCTCAACAATCTGATCGGCGTACCCATGAGCATTCTGGCCATCACCGACGATCCCGACATATGTATCCTGGAGCTGGGAACGAACATGCCCGGGGAGATACGTAAACTCGCCGTCACGACAAACCCCGACGCGTCGCTCATTACCAATGTTAATCCCTCTCATCTCGAAGGCCTCATGTCCCTTGAGGGCATCCTTGAGGAAAAGCTCGACCTCTTCCGCTATACGAAAGAGACAGGGAAGATATTCGTCAATGCGGACGATCCCGGCATAGCCGGACGGTATCGTGACTCCGGCAGGGACGCCGTCACATTCGCCATCGATAATGATGCCGACTTTCATCTGGCCATCGACGAAGACCTGGGCTGGGAAGGCGCGGCGATCTCGATCACCTCTTCCGCGGGAACGATAAAGGCGCAAACGGCCCTCCTCGGCAGGCACAACCTTTACAATATCCTCGCCGCGGCGGCAATAGCCTCGACCATCGGGGTGGACGGGGCCCTGATCGCACAGGCGATCACCGAGTTCCGGTCATACGACAAGAGATTCCAGACCACGAAAACCTCAAAGGGATATATCCTTATCGACGATACGTACAATGCGAATCCATCCTCGATGGAGTGGGCCGTACGGACCCTTGCCGGTCTTCCGGCAGCGGGAAAGAGGGTCGCCGTGCTCGGGGGGATGAAAGAACTGGGAGAGGACAGTGCCCGCTACCACAGGGAGCTGGGGGCGTACCTCAAGGCCGCCGGCATCGAACTTATCGTCCTTTTCGGTGAAGAGACGAAAGAGACCTTCGCGGAGCTTGGCGACGCCCGCGCGGCACACTTTGACGGTAAGGAAGACCTCATCGGATATCTGGCTTCGCACCTCGACTCGGGGGACACGATCCTGGTGAAAGGATCGCGGGCATTCAAAATGGAAGAAATCGTGGAGGCACTGAGGTAATGCTGTATTATTTCCTCTACCAGCTGCACCTGAAGGCTTCGGTATTTAACGTATTCCGTTACATAACCTTCAGGGCCGTCCTGTCCATACTCTCCGCGCTCATCATCAGTTTCATCCTCACGCCTTACGTGATCAGGAAATTCCACGAATGGAAGATACGCAGCGGCAAACGCGAAGACGTACCCGACCGCCATGAGGCAAAAAAAGAGACACCAACGATGGGGGGATTCGTTATTCTCATCGCCACCATCATACCGACGTTCCTCTGGGCAGACCTGAGCAACTATTATATATGGGTGGTGATCTTTTCCCTCCTGTCCTTCGGGGCCATCGGTTTTATGGATGATGTGAAGAAGCTGCGCGGCCTGACCGGCAAAGGCATATCGGGACGGACAAAACTCTCCCTGCAGATATTCTTCGGCCTGTGCATCGGCGCGCTCATCTTCTTCAAGTACGGTTTCATCACACAGCTTACGGTGCCTTTCTTCAAGAATATCCGTCCCGACCTGGGGGTTTTTTACATCGCGCTGTGCATCTTCATCATCGCCGGCACCTCGAACGCCGTGAACCTGACGGACGGTCTCGACGGGCTGGCCATCGGTCCCGTCCTTACCGTCTGCTCGACCTTCATGCTCTTTTCCTATCTTGTGGGCAACGTGATCTTCGCGCAGTACCTCCAGATATTCTACGTGAAGGGCGCAGGCGAGCTGACCGTCCTGTGCGGGGCCATGCTTGGCGCGGGCATCGGTTTTCTGTGGTACAACGCCCACCCCGCGGAACTTTTCATGGGCGATACCGGGTCGCTCTCTCTGGGTGCGGCACTCGCGACTATCGCCGTCATCATCAAACAGGAATTTCTCCTCGTTATCGCCGGAGGTATCTTCGTCCTGGAAACGCTCTCCGTCATCATCCAGGTGTACTCTTTCAAACTCCGGGGGAAAAGGGTCTTCAGAATGGCGCCCATCCACCATCATTTCGAACTGAAGGGATGGAACGAGGAAAAGATAGTGGTACGGTTCTGGATCATCTCCGTAATACTGGGGCTTTTGGCCTTAAGCACATTGAAATTGAGGTAAGATGGACATACCTGACAGCATATTGATCGTCGGACTCGGTGCCTCCGGAATAGCTGCGGCCCGGTTTCTCTCCCGGCTGGGCAAAAAGATCGGACTCGCCGACGAAAAGAGCGAAGCCGCTCTTGACAGCGCCCTCAAAAGCCTTGAGGGCATCGCCTTCACCGGCCATTTCGGGCCCCATCGCGACGAAGATTTCGCGGCCTATCCCATGATCGTCCTCTCCCCCGGCGTCGACAGTGAACTTCCTGTGCTGCAGCGTGCAAGGCAATCCGGTGTGCGGGTCATCGGTGAGATGGAACTCGCCGCTTCTTTTATAAACGAACCTGTCATAGCGATAACCGGCACAAATGGCAAGACAACTACCACAAGCCTCATCGGCGCGATCTTCGAAAAGGCCTTCGGGCCGGTCTTTGTCGGGGGCAACATAGGCAATCCTCTCATCAATTACGTCGCTGACGGGAGAAAGAACTCCCACGTCATCGTCGAGGTGAGCAGCTTCCAGCTTGAGACCATCGAAACCTTCAAACCTGCGACGGCGCTGCTTCTCAACATCACCGAGGACCACCTCGATCGCTATCGCAGCTACGATGAATACAAAGAGGCAAAATACCGCATCTTCGACAACCAGACGGAGAAGGATTTCGCCGTCATCAGGAAGGGACTTCAGGTCACCATGAAGGGAACCCCGAGGGTTCTTCAATTCTCGGCGACCGACGAACTCACTGAAGGCGCATTCTCTAAAGACGGCATGCTCTATGTCCGTCTCGACGGCCAGGAGGCCTCCTGGCCGAGGGACCTGTCGCCGCTGGTCGGCGTCCACAACACGGAGAACATCCTTGCGGCCATCCTTACGGCCCGCATTCACCACATAAAACCGGAGATCATCGCAGGGGCCTTAAAGACCTTCAGGGGACTCTCCCACAGGGTTGAGTTCGTCCGCACCGTCCGGGGCGTCTCGTTTTACAACGACTCCAAGGCAACCAACGTGGACGCCACAAAAAGGGCCCTGGAGGGCATGACCGGCGGCATCATCCTCATCGCGGGGGGGAAAGATAAAGGCGGCAGCTACAGGGTAATCCGCGAAGAGAGCGGCAAGATAAAAGCCCTCATAGCCATCGGCGAGGCAAAAGACAAGATCGCCTCCGAACTTGGCGACATCATCCCCACCTACCGCGAGGCGGACATGACGGCCGCCGTGTACCGGGCATTCGCCGAGGCCAGCGACGGAGACATCGTGCTCCTGTCTCCCATGTGCAGCAGTTTTGATATGTTCAGGGACTACAAGGACAGAGGGAACACCTTCAGGAGGATAGTGGAGGCGCTGTGAAAAAGATCCTCATCGCCATATTGTCGCTCTTGCTTGTATACAGCTTCTTCCGGGAGTATACCCTTGTGAAGGTCCTTATCATCGTCGCCGGGGCGGCCGCGGGTTACGGTATCTTCCGTCTCCCCCAGCGGTCCCTCGAGGCAATGAAGTACCCCTTCATCGTCCTGAGTTTCATGGTTACCGTCCTTTTCTTCTTCTATCCCAAGCTCGTGCTTCCCGGCGCGGCCCACACGGCCATAGTTTTCCTCTCCTTCTATGCCTTCATTTTCTACCTCATCGGCATGGAGGAAAAAGGCCAGGATTTCTTCAAAGAGGTTATGGCCCTTTCGATCCTCTTCTTCTCGTCGGGTTTCAACCTTTTCATCACGGGCAGACTCGTTTTCATGATCTCATTCGCCATGGCCCTCATCCTGTATCTCTTCATCATTGGCAGGCACCGCATCATTCCCTTTATAGCGGCGTATGCAATCATCGCATCCTTCATGGTGTACCGGCAGGGCACGGCGATCCTGGGCGGCGGCCTCGCCGGTCTTTCAGAGATCAACAAATACATACTCCTCGGGGCGTCCTTCGCCCTTCTGGCGACAAGCTTCGCCTTCGTCATGAAAAAGAGCGCTTTTTCGACCACACTGCCTTTTTTTGGTTTTCTTTATGTGGCAATGGACATCCTCATGGTCGTAGGGGTCAAATTCTCCGCCGGGCTCCTCTACCAGCCGGTGCTTTTCCTCGCCATCATCGTCCCCTTTGCGGGAACGATGATGAAGACTGAAGGAGGGAGGTCATGAGGCTTGTCATATCCGCGGGCGGAACAGGAGGGCACATCTTTCCGGGTATAGCCGTCGGCGAGGCGCTCATGGCAAAGAGCGCCCAGAACAATGCCGTCTTTATCGGGACGCCCTACGGCCTCGAAGGAAAGTTCATACCCGATGCGGGTTTCAGACTTCACCTCATCGAGGCCCACCAGTTCCTGGGACGCTCTCCCATCCACAAGGCGGTCACTCTTTTGAGGATAGCCAAAGGCATCGTCATGTCCCTTACGATCCTCAAACGGGAAAAACCTGACGCCATTCTCGGCATGGGCGGTTTCACGTCGGTACCGGTCATACTGGCGGGAAGGATTCTCGGCATCCCCTGCTTCATCCATGAACAGAATGTCCAGCCCGGGCTCGCAAACAAGCTCCTGGCAAAGATAACCCGCAAAGTATTCGTCAGTTTTGAAGAAACCGGGAAATATCTCCCCGCCGGGCGCGCCGTTCACAGCGGCAATCCCTTGCGTCAGAAACTGAAGAAACTCGAAGGCCTCAAAGAGGCCGGTTCTTTCGGCATATTCGTCTTCGGCGGCTCACGGGGCGCGAAAAGCATCAACGATGCCGTCGTTTCCCTTTTGCCCTTCCTGGAGAAGCACAAGAACATTATCGTCTATCATCAGACAGGCAGCGACGATTTTGAGAGGATACGGGAGGCCTATTCGTCGAGCGGCGTGGCCCACGAGGTATTTCCCTTCACGAACGAAATGGAGAGATACTACGCCCTCTCCGACGTCGTCATCTCCCGGGCGGGCGCCACGACGATCTTTGAGCTCGCCTTTTTTCGCAAGGCTGCCATACTTATCCCCTACCCCTATTCGGCCGGTAATCACCAGTGGCAGAATGCGGCCCACGTCGAGGCGGTCGGGGGATGCTACCTTATCAGCAATGACGAGGCGACAGGCGACAGGCTTTTCGGGGTCGTCACCGAGCTGATGGAAGACAGGAACCTCATAAAGGAAATGGGCGACAACCTGGGAAAGATATTCGTGGAAGATGCCGCATCGCGTATCATCGGAGGAATAGAACATGGTCTTTCATAAAATAGAACGCGTTCATTTTGTCGGCATCGGCGGCATCGGGATGAGCGGCATCGCCGAGGTTCTCATCAATCTCGGTTTCAAGGTCACCGGCTCCGATGTGCGCAGGACAGATATAACCGAGCGCCTCGAATCCTTGGGCGCCACTATCTTCCAGGGCCACAACGAGGGGAACATCATCGATTCCGATGTCGTCGTCGTCTCCTCCGCGGTCAGGCCCGATAACCCCGAGGTGAAAAAGGCCAGAGAGCTTTTCATCCCCGTGATCCAGCGCGCCGAGATGCTCGCCGAGTTGATGCGGATGAAATATTCGGTGGCCGTTGCCGGTGCACACGGGAAGACCACGACAACGTCCCTCGTTTCCTCCATCCTCGGTCACGCCGGATTGGACCCGACATGCGTCATCGGCGGAAGACTCAACAGCCTGGGGAGCAACGCAAAGCTGGGAGACAGCAAGTACCTCGTTGCCGAAGCTGACGAGAGCGACGGCACTTTCCTGCTCCTTTTCCCCACCATTGCCGTGGCGACGAACATCGACCTCGAGCACCTCGACTTCTACAGGGACATAAACGAGATCAAGGCGGCCTTCCTTGCCTTTCTCAATAAAGTACCCTTCTACGGCGTCAACATCATATGCATAGACAACGCTAATATTCAGAGCATCATCCCCATGCTCAAGCGCCGCTACATGACCTATGGCCTCTCGAAACAGGCTGACCTCAGGGCCGACAACATCTCCTATGAGGGTTTCCTCACACGGTTTCGGGTCATATACAAAGGTTATGACCTGGGCGAGATAGAGCTGACCCTTCCGGGCATACACAACGTCGTTAACGCTCTGGCCGCCTGTGGCGTGGCCATCGAACTCGACGTACCCTTCCCTACCATCCAGGAGGCGCTCAAGAATTTCTCGGGCATTCACAGAAGGCTGGAGATAAAGTACGACGGGGACATAAAGCTCATAGACGACTACGGGCATCATCCGACAGAGATAAAGGCGACCCTTTCAGCCATCAGGAGGATGTGGACGGGCCGGATCATCGTCGCCTTCCAACCTCACCGGTATACGAGGACGCAGGGCCTGATGGAACAGTTCGCCACATCTTTCAATGAGGCGGACATCCTCATCCTGACCGAGATCTACGCGGCGTCGGAAGACCCGATAGAGGGAATCAGCGGGTCAAACCTGGCTGAGAAGATACGCATGAGCGGGCACAAGAACGTGATCTTCGCACCGACGAGGGAAGATGTGGTGCAGAAGATCATCGAGAATGCAAAGGCGGGAGATGTCGTTCTCACTTTAGGTGCGGGCGACCTTTACAGGATCGATGAGAAACTGGTAAGCGCATGGACTGGAAAGGAATAAAGGGGACTGTAATGAGAGAGGTACCCATGAGACGGTATACCTCGATGCGGGTCGGCGGGCCGGCGAAACTGCTTCTCTATCCCGTTGACAGGGCAGACATCTCGGCAATGGTACGTCGCCTTAACGACGGCGCCATCCCCTTCCGTTTCCTGGGCAACGGCACGAATATCATCGTCAGCGACGAAGGGATACGGGAGGCGCTGGTAAGGATAACGAAAATGAACCGCCTCAGTTTCCAAAGAACTCCCGGCGGTGCCATCGCCGAAGTAGGCGGGGGATATTCCCTGAAGAGGTTCATAAGAGAGTGTGCAAAGCGGGGTCTTGGAGGCCTCGAGAAGCTATACTGGATACCCGGCAGCGTCGGCGGCGGGGTCAGGATGAACGCCGGAAGCTTCGGCCAGTCGATATCGGATACCCTTACCGGGATCGATGTCCTGAACGAGCACGGCGAGATCATTGAAAAAGAGGTGCGGCCCGAAGATTTCGGCTACCGTGCTTCGCCTGTCGGCCGGCATGAATGCGTCATCAGCGGCAGATTCCGCCTCAAGGCCGCCGATGTGAAAGAGCTTGAAAGAGACATGGACTGCGTCTATCGGGAGAGAAGAAAAAACCATCCCATGGAATACCCTTCGGCAGGATCGGTCTTCAAGGGCGTCAGCGGTCAGTCGGCCTGGTGGTTCGTCGAAAAGGCAGGTCTGAGAGGATACCGCATAGGCGATGCCTGCGTCTCCGAGAAACACACCAACTTCATCGTAAATCTCGGGCACGCAAAGGCCCGGGATATAGCGGCCCTCATCCAAAAAGTGAAGGAAGAGGTCTTCTCGAAGCTCGGGGTCAAACTCGAAGAAGAGGTGGAACTCTGGGGGTTCAATGGATAGGAAAACCTTGAAGAATATGAAGATCGGCGTCCTTCTGGGAGGACGGTCCTCGGAGAGGGAAATATCCCTGAAGAGCGGCGCCGCCGTGCTGGAGAGTTTGGTGAGAACGGGATACAACGCCGTCGCGATTGATGCAAAGGAACGTCTTGTCGACAAATTGAAAAAAGAAAAGATCGATGCGGCGTTCATAGTCCTCCATGGCAGATGGGGCGAAGACGGCACCGTCCAAGGCCTTCTCGAGATCATGGGCATACCCTATACGGGCCCCGGAGTCCTCGGTTCATCGGCGGCCATGGACAAGGCCGTCATGAAGTTCATCCTGAAGGCGACGGGCATCCCGACCCCGGCCTACGCCATAGCGGGGGCCGGCGACAGGATCGGTCTCAAGCCGCCCTTCGTGGTGAAGCCGGCAAACGAGGGCTCGACGATCGGGATATCAATGGTCCACAAGAAGAAGGACGTTCCGGCAGCCATGGAAATGGCCTTGAAATACGACAGGAAGATCGTCATCGAGGAGTTCGTGTCCGGGCAGGAGATCACCGTTGCCATCGTCAATGGAAGGGCGCTTCCCGTCATCGAGGTACGTCCGCTGTCCGGTTTTTATGATTTCGAGGCAAAGTATACCAAGGGGATGACGGAATATATCGTCCCCGCCAAAATATCACGGACCGTGGCGAAAAGGGCCCAGGCCATCGCCATGGACGTGTACCGGAGCTTCGACCTTTCGGGATGTGTGCGGACGGATATGCTTATCAGGGACGGGATACCCCTTGTCATCGATATCAATACGTCGCCCGGAATGACGGAAACGTCTCTCGTCCCCAAGGCATGGGCGTATGAAGGCAGGACATTCGATGAGCTTATTGAGGAGATCCTGGCGGGAGCGTCGCTGAAGACATGAAAAAGTTCCTGTACATACTCTTCATCGGGCCGGTGTGCATCCTTTCGATGCTCTCGATCGCCTACCTGTTCTCGCGGGAGGAACCGCTCTTCTTCCTGCAAAACATCAAGGTGAATGGTTTAAGCCAACTCGGTGACAAGGAGACGATGGCCAAGATCACGCCGTACCTGACGGAAAGCATCTTCAAGGTTGACGTTGCGAAGGTCCGCGAAGCCCTTACGTCCCATCCGTTCGTCAAAGAGGTGAGCGTCAAAAGGGTGTACCCTTTTTCTCTCGTCATCGACGTGAAGGAGAAGAAGCCTTCCGCCCTGTGGGTCGCCCCGGATGGGGCCGTCTGGGTCCTTGACGAACAGGGCGAGCCGTACCGTTTTCTCGGAAAAGATGACGTCAGGGGGCTTTATCTCATCAGTGCCCGGGACCGGTCGGAGGTGAAGAGCGTGTTCAATGAGACGAACGCCTTCATAAAGGACGGTACGCTGAAAAAAGGACAGCTCTCCGAGGTATCCTACCGGCAGGGTGACCTGACCATCTTCGGGTTCGAGGATGGAGTGGAGATCATCCTCGGCAAGGAAGATCATAAAGCGAGACTGAAAAAGGCCCTCACGGTCCTTCGGGACGCGGATAAGCGCGGCCTTGTCATAAAATGTATCGATGCGCGTTTTGAAAGAGGCGCCATAATTCAGGAAAGGAAGGGGTGAGCCGGGTGAAGGACGACGAACAGCTGCTTGTGGGGCTTGACATTGGGACGACAAAGATCTGCGTGGTCGTCGGAAAGACGTCGGACGACAAGGTCAACATTGTCGGCATCGGTTCACATCCGTCCACGGGCTTGCGCAAGGGAGTTGTCGTCAACATGGACAGCACCGTCAATTCCATCAAGAAAGCCGTCGAGGAAGCGGAACTCATGGCCGGCATCAAGATTGACTCCTGCCTTGCCGGTATCGGCGGGGCCCACATAAAGAGCTTCAACAGCAATGGGGTCGTTGCCGTCAAGGACAGGGAAGTTCGCCCCGATGACATCGACCGGGCAATCGACGCCGCAAAGGCGGTGGCGATTCCTGCCGACAGGGAACTCATCCATGTCATCCCTCAGGAGTTCATCGTCGACGACCAGGACGGGATCAGGGACCCTGTGGGTATAACGGGGGTAAGGCTTGAGGTCAAGGTACACATCGTGACAGGCAGCATCTCCTCCGCCCAGAACATCATTAAATGCTGTAAATTGGCGGGGCTCAATGTCGATGACGTCATACTCTGCCAGCTTGCGTCGGCGGAGGCCGTCCTCACGCCGGAAGAAAAAGAGATCGGGGTCGCCGTCGTCGACATCGGCGGGGGTACGAGTGACATCGCCGTCTACGCCAACGGCGCGATAAAGCACACATCCGTCCTGCCTTTCGGCGGGAACAACATAACGAACGACATTGCCATCGGGCTGCGCACGCCTATCGATGATGCGGAAAAGATCAAGAAGAAATACGGCTGTGCAATGGCGAGCCTTGTCGGTCAAAACGAAACCATCGAGGTGCCGAGCGTCGGCGGGCGAAAACCCCGGACACTCCAGCGCAAAACCCTGGCGGACATTATAGAACCGAGGGTCGAGGAAGTGGCCTCACTTATCTACGAGGAAATCAAAAAATCGGGGCTCGAAAAACTCCTGGCCTCGGGCGTCGTGCTCACGGGTGGGTGCTCGAACCTCGACGGCCTGCCGGAGCTGGCTGAAAACATTTTCAACCTTCCGGCGCGTAAGGGGGACCCCATAGGCGTGGGCGGTCTTATCGATGTTGTCAACAACCCCGCATATGCCACAGCGGTGGGGCTTTTGCTTTTCGGTTTCAAGGAAGGACGAGGAAAGAAGCGTGGGTTTGATGCTTCACGGTCGATGAAGAGACTCTTCAGCAACCAGAAGCTGCTCACAAAGATGAAGGACTGGTTTAAAGAAATATTCTAGGAGGTGCGAGGTGAGCGGAATGTTCTACATGGACGAGAGCAACGGATTTTCAGCAAAACTCATTGTAGTCGGCGTTGGAGGAGGTGGCTGCAACGCGCTCAACAACATGGTGGAAGCGGGCGTTCAGGGCGTTGAATTCATCGCCGTCAACACCGACATCAAGTCATTGAGTACGTGCAAGGCGCCCGTCAAGATCCAGATCGGCACGAAACTGACGGAGGGGCTCGGCGCAGGGGCCAATCCCGAGGTGGGCAAGAAGGCCGCCCTTGAAGATGTCGACAAGATCAAGGACCATCTCAAGGGTGCGCACATGGTCTTCATCACCTGCGGGCTCGGCGGCGGCACCGGAACGGGTGCGTCCCCGGTCATCGCGGAGATAGCGAGGGAGGTAGGCGCCCTCACCGTGGCCATAACCACGAAGCCTTTTGCCTTCGAGGGAAAAGACAGGATGACGCAGTCGGAGAACGGCGTGGTACAACTGAAATCGCGCGTCGACTCTCTTATAACGATACCGAACCAGCGGCTTCTTTCCATCGGCGGCAAACACATGACGATCATGGAGGCCTTCCTCAAGGCCGATGAGGTCCTTCTCAATGCCGTGCGAAGCATATCCGATCTTATCGTCGGGTCCGGCCATGTCGTCGTCGATTTCGCCGATGTGAAGACGATCATGAGCGAACGCGGGATGGCCATCATGGGCATCGGCGAATCGCAGGGAGAAAGCAGGGCCCGCGATGCGGCACAGAAGGCCATATCGAGCCCGCTGCTCGAGGACATCTCCATCCACGGCGCCCGCGGCGTCCTCATCAACGTCACCGGCAACACCGACATGACCCTGATGGAGGTCAGCGAGGCATCGACCCTCATCCAGGAACAGGCCCATGAAGACGCGAAGATCATCTGGGGCCTTGTCTACGATGAGTCCATGCAGGATACCATCAGGATCACCGTCATCGCAACGGGCTTCGAGGAACGGGCGGTAATCGACGAGGACAAGACCGAGCCTTTCATCAGGGGCAAGCTCTTCGACGAGGAAAACGTCCCGTCCTTCATGAAAAAGAAGGTCGCCATCGATTACAAGGTAGACTATAAAGAGATCAGGCAAAAGAGCGACACCATCGACATCGATGACGATCGCTACGACATTCCGACATTTCTCAGGAAGCAGGCAGACTAACCTCCTGAAAAGAGGGGTGGCGAACAAGCTCTCGTCCCGCCACCCCTCACCTCTAAAAAAACACCATCCTCAAACCATCTCTCGCTCCTCGTATGCCGGATTCATTCCCTTTCGTCATCCCGGCTTAAGGCCCTTGCCCCTTCCCTTCTGCTTTTCTCATCACCCATCACCCGATTTGTGCTAATGTAATTATTGCAATGGCCCAAAAACGCACACGCAGGGAAGACCGGCGGACGGACTACCTTTCCGGGGAAAAAGGCACCATTCGCAAGAAATGGGGAGGCAGGATACCCGTCCTTGTCGTCTTTCCCAACTCCTATCATGTCGGAATGTCCAATCTCGCCACCCATATTCTCTACAAGACATTGAACGATCGCGACGATGTGGTCTGCGAGAGGCTATTCTATGAAGAAGGCAGACCACTCGTATCTCTCGAGAGCTCGCGGCCCCTTTCCTCATTCGAGATCGTCTTCTTTACACTGTCCTTCGAACTCGACTATCCCAACATCCTGAAGATACTCGAGGGATCGTCAATACCCCTCTTCGCAAGGGAGCGCTCCGGGGAATACCCCCTTGTCGTCGCCGGTGGGATCTGCGTCATCTCCAACCCGGAACCCGTTTCTCCGTTTTTCGATCTCATGGTAATGGGGGACATCGAGGCCACCATCCCATGCCTCATGGAACGCTTCGCTGCCGCGCGTTCATCCGGAAGAGACAGCATCATCGGTGAACTGGAAACCCTCCCCTTTGTCTATGACCCCGCCGCGCTGTCCGTCCGGTATGGCGAAGGGGGACAGGTCGAGGGCTTTGAGCCCGTCGATTTCGCGGTCACCGCCGAGCGGTACAAGGGAGAGACTTTGGGCACGTCGGTCATCACCACGCCGAATACCGAGTTTGCCGATATGGTCCTTGTCGAAGGGACTCGCGGCTGCCCCTCGCGATGTTCCTTCTGTCTCCTCGGCAATCTCTACGGGTTCAGGTCGGAAGACATCGAGTCCTCTATTGGCGATGTGAAAGATGTGGGGATCATCGGGGGCGGCATCTCCTTCCATCCGCGCATCGTCGAAATAGTCCGGAATCTCCGTTCCCGGGGTATCGGCGTCCACCTGCCGTCGCTTCGTCTCGACGAGGTCCCCCTGACCCTCATCGACCTCATCAAGGACAACGTCAAGACCCTCACCTTCGGCGTCGAGGCCGCGACAGAGCCCCTGCGCCGGCTCCTCGGCAAACCCATGACGGACGACGAGGTAATTGCGCGCATCGACGCCATTATGGCCCTCAAGTCCTTCAACCTCAAGCTCTACTTCATGATCGGCCTTCAGGGGGAAACACAGGACGATATCGACCGCATACCGGAGTTCGTCAAACAGATCCGCCACGCCATGATAAAACATGGCGCCCCCCGGGGTGCCCTTGGCAACATCACCGTTCACGCCAGCCCCTTTGTACCGAAGCCGGCCACTCCTTTCCAGTGGCTCCCCATGGCCGACATGGATGAGTTGAAACAGAAGATCGCCCGCCTGAGACACGCCTTCGGAAAGATAGATAACACGTTCTTCACCCACGATTCCGTCAAGTTCAGCTTTCTCCAGGCCGCCCTGTCCCGCGGCGACCGGCGCGTGTCCGACACCGTTATCCGTCTGGCCCGCGGCGATAGTTTCACCGGCATCCTCCGCGAAAGCTCCCTCAACCTCAACTTCTATGCCCTGCGCGAACGTTCCCCTGAGGAGATCTTCCCCTGGGACTTCATCCGCGGCACCATCGCAAAGGAAACACTCCTCAAACGCCTCACCGCCGTCGAGTAAAAGAAAAGGACTGTCTCATGCAAGTGCGGCCTGATCCCGGCAGGCTCCGGGATTGCCTCAAATACGCGAGATCAATATTTACCCCCTTCGTTAACACGCCATTGACTTTTCGCACTGCTTACTATAGGATTTGGCATAATTTCCGTTCCAAAATTAAGGGGGTATGAACAATGTCCAATCTCAATAAAGTATTGCTCATGGGCCGGCTCGGAGCGGACCCGGAGCTTCGGTATACCACTGACGGCACACCCGTTGCGACCTTTCGCATGGCCACATCGGAATCATACAAGGACAAGTCCGGCGTCAAGCAGGAACGAACGGAATGGCACAGCATCGTCGCCTGGCGCAAGCTCGCCGAGATTGCCGGTGAATACCTCAAAAAGGGAAGGCTCGTCTACATCGAGGGCAGGATACAGTCACGTGAATACGAAGGGCGCGACGGTGTAAAGCGCAAAGTCTACGAGATCGTAGCCTCGGACATGAAGATGCTCCCCACCGGTCAGGGTCAGGGTTACAGCCAGGGCCAGGGTCAGAATCAGGACGACCGGAGAAGTTTCGGCGCTCCCAAGAGCCACGTTGAAGACGACTTCGTACCCGAAATGGAAGACGATGTACCGATGTAAAGCAGGTTCAGGGTTTCAGCACGTACAAGAATCCAGCACGCGCCGGGTTATTCGTAGAAATTGTCGCTGTCCAGCATTGGGTAGTGTTTTTTGTTGGATGTCCAGAGTTTGAGGTTTTTCGTGACTGCCGTCGCGGCGATGAAGGCGTCGGCAAGTGTCACCTTATGGGACTTACCGTAGTCATTCATATACCTGCCGGCCACCCTTCCGGTTTCATCGTTAAGATCTACTGACCTCAAAGAAGCAAGGAACATCTCGACCTTTTGGGTTTCCTTCGGCCTGACACCCGCGTATATTTCGGCAATCTGAACCGCGGTTACAAAAACATTGCCCTGTACGTCACGAACCATTTTTTCAAACCGCCCTATCCAGGTCTCTTGCCCCCTGAGAACCCATATCAGCACGTCGGTGTCTATGATGATCATATTTTTCTGTCTCTCCGCACGGTGCGGACATATGCGTCAACATCCATCTCTTTATCTTTCCAAACACCGTATACCTTCGAGGCGCTCTGGATTATCCTGTCCGTATTACCGGGCATGGAACTGCGAATATTCTCCCTTATGATGTCCGATATTGTCTTTTTTTTCGTCTCGCTTTCATGCCGCAGGTAATCATACAAGGTCTCATCGAGATAGATCTGGGTTCTGCGCATTTCGCCTCCTCATGATGTATGCGTACATTATATCAAAACAAATCTCATTCGACAATATGTGCTAGTGGGAGCGGGAGCGGGACTTGATGTCGGATTGATCTTCAGGTATCATCGGGTATCGGCCGGTAAACCGACTCCCGGGGTTTCGCCCGTGGTGGTTGTACCCCCTGCTTCGGCTGCCGGTGTCGGGACGTTCTCCGGGGTGCCTTCGGCAGGGGTGGCTACGACCTCTTCATAGTCGGGGACGACGATGCCCCTTCTTACCATGATAGTGTAAATGATCTTCGCCCGCCGCTCCACGTACCGCGACGTTCCGTCGACGCGGTAGCGCCTCGGGTTGGGGAGGGCCGCCGCAAGCTTTGCCGCCTCCTCGGCGGTGAGGGCGGACGCAGGTTTGCCGAAGTGGCGCCGCGATGCGGCCTCGGCGCCGAAGATGCCCTCGCCCCATTCAACCACATTAAGGTAGAGTTCCAGTATCCTGCGCTTGGAGAGCGTCCGTTCCAGCCTCCAGGTGATTATGGCTTCCTTCAGCTTGCGAACCGGGTTCTTTGCGGGGGTCAGGTAGAGGTTCTTTGTGAGCTGCTGGCTGATGGTGCTCCCGCCCAGCTTGAACTTCCCTGATTCCAGGTTCTTTTCAAACGCCTTCTGGATGGCCTCCTTGTCGAAGCCGTGGTGTTTCCAGAATTTGTCGTCCTCTGAGATCAGGACTGCCTTCATCAGGTAGGGCGATATGGACTTGAGCGGGACCCATCGCGATTGTATCTTCACTTTTTTGCCCGCGGCCCTGTATTCGTCTTCCCGGTATTCCATAAAGGAGGTCTTGCCGGGGTTCTGCTTCTTGAGCTTCGATACGTCGGGGTAAAGGAGGTAAAATCCTGTGAACCCCAGAACGACCAGGAGAATGAGAATAATGGATATCTTGATCAACCGGAAGAATCTTCCCGGCCTTTTTTTCTTTGTGGTTTTTCTTGCCAAAGCGTCCGCGCCCTTTTTTTCTTATCATATCCCCGGGCTCATTGAAAGGTTCCTTTGCGCTTCCGGGGCCAATTTATTTTGAAAAGACACCGTTACCTGTTGTATAGTTTCAATGATTTGTAAGCGATAGAAGGCAATTGAACGAGGTGTATCGTGGATTACGGTGATTACGAAGGCGTGATGGGTCTGGAGGTTCATGCCCATCTTCTTACAAACAGCAAGATCTTCTGCGGCTGCTCGACCCAGTTCGGCGCAGAACCGAACAGCCATACCTGTCCCACCTGCATGGGACTGCCCGGAGCGCTCCCGGTCCTCAACAGGAAGGTTGTCGAATTTGCCATCAAGCTCGGACTGGCGCTTCACTGTTCCATCAGCCCGACGAGTATCTTCGCCAGAAAGAACTATTTCTATCCCGACCTGCCGAAGGGATATCAGATATCCCAGTACGAAGAACCCATCTGCAATAACGGATGGCTGGATATCGTCATGGACGGAGAGACAAAACGCATCCGTATCCTGCGCATCCACATGGAAGAGGATGCCGGCAAGCTCGTCCATGAACGCACCATCGAGACAAGCAGCTACAGCATGGTCGACTACAACCGTTCAAGCACCCCGCTCCTCGAGATCGTGAGCGAACCCGACCTGAGGACTCCTGAGGAAGCGACGGCGTATCTCAAGGCACTGCGCGACATCCTCATGTATCTCGAGATATGCGACGGCAATATGGAGGAAGGGAGCTTTCGCTGCGACGCCAACGTGTCGGTGCGCAAGAAGGGAGACGACGTCCTGGGCACCCGGGCCGAACTCAAGAACCTGAACTCTTTCCGTTACATCGAGAGATCCCTCGATTACGAGATCACCCGTCAGATCGCGCTTATCAAGAAAGGTGGGAGCGTCGTCCAGGAAACGCGCCTCTTCAACGCCGACCAGGGCGTCACCTATTCCATGCGCGGCAAGGAAGAGGCCCACGATTACCGTTATTTTCCCGAACCGGACCTTCTCCCCGTGACCGTGGACGACGCCTGGGTTCAAGATGTCAGGAGCACCCTGCCCGAGCTTCCCATGGAAAAAATGGAACGCTTCATGACGCAATACGGCCTGCCCCGGTACGACGTGGAGATCCTCGCATCCGACAGGGAACTGGCTCGCTATTTCGAGGACGTCCTCGCGCTCTTCCCCGAAGCGAAAACGGTAAGCAACTTCATCATGACGGAGCTCCTGAGGGAACTGAAGGACGGGAACATCTCTCCGAAAGACTCTCCCGTCAAACCCGACCAGCTCGCAGAGCTTCTCACTCTTATCAAGGACGGCACCATCAGCAACAAGATCGGCAAGGAGATATTTCCCGAGATCTACCGTACCGGCGTCTCCCCCCGTGAATACGTAAAGGAAAAAGGCCTGCTCCAGATTTCCGACGAGGGGGCCATCGTCGGCATCATCGATGCTGTCATCGCCCGCTCTCCGAAAGAGGTGGCCGACTTCAAGGCCGGCAAGGAAAAGCTCCTCGGCTTCTTCGTTGGACAGGTGATGAAAGAGACAAAGGGCAAGGCCAACCCGGCGCTCCTCAACGAACTCCTCCTGAAAAAGCTGAAGGGTTGAAGAAAGAGGTGAAAGCATGACCGATCATATTTACTGGAAGAATGGGGCTCTTTACCTTCTCGATCAACGAGCGTTGCCCTTCAGGAAGACATATGTAAAATGCACGACCGCCGGGGATGTCATCACAGCCATCAACAATATGACAGTTCGGGGCGCGCCGCTCCTCGGTATCGTCGCCGCCTACGGCATGGTGCTGGGGGTCAACGAAAAGAGTGGGGGGAAGAAACCCGTCAGCGGGGCAGACATCGCCCGCATCGCCAAAAAGCTTGGCGATACCCGGCCCACGGCAGTGAACCTTTTCTGGGCCCTTAAAAGAATGACGGAAGCCTTCGAGAGCTATGCCGGGGATACGGACATCGTGGACGATCTGCTTGGCGAGGCTCTCGCCATCCACGTGGAAGATATAGAGAACAACAGAATGCTTTCCCTCTACGGCGCGGAACTTATCGAGAACGGCGACACGATCATGACCCACTGCAACGCCGGGGCTCTCGCGACGGGCGGCTACGGCACGGCGCTCGGCGTCATCCGGGCGGCCCACGAATCGGGCAAAAAGATAAAGGTCATTGCGACGGAGACACGGCCCTACATGCAGGGATCGCGCCTCACCGTCTGGGAGCTCATGCAGGAGGGCATCCCCGTCGAGCTTGTTCCCGAGAATCATGCCGGGTTTCTCTGCTCCAGCGGCGCCGTAAGCAAAATTGTCACCGGCGCCGACAGAATAGCCGCAAACGGCGACACGGCGAACAAGATCGGCACCTTCATGATCGCGCTGGCCGCGAACGCATACAAGATACCATTCTATATTGCCGCCCCCGTATCGACCTTCGACAAAACCATTGAAGACGGCACTCATATCGCCATCGAGGAACGTAGCGCGAGGGAAGTGAAATACCTGGACGACAAACTTCTGACCGTCAAGGACGCCAAGGCCCGTTATTTTGCCTTCGACGTCACCCCCCAAAAGTACATCAGCGGATTCATCACGGAAAAAGGTATCATCGAGAAGCCTTTTAAAAAGTATATAAAGATGCTTTAGCCGATGGACCTGGGAATGGGCGCGATCACACTTGTCACCGATTTCGGAGTGAAAGACCCCTATGTGGGCATCATGAAAGGGGTCATCCTTACGATCCATCCGGGCGCCGCCATTGTTGACATAACCCACGAGGTAGAACCCCAGGACGTACGCGAAGCAGCTTTCCTTGTCGATGACTATTGGCGGTATTTTCCCCCGGGGACGGTCCACGTCGTCGTCGTCGACCCCACCGTCGGCAGTGACAGAAGACCCATCATCGTGTCAGCGAAGGGCCATCATTTCGTCGGGCCCGACAACGGTGTTTTCACGCTCGTCGCGGACAATGCATCGGATATCCATGTCATCGAGAACCGCAATTTCATGCTTCCGGCGATCAGTTCCACCTTTCATGGCCGCGACATATTTTCTCCCGCCGCGGCCCGGCTTTGTCTCGGCTTCTCCCCCCATGCATTCGGCCGGGAAATAACCGACCCTGTCCTTATCGGGAACCTTCGTCCCGTTGCGGACGGCAATGTTCTCACCGGAGAAGTTGTGCGTTTCGATCGCTTCGGCAATGCCATCACCAATATAAAGGCCGAGACCCTCCACTCATTCGTCAAAGACGCCCCCTTCGAAATAAGGACAGGCGATATATCATTCACAACGATCAACAAGAGCTATTACGAGGGTGAGTTCGCCTGCCTGGCGGGCAGTTCGGGATACCTGGAATTCGCGGTCTTTCGGGGAAGCTTCCGGGAAGAAACGGGGGCAGGAAAAAGAGATCCCGTGACGGTCAGGGTTCCATGAGGCCGAGGGCGCCTTTAAGCTTCTGTGTGGCGATCTGGATGAATTGTCCCGCCTCGTCGATCTCTTTGGATATGGCATCGAGACCGCCTGTCGCAGCAACCCTGGCCCATTTCCGGTAGTTCTCCGCGAGATATTCGTTGTTCTCTATCAGCTGTTTCAAGACAATGCGTAAGCGGTTCGCTTCTTCCATTTATTGTCTCCTTTGTCCGGCCCTGTTGAGGAAAAGGGCCTTATCTATCTGCAAACCGGCCCGCCATTGGGATCGACATAAAGAAGCTCCCAGCCGAACCGTGTCTGGTCATCCATCCGGACATAGGGCCCCGAAAGCCTGGCATAGTTATCGGCGTCCCCGTGTATGGCATACAGGGCCTCGTACTGATCCTTTTCGTCACTCCAGCGGACCTTCACATGCGATATCCTGTCGCTCGTGACAGGTATTATGGAACCTTCCGCCGGGAGCCGGGAAGACCCCACGCAGCGGATGACCTCCAGCTTATCGCCGTTGATCCTGATCCTCGCCGAGCCGGAATAGGTGTCATCGCTTCCCGGTTTCTTGCCGATAAGACTATAATTCCCCTCAAGGAAACCGGGGAGATCACTGTCGGCGCCCTGCCCGCCTGCCCCTGAGATTCCACAGAAAAACAGCAGCAGGAAAACGGCCATAACCGAGGTTAAAGTCAGACTACGTTTCATCCTGCAGAAGACTCCCCGCCTCGATCTCCAGTGCGTCCTGGGCGCTCAGCTCGTCGATCTTCCTCAGCGGTCTTTCGAGCATGTTGGTCCGTGTGGTCGCGAGGATATCGTATTCTTTTTTTGCCGCATCGATCCGGTCACCCATGGCCTTGAACTTATCCTTGTACAGCTTCCACTGCTTCGAGAATTCGCTGAGGAGCTTGAGTATCTCCGACGCCGTGCGTTCGAGGTTGACGTTCTCGATGGTCTGGCGGATGACGGCGAGGACCGCGTAGAGAGTGAAGGGCGAACAGAGGATAACCTTCTGCTTCAGGGCCTCGTCCATGATCGTCGCGTCCGATTCCTGGATGAAGCCGTAGACCTGCTCGTTGGGGATGAACACGATGACGTAGTCCACCGTGTTCTCCGCGGGATTTATGTACTCCCGGGTCGTCACCTGTTTTATCATGACCTTCGTGTTCTTGAGAAGTTCGTCGCGGTAGCGTTTCTTGTCGTGTTCCGCCTCTGCGTCGAGATAGTGGGTGAAATTGTCGAGGGGGAACTTGACATCCATGTTCACCCTCAGGTTGTTGGGCAGGAGAAAGGTAAAGTCGGGCCTTCCCGGTGCGTTCTCCAGGGTCGTCTGCTTGACGTAGTTGATCCCTTCCACCATCCCCACAAGGCGAATAATGTCCTCGGCCATCCGCTCGCCCCATTCGCCCCGCTTCTTGGAACTTGCCAGCGCCCGGCCGAGGTGCTCCGTCGTGTCCTTGAGCTTCGTCGTGACCTCTTCGTGCTTCTTGATAAGGGTGGTCACCTCGGTAATGCGCTCGCCGCTCACCTTACCCACATCTTCGATCCGTCTCTGGACCTCGGTCAGGGTCTTGCCGATGGAATCGATATTCCTGTCGATGAGATCCTTCTTGCCCTCGAGCTCCTTTTTCCCTTCCGCGGTCTGGGACTTGAGTTTCTCTTCGGCAAGCTTCATGAAATCGTCGGCATATTTTTTGAATTCGTTCGTATTGTTCGCAAGGGCATCGAGTGAAAGGGCCTTGAAGGTTTCGCTCAATTCCTTCCGGAAGGCCTCGAGGCGCTCCATTTCTTCCTTCAGGCGCAGCTCCGATGCCGCGCACTTTGCGACCGCCTCCACCCTGGCGTTGCTCTCCGCGGCAAGCTGGGCCCGCAGCCGCTCCGATTCTTCCTGGCCCTGCTGGCATTGCTGCCTGACCTCGTTCACGATCGCCTCGGCAGACCCGGCCCTCGCCTCAAGCTGTCCCTGCTTCCCGCGAGAGCGGTACGATACGATGAGCGAAAAGACGATACCGCCCAGCGCAACCCCGGCAAGAAAGATGATGACCGCCGCGAGAGGGCTCACCAGATGACCTCCGGGCCGAGGGCCCAGACAATGAGCCACCTGCCGTTGCCCGCCGGTTTCAGGCATATGGCTCCGGCTGGCTTGAAATCGACGATCCTTTTGCCGGCATCGCCAAGGACGAGAAGACCGAGAAGTCGGTCCAAAAAAGGAAGGTGGCCGACAATGGCCGTATCTTCATCCATGGCATTGATCCGATCCATCCACGGCGCCGGGTCGTCGTTGGGCGCGAGGCCCTGTTCCTCAGCGATGCCCTTCTTCGGTCTGATGGACTCGGTAAAGATCTGGGCCGTTTGGGCCGTCCTCTTCTTCGTGCTGTGTATTATGACGTCAAACTGCGTGTCCATGAATGACAGGAATTCACCCATCCTGCGGGCACTCCTGAACCCGTTGTCAGTCAAGCCCCGTTCGGGATCTTCATCCTCCCGCTTCGCCTCACCATGGCGCACGAGATAAAGCAGCATTTATACCTCGTTCTTTTCTTGGATTCTCCGGACGCATCGCCGCCGGGATTACATTATAATCTATTTCTTCCCTACAGGCATTATATAAAGGGCCTTTTCATTCGCCGGCAGGTTTACGGCCTTGCCAACCGCCTCGGCATCGAATCCCGCCATGACAACGGTTCCAAGACCAAGTGGTACGCACTGCAGGTACACGTTCTGCGCCGCATGGCCCGCCTCGAGATACATCCAGTTCGTGTTAGCCGCCGCCTTGTCCTGCGCCCCCGCTATGAGAAGCACCACCGGTGCCTTCTGTATCGGCGATTGCCCGGCTGCCTTGTACAGCCTGCCCTTGATATCCCCCTCGGCAACCACCGCAAGGGCGTTGCCCGCCGGGACATAGCGATACATCCCCGGCTTGAGCCCCGTTACGTTCCCTGCAAAAAGATAGACGGTGAGGAAATACTGCGCGCGAGCCGAAGGAGCGGTCCTCAGCCCCCGGCCCGGCTCCGTTATACCCTGCGCCGCAAAGAGTACCTGGGAAACCTCGGCAATGGTCAGAGGGGCGTCTTTGTAAACCCTCACCGACCGCCTCTCCTTCAAGGCCTTCTCAACTGACACGTTCCCATCATATTTGGGTTCCGGCAGCTTTATCAGAGCCCCCGATGCCGCGCTCTGACTATAAACCGCGCTCGCCGACATGAAAAGAAAACAAACGGCGACCATCAAATAGACGATTGTCTTCATAGAGCACCTCCCCGGGCGATATAAATATTACCCTCACATGGTAATAACTTTTCCCGTCCTTTGCAACTTCTAAGGCATACTTCGCGAGGCGCAATTGCCATTGACAATTCAGCCTCGGGCTGTTATAACACTAACCTAACGGGGCTGTAGCTCAGCTGGGAGAGTGCTTGACTGGCAGTCAAGAGGTCGAGGGTTCGATCCCCTTCAGCTCCACCAATTAAAAACAAAAGCCGCTTGAAAAGGCGGCTTTTTTGTCTACAAGACGGTTGATGAGCTACGGCTATTCGTGCACTCTCTTCTTCTGTCCGCCGATAAAATCGAGCACGGGTAGAAACCGAGGGATTCGTAGTCGGGAACGATGCCAGTTCTGAGAGGATTGAGATGTATGTACCGCAGGAGTTCCTTCAGGTAGGGTTCCTCCTGGCAGATGATGGACTTGCAGCGGTTCTGGGAACATTTTGCTATACTCGGTCTCGAGAAACGCCGTTTCGCTGTTAATTCCCGCTGGTTTTCGGGCAACCGCCTTGATATCTACCTATCATCTTGAGGAACTCTTAGGAACGAAGGTTCGGGACCTCTATCAGCGGAAAAAAGGCAGGGACCTGGCTGTCTGGCATTGCGGGTGGGATTATCCCATGTACTACTTGCGAACTCTTTTCTTCTGGCCGCTGGCAAGATCGAGCAAAACCTCCGGGTGTTTCGCTGCAACCATCAAAAGGACCTTTGCGGGCCCTTCCGGTTTTCGTCTGCCCTGTTCCCAATTTCGAAGTGTTGCAACGCTAATTCCCATGAGAGAAGCAAATTTGCCCTGTGACAGGCCATAATTCTCGCGAAGCTTTTTCACTTCCGACTCGGGGAAATCAAAAATGCGTGAAGGCTCCATAGTACCTTTCATAATGGCACCGCCCTGTTTCACGCTTTCAAGAAGCTCTTCAAACAGTTCCTTTTTCATAAATACTCTCCTTCAATAATGTCTCTTAATTGCCGGAGTTGTTCAGACGTCAGGTCTTCCCGTTCATTCTTCGCATATGCGAAAATGAGTAAGATGGTCTCGCGCGCAACGAACCAATAATAAATGACCCTTACACCCCCGCTTTTCCCATGGCCTTTTGCAGACCGGCGAAGTCTCCTTAAGACCGCCTGAACCCTGGATGACCTTCCCTGCATCCGGTTTATCGAGCAATTGGATCTACAATAGTCGATATTCTTCATTGAACAGCATCGAAAGGATCCTTTTTGTGAATATCGGGGTCTCAATGATGACCATAATGACTTATACGCCAATGGCGTATTCTCTGCAAGTTATTATCAATCTGGATGGGCAAAGATTTGGCGGGAGTCTTATATTGTCCCATAAAGAAGCATTTATAGTTAACGAAGGTTATTGAATGGACGATACGGTCAAGATATTCAAAGCTCTTGCAGACGAGACTGACGGCAAAAGAGCCGGCTGCTGTGAGGATTAGCCCGGAACATGCAAAAAAGCCGGGGCGGCAAAAAAGGAGGTTTGCAATGAAAGAACTGAAAGATTACTTTGACGTTGCGTTGGCCTTTCACGGCCACAGGTGTCCTGCCATGCCCATGGGCCTACGGGCCGGGCTCGCCGCGATGAAGGCGCTTGGTGTCGAAAGGGCAAAGGACAAGGAACTCGTTGTGGAGTCCGAGACGGGCGAAGGCCACGCTGCCGGATGTTTTCTGGACGGGGTGATGGTCGCTACGGGAGCTACCTATGGCAAGGGAAATATTAAGAAACTCTTTTATAACAAGATGGCATTTACCTTGATCGACTCCAGGGACGGAAGGGCGGTACGAGTCTCCCTCAAGCCTGAGTTCTTTGAGAAGGCCCTCCAGTCCCCCTTCGTACAGAAGCGAAAAGAAGGGGTCCTCCCCCAGGACATACCTGCGGAAATAACCGATCCACAGGTTGAACGGATATTGGGCCTGCCTGAGGGGGAGTTCCTTTCCATCGGCAAGATTTTCCAGAGAGACCTGCACAAGGGCTCCACAAGTTTCGAGGTGAAACGCTGCTCCACGTGCGGTGAGGCTGCCTTCATTAACAAACTGACGAAGACGGACGACGGCAGGCTCCTGTGCGTCCCATGCGCGGAGCAGGAGAAGACGGCCTAAAGGAAAAATCCGGCCATGTGCCGAAAGAGGGCGGGATGACATCCCGCCCCTTCGCGAGGTATTCCTATGGCGATAACAACTGTCCTGATTGCATCTCTCCTCGTCTTTCTCTTTACCACGGTACTCACTGTTGCCGGTGTCGGTGCCGCCTTTATCATCATCCCTACGTTCTACTGGCTCGGCATCCCTCTGACCGAGGCAATGGCTGTGGCCCTGCTCCTCAACGCCATCAGCATGAGCTTCGCCTCCACAAACTACATCCGGTACAAGCTGGTCAACTTCAAGACCGCCATACCGATCATCATTCTTGCAGTATTTTTTTCTCCCCTCGGGGCATACTCGACGAGGTATTTTTCCAGGAATGCCCTCATTCTCATCTTCGTTCTTTTTCTCCTGTTTGCAGGATCGATGATGCTTTTTTACACCCCAAAAAAGAAAAGGGAAACAGGCGCCTCGCCGGGCAGGGAACTAAAAACGGGCATCGGCCTCGGCATTGGTGCGGGTTATCTTGGAGGGCTTCTCGGCGTGGGCGGGGGGAACTTTATCGTTCCCGCCCTCGTATGGCTCGGGTTTGACCCGAAGAACGCCTCGGCGACAACCGCCTTCATCGTCGTTTTCGCATCGCTGAGTGGGTTCTTCGGCCATGCGGCCCTGGGCAACATCAACTGGCAACTTCTGGGCCTCTCTGCCATCGGTTCAATAGCAGGCGCCCTTGTCGGTTCGTGGCTCATGCACAAAAAGCTTGAGGCTAAACAGGTGAAGCGGATCATCGGCATCGTGCTCTACGCGATTGCCGCAAAAATGTTATGGAGTTTGCTGTGAGCCTGACTTTTTATGTGCGCACGTGCGTAACCGGAATTTTTGCTTGAGACAGGATGACATGTCTCTCATTTTTCAGCTGCCCCGGGTGGAATTTCCTGTTTCCCGAGGCGCCCGGCAATGTCGGCAGCTATTTTCGATGCAGTCTGCGTGACATTTTTATTCAGGTCCCGGCCGGAGAGCACGAATTTGGCAGCCGCTACATAGGGGTTCATTGTGATGGCGGCACCCGGCAGTTTGCGGCTTTCAGCGTTGGTGTCGAGCTCGTAGAATGGCTGAGGTGAACCATGTGCAAGATCATCGACTGCGACCATGACTTGCAGGTCCGTCTGGCCAGCTCCAAAACCGATAACTGCGCGGCGAAGGCGGTTGCCCTGATCCACCTGAGCGAACACCCCCCGAATCAGCACACCCTCGGCTGGCTGCGACATGCCGGCACTCAAACGACTGGCCTTGAATCCAAGTTCACCGAGTTCCTTCACAAGCGACGTCGACATCAGATCAACAAGTTCACGCGCCTGAGCTGCCGGATCCTTCTGGCCGCTGCGCGGCTTGGGCAGGATATTGGCGAGGGCTCCATGCCCTTGTCGTCGCGACTGCAACGGACCTGTTCCGGATTGTATATCCTGAACCTCAAGATCGAAGTCCATCACGTAGATTACGCGGGGCATAGTCGCGGGTCCGGCGCCTGCATCGCGCTGGCCGGAGACCTTCGCGCCTCCAAAACCCAAAAGCATGAGGGAGAGGCACAGGATCGCAATATCTGTTGCGACACGGCCAAATCCAGCGGGGCAGAAAGTCTTTCTGTTTATCATGTACGATAGTTCCGTTTTTCAATTTTCTCTGAAATCGTAATCTTTTACAACATCAAAAAAGGTCTGACGGCCCCGAGGCGCTTCAGTAGACAATCTTGAGTCCGGGACAGTGGTTTTTGGCCCATTCGAGGTATTCGGGATTGCATAAGTCTCGGGTCGATCTTTCCACCGGCGGCATACAGTTAACGTAACCCTTTGAGGGACAGGCGTAGCCCTGATCTTTGGGAAGGTTTGCTGATGGTCTGGCCGTCCCGCTTTTCTCGCTAGGAACAGTCCCCTGCTGGCCAGAGTCCGCCGCCAAACCCTGCATGCCAAAACCGAACAGAGCTGCACCTGTTAGAAGTACTACAACTAACTTCTTCATCCTGTTATCTCCCCAAACTGTTTATTCGCGGACCATGGTGTGTTTTCGGCCCCCGATCCCTTCGCATCGTCAACGACGGGTGCTGAAATCCGCCAGGTCCAAAATCCATGATCACAAAGCTCACGTTTTCCGGCATTGCGAGTTCAGCTGCACTGATCTGAGAGCTTTTCTTTTCTTGAGTTGCTTCATGATCGTTAATTCTAGCATAACTCGCAATGGGTTTAAAAAGTAAAGGCAGCCGCCCGCCAGGAAACATATAGTTGCCGGACCTGACCCGGCATACCCAACAAGTGCGGAAGTGTTTATCCTTCGATTCCTTCAAACCGAAATGCGGGCTTTAGAACGAGGATCAGGAAAATCGCGGCAACAAGCAGCAGGGAGGCCAACCGGCATGCGCTGCTGAAGGAACCCGTGGTGTCTTTCAGGATGCCGGTGATCCACGGGGAAAGGGTGCCGCCGATGAAATTTATCGTACAATTGAGACCGAAGGCCTTGCCAGGCGAGAGTCCTTAGGACTGTTCTTTTGGCTGGCCGTTCCTGGGGTGGGGGTGTTTGTTATCGTCCCATATCCCGGGGGTCTGTCGATGGCGGGGTGACGGGCCCGCCTGGCGCGGTCCCCAATGTCTTGTCAAGCCACGACCCTGAGCTTTTTTGCGGTATCTGCTGTTGGCTGGCGCGGCCCTGCGGCGGCTGTTTCTGGGGTGGCGGTTTTGCCACTGTGCCTCTTTCAGCCGGAGCCGCTTTCTTCACGGGCTTTACCGCCGGGGGTGGTGCCGCCTGAGTGGGTGCCGCGGGGACAGCCGCCGGTGTCTCCGGGACAACCTTCCGGACCGGGGCTTTTTCCGCCGTGGTGTCCGCGGTTGTGCCCGGTGCGGCAGTCCGGCTTCTCCAATACCAGTAGCCTCCAGCCACGGTGATGATACCAAGGGCAAAGACAACGGCCGCTATTACCAGGATGAGGACCTTCCTGGAGGATCTGGGAGAAGGATTGCTCCCGGGGTTGCGTTGAGGTGTCTTTTCCCGCACAGGGGGCTGCTGCAGGTTCTGTGTGGTCGCGGACGGTGGCACCGATACGTTGTGAACTTCCCGTGGAGGCGCTGCGGGAGCAGCGGCGGGAACGGGGGCCTCGATGAGAGGGTGCACGGTCCACGCCCAGTTGATCAGCGAACCGATCCCTTCGGGATCCGCACACCTGATCACAAGATCGGCGCCTCCTCCGGGATTTGTGACAAGGCAGGCAGAACCTTGCCGGGCTGCAAGACCGAAGGAAGGATAATCCGGCACCCCGCCGGTTAATACCTGGATGATAAAGTATCTGTCGTATTCGTTGAGAAGGAGGTAGAGCTCCTCGCCTTTCTCTTCAAGAAAAATGAGGGGGCCAGCGTCATCCATCATCCTGATGAAACCATTGCCGGCGAGGTAAGCGATCTCTTCGGACGACACCTCTTTGCCGTCAAGAAATGATTTCAGATGAGACAGGGTGATGAACGAGGCGGCTTTATCTACTCGGGAGAGTTCGCGGCAGAGCACGGCGACGGCCGTCAGGGTCTTGAGGGATTCCTTTCTGATCGACAGGAACGGCAGTTCCTTTTCGCTCGTGACCGATGCGGCAAGCCTCTGCCTTGTCCACCCGATGAACTCTTTGGGGGACTCTTCCTGTGAGATTGTCACCCCCGAATCTCGTTCGCTCCAGCGATACCAGGATCCATCGCCCGCCAGAAGCACGTCCTGGAGAAAGGCATCCCTGGTGAGTTCGATGAAGTAAAAGGCCCGTTTCGGATTGAGGACGGCCTTGCTGACCGCCGCGCCGAGCGCGACCGGACAGGACGTGACAGCTCCGGCATAATGAGGCGCCAGGGGAGATAAGGGGGAATAATCGGCACTGCCTGCCAGGGCGGCAAGATCGTTCCGCGTTAATGATATCCGGCCATCTTTCGGCGCATCCGCGAGCGGCTTGCCGCAGAACATGCAGAACCTGTCCCCGTCGCGATATTCGGCTTTACATTGCTGACACTGCGCCATCTATGGTTTCCTCAATTCTTTCAAACGATCCGTGATCTCCCGGCGCTGATCCTCCGAGAGCCCGGAACTGGTCAGTCTTTTCTCAAGGGCCTTCGCCTGCCCGTCCTTTACGGCGTCCTTTACCTCGGTGCTGTTGAAATCAAGCTTCCCTGCGTCCTTGTGATCGAGTTCTCCCGTATAGGAATCGAATGCCTTGTCGGTGATGATTCTCCAACCTTTGGCGGGCGTTATGTCCTTCCCCACGATCGGCTCCGAATACTTGAGGGCCGTATTGACCACCTTCATTACCGGGTTCTTTTCCATGAGGGTGTTCACGCCCAGATCGACGCCGTAGTGGGTCACCGCCTTGGTCACCGCGAGGGCACGGCTGTTGCCGGCAGCCATGTAGCCCTTGGCGTCGCCATGGATGGTCGTGCCCGCGTCGAGCACCTTCTTCGCCGTTTCCAGATTCTTCATTGCCCCGGCGCCGGGACTCGAACCGTCCTTTTCCCATCCTTCGCGCTGTGCCTTGTCTATCTCCCCGAGACGTTCCGAAGGATCCCCTGTGATCGTATCGACGGTATCCTTGATATCATCGTGGACTTCCTTTAATTTTTCCAGGTCGTCGACGAGACCGTCACTTCCCTTGACGCTCTCCATCAGCTCTTCCCTGAGGGCGTATTTCTCGTAGTAGGTCAAATGGGGTTGATTGGTACGTTCCAGTTCTTTCCCGAGATTTTTCAGAATGGACTCTTTGTCGCCGACAGCGGTGCCGTCCTTTGTCTCCACCACCATGGTGTCCACGAGGTCTTTCATATCATTGTATGACTGTTCGGTGGGCGCGTTATCGATCATCCACAGATTGATGGCGATGCGGTCCGTGTCCGATATCGTCCCGGCGGCCCTGTCGGCGAGCTCGGCCTTCACCTCTTCCCCGAGGTCCTTTCTCGTATAATCAAAGGACCGCTCTTCCATCTGCACGTGCTCGATGGGCTTCTGGCCCAGTTCTGCGAGGTTCTTGTCATAATTGTCGATCTGGCGGCTGAGCCTCCCGACGGCCGCCTCGGCATCGCGAACCACATCGGCGGCCCCTTGCTGGCGCGCCGCCTCGAGGCGCTGCTTCTGGTAGTCGAGATCGGTCATGTCCTGATCCCGATAGGTCTTTATGAGATCGATCTGATAGTCGTTGCCTGACGCGGCCTGTGCTTCACCGGGAACGGGTTCGGTCTCACCCCGGATGATCCCCGCAAGTTCGCCGAGTGCCTCCCGCGGCCTGACGCCCTGGGCAAATCCGGTAAGGAGCGTTCCCACAGCCGCGGCGGCAGCCGCGGCCCCCGCTGCGGCGGGAAGCGCTCCATCGGGGATCGTGCCTGAGCCGCCCGCGGCCGCGGCGCCCACAGGTGCTTCCTCGGACAGGCTCGTGGAGAGCGCCTTTCGCATATCGATCCGCTCGTCCCCCATTTTGACGGGAAGGCCGATACCCACCCTTTGGGTCCGCACACCGCCCGGCGGATCAAAGGCACTGCCGTAAGGATCTACAAACAGGGGTTTGTTCGTCCTGTTCTCCATTTCGATCATGAACCGGGAATAACCGCCGGTGCTTTTCGACTGGACAATCCGCAGCATTCCGCCGTCCACCGCGTCGTTCAGCGAGATCGTCCCCTGCGCGTCAACGTAAATGGGGATCATAAGGACACAGACGATGACCGCAGCGGTAAGGAGGGACAACACGCCATTCATTCTTGTCGACACCCTGTCTCGTCTCATGAATCGCCTGCCCCTGGCACCGGTTCGACCATCTTCTGTTTTGCGATCCGGGCCGTTGTCACGCCCAGGACACCACCGCAGAGAAGGCCCGTAACGGCCATAAAGAGATAAAGGAGGACGGCCTGCCCCGGCACACCCGAAACAAGCAGGGCCTCGCTCAATACGAGGATTGCCCACCACAGGCCGGAAAGCATTGCCAGACCGCGGTCTGTGCGCTTCTCGAGACGAACCCCGTCTGAACGAAGAATGGGAAGGAGAAGCCCGATAATAAAGGCGCAAAGGATCGTGGTCTTTCGCCACTGGGCTATACCGTAGAAAAAGGGAGAACCGAGATAGGAATATGAAATAAAACCGATGACGATCAACGCCAGGAGACGCCTGAATACCGCGGGGCCCCTGTTCGATGACAGGGCTGAAAAAAGCCAGTAACAGGCGGGGATGACAGCACAGATCGAAACCAGGATTGCAAGCCCCAGAAAGGCTATCCCGAAGTAGGACAGGATGTGCCAGTAAGTTTCACCAAACCCCATCAGTGCCTCCTCGAAAACAGGCGAAAGACGAGGCGGCTGAAGAGCACGTCGATTTGAATGCGAAAGGAATCGAGCTCTTTACTGACCGCCACTTTGTCCATGATCTCTCCGGGCTGTCCCCTGGCGGCCTTGCGGGCAATACGGGGGCTTACCATCCACGAGATACCCCTTTCCAGAAATTGCGAGGGTACGGGCAAGGTAAACGTTACCAGTGCCAGGACGAAAATCGCGAGAAGGAGATTCGTCTTTACGACGGTACCGAAGACGGATGCCATGCGGGAGAGGAAAATAACCGGGTGGCCGGCAACAGGGTCGTCGGTTCCCGTGGCCGTTTGGATCAGGCTTCGCTGGTCCGCCGACAGGCTTTCCCACTGCTTGTGCCCTTCGGTGTACCAGACGGCCTGCTGAACATCTGACTGTTTCCACCGCGACGGGTGAGACAGGTACTCGTTGAATATCTCGCCCAGATAGGGCCTGAGTCTTACCGCAGGGGTGCCCATGAGAGAATAGGCGTCAGCCGAACGGGGGCTGCCGCGATGATTGTCAAGACAGAAGGATTCGAATTCAAAGACCTTTCGTTCGCCCGGTTTCAATTCAATCCGAGGCACAACCTTTCCGTAGGTCATGGGCTTCTGCGCCGCGCCCGATGAAAAAATCAGGGCCGCGACGGCGATCAGTCCGAAGAAAGCGGCCGCGCATACGGCTGTCCATATAACGATCTTTCTGATCCTCGGAAGAAGCGTCGTATCGATCATCGACGAGCCCCGCATCGAGAGCAGAAGGCATCATCCCCGCCGACCGGAGCACCGCATTTCGGGCAGCCGCTCCCAACGGTCGGGCCCGCCTGCGCCCCCGCCTTGACGGAGAAATATCTCTTCATGATCATGCCGTTCATTCCGATCACCGATCCCGTACTCATGACGAGAAGAGCCATGATAACGGAAGGGGGCCTGTTCGTCATGACGGATACCAGCTGTGTCAGGGCAAAAATCCCGCCCCACACCAGCAGATACCATACGGAATTACGGGACATCACCTTTCCGTTCTCGACATATACATGGGTCGCCTGCGACCAGACCACCCCGATAACCAAACCGGCGAGGACCATCAGGGCCAGAAGCAGGAAGGATGGTTGATAGTTTATCAGGAACGAAAAGACGGCCAGCGTTATTATACTGATGACGATTACAAGCAACAGCGAAAGGATGGAGACCTTCTTCGGTTTGCGGAAGGTAAGAACGAGGAGCGCCACGGACACGACAAAAACGATCAGAAATATAACGCTTATCGCTTTCATTACCAGCGGCATCATGCAAGACATGGTAAACAAGTTTTCGTTCCATGTCCAGAGCAAATTCATACTAAATACCGTGCCCGTGTGACCTCAAGTTTTTCCATGCGGAAGAAAGGGTTTTTGCCTCAAGACATGTCGGAAAATTTGGCCCGCAAGCGATTGCCCGGAAAGCGGCACGTCCCGGTTCATGGAAATCCTGCGATCATGAACCCCTGATACCCCCAGGATTTCTTCGTAATCGTTAAATGTAGTATTGGGATAGTGCAGACCAGCCCATCACCCACCCGAGAACCGGGGGCTTCCAATCCGCGATCACCCGTTGTTAACCGTAAATTAACGCCGAACTAACATCCACCTAATTAAAATTCGTTAATCTGAATCCGCGGACACAACGATCCAGGAGAAAGGAGGTGACCGGCAATCTTCCGTTTTGCATCATGAAAAATAATCTATGGAGGCAAGAATGAAGAAATCAGTGTTGGTTATGCTTGCGCTGTTCCTTGTCATTCCGGCAGTGAGCAACGCGGGCAGCATGACAAGCAGGTACGACGTTACATTCGGGGGTTTTGTGAAGTATGATCTGGGCTATTCAACCCAGAACGCTCACGCGGACCCCTCATTGGCCTACAGGCACAGTTCCTCGGACAGGGCTATCTTTGCCGACGAATACAGCAACAGCTACATGACAGGCGGTGAGACCCGTTTCAACTTCCGCATCAAGGGCCCCGACCTGTGGGGTGCCAAAACAAGCGCCTTCATCGAAGGCGATTTCCGCGGTACAACGACGGGAAACCAGTATGGCGGCTTTCAGTTGAGGCATGCCTTCATGAACCTGAAATGGAGCGCGGCGGACCTTCTTATCGGTCAGGCCTATCAGCAGTGGGGCATGCCGTACTACTCCGCGCAGATAGGTGCCGACGACTTCAAGCAATACCTCAAAGGCATCAGGACGCCCCAGATGGCCTACAGGTACTTCTTCACAAAAGAGTTCAGCACAATGATCGGCATCACCTCTGCGACAGATTGGTCGGGGGCGACCCGTCAGTACAATGACGGATACGCCAGGAGCAACTGGCCCGGCCTTCAGGGCGAGGTCGCGTACTGGAGCGACCGTTGCGGCAAGATCGGTGCCAACAATCTGAAGTTTGGCCTCGGCGCCTACTACGGCAAAGACAAGGAATCCTACGTTGACCCCGGCAACGCGGCAAATTACAAGGACGATACGATCAACGCCTGGGTAGCGGCATTCAGGTACTCGATACCCATCGTCCCCGAAAAACAGGGCAACAAGGCAATGTCCGTACTCCTCAACGGCAACTTCTTTCTCGGCCAGAACGTGGCCGGAAATAACTGGATGGGCAGCTCGGGACCCAGCAACGGCTCCTACCTGAGACCTGGCAATGACGCAGCGGCACCGACGGCATTCGGCCTCTTTGCGCAGGCCTCATGGTGGCTGACGGACAGGCTGTGGGTCAACGGTATGTACGGCTATCTGAAGTACAACTACAGCGAATGGGCCCGCACCAGCAACGCGGCCGCACGCGACAAGATCAACATGACGCAGACCTATGGCGTCAACCTCCTGTGGGATGCGAACCAATCCATAAGGTTTGGTATCCAATGGTTAACGATGTTCACGGGCTACAACGGCAAGGGCCAGGGAACAGGTACGGGTGCAGGCTTCGCGAACGGCAACGGTCAGATTGACCAGTACAGGTTTGCAGCCTGGTATTTCTTCTAAGATCCGGATCTTACGTATAAAGAAAAGGGGCCTTTTTGAGGTCCCTTTTCTTATTGACTCAGGGAAGGCACTTTCTAACCGCTCCCTTTCTATCGAAATCGAGCCGTCGAGGCCGGGGGCGTGTGAGTGACAGGCGCCATGATGAGTCTTGTCGGGAACATTTGGAGTATTGGCCCGAATTGAATTTTCGGGGGACTGCGAAGTAAAAGGTTGCTTGTCACAAGGGAGTTTTCAGAACAACAGGCCTCGGTCAGGCTGAACCTAGAAGCACCAGTCAAAGGGCAGGACCTCAACCGTGTCGCCGACCTGTACGGTTGACCCTTTGGGAATGATTGTGAGTGAATTGGCGATCGCCAGGGACGACAGTACGCCCACTGTCCCCCCAGGGTTGAGCGTCACCTTATAGCCGTCTTCCGTTTCCTTGAGGTCTGTGAACCTGACAAACGTCGACGCCATCTTACTTGGGATCGAGTCGAGCGCAACTGCTTTAACCGCAGGATGGGCAAGTTCCGTGAGGCCCCGCATCTTGAGCAAAGCCGGCCGTACAAGGGTTTCGAAATTTATGAGACAACCCTGCGGTGGACCGGACAGGCAAAACACCGGCACGGGTGCGGCCATCCTCATAAGGGGCCTCCGCAAGGTACCGAATGCGACCGCTTTGCCGGGACCCATTTTTATCATGGAAAATATGATTTCCCCCTTCCTCTCCATTACGAGCCGCACGAGATCGTAGTCTCCCCTGGAAGCCCCGCCGCTGGTTATGATTGCGTCAACCCCGTTCACCGCTTCATCGATCTTCTTAACAAGCGACGATTCCCGGTCGCGCGCGATACCGAGTATCTTCGGGATGCCTCCGTAGTGGACTATGAGGGAGGCTACCGTGGCGGTGTTGCTGTTATAGGATTTCGCAAGAGGCAGTTTCTTCCTTCCCGAGGATACCAGTTCATCGCCCGTCGCTATTACCGCGATCACGGGGCGGCGCACAACCTTGATTTTTGCCCGCCCTATGGATGAAAGGGCGGAGATTTGCGTGGGACCTATTACCGTTCCTTTTTGGAGCAGTAAAGTCCCATTTTGAATATTTGTGCCGGCGCGCCGAATATTGCCGCCCTTCGGCACCGCGACATGGATCTTCACCCTCGAAGGATTGGCAGGGTTCGGCCCGTTCTTATTGCCCGGCTCATCGGTATCCTCGAAGCGTACCACGCAGTCCGCCCCTTCGGGCACCAACGACCCCGTCATGATTCGAAGGGCGGTACCGGATACAACCTTCTTCCCGGGCAGGTAGCCGGCCCGCAGCGTTCCAACGACCTTGAGGGTTACCGGGTGTAGCTTGCCTGCCCCCTCTATATCAGCGGACCGAACGGCGTATCCGTCAGGGCCGGAAATATCTGCCTGCGGCAGGCCGATACCGGCATGTACATCCTCCTGCAGTACCAGACCAAGACATTGGAGGAGTGGTTTCTCCTCCACCCCCATGGAATGCACATGTTCCAATACCTTCTTCACCGCGCTACTATAATCTATCATTCTCATGCTCCTTTCCTTCTACCTGCGTTATATATCATTGAATCTAACGCAGGTCAATAGTATATAAACCTGAGTCGCCCCTGACCTTCAGACCCCCGGATATTATGCATATCGTCGCCCATGATCCGCCAACAAAGGTCCGGAAAAATATCTTGACAGGGCGTTATGTTTAGTGTGATATAACGTACGTTATATATATGTTAGGCTAACGAGCTGAGCAGGGAAAAAACCATCCGCCGTTACTCTTCCTCGATGACAATGAGGCACGGTCTTCGGCCGAGATTGCCCTGAGGCTCACCGACAGAAAGGAGCTCGGTGAGGATCTCGCGGTAGTGATCAAAGCAGACCGGGCGGTAGAACACGGAGGGGTGATAGATCTCATGGACGCGGTGAAACAGGCGGGAATCTTGAAGATCGCCGTTGCGGTCAAACCACTTAATGAAACAGGCAGATAGAATGCAGCTTGTCATTGACGAGAATTTGGACTTTCGCAACCCGCAACCTACCGACACGATGCCCCGCATGATGCCGGCGACCGGCCATGCGTCCTCCAGAAAAGGTTTGGCCCATGTCTCCTGCGACCTGTGCGGGTCGGACGTATACGAATCCCTGTTTGAAAAAAGGGGGTTCAGGTATGTAAAATGCCGGATCTGCGGTTTTGTGTATGTGAACCCGCGGCTGCTAAATCCTTTTGAGCGGCAGGAAACATTCTACAACACCTTATCGGACTTTAATGGCGGCATCGATAAACTGGCCCGCTGCGACTATTCCGGTTCACGGAGAAAAAGGCACATCAGGGAGGCGGCGGCATATCTCCCCTATAACATTAACGGGAGAATCCTTGATATAGGGTGTGGATTCGGAGGTTTTCTGAAGGGGGCGGCGGAAGCGGGATGGACGAATCCGGAGGGAGTCGAGATAGCTCCTCAGCCGGCACGCTATGCGTCGCAATTCTTTCCCGTGGAGACAACACCCGTTGAAGAAACGTCATATGAATATTCTTTCGACGTCATACGCATACATAACGTACTGGAACATGCCCCGAGCCCCAGCTCCCTGATAGCATCGGCATACAGGCGTCTGCGGCCCGGCGGTCTCCTCGTGATCTCCACGCCAAACTTCCGTTCGTTGTCCGTCACCTTTTGCCGCGAGAAATGGCACTACATAGGGGGCGAAGACCATATTCACCTTTTCACCCCCAAAACGATCGCGCACCTCCTCGGCGAGAAGGGGTTTCACGTTATTAGTATCACGACCCGGGGGGTCCACCTGATCCCAAGGATATACGGAAAGAAGCCCTCCTCATACAGGGAAATACTTCTCAGGAAGGAGGCAATGTTCCTTAAAAAGCTTTTAGACCTTTTTATCAGGTACACACTGCGGGGCAACAGGATAAGGGTCTGTGCGGAAAAAAGGGGTTGATTCAGCTTCTTTCTTCCATATGGTGTTTAATGACCCTTCCTTCGACCATGAATATCACATCCTCGCAGATGTTTGTAGCAAGATCGGCGATCCGTTCCAGGTTGTTTGCTACCCTGATAAGGTAGAGAGCCCGTTCGATGGTTGCGGGGTCGGCGGTCATAAAGGTCACGAGTTCTCTAAAGATCTGTGTCTGAAGTGCATCGATGATATAGTCCCGTTCACAGACCGCCTCTGCCAGGACGGCGTCCCCGTCCAGAAAAGCCGTAATGCTGTCATTGAGGCTTTTTACGGTTTCTTCGGCCATCCTCGGTATGTCTATCAGGGGTTTTACCGGGGCATGGGACAGGAGAAACAGTCCGCTGTCGGCGATATTCGCAACGTGGTCGCCCATGCGTTCAAGGTCGCTGTTCATTTTGAAAATCATGAGGACGGTCCTTAAATCCCGGGCCTTGGGCTGGTACTGTGCGATGGCGCCCGTGCACAATTCGTCCAGCTTTATCTCGAAATCGTTGGTCGCAGGTTCAAGTTCATGCATGACCTCAAGAAGAGGGGTTTCGTCCCTGTCCAGGAGCCCTTTCATGCTTTTCGCGATCATGTCCTCCACAAGCGTGGCATATTCGACAAGTTCCCTCTTCAGCTCCCTTATCCTTACCTCGAGCATCCCTGCCTCCTATCCAAATTTTCCCGTCAGGTATTCTTCCGTACGTTTGTCTTTCGGTACGGTAAACATTTTTTCCGTCGGCCCGAATTCGATGAGTTCCCCGAGATAGATGAAAGCCGTGACATCGGAGACCCGTGCAGCCTGTGCGATATTATGAGTGACGAGAAGCATGGTGACATTCTTCTTCAGTTCCACGAAGAGTTCTTCGATCTGCGATGTCGATTTCGGGTCAAGGGCTGACGTTGGTTCGTCGAGAAGAAGTATCTCGGGGTTCATGGCAAGGGCACGGGCTATGCAGAGTCTCTGCTGCTGCCCTCCCGAAAGGAAGGTCCCTTTCCGGTGCAGAGCGTCCTTGACCTCATCCCAGAGTGCTGACTTTTTCAACGATTGCTCGACAATATTATCCAGTTCTGATTTCGGCATCCTGATGCCGTTGAGTTTGTACCCGGCTATGACGTTTTCGTAAATACTCATCGTAGGAAAAGGATTCGGTTTTTGAAACACCATACCAACCTTTCTTCTGAGAACGATGGGCTGCATTGCGTAAATGTCTTCGTCAACCAGGGTCATCCTCCCTGTCACCGTCGCACCGGGAATGAGCTCATGCATCCTGTTGACACACCGGATGAGCGTCGTCTTTCCGCAGCCCGACGGTCCCATGAGGGCGGCCACAACATTCCTGGGAACAGTGAGATTGATATCTTTCAATATCCTGTTATCGCCGAAGGAGGCGCTGAAATTTTCAACCTTTAAAACCGTGTTTTCCATTTAACGGAAATCCCCCTTGCGATAAGGTTCAGGGCAAGCGTCAGAACAACAAGGATGAACGAGGCCCCCCAGGCGAAAGAATGCCACTCGGGGTACGGGCTCATCGCGTAATAGAAGATTCGGTACGGAAGTGAATCTATCGGTTTGAAGATGTTGGTGTTCATGAACTGGTTGCCGAATGCGGTAAAAAGAAGCGGCGCCGTCTCCCCCGTGATCCTCGCGACACTGAGGAGAATACCCGTCAGTATACCGCTTATGCCTGAGGGTAGTATGACCTTGAGGATTGTTCTGTAATAAGGCACACCCAGGGCAAGCGAGGCCTCCTTCAGGTGATAGGGTATAAGCTTTAGCGTTTCCTCCGTCGTTTTGACGATGACAGGGAGCATCATGATGGAAAGGGCGATACCGCCGGAAAGGGCGGAGAATGTCTTCAGCGGGGCAACAATCCAGATATAGGCGATGATGCCTATGACGATGGAGGGCGTACCCTGGAGGACGACGACGCAGAGGCGAATGCCGCTCGCCAGTTTGCCTGCCTTGTTCTCCGAAAGATAGATGCCGGCGGCGATACCGCAGGGTATGGAGATGACACCCGAAAGAATGATGAGCATCAGCGTTCCCACAATGGCGTTGAAAACGCCGCCCCCTGTTTCTCCGATGGGCCGCGGAAGGCTGGAGAGAAAATCCCAGTTAATCACCGCGATGCCGTTTTTTGTTATGTAATAGAGGATGAGAAAGAGCGGCAAAAGGGAAACAAAAGCGAAAAGACAGACGATCCCCTTGAAGAAGATGTCTTCGGCGAGCCGCCTTCTGACATGGTTGCCCGTCACGAAACCTCCTTCGAGGACTCGATGCTGAGCTTATGGATAATGTAGGTTCCCGCAATGTTCACGATCATGGTGACGAAGAACAACACGAGGGCAATGTATATGAGAGAAGCCGCCGTTACCCCCGTGGCTTCGGCAAATTCGTTCGCTATGACGCTGGCCATCGTGTTGGCGGGACTGAATATGCTGGTGGGCAGAAAGTTGCTGTTGCCTATCAGCATCGTCACGGCCATGGTCTCCCCTATGGCACGTCCGAGGGCAAGGAGTATCCCGGCCGTCAGACCGGACCGGGCATAGGGGATGACAATATTCTTGATAACCTCGAATCGTGTCGCCCCCAGGGAATAGGCCGCTTCCTTAAGGTCACCCGGTACCAGCGTGATCACCTCTCTGCCGAGAGACGCGGAAAAGGGAATGATCATGATGGAAAGGATGAGCGAAGAGGTAAGTATCCCCACGCCGTGAGGGGCGACGCCTATCTTCATTTCGATGAACCGCACGGCTGGCATGAGAAGGAAAAGCCCCCACAATCCGTATATGACGGAAGGGATGCCGGCCAGGATCTCGACCGCGCTGCGCAGGAAGCCCGAAATGGCCCCTTCCTTGAAATACTCACCGAGAAAAATGGAAATGGCCAAAGAGAACGGGATAGAGATGAGAAGAGCCAGGAAGGAGGTAAACAGAGTCCCCACCAGAAAGGGAAGGGCACCGAAGGTCTCCGTCGTGGCGTCCCAGACTTTGCCGATGAAGAAAAAGAGCCCGAACTCTTTTATTGATGGTAGTGCGGTTACAAGAAGAGTGATGAGAATCGCAAGAAGAAGAAGCACGATAAGTGAACCGCACAGCGCGAGAATGAAGCGGAACCTTTTTTCCGAGCGGTCGGTGCTTCCGGGTATCGATTTTCCCTGAGTATCCATATCATCCTGAAAAGTATTGGAGACGGTGCCTGACACTGCACCGTCTCCCGTTCACGATCTCTTACTTAACGAGAGGTACGCCGTCGTATGTCATGGAGCGGACAATCTTGTTTGCCTTTGCGGCTGCTTCCTTCGACAGGGGTGCGTATTGGAGGGGTTCCACATATCTCTGCCCGTCGCCCACAATCCACACAAGCAGTTTGGCCAGCGCCTCCGCCCGGTCCTTTGCTTTGCCGCCGTACTTCTGTTCCTTGTAGAAAATGAGCCACGTAAAGCCGCTGATGGGATATCCGGTGGCCGCTTCGGTATCGGTCAACGACACGTTCGTATCATCGGGAATCTTCACGTTGGCGGCGGCGCTGACGGATTTGAGCGTCGGCTCGATGAACTTGCCGGCCTTGTTCCTTACGCTGCCGTAGGGCATCTTGTTCTGTATGGCGTAAAGAAGTTCGACATAGCCGATGGCACCCGGTGTTTGCTTCACGTATCCGGCAACACCCGGATTACCCTTCTGACCGATCTGGCCGGCGGGCCAGTTCAGGGATTTTCCCGCACCGATCTTTTCCTTCCATTCCTTGCTCACCTTCGTGAGATACTCGCTGAATATATAGGTGGTACCGCTGCCGTCCGCACGGTGTACGGCGCTGACGGGCATGTCAGGAAGTTTCACGCCCGGATTCGCGGAGGCGATCTTCGGATCGTTCCATTTGGTGATCGTACCCAGGAAGATGCCGGCTACCACGTCGGGGGTGAAATTGAGTTTCGGGTTGCCGGGGAGGTTGTAGGTCACAACCACGGCGCCGAGACACGTCGGGATGTGAAGGACGGGCGCTCCCGCCGCTTGAAGTTCTTTCGACGTCATGAATGCGTCGGTACCGCCGAAATCAACCGTCTTCTTGATGAGCTGATTTATCCCGCCGCCGGAGCCGATCCCCTGGTAATTGATCTTGACCTTGTATTGTTGATTATAGGCATCGAACATCTTCGAGTACAGCGGCTGGGGGAAAGTGGCGCCGGCTCCCAGCAATTCCATATCCTGGCCCGACGCGGCGGACGAACCGCATATCAGGGCAAAAACAATAAACATCAACGATAAGACTTTCGAAAAATTGCCCAACATAGAAAACCTCCTTTGAGCTTTTAAGGAAATTAAGACATCGAGTGTAGATTATCCACCGGGTGTTAGCATTGGAGGAAGAAACCGTTAAGATTCGGTTAATTTCCGCCCCCACAGGCCTGCAGCCGCGGGAACACAGCGACACGGAGATTTTAACAGAAAGTTAACATCAATATTATTCGGTCTTAACCCCGGCTGAATACCATACCGAAAATAACAGCCGACTCAATTAGAATGGATCTACTTGCGAGGTGAAGGATGGGCGGGCCGACAGAGGATGGTGATATCATCCTCGATATGAGGATATTCGGATCGAGTGATCCGTTACCTGTAAACCACGACGATCTCTTAGCGGTCTTTGCCCGAAACGGTATCACCGGCGGCGGGATGGATGAGGATCTCCTTTTTGCACCGCGCGATATCACTTTCGGTACCGAGACGGAACTTCAGGCGGCGGTCAAGGGTTCCAGGCGTTTCGTCGATCTGCCGTTGGCGATAGAGAATTCCAACTACTTCTTCAATATTGCAAGGCGCGTCGAGCGTGGAGACGCCCCAAGGAAACTTATCCTCGGGCTCGAGAAGTATCTGTCCGGGAATGAGAACAATATGTGGGAGAACAGTTTTGTTTGCTTTCCCCGGGCCTGCCTGAGCCCCTTCGCCGATGATGTTTTCAGGAATGATCTCCTGGCGGATAAGGAAAACGCGGAGAAAGGCCTCAGGTCCGACGCACATGAGTATATGGTAAAACGCAACGGGACCGAGTCTTTACGGGTTCCCGTCAGTTATCTCTTGAAGCTGGCCCTTTCAGATGCTATCAGTTCCTTTCCTCATCCTCCCGACCCGGTCCGTCACAAAGGCCTCGGCATGATGGGATGCTTTACCAACGACAACACGTCGCCGGAAACCCATTCCTTCCGTGTCCATTCTGCCGGAGGTAACGGGATTGGGGTTGCCGCAGCACAGGAGATGTCGAGGCGGTTCCTGCTCACCCAGCTCCTTATCGCCTACGCAAACGAAAGATTTCGCCTTCGCGAAACCGGCCAGGAGGTCTTCGTTTATTTTTCTCCTCATCCTCCTGTACGTCAAAAGCAGCTCAATGGCTGCATATCCGATGCCTTTTATCGGGAGCTTTTCATGAGCCCTTGCCTTTCGGGCTGGGCGGAGGGAGAAAAAAAACACGCTTACATGCATCTCTGCCATGAAGTATTAAGCCGCAGCCACCTCAATGCGGTCGTGAAATTGAAAGAAGCGGGGATCATTACGAATGAACTCGTCGTTCTTCCCAACACATCAAACATCAGTCTCGCCAATAACGGGACACACCTGAGCCAGGGAAGCAGACAACTCGGTTCTTTGCTTCAAGATCCTTCGTCGGGATTCACTTCCCTCCACGAAAAATACGTCTCCGATCTCGTTGTCAAGATCGTTGAACACTTTTTGCCGCTTTTTGTCGGCACCTATTCCGCGTCCCCATACAGGATCGATTTCAACGATTTTCACCCGGAACGGGCCCTTGGTTTTCTTTCTCACGAGCTCGATTTTACACATTTAAGAATGCTCTGGAGAAGATGGCGCAAGAAGGCCGATATCGGATTGTTCAATCACTCGATTACTCCCTTCGGGCCAATCTGGCTGGATAACCTGGTAAGCTCGGTCTTCAGGCTTCGAGGCGACTGCATACCTGATTTCAGGCTCATCGATTACCTCGTCTGCCTGATGAGCACGGAAAGGAGTCCCGCATTGAACGGCATGCAGGGAAATTCGGCATCGTTAAAAAGGGACCTAGCGGAGCTTGGCGTTTTTCATCCCTCAATGTCACTCTATCTTTTTTTCAAGGCACGGGAGTACGACGTGATGGGTTTTTCCGGCTTCGAGGGGCGACACTACAGTCTATTTGAAGGGTTCGAGCAGGATTTCGGTCGGGCGGCCCTGCTGCAGTCGTTCATTACATCCCTGGCGTATCGGTATATACTCACGGGAAAAGTCACGCACCATCACATTCCCGATACTCCCTTCATCGAAAGCGAACGCAGGCAGGTCGTCTTCAACGCAGCGATAGGCATCCCCACTTTCTACGTAAAGACGGATACGGACAATCTTTTCCTGAAATCCATCGTCATCAAGACGGCCGGCGTCAGAAAAAGCAGGCGATACCCCGGTTACCTGAGAATCAGGATGGAACACTATCGTGAAGCACTGATAAGAAAACTGAGAGAGGATTCAGGGCATCTTCCGGAGATATTCGATATGAGCACTCATCTCGATGACCTTGCCGACAGGGCCGCCGAGAAGACCGGCAGTTCCGTCGCATCCCGGCTTATCAGGGCGGTAACAGGAAAAGCGGGCGCCCGAAGGGCGCTTGACCTCACCGGTGAAGAGTTCAATCTTGCCGCGGAGAAGTATTACCGGGAAGACCTGCGCAGGATACAGATCAAGGAGTCTTTTTTTATTCTCGTTGACGACCTGCTGAGGCTCGAAAAGGGTATTTACCGGAATAACCAGGACCTTCGCGCAGCTCTCGACAACATCGTGCCGGGTACCGGTCCGGCGACATATCTTGCGAACATCAGGAAAGATCTCTTCGACGAACGCCTTCCCCTTCGGGAAGTCCTGCGATTGATCCGTTTGGTGATTCTCACCGAACACGCGGAGGCGCTTGAAGAGCGGGACGAAAGGGAACCACATGTCACCACACCAGTACATAGAGCGGGAAACGCTTGACGTTAAGACGGAGGAGCTTTACTGGGACCGCGTCATCGGATTTTGCTATTCACGAATGCGGGAGCATGCCCCGTCTCTTTTTAAGGCCCTGACGGGGCAGAGGATTTCAGGAATGCTGGGTTTCTTGAGCTACGATCTTTTTATGGGAAGCCGCCTGAGCGGTTCCGCCCGGTTCTTGAGAAGATCAGGCATAGACCTGACGGAGTGTTATGAGGACCACGAGGCCATCAACACACCCAGGAAGATCTTCGAGAGAAAGATTAAATACTGGCAATGTCGCCCCATGTCGCAGGACCCGTCGGATATCGTATCGCCCGCCGACGCACGTATGTTGATGGGTTCCTTTCGCGACACGGATATGCTCTTTGTAAAAGACAAGTTTTTCGAATACGAGAAACTTTTCGGCGCGCACAAGGATCAATGGATGGACTCTTTCCACGATGGGGACTTCGCGATCTTCAGGCTCACACCGGAAAAATACCACTATAACCACCTTCCTGTATCGGGCAAGGTCAGGGACATCTATGAGATCAATGGGGCATACCATTCCTGCAACCCCGGCGCAGTCGTAAAGATCATCACCCCCTATTCCATGAACAGGCGTGTTGTAACGATCATAGATACCGACGTGGCCGGGGGTTCCTCCATCGGACTCGTCGCCATGATAGAGGTCGCGGCCCTTATGATCGGAGACATCGTGCAGTGCTACAGCAGGACCAGATACGACGATCCCGTTGAGATACATCCCGGGATGTTTTTGGAGAAAGGAAGTCCCAAGAGCCTCTACCGTCCCGGGAGCAGCACGGACATCCTCGTCCTTCAGAAAGGACGGGTTGATTTCGCAGGGGACATCGTGTCCAATCTGTGCGATCACCGTGTTTCGAATCGTTTCAACAACTGGTTCGGCGGCGCTTTCGCTGAAACCGAGGTCAAGGTCCGTTCCTTAATCGGACGGCGAAAAGAGGAGGACCGGGAGCACGGCTTTCCTAACTGAACTTTTATCCAAAATTTATATTACCGCAAGACAGAAAAGGTATGATGTCTTCCAAAAAGGAGATCGTACTATGAACGAGTGGATGAGTATTCTCTCACAGCACTACAGGCGGATGCAGGACCGTTACGATAACCGGCCCTTCATCATACTCTTTGATATCGACGGTACCATACTGGACATGCGCTTCATGATCTACAACGTTCTCAAGAAATTTGACGCCGACAACGGCACCAGCCACTTCCAGGGTATCACCGTAAATGATATCGATTTTCATGAAGAACACGTCACCGGGTTCCTGGACAGGCTGAGCCTTTCACGAGATCATCAACTCGAGTTTCTCTATCGCTACGAATCGCTTTTCATTCTCCTCGCGGCCAACCCCTGCGCCCATGTTCCCTTCAACGGTGTTTTCGAGGTGATACGATGGTTCCAGGAGAGACCGGACACCGTCGTCGGACTCAATACCGGCAGGCCCGAACAGCTCCGAAAGGATACGCTTGTTACACTGAATGTCCTTGGTGCACAAAAAGGTGTAGCCTTCCCGGATGACCTCCTTTTCATGAAGCCCGATTCGTGGCCAGGTAGTATAGCGTCGGTGAAAGCGGAAGGAATCAGGCATTTCCAGCAAAAAGGGTACCGGGTTTGCGCGTTTATCGACAACGAACCTGAAAATCTGCGATCGGTGGCTGAAATGGACGGTTCGGAAGAAATCCTCCTGATGCATGCCGATACCATTTTCAAATCCGATTTCCGTGCCATGCCGGATCATGTCGCGCGGGGAAAGGTATACGACCTCTCGACACTTGCGAACGCCAGGCATGAAACACACTATTTCACAGACGACGACGAACTTTTGAAACACACGGCATGATGGGCACAGGCCGTGCATGAATATACTCGATCAGACCACGGAGGTCGCATGACATGTTCGAAGTGCGGTAATAGCGATATGTACAGGGAGGATGACCGCAGGGCCAATATGGTCATCCATGTCTGCTTCAAATGCGGAAACAGGATATATCAGGGACTCTCCCGGGACCGAAACGCCGGGATCCTATCAGAGAGATGGAGTATGGTCGAGGATGGTTTGAGTGGACAATGAGCTCTTTGTCATCGTGCTCGCCCTCGGGTGCGGCGCCATTCTCTGGTGGGGTTGTGCCAGACTCCCGCGTGCCGACAGACAGATAATCGCTTCCGTTCCCATCCGTCAAACTGTCCCGGGGCTCTGGGCAGGGCTCAATCTTACCTATTACGGCCTTATCCTGGCGACGGCCCAGTGCATTGCCGTGACGCTGTTTTGCATACTGATGGGGTCTCTCGGATACCCTCCATGGGTGATCGGTCTTCCGGCCGGCGTCATGCTCATGATATGCATACCCGCTTCAAAGATCGTTGCCCGCGTTGTGGAAAAAAAGAAGGATACGTTCACGGTAGGCGGCGCATCATTTGTCGGTTTTATCGTCTCGCCTTTCATCCTGTCGGGGGTCAATGCGAGCGGATTCGTCTCCATACCTGTTTTGCCCTTTCTCGCGGCACTGGCCGTCTCTTACGCAATCGGCGAGGGGATAGGACGCCTTGGTTGTATAAGTTTTGGATGCTGCTACGGGAAACCTCTCGGCGCATGTCCTCCTTCTATCGCCAGACTGTTCAGCCGTCTCCACTTCAGGTTTTCCGGCCGGCTAAAGAAAGCCGCCTACGAAGGCGGGTTTGACAATGTACCACTGGTGCCCGTGCAGGCCCTGACATCGGTCCTCCACTTCATCGCGGGCCTTCTATCGACTTATCTCTTTTTGAACGGCCACTATCGCCTGTCCTTTCTGACAGCCGTCCTGATCACTCAGTCATGGCGTTTTGCCTCGGAGTTTCTCCGTTCGGACCACCGCGGCGGAGGCAGATTGAGCATATACCAGTTTATGTCGGTGGCCATGATCGCTTATTCATTCTTTATCGTCTCTTTCCTCCATTCTGCACCGGTACTCCCGCAGCCGGTCGCTCTGGGTTTGAAGAATGTGGCGACGTTGCCATTTTTCGTTGCCATCGAAATGCTCTGGGTCATGATGTTCTTCTATGTCGGGAAAAGCAGGGTAACCGGGTCCGATATCCTTCTCTATGTCCGAAAGGACAGAATCTGACGGGACCAGGGCATCACAGGATCTCGATTCCCTGGCATGAATTCGTTGCAACAAAGCCCACCTTGAGCTGTGATTTTTCTTGAGGCAGGCCTTAACACGAAATTAACCGTAAGAGCGCGAAAGCCTTAACCGTTGTTCCTTTATAATGATAGATCGAACAATACAAGGATGGAGCCATGGCACTGATCCGACGTACGTTCCTCGTTTCTTTTCTTTGCTTCCTGCTGGTTGCCCATAGCGCCCTTTGTGCGTCATCAAGCGGTTCAGAGCTCAGGGGAGCCGGGGCTACGTTTCCGCAGCCTTTCTATGAGACGCTTTTCAGCATCTATCAACGACAGAACAATATAAAGGTGCACTATGAGGGCACGGGCTCCGGAGAGGGCCTGCGCCGGCTCGTGAGCAGAACGGTCGATTTTGCCGGTACGGACAAGATGATGCAGCAGAATGCATCGGAAGCTGGTTCCGAGGAGGTTCTGAATATTCCCACCTGCGTAGGAGCGGTAGCGGTCGCTTACAACGTTCCCGGAGACCCCCGACTCCGCTTTACTCCGGATATCGTTGCCGACATCTTCTTCGGCAGGATAAAGCGATGGAATGACCCGCGAATCGTGGCCGTCAACAGGCATGCCGCTTTGCCCGGGATTCCGATAGCTGTCATCTATCGGATGGACGCCAGCGGCACCACCTTCATTTTCAGTGAGTACCTCGCCAGAACCAGCAAGGAGTGGAATGACAGGATCGGCAAAGGAACATCGCTGCAATGGCCGACGGGGCAGGGAGCAAAGGGAAACCCCGGGGTTGCCGGTCTCGTGCGGCAAATCCCCGGCGCGGTAGGGTACGTGGAGCTTGTATACGCCATCGGGAACAAGATGACCTTTGGTTCGCTGCAGAACAGATCGGGCCGTTTCATCGCGCCTTCGGTGAAGAGTGTTACCGCCGCCGCTTCCACCGATCTTTCCTCCCGCGGCCATTATTCGTTAACCGATACCGGGGTCGCTGAAGGTTATCCAATAAGCGGTTTTACGTGGATAACGTTGTTCCGGGAACAGAACTACGCAAAGAGAAGCCGGGAGACGGCTGAAAATCTGGTAAATCTGCTGGCATTCATCATACATGAGGGCCAGAAACAAGCGCCTCTTTTACACTACGCGCCTTTGCCGAAAAGCGTGCAAAGAAGCGCCGACCGTCTTCTCGGCATGGTCACGCATGGCGGGATCCCTGTCTACAAAAACAAGAAATAGAGACCGGGAATCGACGGGCCGCGAAAGGAAAATACCACAGGAGAATTGAACCACCGATATCGATGTGAGACGGAAAACCATGTCCATAACCATATAGAGGTGAAATTGCGAAGATTCAGGATAGGAACGCGGCTGTCTATTGGCTTCGCGTTGATCGTGGCCTTCATGATTGCCCTTGTCGTTCTTGGCATCGCAAGCATGAACAGATTAAACGACAGGCTTGAAAGCCTGGCAAACGAGACTACCGTGAAGATCTGGTATGCCACCATGATCCAGGATTCCGTCCATGTCATCGACAACGCAATCCTTAATATGATTGTCACCCGGGACGAGAGGACTACGATGATGGAGTATGTCCGGGTCATGACCGCGCGTAGAACCTGTGAAGGCGCCATGGAAGAGATTGCGAAGCTTGAACACACGCGTTACGGCAGGGATATATTGCAGCGAATGCAGCGCGGGCTCGGTGAAAGCAGACGGGAAGACGGCAAGGCAATCGAACTGGCCCGCGCCGGACGATACGGAAAGGCTGCCGGGATATTCCTGCAAACGTCGCGTACGACGGGCGCCTCTGTCCGCCGGATCTGTTCGGAACTGGTCAATTATGAGAAGGAGGAGGCCAACACCAGTTACCTCGCGGCTGCGAACACATACCGCGTGACAAGCCTGGTGTTCGTGGTAATGGGCGTCGTCGTTCTGGCAATCGCCTCAGCCGCGGCCGTCCTGCTTACGAGAAGCATCACGGCTCCCCTCAAACAGGGCGTCCATGTGGCTAACCGTCTGGGAAGCGGTGACCTGTCGGTCGAGATCGACGGATCGGGAACGGACGAGACAGGCAGGCTCCTCGGGGCCATGAAGGAGATGGCGGGAAGACTGAAAAAGCTGGGTGAGGTCGAACACCAGCTTGTCCAGTCACAAAAACTTGAGACGGTAGGCAGACTCGCGGGCGGGATCGCGCACGATTTCAACAATCTGCTGAGCATCATCCTTGGCAACACCCAGCTCATGAAGATGCAAAATCCAAAAGCGGAGAAAGTGGTGGACCGCTGCACCGTTGTCGAAAACGCGGTCATGCGGGCCTCCGATTTCATCAAACAGCTCCTGGCCTTCAGCAGGCGTCAGATCCTTGAGTTCAAGCCGGTCAGGATGGATGAAATGGTACGGGAATTCGAAAAGATGATGCGGAGAATGCTCAGTGAAAACATCGACATGAGGATCGTAACCCATAGTAGTTTTGCCACGGTGAAGATCGACACGGCACAGATCAACCAGGTTATTCTAAACCTTGTTGTAAACGCACGAGAGGCTATGCCGGATGGCGGGAGGCTGACGATAGAAACAGACCTGGTTGTTATAGACAGGGATTTTTGCTCCCTTCATCCCGGTGCAAAGCCAGGGACGTATGTCGTGCTGAGCGTCGCCGATACCGGCATAGGGATGGGCCGGGAAACCATAGAGAACATCTTTGAACCGTTCTTCACGACCAAAGAGACCGGAACCGGCCTCGGCCTGTCCGTTGTTTATGGAATCATACGGCAACACGGCGGTTTCATCGATGTTCTCAGTGAACCCGACAGAGGCACTCGTTTTTCCGTCTATCTCCCCTACACCAACGGAATAGGAACAGCCGCGCCATCACATGCAGGCGAGGGATTGGTTAAAGGAGCGGGAGAAGTTGTCCTCATAGTGGAAGATGATAAAGAACTCCGGGAAACGGTTTCCGATCTCCTCACATTGCTGGGATACAGCGTTCAGACCGCTTCCGACGGGGAAGAAGGAGTCCGTGTTTTCAGAGAGCGATGTGGCGAGATCGACCTTGTGCTCCTGGATGCGATCATGCCGAAAAAGAGCGGCTTCGAAGCATACAGGGAGATGAATGTCATACGTCCTGAGGTTCCTTCAATATTTGTAACGGGATACAACACCGTTCACGGTGGGAACAGCGATAAGGATAGCAACGGTGCAAATGTCATCCAAAAACCGTACTCCGTCGAATTACTTTCAAGAAGAATAAGGGAAATGCTCGATCAAAAACATGAGGAGCGTCCTGTTTCCGCCGTATCAGTCAATACGCAGGAGACGTGACATGATAACAAATAAAGTCTGTAAAGCTAAGATCCTTCTTATCGAAGATGAAGAAGACGTGCGAAGGACAATGGTCGAGTTATTGACCGCCCTGGGGTATGATGTTTCATACGCGATCGAGGGAAGCGAGGCGGTGGGGCTTTTCGGGTTCGCGATGGAGAAGGGAAAACCTTATGACGTGGTGATAGTCGACTATTTCATTCCAGGCATAATGAATGGAGCCGAGGTCATGAGTAAACTCCGTCTCGTTGATCCCGGTGTCAAGGCAGTATTGGTGAGCGGCTGCATGGACAACCTTGCGATCGCCCGATGCAGTCAGGCAGGCTTTCAGGGCGCTCTCACCAAACCTTTTGCCATTTCAGAACTCGACGGAATGCTGGCGAACATGATGGGAAAGGGCGCACAAGATGCCGCCTGATCTTTGCCTAACAAGAGCAGGAACCCAAAAGTTCAGGATCAGGACGTCACAACCACCGCTTATAGCCTCATTTCCTGTCTGCAACGAACATCGATGACGTCAAGCTTCTTCTAAGGGCAGAGTAGAGATAGCTATTTTTTGTCCGACCGCTTTGCTTCCTTTTTTAGCTCGGCAATAACATACCCGTCATGTTTATCGGCAGACATTCTTAATGAACGGTTAGTAACGGGTTATATCGTGAATCATTTTTCCAAGCAGGCGGGGAGGATATGCGCGGTCGTCCCCGTCAGACAACGATCACCGAGTTGAAGGCAACGGATCCGTCTATCAGCTTGTTTTGGAAGGAAGGGTCCTCCTTCCATTCTCCATCGACGATAAAGCGATATTGGTAAACTCCGTGTTCAAGGGCTACCGTGGTTCTCCAAAGGCCTTCGGCATTCTTCTTGAGGGGTCGGACCGAAGGGTCCCAGGCATTGAAAGAACCTGCCAGAAAGACCTTGCGGGCGGCAATATCCGTAAATTGAAATCTTACTCGTTTTTTCCTATCGTTATCTCTCATATTTCCTTTCTTGTGGTGATTCCACTTTCAAAAATTAGCAACCTTCTTGCCGCCGCCCCAGACAAAATAGCCGGGACGTGTCGTGCCATAGGTGTATTCAAATTGTTTCGATGATGTATCTGTGGATCTCCTTTGCAGGACGCTCACTATTGCCGATCTGATACCTCCGGCGTCCGCATCCGGGGGAAGGATGTGATCGAACCCGACACGGTGGCCAAGGGCTGCTGTATGCTTTTCATGGTCAGGTAGAATAAGGACGCTCGATACCCCACCACTCAACAGGCTGCGGGAAAAGTAAATATCTATGAGCATCTCTTCGCTGGTGGCTACGACAATGGCGAGCCTCCTGCCGGCCGGCTTCCCTGCAAGCTTCTGCTTGAATTCATTGATTTCGGAGACAGGAATGATACACTGCCCCGCCGGGATACCTGAGATGGCTTTCAGAAGATGATCATATTCTCGCGGTCGTCCCTTCGAAAAATAGACTATTTCCATAGTATCATGCCTCCTTCATGCCTTCGTCTGACAATATTTATACGTCGAAAATATTGAGAAACGATTAGGAACAGATAATTCTTCTGTTAAGAACTCGTCAACAGAGGATTTATCGTGGCCGGCAGGGTGATGATGAACTTCGTGCCCTGCCCCGGAGTGCTCTCTACGCTTATCTTTCCGTTGTGCAGAAGAATGATGTGCTTGACGATGGAAAGACCCAGGCCGGTGCCGCCGAGCTTCTTTGACCTGGATTTGTCGACGACATAGAATCTCTCAAAAATGCGGCTGATATGTTGTGATGGGATGCCGGGTCCGGTATCGGCGACGGAAATGACCACATTGCCGCCCCGCATCTGAATTTCGACGGTGATCCCGCCTGCATCGGTATACTTGATGGCGTTGTCGAAAAGATTGACGAAAACCTGTTCGAGCTTGAAGGCGTCTCCCATGACCGGCAATAACCCTTCGGCTGCCCTGACTTCTACGGAAAAACCTTTTTCACGTATCTGCTCTTCAAAGATCTTGAGCACCCTTTCTACAAGGTCCGCCACGTCGACGGGCTCCAATTCCAGCGCCAGATTCTTTTCCTCCAGCCTGGACAGCACCAGGAGATCCGTGACAACGTTTATAAGCCGGGCCGTGTTGCGCTTGATGATCGCAAGGTAACCTCTCTGCTCGTCAGAGAGCTCTCCCTCATCCATCGTGTCGATAAACCCTTTTATGGAGGTCAGAGGGGTTCGCAGTTCATGAGATACATTAAGGACAAAATCACTCTTTATCTTCTCAAGCTTTCGAATTTCCGTGATATCGTGAAAGACAAGGACGATCTCTTCTTTCGAGGTCAGGAAGGTGGCGCTGCACAGAAAGATCAAGCCGTTTATTGTAATTTCCTCGACGTGGTTGTGTCTGTCTGCCCGGACCCTGTTGATAAGTTCATTTATTCCCGGTTCCCGGATTGTCTCCCAGTACAATTTTCCATTTTCCAGGTCCCGCCCGGTAACGGCTTTGAGACTTTCGTTCGTAAAAAGCACCCTTTCCTCACCGTCAAGGACGAGAAGCCCTTCCTGCAGGGAGGAGATTATGCTGTTCAGCTCTTCTTTCTGACGTGTCAGTTCCGAGAAAAGACCCTGCATTTCATCGGTCATGTCATTGAAGCTGTCGGCAACCTCTTTGAGTTCATCCTGCTGTTTGAGCAGTACCCGCACGCTAAAATCGTGGCCGGCCACACGTCTGATCGCGCTCGTCAATTCCCTGATGGGGCCGTAGATTGTCCGGGAAAAGATGAATGCGGCAACAAGGGCCAGGATAAGGATGATAATCGATATCTGCGCGATCTTTGCGTTTAGTTCCCTGGAAACAACCTTTACGTCCTTAAGGAACTTGCTGGTCCTGAGAACATATATGGTTCGCCCGTCCTTTTGAATGGGGATAGCGACATAGAGCATTTGCTGACCCAGGGTTTCACTGAAACGCAGGAACCTTCCCGTATTGCCCTCAAACGCCTGGGCAATTTCAGTCCTCGTACGGTGGTTTTCCATTTTCTGCGGATCTTCCTCGGAGTCGGCAATGACCTTTCCTTCGGGATCTACAAGGGTGATCCGGATATTGATCTGTTTTCCCAGCTGTTTAACGGAATGATCGATAGAAGAGGTTTTACCCTCCGCAAAGGGTTGCTGCGTCAGACCGGTTCCGACAACCGCCGCAATGTCTTTCAATTCCCGTGCTGTCCGTTCCACCTGGTAATCACGGATCAGGTAGGAGGAAATGAGGACGATAAGCCCGGAAAGGGCGACGGTCAGGAAGAAATAACCGCCGAATATCTTGAAAAAGATCGATCGTTTCATTCGTCTATCCTGTACCCGGCACCGCGAACATTCTTTATAATGTGAGAAGCCTTGCCGAGTTTTTCGCGCAGATGCCTTATATGGACGTCTACCGTGCGGTCGATGACGAATTTTTCGTCTCCCCAGAGAAAGCTTAGGATCTGATCCCGCGACTGAATGCGCCCCTGTCTGGAGGCGAGCAGTTGAAGTATCTTGAATTCGCTTGGGGTAAGGTCAATTTTGGCGCCCTCCACCTCAACTTCGTGTCTTTCGAGATCAATGGTAACGAGACCGGCAACGACTATCCTCCGGGCTTCCTCATCTTTCCTGCCATGGCGCCGCAGTACGGCACGCACCCGCGCGACAAGCTCACGGGTAGAAAAGGGTTTTGTCACGTAATCGTCCGCTCCCAGTTCCAAACCGATGACTTTATCCGTTTCTTCTGTCTTTGCGGTGAGCATAATAATCGGAATGGAGGAAAAACGTTCCTGTCCCCGCAGATACTTACAGATCTCAAGGCCGTCCACGTCGGGAAGCATGAGATCAAGTATGATGAGATCCGGCAGCTCTTTCCCGAGAAACTGATACAGTGGCTCCGCTTCGGTAAAAGCCTTGACGCGGAAATTCGATTTCTTCAGATGAAGCGACACCAGTTCGAGTATGTCCGGTTCATCGTCGATGACTGCTATCAATTGGCTGGCCATACTATGAGATTACCTCATTGCCTGTTCTTTGCAAAGTTGTTTCGGGCACCATGACGAATGAATCACCCCGTCGCAGGTCCATCTCCCTTTATAATCGTGTATATGCTAGGAAATGTTTGTTAAGATTGAATTAAGAAGAAGTCTCCCTCCCCAAACAAGCATATACGGCCTGTCGCCCAAATCCCCCTTCCAACAGACTTATCTCACGCCCGCTTTGCCCTTTGGGCTCGCTGGAGGCATAGAAGAGAGGATAGGAGGAAGCTTTAAAAGAATTGCGTCCAGATCCCAGACGGCAGGGATCAGGCCGCACTTTGCACGCCTTCGGCGGGAATTCTCACTATTGATGTATCCGGGTGGTGGTTATCTTTGTGGGACAAGTGGTAGTGAAGTATGATGGTTTCTTTACCCTCCCGCGCAGCGGGATCGAAGATTCCCGGGAATTTCCGTCTTCTCAAATTCCCGGGAAGTCTTTTGGCTTCCTCCCCAGCCTTTCTTCTCTGCCTCCAGCGAACCCCCCAAAGGGGGGTGAAGCGGGCGTGAGACAGTCTTTGCTTTTCCCTCTATTTCGCGACCCGAAAGCTTTGCTGGTGACAGAGAGGACCGGTCTGGGCAACAGGCCGTATAAGGTTGATTTTACCGGATAATATGAATGGAAAGATAAAGGTGAACCAACGAAAGGACTGTCGGCGTCCATAAGCCGCTCACATCTGCGATGATACTTTGCCCAGAAATACTATGAATTTGCGCAGGAGCCTCTCGTCGAAGCACTGTATCATTCCCCGGTCGCGCGGGTCTTCCTTCGGGTCTTTTTCCGATCCATTGCCGTTTGACGGCGTTCCGACCATGATCTGCGCGGCCTTTGCCGCGGGCAGGGCCTCTTTGTACGGCCGGCGGGACGTCATGGCATCAAAGACGTCCACAATTCTCAATACGCGGGCCAGGATGGTTATATTTTCCCCTTTCGCGCCCATAGGATAGCCTCCCCCTTGAAAGTCCTCATGATGCTGCAATATGGCTTTCCTGACGAAATCAGGAGTTTCGCTGTCGACGAGCATTGCAAAGCCGCTCAAGGGGTGACGCTTGATGATCTCCCATTCAAGTGCATCGAGAGGCCCGTCCTTGTTGAGTATATCCTGAGAGACAAAGACCTTTCCTATATCGTGCAGCATGGCACTGACGCCGCATTGCTTCAGTATCTCCTTTTTCCGGGCTTCATCGGACGTGGGGAAGCCGGGATCTATCTCCTTGAGAATGTCCGGATTGCACCTGAGAAAGGCCGCCGTAAACCACAGGACTTTTGTAGCATGCTCGTATGTCTTGTAGTCGTGGCCGATCATCTTCGCCAGCGGCTTAAGGGAGTTCGATTCCGCTATGAATATCAGCGAGTGATTGACGAGCGCCTGCGTCCGCCGCACGGCATCCTCATGCATCCGGCCCAGTCCCAGGGATGTTTCGAAGGAGTCCTTGACTACGTTTGTGGAAACCCTGCTGAATACCTCCGCCTTCTGGTCGTCCGGCATTCCCTGGTTATCAAGGATATTTCCCAGGTGGGTTTCAAGATACTCCTCATACCTGATCTCTTCCTCGAGGTCGATGAAAACCTCCTGCGGCCCGCTTTCGGCGAGCGTGTTCAACTGCTCCTTTCTGACATGATTGCCGTCGCGCGCCCACAGGATGTAACGCCCGTCCTGGGAAAGAACGTATATCTTGAATTTCGGTAAGCTTCCGGGTATTATCGCTCCGGGAGGAATGGCCATGTATTTTGTATCGCGCACGGGATGTCTTTCTCCAAATCCGCTGCCACTGTGTGAAGAGCAATGCTCCACAGGCTAACACGATTATCGCATATAACAATCAAAGCTTAAAAACCACGGAGAACCGGCTGTGTCTCACTTCTGCACGGGCGCCTTGCTCTGAGCCGGTTTCTTTGCCTTCCCAGCTGGTTTGTTCTTTATGGTCACGCTGTCTTTTCCGACCCATGACACGTAATATTCTTCAATGGTGATGACGCCGTCTCCGTCGAGATCCATCTGCTTCGCCATCTCTTTCATCCTGTCCAGGTACTCGTCGCGGGACATCTTGCCGTCCTTGTTGCCGTCGAGGTCGACAAAGCGCCCTGCCCAGAACACAACGCACTCATCCTTGCCCAGTTTCCCGTCCTTGTTTGTGTCCATCAGCTTCGCCACGGAGGATTTCTTGCCCATTTTTACCGGTTTTTTGGCCCTGGCCGTATCCTTGTCCGTCCCGCACCAGTAGATGGCCCACTCTTCGACTCCCACCACCCCGTCCTTGTTCACGTCCGCGTCATCGAAATTCCTCTGCCTTGCCTGCTGAAATTCATCGATGGTTACCTTCCCGTCCTTGTCGGCGTCCTCGTTCTTGTATCGCTCTTCGAGGGAATTTGTGATCTCGCCCCTGGTTACGATCCCGTCCTTGTCGGCGTCGGCCCTGTCATGTAAGGATTGTGCAAAACCGGTGCCGACTGTCAGAGCCAAACAGAGTGCGGCGAAAACACCGGGGAACATCAACTTTTTCATAGTCTCTCCTTATGAAAGTAAAAATAATAGGTCCTATAGGACTTATATGACTTATAGGACCTATTTCGGCCTCCGGCCGAAAATCATCTGTTTTGCGCACAGCCCTATCGTGCCTGCTTCTGCCAGCCTGTTGCCGTCGTGTACTTGTAGAACGGCCCGCCAAGCTGTTTGACCATGGCGTAATCGGGGGTGAGGATGAAATTCTGCTTCAGGGCGCCCGTCGAGTCATCCGGTGTGACCCTTTCAAGGACGAACCATTTGTGCTTGCCGAAATCGTAGACCGCTATTTCGTGGAGACCGGCTGCAAGCGCAAGCCTGTCGTTGACCTGATTCACAAAACCCTCGACCTTGCTCCGCGTGATGGTCACCATTCTCAGCCTCTCGGCCCTGTTGCCATTCGGCTCGTACACAAGCGCGCCGCGAAAACCATACAAAAGGACCATGGTCTTGCTCGCAACGCCTTTGAATTGAGGGCTGCCCATATCCTCGTTGTTCCGGGGATTCCAGCTGTCCCACTGCGGGCCCTGGGCCGACGGCGCCTTCATGTCGCCTGCCGCGGCCACCATCGCACCAACCAGGAAAAACACGGCGATCATCACAAATAAAACCCCTGCTTTCTTCATGAAGCTCCTCCTTTTCATTATCTGTCCAGTAACAGTGCCGATAACCCCGGAGACCGACGTTCCGGTTCCGAAAAGAACATTGGGTCATACATGATCGAACAAATATAGCAGACAGTCGCAGACCTGTCAAAACCATGTTTAACCCGGGGAAACACCGCAGACGTACCACCCGGAAGAGACCCGTGAAAAATGTGTATCTCTTTTGGCGTTTCTTGACATTCCCGTTTCCGCGATGGTATAAAATCATCGTTGTTCCCTGACAAACATAAGGAAACGAGAATGCAAGGAGACCATCGTAATGCGTTGCGGTTATTGTGAACGGCGGTGCCGGATCGAGAGCGGGGAAACGGGTTTCTGCCGCATGTACACAGTTTCGAAGGGCGTTATCACGGAGCGGTTCCCACACCGCTGGAGCGCCTGCGGACCGGGACGTATGGAAGTGTTCCCTTTCTACCACGTCTATCCCGGCACACGGTCCCTGGCGATAGGAACGGCGAGCTGCAACTTCCGGTGCCGGTACTGCTCGAATGCGTTCATCGCCAAGGAAGATCCCGACGCCCAGCAGGACCGGATGTACCATCTCGCACCCCGCGAACTGGTGGCCATGGCGCAAAAGCTCAGCTGCCGCAGCATCGTCTTTAACGTCAACGAGCCCACCGTCTCCATACCCTCCCTCGTCGAGGTGGCCCAGGAGGCGAAGACGGCGGGTATCCCCATGGGCTGTCTTACGAACGGTTACATGACCGTCGAGTCCACGGAGATCCTGGCATCCGTTTTCTCATTTTTCAATGTAAGCCTCAAGGGGATCTCGAAAATGTTCGGCAGGGAATACATCGGAACAGGCTCTCTGAAGCCCGTGCTGCGCAACATCAGGCGCCTCGCACAGATACGGCACGTGGAGGTAACAAGCCCCATCATCGAGGGGGCAAACGACACCGAGATCGATGCCATGGCAGACTTCCTCGCCGGCGTTGACCCCGAGATACCCTGGCACGTCTTTCGCCTTCTCCCCGAGGATGAGATGAAAGACAGGGACTACCCGAGTATCCAGGCCATCGATGCCGCCTTGAAATCTGCGCGGAAAAGGCTCCCTTACATCTATTTTCACAACTTCGTCGGGTCTGACTGGGTCAATACCATCTGTCCCGATTGCGGGTCCGTAGCGATCGAACGGTTCAGCCTGGGCTGCGGAGGAGACAAGCTCAACAGGGTCCTCTGCACGGAAGGAAGATGCCCCGGTTGCGGGCGAGCGATCAAACTGCTCGGCGATAGATCCTGCGCCGGGAACAAAGAAATGGTGCAGACATGGGCATAACCATCGTGGATGCCAGGGGCTGGCAGAATACCCTTGACCTCGCAACGGGAGAGAAGATCGAAGCCTCGGGGCCCCTGGTCGAGATGGTCGAGGGCGTCCTGCAAAGGCACCCCTACCCCGGGGATATGGACCCGGGAAGCAACCGCTGGGTCAGCGATACGGCAATCGACCTCATCGACGTCTACAATCCGCGCTTCGTATTCCTCACCTATGCAGCCCAGTATTTCTCAGGCCGGTATACGCCCATGACGGGCGACGAGCGCACAAAGATGATCTCCGATGCATTTCTGGAGGCGCAGCGCTTTGTTGACCTTACCGGTTTTGTGGCCATAATGGTGGGAACGGGCAACATGACACCTCTTAAGGGCCTTATCGACGCAACGGGAATCGACGGCCTCGCCGTTTGCACCCACTGGTCGACTAGGTATGCCGGCCTGTACGACCCGAGCCCGGCCGACATGAAGTTCCTCTCGGAACATCCCCACATCGAGAAGATCGTCTCGCGGGAGGAGATCGTGACCCTCTTTGGCGGAACCCCCGCACAGATGCTGAGGGTTCCCCAGTTCCTGATGCTTTCCCGGGAGGGCTATGCCTTCAAGACCGCGGGAATCCTCATGAAGACTCCCGTCATGATCCCCTCCGTCAATGCCGCCATCCCCCTTCACGCCCCCGGGCACACCGCCAGGGACATAACGGGCATCCGCGGCATTCTCCAAGAGGATCTGGCAAACAGAAATGTCGCGCTCATAGTCATGGAGGGGGTTGGCTCCGATGAGTTTGCATGGCCTTATACCCCGTGTCAGAACGGGACTGAGTGGTGTTTCTACGAACCGTCGGAGGCCCAGTACCTGACCATATCCTCGGGCAGGCATCGCTTCCTCGACTATCCCACAGGGTACAAGGATTTCGAAGAGGAGGACCTTACGAGACTCTACCCCTTTTCAGGCTACTTCAAGGCAATCCCGGAAGACACCTTCGGCAGCCAGTTCGCGGGAAAGAGTATTTCGGTGGGAAACAAGAGCATGTTTATGCACATGGTGGCCGGCGCGGACATCTCCGTAGAATGCTTCGCAAGAAACCTTTACAACCAGGGCACGATGGCCGTGATCCATCGCCAGGACAAGGTGTGATAACGTCAGTATGCTCCACTTCTTCTCTCAGTGTTCGAAGTGGAGATCGACCCTGGATCGGTCACCCTCCCGGGACACCTTGATCCTGTCCGCATAGTGGCGGACGAGAAATCCGGACATACGGGCAAGCGCCTCCTGGTCGTCGACAATTGTTGCCATGTCGGGACGCTCTGTCGGGAATTCTATCGCCTGGCCCTCGTAGGTTATCCGAACGTCCAGGCTCAATTCGTCAAAGACGACGGACATGACGATCTCGCTGCCTTTCATTCCACAATTGACGATGGCTTCCGCGAATTCATTCATGGCGGCCACGGCCTTGTAGACGACATCTTTGCGGGCCCCCCATGCGGCGCCTTTATCCTCCATGAATCGAAATATGGCATCCGAAGGATCCACTCCCGATTTGAGTTTCAGGGTCGCGCGCTGCGAGATCCCGATGCGCATGATCAGGTTGAGGACAATCGCAAGCACCGTGGTGACGGTGAGGGAAGAACTGAAGAAGGGCTTCAGCAGGGGATGCGCGTGCTGATAGAGATTGGGGAATATGTCCACGCTCATCCCGAACATGAGAGAAACGGCAATCACAAAGGTCTTGCGGTTGTCGATCATCCGGGAGGTCATCATCTGGATGCCCGAGATCACCATGAAGCACACCATGTAAACCATCGCCCCGCCCATGACCGGTTTGGGCATAATGCTGAACACTGCGGCCAGTTTCGGCAGAAAGGCCAGCGCGATAAAGAGGCCCCCGATGTAATAGGCAATGATCCTGCTCGTCGCACCCGTGGCTACGGTGAGGCCGACGCTGGCGGCATAAAGTGACTTTCCCAGCACCCCCAGCGAACCACCGACGACCGACGCCAGTCCATCGGCCAGGGTACCCTTGCCGATATTGACAAGGTCGGGACGCGTCCAGGCTGTGTCGTTAATCTTCTGGCACATTGTGAGAGAGGCGACGGATTTCAGGGTGGAAGCCAGGGTAACGATGACCATGGGAATCAAAAGGGCCGGGTCAAAGGAATAGCCTATGTGCGAGATGTCTGGCAAAGAGACAACGGGGGCCAGCGTTATCTCCCGCATCTGGGACGGTGTCAGCACTCCCAGGAGAATTGAGGCGCAGTAACCGCCGGCGATACCGATGATGACCGAGTAAAGGCGCAGTTTCCCTTTGCTCCACACACTGGTCCCCGCCATGATGGCAAGCGTAATTGCAGCGACGAGCACGTTCGCGGTCTCGACCGGGGTGTTTTTGTCCTCGATACCCATGAAGTCGAGGATCATTATGGGGACAATGTTGAGACCCACCATGGTCAACACCACACCGGTAACATCAGGGGGGAAGATGACACGGAGACGGTGCATGATCCTGGACAGCAGGCATTCGATGATGCCGGAGACGATGGTCATGCCGAAGATAAGGGGCAGGCCGCCCACAGTGCCGGCCAGGACGGAAACGGAGAGAAAGCTCGGGTCGGTCCCCTCGGTGCAGAGGTAACCGCTGCCGACAGGGCCGCGGTTCAGGGCCTGAAGGATCGTTGCTATGCCGCTCGCGATCATCGTCATGGATACGACATTGCGGATGAGATCGGGGCTGCAGCCGATCTGACCCATAACAATGGCGACGACGATGAAGCCGCTTGTCAGGAAAAAGATATGCTGGATCGCCAGCACCATGCAGATACCGACCGGAGGCCGGTCGTCAACACCATAGAGAAGATTTGCAGGTTTCTTTGTCATATGTTTGTCATCCTGGAGAATTGTTGGCTGCACAGGAGACATGTTCCTTCTCCCGGCCACCCATCTTCCCACATTCCAGCCGGGCCTGCCGATCAAAGATGCGGATAGGCCGGTAGGTGGGACAAGACCGACATCTTTCCGGCGAAAGCGGAAACGTGAATATCCTCTTGAATCCTTGTACCGCCGATGGTAATCAATAGGTGCCGCGGCAAAACAATTCACGACGAGAAGGTTTTGAAGATGGACAGAACGCGCCTGAGAGACATCTATAATAGAATAGCGAAATACCTTGCGAATCCGGCGGACGTGTTTCTCATTGAGTCCGTTGAGGAGCAAAGGCTGTTTTTGTGCAAGGGCGACGTGGTCACGGGACAGTATCCTGCTTCCACCGCCCTGCGCGGGGTCGGCATACGGGAAGATTCATTGAAAACGCCCCCGGGCGTCCACCGGATCTCGGAAAAGATCGGTTCCGGCGCGCCTCGCGGACGTATCTTCCGGGACCGCGAGGATACCGGGATCGACTGGGACGGAGTTACGAGAGAGGAGAATCTCATATTAACCCGTATCCTCCGCCTCGAAGGTCTGGAAGAGGGGATCAACCGGGGCCCGGGGGTGGACTCCCGCGAGCGGTACATATATATCCACGGAACCAGCAGGGAGGATCTCGTAGGCACGCCCTTCTCCCACGGATGCCTGTGCCTCGCCAATGCCGACGTCGTCCGCCTCTTTGAGACGGTACGGGAGGGAACGGTCGTCTATATCGACCCCCCGCCCGTCACTGTCGCCGGAAAGCCCTGCCGGAATTTTCACTTCACGGGCATCTTCGGCACCGGCATGAGCGCCCTCGCCCAGTACCTGCGTTTCCAGGGGATCGCCGTTTCCGGCTCCGACCGCCTTCTCATGAGCGAGGACACCGCATCCATGCGGCAATCGCTTGAGGGACTCGGGTGCGTTATCGCAAGCCAGGACGGTATGGGCGTGACCGAAAACACCGATGTCCTGTGCGTCTCCACGGCAATCGAGGAGACGAACCCCGACATCGCGGCCGCGCGTGACCGGGACATCCCCGTGATACATCGCTCGGACCTCCTCGCCTCTATCATCGCCTCGAAAGAAACCATTGCCGTCGCCGGCACGAGCGGCAAATCCACTGTAACCGCGATGATATTCGAGTTCCTCTCGGCATGCGGGAAATCGCCCTCTCTGATCAGCGGCGCACCCCTTCTCAGGCTGGAGGAACAGGGACTCATCGGAAACGCCTTTTCCGGGGGCTCCGAATTTCTTGTGGTGGAGGCTGACGAGAGCGACGGGACCCTTGTCAGGTATTCTCCGGAGATTTCCGTTATCCTCAATGTTTCTAAGGATCACAAGACCATCGATGAAATAACGGGCCTTTTCGAAACGCTCATTTTGCAGTCTTCGTGGACGGCATCCAACGCGGACGACCCGGTCCTTTCTTCCCTTCCGGCCACAATACGCTTCGGCCGAAACAGTTCGGCGCCGTGGCATCCCGACCGCGAAGAACTCCTTCGCGCCTCCGTCAGGCTTGTACGCGGGGGCTTTGAATACGATCTGCCGCTTCCGGGCGGCCATAACCTCGAAAACCTGCGCGCGGCGCTTTGCGTCTGCGAGCATCTCGGCTGCAGCGGCCCGCTGCTCGCAGAGGCGGTAGGAAATTTCGGAGGTGTCGCGCGGCGCTTTGCCATAACGACCACCCGGAGGGGCGTCCAGGTCGTCGACGATTTTGCCCACAACCCGGCAAAGATAGCCGCCGCGATCACCGCCGCCCGGGGCCTTTCGGACCGCATCATCGCCGTATACCAACCCCACGGTTTCGGCCCGACCCGCTTTTTAAAGGATGAATATATTGCAGCCTTCCGCACCCTCTTCCGGCAGACAGACTCCCTGTACCTCCTGCCGATATACTACGCCGGAGGCACCGCGCAGAAAGATATCACGGCAAAGGATATTATAGACGGCCTGGGCCCGGTACCGTTCACCGCCGAGGCGGTTGACAGCCGCGAACATCTGCTCCCAAGAATAGAAGCCGATGCGAAACCGGGCGACTGCGTCATAATCATGGGCGCCCGGGACCCCTCTCTTCCAGCACTGGTAAGAAAAACGATAGAATTATTCGGAGGGAGAAAACAATAAAAAACCAGGGACAACAAATCAGGAACCCTGATCCCTAGTCCCTGATCCCTAGTCCCTGATCCCTAGTCCCTGATCCCTAGTCCCTGATCCCTAGTCCCTGATCCCTAGTCCCTGATCCCTAGTCCCTAGTCCCTAGTCCCTTACTGTGTATACTCTCTCAAAAAATCCGCCATGCGTTCCGCCACCAGCTTGATCTCCTCGACGGTTGGCAGGAAAACGACGCGGAAATGGTCTGCTGCCGGCCAGTTGAATCCCGTCCCCTGCACCATCAGTACCTTTTTGTCGGTCAGAAAATCGAGAAGAAACTTCTGGTCGTCGCGGATATTGTATCTTTCAACATCGATCTTTGGAAAAAGGTACAGGGCACCCATGGGTTTGACGCAGGTAATTCCGGGGATTGCGCTGAAACCCTCGTAGGCGGCTTTTCTCTGTTCATAGAGACGGCCGCCGGGAGCGAGCATCTGTCTCAAGCTCTGGTATCCGCCCAGCGCGGTTTGAATCGCGAGCTGGCCCGCCATGTTGCCGCACATCCTCATGTTCGAGAGCGTGTCCAGCCCTTCCTCCAGGTAATCCCTCGCAAGTCCCTTTTTTCCGCTGACGATCATCCACCCCGCACGCATACCGGGGATACGGTGGGACTTCGACAGCCCGTTAAAGGTCACGCAAAAGATATCGTTCGTAAGCGATGCGAAAGGGATATGGCGGGCGTCATCATAAAGGATCTGGTCATATATCTCGTCGGAAAAGACTATCAGGTCGTGTTTGGCCGCCATCTCGACGATCTTCAGGAGGATTTCCCGGGGATAGACCGCACCGGTCGGGTTGTTCGGATTGATCAGTACGATCCCCCTGGTCTTCAATGTGATCTTGGATTCCATGTCTTTCAGGTCCGGGATCCAGCCTGCCTCCTCGTCGCAGACATAGTGCACGGCCGTTCCGCCCGACAGTGTGACGGCAGCGGTCCACAACGGATAATCGGGGGACGGGACAAGCATCTCATCGCCGTTGTTGAGGAGCCCCTGCATGGCCATCATGATCATTTCGGACACACCGTTGCCGACATAGACGTCCTCTATCTCCACGCCTTCAATGCCCTTGAGTTGGCATTGCTGCATGATTGCCTTGCGTGCGGAAAAAAGACCTTTCGAGTCGCCATACGCCTGCGCCGATCTGATGTTGAGAACGACGTCATGGATGATCTCGTCGGGCGCATAGAGGCCAAAGGCGGGTGGATTCCCGCTGTTGAGCTTGATGATCGCGTATCCTTCATCCTCCAGCCGTTTTGCCTCTTTCAGAAGCGGGCCGCGGATTTCATAGCATATGTTGTCCATTTTGTTCGATTTCAAGACCTTGCGCATGCGTTCCTTCCTCTTCTTAAAACTTCTTTCTCCACCACCACGGTGGTTCATAATTATTCAGAAAAGCGGCGTGTTTGTCAACTGTCACAGAACCGGGGGTAACAGTTACGCGGCACAAGGCACGAATCGGGCAGGGCGGACTCGCCCTGAGACGAGAAAAGGGCTCAGGGGCAACAATGGGCCCTGAGCCCTTTTCTCGTCTATTTCTTTTTCTGGGTTGTCGATGTGGATGTGTTTACGTCGAAGGATGATGGTGTCGATGTGGATGTGTTCACGGATGGCGTTGATGTGGATTTGCCGACATCATAGGTGTTTACAGGTGTAGGTTTCGGGACCTCGGGTACTTTCACGTCTTCGATCTTCTTGCCCGCCGCGGCTTCGAGCTGCTGCAGGGCCGGGCCTTTTTGTTTTTCAGCGGCATAGGAGACGCTGAAGACACAGGTGACAGCTATGATCGTCAGGACCACGAGAACTTTCTTTACGATTGCGTTTTTCATCTATTCCTCCTCACTGTGTGATTTGATCGTCATTTTGCCTGGCCGTAGGTTCCCTTGTGGTTTATTTGCGGTACGGTATAGCGGGGGGAATGCCGTACGCGATCCTGCATTCTTTCCCGCTCGGCCGCATAACTGCCGGAATTGTTTGTCCCCTGGGAATTCGTGTTCTTCCGGTCCTGTGATGCGATATAGTCCTGGTAGCCCGGGTCGGCAGAGGTTCCGGCATGCTTGAAATACTCCTGGGGGGTTGTCTTGTACGTTTCAGCACCGTAACACAGACCGGTGGAAAATAAGAGGGTTAAAACTGCTGCTGCGCTCAGGATCTTTTTCATTTTTGGTTTCCTCCTCATTTTTCAGGTAAGACAACGAGGGGGAGGAAAAAGTTCCCGCTTTTTTGAAGCAGTGAATAGTAAGGATTAGGGGTACCCCTAATCCTCGATCACCGTCTCATGCCCGGTCTTTGTTTCAAAGGTGCGGTAATCGTCGTTTATCCTGTCCTGGAGATAGACATGGCCATAGTCTCTCTTTTTCTTCATATCCTCGTAATCGCCGCGGGCCCTTTCGGCGCACGCCGGACAGCAGGCGGCGGGCAGGCAGATGCAATATACGGAATAATTGCGGCCGCTCCGGTGGGCGCAGGATGAGGAGATGCGGCGGTAACCGCAGCAATCGGGGCACATCCTCAGGTCCAGGCGCTGCTCCTCCTGGAGATAATCCGTGTCATAGAAGATGCTCCGTGAGGTGCCGTAAAATTCCCGGTCCTGCTTGCGGTTGGCTTCGACGACTTTTTCCCTCCCCCGGAAATTGGCCAGTTGCTGCTGCACCAGCGACCGGATGTAGTCCATATTCTTAGCGGTTTCCTTGAAGCGCGACGGATCGTAATCGGGTTCACGAAGATTGGAGAAGTCGATCCCGGCCATCGCCATGATGATGCCCATGTTGATGTACGGCAGGGCCGTCTCAACCGAGTACCCGCCTTCGAGGACCGCTATGTCCGGCTTCAGTTTCTGATTAAGGATTGCATAGCCCTTCGCCGTAAAGCTCATGTTGGCAAGGGGGTCACTGTAGTGGTTGTCCTGCCCGGCCGAGTTGATCACCAGTTCCGGTTTGAACTCGTCGAGTATGGGGAGTACCAGGTTATCCATTATGTAGTGGATTCCCTCGTCGGTCGTCCTCGGCGCCATGGGTATGTTGATGGTGGTGCCGTATGCCAGCGGGCCGCCGAGCTCGTTCGTGAAGCCCGACCCCGGATAGAGGGTGCGCCCGTCCTGGTGGAATGATATGAAAAGTACGTCGGGGTCATGCCAGAAAATCTCCTGGCTCCCGTCGCCATGGTGGACGTCGGTGTCGACGATTGCGAGACGCCGGATGCCATAGGTGCGGCGGAGGTATTCCACCATGACGGCCTCATTGTTGATGTCGCAGAAGCCCCGGTTGCCGTGGACCACGCTCATGGCGTGGTGACCGGGGGGCCGGATTATTGCGAATGCGTTCTTAACCTCTTTCTGGGCGAAGGCATCGGCCATCACCATGGCGCAGCCCGCCGAAACCATGTGGGCCTCTGTAACACGGCTTTCCACGTCAGGAACACAAAAGTGGACCCGTGATATATCTCTCACCGTGGCGAGGCGCGGGTGATACTCCCTGACCTCAGGCATGTCCATGATGCCTTCTTCAAAGAGCTGGTCACGCGTGTAGAGAAGCCTTTCTTCCCTTTCGGGATGGGTGGGGCTTATGGCCCAGTCGAAGGCGGGAAAGAAGATAACGCCTGTAGGTCTCACTTAAGCCACCCCCTTGTATTCATGAATGAACCCCGGTGCGACCTGTATTCCCACGTCAAAGAGCTTTCCCTCCTGCTCCCAGCCCCGGATGACATTGAACTGTTCCTCGAGATAGATATGGGCCTCACCGGCGTAATCCGAAAGCCCCCTTTCGCGGCTGAGTTCTTCGAGACACTGCCGGGCCAGTTCCCTCGCGTCCTCAAGCTGATAAGCGCGTTTGTCAACGGTGCCGCTCAACCCTCCGGGCGACGCGGTATAGAAGCGCCTCTGGGTGTCCACGTGGACCTCCACCGCCAGGGTGGGCCGCGCCACGGCGGCACCCAGGGCGTTGGCGACGGGCGAATAACGGTGCAGAAAATGACCGACGCCCATTTTGTCCGCCAGCATAGGCACTATGGCGGGCGCCGCCGCGCCGATGCCGATCACCTGGTGGAGCTCGAATTTCCTCCGGTTCACCACCTCCCATACTTTGTAGGCGGGTTCATCTTCCCAGAGGCCGAACATCTCCTCGATGTTTCTGTCCAACGTACCGATCACATGGTCGGCGACCTTCCGGCAAAGGCCCTCAACGGATTCGTTGATGCTGAAAGCCACCGGTTCGAGCTTTGCCCGCGAGGCCTTCGGATCGCCGAGGTTCAAGCCGCTAAGGAGGTTGAAGGCATCCGTCACCGTGGGCACATCTCCGCCGAAACAAGCCGCCGGCCCAAGACGCATCGGGCCAACCTTAAGTTTCCCTGACTCTTCGTAGACCCTGCTGTCCCCGCCGATGGCTATGGACCTTACGGCGAATGAATGGATGTGCGTCAGATGACCCCCGATCAGGGCCCCCCGCGAGGCGTACAGGGGTTTGCCCTCGATGAGAAGGCTGATGTCAGAGGTCGTTCCCCCGATATCGACGGAGACGGCATTCAATGACTCGCGGCTGAGGGCCAGGGTTCCCATGGTGCTCGCTGCGGGGCCTGAAAAAACGGTCTCGCAGGGGCGCGTGCGGCTGGCCTCAAGGGTGGTTGTCCCGCCATCGGCCTTCAATATATGCACGTCTGCCCCTGGCGCCCTCGCGGCTATCGCGGCCTCAATCCCGTCGGCAAAACGGTTCCATTCCCGTATGGTCATCGCCGTATAGTAACAGGTGACGGCGCGACGCGGGAAATTAAGCCTTCCGGATATCTCGTTGCTGGTGCAAACATCCATGTGGGGATAGAGGGACTTCGCCAGTTCTTTGACGGCTTTTTCGTGGGCGTCGTTTCTGTTGGAGAATTTTCCCGCTACGGCAACCCTCTCTATGCCCGAATCGTAGACCTTCCGAAGCGCCTCTTCGATCTGCCTTGTGTCGGTCGCCTCTATCTGCCTGCCGCGAAAATCGATGCCGCCCTTCAGAAACCACGTATCGGGACTGATCCGGTAAGCGGAAAAAGGCAGACCGCTCCCCGGCAAAAGCAGGAGCGCCGTGCGCTCCCCTCTTCCCGTGGCGAGGAGGTTTGTCACCAGGGTGGTGCTCAGGACTATCCTTTGAATATCCTTTGCCTCGGCATGAGTGAGGAGTTCGTCAAGCACGAGAAGGAGGGTTCCCTCCAGGTTGTTTTCGTCGGTGGGATGCTTGACGCTGTGCAGCACGGACCCCTCACAAAAGAGTATCCCGTCGGTATACGTACCTCCGACATCGATGCCTATCAACATGTTTTTAGTCATTCAAATTCCTCGTACTCTTCCGTGGAATAGAAGAGGTGCATTTTCTTTATCTTTTCCCTGTCAACGCTGTCATTTATTATCAATTCCTCGGCCCTGTCCCTGAAGGACCTCGCAAGGCTTTCCAGATCGTTCAGTTTCCCGGACAGGTTCCCTTCCTCCAGTATCGCCCTGACCGTGCCGTAGAGACTTTCGCTTCCATAGAGCAGCAGTCCTTCCCCGAGTATCTTGATGGCCACCATACGTTTGAAATCATCAAACGACGCCTGCTCCCGTATGAGTGCCACTCTTTTTATCTTGTAGTCAATCTCTTCGTTTACGGCGGGGTCAATCAGCATCCGGTACTTCTTGCGATATATCAGCTCATCGAGGCCCCTGATGCAGCTTTCGGGCAGATCGTCATCAACAACGACAACGAGGTCGATATCCGAACCCCGCACCAGCTTTCCGGTGCTCCGTTCCGGCCGGGGTACATCATGGGCCATATCGTAGACAATATCCCCGGCAATGACAAAACAGATCTGATCTGCCCTGTCTTTTCCTTCCTCGAATTCCCCCATGATCTCCGAGACCGTCCGGCGGGCAAGTTCATATTTATAGCGGCTTATCTGACGGATCCGGCGATCTACCTCCCGGCACTTTTCGTCAAGGGGGCCGCTGTCACCTACAAGCCCGACGACGGAATATGTAAGGAATTCCCTGAGGATCGACGGGGAAAGGCGGGCGAAACCATCGACATGCCTGTCGAGTCTCATGTACCTCTTGCCCAGCCTGCGGACATCAAGTCTCCCGGAGGTCCGGCATGTCCTCCACAGGAGCAGGCTGTCCGCATTCAACTCTTCCTCGATCTCGAACCCGGTACAGGGGCCTTTCGCCCCGATGAGGTCCACTACGGCGTCTTCGATCCCCTGCCGCCCGTTCATTCCCTTTCAGCCCAGCACGCTCTTGATAACGCCCGCGATCTGCGCGCAATGGCCTGCCGTCACGGCGTCGGTCGGTCCTTCCACCATCACCCTGCACATGTTCTGGGTACCCGAATAACGAACGAGGACACGGCCATCGTCACCCAATTCCTTCTCAACCTGCTCTATTATTTCCATCACCTGCGGGATCGTGGATATATCCGGTTTGCTTCTGACATCCACATTTATCAATTTTTGCGGGTAGATATCCATCATGGCCGCAAGTTCCGACAGGGGTTTGCCCGTCCTGACCATCGCGGCAACGAGCTGCAGGGCGGTGATGATGCCGTCACCCGTGGTGTGGTGGTCGAGAAATATCATGTGGCCCGACTCTTCCCCGCCGATAACTCCCCCGAGACGCATCATGTCCTCAAGGACGTAACGGTCCCCGACCTTGGCGGCATGGTACGTGAAACCGTACTTTTTGCAGGCAATCCTGAGCCCCAGGTTGCTCATCACGGTACCCACAACGAGGTCATTCCTGAGGTTGCCCCGCTCCTTGAGCATCCTCGCGCATATAAGCAGGATCTGGTCGCCCGCTATCTCGCGGCCTTTTTCATCGATGGCGATGAGGCGGTCCCCGTCTCCGTCAAAGGCAAGCCCGACGGCCGCGCCGCTTTCGATCACCCTTTCCCTCAGGTCCCGGGTGTGCTGCGAACCGCATCCGTCATTGATATTGATCCCGTTTGGATTGTTGTGGATCACTTCCACGTCCGCGCCAAGCTCCCAGAAGGTCTCCTGGGCAACCTTGTAGGTGGCCCCGTTGGCAACATCGAGAACGATCTTCATTCCCTCGATCGACAGGTCGCGGGGGAAGGTGTTCTTTAAAAAGACGATGTACCGGCCATGGACGTCATCAAGGCGAAAGGCCTGCCCCATTTCCCTCACGGGCGGCACGAGCCCGTGCAGGGTATTGCTCAGCATGAGGTCCTCGATGGCCTCTTCCTGTTCGTCGGACAGTTTGAAACCGTTGCCGGAGAAGATCTTTATGCCATTGTCCTGATAAGGGTTGTGCGAAGCAGAGATCACGATGCCCGCATCGGCGCGCATGCTCTGGGCGATGAAGGCAATCCCCGGAGTCGGAAGAACCCCTAGCAGATAAGGATTGCCGCCCATGGAGGTTATCCCCGATTCCAGCGCACCCTCAAGCATATAACCGGAGATGCGCGTATCCTTCCCGATGACTATCCGCGGGCGATCATGCGTTTCTTTCAGGATGTAGACTATCGCCTGCCCTATGGCAAAGGCTATTTCCGCGTTCATGGGGTAGCGGTTCGCCTCCCCCCTCACGCCGTCGGTACCAAAAAGTTTACCCATAAACGTTCCTTTTATTCTTATCGTAGTATGGTGAACATCATTATATCAAAAATCGCCATCTTTTCGCCATTTACTCCTTGCTCTCCACTCCTTATAAAAATAGCGACGGCGCTATCGCCCTCGCCCTGTCGCAGTACCCGTCGACTATCCCCTGAAGCCAGGCCACACCCATGGCCGAGACGTCGCCGTCAAGGGCCTGAATGACGTCTATGTATCGTTCCGTCTTTGCATTGCGCGCCCTGTCGGACATCGAAAGAAACTCGTCCCGTGACCTTTCCACGGCGCCATCCGCGAGAGGTGTCGCAAAGAGGTCTTCCATCTCGCCGAACCTTTCGTAAAACTCCTTCTTTCCTGCCATGCCTTTTACTTCCCCTGTCTCGTTTTCGGGAAATGTCCCTGCCTTTTCCGCCAGGGTCCTCAGGCGCTTCAAACGCTCTTTTTTCGCAAGTGCCAGCTTGTCAAGAAGTCCCGAAAAAATAAGGCCGCCGAACTCCTGTGAATCAAAGAAGGGTCGTCTGACGTGGACGTACCACTCATGAAGCGCCATCAGGTTGGCAATGTAAATGATATTGTTCTCCACGATATGGCGGATACCCGCGTAGGCCCCTCGTTTGAAGTCGATCGTCTTTGCCGCGTACGTCTTTCCCACGATCAGCTTGTTTTCCGCGGTTACATCGCTCCTCAGCACCGAATTTGCCGCAACGACATTTCCGTACCCCATGCGGATCGGGCCGACGATGCCCCCCTGCCCGCCGAGGAAAATGGCCGGCTGATTGAGCATGACGCCGCGGGGGACGTCGCCGATCAGCGACGCCGTGGTCTTGTCCCCGTCGGGTGTAAAATTGAAGTGAATATAGGAACTCCCCACTTCACTGTGGTCCTTCCGGCTTGTTCCTCCCGCCATCAGGCAATCGCAGAAATTTATTAGACTGCCGAGGGTCACAAAAGGGAAAAGTATGGTCTGCTTTATGCCGACACAGTGTGCGCCATTCGCCTCTTCTTCAAGGATACAGCCCTCGCGCACGTGGGCCCCGAGTCCCATGTTCGCCTTCTCGAGGAAGACGGAGGCGTTGAAATAACCCCCCTTGAGTTCCACCCGGGGGCCCAGCTGGCAGTTGTCTATCGTGACCGGGCCTTCATAGCCGATTCTGCAGCCCGACGATATTACGGTATTCTCGCCGTAGATCCTGCATCCCGGATAGATACTGACGTCCTTTCCGGATACATGGTCAACATCCACCTCGTCGCCCACGTCCAGCGTCAACGGGTTCGGAATATCAACTCCCTTGTTGACGAGCTGCATGACCTTCTCGTGGCACCGGGGTCGAAAGTCCATACTCACATCACCTCCGTTGATAGTGACGATTTGTCACGATTTTCGAATAGCCGGGATCATGATCGGCACCGGTGAAATGATAACCGTTATCGTGTTACCTTTGCAATATCAATGAAGAAAAGCGGCGTAAAATAAGACGCTTACGGACCCGGCGCCCGGCGGGAAACGGGCGATGTATTTATGAATCGCCACAAAGGGCTTGCATGTGATACAATGACGGGGTTTTCGGATGACCAGACAATGAGCGCCACCTCGCAGCCAAATGATCCCGGCAATTCTTCGGAGTTCGCTTTAACACCGCCGCCGCGCACCACCGCGCAATTTCTGGGCCGTACCGCCCGCTACCTCCGACCCTATGCGGGCATCGCGGCCGCCGACATTCTCTGCGCCTTTGCCGCCCTCGGCTTTTACTTTGTCTTCCCTCAGGTTACCCAGTACATAATTGACGACATCATCGGCAGGAGCAGGATTCACCTCCTGCCGCCCCTCATCGCCGCCCTGGCCGGGGCTTTTCTCCTGTGCAACCTCTTCAGGGCCTTAAGCATAATGATAAACACGAGGTTCGAGCAGAATGTGGTCTTTGATATGCGGCGCGACGTGTACGCGCGGCTTCAGCGGCTACCCGTGGGCTACTTTGACAGGCGGGCTTCCGGCGACCTGATGACGAGGGTGACCGACGACATCACGGCCGTCCATCGTGTGCTCATCGACGGAACGGAACAGGGCGCGACCGCCGTTGTGAGCGTCCTCGCCGTCATGACCATCCTCCTTGTCAAGAACACCACCCTGACGATGTACGCCCTCATTCCGCTGGCGATCCTCGTCACCGGCGCCCTCTGGTACACCTTTTCGGCCCACAGGCTTTACCGCACCCAGAGGCGGGCGATCGGCGACATGAACGCGCTGCTTATGGACAACCTCCAGGGAATCCGCCAGATCAAGGCCTTCGGAAGGCAGCAGCACGAGAACGAGCGCTTTTCCCACCGGGCCGACGCCCTTCGGCGCAGCACCTTCGGCGTCATGAGGGTCTGGGCGGTCTATTCCCCTGCCATGGCCTTCGCCGGTTCGCTGGGAATCGTGCTCGTCCTGTGGATGGGCGGCCCCATGGTCTCCGCGGGCGGGATAACGCTTGGCGAACTGGTAGGCTTTGTCTTCTATCTTTCCCTCTTCTACGAACCTGTCGGGAAACTCCACAGCCTCAACCAACTGGTCCAGTCGGGCAGGGCCGCCGGCGAACGCGTCTTCGATATCCTCGACGCCACCGAGGAAGGCGGGGAACATCGCGGCAGCGTCGCCTTTGAGGGACCTGTCCACGGCGAGGTGTGCTACGAGGATGTTTCCTTCAGCTATGATGGAGACCGCAAGACCTTAAAGAACATTTCACTCCGCGCCGGCGCGGGTCAGACGACAGCTCTTGTCGGACCGACCGGTTCCGGCAAGACCACCCTCGTCAATCTGCTCCCCGCATTCTACAGGCCCTCTTCCGGCCGGATCACCATCGACTCACGGGACATCGCCGGGGTTTCTCTCGAATCGCTGCGCTCCCGGATCGGCATCGTCACCCAGGAGGCCTTTCTTTTCAACGGCACCGTACGGGAGAATATCCTCTACGGAAAACCCGACGCCGCCGAGGAAGAAATGATGGATGCTTCACGGGCCGCAAATTGTCACGATTTCATAACCCGCCTGCCCGGCGGATATGATTCGCACGTCGGCGAGAGAGGTGTTAAACTCAGTGTCGGCGAAAAACAAAGGGTCAGCATAGCCCGAGCGCTCTTGAAGGACCCGCCCATACTCATACTGGACGAGGCCACCGCAAGCGTCGACACCGCCACGGAGAAACTCATACAGGAGGCGCTGCAGCGGCTCATGGCGAACCGCACAAGCTTCGTCATCGCCCATCGCCTCTCCACGATCCGGAATGCCGACCAGATACTCGTCCTCGCCCACGGCGAGATCATCGAACGCGGCACCCACGAGGAACTGCTGGGCCTCGGGGGCGTTTACGCGAAACTTTGTCTCATACAGAACGTAGATCTTGTGGAGGAAGGATTTGAAACAGGCAAGATCATATTCTGATCCCGCCGGAATGTGCCGCGTTCCGACCCATATTCGCCATGTCCGGGTGGAGGACCGCGTGATCATCATGGATATCCGCTCCGAGTCCTACTTCGCGCTGGACCCTACCGCGTCGCACATGTGGGACGAGTTGGCGCTCGGGAACGGCAGGGACGAGACCTTGAGGAGCCTCGAAGAGAAGTTTTCCTCCGATCCTTCGGAACTCGCAGCGGATTTTGACGAATTCGTGGAAAAATGCATTGCCAGAGGGCTCTTGAGCCGGGAGTTGGAACAGTCCCTGGAGGTGCCGGGGGCAGTGCCCCTCACCGGCAGGGCAAGAGGGCTCTTCACCCTCAGGGCATGGTGGAGTCTCCTTGAAACAAAACTCTCCCTTTCCCGCAGGGGTTTTTCCGGCACTTATAATGCCGCGCTTGCCATGGCATGCCCCGAAGGGGTCGCACGGGACGACACTGCAATGGAATTGTTGTCGCGGGCCCTCAAGGCCTTCGCACGGGCCGAGAACTTCTTCTATCTCAAGAGGGCGCCGCTCGACTGCCTTCCCAGGTCCCTGGCGCTTTTCAGGTTCCTGCGCTCGGTCGGCCTGCCGGCGCAGCACTGCATCGGTGTGAGACCGTTCCCCTTTTCGGCGCATGCATGGACCGAGTGTTACGGTCGGGTCGTCCATGACGACGAGTCGAACCGGGGCCGGTTCACCGTCATTGCAAGGATAGGGTCATGAAAAGATTCGTCGGGAAGATCCATGGCGACTCCCTGACCTGCAGCCCCGAACCCGGCGCGTATCAGGGCTGCCGCGTGCTCTGGCGTGGCTACATATCCAACGCGGAAGACATCCTGGCGCAGGCCAGGCAGCGGGGGATGCCGATCACGGACGGGTCCGACGGCGATCTCTTCGCCCTCGCTTACAGGTGCTGGGGCAGCGCGCTGCAGTCTTACGTCCTGGGGGAATACTGCCTTGCCGTCTTCGACGAAAAGACTTCAACCGGGCTTCTTACCCATGACGCTCTCGGGCTTTTGCCCATGTTCTATTCCCGCCGGCCGGCGGGGGTGCTCTTCAGCTCTCACCTCGAAGAACTCGTCGCACAGACGGGCACCGATGACCTTGATGAGGAATTTATCGCCGACTACGTGGCCAACACCTCCTATTCGTCGCAGAGCACCCCTTACAGAACCTTACAGCGTCTGGACGTCGGCCGTTCCCTGGTGTACGAACGCGGAACGCTCAGGGAAGTCGAGGGCTGGGACATAAGCCGGGCACGAACCGTCCCGGTGACGGATGATGACTATAGGGAAATATTTCTCTCCCTTCTTGACAAGGGCGTCCGGGCGGCCCTTCAAGCCGACGGGCCTGTGTGGAGCGAGCTTTCCGGCGGCCTGGACTCCTCGACGGTAATGTGCATGGCGGCGCGCTCCGGTGCCAGGAGACTCGGCGCCTTTTCTATCGTATACGAACAATACGCACAGGCCGACGAGTCGAAATGGATGCAACTCGTCCTCGAGAGGTATCCGGTGCCATGGCACAGGCTCGACGGGGACAGCGCCTTGCCGTACTGCGAGGTCCCTGACCGTTTCTGCGCCGAACCGGGGCTTCACATGGTGGACTGGGGCGGGCGCAGGACCTACGAAGAGATGGCGACGAGCCACGATGTCGCGGCCGTCCTGACGGGCCAGGGGGGAGACCTCGTCTTTTTCGGGCTCGGAACCGAGCCGTATCACCTGGCCGATCTTGCGCGGTCCCTGAAGATCCGCCGGCTTTTTTCCGAACTGGCCCGCTGGCGATCGGCAGATCGCCGCAGGCGTTCCCACCTTTACTGGTTGGCAAACTATGTACTGAGCCCCCTCGCGTGCCGCCTTCGCGGACACTCCATCCGCCCCGTCTGGCACCCGGGCATCTCCCCCTTTATCGACCAGCGCTATGCAAAGAGAATGGCTCTTGATGAGCGCTACCTGCGCAGACCATGGCGGGGCCGCGGCACCATCGAGCAGTCATGGTTCATGGAAAAACTCTCCACGGTTTGCGGACAGATTGCCAACCTGAACCAGATACCGCGCACCTTCGATTTCCGGCACCCGCTGCTTTACCGGCCCCTCGTTGAGTTTATGTTCTCCCTGCCCTGGGAATGGAAATTCAACCCCGAGACGGACCGCCTTCTTCAGCGTGAGGCACTCCGGGGGATATTGCCTGAACCCCTGCGGCTGAGGAAGGCCAAGACGATATATGACCAGCCCTGCTACGAAGGCCTGCGAAGGGGAAAAGCCTGGAGCGCCCTTTTGACGGATGATCCCCTGGTTGCCCGCCGGGGGATCGTCGATCGCACCCGGTGGATAGAGGCGGTTGGCCAGGCAAGGCTCGGGCGTGCCCACTTTCTGCCGCAATTTGAAGCGATCGCTTCCCTGGAGATATGGCTGCGCCAGCTTGAGGACCTCAAATCCGGCGGCAGGGTTACCGCCCGGGGTCTCCCTCCCATTTAGGGGTGACATTGTCAAACAAGAACTGTAAATTTGTGATTGACAGGAAAACAAAAGCACACTAAAATCAGTGAAGATTTTAAAGGAGGCAAGCCATGAAAAGAAAAGACATTCAGGAACAGGAAAAAAACAGTCTGACCCGGCGCGAGGCCATGAAACGCATCGCCGAAAAACCCGAAATGACCTATATGGGCAAAGTCGTCGATGTAACCGCCGGACAGGGCGGAGATTCAAAAGATTACGGCGGCTACTGCATTCCCGCCTAGACGCAAGGCAGGCACTCGCCGCGGGCAGTTTTATCTGATTGCACGGGTATTACAACACTCGGACTGCCCGCAGTATTGTTTGCGTATGTTGTTTTTCTGAAGTCTCCTATCCGGGCCGTCCTGTCCGGGCGGCCTGGATATCTGTTTCCGGCGGACTCCCAGCCGTGATATAATCCCCGGGTAAGATGGCAAACATACTCCTCACCACCCGCTGCAACCGTTCCTGCCCCTATTGCTTTGCCGAGAAAGAGATGGCGGGGTCCCCGTCGGACAACCTTCTGTCCTGGGAAAACCTGATATACGTCGCCGACTTTCTCGCCGCATCAGGACAGGCGCATGTGTCTCTCCTGGGGGGAGAGCCGACCATACATCCACAGTGCGTGGATTTCATCCTCTACCTTCTCAAGAGGGGATTTCGCGTCACCGTTTTTACAAACGGCGTCCTGAGCCCCGCCCGTCTCAACGAGTTCGAAAAACACCTGACGAATACCGGCACCCGGGAACTCAGCTTTGTGTGCAACCTCAACGACCCCGTTCAGACTCCGGCGCCGCAGGCGGAGTTAAGAAAGATCGAGCGTTTCCTCGCGGTGATGGGACCGTGGGTGTCGCCGGGTTTCAACATCTACCGGCTTGATTTCACGCTCGACTTCCTCTTCGATGCCATCAACCGCTATGGAATGCAGCGCCACATGCGTATAGGCATGACGCATCCCGTGCCGGGGAGGCCCGGAGGCTTTATCGACCCCGGCGATATGAGGCGGGTGATCGAACGCCTTTACTCCTACAGACCCCTCTTCGATTCGCTGCGGGTCAGTCCGGGACTCGACTGCGGGTTTCCCATCTGCAAGTTCACCGACGAGGAACTCGGCTGGCTCCACCGCTTCAAAAGGCCCGTCGAGTTCAGGTGCGCACCAGCGGTGGACGTTAGCCCCGACATGAGCGTCTACCACTGTTTCCCTCTTTCCGCCCATAAGAGAAGGTCTCTCTTCGAGTTTGATTCCCTGAAGGAGCTCAACGACCATTTCCTAAACCTTCGCGACGAGATCAAAGCGGAGGCAGCCGGGATATTCGACGAATGTGACGGTTGCCGGCACCAGGAGGAAGGGGTATGTGGAGGCGGGGGACTGTGCCAGGTTTTAAACCGCATGATCGGAGAAGCCCCCCTTGAGGGGCCCGAAGATAGAGGATGAACTTGCCCGCGATCATCTGTCCCTATAATAAGAAACTCCTGCAAAGCCTCACAGGCCGAGAAGTGGCCGTACGGGTGGAGCGCATCGACGAGGCCGCCCCGGCGGCGGCGGATGTTCGCAGTTCGGGCAACACACTCCTCTGCGTGATTGTCGAAACAGGCCTGTCGCTCGACATGGTCGAACCTTCGGCTGGTCTCGCGGATATCCCTCTCGTCATTGTCCCCAGGTCCTTCGGAAACTTTCGTGACCTGGAGAAACACATCGGCGCCTTGCAGGGCCTCAACGTCACCATCCATCTTCCCTGCGATTCACCGGGGAACATCGCGGGGCTGAGGATACTGTCATCGCTGGGAATCCAAAGCTGCGCCGTGCTGGGAAAGGGCAGTCAGGACTGGGAGGCGCTGGCGGACCTCATGACCTACGCTGTCCTCGGTCCTCTCCCCCATGCCACGATCGAGCCTTTTGCCTACATAGCCTCGCACTACGAACCCTCAACACCGCTTGAGTGGGACTTTCTCTATTTCAACGACCCGAAACGTTTTCTCCATATGGACGAAAAAGGCCGTCTGGCAGGGAGTCGGTCAGGGTTGAAGAGCAAAAGCTTCATTGCCCGGAACATCTTGACCCCTGACACGTTCCCGGCCTCCGGAGATGCACCGGAAGCCCTGCACCCGGGCAAACCTCGGCCGGATGCCGGATCACCCTGCTCCTCCTGCGGCGGTTTCAACATCTGCCACGGGAGATTCTCAGCCATTGCCGCCGAAAAGGGCTGCTCGGAATTTTTCCTGGAAATGATCGATGTTGCCCAACGGTTCAAAAAACACCAGGAGGAAAAAGTGCTCGTGGCGGCACCTCCCGCCACGAACACCTGTCCCCGGCCAACGGAAGCCCCCCGCGGAAAACTTGCCGCCACGAGAAAGCGCAAAACAGGCCGAGGAACCGGCAAGGTGAACGATCCGGTATGGATCGACCTTCAAGGCGGAGCAGCTACGGCGCTCATGCTTTCCGGTATCCTGAAACAGGTGGCCGAAAAATATCCCGACAAACGGCACAATCTCATTGCCCGGGCCCACTGCAGCCCCATCCTGGAAGGCCACCCCGCCATCTGTCGCGTGGGACACCCGCCGCGGGAGGCAAAGATCGTGACGACGGCATGGTGGGAACACGAGGATTTTCGCAAACCCGGCGCACGGGCCTACCAGGTGCTCGCCCGCGCCTTCGGTCTGGAAGCACCCATCGAAGAGAGCCTCTATGTTCCCTGGGACCTCGAGGACGACCCGGTCCTCATGGGGATCATCCCCCGGAAGGACAGAAACGTGCTCATCTGCACCGGTTCCGATTCCCCGAGAAAGGAGATGGCCGCCGACCGGTGGGAATCCCTGGTGACGATGCTAGCGAAGGATGGCATCGGAGTGGTTCAGGCCGGAGGCAAGACAGACCGTTACATCCGCGGCGCCTACAGCGTCCTCGGCCTTTTGACCCCGAAACAGCTCATATCCCTGCCGCGCCATTTCGACGCCGTGGTAACACCCGACAATCTCATCATGCACGCGGCCCGCCTGTGCCGAACCCCCGCCATAGTCCTATGGGGACCCACCGACCCCGCGATCCAGGGCTATACCGGCCACATCCACCTCAGAACCGACCCGCCCTGCGAACACACCGGAATATGCATCCCCGCCAGCGCCGAATGCCCCCGCGAATTCGCCCGCTGCATGAACACCATCCCCGTAAAAACCATCCACCGCGCCATAGTCAGCGTGGTCAGCTCGATCAGGCATAGATCTGACGGATCTGAAGATCGTTGATAGAACAAGGGCTTGAGATTTAAAAAAACAAATTAAAAGACTGTCTCACGCCCGCTTTGCCCTTCGGGCTCGCTGGAGGCAATGAAGAAAGCATTGGAGGAAACCTTAAAAGAAGTGCGTCCAGATCCGGAGAAGACGCGGATCAGGCCGCATTTGCATCCCGCTATGCGGGAGACAAAGCTAGTCTCGGAGAATGTGAAGGGTCTCCTAAATTGGCTCTGTTACGTCGCTATTTCGTCGACTGGCAGCATCTGCTTTCCATGGCGAACGGTAAGGATGGATATTCTCTTTTTTTCTATCCGGTAGACTATCCGGTAATTGCCGTAGATCAGCTCCCTTATATTCTCATTACTGATTTCCGGTACCAGCCGACCGCTCTCGGGGAATGCTTTGAGGTCGCCCACTTTGCTGAAGATGGTGTTTACCCAGGCTTCCGCGGCGGCAGGATTGTCCCGCGCTATGTACTGTGCTATCTCGGTGACTCTCTCCACTGCGAGAGGAGACCAGAGGACCTTCACTTCTTGATCCGCTTCAACACGGCCGCCCTGGCATCACCGTGTTCAATGCCTTCCCCACCCTCTATCTGACTGATCGATGTGTGGATATCCTGAAGCAATTCGATCCTTTCCTGCATCGCCTCATATTCCCCCGCATCCAGCAAGACCGCCACACCCTTCCCATGCTGTGTGATAATGAGCGGTCTCTTGGTCGTATGTACCTGCTTCAAAAAAGAAGCGATTCCGGTCCTGAATTCCGACATGGGCCGGATATCTTCATTGACCTTCAATCTTTTCATAACCCACCTCGCATAAATAACGTACATTATAGCGTACAATATACTTCCTGGCAACCCCGTTTATCGTGGACAAAAAACCCTCCTCACGCTTATCCCTCAACAGACAGAACCCTTCGCTCAAGCCCGCCGGAGAACGTGAAGGGGTGAAGGGCCTGCAAAACGCTGCTACCGCTATCGATCGAAGGCCGGCATCTCAGGTGAGAGAATGTGAAAATCCGAAGGGCGTCTCCTGTCATTATTTCCTTCCGCCAATGTCCTTGCCCCTCCTAACCCCTTATAATTCATTGACAAACTATACTTGCGGGGATAGGATTAGCTGTTAGGGCAATAATCGAAGAGCTAAGCAGAAAGAGAAGAGGGGGGTATAATGCCATATGAATTGTACATTTGGCAGATAATTTCAACTTTGTTGGCTATAATCCTTGGTCCCGTAACCGCCGTGTGCATAACGTTATGGGTACAGTCTCGTAACGTCAAGAAAGCGGCCAAACGACAGTTATTCACCATGCTTATGTCACAGAGAAAAAGTCTCATAATTTCTCAGGCAGTCGCTGGCGCTTTAAATACAATCGATGTCATTTTTTCTGACAATCAAAAAGTCGTTGATTTATGGCATAAATATTACAGCCTTCTGTCTCAGCAACCTTCTGAAGAGAGAACTCATACGTGGCTAGAGCTCCTTTCGGCCATGTCTGCTGACTTAGGTTACAATAATCTTAAACAAACAGATTTGGATAAGTTTTACATCCCACAAGGTCACGTTGACCGTCTTGATTTTGAACGTGAAATGCAAGCTCATTGGCTAAGAGTGCTGAAAAATACAGAACATTTCTTAGTTGAAAAGAAAGAAAATGAAACTCTATAAAACATGGCCAACTTCGGCAACTTCAGGGCAGCTAGGGAAGGTTTAACTATCTCAGGGATTAACGTTATGAACAAAGCATATAGAGAACTTTTCTCGTCAAGGATTGATTCTGCTCTGGCTCAGGCAAATGCTGTGCGGAAATTGTCTCATTCGGGTGTTAAGGGCGAGATAGTTGAAATTCTTCTGAGGGATTTATTTAGACCGTTGTTGCCGTCGGATATTGGCGTAGCGACTGGACAGATTGCCGCAAACGGCGTTGATAAATTGTCGAGGCAGCAAGATGTTATTATTTATGATAAGTCTATTCTTCCACCAATTCTTTATGAAGGCACGAAGGGTTTAATACCCATAGAATCCGTCTTATATACGATTGAAGTCAAAACTACATTAACCCGCAAAGGCCTTACCGCCGCGCATAAATCCGCGAAGGAACTGATATCATACCCCCATCTTTCTGGGCAGCGGGACTCGCACGGAAAAGAAGTGTCGCATCCTATTGATCCGGTACGGAGCGTGCTATTTGCCATAGATTCTGATTTGACCCGGAGAGGAGTTAGCGAGATCAAACGATATCGCGATATTTATGCGGAAGATTATCCGTATATTCGCGCAATCTGTGTGGCTAACAAGGAATACTGGTGGGAAGATAAGGGAACCTGGACTTGTATTCAAACTGATAAATCGCATGGGGAGGTACTTGGTTTTCTAGGCGGAATCTCCAATACCTATAAATGGGTTTCAAAGAATAGAGGTTGGCCAAATCTTGGAAATTATATTATACCTCCCGACTCAGGGGAATTTATTACTGAACCAAGCGGAACCATGCAGACGGTAGAGGTTCGTTGCGAACAATGCAATAACAAAGGAATAATGTGGTTTGCCGAAAAAAAACCCTCTCGGGTGGATATGCCCGACGGCTTCGTTTCGCCAAGCAAATGCTATAAGTGCGGCGGAACCATGAGATCACCGTCTGGCGTTTACGAACTGAAAGACGGAATTTATGTCCTTGTTACTTAGAGGGTGTTAACTGCTTCGTTGTTTTGGTGGGTAGGGGCCCTTCGGATCTTCACATTCTCCTGTTTCCCGGTTTCCCTGCCGGCCGTCAAGGGAAACCGTATCCTCTTTCCTGAACCAGTTTCCGGCCTCGTTTTACGGCCGTGCTCACCGAGGCGGCGGAGAGGCAGAGATGGCGTGAGAGTTCTGACTGGCTCGTGCCGAGCTCACTGTAGTAGCCCCCGTTTAAACCGGACACCATACGACCAAAATAGGTTGTAGTAATAGACCCAGAACTATTACTATAACCTCAAGGAAGGAGGAATATGGGTCCGGTCGAGGTGATAACATCGGTAGAGAGACGCCGCCACTGGTCGGCGGCACAGAAACAGGCGATGGTAGAAGAGGCGGAGGAACCCGGCAATACGATATCGTCGGTAGCCAGAGGGACCGAGAGGGACATCCTGTAATCCCTTATGCGGTGGGACGATCGCCGGACACAAAGAAACGGGCATATTAGATGAAGAGCCGGAGGGAATTAATGGGTAGGGGACGCCCTTCGGATTTTCACATTCTCCCGTTTCCCTGCCGGCCGTCACGGGAAAATGTATCCTCTTTCCAGGGACAGTTTCCGGCCTCGTTTTACGGCCGTGCTCACCGAGGCGGCGGAGAGGCAGAGATGGCGTGAGAGTTCTGACTGGCTCGTTCCGAGCTCACTGACCGCGAGGTAGCAGAAGAGGCTCCGTGCCATGACCTTCGCCGGTTCCTTTCCCGGTGTGAAGATCTCCGACCTGTCGATGGCAAGGAGTCGGCAGACATGGTCGGCGACGCTTTCGATGCCGAATCCCATGGTCTTGAGATGATATCTGCGCTCCATCCGTTCCTGCGCCTCAGAGAGCACCCTGTCCACGAAATCCCCGTCACCGAGGATACGTTCATCCGACTTCCTGAAAAGATTCTCACGGTGCATCGCCGGGACGTTCGTCCAACCACCGCTGCTGCGTATGAGACCTCCTCCCACAAGGTCGTCCCGGCGTCCGGCGCCCGCCCCCTCCTCCACGAAACGGCGATACCCTGTTCTGGCAAGGGATGTCTCGTCGGCGAAGTGGCGCAGCACCTCGTTCACGTCCTGCCATGAGTTTGCGTGCCTGCCGAGGACGGGACCGTGACCGCAGTACCGGAATCCCTCCAGCTCCTCCGTTGTGGCAACGATGCCGGCGCGGAGGGGATTGAGATGGATATAGCGGACGAGTTCCAGGAGATAGGATTCCTCCTGGCAAAGGATGGACTTGTAACGGTTCTGGAACAGGTGGCCGGACCTTTTGTGGCGCCTGTTGTGCCGGATAGCGTAGGCTGTCACCGAGTCCCTGGGGTCAAGTCTTGAAATATCAGTATGGGTAGGGGACATCCCTGAAAGCGAGGTTCCTGCATTTTCGCTTGACCTTCACAATTGCGGACGGTAACATTTGCGCGCAAACGATCTTGAGATCGGGGGAGACAAGATTGAGGATTGCGGAAAATACCTCGAACGCGAGCTTCAAGGCGTCTCTTTACGGTGGTAGAATATAGGCGGCAATGACGATAATGATTCATTGTCAGATGTGGTGAGAGCGATGAGCGAAAAGCGAGATGGCGGACCATGTCGGTCGAAGAATCGCGACGTATGTAAAGGACATTTTGCGACGAGTGGATTGCTGAGGAGGCCGTTCCCGGCAGACCACCAGATTCTATTGGATATCTGGCTGAGATCCGTCCGGGCGACGCACGCCTTCGTTTCGGAGGAGGATATTCAATCCATGATACCGGAGGTACGGAACTACCTGGCATCCTGCGCGCCAGAGTTCTGGGTCGTGTGCGACGACTCGGGGGCGGCCGTGGGGTTCATGGGCATGTCCGGTAACAAGATAGAGTCTCTGTTCCTTGCCCCTGAATACCTTCGCCGCGGTGTCGGCCGGCGGCTGGTTAGGCATGCCCAGGCCCTGCACGGCGAGCTAACAGTGGATGTCAACGAGCAGAACGCACCGGCCCGCTGGTTCTATGAGGCGTGCGGGTTCGTCGTGGAAGGGCGGTCGGAGCTGGACAGCCAGGGTCGGCCGTACCCCCTGCTGCACCTGCGACTGGCCGCGCCTAACAAACAGCTTCAGAGACCGGGCCGGCATGACTCTTGAACGGAGAGGGTCTGGAGGGTCTGGAGTCAAGTCTTGAAATATCAGTTTTTCTAGCTACCAAGGATCCTTGGGGTCACCCATTAGAGGGCACTCTGTCAAGAATAATATTCCCCCGCTGCAAACAACTCTCGTTTTTGCAGGTTCTTTGATTCTTGTTCGACGCACTGTCATTCCCATCCGTCGTCCCTTCCCTGCGCCCGCTTTCTCGAATGTTATATGCTCATGACCGGCAATCCGGTCTGCGTCAGTCACCCATCGGGATCAGGGTTCCTTCATGAACCCCTGTCGTTTCTCAACGACCCAGAGAATCGTCGGTTCCCTGCCGTGTCCAGTATGATCTCAGATCTCGTGGTTGTAAGCCAACCCTGTTTTAGCTCACGGCAAGGGCAGATACGGATACTCCGGATGGCGGGGGAGGAGCCTAATCAGGTCTCGTGGTTACGGGCCAACCCCAATGGTAGTTTCCTTCCCCTGTGTTACAGTCATCCGAAGAGTCTTCTCTCATCGAAGGGAGCGTTGTCCCTCATCACGTAGTACGATGCCCGTGCCAGCTTGTGGCCCACCGCCTTTATCGCCACCGTCGTGTTTCTCTGTGCCGCTTTCTTCGTGAAGTACCGGGCAATGGCAGGGTAATACCTCTTCGCGAAGTTCGCCGCCTCCGTGTATGCCCAGGCGAGGTGCCTGTTTCCGTTCTTCCTGTTACCCTTGCCCGTCTTCTTCCCGTTGGACTTACGTATGCTCTCCACACACCGGCAGTAGGATGCATAGTCGCCGACTTTAGCGAAGCGGTTGATGTCACCCACCTCGAGCATGATGGTGAGCCCCAGGATCGTACCGATGCCGGGGACGGTGAGGATGTTTTTGAAGCTGTCCCTGAGGCGGGTTTTCTCCAGAATCGCCTTCTCCATGTCTTCGATCTGTTCCGTCAGGTGGTGGACGATACTGAGGCTCGCCGTCACGGCACGATTGATACACGGTTCCGGGAACAGCACCCCGATCTCTTTTACATCCAGGGTCTTGATCTCATCACCGCGTATCGTCCTGCCCAGGTTCCTGCTCATGATGTTCTTGATGCTCAGGATGTGCGAGGTCCGGTGGCGGACGAGATGGAGACGCTTCCGGAGGAGGTCCCTGACGGGACGGTCCTCCTTCGGGTAGATGTAACCCTGGGGAAGGATCCTGAGCCGCAGGAGGTCCGCTATCCACAGGGCGCTCTTCCTGTCGTCTTTGTGCTTGAGGCCGCTGTACTCCTTCATGGCCGCGGGATTGGCAAGGTGCACGGGATAGCCGGCATCCATGAGGCCGTCGACGAGCCAGTACCAGTTGTACGTGGACTCCACCGCGACCGCTTCGAGATCATCCTTGAAGGGTTCGAGGCACCCGAGGATGACGGGAAGATCGTTGGGACACTTCTTCTTGAAGCGTACCGTGTTCTCTTCATCGATGATGCCGATGTAACTATTGTTTGAATGCAAATCCACTCCTGCGTATAATGACATTGAGGCACCTCCTGTTAGAGAGTTTTTAGGTTACCCTCACCATAGCACAACTCCCGTTGTCTATGAATAGGGGGTGCCCTCTAGATGATTATCAGGTCTTGAAATATCAGTTTTTGTAGCTGGTCGACATACCCACGGTCGGTCTTTTTCTCCCGCGCAACGGGATGCAAGTGCGGACTGATCCGCGTCTTCTCCGGATCTGGCCGCAATTCTTTTAAGGCTTCCTCCTACTCTCTCTTCTATGCCTCCAGTGGAACCCCGAAGGGGTGGAACGGGCGTGAGACAAGTCTTCTTATCCGTTCTTAAGATTTCTCCCCCAATTTGTCCGCTATGCCGTCCTGATGTACTCGGTGAGGGCTGCGTGTATGGAATATCCTTCACTGTCGGTTATTTGGTGTATGTAAATACCTTCACCCGTCAGCCTGACGCACGATGTTTTTTGTTGAAAAGCAGGCTATTTCGATACAATCTGGCGGAGACCGGAGATGGCACTCATCTTGCTAAGATAGTTCCGGGGAAACAGTCTGGAGACCTGTAAGCATTTCAGCCAGACGATGTCATCCGAAAGAAATACACTGCAAATAAAGAGGTCCAGGTGATTGACGTGATCAGGAACCGGCAGCCCTGTATAAAATGTCAGTTTCGGGAAGGATCGTGCGCCTGGTCCGGAAGAGGGATTGATGTTTGACGCGATTTTCCGCTTTTTATCGAAGGACCTGGCAATAGATCTCGGCACCGCAAACACGCTGGTATACGTCAAAGGAAAGGGGATCGTCTCGGATGAACCATCGGTGGTGGCTGTCCACAGAGATTCCCGGGGAGCGAAGAAGGTTATCGCCGTCGGTGCGGAAGCAAAGAACATGCTCGGCAAGACACCGGGTAACATCGTTGCGACGCGGCCTCTCAGGGATGGTGTCATCGCTGATTTTGAAATTACCGAAGCAATGCTCAAGTATTTCATCCAGAAGGTCCATAACAGGAAATCCTACGCCCGGCCGCGCATTGTTATCTCCGTCCCTTCGGGTATTACACCGGTGGAAAAACGGGCCGTAAAGGAATCTGCCGAATCGGGGGGCGCGAGAGAAGTCTATCTCATCGAGCAGCCGATGGCGGCGGCAATCGGTGTAGGTCTTCCCGTTACGGAACCAAGCGGCAACATGATCGTGGACATCGGAGGCGGCACGACCGAAGTTGCCGTCATCAGCCTCGCCGGCATCGTATACTGCAATTCCGTCAGGGCCGCAGGTGACAGGATCGATGAGGCCATCGTCCAGTATATAAAAAGAAAATACAACCTCCTCATCGGAGAGAGGACGGCGGAGATGATCAAGATCGGTATAGGTTCAGCCTATCCGGATCCCGACGGAAAGGAACACACCATGGAGATCAAGGGCCGGGACCTTGTCGGCGGTGTCCCGAAAACCCTCGAGATCTCATCGACAGAAGTACGGCAAGCCATAGCGGAGCCCGTCAAGGCCATCGTGGAAGCGGTAAGGATAGCCCTCGAAAGGACCCCGCCGGAACTTGCGGGCGACATCGTCGACAAGGGCATCGTCATCAGCGGCGGCGGCGCCATGCTCAGAAATCTTGACCTTCTCCTAAAAGACGTCAGCAGGCTGCCTGTCATCATCGCCGAAAACCCCCTGACGGCGGTTTGCGAGGGCGCGGGCCAGGCGCTTGACGAGGTGAGTCTCCTCAAAGAAATTGCATCGGATTTTTGAGATGTAAATCCGGGCGCACGCATCACCTTCGCCGCCTGCTGCCCCCCGATAAGAATGGAAGACTTGCCTCACGTTCATCCCGTAAAAAGCAGGACCCGTTCCATCCCTTCGGGCTTCCACCGGAGGCATAGAAGAGAGGATGGAAAGGAAACCTTAAAAGCAATGCGCCCAGATCCCGGGAAGACTGGGATAAGGCCGTATTTGCACCCCGCTGAAGGCGGAAGGCAAAGCCGGATCTGGGAGAATGTGAAAATGCGAAGGGTGTCACCAAGATTCCACCCATTTGCGGTCTTGCATCGTCGTTTTATGTATGATAGTCTGACAACTTCCGGTAAATAACTGCTTTTGAGATAACAAGAGCCTATCATAGATCCAACGAAGGTGGGAAGGTCGTGAACGAATCAGAAGAAAGGTTCAAGCTCCTCTTTGAAAAATCCACCGATCCTACTTTTCTCATAGAGGCAGGCAGGTTTGTCGACTGTAACGAAGCTGCTTTGAAATTCATGCATTGCCTGGCAAAGGAAGAACTGACCGGTCTGAGTCCGTCTGACATATCGCCGGAAAGACAACCGGACGGGCAGGTTTCCTCAGAGAAAGTAAGAGATTTGATCGATGCGGCGCTCCGCGAAGGGGTTACCCGTTTCGAATGGAAACATCAGACGTTCTCGGGTACTGACTTGTGGGTCGATGTCTCACTTTCGGCAATACCGCTTCATGGAAAACAGATCATATATACGATATGGAGAAACATTACCGAACGTAAGGCGATGGAAGAGAAGCTTGCCGCCGAAATGCAAAGGTTCATGGCCCTCGTTGAAAATGCGCCTTTCGGCACGATGCTTCTCGACAAACATTTGAACTGCACGTACGTTAACGCCAAATTCAAAGAACTGTTCGGTTATGATTTCGAGGACGTTCCGGACCAGAATGTTTGGATGCAAAAGGCCTATCCGGACCCCGAATACAGATCCCATGTTATTGCAGTATGGCACAACGAGATCGAGAGGTTCGTTCGGAATCCCTCACTGAGGGAAGGTGACGGGTGGACGTTTACCGTGACCTGCAGGGACGATCGAATAAAAATCGTTCATTTTATCCCGGTCCAACTGCCGACCGGTGAATATCTGAAGACGTACGCGGATATCAGCGAACAGAAGAAAGCAGAGGATGCGTTAAAGAACAGGGAGGCGGAACTGGCGGCCAAGTCGGCAAATCTCCAGGACGCCAACACCGCTCTCAGGGTGTTACTCAAAGAAAGAGAGAGCGACAGGACGGATCTTGAAGAGAAGATCGTAACGAATGTCGATAAATTGGTGTTACCCTACATCAAGGAGCTAAAGAGATGCCGCCTTGACCCGTCTCACATGGCTTATGTCGATATAATTGAAGCAAACCTCAATCATATCATCTCCCCGTTCCTGCAAAAGCTCCGCTTACGATGCGCCGATTTCACACCGCGGGAGATGCGGATAGCCGATCTCGTCAAGAGAGGCAAAACAACAAAGGAAATAGGCCGGCTCCTTCAGATGTCCCCGGGGGCGGTCAATTTTCACAGAAATAATATCAGAAAGAAACTTGGTCTTCATAACCGGCAAGTCAATCTGACATCCTACCTATCATCATCCGAGTTCTAAGATTTTTCCTAGCATTTATCTATGGCGCTTCTTGTATTAAGGCGGGCTTTTCCGGGCGCGACAATACCTCAGAACAAAGCAATCGCCAAAGAGAGCGTTCGGGTTGCTATGCGGACGAGGGACGGTTGTCCCGTGGTGATGAAAAACGCGGAAGCATCGTCGCCGCCTAAAGATTAAAGGAGGAAAAACACAGTGAAACTGAGGAACGTGAAGATCGGGGTCAGGCTTGGAGCAGGGTTCGGCATCATTATCCTCTTGCTGGTGGTGCTGATTGTCATGGGGATAGGCAGTATGAAATCGATCAATACCCGGCTGGATGATATCGTCACAGAAAATAGCGTAAAGATCAAGCTCGCCAGGGATATCGTGAAGGCAATCGATACGATATCGGAAGGCGTCCTGACCACCGCCTTTGTGAATGACACAACCGCAAAGGCCAATACCAAGAAGACCGTTGCCGCCGCGAGGGATCAATACAACAGAGCGGTTGAAGAGCTTGGCAAGATAGAGACCTCCCAGAAAGGCAAAGACCTCATGGCCCGAGCCGCCGAGAACCTCAAGGTTGGAAGAGACGCCAACAACAGGATATTTGAACTCGTTGCCGGCAACAAGATGAAGGAAGCGACAGATGTATATCTGAATCAGGCAAGGCCCGCCACGACAAAGGTCCAGGAAGCCTTTGCGGAATTGGTGAGATATCAGGAAGGACAGATGGACTCGCGGCACAAGGAGGCGTTATCCACATACAACTCGGCGAGGAACCTCCTCATCGCGATCGGGCTGTTCACAGTCCTCTTCGGCATCGTCGTGGCGTACACGGTAACCCGCACGATCGCAAAACCGTTGGAGGGAATCGTAGGTTTGATGGGCAGGCTTGCGCTGGGTGATGTCAACCTGAAGGCCGAAGTTGATGCGAAAGATGAGGTGGCTGTGCTTTCAAGCGCCTTCAACTCCATGGTGGACAATATAAAGGGTTCGGCAATGGCGGCGGAAAGGCTGGCGGCCGGGGATCTGAATGTGGATATCACCATTAGATCTGAAGAGGATGTCCTTGGCAAGAACGTTTCCCGGATGGTGAGCACATTGAAAAGCCTTATCGAGGAGATGGGCAAGCTGAATAAGCAGCACAAAGCGGGAGAAATTGATTACATAATCCCCACGGATAACTTTTCGGGTGTGTATCGACAGGTGGCGGAAGGGGTCAACGAGGCCATCTCGATACACGTCAACAACATATTGACGATACTCAACATCCTGTCTTCATATGCCGCCGGCGATTTCTCCCCGGTACTTCAGAAACTGCCGGGCAAGCAGATCATAGCGAACGAAAAAATGGATGCCTTGAGAGAGTCCATGAACGAAGTCTCCCGTATCGCCAAGGAGATAGCATCGGGGAACCTTATTCTCACCGTAAAGGAACGTTCCGCCCAGGATGAACTTATGAGGGCCCTTGCAGCAATGGTGGTTAGGCTGACCACCATAGTCAACGATGTGAAGGCCGCTGCCGGCAATGTCGCCTCAGGCAGTCAACAGATGAGTTCGGTCTCGCAGCAAATCTCACAGGGTGCGACGGAACAGGCTGCATCGGCCGAAGAGGTGTCTTCATCCATGGAAGAGATGGTGGCCAATATCAGACAGAATGCGGAAAACGCGCAACAGACCGAAAAGATAGCACTGAAGGCTGCCCAGGATGCAAAGGAGGGCGGCAAGGCGGTAACCGAAACCGTGATTGCCATGAAAGAGATAGCAGCCAGGATCTCCATTATTGAAGAGATAGCACGCCAGACCAATCTGCTGGCGCTTAATGCCGCGATAGAGGCGGCCCGTGCCGGTGAACACGGCAAGGGTTTCGCCGTTGTTGCTACGGAAGTTCGCAAACTTGCCGAGCGAAGCCAGACTGCGGCCGGTGAAATCGGAAAACTTTCCGGTTCAAGTGTGGAGGTGGCGGAGAGGGCCGGCAAGATGCTGGATATGATCGTCCCCGACATCCAGCGGACGGCCGATCTTGTCAGCGAGATCAACGCGGCAAGCAATGAGCAAAACACGGGCTCGGAACAGATCAACAAGGCCATCCAGCAGCTTGACCAGGTGATCCAGCAGAATGCCTCTGCAACGGAAGAGATGGCATCCACATCGGAGGAATTATCGGGACAGGCTGAAAGGCTGCAGGATACCATTGCCTTCTTTAAAGTAGAAGAAGATAAGGCAACCGGCACAGAGAAAAAGAGGTCTCTTCACCGCCCCGCCGCTAATTTACCGGCACATGTTTCCCGGGGTGGCAACGGCGCCGACAAAACATCGGGTATCATCATAGACCTCGGCAGTGATAAGACAGACGAAGATTTCGAAAGATTTTGATAATGCGCAGAACAGGAGTTCCGGAAAACATGGCTTTCCCTCGAAACCCGTTGATCCCGGTCTCCGGTATCTAGAGAAGGGAGTAAATTATGAGCGTTCAATCCATCACCGACACGAGACAGTATCTGACGTTTCAGCTTGGAAATGAAATCTTCGGAATAGACGTTTTCAATGTGCGGGAGATACTTGAATTCACCTCGGTCACGAAGGTGCCAAAGGCGCCTGATTTTATGAGGGGAGTTATAAACCTTCGGGGAAGCGTCGTTCCTGTATTGGACATGAGACTTAAATTCGGGCTTACCGAGACGGAAAGAACGGTTGACACCTGTATCATAGTTGTCGAAGTAGGTTTCGGATCGGAAAACATTATTATAGGTGCCCTTGTCGACTCCGTACAGGAGGTTTTCGAACTGGACCCCCATTCCATTGAACCGGCTCCACGAATAGGAAGTCAACTCCGGACCGAATTTATCAGGGGGATGGGCAAGAAGGACGATCGCTTCATCATCATTCTTGACATGGCGAGGCTCTTTTCCCCCGAGGAGATTACGGGCCTGACGGGACCGGACCTGGCAGACAGTTCTGTTGCCGTTAACGAATAAAGCACTAATCCACCTGGTAGCACAACCCCCAAACAACCCCTTCGCCCCCCCGGAGGGGTTGTCTTTTTCTCCCCCGGCAAAGACCCGCACGAAGCCTCCCATCCGTCCATTTTCCATGAATGGTGCGCCCCCCCATCCAGGGCGAGCAGCAGGATCGCCTAGACTTCCTGTTGTATGTATATTCCTCTTCTTCTCGTTGCCTTCGGTTTGTCTCCCGCGCAGCGGGATGCGAATGCGTCCTGATCCCGGTCTTCTGGGGATCCGGACGCAATTCTCTAAGGCTTCCTCCTCATTCTCTCTCTATACCTCCAGAGAGGAGCCTTAAGGCGACGAACGGGTCCCGTTTGTCACGTCGTTTGTTACGGGATAAACGTGAGACAATCTTTTGAGCCCACCGTTGTCTTGTAAACGCTCCTGTTCGATGGTATCGTATGGCACCGAAAGGACATCCATGCGATTCTTTGCCGACCTTCACATTCATTCCCGCTACTCTATCGCCACAAGCAGGGACCTCACCCCGGAGGCGCTCTGGAGGTGGGCTCAGCTCAAGGGTGTCACAGTCGTCGGTACGGGAGACGCCACCCATCCGGCCTGGCTCAAGGAACTGGGGCGCAAGCTCGACTTCGCGGGCAATGGCCTCTTTGTGCTCCGCGAGGAGCTCAAGGACAGCACCATACCGGCATCATGCGCGTCGGATGTCTTCTTCCTCATCAGTGCCGAGATAAGCTGCATTTACAGCAAGAACGGCAAGACAAGGAAGGTCCACTGCATCGTCCTGTTTAACGATATGGAAAGCGCCCTGCGCCTGCAGGGGAGACTTTCGAAGATCGGCAGCATCTCATCCGACGGGAGACCCATCCTGGGTCTCGACGCAAAGAGGCTCCTGAAGATTGTCATCGATGAATGCCCCGATGCCCTGTTTATACCAGCCCACGCTTGGACACCGCACTTTTCTGTCTTCGGCTCGGCCTCAGGTTTCGATTCCCTGGAGGAGTGTTTCGAGGAACTCACCCCGCACATCCATGCCATCGAAACGGGGCTTTCTTCCAACCCCGCGATGAACTGGCGCCTCTCGGCCCTCGACCGGCTCACCCTCGTTTCCAATTCCGATGCCCATTCACCACAAAAAATCGGCAGGGAGGCAAACATCTTCGACACCGAGCTTTCCTACGGTGCAATAGCCGATGCCATCAGGACAAAGGAAGGGTTCGAGGGGACCATCGAATTTTTCCCCGAGGAGGGCAAATACCATTATGACGGCCACCGTCCCTGCAAGGTGAGAATGACGCCGCTAGAGGCGGCAGCGTCCGATTACCGGTGCCCGGTTTGCGGAAAAAAGATGACCCTGGGCGTCCTTAACCGGGTAGAAACCCTTGCCGACAGGCAACCCGGATTTATGCCCGCCGGCGGGAAACCGTTCCATTCTCTCGTATCTCTGAAGGAGATCATAGCGGCCACTGTCGGGATGGGGATCCAGACAAAGAAGGTCGATAGAATATACGTCGACCTCCTCGAAAGACTCGGCAGCGAGCTGACAATCCTCATGGAAGTCCCCGTGGGCGAAATCGCCGGAGCGGCCAAACCCGAAATAGCCCGCGCGCTGGTGAACATGCGCGCCGGCAGGGTAGAAATCGAGCCGGGCTATGACGGAGAATACGGCAAGATAAGATTGTCCGAAAACTAGAATGGCTGTCTTCAATCCGCTCTCAAGTTTTTTCGCTAATCGTTCTTTTTTATATTTTCCCGAAATGGTTATCGTGTTAAGTTAACGAAGCTGTCAATCACAGGGATGAAGTCTTCGATGTCGGGCAGCGCTTCAATTTCGACGTGCCAACGGCGTCATCTTTGTCCTCCATTGAACAGCACTCAGGACTATGCCGGGTATCAGGTGGGGTTTAGGAGCGCGCGTACGATATTGTCTCGTCTGGAGCTAACGTGAGAAGCAGGATACCGGGTCTGGGGAATGTTTTCTATGGCTGGATAATAGTGGTTGTCGCGGCAGTCGGCACATGCACCGGCTTCGGCACCATTTACTCTTTCGGCGTCTTCTTCAAGTACTGGATAGGCGAGTTTGGAAGCTCGAGGGCGGTTCTGTCGGGCATTTTTTCCGTGGCCTTCATCATATACGGCCTTGCCTCCATAGGCATGGGATGGCTTTCCGACAGGTACGGTCCCCGCAGGGCGATCGCCATCGGCGGTTCGATCATGGCGACCGGCTGTCTTCTCACGGCCTTCTGCCGCCACACCGGGATTCTCTACCTCACGTGGGGTCTGGCCGTCGGCATTGGTGTGGGTACTTGTTACGCGCCGACGGCGGCGACCGTTTCGAAGTGGTTCATCCACCGCAAGGGCATGGCCATGGGCATACTTGTTTCCGGCCTGGGAATGGGAACACTCGTTTTTTCCCCACTCTCCGAGCGGCTTATCCAATCCTTCGGATGGAGAACGGCAATATTCATCATCGGTCTTATCGCACTTGTGGTTTACCTTGTCGAGGCATTGATCATCCGCGGCAACCCGAAGGATGTTGGGCTCAAACCCCTTACCGCACCAGCGAAAGAGGTCAACGGTGGTTCGGGAGAGTCCGGCAGCGCCGGCACCATCGAGATGCCTGACTCTTCGCTGTCGTTTTCCGAAGCGCTGGCGACAAGGAATTTCTGGTTTATTTTCGGGATTCACGGCCTGTGGATGATCGGTGTGGGAATCGTAATGGCCCATTTCGTGCCCTACGCCACAGATCAGGGGGCACGCGTGAACACGGCGGCCGCCATGATGGGTGCGGTGGGTGCAATGAGCGTGATAGGCAGGTTATCGCTCGGTTTGCTGACGGAGAGCTGGGGAATAAAGCGGTCCTTCCTCATAATCCTGTCCTGCCAGGGCATAACCATGCTTCTGCCTTTTCTGGGTGGTTCCGAATGGATGTTGTGGATGTTCGTTATCGTCTTCGGATTCGGGTACGGCGGCCTTGCCTCCATCTTCCCGCTCGCCACGGCCGAACTCTTCGGAGTGCGGGCGATGGGTTCTCTCTTCGGACTTTCGCTGCTCGGGGCGACGATCGGCGGTTCCACCGGTCCCTTGCTTGCCGGGTTCACCTTCGACATGACCAGGTCCTACTTTACCGCTTTCGGCGCGGGGGCAATAGCGATCGCCATCGCGATACTCTTCGCAGCGGGAATAAGAAGACCGACTTGAACACGGTTCAAACGGAAGCCGCCATCCCTTTTTTACCACGACCATTTTCCGTCAAAGACGATACCGTTTCGGTTCACATAGTATGCCCGCCTCTCCCTGTGCAGGATCGTTTCCGTCTTCGGGTTTGTCCAGCGCACACCGCTTGCATCCCTCCAGGCCCTGCCGGGAGTCTCATAGGTGGACTCCCATGTCCATTCATAAACGAGGACCCTGTTGCCTTTGCCATCCGTTTCCCAACTCGTCGGGTTGCCGCGCGATTGGACGAGCTCGTTCATGGGACGTCCGATCCACGTGCTTATCTCGGCGTTTCTGCTGAATATTCCGCAGCCTGTCAGTGAGGAAACAAGAAAGCCGAAGAGGAGGATGGCCAGAAGCCGCCAGATCCAGGGCGAAATATCATTCGACTTTGGTTCGATCATACGTGCCGGGGGCCGGGATACCTGATGTGATGTCATAGCGTCTCCTTTTCTTCCCCATATGACAATCTGAGAAAGAAAAAGGTTCCTTGCGGGAAGACCCTGTTTTGACATCGGGGTGGCGTGCTGTGATATTATCCTCTCCATGGATGCCTTCCTTCTCGGACTTTCAAACGGCGTCGTCTGCGTCGGCTATTGCGCGCCCGTTCTGGTGCCGTATCTTCTGGGCCAGGGTTCGGGAGTCCTCGCAAATCTCAGCATTGTTGCCCGTTTTCTCCTGGGGCGTCTTGCCGGTTATCTGGCCTTTTCCGTTTTGGCCTTCGCTTTCCACGCCGCTCTTCCCGCCTCTGTCACAGTCCGTAATTTTATTATGGGGTCTACATACGTCATTCTATCCGTTCTGCTTGTTTTCTATGGTTTCCGCTACAGGACAGGCTCACCGGTTTGTGCCGCCCGGGGCTCAGATCCTTTTCTCTCCAGGACCGGGCGCCTCTGGCCGGCCCTCGTTCCGGCGATCCTCGGCCTGCTGACGGGGCTCACCATATGCCCGCCCTTCCTTCTCGCCTTTACCGCCGCCGTTGAGAAGACAACCCTGATGGGCAGCGTTGCCTTTTTCTTTCTCTTCTTCTGCGGCACCTCGATCTTTTTTCTCCCCTTTCCCCTCGTCGGTTCCTTGAAGCGCCTCCGTGTTTTATCCACAGTAGGCAAACTTGCCGCGGGAATCGTCGGTCTCTATTATTTTTATGCTGGTCTTATCCTTCTTCTCGGTGTTATAAAGTAGTCGTAACCATGCCGGACCGTTCCTCCACCATGCAGCATGCCGCGACAATGACGAACCTGAGGGCCGCCGTAACCTCTCTGCCTATGATGCTCATGACCTTCGTCATGCTCTCGGGCGGGAAGCTGGTCCGCGACCCGGTGCACCTCTTCGCTCTTGTGGCAACATTTTGCTTTCTCAACACCCTCTTTTTTCTCATGGTAAAGACGGGTCGCACAGACCGCTGGCGGGCAATACTGTTTACCGTCTTCGCTGTCGCATTCGTCATTTCCTTCATTTCCCATTACGTCGAGGCACGGGGCAGTATGGCGCTCAGCGAATCGGAGATCCTCGAGTGCAGGACACCATTCTGCCATATCGTCATACCCATGACGATCATCCCCCTGGCGCTGACACGGACTATCATTTTCCCCGGCACCATGACGGGGGTCTACGCGGCGATCGCCAGCATGTTCATTATCTGGATCGGGGCCTCGCTTTCCCTGGGCAGGGGATTTTGCGCATGGGGATGCTTTCTGGGTGGGTGGGACGACGGCTTTTCGCGTATTATGAAGCGGCCGATCATCAAGAACATCGGGAAGAAGTGGCATTACCTTTCTTTTGCCGTCCTTCTCGTCGTCGCCCTCACATCGGCGGCAATGCTGTCGCCCACATACTGCGAGTGGCTCTGTCCTTACAAGGCCGTCACCGAATATGTACAGGTTACGTCATTGACAAGACTTGTACAGATGATCATATTCCTGACGCTTTTCGCCGGTCTTGTCATAGTGCTGCCAATCTTTACAAAGAGGCGGGTCCAGTGCGGGCTGTTTTGTCCTTTCGGAGCCTTCCAGTCATTCACGAACAAGATAAGCCCCTTCGAGGTACGTGTGGACAAAGACCTCTGCGTGAATTGCAGGAAATGCATCACCGTCTGCCCCACCTTTTCCATGTCGGAAGAATCTCTCGATAAAGGAAATGCCCGCATGACCTGTATCAAGTGCGGCAAGTGCATCGACAATTGTCCCAAGAGGGCGCTTTCGTTCCACATCAGGGGCACTTCCCCCGGGGATGACAGGACGGCGCAGCGGCTGCTTTTTCTTTACCCGGCATTTCTCTTTCTCTCCACCATGGCGGGTGGAAATATTCAGAACGCTGTCGTACGGATCATAGGGCTTTTCACCACGGGAAGCCTGTTGACACATTGATAAAAGGGGTTAAATGGCGGCAAAAAAGGTCAAAGCGGCACTCGGATATGCAATGGCGGCCGCGGCATTCATCGTCGTCATTGTTACCTTCGTCGGTAATGATGCCTTGAGCCGCATCTTCGCCCGCGCCACGGGCATAACCGTGTCGCCCAGATATTCAGGGGGCGAAGTGATAAAGACCATCGACCACGGCACGTACAAATCCCTCATACACCGCCCCGTCTTCGATGGTCTTTTCTCGGACCGCGCCGGTGGCTTTATACAGGTAAACTGGTATGGACACCCCCCCTGGCCCCGGAAGATTGAAGAGGCCGTGGATTACGACTCTGATGGCACCGTCGATTTCACCGTCACCCTTGACACACAGAACCTGACGGCAGATCTTTCCATGCAAAACCCCTCGGTTACAGGTATAGAACAAACCTATCGCCTGGACAGAGGCTTTGCCGCGAGAATCGCCCTGCACAAAAACTCCGTCGGAAAGTCCTCCAAATAACACCTGGCTTCGCCATCGGCTGGCTCACCGGCCAGGGCATGCGCCGATTGGGGTCACTGTTTTTGTGCTGGTTTTGCGCTCCTTACGATGTTATAAAGACGGGGAAAGGAACTTCCGAAATGACCGACCCCGATTATCTGCCCGTCACCGCCGCCGTCATCGAACGAGACGGCAGGATACTCATCGCGCGGAGGAAGCACCCCTTCATGGGGCATGGTTGGGAATTCCCCGGCGGCAAGCTCGAGGAAAATGAAACCCTCGAGGAATGCCTGAAAAGGGAGATCCGGGAAGAACTGGGCATCGATATAACAGTGGGTACACTCATCTCCTCGCGAAAACATGTCCTCAACTGCCAGTCGGCCATCATGCTTTACGCATACCACGCGGAGTATGTCTCCGGTGAAATGGTCCTCAACGACCATGACGAGGTTGCATGGGTGGCCCCGGCGGATCTCAATGCATACAGCTTTCCGGACCCTGACTGGCAGATCGTGAAAGATATTTTGAAAATAACAGACGAAAAGAAAAGGACAGTTTAAACCTCTTCAATCCCAGCGACACGACGGGCGGTCAGACAGGCCTGGAACCCTGACGTCACTTGCAGCACATGATGATATTCTGAATCGTTAACCCTTATATCTTAGGGGTCTCGTCGTGCCTGCGACTTCACAATTCTGCGAAAACAATTCGGTTATGTAGCGTGGGCTACAGAATAAAGCCTCTTTACATGGTTAACTTACTGGAAAATAGAATGGGGGTTGTTATGTTTAACGTTATCGTGGCCGTCTCAGGTGTTGTCATGTTTGGTTTCATTATTGGCTTGATCTTTTTCAACCTCAGGGGATCCAAAAAGTAGCTTCCTTCCCACGTTCCCAGTATCTTCCGACCGAAAAGACAAGGAGACAGTCGCCGGGATCGCACGCACCTCCCTGTCTCGGCATCACGGCTGGTCGTCAGTAACGCGGGGAAGGAACACGAGATGACGATGAAAGAACGTAGCCCTTCGCGCAGAGTCCACCGAAAGGGCCCTTCGGGAATTTTTGCCCCTCATCCGGCAGGACCGCTTTAGCCGCCTTTATCCGCGCACCACCACCGAGTTCTCCCTATCGAAGGGATTCGTCCGTATGGCAAGGGAGAAGAGGAAGGGGTAGTTGTTCTTGAGGAATTTCATGTAGGTGAGCCATTCACCGACGATGAGGTGGTAGGAGCGTTTGATGTCCCCCGCAAGGTGATCGCTGTCAGCTTTCGGGACATCATCGAACCCCTGGCGGTAGGCAAGCTCTTCGGCGAGGTGGAAGACGGCGCGCAGGAGGTCCGTGAAGGACTGGTGCTCCATGAGCACGGGGTTTTCGAGGAGGCGCACAAGAAAATCCCGCCTTTCCATGAGGAACACCTTCAGCGCCGGGAAATCGATGTGCGTGAGCTGCGCCCCGTAGGCGTGGCTCCGCGAATCTTTGATCGCCCTGTCGAAATCCTTGTCAGTCCAGTTGGCGGTAACGACAAGCCCGGGCCGGACAACGTCGAAGTCGGGATCGTACCGCGAAAAGGTCGACAGGAGCCCTATCCCGACCTCGCTGAAAAAGACGCCGATGACCATGTTGAGCTTCTGCATCCTGCTTTCCATCTCCCGCCTGGCAAGCATCATCTCCGTCACGTTGGCGATGACCCCGAGAAAGGTACCTACACCAAGGACGATGATGACAACGGCAAGGGCCTTGCCCGCATCGGTGACGGGATGGATGTCGCCGTAGCCGACGGTCGCCATTGTGACGATCACGAAATAGGCCGAATCAATGAGGGATTTCTTTTCGATATGCATGAACCCCACCGTCCCCAAAACCATGACGGTAAGAAAAACCACGAGGAATACCTTAAGCCTTGTAGAAAGATGGTTCTGCATGGAATTCAATTCTATCTGATATCGCGGACCTTATCAAACCAAAACCAATCCTCCCGGCGCTCGTTCAGCCTTTCCCGCGGACCGGCACCCTTGTGGACGGCCCCCGTTTGTGCTAAAGGTATCTTGTATGAAGAACATCCTTGTCATCGATGACGAGAAAAACATACGGTCCACACTTACTGTCTGCCTCGAGACGATGGGGCACCGTGTTACCGCCGTGGGCACTTCGGGCAGCGCGCTGGCGGCCCTGAGGCAGGAAAGATATGATATTGCCTTTCTCGACCTCAGGCTCGGCAACGAGAACGGCATGGACCTGCTGCCACAGATGCTGGCGCTCTCTCCCGGGATCGCCGTCATCATCATCACCGCCTACGCGACCTTTGAAACCGCGGTGGAGGCCATAAAACTCGGTGCCAGAGACTACCTCCCCAAACCCTTTTCTCCCGCCCAGATACGTCATGCCATTGACAAGACCACCTGCGCTCTGGAACTGGAAGGCAGGGTCGCGGAACTTGAGAGCAGACTGAAAGAGACCGTTCCCGAGATCAGCCTCGAGAGCGGCGCACCAAAGATGGCGGCGGCCATCGACACGCTGACCAGGGCATCTCTATCCGACGCCGCGGTGCTGATGCGCGGGGAAAGCGGCACGGGAAAAGGGATCCTTGCCAGGATGCTCCACATGAAGAGCCCCCGGGCCAACCGTCCTTTTATTACCATAAGCTGTCCTACCCTGTCGGAAGAACTTCTCGCCAGCGAGCTCTTCGGTCATGCCAGGGGGGCCTTCACCGGCGCGACACAGGACAAGGAAGGTATGGTTGAACGGGCCGAGGGAGGGACGCTCTTCCTTGACGAGATAAGCGAGATATCCCCTGCCATCCAGGGCAAGCTTCTGAGATTCCTTCAGGAAAAGTCCTTTGAACGGGTGGGCGAGACGCGAACGCGCAAAGCCAATGTGCGCATTGTGGCCGCCACGAACAGAGACCTGGAACAGGCCGTGCAGCAGCAAAAGTTCCGCGAAGACCTGCTCTTCAGGATCAATGTGATAGAAATACCCGTGCCCCCCCTGAGGGAAAGGCAGCAGGACATAATTCCCCTGGCAAAGAGGTTCCTCGCCTTTTTTGCCAGGGATGCAAAAAGGGCTGTTCCTGAATTGTCGCGGGCCGTGGAGCAAGCTATGCTCTCGTATAATTGGCCGGGAAATGTAAGGGAACTCAGAAACGCGATGGAACGGGCCGTCATCCTGTGTCCTTCCCAGGTCATCGGGCCCGAATTCCTTCCCGAACGAATAAGACCCGGAACCGGAAACAGCGTGCGGATAGGAGGGCACCACTCACTGGAAGAGGTGGAAAAAGAACACATCATCTCCGTAATGGCTTCTTCCGTAAACCTCGATGAGGCTGCCCGTATACTCGGCGTCGACGCCTCGACATTGTGGCGCAAGCGCAAAAGATATGAAGAGACATAACGACTTCAACAATTGTCCCCTTATTGCATTTTGCAATCCCCGAAAAAACTTATCTTTCATTCTGCAACGCCGTTCTGGAACCTGCTTCAGGCAACCCATTGAAAACATTGGGCAGATCCACAAACGGCCCAGGGCACGCAGTTTGCTATTCTCTCTACATGTTTATCCAGGGGTCCGATATATTCGATGATCTGTTTGGCATCGCGATGCTTGTGTTTTTCGTGGTTGCGTGGCTCTACATGATCCGTTTCGGAAAGAACTGAAAAGAGGGAATGTCTCGATGGAATATGTCGTTGGGTCGATCGTATCTTTACTGCTCGCCATATATCTTGTCTACGCATTGTGCAGGCCGGACCGCTTTTAGGGACATGCCATGAGCATTTACGGCTGGGTCCAGATAATCCTCTATTTCCTGATCATCCTTGCCCTGACGAGGCCGGTAGGGAATTATCTCTACCGCGTATTCGAGGGGGGAAAGAAACCCCTTCCCAGGGTCCTTGGAGCGGCAGAACGTCTTGCGTACCGCATGATGATGGTGGATAAGGACAGGGAACAGACCTGGAAGGAATACGCCTTCTCGCTTTTCGTTTTCAGCTTCTTCGGTATCCTTGTCGTCTACGGCCTGCAAAGGCTTCAGTACTTCCTGCCCTTCAACCCGCAAAGCTTCAAAGGGGTACCCCCGCAGCTTGCATTCAACACCGCCGTCAGTTTCGTCACCAACACGAACTGGCAGGCCTACTCCGGTGAGACGACTGTGAGCTATCTCGTCCAGATGGCGGCCCTCGCCTGGCAGAATTTCGTCTCCGCCGGTGCCGGCATTGCCGTGGCCTTTGCACTCGCGAGAGGCCTCACCCGAAAGGCCTCACAGGCAAGGGGCGCAACAATAGGTAATTTCTGGGTCGATCTCACCCGTTCCATCATATATGTCCTGCTGCCCCTTTCAATGCTCGGGGCGCTCTTTCTGGTGTCTCAGGGCGTCATTCAGAATATCCACCCTTACAGGGAGATCACGACCCTTGAAGGGGCCCGCCAGACCATTGCGATGGGACCGGTGGCGTCGCAGGAGATCATCAAGGAACTGGGAACGAACGGCGGGGGCTTCTTCAATGCCAATAGCTCCCATCCTTTCGAAAATCCGACGCCCCTGACCAATTTCATCGAAATGGTGCTCATTTTCCTGATTCCCGCAGGCCTGACCTACGCCTATGGGAAGATGGCGGGCAACAGACGGCAGGGGTGGGTGATCTTCTGGGCGATGGCCTTTCTTTTCATGGCGGGCGCCGCGCTCAGCTATTACGCGGAGTCCGGCCCGAATCCCGTGCTCGCGGGACTGCCCCTTGATCAGACGGCAGGCAACATGGAGGGAAAAGAGGTGCGTTTCGGAGTTTCAGGCTCAACGCTCTTCGCTGCGATCACTACAGCGGCGTCCTGCGGAGCCGTAAACTCCATGCATGACAGCTACACACCCCTGGGCGGTCTCGTCCCCCTTGCGAACATAATGCTCGGGGAGGTCGTCTTCGGCGGTGTCGGGGCCGGGCTTTACGGAATGTTGATCTACGCTATCCTTGCGGTCTTCATAGCGGGCCTCATGGTCGGGCGCACCCCTGAGTATCTGGGAAAGAAGATCGAGGCCCGCCAGATGCAGTACGTCACGGCCTATATCCTCATCTTTCCCTTCATCGTTCTTATCACGGCGGCCTGGTCGGCCATCGCCCCATATGGTGTAAGTTCCGTCACCAACGGCGGGCCTCATGGATTGAGCCAGATCCTGTATGCCGCCAGCAGCGCCGGGGGGAACAACGGGTCCGCCTTCGCGGGCCTCAACGCCAACACCCCCTGGTGGAATATCGTTCTGGCCATCGCGATGCTGGCGGGCAGGTTCCTCATGATCCTTCCTGTCCTTGCCATAGGCGGCTCCATGGCGGCAAAGAAAGACATTCCCCCCGGTCCCGGTACATTCCCCACGGACGGCTTTCTATTCGTGGTGCTCCTCACGGGTGCCGTTATCATCGTCGGAGCCCTCACATTCTTTCCCGCTCTCTCCCTGGGACCCGTGGTGGAACATTTCATCGCCCATGCGGGGAGGAGGTTCTAGTATGACACAGCACCCACGGAAGGAGGTATCGCTTTTTGACGGCAGGATCCTGCGTCAGGCCGTCATCGAGAGCCTGAAAAAGCTGTCGCCCCGCGTCATGACCAGAAACCCCGTCATGTTCATCGTCGAGGTGGGCAGCACCCTCACGACGGTGCTTTTCTTTCAGGACATTATCGCCCCCGGGCACCACCCTGCACCGCTGTGGTTCACTGCCTCGGTGAGCGTCTGGCTCTGGTTCACGGTACTCTTCGCCAACTTCGCCGAGGCAGTGGCGGAAGGCCGCGGCAAGGCGCAGGCAGACAGCCTGCGGAAAATAAGAAAGGACACCCCTGCCCGCCTCGTCAAGGATGGCATCGAAACAGAGGTGTCTTCCACGCTGCTTGCCAGGGATGATGTCGTCGTCGTGCGCGCCGGCGAGGTGATCCCCGGTGACGGTGAGGTGATCGAGGGCATCGCTTCCGTTGACGAGTCCGTTGTCACGGGGGAATCGGCCCCCGTTATCCGTGAGAGCGGAGGCGACCGGTCCGCCGTGACGGGAGGCACACGGGTGCTCTCCGACGAGATCCGGGTGAGAATAACGGCAAGCCCCGGGAGTTCGTTTCTCGACAGGATGATCGCGCTCGTAGAGGGTTCGTCACGGCAGAAGACACCCAATGAGATCGCGCTCCATATTCTCCTTGTGGGGTTGACCCTTGTCTTTCTCCTGGTGTCTGTGACACTTGTCCCGCTTGCAATGTACTCAGGGATCGCCCTGTCCATGACCGTCATCGCGGCGCTCCTTGTCTGCCTCATTCCGACGACGATTGGCGGCCTCATCTCCGCCATCGGGATCGCTGGCATGGACCGGCTCATCAGGAAGAACGTTCTCGCCATGAGCGGCAAGGCCGTGGAGGCGGCAGGAGACATCGACACGCTCCTTCTCGACAAGACGGGGACAATCACGCTGGGCAACAGGATGGCGAGCGAACTCATCCCGGTGGACGGGGTACCTCCGGAACGTCTCGCGGAGGCAGCCTTCCAGGCGAGCATTGCCGACGAAACCCCCGAGGGCAGGTCCATCGTCTCCCTTATCGGTTCGCAATACGAAACGGCAGGATTTGAAAAAAACCTTGCCGGAGTCGTCGAATACATGCCCTTCAGCGCGTATACACGAATGAGCGGGTGCGACTTCAACGGCACAATCGTCCGAAAGGGAGCGGTGGATGCCATATGCGCATTCGTTGAGGAGTCCGGCGGCACCGTTGCGCCGCTTGTCCGCCTGACCGCTGAACGGATAGGTCGGGGCGGCGGAACGCCGCTTGCGGTCTCACGGAACGCCGAGGTCCTCGGAGTGATCCATCTCAAGGATATGGTAAAGGAAGGAATAGGGGACCGGTTCGAACGTTTTCGGGCCATGGGGATAAAAACCGTCATGATTACCGGCGATAATCCCAGGACCGCGGCGGCCATCGCGAAGGAGGCAAACGTCGACGGCTTCCTCGCCGAGGCAACCCCTGAAAAAAAGATGGCCCTCATCAAGGAGGAGCAGGAGAAAGGAAGGCTGGTCGCGATGACGGGCGACGGCACGAACGACGCCCCGGCGCTGGCGCAGGCCGACGTCGGCATAGCCATGAACACCGGCACGCAGGCGGCCAAGGAGGCCGCCAACATGGTCGATCTCGATTCGGACCCCACGAAGCTCCTCGAGGTCGTCGAGGTCGGGAAGCAGCTCTTGATGACCCGGGGCACCCTGACCACTTTCTCCATCGCCAATGATGTGGCGAAGTACTTCGCCATCCTGCCGGCAATGTTCGCCGGGGTCTATCCCGAGATCGCTCCCTTGAACATAATGCGCCTCGCATCACCGGCAAGCGCGATCCTGTCCGCCGTGATCTTCAACGCGATCATCATCATCCTCCTCATTCCCCTTGCCCTGCGCGGCGTCAAATACCGGCCGCTCGGCGCCGCTACGCTCCTGAGAAGGTCTCTCATGATCTATGGGGTCGGGGGGGTCGTGGCGCCCTTCATTGGAATAAAGGCGATCGACATGGTCCTGAAGACACTGGGTCTCGTATGAAGAATCTTTCCCTAAAAAGAGAACTGGCATGCGCACTCCTCTTCACGGCGCTCTCAATCGCCGTCCTGGGAATCATCTATCCCCTGTGTATAAACGCTGTTTCCGGCCTGTTTTTTGATTCGCAGGCCCGGGGGAGCTTCAGTGCCGACGAGAGCGGGCGCGTAGTTGGCTCAACGCTTCTGGCCCAGAGATTTACGGATCCGGCCTATTTCCATCCGAGACCTTCGGCTGCGGGGGATAACGGCTATGACGCCGCATCATCGGGCGGGTCGAACCTCGGACCGACTTCGGAAAAACTGAGAAGGCGCGCCACAGACGAGATCGTGCGGCTGCGCAAAGAAAACCCTCATGCCTCGCCTTACATCCCCGTGGAACTTGTCACGACCTCGGCGAGCGGTCTCGACCCGCATCTAACCATTCCCGGAGCGCTGTGGCAGGTGCCGCGCATCGCCAGTGCACGAGACATTTCCGAAGAGAGGATAGCGGCGGTCGTCAGGGCAAATAAGGAAGGCAGGACATTCGGAATTCTCGGAGAGCCCCGGGTCAATGTACTTCTTCTTAATCTCGCTCTTGACCGCCAATTTGGAAAAGCAGGGCAGCGTGCTATAATGGGTGACAAAAGGCGGTAACTTCATGGGCAGGATGGATTCCCTGGATTTCATTGAGCTTGTCGAACAAAGGAAAAAGGGCCGGCTGCGCGTGTACCTCGGTTTCGCCGCGGGTGTCGGCAAGACATACCGGATGCTCAAAGAGGCCCATACCCTGCAGAAGAGAGGCGCCGATGTAGCAATAGGTTTGGTGGAGCCCCACGGAAGGAAAGAGACTGCGGCCATCATAGAAGGACTGGAGGTAATACCTCGAAAGAAATATGAATACCGGGGTATCGTGGTAGAGGAGATGGATCTCGATGCAATCCTCGCGAGGCATCCCCAGGTCGCCATCGTTGATGAAGTGGCCCACACGAACGTGCCGATGTGCAGGAACAGGAAGCGCTACCAGGATATTCTGGAGCTTCTGGATGCAGGCATCAACGTGATCTGCGCCTTCAATGTCCAGCATCTCGAAAGCCTCACCGACCTCGTCAAGGAAGCTGCGAACGTGAAGGTGAGGGAGACCATCCCGGACCCCTTCCTGAAGCAGGCAGACCAGGTGGTCACCCTGGATCTCACCGTTGAAGACCTCTTGCTGCGCCTTCGCGAGGGCAAGATATATGACGAGGACAAGGTACCCTGGGCGCTGGAACATTTTTTCAGGAAAGAAAACCTCGATACCCTGAGGGAACTCACCCTGAGGGAGGTTGTGGAAAACCTCGAGCGGATCGTCTCGAAAGACCGTGCCAGTGACAAAATCCGTAAACCGTCAGTCGCCTCGGACAGGGTCATGGTCTGCGTTACGTCCGGATCGCCCCAGGCACATAACCTTCTCTCCAGGGGTTCACGGATGGCAGGCAGGCTCAATACCCACTGGTTTGTCGTCTACGTGGAAACCCCGAAAGAGTCTCCCCTGCGGATAGATGCACAGGCGCAACGGGGCCTTCTCGATATCATGAACAGGGCGGGCGATCTGGGTGCCGAGTTCGTAAAGCTCCATTCAAAGGACCCGGTCACCGCCGTCGTGGATTTTGCCAATTCACATTCCGTCAAGCACATCGTGATGGGGTATTCACACCAACCCTGGTGGAAGAGGATATACGGGGGGTCATTCCTGTTCAGGATGCTCCAGTACTCCGCGTCCTTTGACCTCTATATCATATCCACACCGGAACAAAAGGGGGAGGAAACCCAATGACCTTGCGGACGAAACTGTTCCTGGCCCAGTTCCCCCTGGTTGTGGCGCTTTTTTTCCTTGGCACACTCTCCATGGTTACCACGTCGCGGATCGGGGACAGTTCCCAGACGATCCTGAAGGACAATTACCGCAGTGTTCTTGCGGTCCAGAAGATGAAGGAGTCCCTGGAACGGATGGATTCCGCCGCCTTTTTCGTGATCGAGGGGCGGCGACAGGAGGCCGAAGATATATTCCTCGATCACCGGTCGCGCTTCGAGACCGAACTTGCCCTCCAAAAAGGCAATATCACCGAGAAGGGTGAACGCGAGACCACGAGACAGCTTGACGATTCCTGGCGGCAATATCGGGCAAAACAGGACGAGTTTCTGGCGCTGCACGGCAGCGCAAAGGAAAAGGCCTTCTATTTTAGGGAGCTCTATCCCCTGTTCCAATCCACAAAGACCGTCGCTGACCGGATCCTCGCCATGAATCAGGACGCAATGGTCTTGAAGAGCAACCTTGTTCATCGCAAGGCGAAAGACATGAATTTTGTTCTCGTAACGCTTTCGTTGTTCTTTATTGCTGTGGCCGTGATCGTCTCCATGTTGCTCACTGCCTGGATAGTCAGGCCGCTGGCTGTCCTCGGCCATACGGCGAGGCAGATAGAAAAGGGCGACCTGGCCGTGAAAGCCAGGGTAAGGGGAAGTGACGAGATAGCCTCTCTCGCCAATGATTTCAACAAAATGGCCGAAAGTCTCGCAAAGTACCGGAGAAGCTCGCTCGGTGAACTTCTCCTTGCACAACAGGCGTCCCAGGCGACAATCGACAGTTTTGATGATCCCGTCTTTGTCTTCGGGGCCGGAGGAGACCTCCTTATGGTGAACCGGGCCGCAGAAGAGGTTTTCTCGACAAATTTCTCCGCCCGGAAAAAGGATCTCTTCGAGGGTATCGCGCCCGTTGTCAGTGCGTCCATCGGCAGGGTCAGCAGCCACATCTTCTCCGGAAAGGGCCGTTACGGCCCGAGGGGCCTTGAGGAGTCTTTCCCGGTAGCGACTTCGAGAGGTAACCTTGTCTATCTTGTCAGCGGGGCGCCGGTATACGAAATGGAAGGGGCCGTCACGGGTGCTGTCATCGTCCTTCAGGACGTCACACGGTTGGCGAGATTGAGCGAGTTCGGTCAGGATCTCGTTGCAAAGGTGGCCCATGAACTTCGGACTCCGCTCACATCGCTGAGAATGGCCATACATATCTGTCTGGAACGCGGCATAGGCGACCTAAACGAGAAACAGCTTGACCTCCTCTATGCCGCACGGGAAGACTGCGAGAGACTCCAGACCATGGTCGACGAACTTCTGGACATCTCAAAGATCAATGCAGGAAAGATCAGGATCGAACCGATACCTGTAGATTCCGGGGAACTGCTGCAATCAGTAAGGAACCAGTACGGAAACCTCGGAAAGGAAAACTCCATACAGTTGATCGTCTCCGATCTTGCCCGGGGAGATATGGTCCTTGCGGACCCGGAGAAGATCACTATTGTTCTCACCAACCTGATCATCAACGCTATACACCACACCGCTCAAGGGGGGACAATTGAGGTCCGCAGCCTGCCAGAGACTGATGCGGTGAGGTTCGAGGTCATGGACACCGGCAAAGGTATCTCCGAAGAGGACCTGCCGCACATATTCGACAGGTTCTTCAGGGGTCCGGACAGCCCATCGGGCGGCGTCGGGCTTGGACTGTCCATCGTGAAGGACATCGTGACTGCCCACGGCGGGGAAGTGGGGGCTCACAGCGTTGAAGGCTCAAGAACCACCCTCTGGTTCACCTTGCCCAGATACCGCCCCGGATCGGATGTGGTGTCGAGAGAAGACGGGTAATGGGTAATGGGTTACAGGTAATGGGAAAAGAGAAAAGATTTCAACTTTCCACGTAATCCACTGCTATCCGGGATAATCCATTTCCGGACAGGTTGACCTTTACATTATTTTGGACAGATGTGGGTCATGGGCGATAGGAAAAAATTTGTCCTCGTGTCTTTCCCATTACCCATTACCCATTACCCATTACCCATTACCCATTCTCATTCACTCCCCGTCTCTACCAGAGACAGAAAATAGTCCCTTATCTCGGGCGTTGTGACCGAGAAATCGAAGCGGTCCACGAAGGCGTCCACGGCGAGGCCCTTGCCTTCGCGGAAGACGGCGTTCATCCGGGCATAGACCTCGCCCGCTTCGTCTTCGACCCAGGCTGTGGAATAGATGTCTTTTTCCTCTATCCTGAGCATTTCGCCCTTGGCGAGGTATAAAGTACTGCACATGACGGGTTTGTAGAACTCCATTTCCACCTTTCTCGTCATGGAGAGCTTCCGTGTCTTCATAACGATTGCATACCAGACGATGACGTCAAGGATACCGAATATCATTCCCCCATGGAGAACCTCGGCGTAGCCTTCAAAGCGGTTGTTGACTAAAAGGGGGGAATAGACGATGCCGTCCTGATGAAATATCTGGAGCTGAAGACCGTCCCGTCTCTCGGGGCTCAAAAAAAAGGATTTTTTATATGCAGGAAGTCTGCCGTTCATGATGTAGCCTCTGGGGATGTAGTCCGCTTCTTTCGCGGGGCGGCGCCGCGGCCCGCAGCGTCATCCAGATAGCCCATGCCGAGCTGTCCGCAGGCCCCGCCGACATCCTGCCCGCGCGAATCGCGAATAATGACAGTAAAGTACCGGTCAAGAAGATATTGATGGAACCTGTCCACCTGCTGCCGTTCCGGTCTCTCAAATTCGGTATGGGATGATGGATTGTAGGGTATCAGGTTGATCTTGCACTTTATGTCCTTGAGCAGATCCGCCAGTCTTTTCGCGTCATCCAGGGAATCGTTGACACCTTTGATGAGGATGTACTCAAAGGTGATCCTGGTGCGCTTGGTTCCCTTGAAACCCCTGACAAAATCCATGATCTTGCCGATCGAATAGAGCCTGTTGATCGGCATAAGCATCGACCGCGTCTCGTCATCGGCCGCGTTGAGGGAGATGGCGAGAACGGCGGATTTCGCGTCAAGCGTTTTCAGGCCGTCGAGCAGGCCGACGGAAGAAACCGTGATCTTCCGATACGAAAGGTCGAGACCAGCCTGGTCCTTGAGAATATCCAGGGCCGTCGTGACGTTGTCAATATTGTCCATCGGCTCGCCCATTCCCATAAAAACGATGTTCGTTACCGGGCTTTTGCCTGCCTTCCTGAGATACTCCCGCACGGTTATCACCTGCCCCACGATCTCCGCGGCGCTTAAGTTTCGCTTGAAACCGATCTTGCCTGTCACGCAAAACCTGCATCCCATGCGGCAGCCGATCTGGGTGGAGACGCAGAGGGTCACGCGGTTCTTTTCCGGCATGACCACGGTCTCGATAACGTATCCGTCTTTGGCGGCAAGGGCAAGCTTCATCGAACCGTCCCGGGAGTGACGCTCTTCCGCAACAGGCATGGTCGCCAGGGAAAACATCTCCGAGAACACGGTTCTCAAACCCTTTGGAATGTTTGTCATCTCGCTGAAATCAAGATTGCTCAGGGTATAAACCCAGCGAAAAAGCTGGCGGGCACGGTATTTTTCCTTGCCGAGCGCACCGATCTGCGCTTCCAGATGAGAAAGGGTGAGGCCGTAGAAATCTTCCATTGCTTGACTGGTTCTCCGGTGCGGATCATTGACCAACCGAAAACAGTCATACAATACCAGAAAAAGCTTATTTTTTCAAGGTATTCAACGGATTATCGCCCGTGGCGGCGGGGCGAATAGCCACGATAACCCCGATGGGGTCCATAGTATCCCCGGTAGCCTCCATGCCAGCCCCAGCCGCCGTAATAGGGCCCATGCCAGCGCCAGGGGTAGGGACGGTAACCCCAGGTGTAATAATAGTCGTAATAGCCCCATTCCGGCGCGGGCGAGACATAAACGTATTCGCGGGCAACAACGGGCGGGCTTGTCGCCTCGGGGTAGGCCGCGGCAGGCGCGGCAGGTTGTGACGGTTGAGGCTGATTCCCCGTTGACGGCACCGAAGCGCTGCCGTCTTTCTTCTGGTTCCACTTGTCCCAATCGTCTGCCGGGCGCGTTCTCGTGTAAACGGGGGGCTTGCCGTCTTTCTTCATTATAAGGCGGGTGCCGGCGAGGATATTCATCTTGCCCTTCGGCTGGGCGACGAAGAGCTCTCCCGCAAACACGGATATTTCGGTTTCACCGGCAGTGTTGACGTCCATGCGGAAGGCCGACCGTTCCAGGGCATCGAGCTGGGCGGACGGGGTACTGATGAACAGGGGGTATCCCCTGAGGCCCTTGAAATTAACATGGGCCTTGCCGCTCTCCAGGAAGAACTGGATTGCCCTGCGCTCGATAGACAGGACCTTCAGCCGGCTGCCTTCAGCAATCCTGATCAGGCTGCCGTCGCGAATAAATATCTCCGCGTTGCCGGAGGCGGCAACCATGACCGTATCCCCTTCGGCAAGCGGCTTGTTGGCGGCGGCCGGGAGCGCACGTGGGGAACCGGCCGGTATGTACTGAACGCTCCCCTCCACCGCGTTCAGGTAAACCGCCCCGGGGGAAGAGGCACAAAGGGGCGAACCGACGATGAGAAAAATGAAAACCGTTGCGATCGTTCTTGTGATGGCCTTCTTCATGTCGCGCTTTTTACGTCTCCTATTCTACCATCTTCCCCGGCGAAAGTGTATCGGGCATCAGTTCTTCTTCGCCGAGGAACTCTGCTGGGATTGCGGTCCTTTCTCCCTCTCGCGCGCCGCTTTGGAGACCTCCGGACCGCCACCCCTATCCTTCTCGATTACCGCACCCGACTGAGATGCAGCGACAGGTGCAGGCGAAACTGAAGGGGCAGGGGTGTCGACCTTTTCGCGCACCGGGCCGGGCCGGGCCGCCTGCGGCTGCTGCGGGTTTTCCTTGTGCACCGCGACAGGTTTCTGTTCGATGCGCGGTGCCGCCTGTCGAGGCGGCTCGGGGGATCTTACCGCGGGCTGGGCCTGCGTATTCGTGGCGGCTGCGGGCCTGTTCAGGACAGGGATGCCCGCCGGGGTATTCACGGCTGCCGCACTATTCCTTGCCGGTGACGCCTGAGTTATCGGCTGGGCTGGCTGCGCCTGAATGGGTCTTGTGCTGACGGTCGAGGGGTTCACCACCGCCCTGTTTCCCTGAGGAACAGCCGCCTGAGGGGTCGCCGGGGCGCTCCCCGTTCCTGTCTGCTGCAACTGAGGGCGCACAGGTGAAGGAGTCGGTGAGGCCGGGCTGGCCGCCTTCGGTCCGCTCGAAGACCGGTTGTCCTTTATCCTTTGTTCAAGGGGCACCGCGGAGGTCTCTCCCCGGGTGGTCGAGGCCGGTGCCGTACCGCGTTGAACCGCGGGTGTCTGCGGTCCCGTTGCCCGTGAGATTCCGACACCGCCCGTGGTGCGCGTGTCGGGGGTTGTTGTCTGCTGTTGGTTCGCAGATATCTTTCTTTCCGTGACCGGAGTATTTGGTGCGCTCCGTCCGGGAGAAGGCTGGACGTTCGTCGTCCGGGCATTATCGATGCGCGTATTCAGGGACGGTGCGGTCGAAGGTTGGTTGACCGGGTTTCCCCGTGTCGTCACGGGCGCTGGCCCTGTTGAAACTCTCGGCTGAGAAACCGATGTGACCGCCGGCGAGGTTATGCCCCGTTGAGGAGCGCCGGTTGCCCGGGTCGGTGCAGGAGTCTTGTCGCGTACGATCGGTTGAGCCTGGGCGTTTCCTGTCCTCGCAGGCACAACATTTGCGGGAAGACTGACCTTCCTCAACGGCACCGACCCCGCCTTTGCCACATTCACGCTGACAGCCTTCTGCCGTAGCAGGGTGTCGCGCTCCATCGTCACGACGGCGTTGGTGACCCCGGCGTTCTTGTACGCTGTACGGGCCGTGCTCACGGACCTTTCCACGGTAACATTATTATATACGTTATAAACGTTCGTCTGGTGGATGACCGGCGCCTTTCGACGATCATAGGTCTCACCCGGGGCAAGTGGCACCCATCCGACCTGTCTCGATGAATGCACCCATGCGACCTGTGCGGGCTCCCAGCGGACGTTTCCCCGCGCGGGAGGAACCCAGCACCATCCTGCGGTGCGGTGGTGGGTCCATCTTCCATAATGATAGGGCGCCCAACCCCAGGGCTCGTATCCAACCCAGACGTAGCTCCCCCGGATCCAGACCCAGCGTCCGAAACGATAGGGAGACCATGTGCTCACGGTGATCACCGTCGGGACCCAGACATAGTTGTATTCCGGCGTGTAGACCCATTGGCCGTTGGCATCGAGATCGGACGAGTATGTTCTAAGTTCTTCGGGAAGGTACGTATAACTTTCGCTGGCAGCATAGTTTCCCGATGCGGCCCTGTCCCTGTCATCGTTCCAGCGCAGCCATTCATCCCCGGCCCTGAGGCCCCCGAGTACCGGAGTGGAACCGTCCGCCTTTACGAGAAGCCGTTCGCCCGCCCTGACGGGCATCCTGCCATTCTGCCGGGCTGCGTAAACCTCGCCCTTGTAGACGGATACCTCGCTGATCCCGCCGTCGTAGGCGTCGACGCGTACCGTGGCGGGGGACGTCATATCGATGGCCGCCGAAGGCGTATCGAAGAAAATAGGGACGTCTTTCGATCCCTTTGCCACAACATAGGCCATTCCGCGCTCGAGTTTCACCTGGAGACCCTTCTCTTCGACAGCGATGATCTTCATCGTGGAACCCTTCCCGATTCGAACCAGGCTGCCGTCTTTCAGAAAAAGCTCGGCCCTGCCTGTCGTGGAAGTCCGAATGGTGTCGCCCTCGATAAGCGGCGTATTGACCGCGGCCTCCATCCACTGCGATGACCCGGCCTCGGCAAGCTCCACGCCTCCTTCAATGTGGCGCACGTAGAGGGTGTCGGGGTCAGCCGCATGAACCTGAACAGCGATGGCCAGCAATAACCCCGCCAGCAATCCTGCCTTCAAAAAACCGAAACGTTTCATATGCTCCCCCAATCTTTTTCGTTGGCCTTTTAATAAGCAATCCCTGTACCGTCCGCCTCGTTGTCCCTATCATCTTGTTACTATAGATGTTTATTGAAAAACAGCACTAATTCCGAGGCAAGATGTGTCGATGATGGCGAGCACCTGCGACAAAACTGTCGAGAAGGGGATTAAGCTACGCGATCAAGCCATTCCACAGCCTTTGCGGTGATCCCGGCAAAGATATCCTCGTCACTCCTGTGGAGGGCTTTGGGGACATGGAAGGAATGGTCCCCTCCCTCAATCGCAAAAAGCTCCCGGGGCGCTTTCAGCCGCAAGAGCACGTCCTTGAGCTTCGCCATGCCGCAAAGGGGGTCTCTCGTTCCTGCGAAGAACAGCATGGGAACACTGATCCCGTAAAGATGGGAGTCCCGCAGCCGTTCTGTGTCATTTGCCGGGTGGAGCGGGTATCCGAGGAAGATGAGGCCATCGACAGGCAGAAGACCCTCGGCGACCATCTGCGAGGCCACCCTGCCCCCCATGGATTTGCCCGCGGCCACCCAGAAGTCCACCTTTCCGGCCATGAGTTCCCTTGCATGCGCGAATACCGACGCCCATGTATTCACAAGCACATCCTGGCGGTCCGGCGCCGACCTTCCCCGTTCTTTATAAAGGAAATTGAACCGCAGCACGGGAAAACCCGCGGCACTAAGGCCCCTCGCAAAGGAAGCGATGAGCGGCGTGTTCATGTCGTTTCCCGCCCCGTGGGCCACGATGACGGCTGTTCGTTTGTAATCCCCGCCGGGAAGGCAAAGAATTGCCGAGGTGGTGCCCATGTCCCCCACGGGAATGGTCATCCTCCTCTCCGATGGTGAATGCGGCAGTGTCACCGGCTTTCCTCCTCGACTGAATCAACTATACCATCATCCGCCTTTATGGGGCAACGGAGTTGCATCCCTTTCCCCGCTCCATCCCCACATCGTCAGGCGCTCACCGAATTTGAGGTTCGGAATCCTTTTATTATCCTACCATCCATGGCCTTGAAGAAGGCGGCCACGATGCGCGGGTCCTGAGGCTCTTCGACATAGTCGTTCCCCCGGGTGTCGAACCAGAGGAAGCGCTTTTCCCTGATCAGCGTATTGAATATATGAAGGTCCCGGGGGTTCTTCCGCAGCCGGTCCGCATGGGCAAGGTCTCTGAGGACCGACGCGCCGGCAGTGGAATCGACGAGGGCCTTGACGACGTTCATGAACCTGAGGAGCTTCATGAAGGTGAATGTCGTCTCCCGACTGAAGAGGGGGTTAGCCTGGAACATTACGCTTGAGCGCGTCATTGGAAAAAGGCTGGAAGGATCGCCGCCGCAGAGATCCGCAAAGAGCGGGCTGCCCGGGGCGAGATAGTAGATGCTCGGGCCGGGAAGCATCCTCTTGCCCATGAGAAAGACCATGGTCTCTATGATCTGTGCCGGGGTCTGTCCCGGCAGGCCGATGATGAAGTGCGTTTCCACGAGAAAGTCCGACGACTCCAGCCAGTCCAGAAGGGCGAGGAAGTTCACCGGATACCTCCTTCGTTGGGCGGTATGGACGGCGGGGGACGTATCGACGAGGGAAAAATTGAGGCGGGAAAAGCCGGCCTCGTGCATCTTCCCGAGCGTCGCACTATCGAGGGTATGACTGTAGAGCCCGTTCATGGCGGACAGCGTGAACCCTCTTCCCTTCACCAGGTCGAGAACCCGGTGGAAGAAGGGCACGTCGAGGTTGAGCATGTCATCCTCGAAGTCTATGGCAGTGATCCCGAGCCCGGCCATCTCCGAGAGCTCCTTTTCTATCGAGCCCGGCGTCCGCCTGCGGTAGGGGACAGGAGGCTTGCCGCAGAAAGAACACTGGAAGGGACACCCTCTCGACGTGAGAAAGAATGTGTAGGGTCTCTTGCCGATGCGGTACTTTTCGACGGGAAGGAGGTCCCGTGCCGGGATGAGGTCGATCGAGTCCTCAATGTGAACACCCCCGACATGAAGCGCTTCGCCGCGGCGAAAGGAGAGCCCCGGAACAGATGTGAGGCCGGATGAATTCCCCGAAGCGAGGGCGCGGACGAATTCGAAAAATGGTGTCTCCCCTTCGCCCCGGACAACATAATCGATATTCCCGTCTCTGAGGACATGATCGGGAAAAAGAGTCGCGTGGGTCCCGCCCACCACGGTGACGATCCCTCCGTCCACCTCCTTCGCGACAGCGGCCACCTCCCGTGCCTCCCGCGAATAGGCGGTGAAAGAAGAACCTATGGCGACGACATCAGGGCCCGCTTCCCTTATGGCGGCCGCCATCTCCCCGCGCCCCATCCCGTATCGGGAATATCGCCGGAACAGTGAAAACGGCGTCTGCCTGTCATCGCGGTAAAAGGGCGCAAGCTCCGGGAAACCGCTGTCCTTGACCGCCCGCGGCGGCACGCCCGTCCTGCAGTCGAGGATGGCCACATCACATATGTCCCGTATCTTCGCGGCGATATAAGCAAGTGCCAGGGGATAGGTCCTGATGGAGGTGTCGTAGAAATCCTCTACGGGGGGCTGAACGAGCAAAACCTTCATGGGAGCAGTATAGCAGAAAAGATGGCGTGAGTCGCCTGAATCGTTGGAGCCGTCGGAACTCGTTTAACTGTTGCAACTGATTGAATGTTATGGGTTTTTCTACGTCGACCGGGGGGAAAGACGGGGAAAAAGGTGGCGGTTCTGTCTACTGAATGTTATGTATTGGGAGGAAGGGGAGAGGAGGATGTGGGATGGCAAGGTTAAGAAAGATCCTTTTATGGCTTCTCGTCGCCGTGATCCTTTTTTCCGTTATCGGGTTCTTTGTGGCACCGCCGGTCTTGAAATCGGTCATGGTCAGGAAGCTCTCCACGGAACTCGGCAGAAACGTCACCATCGGCAAGATACGCGTGAACCCCTATACCCTTGGAGTCACGATAAGGGCCGTCACCGTTAGCGAGCGCGGCGGACCGGGTACCTTTCTGCGCTTCGACGAGTTCAAGGTTAGGCTAGCCCCTTCCATCGTGACCGGCGTCATCGCCCTCTACGACCTCACAGTCGCGAATCCCTACATCAACATAGTCCGCAGACAGGACGGGTCGTACAACTTTTCCGATCTCCTGAAAAAAAAGGCAAGCTCAAAAGACAAGGCCGGGAAGGAGTCGGGAGGCATCACCTTTTCCCTTCAGGACATCACGATCAGGAACGGCAGCGCCGATTTTCTGGATGAACCGGTTAAGAAGAAACACGTCCTCAGGGAATTCAACGTCAGCATTCCCCTCCTTTCCAACCGGCCGAAATACGTGGAGAGGTACGTTCGTCCCACCCTGTCGTGGAAGCTGAACGACGACCCCTATGCCATAGAGGGCAGGACCAAACCATTCGCCGATTCCCTGGAAACGGTCTTCGACATCAACATCGAGAACCTGGACATATTCCGCTACCTGGCGTATCTCCCCATGAAAATGCGGTTTTCGGTGCCATCAGGGTATCTCGACACGAAGATCGAACTTTCCTTCATGCAGCATAAGAACAAGACCCCGTCCCTCGCGCTGAAAGGGGACCTCACCGTATCGAAGCTCGTCGTCAACGACGAAGAGGGCAGGACCGTTCTCAATCTTCCCGCCCTCCAGGTCTCGATGAGGTCCGTGGAGCCCCTTGCCCGAAAGCTGGAGTTGTCACGGGTGGCGATCGAGTCGCCGGAATTTACGATCAGCCGCGACAGGAAGGCCGCTCTTAATATCATGGCCCTCGTGCCGGAAATGAAGGAGACGGAAAAGGTCAAAGGCACCGATAAGGCGGCAAAACCGGGAAAGGAGCCCGATAAGGAACCTTTTCAGTGGGCTGTCGACGTTGTCGAACTCACAGGGGGAAAGGTCCTCTTCACCGATTCCTCCCTGGCGAACCCGGCCAGGATGACCCTTGAGAAGCTTGAGCTCAAGGGCGAGAAGCTCTCTGGCGCAAAAGGCCCAACGGGGATATTTTCCGCCTCGCTCCTCGTCAACAACCGAGGGACCGTCAATCTGAAAGGAAAGATCGGGCTCGACCCACTTTCTGTGGATGCGAAGCTGGATGCCGAGGGAATCGATATCAGGCCCTTTCAGCCCTACTTCACCGACAAGGTGCGCGTGGCCGTAACGAGCGGAAGGGCAAAGGCCGCCGGAGACCTCCTCGTGAACGATGCCGGCAAGAAAGGGCTTTCCGTGCGTTTCACGGGGATGACCTCGCTGACCGGTTTTGCAGCCGTCGACAAGGAGAGCGCCGAGAGTCTTCTTACCATGAAATCGCTCCATGTCCGCAGCCTGGACATGGGATACAACCCGACTATAGTTGCGGCAAAGGACGTCGCGCTGACGGATTTCTATGCCAGCATCGCCGTCAGGGCCGACAGGACGGTAAACCTGCAGCACATTATGGTAAAGGATGAGAAGGAGGCCGCCATTTCCGGGGAGGGTATCGAAAAAACCGCACAGCCGGGCAAACAGGCAAAAAAAGAGGAGGGCGCTTCTTCCCGGGATGAGGCTGTTCCCGTGAAGGTCGACACCGTCACGCTCCAGGGGGGCACGATACGCTTTCAGGACCAGTCGGTGAACCCCGTCTTTTCGACGAAGCTCGGCCAGATAGCGGGGAGGATCTCGGGTCTGTCATCGAAGGAGAATACGACAGCCAACGTCGAGCTGCGGGGGACTCTCAACAATTCGGCCCCCCTCGAGATCACGGGGAAAATAAACCCTTTGAGCAAGGACCTCTACGTCGATCTCACGGCAAGCTTCAAGGACATGGATCTCACCCCCGCGACGCCCTACTCGGGAAAATATGCCGGATACACGGTGGACAAGGGAAAGCTCTCCTTCGATGTCCAATACCTCATAGAGAAAAGGAAACTCGATTCGAAGAACGTTATCTTCATAGATCAGCTCACCTTCGGTGACAGGGTAGAATCCCCCGACGCGACGAAGCTGCCCGTAAAGCTGGCCGTAGCGCTTCTCAAGGACCGCAGCGGACAGATCAAACTCGATCTTCCCGTCACGGGGAGCCTCGACGACCCGCAGTTCAGCATCGGGCGGATCGTCCTCAAAATCATCGTCAACCTCCTGACCAAGGCCGCGACGGCGCCTTTCGCGCTCATCGGCGCCATGTTCGGGGGAGGCGAGGAGCTCGGGTACATCGAATTCGACTACGGCCGTGCGGCCATAACCGGGACGGGCCTCAAGAAGATCGAAACGCTGGCCAGGGTCCTCGCCGACAAACCGTCGCTCAGGATGGACATCGAAGGATATGCCGATCCCGAGCGCGACCGCGAGGGATTGAAGCAATATCTCATTCAGAAAAAGGTAAAAACGCAGAAGCTGAAGGACCTTATGAAAAAGAACTCCGCGAATATCGACGTCGATGACGTGAAGGTCGAACCCGGAGAGTATGAGAAATACCTGAGGCTCGCCTATAAGGCCGAGAAATTTCCGAAGCCCAGAAACATAATAGGATTCGAGAAATCCGTGCCCGTCGAAGAGATGGAAAAGCTCATGCTGACACACACCATTGTGAATGAGGAAGACCTGCATTCACTTGCCCGGCGGCGGTCGGCACGGGTACTGGAAACGCTCGTAAAAGCGGGTCGGGTAGAGGCAGGCCGTCTCTTCGTCGTAGAACCCAAATCCCTCGCTCCACAAAAAAAGGACAAACTGAAAGACAGCCGGGTAGAATTCAAACTGAAATGAGGTAATGGAAACTCGCTCTGGCAGGTGCATTGACACGGGAATGAGGTGATGGAAAGTGTGTTTTATGGGTCCTATAGGACATATAGGACCTATTGAGGTTGCTGAGTTTCCCTGCTCCCCGTCTCCTCGGCCAGCCGGTTCCGTATCATTTTCAGGATGATGAGTGATTCCCGTTCCCTCTCTTCGAGTGACCCCATGATATAATCGATCGTTTCCTGGTACTGGGGGATGAAAATCTTCGAAAGGGCGTTGCAGCGGCGCTGGGTTCTGCGAAGCTCCCGTGCCAGCCGCACGACGGCGTTTACAAGCTCCGCGAGTTCGGCAAGTGACGGAAGGAGGTCGACGAAGCGGCTCATGGCGACATCGGTATTGGAGGATGTGCCGCCGATGCCAAAACGGACACCCATCGGCTCTCCCTCAACGGACACTCTCGGTACGGCCATCCCCATAAGGCGGTCATCGGACAGCGACACCTCGTGGCGCATCGCCACGGCAAAAGCGGCCTGCTCGATGGCCTGGGCACCGATCTCCAGGGTGGCCTCACTGAGAGCGACAAAGGCGTGGCCGACTGCTTGCGCTACCCTGCCCTCGGCCTCCTCGGCACGGTTCAGGCGGTTCATGAGCTCGAAGATAAGGATCTGCCGCTTCTGCTCCAGAAGGTCGTAACCCTCCCGGGCAAACTCGAGCTGCCGCTGAAGTCCGAGAAGATTCGATTTTGTCGGTGCTACGTTGAGTTTCGGCATTTTTGCCTCAAACTTTTTGCGTGGCCGTGGACGATTGTTCCTGCGCCCCGGCTTTCGCCTCGCTGCGGTAGTGCCTTCTGAGCAGTTCGTCACTCACCCGGTGCAGTTCCTCCCGAGGAAGCACGGACAGGGCGTCCCAGCCCATCTCCAGCGTCGTCTCGATGGAACGGTTCTCGTATTCACCCTGATTCAGGAAATTTCCCTCGAAGGCCTCGCCGAATTTCAGGTACTGCTTGTCCAGCAGGCTCAGCTCCTCTTCGCCGATGACATCCGCCAATCCGCGAACCCTTTTGACATACGCGTAGCAGGCAAAAAGCTGGCTTGCCAGGATCGGGTGATCCTCCCGGGTGAAGCCCTTGCCGACACCGTCCTTCATGAGCCGCGACAGGCTTGGCAAACCCGCGATCGGAGGGTAGATACCACGCTGGAAGAGATCGCGGTCGAGGACGATCTGGCCTTCGGTGATGTAGCCTGTCAGGTCGGGCACAGGGTGGCTGATATCGTCGGCCGGCATGGTCAATATGGCCATTTGCGTGATGGAGCCCGGCGAGCCTTCGATGCGGCCGGCCCGTTCGTAGAGACTTGCCAGGTCGGAATAAAGATACCCGGGATATCCTTTGCGGCCCGGTATTTCGCCCCGCGCCGTTCCGACTTCGCGCAGACTCTCGCAATAGTTCGTCATGTCGGTGAGCAGAGTGAGGACGTGCTGGCCGCAGTCGAAGGCCAGGTGCTCCGCCAGGGTCAGCGCGACCCGCGGCGTGAGCAGTCTCTCAACGCTTGGCGCGTCGGCGAGGGAAAAGAACATCACCGCACGGGCCAGGGCACCCGATTCCCGGAAGTTGCGGATGAAGAATTCCGCCACGTCATGTTTTATGCCCATGGCGGCGAAGACTATGGAGAATTCCACCTGTTCCTCGAGAAGGCGTGCCTGGCGGATGATTTGTGCCGAAACACGGTCGTGGGGCAATCCGTTGCCGGAGAAGACAGGCAGTTTTTGCCCCCGCACGAGGGCATTCATCCCGTCTATGGCGGAGAGTCCCGTCTGGATAAACTCACGGGGATAGCGCCTGGCAAAAGGATTGATCGGCATACCGTTGACGTCACGTCTGTCCGCGGAAAGCGGCGGCGGTCCTCCGTCGGCCGGGCGCCCCAGACCGTCGAATACCCGGCCGAGCATCTGCCGGGAGACGGGAAGGCGAAAACTTTCCCCGAGAAAACGTGCCCGAAGTGTCCGCGTCGCAAGGCCGGTCGTCCCTTCCAGAACCTGGACAACGGTCTGCTTGCCCGAGACATCAAGGACGCGGCCAAGTCGAGGGTTGCCGGAAGGATCGATTATCTCCACTGTCTCGTCGTACCCCACGTCGCGGACCCTGTCGACAACAACCAGCGGCCCCTCGATACGGGAGGCGCCCACGTATTCAAGTCCCTTATCCTCGATATCTGCGAAGAGATCATTCATAGCAGGCGGCCCCCTTTACATATTGTTGTTCCAATTCATGCGTCTCGTCCCCGAGCCTTTTCGCGAGCTCCCCGACTTTATGGAGTTCCTTGTTGCCGAAGGCGGCTTTGGCCCGCAACACATCGGCCACGCACTCCATGCCGCGGATCTTCGCAAGGGGGACGCCGAGTTGGATCAGGTCGCGTCCCCTGCGGTACAGGGATAGGATCAGCCTCAGGAGGGCTACCTGCTTGTCAGGTGAGCAGTACATGTCATTATCGTCGAAGGCGCTCTGCGCGAGAAAACCGTCCTTCAGTATCTCCGCGATGAAGAGGATGAGGCGCTGGCTGTCGGGCAGTACGTCGGGCCCGACGAGCTTGACGATCTGCTGGAGACGGTCCTCGCGCTGCAGGAGTGTCAGTGCCTCGGTCCTCAACTCTTCCCAATCGGGCGACCCGGCCTCCCACCACCCTTTGACATCCTCGGCATATTCGGAATAGGAGTGCAGCCAGTGGATGGAAGGGTAATGGCGGGCATTGGCAAGCTCCGTGTCAAGGGCCCAGAAGCAGCGGATAAAGCGCCGCGTATGCTGGGTCACGGGCTCCGAGAAGTCCCCGCCGGGGGGGCTGACGGCGCCGACGATGCTTACCGAGGCACGCTCGCCCGCCAGTGTGGTAACCGCACCGCCGCGCTCGTAGAACTGGGCGAGCCTCGTCGGCAGCGAGGCCGGGAAGCCCTCTTCCGCCGGCATCTCTTCAAGCCGGGCGGCGAGTTCCCGCAATGCCTCCGCCCAGCGGCTCGTCGAATCCGCAAAGACCGCCACGGAAAGCCCCATGTCGCGGTAATACTCCGCGAGCGTGATCCCCGTGTAAATGGAGACTTCCCGGGCCGCCACGGGCATGTTCGACGTGTTGGCAATGAGGATCGTCCTTTCCATCAACGGCCGGCCGGACCGGGGGTCTTCCAGTTCGGGGAACTCGCGGAGCACTTCCGTCATTTCATTGCCGCGCTCCCCGCAGCCGATGAAAACGATGATCTCGGCATCGGACCATTTGGCAAGCTGATGCTGCGTGATCGTCTTGCCCGTGCCGAAGCCGCCCGGTATTGCGGCGGCACCCCCTTTTCCGAGGGGAAAAAAGGTGTCGATAATCCGCTGGCCCGTGATCAGCGGGTCGGCGATCCTCAGCCGTTCCCGGATGGGGCGCGGCTGCCGGACGGGCCAGCGCTGGAGCATCGTCATTTCCTTTGCGCCCGCCGGGGTCTCGATCACCGCAACGGGGTCGAGGAGCGTATAATCCCCTTTTTCGACAATCGAACTGATAGTGCCGGAGATCTCAGGCGGGACCATGATCTTGTGCATGACGAGGGGGGTTTCCGCAACCTGCCCTATCACCTGGCCGGGGCCGACGGTGTCGCCGCGCGCTGTCAGCGGCTCAAAGGCCCATCGTCTGGCGTTATCAAGGGCGTCGACCTTTTCACCGCGGCGGATCCATGCGCCGCTCTTGGCCTCGATGCCCGGTAGCGGACGCTGGATGCCATCGTAGATATTGCCGACGAGCCCCGGACCCAGCGAAACAGAAAGGGGAGCCCCGGTGCAGAGTATTTTTGCCCCCGGCTTGAGCATCGTCGTATCCTCGTAAACCTGGATCGTCGCCACATCGCCGATGATCCGGACCACCTCGCCTACAAGCCCGAGTTCGCCAACCTGGACGACTTCATACATCTGTGCCCCGCCCATTCCGCTCGCCGTAATGATGGGTCCGCTGATACGGGTCGCTACAGGTCCCGTTGATTGAGTCACATCCATCACGTGATACCTCCTTCGGACCCCTCGAGTCCGGCGGGAAACATCTCTCCTGCTATAAGGCGCCGCAGTTCGGGCCATAGCCGCTCGAGTCTCGCGGAGTACCGGTTATCCCATATCCGGCTTCCAGCGGCATCGGTGACAATCGGCCCATCGTCCGCCATCCGGGGATCCCAGGTAACAGTGACCTTTATCTCAGGCCGGCCGGCCCGGGACTTGATCTCTTCAGACAGGAAGTCGCCGAGAATGGATCGGCTCTTTTCGGCAAGGCGCACGGTGAATTCGTCCCCCGTCATGATCCTTACCGCCTCGCTTGCGAGATTGATGACGCTTTCCCGGTAATCGAAACCGTCGCGGGAAACAAGTTGCTTTTGCGCATCGATACGCACCGATTCCAGGAGGGTCTCGATGCGGGCCAGATATAGCCGGCGGGCCTCGACGAAAACCGATGCCAGGGTCAGATCCCTGCGGCGGGCGCCCTCGGCGCGGGCCTCTTCAAGACGCTTCAGGCGGGCCTCGATCGCCCGTGATCCCTCCCTGCCCAGGAGGGCCTCAGCTTCCTCATGAGCGCACGAAAGGATCTCATCGCGTTGACGCTGCGCGACGGCTTTGATCTCCTGGCAAAGTACCTCGGAAGAATCCTGATCAGTACTGGTCATTTAAGGTCCCTCGCTTTGTCCCAACCGGATGCCCACCGCCTCCTGGACGAATTTCCTGAGGCTTCTGGATTCCGCCGTCTGCCCCCCGGGCCCCGGTATTTCGACGATCAACGGGTAATCCCGCTCAAGCCGGATCGCTTCGACCTTCTCGCGGATCAGATCCGCCACCGGCGACGTGAGAATGACGATGGCACAGTCGGGTTCTTTGAGCTCCCTCTCGAGAGCCTCCGACGCCTCCTCACACGTGGGGGCGACCTTACCGTCGATACCGGCCAGCCGGAAGCCGCGCACGGTGTCCTCGTCTGCGATGCAGAAGAACTTCACGTCCTTCCCCCTAGATCTTCTGCAGCAGCATCATGGCGATGGCGAAACCGAGCACCGCAAGCCCCTCCGCCAGTGCAACAAAGAGGATGCTGCGGGTGAGCAGTTCCGGTTTCTCCACAGCCGCGCCGAGCGCAGCCGATCCTATCTTGCCCACGGCGTATCCCGCGCCGAGGATGCTCACGCCGACGGCAAAAGCCGCCGCCACCGCAAGGCCGATGGTCCTCCCCAGAGAGGCGGCCGCAACACCTTCCTGTGCCGCCTGTTGTGCCAGGGCCGGTACACCGGGCATCAGCACCACCGCAAGAACGGCTCCAACGGACCAAAGTGACAACTTCACCATATGACACCTCCCCTTGCCGGCACATGACCGGCTCTATGCATGATCCCTTTAAGCGGGATCAGGACCGCTCGGCCGGCGTCTTTGCTGTCAGGCGAAAGGGTTCAAACGCCTGACCGTCGCCGGAAAAGAATTTGCTGAAGAACTCATAGTATTCGAGACGCAAGGCCTGTACTGACGCGATGATCCCCTCCAGGACAAGGGCAACCAGGTTTCCGAGTATGATGATGATGACGCTTCCCACCGTGCCCCCGTAAGGAAGATGCCTGACCTGCTCGGCCAGCATGAAGGCCGCGAAGAGAAGTGCTGCGTGGCTCATCGCGTAGGCCCCGAGACGCACAAAGCTTATCGTGTTGGCAAGATAGCTCAGGAACGCCTCGAAAGCCCCCACGAGTGATTCCGTAATAGCAATGCCCAGCGTGCTGTGTTCCCCCGAACGATGGAGGAAGTATTCGAGGGGTTCTTTTGCTATCCAGCATAGTGTCGGTACTACCAGAAAAAGGATCAGCGCCGGACCCATGAACCCCCGCGACGCAATCGCATCTTTACCGAGGATCAGCGCCAGCACACCCCAGTAGAAGACAATCCCGGACAGTCCGAATTTGTCGAGGAAGCCGCCTATGATGTCTCCGCGCCGGAAGCGGTTGATGATATTAAGTATTATCCCCAGGCTGATCATGACGATGCCGACGGCAACGGCGCCATACATGAGGCCCATGGGGTCGCCCTCCAGGGGATCATGCCAGAGGGCATATTTCTTGAGAGCCTCAAGGCCGAAACAGCTCCCATAAATCGCTCCGAAAATCATGCTCGACAACCCGAAGGAGCACAGGAGCACACCGATGTCGCGGACCTTTTCCTTCTTTCCCCGAAAAAGGGCCGCTATCCCCAGGGCAGCCAGAAGGGCGCCCTGGCCCCAATCTCCGAACATGATGCCGAACATGAGCACGTAGCTGACAGCGACGAAGATCGTGGGTTCCAGTTCGTGGTAATTGGGGACACCATATGAGGACATCAGCATACCGAAGGGACGCAGCAGGGCGGAGTGTGCAAGGAGGGTCGGAACCTTTTCCTCTGCCGGATTGGCCGGCGCGGAAACCTCGATGACACAGTGGCCGCCGGTGATCGCCTTCAGGTGATCGCTGACACCCGGCGCTTCGTGCGCCGGCACCCATCCAGCTATCAGCGAGGTGACCTCGGTACGGTTAAGGCCCTGCTGCGCCCTGACCAGACCGAGTTCCACTCCGATCATGGTTTCCATAGCGGTGAGGTACGGCGCAAATTCGTCGGCAAGCAACCGTATCCGCATATCGAGCCTCTCCAGTTCCGTTTCAAGGCGCTGGTGCTCTTTCTCCTTTTCCGTGCACAACGCGTCCGTTGTTCTTCCTTCAACTTCGGGAAGGGGCTCACGCTGAAAGCCCGCCTTTTGCAGTGCCTGCTCGAGGGATTCGGAACCCTGGCGGGTCGTCATTGCGAGTACAGGCAGCCGGCCTTTTTTCCCTTCAAGTGCCACAAGGGCCACCTTGTTGCCAAGTTCCGCCCGAAGGCTTTCGAAGTTCTTCTCCGGAAGGCTCCCCGTTACAAAATGAAGGAACGAAAAATGATCGGGGCTGTCCAGCGGCACATCGAGTCCGCGGTAATCCGACACCTGGTCACACAGTGCAGTCAATTCCCTTTGCCGCTGTCTGTAGGCTCTTCGAAGGTCGGACACCTCGTCGATGTGTTCTTCCATGGAGCGCAATCTATCATCGATCCCGGCAAGATCCAGCCCGGCAGGGGGTTCTCCGGAAGCGGGCATGGGGATTTCGACGAGGCGCCGGATCTCCTCGATGCGCAGCCGGAAACGCTCATAGCGCGCTATTTCGGCGCTCAGGTCGCGAATTCCCAGGGCTGTGGTTTCCGGTCCCTGAGGCAGACGTGTTAATTGTACCACTCCCAGGCGGCCGAGGGTCTGAAGCACCCGCCGCTCGTCCTTTTCCAGGATTACGGCACTCAGCCGCATCATCGGGGCGGGTTTAAACATGAGACGCCTCCATGTCCACGCGCGGAATCATCCGCGCCCGTATGACATCCTCGCCGATACACCTGCGAACACCCTCGGAGATCGTTATGAGGTTCGCCACCTCCAGGCGACGGATAGCCACGTACCCGACGACTACCCCGAAGCCCATATGGCTTCGCCGGAAGGCGGTGTTTGCAAGGCGGTAATAGCGCCGCCATGCCAGATTCTCGATCAAGGATATCTGAATGGTTGAAGATGACTCACCGGGCCCGCCTTCCAGGGGCAGCGGGTCGATTGCACGCATGATGGCCCGGCCCACCGCGATCCATGGGTCGTGGTCATTGAGCATGGCGGTGAAGGTGGTACGGGATATCCGGGTCCCCGGAACATGAAAGGGCAGCAACTGGTCCGCCGTCAGACCGTAGTTGAATCTTCCCCGAAGGACAAGCGCGAGATGAAAGATATCCGCCTCCTGGCATATGACCGCCTCCGTCTCGTCCCGATCCCTGGCGGAAAGCAGCGCGAACCGCGCCAGAAGCTCACTCAGATAGCCGCTGTCCAGTGCCGCCTCCAGGAAGAACGGCCGTGCATCTTCCGAGTAGTCTCTGATCGCGTTCTCGAGGCCCTTTCGCAGCGGTCCGTACGGGAGCAGTGTGGCGAAGTCGGTCAGCGACCCCGCTTTTACCAGCGATTCGACCACTGCCGCCGTCTGCCCCGGCAGGGGAACAAGACGTTCCCTCACTTCTTCAATGGGGGTTTTTGTAATTGATGCCCTGAGGAGAACTTTTATATTTTCAGCCTCAAGGCGGGCGGGCATCCAGTCGATCAGGTGCGCCTCGGCCCGGTCCAGATGACCGGGAAGGCTGGAAAACTCGCCGGCAAGCTCCTCGATAAGTTGTCGCTGAAAATCTGTGGTCCCCCGGAACTCACGCTCGGGAAAAACGGCCCGCATGAATTCCTGAAGGTTTCCGATGCGCGAAAGGGCGTCGAGCCTCTCCCCTTCAAACAGTGAACTGCGCCTGCCATGAAGGCGGGCGACAAGATAGTCAAGGTTCCCTGTCATTGGCCTCCTTAAGGCACTGTCACGGCTTGCATATACACCGGACAACCTTTTCAACGATGCGTCTTCTGCCAGCCTCGTCAATTCCGACCTGTTTGTCGATCTTTGCGGCGGCCCGGACCAGCCTTTCCTGTTTTTCCTTCTCGGCCGCCTCAGCGGCGGTCGCCACGATACGCTCGACCTCAGCATTGGCTTCCACATTCGCCTGAGCGGCTATATCCCGGGCCTTCTTCCGCGCCTCCGACAAAATGCGGTCTGCCTCCGCCCTGGCCTCTTCAACAGCCCCCTTTGCCTCGGCCTCGGTTGCCACGATCTTCTGGATCACGTCACGCACGAAAACCTCCTCACAAACACGGGTGCAGCGGTTTGAATGGCTTGGGCAAATTGAACGCCGGAAAGAGACGCAACGGTTTGAATGGCTTCTGGAAAACCAGTGGGATATTCAGTCGGGGATGTGCTTACCAGCCTCCACATTTCTCATCACCCTTTCCTATCTGACCCAGGCAAACCGGATGCAGGAGTGATAAGAGCCGCACTGGTCTTAAACAGGCCGAAGGTTCATAATATCAAGTATAGCGTCAACTTTCATAAACACAAGTACGGGGAGATGAAGCGGGCGGGAACAAAACGTTCTTTTCAATGAATTGGATTTGTGATAAGTAGTCAACTATCAACAATGCTAAAGGTGATGGGGAAAGGGTGAGCCGTTCAGGCGGGGTGCCGATGACCGACACGAAACTTGCATATAAAAAAGTCACGAACATGGGACAAGGCTTGAGGCAACCCGTGCGCGCCCAGAGACGGGCCGAAAAATTCTTTTACAATCAGATACTGCAGGAGCTTAAGGACCAGTTCCTGGAGTTCATGAACGACGGTTTTTCGGCACGGCTTATTAACGAGAAGACGAAAAGACTCGTTGACGACCTTATCGCCAACATCGGCAATATTCGCATCGACAGACTCAATTCAGTCCGCTTCTTCATCGAACATGAGGATCTCTTCGGAAGCATTACGGCGATCCTTGGAGAACTCCCCCAGAAGGACAGGATAAACGAACTCTTGAACAGCGCCGACATGACGCGCAAGTATTCCATCGTCCTTACCCTGCGGCCCCCCGGCGCCGAACAGATGGGCGACCGACACCTGACACAGGATCCCGTCACCACGAGCATCATAATGGATGTCCTGACACGCTGGCTTGCCTTTGCGCGCGAACGGCAGCAGGTACTGGAAGGTGTCCTCGCCGGACTCGAAAAAACTGAGGTCACCGAACTGGAACAATACAGCTGTCTGCCCGACACGATACGGGACATTTCCCTCAATATAGGAACATACGGAGAGCTCCAGGCGATCATAGAAGATATCATGAACAAACTCCTGTCCTGGAAGGACCTGAAACCGACAGCAAAACGCTGGTTTTGGGAAAAGGTCATCGTTCAGGGTGTCGAGCTCATCAACGCCTATTGTCACGGTGAAGAATGCCCGCCCGGCTGCCGGAAGACCCATGACCTGGCAATGGAAACAACGGCCGGAATCCTCTGTCTGATCTACCCCAACCATTTCCCCGATAGCCCCAATGTTGCTGCAGCCCGGATCAAAGAACGATATTTCGAGATCAGATATCCCCAAAATGAAGAAGACGCTTTCATCAAAAACCTCTTCTCGCGTCATCTCGATGAATAAACAAGGTTGATTGATCGGTCACACCATTAGGTCGTTTCGTCCTTTTGGGCTTTTCTCATTTTCTTTGAACCTTTAGAATCAACCCCATATGATACGCAGTGTCAAAAGCAAACGGTCGGGGGGGCTACGACAAGACCGCTTGCGGAAATTCCAGGCGATTGAAAAGATCCGTTTCTTACACTACCCAACCTCAGATTGCCGGTCCCGGTTCAAAGACCTCCGCGTCTTGGCTTGCCTCCGAACCTTTCATCCCGGGTTCTGAACCTAGTCTTCGACCGGCACAAAAAAAGGCGGGGTTAACCAAACCCCGCCTTTTCACTTTCATCGTTTCTGTTTATTTCTTTGTCTGAAGGTATTCGTCTATTGCCTTTGCGGCCTTGCGTCCTGCGCCCATGGCGAGGATAACGGTTGCGGCGCCGGTTACGATGTCGCCGCCGGCGAATACGCCCTCGCGGCTCGTCTGTCCCGTTTCCTCATCCGCCACGATGTTACCGGATTTCTTGAGTTCCAGGTTCGGTGTGGTTGACGTGAGGATGGGGTTCGGACCCTGGCCGATGGCGACGATGACGACGTCCACATCGAGGACGAAATTGGAGCCCTTAATCTCGACGGGTCTCCTCCTGCCTGACGCATCGGGCTCGCCGAGTTCCATCTTCACGCATTCAAGTCCCTTCACCCAGCCCGCATCGTCGCCAACCACCCTGATGGGGTTGGTGAGCAGCCTGAAATCGATGCCCTCTTCCTCCGCATGGTGTGCTTCTTCCGCACGGGCGGGCATTTCTTCGCGGCTGCGGCGATAAACGAGGTACACATCAGCGCCGAGGCGCTTCGAGACCCTGGCGGAGTCCATGGCCACGTTGCCGCCGCCGATGACCGCCACTTTCGAGCCAACCCTGATGGGCGTGTCGTATTCTGGGAAGAGGTACGCCTTCATGAGATTTGCCCTCGTCAGGAACTCGTTGGCGGAGTAAACGCCGTTCAGGTTCTCGCCGGGGATGTTAAGGAAGTAGGGAAGGCCTGCGCCGGTGCCGATGAAAGCGGCGTCATAGCCCTGGGCGAAAAGCTCGTCGAGGGTGACAGTCTGGCCGACAATGGAGTCGACCTTCACCTTGGCGCCGAGTTTCTCGAGGTAGTCAACTTCGCGCTGCACGATCGCCTTGGGGAGACGGAATTCGGGGATGCCGTACACAAGCACGCCGCCCGCCTTGTGAAGCGCTTCGTAAATGGTGCATTCGTGGCCTTTCTTCGTCAGCTCGCCCGCTACGGTGAGGCCGGAAGGGCCGGCGCCGATGATGGCGACCTTCTTGCCCGTTTTCTTCGGCATCGCAGGGACGCGGACATCGCCGAGGCCCAGTTCATAGTCTGCGGCAAATCTCTCGAGGCGGCCGATGGCGACGGGCTCCGATTTCTTGCCGAGGATGCATTTCGACTCACACTGTGATTCCTGGGGACAGACCCTGCCGCAGACGGCGGGAAGGCTGTTCGTTTCCTTGATGGTATGGATGGCGGCCATGAAATCGCCTTCCTTGATCTTCGCGATGAACTGCGGGATCTGGACGTTGACGGGGCAACCCTCTACGCAGGGAGGCTTCTTGCAGCCGAGGCAGCGCTGGGCCTCCATCATGGCGTTTTCTCTTGTGTATCCCAGGGCCACTTCAGCAAAGTTCTGGATCCTCTGCTTGGGTGCCTGTTCCGGCATTTTCACGCGTTTACGGGCCTTCTTGACGGCCTTTTCCTGGGCGTCGATCTTGCACTTGTGGTCCCAGAGGGCACGCCTCTCTTCGCGGTTGTACATCTTCTGGCGGAGCATCAGTTCGGGAAAGTTCACCAGGTGTCCGTCAAATTCAGGGCCGTCGACACAGACGAACTTGGTCTCGCCGTCGATGGTGGCGCGGCAGCAGCCGCACATACCGGTGCCGTCGACCATGATCGTGTTGAGGCTGACGACGGTCTTGATGCCGAATGGACGGGTCACGTCGGTGACGGCCTTCATCATGATGACGGGGCCGATGCCCACAACGAGAGCTATATTGCCGGCTCCGCGCTCTTCGATGATCTTCTTCAGGACGTCGGTGACAAAACCATGGTGACCATAGGTACCGTCGTCGGTGGTTACGTGCACGGTAGTGCTCGCCGCCTTCATCTCTTCCTCGAGGATAAGCATCCCCTGCGACCGGGCGCCGATGATGGATATGACCTCGTTGCCCGCCTCTTTCAGCGCCTTGGCTATCGGCAGAACGGGGGCCACGCCGACGCCGCCGCCTACGCAGACAACGGTGCCGAACTTCTCAATGTGGCTCGGTTTGCCCAGGGGGCCGACAACGTCGAGAAGGGCGTCGCCCGCCTCGAACTTCGCGAGCTTCTGGGTAGATGTGCCGACTTCCTGGAATATAATGGTGATGGTGCCTTTCTTGGTGTCATAATCTGCAACGGTCAGGGGGATGCGCTCGCCCATGTCATTGCCGCGGACGACGACAAACTGCCCGGCCTTCACCTTCCTGGCAATGTCGGGAACATAAAGTTTGTACATGGTGATCGAAGGAGCCAGAATTTTCTTCTCCACGATCTGGTTGGTTTTCGTTGTTTTCTTAGTAGCCATGACGTCTCCTTTTTAAAAGTTTAATTCTATCAAAATAGTTACTTTTCGTTCATCTCTTTCAGAGGCAACTTGACGGTAAACACCGTTCCCTGCCCGACTTTACTCTCGACCTCTATACGCCCGAAATGGGATTCCACGATCCTTTTTACGATGGAAAGCCCCAATCCCGTACCTGTGGTATAGCGCGTGTTGGGCCCCTGCACCCGGTAGAACTCGTCGAAAATGCTCGGGAGGGACGCCTCGTCAATCCCGATACCGGTATCGCTCACGCTTATGCTGAGATAGTGAGCCTCCGCTCCCGCCCTGACCGTGACCTTCCCGTTCTTGACATTGTACTTCATGGCATTGGACACGAGGTTCGTGAGCAGTTGTTCCATCTCGGCCTTGTCGGCCTCGATGAGGGGCAGTTTTTCAGGTATATCGACAAAAAATGAAACGTCCTTTGTCGAACCTTGGACCTTGAAGAGGTCGACGGTGCCTTCGATAATCTCCGTCATGTCGAGGAACTCTTTTTTCCTTACCACTTTTTTCGATTCCAGTTTTGCGAAGAGCAGGAGGTCGTTGACAAGGTCCATAAGAGAATGCGCCCTCAACTTTGCCCGCTCCAGCATCTGGCGGTTGAACTGCGGGTCCGTGCCCGCAACACCCGTGAGATAGGCGTTGAGATACCCCTCAATGGCGCCCAGCGGCGCCCGAATCTCGTGCGCCACCATCCTCACGAACTGTGATTTTATTTCTTCGACTTCCTTGAGGCCCGAGATATCGCGAAATGTACAAACGACGCCCAGATTCTCGCCTTTTTCATCGCGTACTCCCGCCACTATGACCATCAAGGTCTTCGGCACCTCCCCGGCGAGGACCACCTCTTCCGAGATGATCGTGTACTGGGAAAAATCAGGAGAGAATGCCTTGTTGATAACATCGATCAGATCTTGCTGCTTCAGCGCCTTCTGGAAGTCCATCCCGACCCCGGAATCGTCGACCCTGCCCGTTACGTTGAGCATTTTGACTACCGCCGGGTTCCACAGGACAAGCTGGTGTTCGCGGTTTATGACGAGGATGCCGTCGGCCATCGAGTTAACGATGGTATGCAGCTTCGATTTCTCGCTTGCCACCTCGAGGAGCCGCTGATCCCTTTCTTCGCGCAGCTTTTCCTTTTCAATGGTGAGCCGCCGCTTGTCGAGGCCCCTGCCCAGAACCGCCAGAAGCTGGTCCGGGTTGAAGGGCTTGGGTATGTAATCGTAGGCGCCGTGTTTCATCGCGTCAACAGCCGTCTCCACCGTGGCGAACCCGGTAATGACCACCAGGATGATGCCCGGATCGATCTGCCGCACATGTTCCATCAGCTCAAGTCCGCCCATGACGGGCATCATGAGGTCGACAAGGATAAGATCGTAGGGTTTTCCCTTGACCATCTCCAGCGCGAGTTTGCCGTTTTCGGCGACATCGACACTGTACCCCTCGGATATGAGAATCCTCCGGCACCCTTCACGGATACCTTTTTCATCGTCGACAACAAGGATGTTGACAGGTTCGGCCATTGCCATTCCCGAAGGCTACCCCTATTTCGCCCTTTCGATGAGGGCGTTTATTCTTTTTACCAGTTCTTCCGGTTCAACGGGTTTTGCGACGAAATCATCCGTCTTCATCCAGTAGCCATCCTGATCCTGCGAAAAATCATATCCCGTCTCGCCGGCAACGGCGGAGATCATAAGGATGGGGATCTGTTTGTAGCGGGGGTCCGCCTTGATCGCCTTGGCAAAGCTGAAACCCGTGTCGTGTTTCTCGAGCATGAGGTCGAGGAGGATGAGGTCCGGGACTTCGAACTGAACCTTATCCATTCCCTCGCGAGCCGAGAATGCCGTTTCGACCTCGAACCCGTTGTTCACAAGGACAGCCTTGTTGAGATCAACGAAGTCGACGTCGTCATCAATGATTAGAATTCTTTTTTGTGCCATGGTTCCTTCTCCCTGTATTTATATTTTGATTTGCCGCTAATCCTTTGGCCTGCGATAGTATGCCCGTGCCGTCCGCATTGACGGGCAGGGCGATGATGAATGTGCTTCCCTTTCCCATTTCGGTCTCAACGTCGATCTGTCCGGAATGGCGCTCCACGATTCCATAGGAGATCGCGAGCCCAAGTCCTGTACCCTTCTCCTTGGTGGTAAAGAAGGGGTTGAAGAGCTTGCCGACATTTTCCGGCGGGATTCCCGGTCCCGTGTCGCGAATCTTTACGCTGATGACACCGGCGTCGTGCGCCGTCGTGATCGTTAGAGACCCTTTGCCTTCCATAGCCTGCGCCGCGTTGAGCATGATGTTCAGGAAGACCTGCTTGAGCTGCGTCGCATCGGCGAAAAGCATGGGGATGTCGTCCCCCAGGGTCTTCTTGATCTTGATGTTTTGAAAGAGCACCTGGTTCACAAGAAGGCTCAGTGTTTCCTCGATAAGATCGTTGATGTTGGTCTCTCCGGGTTTGAGCTTTGTCTCCCGGGCGAAGCTTAACAGCCCCTGTACGATCGCCTTTGTCCTGTCGGCCTCGGTTATGATAAGGTCGATGTCCTCCTTTCTCGGATCATCGGCCTCGAGGGACCTCGCCAGGATATGGGCGTAGATGGTGATCGTACCTAGAGGGTTGTTTATCTCGTGGGCTACTCCGGCCGCAAGCTGCCCGAGGGCGGCCAGCTTTTCCGTTCTTATGAGCTGGAACTGTGCCTGCTCCAACTCCTGATGGGACTGCTGCAGTTCCCTGTGGGACTTTTCGAGCTGCTGGTAGATGCGTTTGGAGTCTTCCAAGAGGTACGGCAGGCAGTATTCGGCCTCCGATATACCCTGTACGACCGCGACGGCCTTTTCCCGGCAGGTATTGTAGCCGCAGGAACGGCAATCGAGGTTGTTGTGCGGGGGAAGTTTGTTTATCTTCCTGAGGACCGCGCGTATCTGCTCTTCCGTCGGATCGGGGAGTTTCTGAACACCCGGCTGATGGGTGCGCCTGATGTCTATGTCGGCGAAGTCTCGCAGGGTCTTTTGCAGCATCGAGGCCGACAGGGGATTGAACTGCGATTTGGCGTACCGCGATACGATCTGCCTGCGTCCCACAACCGAGAGCTCCCGCTCGACAAAAGGACCGTCCACACAGCCGTCACAGAAGACAAGATCGAGAAATTTCGCCTGTATAGACCCTTTCGCAAGCTGGTTCAAAGCGGCTATGACACGTCTTCGCCCGTAGGCAACGCTTACTTCGCCCACAAGGACGTCGAAGCTGTGCCCCAGGCTCCGGTTCAGTCCCCCTATGACAGGAACGATTCTGCCCAGTGCCGATGCGGCCCCGTCAAAGGGCGCCTCATCGACGTGCCTCGGGTTAATCCCCGCCTCGGCGAACATGAACCTTATGTCGCGAAAAGTGATGACGTGATCGATGGCATCCGAGGTCTCCTCGTGGTCCATTTCACCAATCCGGGCCAGGCACGGGGCAATATAGACAACCCGCCAGCCGGGGCCTTTCGCCTTTTTGATCGCCCTTCCCGCGGCCACCATGGGGGACACGATCGGCGCAAGGTTGTCGATAAGCTGGGGAAGGTATTTCTCGATATAGGAGACGATGACGGGGCAGAAAGAGGATATAACGGGTTTTTCCAGGTCGCTCGCGAGAAGCTTCCGGTACGCCCCGCTTATGAGCTCGGTGCCTACGGCGCCTTCCCACACCTCTTTGAACCCCAACGCCTTCAATGCATAGCTGAAACCCCAGGGGGTTACGTTGTCAAGTACCGCCGGGAAGGCGGGATCGATGCAGGCCACAACGTTTTCGTTTTCCTTGATCAAATCCCTGACGACATTTGCGTCGCTTTGATACGTCATTGCCCGGTGCGGGCACCCCGTAATGCAGTTGCCGCAGAGTATGCACCGGTCCGGGATTATGCGTATTGATTCCTTCTCGAGTTTAATGGCCTTTGCGGGACAGAGCTGGACGCAGTAAAAACACCTGCGGCATTTACGGTTATTGACCTCTACCCTGGAATCTCCCCGGCATTCTTGTGTCATGAGATCGCGTACGGTATTCATCCAAATACACAGAAAATTTAGTAAATTACCACAAATATTACAGTAATTGGGGGGCTTTGTCAATGAATGCAACAGATGGTTTTCAAGGGAAGCTGAGCGCCCCTTTCGGACACCCTTTCACACAGAGCCCGCACTTGAGGCAATCACCCTTGAAGCTCATGGTTTCGCCCTTTTTCATCTCCGGGGGGGCGAGCTGCATGGGACAGGTCTTCGCACAAAGGCCGCAGTCTATGCAGGCGTCCTTGTCCATTGTGAGCTGGTAGCGATTCCTTCCTACCCAGCTCGACAGACTTCCGATGGGACAGATCGAACACCAGGCGCGCTGATGGAGAACCAGGGCCATGAAAGCTCCGACGACAGTGGTAACGGTCAGCAGAACGACAAAAAACCTTCCGATGGCATAAGGGTCGGGCCAGAGCCGCACGATCTGATAGGTGAGCATGCCCATGAGGAAGATAATTACCCCGGCCCTGACCATTGGGCCTCGCAACCAGGGGGGCATCCTCCGTTCCGGGCTTATCGCTTTCATATATGTATCGGCAAAAGATCCCCGGGGACACATCCAACTGCACCACTTCCTCCCCCGAACGGCGGCGAGTCCGACGCCGGCGACCATGCACAGGGGGATGAAATACCCTATCAGGGAATAAAACCATCCCGCTGCAAGCAGAACGAGGAAAAGCGACCCGAAGACAGCCTGTCGCAACCGTCTTGATCGTTTCGCCTCATCAAGGACTTTCTTGCCCGACTGTGGATTTTGATTCATGATGTCACCTCTTCTTGTTTCCTTCATCGATTCCTGTATCTTTTGACAGGTCCAACAGGCGTTACAGGACATCCTGCAGGCTTTTCGAAAGGCGTTCCTTCTGCCTCAAGGTCTCAAGGAGAACGTCCCGCATGATAGAACAGGCTTCAGTAATCCTGGGACTCGCCAGCCGGTAATAGACCATGGTACCCTCCCGGCGCGACACAAGGAGACCTTTTTGCTTAAGAATTGAAAGATGCTGGGACATGTTCGCCTTGTTTATCTCGATCTTTTCAAGCATCTGCCCCACAGATCTTTCTCCGTCCTTAAGGAGACCGAGTATCTGAAGCCGGCGGTAATTGGCAAGTGCCAGGCACACATCAGCCTGCAATTCCAAAACCTCTCGTTCCTGCTCAGGGTCCATTTTCGCTCCTTTGGTTTCTGAGTTTCGTAGTTGCATTGTATCTAAACTATATTAGAGCGCGATGCTGAATTTGTCAAGAGAAGAAAATAAGTCCTATAGGACATATATGACTTATAGGACCTATGCAAAGAACTTTGTTTGTTGAAGGCGGCTATCTGGACAGGCAGCGGATGATCTCGCCAAAGTACATTCTGTGGTAATCCTTCTTAGGGTAAAATCCGTCGATTTCGGGGACGAGAAAGTTCCCTGGGAGGATGTCTTGAAAATAGATCTTTCTGCACTCAATAACGAGTCGCGACTGGGCAAAGTATATCGTGTCTTCGCCGAAAACCGGCGTGAGGCCCGTTTGAGCTACCTTATTGACATCCCTGCCTGATTTTGTGCCGCAATACGTTAAGGCGTCGCGGTATTGCTCATCAAAAAAACTCAGACTGAACGACCAGGAGCGTTCCATGAACTCATAGGTATAGCGGTTCGGGCGAACGAGACACATCGCGACCCGTTTATCCCACATGATGCCAAGACCACCCCAGGCACCGGTCATCGTATTGAAGGAATCCTTCGTTCCCGCCGTTATCAGCATCCAATCCGCCCCTATGAGCCTGAAAGGGTTCCGCCCGATGTCCTCAGGCTTCATTTCCTCAAATACGGTATTCATGGCAACCTCCAGAGAAAAGCGCTCAGGCTTCCGCGTTCCAGATTTTACTCCTATAATCTTATGTTTTTCATCCAAAGACCGTCAAGATCATTCCTTTCGTCATCCGGTACAGGCCCGTTCCGGGCCAAACTGTATGAGGTCTTTAACCCGAAACCCGAAATCTTGAACCCGAAACCGTTTCCGGGGGGTTAAGCTTTTCCACGGTTGACCGATTACTTTCTGGCAGGGGTGGTTTCTCGGGTACCTGCTGGGCGGAGGTAAAGGTAATGGTACGGTATGGTAATTCGCGAAGAATCATACGGGAAACGGGTCATACTTTTTCCCGGAGATTATTATGTGACAGACAAACAGATCAGGATTTCCACTCTTCTTGGTTCATGCGTTTCCGCGTGTCTTTATGATCCCGTGAACCGGGTGGTGGGCATGAACCACTTTCTCCTGAGCAACCGGCGCTACACCGATGACATGCCCATAGTCATCACCGAAGCAGGCCGCTACGGTGTACATGCCATGGAGCTTATCATAAATGGTATGCTGAAGCTCGGCGCCGAGAGGAAACACCTCAGGGCCAAGGTCTGCGGGGGCAGTTCCCTGCTCGTGTCCAAGGACGGCAAGGACAGCTTTCACTGCGTCGGCAGGGTCAATTGCGCTTTCATCGAACAATTTCTTCACAACGACGGCATCAGGATAGTCTCTTCCGACCTGGGCGGCGATACAGGCAGGGTCGTCCATTTCGACACCCGCAATTTCTGCCTCTATATAAGGAAGATTAAAAAGGTTTCCCTCGAAGGCCTCGGTGTAAGGGACAAGGAATACTGGAAAAGGGAATTGAAACGGCACCGGGATGAAGGGACTGCACCGGATATCTGGGGATGAAGACCGGCTTCACATTTTTCGAATTGCGTGAAAAAGCAGAAGACAAACGTATCGCCAGTCTGTCGAACTGCAAGGTTTGTTAAATGGCCGGGCCGCTTGAATAGCTTTAACCGCTTGAGCCGCTTGACAGCGCGTATTTAAAAACCCCCCTGTTCCGTCCCCTGAACTTTATCCCCATGTGTCCAGGAGTTTACGTCCCCCCCCACGTTTCGCGACTGAAACTACGGGACTTCAAACCGGAATCACGGCTTTTTTGTCCTATCACGTCCAAGCGGTTAAAGCTATTCAAGCGGCCCGGGGCCCTTTTTACTGCTTTTCCGTCGTCAGGTACTCGTGTATGGCGCGGGCTGCCTTTCTACCGGCGCCCATGGCGAGGATGACCGTAGCCGCTCCGGTCACTATGTCGCCGCCTGCCCATACCCTGTCGCGCGTGGTCTTTCCTGTTTCGGGTTCGGCGACAAGCGTTCCCCGTTTCGTTGTATCAAGTCCCGGCGTTGTCGCAGGGACAAGCGGATTCGGGCTGTTGCCAATAGCACATACCACGGCATCCATCTGCATCCGGAAATTGGAGCCCGGCATCTCGACAGGCACTCTTCTGCCTGAGGCATCGGGCTCACCGAGCTGCATCTTGATGCATTCTATCTCCTTCACCCAACCGTTCTCGTCGCCTATATACGCTACGGGCAGGGTGAGCACGTCGAAGATCACGCCCTCTTCCTCGGCATTTTCAGCCTCTTCCGCACGGGCCGGCAGCTCGGTGTGGGAACGCCGGTAGACTATATGCGACTCGGAGGCGCCCATGCGAAGCGCAGTCCGCGCGGAATCCATGGCAACGTTGCCGCCGCCGACAACGGCGACCTTTACATGCTTTTTCACCGGTGTTGCCGAGCGGGGATACTGGTAGCCCTTCATGAGGTTCATACGCGTCAGGTATTCGTTCGCCGAATAGACACCGTTCAGGTTCTCTCCCGGGATGTTCATAAACCAGGGAAGCCCCGCGCCGGTCCCGACGAAGACCGCGTCGAACTCCTCGAGGAGCTCGTCGATGGAACGCGTCTTCCCGACAACAAAGTCGGTAAACACATTCACCCCCAGGGCCTTCAGGTAGTCCACTTCCCGCTGAACGATTGCCTTGGGAAGACGAAATTCGGGGATACCGTAGACAAGGACGCCCCCGGCCTTGTGAAGCGCCTCGAAAATGGTCACTTCATGACCGAGGAGGATGAGATCGCCGGCGACAGTGAGTCCGGCGGGCCCGGAGCCGACAATGGCCACCTTTTTGCCCGTGGGCTTAGCCTTCTGAGGCAGGTCCACTTTTCCCTGGCTTGCCTCCCAGTCGGCAAGGAACCGCTCAAGGCGGCCGATTGCAATCTCGGCCTTTTTGTTGCCGAGGATGCATTTCGACTCACACTGAGACTCCTGGGGGCAAACCCTTCCGGACACTGCCGGCAGGCAGTTCTTTTCCTTGAGTTTCTTTATCCCCGCCCTGAAATCGCCCCTGGTGATACAAGATATGAAGCCGGGTATGTCTATCTCCACGGGACATCCTGTCTGGCACCGCGGCTTTTTGCACTGGAGACAGCGCGAGGCCTCCGCCAGGGCCAGTTCTTCCGTGTAGCCCAGTGCAACCTCGTCGAAATTGTTGCGCCTCATCTCGGGAGACTGTCTCGGCATGTCTCTGCGATTGAGATCTATCTTACTTGTCTTTTCCTGAGTTTTCTCTTCATTCATGCCAGGCACACTTCCCTTCGTTATGCGCCGGCGCGTCGCTCCTGCGGAAAAAGATGGTCTCTTCCCTCATGTACGCCTTCCTGCGCGCGAGAAATTCCTTCCAGTCAATGTCGTGACCCATGAACTCGGGGCCGTCCACACAGGCAAATTTCATCTGTCCGCCGACGGTCACCCGGCACACGCCGCACATCCCTGTACCATCGATCATGATGGGGTTCAAGTTAACCACGACCGGGATTCCCAGGTCTCTCGTAACCTCCGACGTATGCGCCATAAGATAGGTACATCCGTTGACAAAGATCCTGTCCGGCCGCTCGGGCATGTTGTGTATGACGTCCGGCAGCCGGCTGATGTGGCCTTTCTGACCCATGCTCCCGTCGCGGGTGATGGTGATTATCTTCTCCGACAACGGGATATACCGCTTGAGCCAGTAGATCAGGTATGAGCTCCTGGCCTCCAGCACCGTCGTGATCTTGTTTCCCTTCGCCTTCAACTCCTTCGCCAGGGGATAGAGGCTCCCTATTCCGTAACATCCCCCCACCAGCATGACGTTTCCGAAATTTTCGATGGATGTCGCGTTCCCCAGCGGGCCCACACACGTCGCCACCTCATCGCCGGCTTTGAGCCGGGCAAGCACCGAGGTGGACGCGCCTACCTCCATGAAAACAATGGAGATGGTCCCTTTTTCAGCATCGTAGTCGGCGATCGAAAGGGGGATACGCTCGCCTTCGTCGCCACCGCGAACGATGACAAACTGTCCGGGCTTTACCTTCGAGGCGATCTGTGGTGACTCTATTTCAAGCAAATGCATATTGGGAACGATCATCGATCGTTCTATGACCTTATTCACTTATGCCTCCTTTCTTCTATCGCCTTCATACCAGCTACATGATCGTGAAGGGGCACTCCGCGGAACGCTGCTGACGGGGCTACGTCCCGGCCCAGTCCGAGCGGATTGCTTACCGCCGCCGCCTTGCCTTCCATGACCACCTTTTTCCTCGGTACCCGCCTTTCTTTGCCCGAGAAACCGGGGATCGACTTCTTGATCTCCGATTGGATGGCTGCGAGAGAACTGTATTTCAAAGCTCCCTTCTTTATCCTCGCCGCGATGCCCGATATGATCCACCAGTCGGGTTTGGATTCGGCAAAGGGGGCCGATGCCCGGTTGAAAGTGAGAATTTTGCCCTCGGAGCTTATCGTTGTCCCCGGCGACTCGGTAAAGAGACCGGCAGGTAGGATAAGGTTCGGATCGAACCCCGAAGGTGCGGGCAGGGCATTTTCGTAGATCAGGTATTCGCATTTCGGCATTTCCGGTGAAGGCGCCTCGCCAATAAAGTAGCCGACCTTCCGGTCCTGCTTGAGATTGATGACGCCCGCCGGGTCTTTAAGCTTCAGTGCCCCGTCGGATTTCAATCCTCCCGGCTTCAGACCCGGAAAGGCCCCCATGGCAAGCATGCCTATGAGGTTGGTATAGGGATGACAGACGATAACCTTCCATCCCAGATCATCCCTCATGGCAAGGACGCGCTCGAATATCTCCTTGCGTTTTCCCGAGAAAATGGCGTCGGGCCCGATGATGACGACATTGCGCTCACCCTTTTTGAATAATGATGTCGCCCCTTTGCTTTTCCTGGTTCCATTACCTGACATCGACTTCATAATGCCGTCCATCAACTCAGGCCATTTTGCCTTGTCGGACTTAAAGGCTTCTTCGGACAGCATGTCAAGGTTGCACTCATCATCGCTGACAGTCACGAGAATGGCGCCTTTTTTGGCCGCTTTCTTGACTGCGATTCCCAGCGGGGTGAAACCGTAGGTGGTGTCGAGACCAATGGTCAGGATACCCTTTGTGTCCTCAATGGCATCTATCTGCTCCGACGTTACGACAAGATCCACGAAAGGTCTCAGGTCGCTGCCGAGATCGAATATGACCGATGAAAGGATCGCCTCCGTCCCGATGACCTCCCTGGCAAACCGCTGGGCAACGAAAAGGTCCTCGTTGGAAAGCTGGGGTGATACGACGACAAATGCTTCTTTCGGCCCGGCCGCCTTGAGCTTTGCCGCGGCTTCGTCAAGTGCCTCTTCCCACGGAAGGAAGTCGTAGCCCTCAGGTTTGAGTATTGTCGGTCGGGCAAGCCTGTCGGGGCTCAGAACATATTCGGGTATGGCGAAACGCCCCTTCACGCAAATGAGGCCGTGTTCCGTCGGCGAATCATAATCGGCGCTGACATCCACAACCTCTCCCGCCTTGACCTTGAGGTCAAGGGTGCACCCGATGGGACAGTAGGGACACGTGGACTCGACAACCTCGTCAGGTTTGCCGGACCATTTGCTGGCCTTCGCCGACAATGCGCCCGTAGGGCACACGGCCACGCAGGCCCCGCAGAATTCACAGCCTGCCTCGAGATGGGTGCGGGCAAACGCGGGCCCGATGGTCGTCAACTTCCCGCGCTGCTTGAAGCTCAAAGTACCGTTGAGCCTGATGTCGTTGCAGACCCTGACACAGCGGCCGCACAAAAGGCACAGATTGTAGTCCCTGTCGTAGAAAGGGTCTTCCTTTTCGACGGGAAAATTCCTGTAGTACACCGGGTAGGACGTCTCCGTGAGGCCCACCTTCTTTGTGACCTCCTGGAGTTCGCACATTTCGTCGTTAGGACAGTAACGGCATCCTGTAGTGACACCCACCTTGCGGATCGTCCCCTGGAAATTTTTGCAGTCTGTCTGCTCCTCGCAGAAAAGGCAACTGGCAGGATGCTCACTCAAGAGAAGCTTCAAAACCTCCTGCCGGAGAGTTCTCACCTCCGCGGTGTCGGTGCGGATCACCATACCGTCTTCCACGGGCGTGGTGCAGGATGTCGGGAAACCCCTGATCCCGTCAACCTCCACAACACACAGCCTGCATGCACCGTAGGAAGGCAGGTGCTCCAGGGCGCACAACGAGGGTATGTCGATGCCGTTTTCTCTCGCCGCCTGAAGAATGGTTGTCTTTGCCTTCGCTTCTACTTTCCTGTTGTCGATGGTGATGGAAACCTTTTTCTCCTTGGTCATGATTGTCTCTCCGCTGTCCTGATCACGATTGCGTCGCCCGCGATAGCTTCGTAACGGCAGATCTCATAGCAGGAACGGCACTTGATGCACTTCGAGGCGTCGAGGTTGTGAGGTTCTGACCTCGGGCCCGTTATTGCCCCCGTTGGGCAAACCCGGACGCAGGATTGGCATCCGGTGCACTTTTCCTTGATAACGCGGTATTCGATGAGGGATTTGCACACCGTGGCACGGCACTTGTGGTCCTTGATGTGCTCCAGGTACTCGTTTCGGAAGTACCTGAGCGTCGTCAGAACCGGGTTCGGCGCCGTCTGGCCGAGGCCGCACAATGCCCCCTTCTTGATGGTGTCACCGAGGGTTCGCAACGCCAGAAGGTCATCAGGCGAACCTTCGCCCTCGGTTATCCTCTGGAGGATCTCCAGGATATGTTTCGTACCTACCCGGCAGGGCACGCACTTGCCGCATGACTCCTTCTGGGTGAAATCGAGAAAATATTTCGCCAGGTCTACAATACAGGTGTCCTCATCCATGACGATGAGCCCGCCGGAACCCATGATGGAACCGGCACTGGCAAGGGATTCATAGTCCACCGTCAGGTCAAGGAACTCCTCCGACAGGCACCCGCCCGAGGGCCCTCCCGTCTGGATAGCCTTGAAAGGCTTCTGCACACCACCGCCGATATCGAAGATGATCTCCCTCAGTGTCGTTCCAAGCTGGACCTCGATAAGACCGGGCCGGCGTATCTTGCCGACGAGAGAAAAGGTCTTGGTGCCGCGGTTGCCTTCCTTGCCGAACCTGGTATACCAGTCGGGACCGTTTCTCAGGATATTCGGCAGAGTCCCCAGGGTCTCCACGTTGTTGATGATCGTCGGCGAGCCGAAGAGGCCTGCTATGGCAGGAAAGGGAGGACGTGAACGCGGCATGCCCCGCTTGCCCTCTATGGAGCCGATAAGCGCCGTCTCTTCACCGCAGACAAATGCGCCTGCCCCTTCCTTGATTTTTATCTCGAAACTGAAGTCGGAATCGAGGATGTTGTTGCCCAGGAGACCGTACTCCCGCATCTGGCCGATGGCCCTCTTGAGCCTCTCGATGGCAAGGGGATACTCGGCACGGATATAGACGATGCCCTTGCTCGCGCCGATGGCGTAGCCGGCAATGAGCATGCCTTCCAGCACGGCGTGCGGGTCCGATTCGATAAGGGACCTGTTCATGAACGCACCGGGGTCACCTTCGTCGGCGTTGCAGATAAGGTATTTCTGTTCGCCGGCCGCCTCCCTGCACACCGTCCATTTCCTGAAGGTCGGGAATCCGGCGCCGCCGCGTCCTCTCAAGCCCGCCTGGCGGACCGTCGCAATGACATCCTCGGGCGTAGATTTGAGTGCCTTCATGAACCCCTGGTAGCCGTCCACGGCAAGGTACTGGTCAATCTCCTCGGGGTCGATGAGGCCGCAGTTGCGGAGTACTATACGGACCTGGGGCTTCAGCATCGGGAGGTCGTAAAAGCGCGGGATGCCGTCGAAGTCTCCCGTTCCGAAATGTCCCAGGGCAAGTTTCTTATGGGGGGTCCCATCCAGAAAGTGGGATTTGAGGATCATCTGGAGCGTCTTCGCGTTTACGTTATTGTAGCTGACGCGAGGCTCACCGGGCATCTTGATATCCACGAGCGGTTCGAGATAGCACGGGCCTATGCAGCCCACTTCGATGATACGGGCCGACTTCTTGTTCTCATCAAGGAAGGTCTTCACCGATTCCTTGAGGTCCAGGGCCCCCGCGGCCCTGCCGCAGGACGCGGCACCGATGTAAACGATGGGCTCCCTGTTCTCCTTGAGCTTCTCCCATTTACCTTTTGCCGAATCGATCTTCTTAGTGAGCTTATTCATAATTTTTCAATAACTCCGTCAGTTTGTTGACCGTCATCCTGCTGTAAATATCGCGATCGATCTGCACCACCGGTGAAAGTGCGCAACATCCGAGACAGGCAACGCGGTCAAGGTCGTAACGTTTGTCTTCCGTTGTTTCCCCGCAGTGAACATCCAGTCCGCGCTCGAGCATGTCAAGGAGCGTCCCGCCGCCGCGGACATGACACGCCGTGCCAAGACAAACCTTGATTCCATGGCGCCCAGGCTCGGTGAAACGAAATTGCGCATAGAAGGATGAAACACCGTAAATCTGATTTTCCGAGATGCGAAGGTATCGGGAGATAGCCTTTACCGACTCCTCTCCAATATACCCGAAGGCCGCCTGCACATCCTGAAGAATAGGGATCAGTTCATCGGGACTACGGCCATGCTTCCCGAGGATCCTTCGAATTTGTTCGGGCATGGATCTCTCCTATGCCACAGCTTGTGTGGCGTTAACTATAATCAGTCGCGCCGCGGGTAGTTTGAACAGGTAAATTGAAATTTAGAAAGAAGTCACGTGATTGTTGAACCGGTTGCCGATCGCTCCACGAATTTGCCCCCATGTACTCTCATTATTAAAGAAGGTTCAAATCGGTGTCAAGAAAAAATTCACAAAAAAAATGGATCGGCATAGATTCCAGAAAGTTACGTATCGGTCTTCAGACGGGCCCTTAGGGGTCCTCAGACACCGGGCGCCGGTGCATTCAAAACCCGTCGGATCACCTCAGCCAGTTCGTGTCTACCCAGGGGTTTCATGAGAAACTCTCTGATCCCGGCCGCTTTGGCTTTTTCCGATGAGACGACCCCGCTGTGGCCGGTGCATAGAACGATCGGAATGTCCGGACGTATCTTCAGGAACTTTTTCGAAAGGGTTAGACCGGTGAGCTTCGGCATGGTCTGATCCACTATAACGAGGTCAAAGCCGAAAGGGTCGAAGGAAAAGGCGTCAAGAGCTTTCGCGCCGTCCAGGAAGGCAGTCACCGTATAGCCGAGACGCTCCAGCGCAGCGCGTCCCCATTCCACGATAAGCTCCTCATCGTCGATAAAAAGAACACGCTCGGTGCCGGTTGGCGGCGCGGCTTCCGCGGAGTTATCCGGTTCTTCGTCGATGCGCGCAACGGGAAGGAACACACGAAAGACAGACCCTGTTCCGGGTTCGCTCTCGACTCTGATCGAGCCATCAAGGCTCTTTACAATACCAAAGACTACCGCCAGGCCCATCCCCGTGCCCCGGCCCACCTCTTTCGTGGTAAAGAAGGGTTCAAAGATGTGCTGCATTGTATCGGAGCTCATGCCGGACCCCGAATCCTCAACGGTGATCTCAACATATTCACCGGGCTTGATATCAGCATCTGCGATAGGAGAGGCGGATTCAAAAACGATATTGGCTATGCCTATTCTGATCGTCCCGGCCGCTCCTTCCATGGCTGAAGATGCATTTGTGGCGAGATTTATAAAAATCTGCCGGATATCTGAAGGAGATGCCACTACCGTGTCCCTCATCGCTCTTGTCGTGAGTTCGATTTCGACGGTACGGGGGAGAGAGGCACGTAAAGACCGGACTGTCTCTCTGGCCAGCCGGGAAAGGGATAACGGTACTCTCGCGATCCCGGTGTTGCGGGAAAAAGCCAGGATCTGTTGAACCAGATCAGCCCCCCGCGAGGCGGCGCTCAGCACTCTGTGAACTTGCCGCACGCTCTTGCTTTCTGGAGGAAGATCGTCTTCAACCATCTCGGCGAATCCGATGATGGCGGCCAGGATGTTATTGAAGTCATGGGCGATACCCCCGGCAAGCGTGCCGACGGCTTCCATCTTTTGAGCCTGCCGCATCTCCCTTTCGAGCCTCTTCCTCTGGGTGATGTCGTTCCCTACGGCAAGTATCCCGGCAAAACGGCCCTCTTTATCATGTAAAGTCCTCGTGGTCCATGAGACCCAGACTCTTTCTCCATTCCGGCGCCTGTTCTCGATCTCTTTTTCCCGGTACTCCTCGGGGTGCTCGGCCATGTAGGCAAGGAGAGCTTTTATGTTGAGGTGACCCGCGGCCTCCGAGGGCAGGACGGTCCCCACGAGGCCTTTACCCTCCAATTCGTCCATCGAATAGCCGAAGAAATCACGTCCGTAATCGTTGAGAAAAACGACCCGGCCCTCGTTGTCAATGCGGATGATAACGCTGTTGACGCTCTCGACGAGGGCACGGTATTTCTCCTCGCTCTCACGAAGAGCTTCCTCTGCCTTTTTTCTTTCCGTGATATCGATGATTGCGGTATAGAGCAAGACGGATGCAGGATCGCTTCCGGCCTGGCCGAAGGGAACGCTTTCGAAGCGGGCCCAGAAAGCCTCCCCATCGCTTTTTCGCAGCCGAAGCTCGCAAGCAGCCCTTTTATTGCTCTCGAGCACGTTCTGGTGGTGTTTGAAATATTCATCATTGTGGTCCGGATCAACATATTGCTGAAACGGGATACCCATGAGCTGCTGTCTGGATAGACGCAGCAACGCCGAGGCCGTCAGGTTGGCCTCATCTATCAGGCCCTGGTTGAGGGTCAGGTAACCGACAGGCGCACAATCGTAAAGATCGGCGAATCTCCGTCTCCCCTCCTCAACGGCCTCCTGCGCCTTTTTGAGCTCTTCATTCTGCATCTCCAGATCCGCCTGGCGGAGGCGCATGCTCTCCAACAGTTTTCGGGCATCTTCCAGGGACAGTATATCCCCGAATTCCGAATCCTTCAGGACAATATCCGAGTACCCATTACACCGGTCTTTTCCCCCCATACTCTTCCCCTGTCTGTCGCTGCCAACCCTACCCCCTGTCTTGACCTTTCGGAAGGTCCATCAATTATCCGGCGACCTCTTCAACGGGTTGTACACGATCATGGACCCCCCGGAGAGCCTGATTGGTCTGCGACTCTAAACGTCTGATTGTTAGAAATTAATTATAAGCGTCTTTCAGGGATATGGCAACCCGTGGTATCCCCCCCACCCGCTCCGGCGGCCCCGGGCAGGCTCTGGCGGCAGTGTTGAAAAAATGTCACGGCGAATTTTATACGGAAAGTTGGGTTGGTTGGGTTGAGAAAGGGACTTCCTTATCCTGCCGCTCTGAGATGAGGCAGAAAAAACCCCGCGACGACGATCCCGCTAATAACCACGGCCAGTAAAATATATTTCAGCATCCTGTCGTGATCAAATCGCTCACCTGCGTCCGCGGCCGAAAAAATAAGGCCGAGGACAACAAACATGCCGATCACGATGGCACCGTGTGTTACCCAGTGGTGCCCCATCGCCGATTTGAAAGCGTTCATAACATCGCCGTTGAGTTCTTTGGCAACAAGGATCAGGGCGTTCAAGAAACTTGTTACGACGAGGGATAAACCGAAACCGGCGGTGCACCTTCCCATTCTTGCCTCTCTCACGCCTTACCTCCTCAACAATCCCATCGTTACACCTTTGCTGATGATTCCGCCGGAAACCTCCATGAAAAGGCCGAGTAGAACGATCAGGACACAGATCCCAAGTACAAAACGCTTCGTCTTTTTTCCGGTAAAGGGGGTACTGCCGTAAACGGCTATCGGGAGATAAATGCTCAGGATCAGCATTACGAAGAACAGGTGTTCCTTTACTTCCATGAAATAGGTGTGCGCCCATGGCCACGAGCCGGCCTTAATGATGTCCCGGTGCTCTCCATAATAGAGCACATACCAGTAACCCCCGATCACATAAGACACGATGACGCACAAAGCAACGAGCAAGCTCAGCTTTTTCATCCGTGCAAGATTTACCTCGGAGGCGTTCAGGACATCCACACACAGGGCCACGGCGAGGAGGATGGCAAACACGCCAAAAACCACGTGCGACATCATAATGAACTGATCAAGCATATGGCCGACCCTTTGCCCTGTTCGGTTACCGCTTTCACCGATGTGCCGGACCGTCTTTTCCGGCAGTTGCGGTTATGACCAGCCACGGGAGGGGAAGCAACAACCCGGTAGCACGGGAAGATGGCCAAGCAACCCTATATACTTATATTGTGCCCCGGGTACTGAAATGTTTCAATTTGTTTTCAGGCCGCGATGCCCCAAACCAGTTGTCCGGGGCCCTTCTGCACCTGACATCCCTCGGTGCAAAACAAAATGAATGATGATACACTACCGACAAAACCAGCCTGTTTCGAAGGAGCCGAATCTTTGCACATGGATCTTTTTTTCTCCATATACACACTGCTCTGGATCCTGGCATGTATACTCGCCCTTATCGTCTGTCTCTCGGACAGCCATTCTTTTGCATTCTCTCGCGGAGATTATTGGAAGTTCCTTCTGTCTCCCTGGAAGATCGTAACCTTCATCGTTGCCGCGGCCGCCATGGTCGTTATAGCACCCTACAGCGGCGATCCAACCTGGGACGCCGTTGACGCCGGGTTCATGTCGCTGATGACGTTCCTTGGCGCCCCCTGGGCGATCGGTTCCGTTTACAGGCTGGCAACGAGGAAACTGCCTCTCAAACAGGCCCTGGTAATATTTGTCGTGTGGATGTTTACGGTGAGCTGGTCTTACGACCTGTACATTTTCTTTCGTGACGGGCATTATCCTGCCGCATGGTTCTCGAACATCTTTGCCTCTTCCTTCCTTTATGTCACCGCTGGTCTTTTGTGGAACCTTGACTGGAATAAAGACAAGGGGGTTATCTTTTCCTTCAGGGAGAAAACCTGGCCGTACCCGTCACCTGCCGCATTCGGCAAAATCATCTGGTTCGCCCTCCCCCTGATGGCACTCGTAACCGCGATGATCATCTACTTCTTTTTCAAATGAGGAGAGGTAATGGGAAATGGGAAAGATAAGAATTCTTTTAAAAGACAGTTTTTCCCATAACCCATAACCTATAACCCATTACCCCTCCTCTTCCTTTCCAGTTCCAGGGTCACCATGTTGGCGGCGTCGGGGCATTGCACTTCTATCCTGTCGCCATCCCACCAGGGCAGATTGCCTCCAAACTGAAATGTTTCCAGGTCGGCAAAGATGCTGTGATAGAAAAACCCGCATAATCCGGCAGGATTGTGACAGCTCAGCTCGAAGGTGTCACCCGCCTTGTGACCGGCATTGCAACTGCCCCTGGCTTCGATGACGGTCGCTGTAACTTTGTATCCGATACCAGGATCCTGTGCCATAGTCATTGACCTCCTTTGCGTTCTTTATGAAATCTAGCCGTCAAAGTCTTTCCTTTCTGCCACCGCTCAGGCCAGACCTTCCTCATCCCTGTGGACACATGTACAGATTATACACTCACAACCTGTATACGCGGCAAGACCATCCTTGTGGTGGTTTCAGCCTGACGCCGCGCTTTATGCTCCTTGGGATCGTATGCGATGCGGAATTTGGGTTAGTTTCCTGCTCGTATCGAGATGATATCGCCGTCCTGAACAATATATGTTTTGCCCTCGAGGCGCCATACACCGGCTTTCTTGCATTCGGCCATGCCGCCGAACTTCATGAAATCGGAGTAGGAGACGGTTTCGGCACGAATGAATCGGGCTGAAAGATCGGTGTGGATCACCCCGGCTGCCTCCTGGGCGTTCATCCCTTTTCTGATGGGCCACGCCCGGCATTCGTCTTCACCAACGGTAAGGAAGGAGATGAGTCCCAGGGTATCAAAGGCAAGGCGTATCATGCGCCCCCTGATGGACTCGGCGATGGCGAATTCCTCCATAAACCCCGACCGTTCCTCTTCCCCCATCATTGCCAACTCGCATTCCAGACTGGCGCAGACGTACAAAACCGGGCAGCCCTCGAGATCCGCAAGAAGCGGCTGTCCCTGCGAGAGGCCGCCAATCTTGTCTTCGGAGGAGTTGATTGCTATCATCATGGGCTTCTGGGAAAGAAAACGGAAACCCCTGAGCGCCTTTTCGTCGCTCAGCGAAAGCTCCATCGCCCGTAACGGTTTGCCCTCACCCACGTGGGCGAGGCATCGCTCGAGAAGTTCCTCCTCCAGGAGAAGCGCTGTATTTTCCTTCTTCCCCGCCTGCTTCTTGATACGCTCGATCCTGCCTTCGATGAGAATCATGTCGGCCAGAATGAATTCGCTGACTATGCTATGGAAATCTTTTTCGAGGCTCCGCGCGGCCGCCCCCTCGAAATTATTTAACGTCAGGATAAACGCATCGCTTGAGCGCATCTTCTGAAGGGTTTTCGCATTGATGGTGGAATCCTTGACGTTGCCTTCCGAGATGGCCACCGTGTCGGCAAGCTCGATCCGGGCATAGGTGCTCTTTTTGGGCTTGAAGATCTTCGTCAGTTCATCGACCCTCGCATCGGGAACATCGATGGAGATGATATTGTCTCCGTCGGAAAACCCCCTGGCACTCTCGACGCCGCTGAGCGCCTGGAAAAGTGCCGTTTTTCCGGAACGGGCCGGACCGATGACGGAAATATACATCCTGTTCTCCCTTGTCTACTGTTTCAGGAAGACATTGTGGCCCTGACCATCAGCTCTTTCGGATTGTAACGCTGATTCAAACGACCCTTATGCTTGCCTGGGACATCATTATACCGTCTTTTGGCTGAAGGTTCAACCTGGACGAAAGACGTGTCCTCGCGTTGGTCCCGTAAGAAACGTTGCTCTGACGAGCGGGAAGCAAAGAACCCTGATTGGCACATCCAACCGGGATCACATCCCTTCTCACATCATCAACCTTTTATCCAGGGCACGATACCTGATCGCTTCGGCAACGTGGGCTTCGCCGATTCCATCCACCCCGTCCAGGTCGGCTATGGTCCGCGCTACTTTCAGGATGCGGTGATAGGCGCGGGGGGACAGCGCCCATTTCTCGACTGCCGCCTCGAGCATGGCCTGCGCCGCGGCCTCAAGGGGACAATATTTCCTGATCAGTCGGGCCGGCATTTGGGCGTTGGCGTGGATAGTCTTTCGCTTGAAGCGCTGATACTGTATCGTCCGCGCCCTGGCCACTCTCTGCTGTATCGCCGCGGATGGCTCTTCATAGCGGTCGGCGGCAAGCTCGCCGATCTTCACGGGGGGCACCTCGATGTGGATGTCTATCCTGTCCAGCAGAGGGCCGGAGATACGCGAACGGTACTTGTAGATCTGGGCGCCGGTGCAGGTACAGGCCCTTTTCGGGTCGCCGAAGTAGCCGCATGGGCAGGGATTCATGGCGGCAACAAGCATGAACCTCGCCGGGAAGGTAATGGCATTATTTACCCTTGATATGGTCACGTCGCCATCTTCCAGCGGCTGGCGCAGCGCGTCAAGCACGTGGCGGCGGAATTCCGGAAACTCGTCGAGGAATAAGACCCCGTTGTGGGCAAGGCTTACCTCACCCGGCCTCGGGACGTGTCCCCCTCCGATGAGCCCCGCGTCGGATATGCTGTGATGGGGCGCCCTGAAAGGCCTCTTCATGATGAGTGCCCTGTGTGGTCCCAGAAGTCCGGCAATGCTGTGGATCTTCGTCGTCTCCACCGCTTCGGCATAACCAAGAACGGGCAGTATGGTGGGAAGGCACCGTGAGAGCATCGTCTTGCCTGAGCCGGGAGATCCGACCATGATGATATTATGTCCGCCTCCCGCTGCTACCTCGAGGGCCCTTTTTGCCTGTGTCTGATCCCTGATATCGGAGAAATCCACATCGTCGGGTGCCGGCGGCCGGGGTCCCTCCCGGTCGTCCTCTTTAAAGAGCACGAGCTCTCCTTCTCCCTTGAAGTAATGGAATATCTCGAGAAGATGGCCCGCGCCGAGAACCCTGATGTCCCGCACAATCGAGGCCTCCTTACCGTTGCCGTCCGGAACGATGATCGTCCCTATGCCTTCCTGGCGCGTGAGCAGCGCCACGGGCAGGATTCCCCGGACCGCCTTCACCCGCCCGTCCAGCGAGAGCTCCCCCGCGATGAGATGATCTTTCAGGGATTCATTCTTCAAGGCCCCCATGGCCGCAAGGATGCCGACCGCGATGGGCAGATCGAAAGAGGAGCCCTCCTTGCGAACATCGGCCGGTGCAAGGTTGATGGTGATGCGGTCCCCGGGAAACTCGAACCCGGCGTTTTTGATGGCCGACCTGACCCGCTCCTTGCTTTCCTTCACGGACGTCTCCGGCAGACCGACAATGTTGAACGCCGGCAGCCCATAGGTAATATCCACCTCCACATCTATTTTTATCCCATCAATACCGTAAACAGTGGCAGTAAGAACCCGTGCGATCAAGACTCCTCCCCTTTTCATTTTACAGGCACAGCTGTGCCCTGACCTATATTACTTTCGGCCCACGATTATTTGTCTCAAAAAAAGGTGATGGGTTATGGGTTATGGGAAAGAAGAATAGAAGATGGGTGATGGTGATGGTGATGGTGATGGGAAAGACGATGAATCAAAAGATTTTTTCCTATTACCTATAACCCATTACCCATTACCTTTCTTTGATAAAACCTTCGCTATCTGCCGGACTTCCTGCGCCTTTGAGGCATCGCAGACGAGGATGCCGTTCTTGCCGGCCACGATGACGAGGCCCGAGACGCCGAGCGTGGCTACGGGGGTTTTATCGGAGATGATTACGCAATTCGCTGTGTCGAGGATAAGGTTTTTCCCCCGCACCACGTTGCCGCTTTCATCGGCGCAGAGGACACGAAGCAGGGAGGTCCAGGTGCCCACATCCTCCCAGACAAAGGCGGCAGGCATCATGAGAACATTTTTGGCCTTCTCCATGAGACCGTAATCGATGGACACGTTCTCGAAACCGGCGAAGATGGAATCTGCCTTTGTCTTTTCACGCAGCGTGCGGGCCTTGTCCAATTTCTTGAGGCCCTCATGGAGCGCCGGCATGTGAAGCCTGAGCCCTTCGAGGAGTGCACCGGCCCGCCACACGAAGATTCCGGCATTCCAATAATAGCCGCCTTGCCTGACATAACGGCGCGCCGTCGCCAGGTTGGGTTTCTCCACGTACCGGGCTACCTCGAAGCAGTCTGCCTCGGGGGGCAATGAAATCTTCTTTCCGGCTTTGATATAGCCGTATCCCGTCTCCGGCCGCCCGGGCGTGATCCCGATGGTCACAAGGTGCTCTCCGCGGCGGGCTGCCTTCACGGTCTCCGTGATAAGCCCTGTAAAACCGGCTTCATCGGGCACGTAATGGTCGGAAGGCAAGACGACCATTACCGCATCGGGATTGAGCTGACGGAGCATCATGGCGGCGAGTCCGACGCAGGGGGCCGTGTCGCGATCGAAGGGCTGGACGATGAAATTGCCCCGGGGCAATCCGGGGAGACACTTCTTCGCGATGGGAAGATGTTCCCTGACGAGAACGACAAAGATGTGCGCCAGGGGGACGATCTTTCTGGCACGGTCGACGGTCAGTTCTATGAGTGTCTTTCTACCCATGAGACTCACAAAGGGTTTGGGGACTCGATCCGTTGAGAGTGGCCAGAAACGTTCTCCCTTGCCGCCGGCCATGATGACGAAATAGGTGTCCCGAAAGGCTCCTGCCTTCTTCCGGGTATCCTTCCCTGTTTTTTCTGTCTTCACGCTTATCGCCATGTTCCCGTCGTCTCTACATGTGTTCCGGGTCACAGGAATTTAAGGATTTCGGGTAGAATATCCGAGGCCGTTCCTTTAAGAAAATAGTCCGTGATGGACGATGTGAAGGGGGTCTGTTCCACGTTTATCTCCACGATGACCGCACCTTTCGACTTTGCCAGATAGGGTATATCCGCGGCGGGATAGACAACCCCGGACGTCCCTATGATAAACATGACCTTGCACGTGTTTGCCTCGTCGTTGGCCTTGAGCATTTCTGCCATGGGAATGCCTTCCCCGAAAAAGACAACGTCGGGCTTTAAGGCCTTGCCGCATCTTTCGCAGCGCGGGTAAGGCTGAACCGCGGCCGCATCCGGCGTAAAAGGCCGGCTCGTGTGACAGCTCATACACACGAGCCGGCGATGGTTGCCGTGATACTCGATAACATTGCTGTTGCCTGCCTCCTGATGAAGGCCGTCAACATTCTGGGTGATCACCGCCTTCAAGTATCCCATCTCTTCCAGCCTGCCAAGGGCCCGGTGAGCCCGTGAGGGCACCGATGCAAAAATGACCCCTGCCATTTCCCGCAGCATGATCCATACCTTTTCCGGCCGGGACATAAAAGACCCGATCTGGGCATATTCCATGGGATCGTACTTTTCCCACAAACCCTGCCCGCCGCGAAAAGCCGGTATGCCGGCATCCACGGATATCCCGGCGCCGGTAAAGGCGACAACATATTTATGTTCCTTGATAATATCGGCTATTTTCTTATATTCTTCCATTTCCACTCCCCCGGCCATGGAGACAGCGAAACGCAGGGCATGAGATGTTGTTACTCCCTTGCTTCTTACTCCTTACTCTTTACGCCTTACTGTCTAGCCGGCCTTCCAGCCTTTATTGATGTCCCTGAAGGCCGGAATGAGCCCGAATCCGTCGGCCTTCTTGATTGCCCGCTTGATCGCTTCGGCAAGCACAAATTCCGCAAGCACCCCCACCTTGTTGATGTCGGCGTCTACCTCTCCCATCGCAAGGCCGATTACGAGATCCCCGTCGAAGGTAGTATGAACGGGATTGATCGTCTTGATGAGACCTCCCTGGGCCATCTGTGATACCTTCGTGATATCCCTCTTGGAGAATTTCGCATTCGTCGCCACCACACCGAGGGTCGTGTTGACGATTCCGAACTGCTTCTTCACTATCCCCTGCTTGAGACAGTTCGTGGTATTGGCGAATTCGAGGCTGTCTTCCGCCTTTCTCAAACCGGCGATGATCTTTCCCGTCACATTATCGACGATATCACCGAAGGCGTTGACGACAACAAGGGCCCCCACCCTGAGACCGTCAGGCATGGCTAAGCTGCATGTCCCCAGACCGCCTTTCATTGCCCGGGGCATTTCGAAAAGCTTGCCGACGACGGCACCGGTACCTGCGCCCACGCTGCCCTCCGCAACATTTTCCCCGGCATTGACGCATGCCTCGTACCCCATCTGCGCCGTCGGCCGGATCTTGTAATTGCCGAAGAGAAGATCGAAGATGACGGCAGTGGGAACGATGGGGATGCGGGTGATGCCCACGTCGAAACCGATGCCTTTCTCTTCCAGGTAACGGGACACTCCCGTGGCCGCATCAAGACCGAAAGAGCTTCCCCCGGCGAGGACAATAGCATGTATCCGCTCGACAATATGGCCGACATTCAGTGCGTCGACCTGCCGTGTCCCCGAGGCGCTCCCGCGCACATCGATCCCGGCCACCGCCCCCTCTTCGCAGAGTATCACGGTACATCCCGTCAGCCCGGTGTAATCGGAGGCATGACCAACCGTGATGCCCGGAATGTCAGTTATGGAATTGAACATAAGCGATCACCTTTCATGATGAAATTGTGTCAATTACCCAGCTTTTTCCGAATATTCAGGGACTTTTGATTGTTTTCCCGTTTGAGGTCCTTTTTGAGTTTTGCGAGTGCCTTTTCGACGTCGTCATATTTGATGGAGAGAATTTCACAGGCAAGGATGGCCGCGTTGCTCCCGGCATCTATTCCGACGGAAGCCACGGGAACCCCCCTGGGCATCTGCACGATGGAATACAGGGCGTCCTTTCCCTTGAGGATCCCGCCGCTGGCGGGGACACCAATGACGGGCAGCGTCGTATGCGACGCGATCACTCCCGGCAGGTGCGCCGCCATCCCGGCGACGGCAATGATGACCTCAATGCCCTGTTTACGGGCGTTCTTCGCATAGGCAACGGTTTTTTCGGGATCGCGGTGTGCCGATGAGATATCGACCATGTAAGGGACGCCTGCTCTGGCGAGAAACTTAAGGCCGTCTTCGATTACGTTGATGTCGCTGTCACTTCCGAGTAGGATCAAAACCTTTGGCTTTTGCATACCTAGCTCCCTTCGGGCCTGGTTTTTTTGCGAACACGGTCTGTTAGTAATACCATATTTCGCGTCTCAATACATGGGTTTTGTCAGTCGCGCACCTGTATGGTTGCCTTTTCACCGCGAATATGCGACTGGTATATAAAGATGGAAAAAAATGCCATAGCGATGGTTCCCCTTTTCAAGGGCCTTTCGGAAGCCCAGCTCGACTCAATGGCCAGGGCGTTCCCCCGCCGTCGTTACGGCCCAGGCGAAACCATCTTCACCGAGGGTGAGAGAGCCGAAGGCTTCTACATATTGCTTTCCGGGAGGCTGAAGATATACAAGCTTTCGCCGGAAGGGAAGGAGCAGATCCTGCACATCATAGAAGCCGGCGAACCCTTTGCCGAAGTGGCCCTTTTTTCCGAAACCACGTATCCCGCTTATGCCGAAGCGATCGGGCAGAGCGAGGTCATGTTCTTTTCGAGAAGGGCCTTTCATCAACTTGTCAGAGAAGACCCCTCCATAGTCATGAACATGCTCGCCATCCTCTCGCAAAGACTCAAGTATTTCACCCGCCTGGTGGAGGACCTGTCTCTCAAGGAAGTGCCCCAGAGACTGGCCGCATATCTCATCTTCCTGGCCCAGAGGGAAGGATCGCACAGTGTCTCGCTGGGAATATCCAAGGGCCAGCTTGCGAGCCTCCTTGGCACCATACCGGAGACGCTGTCGCGCATCATGGCGAAAATGGCCGGCAGGGGGATCATCGAAATGCAGGGGCGGCGGATCAGCATCGCTGACCGCACTTCCCTGGAAGCGCTGGCGGCTGGAGAAAAACTTCTTCAATAACGCCCTTGCCGACTACCCCGTCACGGGTAGTGAAGTGACGAGGCGCCTCACATGACTGCGGATTCCCTATTGACTTCAACAAAGTGTTCCCGGCGGTCGTCAACGAGGGTGATGGCCTTACCTGATTGAGATTCGCCGTCTACCGTGACAGGCGCTATGGGCTTTCCGGCCGCTTTTTGCGAGACTTTTATGTGGTACATGGTCTCCCGGTAGCGGTAATGTACCGTGAAACCCTCCCAATCGGCAGGCACGCGCGGCTCGACATACAGTCTGTCCACCTCGAGCCTGAGCCCCAGGACTGATTCCACGATAAGCCGGTACATCCAGGCCGCCGATCCCGTATACCACGTCCATCCACCGCGGCCCTCGTGGGGTTCCACCGCGTAGACGTCGGCTGCGACGACATAAGGCTCCGCCTTGTAGGTACCGATCTCAGCCGCCGAACTCCCATGGTTCACGGGATTGATCATGGCAAGAAGCTCCCACGCCCGCCGGCTGTCACCCAGCCTGGCAAATGCCATTGCCGCCCAGATTGCCCCGTGGGTGTACTGCCCGCCGTTTTCCCTCACTCCGGGAACATAGCCTTTTATGTAACCCGGATCCAGATCGGATTTGTCAAAGGGTGGGTCCAGAAGCTGAATGAGGGCGTCGGCCCGGCGAACCAGATATCTATCGACGGCGTCCATTGCCATCCGGGAACGGGCGGGATCACCCGCACCCGAGAGCACGGACCAGCTTTGCGCTATCGAGTCGATCCGGCATTCAGAATTACCCGCCGAGCCCAGCGGGGTGCCGTCATCGAAGTAGGCGCGGCGATACCACTCGCCGTCCCACCCGTTTTGTTCGATGCTGCGGCGGAGCCTGTCGGCCTCGCCTTCACAGAGCGTGCTGAAATCCAGGTCGCCGCGCAACCGCGCGATCAATGAGAAGCGGCCAAGCACTTCACACATGAAGAACGCGAGCCAGACACTCTCGCCCTTGCCCTCCCGGCCCACCATGTTCATGCCGTCATTCCAGTCGCCGGAACCGATGAGGGGAAGGCCGTGTTCGCCGAAGGTGAGGCCTCTTCGAATGGCCCTCACGCAATGATCGTAGAGACTGGCCCTCTCCCGGGAGAGGCCCGGCAGATCATAGTAGGAGTCCTCTTCGGAATTGACCGGGCGTCCCTTGATGAAGTGGATCGATTCGTCCAGTACCCCCGTGTCGCCTGTGCTCTGGACGTAGCGGCACGTTGCGAGCGGGAGCCAGAGGAAGTCATCGCTGCAGCGGGTGCGCACGCCCCTGCCAACCGGCGGGTGCCACCAATGCTGGACGTCTCCCTCGGAAAACTGACGGCCGGCGCAAAGGAGCAAATGTTCCCTGAGCAGGCGCGGTTCGGCATGGATGAGGGCCATTGCGTCCTGCAGCTGGTCGCGGAAACCGAAGGCGCCGCCCGACTGGTAGTAGCCGCTTCGCCCCCAGAGACGACAGGCGAGCGTTTGGTACGGAAGCCAGCCGTTGGCAAGGAAATCGACGGACTGGTCGGGGGTTTCCACCTTAACTGCGCCGAGCGTGTGGTTCCAGTAGCGCCACACTTCTTCGAGCGCCTCTCTTGCCGCGACGCAGTCACGAAAGCGATGAGCGAGATCGGCTGCTTCATCGGCATTTTGTCCCGAACCGAGGGTGAAGACGATCTCCCGTTCCTCGCCGTCGTCGAGATCAAAGGCCACCTGTATCGCACCGCATGGATCGAGTCCGGCCCCAACCCTGCCGGAAAGGCGTGACCGGCCCAGGGCGGCGGGACTGCTCTCGGTGCCATTACGGCCGAGGAACTCGGTCCGGTCACCGCTCACGGTCCGGGTGGCGTGGTCCACGTTAAAAAAGGCAACCCGGTTGCCGAATTCGGCATTGTAGGGATTGCGGGCAAAGAGGCCTCCGCTTTGGAGATCGACCTCCGTGATAACATGCATGGTTGTCCTGGGCCGAATATCTCCCAGAACCCATTCGACGTACCCGGTGGCAGAAATCCGCCGCGGGCGGCCTGAATGATTGCGCACCTTCAGGACGGTGAATTTGACGGGCTCGTCTATGGCCACATAAACCCACGCCTCCGAACCGATTCCGCGCTCGTCATGCTCGAACACGCTGTAGCCAAATCCGTGCCGGGTGACGTAAGGCGTGGCTCCCCGGGCCGGCAGCGGCGCGGGAGACCAGAAATGGCCCCGTTCTTCGTCCCGAAGGTAAAACGCTTCCCCTCCGGAATCGCTCACAGGATCATTATGCCAGGGGGTAAGGCGGAACTCGTGGGCGTTCTCGCTCCACGTATATGCGGCGCCGCTTTCGGACACCACGGAGCCAAAGCGTGGATTTGCCAGTACGTTGACCCATGGGGCCGGGGTCACCTGATCGCGGCCGGTTGAAATCACGTACTCCCGCCCATCCGGCGTAAATCCCCCTATCCCGTTGAAAAATGCCAGATCCTCTCTCGCCAGGGGCGCTATGGAGGGCGCCAGGGGTCGATGCCTGCGTGTCGGGCTCAGGGCCGGGACCGTTGGCTCTATGGGGCCGCGGCGGCCTATCTGTTCCGCCAGCGTTCCCCGGCTGTCGCTGATGATGGCCCGGGCCACCGTCTGGAAGAGAAGGCGGTCTTCCTCGGCTATCTGGTCGGCCGGCCTGACGAAGATACCGCCGGGTCGGTCCTGCAGGTTAGCGTCAGCACCGGCGGCAATGAGCCCCATGATCTGATCGTGCAGCGCCTGCCGATAGCCGGCGTGGTCTTCGTTCCAGACCACCAGGTCGACGGCCAGTCCCTTGAGGCGCCAATACGCGTGCGCCTGGATAAGCTGACGCACCAGAGCGATATTCGCCTGATCTTCGATCCGAAGAAGTACGATCGGCAGATCGCCGGAGATGGAATAGCCCCAGAGGCCCGATTGACCCCTCAGGTTCTTCAGGAGGAGACCCGCTGTGGCGCGAAGCGCGGAACTGGCGTATATAACACTGGACGCGAGCCGCCCGTAGAGTTGTACGTCGGCTTCTGTCGCATTGATTTGCCGCAGGAGCACCTGGCTGTGGGTCCATGCCAGTTCAAAAACGCGGTCGGCAAGGTAGCGGTCCTGGTATTTACCGACGAGGCGAATGCAGTCGTCACGGCTTTCACTTACACCGGTGACCAGGTTAACCGTGGCCGATGTGTCGGGATCCAGGGTTATACGACAACGGATGGCGACGATGGGGTCGAGCACCGACCCCTCGCTGCCGGAGAGGGCAGACAGGCTGCTCATTGCCTGAGGCGCGGCGACGGTGTTCCCGCGCCCGATAAATCGCATGCGGTCCGTTTCATAGGACATCTCACCCGCCTTAACCCCGTGGAGTGCCATCACGTGAAACATCCACGGCGGTTTTTCATCAACGGAGCGGGGTCGGCGGGTCGCTATAATCGCCTTCTGCCGTCTGACGATCTCGGTTTGAACGAAGAGATTACTGAAGGCAGGGTGGAGTTCGTCTGCGGCCGGCGATGCAAGGACAACCTCGGCGTAGCTCGTAATGTCGATCGTTCTTGCCGTCCCTGAATGGTTGGTAATGGTGATCCGGCGCAGTTCGGCATCATCCTCGGGCGATACCGCGATCTCCGTATGGGTGTCAAGGCCCTCATCGCGACGGCGGAACTCCGCCCGCCCTTCGGAGAATATTGCCTCGTAATCTTTGGACACTTTGTGGACCGGTTGATAAGCCGTTGACCAGTAGACGCCGCTGGCGACATCCCGGATGTAACAGAAGGCGCCCCAGTTGTCACAGGTGGTGTCTTCACGCCAGCGGGTCACCGCCATGTCCTTCCATCGGCTGTAGCCGCCGCCTGCGTTGGTAATCATCACGTGATATCTGCCGTTCGACAGAAGCTGCACCTCCGGTGTGCGCGTATCAGGGGTCGTGTAGACACGTACCGGCTTCTCCTGTGCGGCATGAGAAGCCGCATGCGTCTCGGAAAGCTCCGAGGTGTGCGAGTAGAAGGCCGTAGCCTTTGGCGGTCGTTCCTGAAGCAACAGTGTGGTCGCCTGGAATGCCCGGTCCGACTCGAATCGTTTCTGCATGGGCCGATCGAGCAGCAGATAGGCGAAAGACAGAAGACTCATGCCCTGGTGGTGGGCCATGAAGGACCGAACCACGGCTTTTGACTGGCCTCGGGGCAGGTGGGCCGGGGTGTAGTCGACGGCGTCATAGAAGCCGTACCTGCCCTCGAAACCCTGGGAGGCGAGCGTCTCAAGGTTCCGACAGGCCTCCTCGGGCGCTACCATGAGTGCCAGCGCCGATGCATAAGGGGCAATAACCAGTTCCCCGGCGAGCCCTCGTTTGAGTCCCAGGCCGGGCACGCCAAAGGCGGAATACTGGTAGTTGAGATGACCGTCGATCATATTGTAGCCCGATTCTGAAATACCCCACGGTACCCCTCGCTTCTTCCCATAGTCGATCTGCCTTGCCACGGCGGCTTTGCAGGTGTCGTCGAGGAGTGTGTGCTCATAGGTCGGCATCATGATGAGAGGCATCAGGTATTCGAACATGGAACCGCTCCATGACAGGAGGATCGGCTCTCCGCCGGCAACGGTGAGGAGACGGCCCAGGGCAAACCAGCTTTCCTGGGGCAGCTGCCCCACTGCAATACCGACAAAACTGCTGATCCTCGCTTCCGATGCCAGAAGATCGTAGTAGCTTGGGTCCCTGCGGCCTTCGCTCACGTTGTAGCCGATTGCGAGAAGTTTGCGTGTCCTGTCGTAAAGGAACTCCCAATCCATCTGGTAGGCAAGCTCTTCGCACAAACGCGCAAGGTCCTCGATGACGGCGATTCTCTTTCTTGCAGCCTCGCTTGCCCCGGTGACGAATCCGGTATTTGCGTCACCTTGGCGCAGGACCGTGTGTGTCGCTTCGGAATCCTGCCTTTCTTTGATATGCGCCGGCACGTGATCGTCGAGACAGGCCAATTGACGAAGCGTCGGGATACCGTCAGGATCACGCGGGCCACCCGAGGCTCCCTCCAAGGACAGCTCCGAGACTGAGGGTACAAGAAGTGCCAGCTCCCGGGCGGCCTCCCGACATTGCCCGGCGAAGACCTGTGCCCACTGCAAGGCGTAGCTCTCAGATCCGGTCTTAAGGCCCTCGACCGCCCGGGCGGCTGACGCTGCCAGCCGATCCAGGCTTTTCTGCAGGCCCCAAAGTGTATCCGGAGGCGAAACGGCTACGTCATCCATATCCCTTTTCAGTTCTGCAACGTCTGCAGGCAGAGGCGCTCCCGTATGATCCAGAAGTACCATGAGCGTGTCGCCCAGACCATCGATCAGGCGTGGACCCGCTATCTTCTCATCGGGAAGCGCGAGCAAACCTGCCCGCAGGGTCATAAGACTCGCGGCCAGGTTCCCGCTGTCTACCGATGAAACATACATGGGTAGCAGGGGCTTTAAGGATTGTGTGTCGTACCAGTTGTAAAAGTGGCCCCGGAACCGCTCCAGGCCGGCCATAGTGGCAAGCGCCTTCGACGTGCGTTCGATGAACTGCCCGACGGAAATGTAACCGAAGTCGCTGGCCGACAGATTAGCCAGCAGGGCAAGCCCCATGTTGGTAGGCGATGTGCGGTGCGCGACCACCTCAGCCGGCTCTTCCTGGTAATTGTCGGGCGGCAGCCAATGGTCATCAGGGCCGACAAAAGTCTCGAAGAAGGCCCAGGTTTTGCGGGAAAGCTTCCTTAAGAAAAGGATCTCGTTCCCGGCCAGCCGCGCAATGCGGGAACCGAGAGGTTTGCTGATCCACCAGGTGATGAGGGGGGAAGCAAACCACAGGCACAAAACCGGCATGGCCGCCAGAAGGGCGACGGGTCTTGAATACAGGAGATAACAGGCCGCCGCAGAGGCAATGACAGGCGCGATCCACATGTTTCGCCAGGACCCGGCAAGGTCCGTCCGGCTGTTGCGATCAGCCTCCCCGGAGGGGTTCCATTCCAGGAGACCTCTGCCCGACACCAGCATTCGCCACAAGGTCTGGAGGATGGCAGCCACGCTGAAAAATGCTTCATGCGGCAGACAGAGGAGCACGAAGATCGCCTGGGTGATGCTTCTGCCGGCGGACCGGGTCGCACCGGTAAGGTGTTGGGTCGTGACCACGTCGTCGGGCTTTTTAAGGAGATCCATTAAGGAGGTGATCAAGGAAGGGATCACCAGGATACCGAAGATCGATGCAGTCCAGAACCAGGCGGATGGCAGGGCTATCCAGCCCAGGAGCGCAAGAAGCGTCAATGCCGGAGCCACAAGACTGCGCCGAAGATTGTCAAGGATCTTCCAGCGCGACAGCGCCGAGAGGGGATTCTTCCGGAAGCGCGCGTTGGGGCCGGGAGGACCGGGCAGCAGCCATCGCAGAAGCTGCCAGTCACCCCTGATCCAGCGACGGCGGCGACTGACGTCCGCGCTGTAGCGCGACGGGTACTCTTCGTGCAACTGCACATCACTTATGAGTCCTGAGCGCACATAACATCCTTCAATAAGATCATGGCTCAGTATGCGGTTCTCGGGGAAGCGTTCGCTGAGCACCTGTTCGAAGGCGTCAACGTCGTAGATGCCCTTGCCGATGAACGAGCCTTCGCCGAAGAGGTCCTGGTATACATCAGAGATAACGCGGGTGTAAGGATCGACACCGGCATCGCTCCCCCACATGCGCGCATAGCGAGACCGGTTGGTGCCGGGCAGACTTATCGCCGCCCGCGGCTGAAGGATGCCGTATCCGCTCACGATGCGTCCCTTCTGCGCGTCATAGAGAGGAAGATTGAGGGGATGGGCCATTGCCCCCACGAGCTGCCGTGCGCAGTCGCGCGGAAGTTCCGTATCCGTGTCAAGGGTGATCACGTACCTGACTTCCGACAGATTTCCGGTATTGCCGACGATGAGCGAGAAACCGCTGCCCTCGCCTCCACGAAGAAGGGCATTCAATTCCGCAAGCTTTCCCCGCTTCCTTTCATAGCCCATCCAGATTCGCTCCTGCCGATTCCACAGGCGGTGGCGGTGAAACAGGAAAAAGACATCGCCGGCGGAGCTCCTGTATTTTTCGTTCAGCTCCTCTATCCCCTGCCGTGCGGCTGAAAGGAGTGCTTCGTCTCCGGCCATCCTCTCTTCGGAAGCATCCCGGAAGTCGGTGAGCAGGCCGAATCGCAGGTTGTCGTCCCGGTTCGCCAGGAACCGCACTTCCAGGGCATCGGCGAGACGGCCGATATTTTCGGGGCTCGTCAGCATGGTAGGAACCACGACGAGCGTGGACCATTCACGGGGGATCCCCCCGGAAAAGTCCATCCGCGGCAATGGATGGGGCGTGACAAGACGTGTCGCAAAGAGATTAACCAGCGCTATGGCGAGCTGACTTACCGCCAGAAACGTCAGAGCGCCAGCGATCCATGGTAGCGGGCCGGGCATACCGACAGAGAGGGCCTGGCCAAGCACACCGGAGGCCAGGGCCAGCGTGAAAAAGAGGATCGAGCCCAGATAAAGCTGCAAAGAAAACCTGCGGCCGGTGTTTCTAACCATGTCAGCTACGGACGGGCGGACCTTTACGCGGGCTTTGAGCTGCGCGAGCCCCCCGTCGATGAGGTAGAAACCCACGTGTCTCGCCCGGTTATCGCCGTTTGTCCCGGCAGGGGCTTGCCCGGCAAGACCGATGGCTTCACGGGCAACCTCATCTTCGGCAAGCCCGCTCTTCTTTGCTATTTCCTCCACCACGTGACGGTATCGATCACGGGTGATAAAAGCCATAGTGCCATAGATCCCTGCAGGGTCCTCCAGCAGGGTTTGTTCAACGGCACTCATTCTTTCGACGAATTCGCGCCAGTCCATGGTGCTCAGGAAGCGCAGGCCCCCGATGCTGTTGCTCATGGAAAGCTGATCGGCCGCCTGTTGCTGGTTTTCTGATTGAACCAGCTGTTCGATCGTCAGGCACGACTCGGACAGCTGCTGCTCTATCCAGGTAAGGGGAAGCGCAAGAGGGGCGCCACGTCCCTGGACGCGACGGGTAAACTCCGCAACAAAGGAACTGACCAGCGGCGGGTTTGACCGGGCCATGTCGGCAACTGTCAGGATCAGGCTCTTCGGATCCTTTTCCGCCGTCTCCGTTATCTTGTCGGCCCAATGATCGGCGCTATTCCGGTCAATTCTGTCAGTAGCGATCCGCGTTGCAACCCGCCTGAGATTTTCGATCAATGCCAGGCGGAGCATAATGGGAATTGCCCACAGTTCGCCCAAGCGCAACGTGACAACCGTCTGATAAGCGGCGACAAAGCTGCTGAGACTCTCCGGATCAACCCGGCCGTCACCGTGGGAGATTATCTCCAGCGCGATGTCGTACACACGGGGAAACCCCTTTGACGATCCGTCTTTGAGGCGGGGAAGTCCCCTGGCATATCCTTTCGGAAGGAGCCTCTTCGCCACCCGGACTTGTTCCTCGATAAGATAGAAGTTGTCGAGCAGCCATTCTCCGGCTGGAGTGATCCTGCGGCTTGTCTTCACGGCCTCGGTCACCAGGTCGCGGACCTCAAGGAGCACGCCTTCGTTGTCGGCAAGCCTGTTCAGCAACCGCTCGGGGGCATGGTCCTCGCCCAGAACGTGCAGCCCGGCAAGACTTTTTCCGTGCTGCTGCATCTGAGAGACACTGAAGAGTTCCGACCGCAGGGGCCGTTCATCGTCGGCTCGCCCGCCTGTCCGGTCCATGGTGCAACGGTTCCTCCCCAAAATGGTCTTGTTACGGTACTTCACGTTTGGAATCTCCTTGCTTGCTGCTGGAGTCTGAAGGGCCGGAATGGTGCTATGGTGGTTGTTTAGGACTCCCGTTTATTGAACATCGGGAGCGACATCTTCCCGGGCGGGTACAGTTTATTCTTATATCAGTATACAATTATATTGCATGAGTTACCAGCCTTATTGTTGCAGACCTCTTATGTGGTCCGGCATTCCCATTTTTTTCAACCAGCGATAATGTTCGGCGAGGCCGGTCCAGATAGAAGGGTGCTCGGCATATTTCACCCCGGCCTGCCGGCAGACCTCCTCCACCAGTTTCGATATACCGGGGTAATTAGTATGGCAAACACCGGGGAAGAGATGGTGTTCAATATGAAAATTAAGGCCTCCAAGCAGCCACGTCCTGACCGGACTGTGCCTGTCGAAGTCAAGCGTCACCCGGGCCTGATGCACCGCCCAGGGGTTCTCCATCAGGCCGGTATCTCCAACGGGCAGCGGAAAATCCGCCCGTTCCATGCAATGGGGCAGTTGGAAAACGATGCTCAGCGGCACTCCCATCGTGAGCACCGTCACGAGGTAGAAAAAAACAACGGCCCCGGGTGGATGATAGAACAAGGGGATCACGAAAGCAAGCGTGACAAAAGACAATTTGCCCGCGATGAAGATAAGAAGATCCGTTCCCTTTGGCCGCGGCATGCGATGTCTGTATATGCGGCCGGTGATGAGGTTTTTGAAATCGTCAAATAGTTGCCATTTGATGACAAGCAGGCCATAGAGGACCCACATATACAGATGCTGCCACCGGTAAAACCATAACCATTCCTGGTGCGGTGAGAGCCTTCCGAGGCCTCCGAGGTCAATGTCGGGGTCATATCCCGCTATGTTCACATAATTATGGTGGAACATGGCGTGCTTCCAGTGCCACATATAGGAACTGGCCCCAACAAGGTCCATTGTCATCGCGGCCAGTCTGTTGACCAGACGATGATCCGAAAAGGACTGATGCCCGCCATCGTGCTGGATATTGAAGCCTATCGCGGTTATGCTCGATGAAAGAATAATCGCCAGCACCAAACCCTGCCACACGTTCTGAGCCAAAAAAACTAGGAGAAAATACGATAAGAAAAAACATGCCAGAATAACGCAGGATTTTATATAGATCTGCCACCCGCCGCGTTTCTGCCGTCCCGTGCTGCGAAAATACTCGTCTACGGCGTGATGAACTTTTCCATGGAATGTTCTGTCGGTGTTGAATCTTAGTGTTTCGGCCAATTGACGAATCCGATCAACCCTTCTTTTGACATCGTCCTCGTTTTCCCCTTCCCCGCTCACAGGACTCATCATTTACTCGTCGGGCACAGCAACAGGACGGTTGAGTGCATCCGGCATGCTGCTAATTTTAGTCACGCTAAAAAAACCTGTCAATAATACTGGCGCCAAACATCCTTTCAAATCAGTTAGTTATGTACGCCAATGGTTGACACTCCATCGAAGACTGCTATAACCTTTTACTGATACATGCACGGCAGCGATAACATGATAAGGAGGAGGTGAGGGCAATGAAGAAAGGGGTAGACAGAAAGATACTCGAGAAAGAGGCCTTATTCTGGCATGGCATCAAGAAAACGCTGGGAAAAGATCCCACGAAGAGATGCCATAAATGAAAGAGCTGAAAGACTTAACGTTGCAGGTCTGCAACGCTACAGCTGACTGGCAGCGAAAGCCCGGGAGCGCCTTCGCTGCCAGTTCTTTACGTAATTAACCATGAGAACCGACAAAGCTGCCAGCACAGAAGATGTGTTCGATTTTTTTGTCCAACTCCATCTTACGGAGAGATGCAATCTTTCATGCACCCATTGCTACCAGGAAGAAAGGGCCATGACAGAAATGGGGCTCCCGGAGATAGATGGCGCCCTTCGCAATATCTCCGACACCATCGGGCAGTGGTCGGACACATATGAGATCCCCTTCACCACAAGCTTCAACGTAACAGGCGGGGAGCCGCTTCTGAGAAAAGACCTTTCGGAAGTACTTCAGAGGATCTCGGCGCACAATTTCAAATCCTATCTTCTCACAAACGGGGTATTGATAAAGAAGGAAGATGCGCGGATGCTTGCCGACCTCCCCATCTCGGGTGTGCAGGTCAGTCTTGAAGGGCCCCGGGAGATACATGAAGCCGTCAGGGGCAAGCACTGCTTCACTTCGGCTTTGAGGGGAGTGCGACATCTTCTCGATGCCGGGATAGCGGTAACGCTGAACGTCACCCTCTCTGAAGTAAATGAAGCTTTTTTCCCGGATATGGTGTCGCTTGCGACAGATCTTGGTGTCCGGCGCCTCGGTTTTTCGAGACTTGTGCCCTACGGAAGAGGTTTGTCCCTGCTTCAAAGAATGCTCGGAAAAGGAAAGCTGAAAGAAGTCTATGAAAGGATATTCTCGATCAGCGTCCCGGGGATTGAGATCGTAACGGGTGATCCCGTTGCAGCACAGTTGGGATCCGAAACAACCGGGTACGACGGTGACGCGCCGGCCTCAGGAGGCTGCGCCGCCGGGGTTTCAGGAATCACTGTGCTCCCCGATGGAACGATCACTCCCTGCAGGAGGCTCGGTATCCCTATCGGCAACATACAGAGGGATTCACTGAGGCGGATATGGGCGACATCACCCGTTCTTGATGCCCTCAGGGACAAAAACGCCTACAAGGGAAAATGCCGGACCTGCAAGCGGTGGTCCGGGTGCAGGGGGTGCAGGGCTATTGCCTATGCATATGCCCTGTCCCGGGGGAGAAATGACTTCCTCGAAGAGGACCCGCAGTGCTTCATCGAGTAAATCCTGAAGGGTGACTTGAAACAATCTTTCCGCGAGGAGGGTTTATGGCTAAGTGGCGGATCGATCCTGATCATGCAGCAGCGGAATTTAGAGCACACCATATGATGGTCACCATTGTCCACGGTCAGTTCAACGGGGTCTCCGGTACGGTGCTTTTCGATCCCGCCGAGCCTTCCCATACGGCGGCAAGGGTGGAAGTGAACGCCGCGGGCGTCTATACCGGCGTCGACCGCAGGGACACTCACCTGCGCAGTCCCGATTTTCTTGACGTGGAAAAGCATCCCCTGATGGTGTTTGAAACCACGAAGGTTGAAGTCGTCGCGGCAAACAACCTCAAAATGACGGGAGACCTGACCATCCATGGATTCACCCGTCCCGTTGTCTTCGATGTAAAGTATGCTGGGCCCTCCGAATTCATTGATGATGATAAGGTCTACACAACCTTCGGCTTTCATGCCACGTCAACAATAAACCGTGAGGATTTCGGGATGGTCTGGAATCTGGATATAGAAAACGGCGGCTTCATGGTGTCACGGTACATCGATATCACAGTAAATTTTGAGGCCGACCTCGATGAAGAATAGAAGTCGTGCCTCTACTCCTCCGCTTTTCCCGCTTTGCATCTGTCGTCTTCGGAGTAGCGAAAAATATCGAAGACGGACACGAAGAGGGCAAGGACGAGGGGACCCAGAATAAACCCGATAAACCCGAAGAGTTTTATGCCTCCAAGGATGCTGAAAAAGATCGCCACGGTGGGCATCTTCATTTTCCCTTTAATGATGAGCGGCCTGAGGATATTATCGACGGAGCTTATGGCCACCACCCCGACGAGGATGAGGATCACACCCTTGATGTACAAACCCTCAAAAAACAAATAAATGACCATGGGGCCCCACACGACAAAAGTACCGACGACAGGCACAAAAGACGCCACAAACATGGCAAGGCCCCAGACCACCGGCGAGTGTATGCCAAGAAAAGCAAATGCGATACCGCCTATGACACCTTGCGTCATAGCGACTACGACACCGCCGTAGATGGTAGAGACAACGATATCTTTCGTTTGCTTGAGAAGCCTGTCGCGCTGTCTCCGGGAAAAGGGCATGAAACTCTCCGCCTTTTGAATGAAGGCCGGTCCGTCTTCGAGAAAAAAGAAGATCGACAGCAGCATGAAGACAAAATTGACCCCGCCGGCGACGATATTGCCGAAACCGGCCTTTATAAGGCCCGTCGATTCCTTCGCTATGCCTACGATCCCGTCGCTGACCGCCTTGTAGAATTCCGCCTCCGTCATCCGCAGGACGACAAGAAGCTTCCGAATCACGGCGCTTACGACAGGGTGGGTCAGAAAACCCTGAAGAAGATCGCCCCCGTTCTGAATGCGGTTGACCAGGTTGACCGTCTCCTGGGTAAGGAGATAGGCAAAGTACGAAAATGGTCCGATCAATATGAGAAAGATAGCGAGAAGCGTCAGAATGGATGCCAGGGATTTGTACTTCACATACTTCAGGATAAAGGCGTATAACGGATAGAATACCAGGGAAAGAACCACTGCCCACATAATAGGCGACAGGAAGGGAGATAAGATGTTGTACGACAGATACCCGAGCACAACGACGATGAATATGAGGACAAGGTTGTAAAACCGGTTTTCAGCGTTCATTGATCCGCTCCGATAAAGATAAGGCCGTCCTCACCCTGGAAGACAGCCTTAGAATTGGTGTCAGTGCAATAATCGTTATTTACCCCAGCTTTTCTCTCTCGTTTGCTTCCTTCCCCGCCTCTACAGCTTTGCTGATGATGTTCTTCTCCTTGTCGATGAGCTCCTTGCCCTTATCGACATAGGTGGAGGCTTTATCTTTCACATGACCGACATATTCTTCCGCCCTGTCTCGTGCATCTTCAGCGAAATCTTTGATCAACCTTCTTGTCTCCTCTCCGGTCTTCGGCGTGGTGAGCATTGCCACACCGGCACCTATTATACCCCCGATGAAGAAAGAAAGAAGAACTGTACCGGCACTAAAACCGCTATCCTGCTGTCCCATAGACTACCTCCTTTTTTTATCGCTGCACGCCGCCTTTGAAAAAGGCGTTTTTCAAAAAATAACTGACGCCCGCCTTCACCCCGGCCTTCAGTCCCCTTGTTTCGCAGACTGATTCCCCGGCGGCTTTTTGCACTGCATAGCTGACCTGTTCCACGGTTTCCCCAATCTGCCTGACTGAACCCGAAATATATCGAATGTCACCCGATACGACACCAACATCATCTGTGATTTTCCTGACACTCTTGAGGGTCAGCTGCAACTCTTCCAGGGTAGGTTGGAGGGTCGCTTCAGCGGTCGCGATGAATCGGTCAAGCGATGCGATCGTCTTTTTCAAATTCACTATCATGTAGATAACATAGGCAACAAGCACGATCGCTGCCAGGGTAATAATACCCAGCAAAATACTATTCATGACACCTCCCCCTCCTGAGATCAACTCCAAAGCCCATCCCGGCTTCACATATATTTGGGCAAAAGAACTTTCTACATTATAACCATTGTATCACACCGGCGCAATGTAGAAAAAAGGCCGGTCTTTCCTTCCTTGACCGCCATGATCAAATATCCATATAATAAGGGGCAGGAAAGTTTAAGCTATGTGCATATCCCGAATGGGCAATAAGAACATGAATCATGGTTTTCCTTTGGCCCATTACCTATCGCCCATAGCCTGTCTTTAAACAAAGTTCGAGGAGGACAGGATGAAGAATGCGGTAATCCTTTTTGGAAGTCCCCGAAAGAAAGGCAATACTGTCGAGCTTGCCGGGGCCATGTCGGCGGCGTTGAAAGAAAAGGGATGGGGCGTGAGAACACTTTACCTCAATGACCTCAACATCCGGCCCTGCCAGGGGTGTTATGTCTGCCTGCCTGACGGCGTCTGCAGGATCAACGACGACATGAAGGACGTCCGCAAGTATATCATGGAATCGGACCTCATCGTTTATGCCACGCCCATATACTGGTTCGGACCGTCGGGGCAGTTGAAGCTCGTCATGGACCGGTCCATCGCCTTCATGGATGAAAACTTTGGCTCGCGCATAGAAGGAAAAAAGGCCGTTACCCTCACCACGTTCGGAGATGAGGACATGGATTCCTGTCGTCCCGCCATCGAAATCTTCGAAAAGACCTTCGATCTCCTCAAGGTTGCCTATGCGGGGCGCGTTGACGCACCGGGCTGCCAGCCGCAGGGAGGCGTCAAGCGGGAATACATCGATAAGACGAGGGCCCTGGCCGAATCACTGGCATGAACATCCGCGGGCCATTCTATTTCATAACAAAAAAGACCGGTAAAGCGATCTGGGACTACAAGATGCTCGGTGACGGCGACAAGGTCATCGTTGCCGTCTCGGGCGGCAAAGACAGCCTGTGCCTCCTCAAGATACTGCAGGAACGTCTCAAGTTCGTCCCGATCAGTTACGAGCTCATTGCCTGCCATGTGGACATGGGTTTCTCCTGGGTCAACACCGACATTCTCGCCGAGCACTTCGAGAAAGGGGGTCTTCCCTACATCATTGCAAAGCCCTCCGAAGAATGGAAAGGTGAAAAGGAGGATTTCGATTGCTTCTGGTGCAGCTGGAACAGGCGCAAGGCCATCTTCGATCTGGCCGGAGAGATCGGAGCGAACAAGATCGCCTTTGCCCATCACATGGATGACATCATAGAAACCATGCTCCTCAATCTCTTTTTCCAGGGCGAAATCGGTACCATGATGCCCTACCAGGACATGTTCGACGGCGAGCTTGCAATCATCCGCCCCCTGGCCTACGTCGAGGAAAAAGAACTCACCCGTCTCGCGACGATCCTCGATCTGCCCGTAATAGCCTCATCATGCCCCCGCGGCGACGTCTCAAAACGCAGCCTCGTCAAAGGAATCGTGGCCGACCTCAAGAAACACAACCGCAACGTCAAAAAGAACATCTTCAGAAGCCTGACAAGGATCCGTAAGGAATACCTCCCCGGGGTTGCACCGAAATAGGAAACCCTGTTTCACGTTCCCTCCTTCGCCTGCAGGGCGGCCAGCACCTTTTCAGGATACGCGGGCAGGCTGGTTATCCGCACGCCGCAGGCATTGTATATCCCGTTGATGATCGCCGCATGGGGACTCGTCAGGGGGCCCTCCCCGCACCCGGCGGCACCGAAGGGACCGAACTGCCGGGGGGTCTGCTGGTAGTGCAGCTCCATGTCGTCGGGGACGTCCTTGATAAAGGGGAACCCGGCCCCCGTCATCGTCGAGTGCTTCTTTATGTCCTCGAAGTCCTCGCTCAAGGCAAAGCCGATCCCCTGGGTGAGGCCGCCGTAGACCTGTCCGTCGACGGATAGCCGGTTGCCTATTACACCGTGGTCCCCGCAGTAGGTCATCCTGAGGACCTCCGTCCTTCCCGTTGCGACATCCACCTCCACCTCCGCCATGAACACGATCCACTGGTACACGGAGTAGATATTCCCCTGCATGTCGTCAACGATGTTGGGGAATTCGGCGGGCGCCGTCCACTGGCCGGTATATCGTAAGGGTATCTCCCCTGAAACCATCTCGTCGTAGGTACGGAACGAGCCGTCAGGTTTCTTCATGGCGGCGAGGAGCTGATCGCAGGCGTTCTTTATCGCCTGGCCGATCATGACCTGGGCGCGGCTCGCACCGGCGGGGCCGCTGTTGGGCGCGCGGCTCATGTCGTTCATGACGAGCCTTATCTTCTCCGGCGTGATGCCAAGGGGTCTTAACCCCTCGTGGGCCGTGGCGAGGGTCCCCATATCACCGCCCTGGCCGGGGTCTTCCCAGCATGCATAGACGGTTGCACCCTCCCTGGTGAGTTCGACCCATACCTCGGAGCCGTCCGGGCCTTCAGTCCCGCAATTGTATTCCCCGCAGGCGATGCCGACACCGCGCTTCTTCCCCGGGATCGACTCCTTCTTCGCCCTCTTAACCGCGGCCGTGTAGAGCGGCCTCATCATGTCGAGAAGGCCCGGCAGGGCATACACATCGGGGGGGTTGCCCGTGGGCGTCGTATCTCCGGGACGAAGGACGTTTATGTACCGGAACTCCAGGGGGTCCATCCCTATCTTCTGTGCCAGTTCATCCATGAGCACCTCCGTGGCGAACTGGCTCTGGGGAGCGCCGAAGGCCCTGAAGGCCGAGCCCCACGAGTGGTTGGTACAGACCGTCCTGCCTTCCCCGCGGATGTTGGGGACGCTGTAGCATCCACAGGTATTCTCGGCCCCGTGGATGGTCAAAAGGTCACCGAACTCGGAGTAGGGTCCGTGGTCGACGGTCCAGTCGCTCTCCAGCGCCTGAAGCCTGCCGTCCCTGTCCGCGGCGAGTCTGAGCTTTATCCACCAGGGGGAGCGCTTGCCCGTGTAGGTCTGCTGCTGGTACCAGTCGTACCTGAGGGCCACGGGCCTTCCCGTTGCGATGGCGGCGACGCCGAGGATGGCCTCTGTCGTGGGGCTCAGCTTGTAGCCGAACATCGCTCCCACCGCCTCGTTGTTCGCTATGACGAGCTTGTCCGGTGCGGCGCCTATGCCTTCCGCGATCATGCCATGGTGTATATGGAGTGCCGTGGACTTGGAATGGATGAAGAGCACGCCATCTTCATTGAAGTACGCGAGGCCAACGTCGGGCTCCACGGGCATGTGGGGCTGGCGCTGGGTGTAGAACTCGCCCTCGACAACATGGGCGGCCTTCTCCATGATGGGACCCGTGTCCCCGCCCTTCCTGATGGGCACGGTGAAATAGACATTCGGTGTCCCCGGGTGGATCTCCATGGCATCGGGCGCCATTGCGGCGGGTGCGTTCATGTAGGCCGGCAGTTCCTCGAGTTCGATCCTCACCTTCTGTGCCGCGGCCCTGGCGTTCGCCTCGGAGTCCGCGCAGACGATCGCACAGGCATCGCCGAACTGGTAGATCTTCTCATCGCAGAGGATGGGCCGGTCCCAGCCGTCTCCCTTGTTGGTGGGGAAGGTGAGAAGGCCGGTGATGCGGTTCTTGCCCCTGACGTCCCTGTGGGTGATGACCCTGGAGACGCCGGGCATCTTCTCGGCCTCCGATGTGTCTATGGAAAGGATGTTCGCATGGGACACCTTTGCCTGCGCCAGGGCGAGGTGGAGGGTGTCCTTCGGCATGGAGAGGATCATGTCCGCACCGTAGCGGATGGTCCCCGTCACTCTTCCCACCGCGCTGGGGCGGGGATAGTAGTTCGTGTTCCAGATCTTTCCGTCCCCCGGCATTTTGAAGGCAAGATCTTCAACCGAAATCTCGCCCCTCACTACCCGCGCGGCTTCCATGGTGGCGTCGACGAGTGGTTTGTATCCCGTGCAGCGGCACGCGTTGTGGTGTCTCTGGAACCAGTCTCTCACGTCCTGGCGGGAAGGCTTTACGTTCTCGTCGAGGAGCCCCTTCGCGGCGACGATGAAGCCGGGTGTGCAGAAACCGCACTGGGCACCGTTGTACTTGATCCACGCGTGCTGCAGGGGATGAAGGTTATCCGGCGTCCCCACCCCCTCGATCGTCGTGATCACCGCTCCATCGGGAACGTTTCTCATCTTTGTGATGCAGGACCTTATGACCTTGCCGTTCATGATAACGGAGCACGCACCGCATTCTCCCTTGCCGCACCCGATCTTTGTGCCGGTGAGGAATAGTCTTTCGCGCAGCACCTCCGCCAGCGTTATATCGGCCTCAGCCATGACCGTCCTGTCCATACCATTGACTCTAATAATCCTCCTGATCATCGTGTTCGCCTCCTTTGATATCAACCAACCTATTCTAATGCACTGCCCGGCCGGCGGGACTTGAGAAAGAATCCCAGAACAAAACCGGCACATGCAGCAAGCGAAATCGGGGTAAGGGCCCAGTAAAACGTTCCTGATTGCCTTGTCGCCACCCCCGCCACGAACGTTCCCAACGCCCCACCGAACGTCCCGAACCCGAACCACCAGCCCATCATGCTTCCGACATAGTTGGGAGGGTAGTTCGTCGCGATGAAGGCGCTCAGGGTGGGGGCCATGAACGACATCCCCCATCCCGCCATCACGAGGCAGACGACGAGGAGGGCGGTGTTCTGATACACCGCGGGGAGAAGGAGCAGGTACGTGCATATCCCCGTCATCACAAAACCGATGAAGATGGCCGGCCTGTGCCGTCCCTTCGCCACCCTGTCGAAGAATATCCCTCCCGAGATGAACGCGGGTATACCCGCGAGGACAAGGACAAGGGAGAGTTTCCCCGCCATGTGCGGACCCAGCCCCACGCCCGCCGGGCTGGCGGTCGCAAAGTAGGGAGGTATGAGATTGTACAGGCTGTAGATCCCCCAGGAGTTGAAGAAGGCGATGAACGTCCCCACCCAGGTCATGGGCATGGTGAATATCTTTCCGTAGGTGATCCTGCCCGCCGGGGAACCTGCATCCTCCATCATCGCCCCGGCTATTGCAGGGTCGGGGGGCCTCCTCGTGACAATGACGGCGAGTATCATGGCGACCCAGCCGGGGATGGAGAGTATGGCCACCGTCTTCTGCCAGGTGCCCACCATGAGAAAGACCTCCGGTGACACGATCACACCCAGTGCGGGGCCGAGTGACAGGGAGCACATCATGAGCCCCCCGGCGAGGCCGTGCTCCTTCCGGGGGAACCACAGGGCGAGGATGGGACCGATTGTCGCGAAGATGATCGCCACGACCCCCTGGAGGAGCCTCGTGATGAACACCGTCGTGTAGCTGTGCCCGATCCAGGGCATGAGGGTGGCGGGCAGGGACGCGCAGGCGAGGCCGAGGACGAACACGAAGGTAAGGCCGCGCCTGTCCGCTATCATCCCCCCGAACATCATCGCCATGGCCGCCGCCAGGGCGAAGGCCATGGAGAGGTTGATCGCCGTCCCCATGTCGATCTTCAAGTCGTTTGCGACCTCGCCGAAGATGGGCGCGTAGACGATCATGTCGATCGCGTAGGCGATAAGCGACATGCAGCACACCGCGAGGATGAGCCACCGGTACGGGGAGAAGGGTGTTTTTTCATTCATGGGTCCCTCCTGTCTTCACCATGGCCTCGAAGACGAGCTGGGTGATGTCCGCGACGCCGACGGGCATCTTGTTCGCGTTCTTTGCCATCGTGAGGGACCTGACGCAGGAGGGGCAGGCGGTCACCACCGCTGCCGCACCCGTTGCGAGGACCTCGTCGAGCTTGCGTTTCGCGATCCCCAGGGAGAGGTCCTGGTTCGACACGAGCAGGTCTCCGCCGGAACCGCAGCAGCTGCAGTACTCCCGGTTGTCCCGCAGTTCGCTGACGTGAAGCCCCGGTATGCTCCCGAGTATCGAACGGGGTTCATCGTATATCCCGCTCGCCCTCCCGAGGTCGCAGGGGTCGTGGTACGTCACCGTCCTGTCGAGATCGGAGAAGGATATCCGGTTGTCCTTTATAAGCCCCATGATGAACTGTGTGGCGTGGAGTACTTCCACACCGGTTCTCTCTCCCGTGATGCGGAAGTACTCCTCCTTCCACATGCGGTAGCACCCGGGACAGGTCACGACCAGGGTCTTCGCTCCCGTCGCCTTCACCGCGTCGATGTTGTGCCGCATCGCGGCGGCGGCGGCGTCCCTGTGGCCGGCTGAGATAAGGGGATACCCGCAGCACCACTCCTGCCCCCCGAGGAGGGTGACGTCGAAGCGGGCCTCGTCGGCTATCCTGACAAAGGAACGGGCGATGTCCTGCACCATGGGGAAGAAGGAGGTCACGCAGCCGGTGAAGTAGACGATCCTTCCCTGCGTCCTGTGGTCGTCGGGACGGAGCCTGAGCCTCCTTGCCCAGTTCGCCCTCTGGTCGTTGGGCTTGCCCGCCGTGTTGTGGGTTGCGTTCACCACGGCCGCCACCGCCTTCAGGCAGTCGAGTTCCATGCCCTTCCCGACGAGGTCGCTCCGTAAGTCGATCCACATGCCGGGGGAGTCGATGGAGACGCTGCAGTCGACGGCGCACCTGCCGCAGAGGGTGCACGCGAAGACGCTCTTCAGGTACTCGGGGGTCGCCTTAGCGGGCCCCTTCCCGAGGACCTCCCTCGTCATGAGGATCCTCCCCCGGGGGGTGGAGGAGACCCATTCCCCCCGGGTGGGGCAGGAGTCCATGCAGTATCCGCACTGGACACAGGCACTAAAGCCGGTGTCAGCGCCCGATGGGGCGGGGCGCTCCGGATGGATCCTGTCCAGCACGGCGGCCATCCTCATGGCCACGCGGTGGATGACCGGCCTGAAGGGAAGGGGGGCGCCCGACCACATCCCGGGGTTAAGGATGCCACCCGGGTCGAGCTCCTTCTTCAGCTTTTCGATCTCGTCGACCCTTTCCGGGGAGAGCACCTCCCCCGCGTAGGGCGCGTTCCACACGCCTATCCCCCCCGCCGGCCTGCCGCCGGCAGAGCGCGCGAGGGCAAAGATCCGTGCCGGCACGGTCAGGGCAAGGCCGAACTCCACGGGATCGTCCCTGTCGGTGACGAGCAGGGACATGACCATGCAGTCGTCCCGGGAGACGACGTGGCCCATGAACCCCAGGGGCCTCTTCCTGAGTCTCCCGAGGCCGGTATAGAACCCGTCGAGCCCCTCAAGAGGGACATGGACACCCACGGGCAGGACGGTGGGGGCGGCCCGTCTTATCCTCAGCATGTTGAAGCGCTGGTTCCACTCCTCGTCCGCGCCGTCCCGCATCTCGCCCCGGTGGCGGGAGGCCAGGGTCCGAACGCTCTTCGTGCCCGCACCGGAGCCTTTTTCAGCGCTGTCCCACGCAACGAGCACCGTGCCTCCCCCGGGTGGGACGTCCGTTACATCGTAGCCTGCCTGCCTGACGAGGGAGAGGTACCGGTGGTCGGAGATCTCCAGCGCGTAGGGGAGTTCCTCCCCAACGGCAAGTTCCCGGACAAAGTCGAAGAGGTCCTTCATATCGCCGAAACAGACGAGATCCGACGAGACGCCCTCCGGGGCCCTGCGGACCGCGAGGGACACGGCGGTGACAATCCCGAGCGTCCCCTCCGTCCCGCAGAGGCGGTCAAGCCCCTGCCCCCGGGAGAGCGTCCTCACCGTGCCGTCGGCGAAGGCGACCTCCATGGACAGGATGTGGTCGTACACAGGGCCGTAGGGGAGGCTCCCTATCCCGAGACCGCTGCCCATCACCCAGCCGCCCAGCGTGGCGGAGCGTGCGCTCGAGGGGTAGCTCTTCAGTGCCAGCCCCGCCTCCTCAAGCCTGCGGCCGAGTTCCCACCAGGTAAGGCCCGCCTGCGCCGTCACGCTCCGGGCCGCGGCGTCGATTTCTGTCACGGCCGACATCCCCCGGAGGTCGAGGACGACACCGCCCCTTTTCGGCACCGCGCCGAAGAGGCCCGAGGTGGCGGCACCCCGGGGCACCACGGGTATGTTTTTATCGTTGCAGTAGCGAAGAAGGCGGCCCACCTCCTCCGCGGTGCGGGGTTTGACCACAGCGGCCGGCATGGTCGTGAAGAAGGACGTGACCCAGCGGGGGATGGGGACGAAGTCGGCGGTGTAGAACCACCGCTCGAACCCGCTGGTGGCCACCCTGTCGCCGACGATCTCCCTCAAGTCTCTCTCTAGCGTGTCCGTGTCCATGTCTGACGCATCCTCCGGCATTCCCTCACACCTTTCTCCTGCCTTCCCCGCTGACGGGGGAAGGCAGGAAGGGGTATAGGGGGGGGTAGTATGAAAAGGGTATTATGATCGTCCCGCATCTCTATAGAGATCGGCGGCCCTGTACGAGCTTCTGACGAGAGGGCCCGATGCCACCGCGGCGAAGCCCATCTCCATTCCGATGCGGCCGTATTCGGCGAACTCCCCGGGTGTGACAAAAGAGCGCACCGGGTGGTGCCTCCCGGAGGGCTGGAGATACTGGCCGATGGTGAGGAGATCGCAGCGGGCCTTGCGGAGATCGCCCATGACCTCCATCACCTCCTCCTTCGTCTCACCCAGCCCGACCATGAGTCCCGACTTGGTGACACTGCCGGGATCGAGGTCCTTCACGGCGGAGAGGAGGTCAAGCGATCGCCCGTACACCGCCCGGGGCCGCACCGTGGCGTAGAGGCGGGGGACCGTCTCCACGTTGTGGTTGATCACCTGGGGTCTCTCCTGTACGACGACCGAAAGGGCCGATATGTCTCCGAGAAGATCGGGTATCAGCACCTCCACCCGGGTGTCCGGCATCCGGTCATGAAGCGATGCGATGGTCAGGGCGAACTGGAAGGCTCCGCCATCGGGGAGGTCGTCCCGGGTCACCGAGGTGATGACCACGTATGTGAGGCCCAGGGCCCTCGTCGCCTCGCACACGTGTTCGGCTTCCTTCTCATCGGGAGGGAGGGGAATGCCCTTTTTTACGGCACAGAAGGTACAGCCCCGCGTACAGGTGTCTCCCAGTATCATGAACGTTGCGGTGCCCCGCATGAAACACTGCCCCATGTTCGGGCAGAGGGCGCTTTCACATACCGTGTGGAGGTTCTTTGACCTGAGGAGGGCGTGCATACCGCGCATCGCCTCCGGTCTGGGGATCTTTTGGGCAAACCAGGCGGGCAACCGTCTTCTCGCTATCATGCTACCCCCGGCATAACCGTCATCAACCTGGCTGGAAAATCAAATACCTCTGAGAAATTCAGTATGAGCCTTTCCAGGACGGCATCTATCGGCATGTTTCTACCCAGTATCTCAGACATGGAGGTTGCCCTTCTATCTGAAAAACCACAGGGATTGATGAGGCTGAAATGCCGCATGTTCGGGTTTACGTTGATGGCAAATCCATGCATGCTCACCCATCGTCTGACACCAAGCCCGATGGCAGCCAGTTCTTCCTTCTCCATCCATACTCCCGGGTGGCTATCGTCCCTGCCCGGATAGATGGAAAAATCCCTCATCGTACGTATGATCGCCTCTTCGATATCGTGAACGAACTTCCGGATATCCTTCCTCCGCAGTCTCAGGTCCATTATCGGATAGCCCACGATCTGGCCCGGACCGTGATAGGTGGCATCCCCTCCTCTGTCCACGAAGAAAAGGGAAACTCCTTCGCGATCGAGGTATTCCCTTGCCACCAGAACGTTGTCAACGGTGCCTGATTTTCCAATTGTGATGGTAGGCGGGTGCTCCAGGAGGAGAAGCACATCGGGAATCTCCTCGGTGACCCTTTGATAGTGCAGGTTCTTTTGCAGTTCATATGCCTTTCCGTATTCGATCAACCCAAGTTTCCAGATGAGGCTTGTAGTGCTCAAGAGGACTCACCTCCTCGTTCTGACATGGTTCCCGAATGTCACCGTTTGGTGATGAAATGAATTGCCTCGCCGCTCACATCCTTTGCCGCCTCCCACAGCGCTTCGGATAAGGATGGGTGCGCATGAAGCGTCTTGCCGATATCCTCCGGCGTCACTTCAAGTTTAAGCGCGAGGGCTGCTTCGGCAATAAGGTCCGTGGCACGGGGGCCCACGATATGTATCCCCAGTATCTGAAAATACCGCTCGTCTATCACGACCTTCACAAAACCGTTTCGTCCCCCGATGATTGTTGCCATGCCGTTGGCCGCGAAGGGAAACCTTCCTACCCTAACGCTGTAACCCTGCGCAACAGCTTCGTCTTCCGTTAGCCCGACACCCGCCGCCTCCGGGATACTGCTCACCCAGTAGGGGATGACGGAATAGTCGATTTCGTCCTTGACACCCATCGCGTTATTCGCGGCTGTAATCCCCTCGGCATAGGCAACCGATGTCCACATATGATTCATTGTCACGTCGCCGGCAGCGAAAAGACCCGGTATGTTCGTTTCCATCGCAGGGCCGGTAACAACCCCGTTTTTCGCGTTCAATGCCACGCCGATTGTGCGAAGACCCAGTGCGTCCACATCTGTTTCCCTCTCTTCGGCCATTATCACGTAATGGCCGCTGACCCTGTTTGCCTGCCCTTTCGCTTCGACGCTCACGCTCAACGTATCGTTTTCGCCCTCTTCCATTTCCGAGATGCGGGCCTGAGTATACACCCGCACTTTTGCTCTTTTCAGTTCTTTTTCAATCACCGCAACGGCTTCCTTGTCCATGTCTCTCAATATTCCCGGCGACTCTTCGATGATGCTGACGGAAGAACCGAGTTTTGAGAATATAGTGGCAAAGGTTACGCCCACAACGCCTCCTCCGACAATCACCAGCGAAGGAGGGATCGCGGCAAGCTCGAACACCTGGGACGAATCAAGGATTTTTGACGACCCGTTGCCCGGTGATGGCTTCCTGCATCGTGAGCCCGCGGCAATGATGATCCTCCGCGCCTCAATGGTCTTCTTCGCGCCGTCCTTTTGCTCTATCTCGATCTGAGAGGGAGAGACGATACGTGCCCTGCCCTCCATAACCTTAACCCCGTTCCCCGCCAGGAGGAGCTTCACGCCCGCCACAAGTGTTTTTACCACGGTATCCTTGCGGGACATCATCCTGGTGTAATCGACGGACAGTCCTTTATACGTGATGCCGTAATCCTTCGCATCCTCTCCTGCTTCCAGGAGTTCAACCGCCCGCGTTAGTGCTCTCATGGGGATACAGCCGCGGTTAAGACAGGTGCCTCCCAGACTGTCGTTTTCTATAAGCATGGGTATTCCGCCAAGCTGCGCGACCCGGATCGCTGCACCATATCCTGCCGGACCCCCGCCAATTATAATCACGTCCCTTTTTTCCATCGTTCTTCCTTTTCCTCTACAGTTAGGCCAAAAGCAGCCAAGGCTCTTCCAGGTACGACCGTATCGTTCCCATAAACTGTTCCGCACCAAAACCGTTTATTACCCTGTGATCGAAGGTCAGGCTGAAGGGCATTACGGGGGCTATCACTATCTGCCCCCCCTTCACCACGGCTTTGTCGTTGATAGGTCCCGTTGCAAGAATCGCCGATTCCGGTTGGTTAATGATGGGTGTCTGGAACAAACTTACTCCGCCCTTGCCTAAACTGGTGAGTGTAAAAGTTCCACCGCTGACATCATCGGGCACCAGCGAGCCCGACTGCGCCTTGTCGTTCATGGACCGTACAACCCGGGAAATTTCGGTAAGGGACTTTTGATCCGCATGCTTCACAACGGGAACGATCAAGCCTTCAGCGCCCATCGCGGCGGCAACACCGATGTTGATATCCTCCCATATCTTCAACTCGTTATCTATGAAGCTGCAATTGATATCATAGTGTTTGATCAAGGCTCTCGATATGACAAAAACCAGGATATCGCTGAAGCTTATCCTCGTGCCGATGAGCTTCTCATTCCTGACGAGGCCCTCGCGGAACTTGACCATCTCTGTCATGTCGAACTCGCCCATTACAGTCATCTGGGCCGTGTCCGACAAGCTTCGGTACATGTGTTCCGCTATCGCTTTCCTCATACCTCTTAAGGATATGGATTCCTTCAATATCCTGCCCTGGTAACTTTCCGGTGATGCCTTTACCTCTTTAGCGGGTTGTGCCGGAGCCTCAGTCATAGCTTTCTCAACGTCCTCCCTGGTAATCCGGCCTCCGGGACCTGTGCCCTTTATTTTCGTCACATCCACCATCTTGTCTTCGGCCAGCTTGCGGGCTACGGGCGTTATGCGGATCTTTCCTCCCGAGGTTTCACCACCCCCGCCTTCGATTGCCCCTTCCTGTTTGACGGGCTTGCCGGGTGTAACATAGGTGGTGGTGGCGACGGGTGTGTCCTGTCCGGGATGCGTCTGCAGGCTCGCAAGTTCCTCCTGCGTCTGTGCGATCAGGCCCACAACCGTACCTATCCCGGCCTTATTACCGCCTTCAATAAGAATATGCACAAAGCCTGAACCCTCAGCTTCGACATTCCACTCCGTCTTTTGAGTCTCAACGACGAGGACCACATCACCCTGCTCCACCCGGTCGCCTTCCTGCACCTTCCATTCCACCAGGTTCACTTCGTCGACACTCATTCCAAGTTTGGGAATCATTATGTTTACAGCCATTCTCTCACCTCTCGCACGTTATAGCGCACTATCCTTATCCTTCGATCAAACTCTTGTATTCTGTCGCCGTCATAAGGGCGTTCGGCTCGTTAGGATCGTTGAATTCAACCACGATCATCCAACCTTCCCCATAAGGATCCCGGTTCACTATGCCCGGTTCGTCTTTTAGTGCGTCGTTCACCTCTGTGACTATACCAGTCACAGGACTGTAAAGGTCGTTCGTTGCCTTTACCGACTCGATAACGCCGAAAGGGTCCATGTGCACAACCTCGGTACCTGTTTCGGGCAACTCAATAAAAACAACTTCCTTCAGCTGTTCCTGCGCAAACTGGGTTATACCCACCCTGCCCTTTGACGGACCTTCAAGCCGAAGCCAGGTATGTTCCTCGTTGTATTTGAGATCTTCGGGATACACTGCTCCTCCTTATACGGTCCTGTTAAGGTTTCACCAGTATCTTCACTTCATCTTTTGATGCAATGAGCCGTTTGAACCCCTTTTCTTCGATATCGGCAAGAGGAACAATGGCGGAGATGAAAAGATCGCCGTTTATCTTTCCCTGTTCGAGGAAACGGATTACATGGTTGAACTCGTCGTAGTACCCGAGAACACCTTTCATGTCAATTTCCCACAGTACAAGCATGAACGGGTTGATCGCAACATCTTTGTCGTTGATTCCTACTACCATCACCTGTCCGCCGCTTTTCGCAAAGAACATGGCATTCTGGAAGCCAAAGGGTACGCCGGAGCACTCATAGACGATGTCAGCCCCAACGCCTCCGGTAAGACCCAAGATGCGTTCCCGCAAGCCTTCGCCTTCCACGGTGGGGTCAAACACCACGTCAGCGCCCAGATCGCGGGCTAACCGTGCTTTCTTCTCGGACACCTCAAGGACGATTACCTGACCGGCTCCTCCAATCTTCAGGAACTGGATGGTACCGAGACCGATCATGCCGGCGCCGATGACCACCACGTTATCCCCCGGTTTGAACGACGACACCCGAACCCCGTGAAGTGAGGTGGCAAGTGGTTCTACGAGGGCACCTTGTTGAAAGCTCACATTCGGCGGCAGCTTGAAGAGCATTTGATCGGGATACTCGATCCTGACATATTCCGCATAGGCACCATCGTGAGCGGGGCTGATGCCGATTGCCCGCTCAAAGGCTTTGTTGCACAGGGAGAACTGGCCTTTCCTGCACCAGTAGCACTCACCGCATTCGGGTATGGGTTTCGCCACCACGCGGTCCCCGGGGGTGAAGTTCTTCACCTTCGCACCGATCTCCGCAACCACTCCGGAGCACTCGTGACCCATCACGGTCCCCAGGGGGACCATTATCCCGTTCAGATAACCATGTAGGTCGGAGCCGCATATCCCGCAGTATTCCACCTTCATGAGGACTTCATCCGCGCGAATCTCCGGTTTCGGTTTCTCCTTGAACTCCAATTTCTGCAGCTCGGTAAAAACAGGGACTTGCATAGTTTGGTTCCCTCCGTGTTTGTGGTGTGCCCGGGCGTCTTAGTTGAACACGGCCCCGCCATCTACGTTAAGTGCCTGGCCCGTGATCTCCTTCGCTTCGTCCGAGGCCAGAAAAACTACGGCATTCCCTATGTCTTCCGGCATCTGGGGTCTCCTGAGAGGGATCATGCTCTGCACCGCGCCCTCAAACACCTTGTCCGGTGTCAATCCCTTGAAGGCCGGGTAGGAAAGTGCGAGTACATGTGCGGCTTCCTCCCACATGGGCGTCCATATCAGTCCCGGGCAGACCGTATTTGCATTTACGTTATACGGGGCGAGCTGCAATGCGATGGCCTGGGTGAAAAGAATGACGCCCGCCTTGCTCGCACAATAATGAGGGATGAAATCAGCGCCTTTTCGCCCGCCGATGGAGGAGATATTTACAATCTTGCCGCTCTTCTGCTCTTTGAAATAGGGAACTACCGCCTGGTTGCACAGATACGTCCCTTTCAGGTTCACGTCGATGGTCAGGTTCCAGTCTTCCTCGGAGATGGTCTCAAGAATCGGTGGTTCCGTGGATTCCCGTCTGTGGACAAAACCGCTTACGCCGGCGTTACAGACGAGTATGTCAACCCTGCCCATCTCTTTCACGGTGGTATCCACCAGTTCTTTACATTCCCTTGGGACACGGACATCTGTCTTTACAGCAATGGCCTTGCTTCCTGCTTCACGTATTTTCACTGCCACCTTCTCCGCCGCCGTGACATTCACATCGCTCACGACGACATGCGCTCCCTCCCTGGCAAGACACAGGCAGATACCTTCGCCCAAACCGCCGCCGGCTCCCGTTACTATTGCAACTCTATCCTTTAATCGCATGCATTCCTCCTTTACTGATCTTCACCGCGTATTTCTTTCCCGGGGATCTTCGCAAAACCCCCGTTTCTTTTTACAGTATCTTCTTAACGGCAGCTATAACGGAATTCTTGTTCGGCATGTACATGTCTTCTAGCACTGCACTACCTCCTATTGGTACCATGGGGGCTGCGACCCTCTGGACGGGTGCGTCGAGAAAATCGAAGTACTCGGAGACTGCAAGGGCTGCAAGCTCTGCCCCTATACCACCCCGTATCCTGCCTTCTTCCACGGTCACAAGCCGTCCTGTCTTTTCTACTGATTTGAAAATGGTATTTTTATCGAGGGGTACTATGGTTCTGAGATCGATCACTTCAATGTCGATTCCCTCCCCGGCAAGTTCCGCTGCCGCCGCCAGTGCTTCGTAGACCATGAAACCGAGGGCAGCCACCGTCGCATCCTTTCCTTCCTTCCGGATCACAGCTTCGCCGAAGGGTATGGTGTATTCTTCTTCCGGGACTTCGCCCGTAACACCGCCGAGGATAAGTTTCTTATGTTCAAAGAATATAACAGGGTCGTTACTGCGGATAGACGACTTGAGGAGCCCTTTTGCATCGTAAGGGGTGGAAGGCTCCACAAGGATAAGGCCCGGCGCCTGAAATATCTGGGACTGGAGGCACTGGGAATGGCCGTATCCCATGCGAAACCCTCCTCCCGTGGCCGTCCGGATCGTAACGGGGATGGAGTACTGACCGCCGCTGACGTAACGCCACTGGCCAAGCTGATTGCACAGCTCATCCATGGCCAGCATGGCAAAGTCACAGAACATCAGTTCCAATACGGGACGAAGTCCGAACATTGCAGCGCCCATGGCCACACCCGTTATGGCATTTTCTGCTATGGGCGTATTGACGAGCCTTTCCGGGCCGAATTCTTTGACCAGGCCGGTTGTCTGCCCAAAGGCGCCCATCCGTACATCTTCTCCAAGAATAAAGACCGTGGGGTCGCGGCGCATCTCTTCCGCCATCGCCTCATTCAGAGCCTGCAGATAGCTGATAGTTCTACCCATTAGAGCACCCCCGTCTGTTCGTAGATATCTGAGATAAAGTCCTCCGGGGTCGGATCGGGGCCCTTGAAGGCGCTCTCCACGGCCGCATCAACCTCCGCCTGTACTTCCGCACGGAGCTTCTTGTCCTCCTCGGGCGAGAGGATCTTTCGTTCCAGCAGCTTCTTCTGACACAGATCAATGGGATCTCTCTGTGCCCAATAATCGAAATCCTCCTGTCGCACGTAACCGCCTGGATCGCCGGAAAAATGGAGCGACATCCTGAATGTCTTGTATTCCACAAGATAGGGCCCTTTGCCGCTTCTCGCATGGTTTACAGCCCTTTCCGTTGCCTCGTAGGCGGCCTCTATGTCATTGCCGTCGACGATCTCAAAAGGTACGGCATATCCCTTCGCCCTTATTGCAACATCTTCGGTCGGATAGTATTCGGTATAGTAGGACATCTCGCAGAAATGGTTGGTGCACACTGCAAAGACGATAGGCAGTTTCCATACGGCTGCCATATTGATAGCAGGATGAAAATCGGCCTGGTTGCATGTGCCTTCACCAAAGAAATCCATGGTAACCTGATCCGTCTTCTTCATCTTCGAGGCCAGCGCGGCCCCCACGGAAATAGAGAAATCGGATCCCAGGCTTGAGACGACAAAGGGGATGTTCAGGCTCTTGTCCGTCAGGTGTAGTGTCCCCTTGCCTTTACTGAGCCCCGTCCTCTTACCCATGTATTCATGCCAGATATCCCTGGCGCTCATTCCCTTGCCGATGTACTCACCCACACCGCGATGCGTCCCGAAAAGGATGTCCTCTTTCCTGAGCGGTCCCGTAACCCCTATGGCCACGGCCTCCTGACCGGTGCCAAAATGTGACATCAGCTGAATCTTGCCCTCCATCAGAAGCTTTTCATGTGTTTTTTCTATGAACCTGACCATAAGCATTTTTCGGTACAGATTAAGAAGGGTTTCTTTCTCCATGCTTCATCTCCTCCTCGCCATTTATTCGATCTGTGCTATCAACCCTGTAGTAGTGTTCATCAAAATACCGACTCGCGCCCTATGCGGCCGTTCATGGAAATGCCCGTTTGATCGAGCTCGCCGAACCTCATGGAACTAATATTCGTATATTCGATAAACTCATTCAATAGCAGGAATCCGTCATTTTACGGCTTTCTCAATTCGGCGCAAGACAAGCGCCGGCATTGCCTCGACTTAAATCAGATTGAAGGATAATGATTACGTGTTACGCGTGAAGAAACGGATGGGTAATATATGTACAGCCGCGGCTTTACCGCTCGTTTTTCGCGAAGGTAATCCTGTTTACAAGGCTCGTACGGTTAGACACGTCCATTTTTTGATAAATGGATCTGAGGTGGTTTTCGACTGTATATTCGCTGATAAACAATTTTTCACCAATTTCCCTGTTCTTCAATCCGTCGCAGATCAGACCGGCGATCTCCATCTCCCGGCGACTGAGACCGGACTTCTTCAGGGCTTCCGATGACTTCGCTCTTGCGTCCCCGACGACAACAAACAATAATCGGGAATCCTCCGATCTCACGGATCGTATGTTGGCCGAAATCCCCTGGCCGGACACACCATTCTCACAGTTAATGACCGCATGTCTCACCGGGTCGGCAGATTTTCTGGCAGCCTCTGAGAATTCCCGGCACTTCGCTTCCAGCGGTTCCGGTAGATGAGGATATACACCTGTCTTTTGTGCCGCCTCTATTTCAGCTCCCAGTACTCCCTTAAGGCCTTCACCGTTTATGTAGATCGGCTCCAGACACTCGTCCAGGACTATCACCCAATTATAGGGCAGATCAGGGCAAACAGCATTGATCACACCTTCCACTTTCTTTACCTTCTGGTTGAGGATCGCCCGCTCGAGCCCTGCGCTTATATACTTGGCCATCGCCTGGGCTTTGCTGTGTTCCCGTGCCGAGAAAGGCCGGGAACATTTTGGACGATACATACCCAGAACGGCAAGCAATTTGCCGTGAGCCCATAAACATACGGAGAGCTGATGGTGAATCTTCTGAGGCGACAGGAAATCGTTGTAATACTCCCCTTTGGTGAAACCTTTCAACTCCTGAGAGTTCAACGAGCATACACTCCTGTTGGCACTGATAACCCTGTTATATGGATCCATCTTGCGGTAATACCGTACATAGCGAGTGATAAACTCATCTTCAATATCATCGTAAACCACGTCGTTCAGATCAATGTGAGGGTAGGGATACTGTCGAAACATCCAGAAGTTGCTTTTTTCTATGCCAAAGGCCGACTTCAGGCACTTCAAAACCTCTTGCCTGATTTCGACAAGGCCGTCACATTCCAGGGCAATACGTCCGATCTCAACGATATCCTGAAGATCCTTCGAAGCCATTCCCATGTTCCCACCCCTTTTTGGGTTTTTCCGACCTTCCGCGCTACTCACGCATTGTAGCGAAGATCAAAAAATCCTGCAACTCATCAAACGAGTAAAAATAAATTTAAATCACACTCGTAATGTTATGTCAATCGCTCCAGATGGATTAACCCCCGGCAGGCGCCAAAGGCGGACCGAGGGTCTTACCATCTTCCTTCTGTGCGGGCCGCTTGCCGTAAAACTGCCCGCAGGCATGCCACGGCCCGACCTCAATCAGTTCACTTCAATCACCTCGAGGAGAGTGCCCATAATATGGAGCGTGTCGAGATAAGCGGCACGGACATGCCCCATACCGGGCACGTCCGTCTCTGCGCTCATTAACACGGCAATATTCAGTTTTCGGGCTCTCTCCAAAACACCGTCGTAGTCGCCGGTTATGCAGCCAAGGTGCTGGATTCCCTCTCCGTGCTCCTCCAGAAACTTCTTGTGATACGTCTCGCCGCTTACAACTTCAATCAATTCTATGGACAGTTCCGGAGTTAACTGGGCCGTACCGATCATGAGGTCGATAGGCGATTCGCGTCCATCGACAAAACTTTTTTCAGGCCGGAAGCGGAATACTGTGAAGGGGCCTATACCAATGCCTTCCTCGTACTTTTTCACAGATTCCGAAAGATTCCCCACTACAAAACCTACCTGGGCCACTTTCCCCGGCCGCAAGCCTTTTTCGATCTCCTTCGAATACACGGTCACCTCTGTCTTTTCCGTTATTTCGCACCCATGTAGCCTTCGAGGCTCAGGTCTCGCCTGCCCCATATCGCCGGAAGCTGATATGGCTGTTCAACACTCGAATGCTGGTCAATATGATCCACCATGAGTATGAATGAACCGGACCATGTTGACGTACCCATTTCCGGGAAGAAAGAGTAGTTCCCGTCCCACGTTCTGTAAAGCCGGTCCTTCCAATCATAATTTTCCACATGATAATAGTTGAAGGTTTCCTTATCAATATAGAATAGACGATACTTGTAAACATAGTTCCGATCCAGCTGGGTAAGCTTGACCACGTAGAGCGGCCGGCGCTCCAGCCTGACATTGCGGAATTCTCCGGATTTGGAGATGTATTCTGCCCCGTCCAGGGTTGGAGCCGGCACCAGAAACTCCCTTTCTTCAACAACTTCAAATTTGTAAGGATAGCGTGTCGGTGAAAGTTTCTGCATCCATCCTTCATTGTCGTCGTAGATCTGGTCCATTCCCATGATCGGGTCCTGCGTATCCGTTGAGGTCATTTTTCGAACCCGCCTCATTGAGGGTACGTACACCATGAGCATGTCTGCTTTTGAAGGGTCTGCATAATAAAGGGCCGATTGTGCCGTACCCGCAACATCCCGGGGAGCGGGAAAATCCATCACGAAGGTCTTTGATTCCCCTCTATTCTTTGCACGATCATCCAGGTAGCCTAACGGCCCCGCCTGGGTCCTTCCCGCCAAACGGGCATGCCTGACCTGGTACTGACCGTCAAAGTCCATCTTCATGCTCTTGTTAAATCCGATAACCCGCCCGATGAGGTAGAAATCCAGACCATAAGACAGATACCGCTTTTCGACATTGTACATGATCTGCTGGGCCTTGAAATTTCCGGAGGGTCTCGGAAAAGGATACCCGGCAATCCAGCTGTCGGGGACAAGATATCCCTTGCCGTCCAGTTTCGTCTTTCCCTGGTTTTCCTTTGTTGCCTGGGCGATCGGCAGGGCCCAGTAGTACTGTCTCGTAGGGACGACCTCGAACTCCGGGATACTGCCTACAAAAGGAGGACCACCCGGTTTCATCCTGTTGTAAAGGTCCGGCCACAATAGTTTCTTGAAGGCCGCATTGTTCTGAACGTCCTTGTACGTATACTTTCCCGGTTTAATCTCGGGCGCGATCTTGCCCACCACGTCGGGGGCCTTGAACCCGACCAGCGCCGACCACTCTTTTTTCATTTCCTCTACATTGTAGCTGAGCTTTTGGTAGAGTGCCGGCGGGACGACCTGTTTCGGTCCGTAGGTCTTCAGATACGGCCTGGGGTCGTCATAAAATTTCTTATGCTGCTCGATAGTGTACAGTTTCGGTATGTACGTGGAAGGGTGCGGTATATCCTGAGACCCGGCGACGAAAGGCATTAAACATAGGGCCATAAAAGATATAGAACAGAACAAGGTGAAGTTTCTGAGACGTTTCATTCACTACCTCCTTTTCTTACTCTTTGCTTCCATGTATGTCTAGAACTTGTAGCTGACCGTCGTGTATATGTGATCCTTGTAGTTCATGGGCTGCATATCCTGTGCAAGCTTTTCACCGCTTACGATAATAGCTCCAATCGTATATTTCCACTTATCGCTGTATTCATAACTGAGCTGCGGCCTGTAGAACTCAGATCGCGTAGACCAGTTGCGAAGCCAGAAGATTGAGGGTTGGAGCTTATTGTGCAGGTAGGTCGTGTTTATCATGAGGGTTGTCGTATATGTGTTCTGGTACTGGATGTCACACGTAGGAGTGCCCACATAGCCCTCTTTCGGGAAGTCCATAATATGGCGATGATAGAACTGCGGAGATATCATGAAGAAGGCCTTCGGGTTCAGGGCATCGATCTTTACCTTCCAATCCATGCCCACCATCCAGCGATACTCGTCGCTCGTCCAGTAAGTGTTGTCCTGTTCCCGCATGTACTGTGCTATATTGTTGTTATTCGTCGAAAACGTGCTGTTAAACGCGTACATTCCCTCAAATCGCAGAACCGGCGCCACGCCTCCCAGAGCCGATGCCCTGAGGGAATCCAGATCTTTCGAGAATGTACCGCCGACAAACCTGAAATAGGGATAGTAGGCGTCATAATAAGGATGGAGAATCATCCATGCGGGATCCCACTTGAATGGTGTTAAATCCGCACCCAGTGCCCCGGATCTGGCTACGTCATGACTCCGGCCGTAATACCCGTTGAGGCTGATCAGGGCGTCTGCCACCGTCCCGGATATCTTCAGACCAAAGGCATGACCCTGCGGGTCCCACGCATCCGGCTCGCTCACCTGGTCCCTGTATCGACCAAGGTAGGCAACATTCGGAACTGCCTCGACATAGGGGTTCCAGACACCCGAGTAGTCTGCGCCCATTTCGATAGTTTCGTTCTTTGCAAAATCGGCATTTGGATTGAAGATAAACTGTATATTAAGGTCGCGCAGCCAGCTGGACTCGAGTGGAGGCTTGTATTCGGCCCGTATCAGCCAGATGGGTATGATGGTGCTTTCGAACTCCACATCACTGATGCCCCGCCGTGAGTCGACAGGGTTGATCTGGTTCATAAGCAGAAAACCATCGGTCTGGCCCCACTGCACGATCTGTTTACCGAACCTGAAGTACCACCTGTCGCTCGGTTTCCACGTCATGTGGGCCTCGCCCACCACGTCCCGAAACTTGTTGTACACGAAAAGGCGGTCCCGGGCCTTGCCGAATCCTTTATCATTCCATTCGCTATCGCCGGAATAGATCCCGTACGCCCAGTCTGCATTCAACTTAAGACTGTTGAACATGACCATGTTCGGTGCCGCCTCATACCGCGTCTCCAGCACACCCTGCATCAGGAAAGAATTGAACCCATCCTTATTGTCAGGCCTGCCGGTATGCAAAGCGTAAGAGGCGCTCTGGTTCAGATAACCCGTGACCCTGAGGCCGGGGACGTCGGTTTCGATTGCCTCCGCTTGTGGTGGACCGCAGAAACAAAACAGCGCAAGGACCACAACCACCACAGAGACTCCTGGCAACGCCTTTCCTATCGTCGAAAGATCGATTCTCATTTCTTGCCCTCCCTTTTTGAGACAGATGTATCTACCTATCCGTTTCTTGGTGCCAATTCATCCGCGATATGTGCCTCCGAGATTCTTTCCGCTGCGATATTGCTCCTGCTCATGAATTTTGGTTTTATCAGGAGTATCATAAGCGGGTGCAATGTCAGTGCGGCAATCATGTTCGTTGTCATGATCATGGCCAGGAAAAAGCCCATCTCTGCCTGGAATTTCAGGCCGGAAATGAAATACCAGGTGATGACAGGCAGTATGATAGTCAACCCCGTGTAGACAATTGCCTCACCGGTTGTTCTCGCTGCTGTCAGGATAGTATCCCGGAAGTCTTTGCGTTTGGGATACTCCTCCGTGCATCTGCTGTACAGATAGATGCCGAAATCGACTCCGACGCCCACTCCGACGGCGGAAATGGGCAGTGTATTCACTGATAGTCCTATATTCATCCAGGACATGTACCAGAAGGCGATAAGATTCGCGAGAAGAAGCGGGCCCGCGAGCATTAACCCTGCGACGACGGAACGGAATGCAAGGACGACCATGATGAAGATCGCGGCAAGGACGATGGCGTCCATCTTCGCGTGGGACCGCGCCATCTCGTCATTGAGCCCCATTTCCATGCCGATACGTCCGCCGGCCAGTTTGAATTCGCCGTTCTTCGTCTTCATGGGGACGTCTTTGAAGAATCCATACATCTTGTCTTTTATGCGCGCCACGTTATCCGACGTGTGATCGGCGAAATACAGCGTGATCTGTGCACGTTCGATATCGCTGTCCATGAACCGGCTCAAATTCGCAACTCCGATTGTATTGCGGATATATCCCAGGATTCCCGTCATCTGCTCTTCATTTCGGGGAAGTTGATACCACACGGGATCGCCATCGTGAAGGGTCAGGTTCAGCGCCTTACCCATATCGATAACCGAGTTGGAGGTCTTATAGATGTCGGGCAGCCTCTCCTCCATGTATTGGGAGAACTTTTCAAATGTCTCAAGCACTTCGGGGTCATAAACCGACTCCCGGGAACCTTCATAGTAGAGCACCAGGTTCTCGGAAGATGCTTTGAACTTCTTGTTGATAAGGGCCTGGTCCTTGTTGTAGGTATCGTTGGGCCAGAGCACAGGGGAACCGGGGGTGGCGTCGCCGACCTTGATATCCGCTGTCTGCCATGCACCGATTACGACTATGAGGAGAACAGCCGCGCCAATGATATACTTCCCGGTGCCGGTAGAGAAACGGGCCATGGCCGTGCTTGCATTGGCCACCACGCCGATCGCCTCGGGACGGGACTTGATCTTGCCTGGGCGCAAGGGCAGGTAGCTGCAGATGATGGGTACGAGCAGGCCCTGAAGGGCGATCGTTGCCATCCAGAAGCTCATAATGATCGCAAGCTGCTGCATGAGAATGATCTTTGCGAGGAAGAGCACGAGGAACCCCGCCACATCTGTGGCCACGGCTATCGCATTGGGCATGAGCATCGCACGCATAGTTATGCGGGTTGCAGCGTCCTTGTCCCCGTTGCTATAGTTAAACTCTTCGATATAGCGGTGGGTAATCTGCACCGCGTTACTGATCATGCGGGCACCCACAAGAAATGCAAGGACGTAAAGCAAGGGGCTGAAGTTGATCCCCGTCCAGCCTATGAAACCTAGACCAAGGAAGGTGGACATGAGGGTCACGATCATGGGAACGGCCATACCCATCAGGTTTCGGAAAGACAGGAAGAGAATGATAAGCATCATGACCATGCTGATTGCGAATACCGTATACATCTGGGCCTTATAGCTGTAGATCCAGCCCATAAGCATGGGGAAACCCACAATATGGATTGATGTGTCAGCATCGGAGTATTTCGAAACCACCCCTTTGAGCTTCCCGAACATCTGTTCGTAAGGGATGTTATCCTTCATCTCCGTCAGGATCATGGCAGCGCTCCCGTCCTCGGAGACGAGCGTGCCGCTATATGCGGGATTGGAGAAGACGTTCTTCTTCAGCTCCGCCATGGCTTCCGGGGTCTTCGGTACGTCGGGAAACATGAGAGGCTCGATGCGGATCTCACCTTTTGCCAGGGTTTTCACTACCTTGGTAGAGTAGGTCGCCATGGACATGGTGAGTGTTCTGTAGACTTCATCCCAGAGGACAATCTCATCGGTGATGCCCTTTACTTTGGTCAGGGTCTTCTCGTTGAACACATCTCCCTTTTTCACATTGACCGCGATAGCTACACCGGAGCCGCCGGATCCGAATACCTTGCTGAATTTATCCATCAGCTGGAGGTAGGGATGCTCCTGGGGAAAGAGATGCTGGAGGATCACCTCCGTTTTCAGTCTTGTAGTACCAAGGGAGACCAGAACAGTGGCAATAAGGACAGCGAGGGAAACCCAAATTCTGAAGCGAACAACAAATGATACAAATTTATCGATTGCTCCTCCCGTTGCCGGTTTTTCCGTAGCGTGTTCTTTCTTCATTCGCAGGTTCTCCTATCTCCGTTCAGCGAGGTGCCAGGTTGTGCCTTTGTCATCGGACCGGTAGATCCACCCGCCCTTTCCAACTGCAACGAAACCGTTCTTCCCCACGGGGGTAATGCCGTAGATGTATCCGTAGGTCACCGGCGGTTCGGTCTTTGCATTTCTGAAGGTAGCGCCGCCGTCCGTGCTCGTCAGAAGAAATGCATCACCGCCCACCACAAAGATGTCACTGTCCGACCGGGCGATACTGAAGAGATGCACCTTCGGGACACCCTTTTCGACCTGCCGCCAGTTCGCTCCGCCGTCCGTTGTCATCGTCACGTGCCCGTCTATCCCCACAGCCCATGCCGTCCGGGGATTCACGGCAACAATCCTGAAAAGGATATTACCCGCAACAAGGTCTCCCGTCTCTTCCGAAAAACTTACCCCGCCGGCTTGTTTGGTCCATGTGGTGCCGGCATTCTCGGTATAGTAAATGAGCCCGTATTCACCCGCTGCCCAACCGGTGCGGTCGTTCGCAAAGGAAATGCTTTTGAGTATGTAGTCGTCGCTTTTAAACTGAACGTTCCAGGTCTTCCCTCCGTCCGTGGTGTGCAGGATATTTGTCCTCTCCCCGACCGCCCAACCCTGCTGAGCGTTTACAAAGCAAACGCCCATAAGGAATAGGGACACGGGGCTCTTCTGTTTCTCCCAGTGTAAACCGCCATCTTTTGTGTGGAGAATCGTCCCGCGATCGCCGACTGCCCAGCCATTTTTCGTGTCGACAAAGAATATGGACGTCAGGGTGTAATCGGTACCGCTGGCCTGCGGTGTCCAGGCCTTACCGCCATCGGTGGTGTGAAGAATGGTGCCCCAGCGGCCGCTTGCCCAGCCTTGATTTTCATTCGCGAAACTTACGGAGAACAGGTCATGCTGCAGCCTCGCCCGGGCGACAGTCGCACAAAGGGCAACATCATCGGAAATCAGGCCGACAGCCAGAAAAACAAATAGAAGTGCAGGAATGACAAATCCGATCCGCCGTCCGCCATCATCGGCAAACCTCTTCCAGACGCCGCTGACTGGCCCTCTGGTTTTGAGCCTTCGTTGCATGTCCACCTCCCAATCGAATCGGAAACTGTTTCTGTAAGTTTGGTTGTTTTCAAGCTTATTATTCTGGTGGTAGTTGTTCAATAACGGAAACCCGTCATTTTTTGTCAGAATAACGACCCGTTTTGTTGACTTCCTCTGACCGTTCCGCGGTACATCCGCGATCCGGAAGGACACGAGGGCTATCGGTTATCTGACCCGGGAAAGGGCATTCAATTCGGGCGAAAAACAGGCACACACGAAGAGTGAATCCCTGTTCGGCGAGGGTGCGAAAGCACACCGCCTTGCCTTCCCGTCTCCTATGGTTAATTCCTACTTTTCAACAACACCGATTATTTCAACCACAATGCCGTCAGGATCCTGAACATATTCAAACCAGAATTCTCTGTCCTCCATGTCGAAGGCTATGGCCGGCGAATGAAGATGATCCATTCCCTTTTCCCGTGTCTCCTGTGCGGTGCAGTGAAAATCATCCGTCTCGATACATACCTCAAAATAGCCAAAGTCGCCCCACATGGTGTTAAATGGCATCGATCTACCGCGTGGTTTTACGGATTCGTAGACCTCAAGCATGCCTCCACCCCTGCTGTTCGCAAGGAGACAGGAGCGAACCGTGGTCTCTTTTGCGTCGGCAACCTCATCGATAAGGCCGGAAAAAGCTTCATGCGGCTTCACCACAACGACATCGAAACCTATCGACTGATAAAAGCTCATGGATCTTTCCAGATCGGTCACGGCCACTCCAAGCCAGCGTGCACCACCGAAAGCCTCCTGTGTCTCCATTGCGGGGTCGGAAATGAACTCCAGCAAATTCCCCTCGGGATCGCGACCGTACACGAAGCTGTATTCACCCCTACCCCATCCCGGGAGTTTTGTCGATTTAGGCTCGGAAAAGAACTTGATTGTGTCCTGGCAATCCCCATAGAACTTCCCGACATCGGATACTGCAAGGGTGATCTTGTTGACCCCGATATCGCCGTATCTTTTTATTTTCCTGATTGGCCGCGGGTGGGGAAGGCTCATCTCGATCAATTCCACCACAATACCGCCTGCCGGGGGATAAAGCATGGTACCCGCGAATTTATGCAATGAGGTTCGGAATACGTCGACCATCGGGTTCCAGACCTCGGGGAATTCCAGATATGTTTCCGTCATTCCAAGAGTTGTCCCGAAAAACTGTTTCATTGCGGGCAAGTTTTTTACCCCCATTCCGATATGATTGACCCCTTTCATTCCTTTCAGCATGGCATCCTCCTGGATTTCATGGTGGGCTTGCCCCCGGCAGCGCGAGGGAAATATCCTTCTTCACTACTATTACTCTAAGTTTCCAGTGCAACTGTCATAAGGTCAATAGCGGAAACCCGTCATATTTGAGTCATGGCAAGGTCCGGAACGATGTCACCGCAGGAAAAAGCTGTCCCGCTCCCGCTTCGCTGGAGTTCGCAGATGGCACGGGGAAAGGCAAATCCTGTCGCGTTGCTCCTTTGTCATAGCCGAAGGGAGGGCTGCCGGAACGGGTCAGTCTTTAGGAAACCACGGCGGGAAGGGGATTGGTGATTCGATTCCCTAAATGCCCCAGTGCGGCAGCAATCTGTCGAAGATCCAAAAGGCGATAACGAGGATGAGAATAAACATATAGCAATAAGGAAGGAGTCTGGCGAGCCTAGCGGGTACCTGTTTCTGTAAGCGCGCCGGTGCAATGCTGGCTATGACCATGAAAAGGAGGAAGAAGCAAAAAGGGTTGTATAAGGCGGCGTCTCCGAAGTTGCCGGCGATAAGGCTGAGGATGGCGCGGGTCATGCCGCAGCCGGGGCAGGGAATGCCAGTCAATGCCTCGAAGGGACAGAAGACGGGGATGGCGCCGACTATCCCGTCGGCGGAGACGATCCCCGTCATGTTCACGAACACAAGTGCCAGGAGAAGTCCCGCAAAGCCAAGGGCCGGTTTCCTGGGAATGAGATAATGCTCCATTCTATTTTCCGAAGAACTTGTTTATCTCGTTCTGCTGGATCGCGTCGGTTACGATATTGAGGCCGATTATCGTCAGAACGAGACTCAGCACGGGAAGGTCCTTCGATCTGGGCCTGCCGTGATTGTCCTGGGCCTCGACGATACCCTGGGCCATATAGTATTCATAATAGATATTATACAGGCCGCATGTCACGATCGTCAGCAGGAACCACATCCAGAAATTGTATCTTTGCTGTCCCAGAAGGTAATTGATCGCCCGCATCTGCCTCGCCTGCCAGAACCACCAGTATATCCCGCAGGTAATGACGGAAAGGACAATATCGAGGGCAATGCTGGACGTAAAGGATCCCGGGTCGGCCTCGACAGGCGGCGGCTCGATTGTCCTGGCCTGGCCTATCTCCCCGTAAGGGGCACCGATCGATTTGCCGCATGAGGCGCAAAACAGCGCTCCGGGTGCAACCTCAGCACCACAATGGGGACAGGTCGCAACCCGGGGGCCGGACCCTCCCAGCGCTTTTCCGCATTTCATACAGAATTTTGATCCCTCCGGATTCTCGTGACCACAGTTCTCGCAGCGCATGACGTACCTCCACGGAATTTTTCCGAGCGTATGACCTGCCTCCCTCGGAATTTTTCCGATTGTACCAGCGGTTCCCTGAATTGTAAAGCAAAAGTAACGGAGTAGTCATAGGATGTTTAAAGACCGCCGACAAGGTTTCGGCACCTGGCTGTTGTAGTGAGCGCTATTTAAGTTTCAGGTCGGGTTTTCGATAATCATGAAAGATACGCACCATGCCAGAGCCGATCGTTTGCATCGTATCGCCATATTCAGGAAAAGGATGGTTCCATGGGAAAAAATATGAAAATCGGCACTAAGTTTATGATCTTTATTTCCTGCGTCATCGCCGTGTCCGTAGCCATAACGGCAACGGCATGTTTGTGGGAGATCAGGAAAGATCTCATCAGACAGGCGAATATGACGCTCGACTCACGGCTGAACGTCTTCTGGGAACTGCTCAATGCGAAATCATCGGCCTCCACGGAGAGCGTAGGTGGCGGCACCAGGCAAAAGGCAATTTTCGCTGTTCAGGATGACAAGCTCGTGGTCGGCGCCTATGCGTTGAACAACGACACGATTCTCGTCGACAAGATCAAGGAGGTTTTTGGCGGCACGGCTACCATTTTTATGAGGGATACCCGTATCTCCACAAACGTCCTCAATCCCGACGGTACCCGCGCCGTGGGCACGAAGCTGAAGGGCCCCGTCCACGATTTCATCTTTCAGAAGAAAACATCCTATCGCGGCAGCGCCGATATACTCGGCAAATCCTATTTCGTTGCCTACGATCCCATCAAGGACCAGCAGGGCGAGGTAATCGGCGTTCTTTATGTCGGAATACCGAAAGGCGATTATTTCGCCGCCTTTAATCGCGTCGTACTATTCGTGATCGCCATTGCCGTTGTACTCATCGCTGGCGTGAGCATCATGTCTTATTTTTACATGCGAAAACTGACCCTGCCACTCAACGAGTGCGTCAATGCCGCACGGCGGCTGGCGGAAGGCGACCTGACCGTCGATATAGCCTCGCGAGGCGACAACGAAACAGGTCAGTTGCTGGCAGGGATGCAGGACATGGTCCTGCACTGGCGGTCAATCGTCGATGAAGTGAAACAGGCCGCCGATCGCATTACCGGTGAAAGTGAGCAGCTCAGCACCCACGCCGATCAGATGCGAAGCGGTTCGTCGCAGCAGGCGGCAAAATCCTCCCAGGTCGCCTCCTCCGCGGAGGAAATGGCACAGACCATAGTCGACATAGCACGCAACACCAATGAAATAGCATCGTCGGCAAATATCGCTGTGACAACTGCGAAAAACGGTGCCGATATTGTCAATCAGTCGATCAACGAAGTAAAGAGCATCGCCGAAGTCGTAAGGCAATCGGCCGGCTTTGTCCAGTCGCTAGGGAAAAGATCCGATCAGATCGGAGAAATCATAAGTCTCATCAACGAAATTGCCGATCAGACCAACCTTCTCGCGCTCAACGCGGCAATAGAAGCCGCCCGGGCCGGAGAGGTGGGCAGGGGTTTCGCAGTCGTGGCCGAAGAGGTCAAAAAACTTGCCGAGAAGACCGCCGACGCAACCCTCGAAATCAGCAAGACCATCCAGGGCATGCGTGAAGAGGTACTCGATGCCACGAAGGCCATGGCCGAAGCAACCGATAAGGTCATCGCGGGAGTGGAGCTCGTGTCGCAGACCGGCGGATCCCTCGGTGAGATCGTGAACAGCGCGGAGGGACTGCAAACCATGGTAACCCAGATAGCCTCGGCAACAGAGGAAATGTCGGCCACTTCCGAGGAGATCAATCGCGAAATAGTCAACATAGCGGAGGTAGCAGACGAAACGTCCACAAGCTCGGAGATGACCGCAGCGTCAGCCTCGACGCTGCTCGATCTGTCCGGCAAACTGCAGACGCTGATGGGCAGCTTCAGGGTCAATTAAGGGAAACGACAAAAGAATATCCGACGCTCTCCCGCCATGGCGGGAGAGCACGAGTCTTTAGGTTATTTTACGTAAAAAGATGCCCGATCATTCTGTTCAACATCGGTCCGCCCTTCACCTCCGTTTCCAGGAGCGGAATCGTCGCCCTCACCCCGTCGCCGAAGATGGTCCATATCTCTTCCATGTGCTCGTCCTGCATCTTGACCCGATGATGAACGAATTCGGCCGCATCAGCCCCTACCTGCTCCTTCTGGATGATGCCGTTGACGACGACCCCGCCGACGGGGATTCCGAACTCCACGAACCAGTTTATGAATCGCGTGATGACGGCTATGGGAAGGCTCTCGGGCAAGGTTACGAAGAAGAAAGCCGTCAGGGTATTATCCGTGAGGAGCGATTGAGCCCGTGCCATCCTGTCTTTGAAGCCGAGCAGGTAATCCATAAGAGGGTCCTGCTGCTCTTTCTTGGAGAAGGAAAGCATCTCACGCAGTGATTTGGCCTCTTCCCGGCTCTTGAGCATCTTGTCAACCCAGAGGGAGTATACCTTCGACATACCCAGCAGCCTGCGGGCATTTGCCGTCGGGGCGGTGTCGAAAACGTAGAAGTCGTATTCGTCCTTGAACATGATGTCCGTCATGTTCTCGAACATGGCCGATTCCTCAAATGCCGGATTCATTGTTGCCGATTCGACAAATTCATCGGCCTTGGTCGTAATATCGGCGAATTTGAGAAACCAGTTTATCTTTTCCCGGATCTCCTGTTTGGAGCGCTCGATGGTATCCTTCGTATCGATCTCAAAGGCGTGACAGAGGGCCTCATCGCAGACGACGGCCACCTTGCCGAAGACATCCTCTCCCAGGAGATTGGAAAGGCTGTGGACGGGGTTCGTGGACGCAAGCAGGGTTTTTCTTCCCTGTTTTGCCGCCCAGAGCGCGGCCGTACCCGCCATGACCGTCTTGCCGACGCCGCCTTTGCCTCCGAAGAATATGTATTTCAGATCGGGATGGTCCTGCATGAACGTGGTCATACTGTTCGTTATCTGGCCCATTAAAGACTCCCTCCCTTAACCAAACATGGTCTTTGACAGCTTTTCAATCATCTCGAGTCCCGTCACATCCCGCTCCATTTCAGGGACCCAGGCATGTATCTGGCCCTTGAAGACCTCGTCGATGACCTTCAGATAGTGGTCCTGCATGTCGAGGCGGTGCTTCAGATACTCGGGGATGTTCTGTTCTTTCAGTTCGGCGGGCAGCACCCTGTTGACGATGTAGCCGCTCAATGGCACGTCGAACTTCGCGAAGAGGTCGGCGGCCTTCAGGGTGTCGTTGATGATCATCTCCTCGGGGGTCAGGACAAAGAAAAAGGCCGTCTTCTCCTTGTCGGTGAGGATGCTCGATGATTTGTTGATGCGGTCCTTGATGTAGAGGAGTTCGTTGAGGATCGCGTCCTCGTCGAGGTCCTTGTCCCTGCGTATCGTCGCCGCCACCTGGTCATATTCGCGCATCTGCTGGCGCAACCCGGTAATCTTGCCTATCCATGCGTCATAGACGGAGGCCATGCTGAGGTAATAGAGGGCGTGGCCGAGGGGAACAAGGTCGTAGATGTAATAATCGTAGCCCCCCTTCACGACGATATCGACCACCTCGTCGAAGATGGCGCTCTCCTCCATGGCAGGCTCCGCGGCGGCGGCCTGGATATAGCTCTCGATCTCCTCCGGTATCTTGTCCATGCCGTACATGTCGAGGATCTTCTGGCGGATCTCCTGCTGGTATTCCCTTACCCGGTGGTCGGCGTCGATCTCCTGCGCGTAGAGGTTGGGCATGATCTCCGTGGGCCCTTTTCCGAAGATATCTTTCTTGAAGATATCGCTTAAGGAAGCCTGGGGATCGACGGAAAAGACGAGCACCTTCTTTCCCTGTTTTGCGAGGTAATAGGCCGCGGCGGCCGAGAACGTGGTTTTGCCGAGACCTCCCTTGCCGCCGAACATGATGTAATGCCGATCGGGATACTGTTCGAATATCTTTGCAAGCGAAATGGGAACCACCCCCTTGTTTGAATTATGCCGGATCCTTCAATTCTTTTGTCCCGAAGAAGCGCGTCGCCATGCCGGCACGATCCTTATGCAAGCGCGTCCGTCAGGTCTTTTTCCCGAAGCATCCTGCGCTTCCACGTGGATATCTGGGGAACCACGTAGGGCAGGAGCCTCAGCGAATAGTACGGCGGCAATATGGGCACCCCGAGCATATCACCCATTGTGATAAGTATGAACAGATGCTCCATGCTCGCCCGGGACTTCAGGGCGAAGCGGGCCGAATCGTGAGCGGCGACACCGTAAACGAACTCCTTTACCGCTCCTAAAAAACCACCCTTCTTTTTCTCTTTTCCTTCTTTCTCACCCATGTTTCGCTTCTCCTTGCCTGTGATGGATCGGTTGTACTTATTCTCTATATCTCTCTCATGCATGAGCTGACTCGGGCAGTTTTCCGTTCTTCAGGCCTTTGTACCGGTTGAAGGCCTTCACTCCCTCAACGCCAAGAACGATCGCCGCGACGACAAGGAATATCCCCACGAGACCCATGAGGGTATTGCCGATGATCGCCTGACCTTTGACTGCGCCCACGAGGACCTTGTTGAGAAGACTGTAGGACGTGTAAAGCAATGCGGCGATTGTCGTGATAAACATGAATATCATCGGCCAGAATGCCCAGGCATAGGATTTTCCCTCGGACATGAGCCACGCCGTGATCAACATGAGCGCAAGCGATGCCATCAGCTGGTTCGCCCCTCCGAAGAGAACCCAGAGGTATTGCCACCACCCGGTAAGGACAAGGAGGATGCCGAGGACGCTTGCGATAAATGTGCCGACATGGGCATTTCTGAAAACGGGGTGAACATCGCTGAGAAGCTCCGATGTCGCGACGCGCATGAAACGCACCACAAGCTGCATGATGGTGATCGCCAGCACCACCATCATAACGCTTCCATATGACCTTCCGATATCGACGGGAAGGCCGACGGCATTGAGGAATTTAGCCACGCCCGATGCAAAGACACCGCCCGGACCCATCTTGATGGCTGCCCCGTATTCCGCCGGAGACGCGTATATCGTGCCCGCGATGATGAGGGCAAAGGCGGCCAGCATCATCTCCACGAACATGACGCCCGCACCGACAGGGCGCGCATCAAGTTCGCTTTCAAGCTGTCTTGCCGTACCCGAACTCGATACGATGCTGTGCCAGCCCGAAATAGCCCCGCAGGCGATCGTGACAAACATGATGGGCCATACGGGTCCAATGGGAATGGAGAAGCTCGTGATCGCAGGAAGGGTGAATTTGGGATGAATGATCAGAATCCCGATGAGGCCGACAAAGAGGCCCAGGAATACGATGTACGCAGCCACGTAGTTGATGGGAAGCGCGAACTTCCAGATGGGCAGAACGGCCGCAAAATAACAGAAGACAAAGGCGGCTACGGCCCACAGAAGTCTGCTGTTCGAAAGCGTATCGCCGATTATGGCATTCGAGGGTGCTATTGTGCCAACCCAGATGCCTGCCAGTGCTATAATGACGGTCACGATTGTCGTCAGAATGATATCTTTTTTCCACCGATAGATCATCTGTCCCGCGATGATACCGGCAACCGTCAGAAAGAGCCACGCCATGGGCGCCGGTTTCAGCCGCACAGCCGTGTCGACGACGACGTTTCCAAACGCGCCAGCAATGAGAAGCAGATAGAAATAGACAAAGGACAGAAGGATTGTCCTGGCGCGCGGCGAAATGAGCTTATGGCTGAGGCCCCCAAAGGAGGCGCCTTCATTGCGCATGGCCATCACCGCGCTCCCGTAATCATGCACCCACCCGATGAAGAAGGTGCCCAGCAGTATCCAGACCAGTGCCGGGAGCCACCCCCACTGAATAGCGATGATGGGGCCGATGATCGGCCCGGCCCCGGCTATGGATTTGAACTGATAGCCGAAAAGGACGTTTTTGCTCGTGGGCATGAATTCCACGCCGTCCATGTACATCTTTGCGGGTGTCGCTTTTTTGGGATCTACCTTGATGACTTTCCTGTCGATATACCCGGCATAAACGCGGTAACCGACAAAGAACACGACCAGACTGATTATTAAGACAATCACCGAATTCATAAATTCACCTCCGTCTTGCGTTGGGATGGTGTTATGCTTTCACATGCTGTCTTTAAGAATCATTTTTATGATGTTTTTTTATTGTCCGTCTATTTAAATCATTTTGCAAGGAAGAATTTACGATTAGGGCCGCGGTAGGGATAAAAAGATGAAATTTGTCGACATGCCTGTTATTATGGTGGAATTGGAGCAAGGTTGAGAAGACTGCGATGCGAAGAAAGGAGTGACAGATGAATGTCTGTTTTTTCGGAGTCGGAGGAGTAGGCGGCTATTACGGAACGCTGCTGACCAGATATTTTAAGCAAACCGGCATAGGAAAGACATATTTCATAGCCAGGGGTCGCCACAAAGACGCCATTCTTCAGAAAGGTCTGCTCCTCAAAAAAGATGGCGGGAAGGAAGAGATCCTGGTCAAACCCGATTTTTGTTCCGATACCGTTGATGACGTGCCTCTTTGCAGCGTAGTCGTCGTATCCGTCAAGAGCTACGACCTGGAGGCCGTCAGCAAGGAGGTCGTCAAGATTACAGACAACAATTCCATAATCCTGCCGCTTCTCAACGGCGCCGATATTTACGAGCGTATGCGGCGGCATGTAAGTAAAGGATATCTCATATCCTCCTGCCTGTACCTGGGCACCCACATAGAATCCCCCGGCGTCATTTTTCAAAATGGCGGCAGCGGCCAGATAGCAATCGGAAAAGACCCCCTCTATCCCGATTTCCGCCCACAAAGCCTGATCGACCTATTCAGGAATGCCGGCATCCTCATCGAATTCTTCGAAGACGTGAATGTCGAGATATGGAAGAAATATATATTTATAGCACCTTTTGCACTGGTGACGGCGGCCTATGGCAGGACAATCGGCGAGGCGGCACAGGACCAACACCTGGGCAGCCTCGTCAGGAGTATCATGCAGGAGATCAAGGCGATCGCGGACACGCTCGCAATAAACCTTCCGCCCGACATCGTGGAGACATCCGTCTTGAAAGCCAGCCAGTTCCCTTTCGAAACCAAAACATCCTTTCAACGGGACGTCGAGACAAAGGGCAGGCAAAGCGAATGGGACCTCTTCGGAGGGACGGTCATACGCTATGCCGAAAAACTGGGGCTCCCTGCCGACAACACACGAGCGACTCTCGACCGGCTATTGAAGATGATCTAAACGAGTTGATTCAGGTGCGGCAGAGGGGACTCTAACCTCTGGGACGTCTTACTGTTTAGTTTTGGAAATTAAATACGCGGTGAAATCTTCTTCGCTTTTCCACGCATCCGATACATTTTTGGGCATTTTCCCATTATAGTGTTTGAGTACGTCCTGTTTCAGGTTCTCAACATCCTTCTGAAGATTTTTTATTTTATCCTCTGTTCTGGCTATATTGCTCTGCAGCGTTTGTTTCTCCGCAAACTTTTCACGGGCCCCGCCATCGCTTGTCAGAATCTCATCCATGGGAAGGCCCAGGTTCTGCTTTCTTTGAGGGTTGTTGTAATTGGCAAGCGCACGGTGAGCTTCCACAAGTTCCCTGTCGATACCCCTGAGCTTTGCAAGGTACTGCTTTGCTGTTTCATCAAAGGCGCCGCTTGCCGCCGACGCGTTATTCTCTTTGACCGGGTTCGATTTCGTTTCCCCCGGTTTCTTGTCCGTGGCGTCCTGCGCAAAAATACCGGCTTCAAACCCGATCAACAAACCAAAGACAACCACCATCCATAAGGCTTTCTTCATGGTTTTCTCCTCAACCATAACACAGCGATATTTGGTTCTGCTGCTATTACTGTCGCAGATATTATTAACTCAACGATGAGTAAATTCAAGCAGTATTTCAGGCGAGGCGGCACGGGATTATCTGTGCAGGAGGCCCGTTTGCTCCATGTTGTTATCTTCCCGGCATCACTGCTCCCCGGAGGTCTCCAACTGCATATCGATTATATAGTGGTGTCCCATTACGGAAACAGAGGCTGCACGCCGGCCCCGGCCTCGAAGCCACGCTTTGTCGAATAAACCGGGCACGGAAGCAGCAAGCATATTCAGGTCTACCATGACGTTTCCGCAGGATAGATCCTCTATCCATGGCATCTTTTCAAGATCACCTTCAAACTCGATGATCAATCTGCCGTCGTCAGGCCCGGCGTCGGAGACGCTTTCATTGGTTTTGGCGCGCCACTTAACATCTTCTGATTCCATCATTATTGCCGTATACGATGCGGGCATTTATGGCCTCCTTATGTTCCTTTATTTGCTGTGCATGCCGTGCCGTTTCATCTTTCTGAGACCTGTTCATTTCTTTCCTTATCCATAATGTTCATTTTATGCACTTTAGCCTGAATTGCAACGGGGCATAATGGACAAGAGCGCGGAACTGTTTATATTGAATCTATAGTATCTGGGATGTTTTGCTTCATCATCTCCCCCGGAGGTAACGAAATGAGAAAGACAGTCTCTGCATTCATTGCGGTATGTGTTCTTCTAATGCTGGCGTCGGGTGTTTCCCTGGCCGATTGCGACAGTGATTGCGACAATCCTTTTCTGGAATGTGTGAAGATGTGCAATCAAACCATCAAAGAAGACAGTAAAGAGTCGGCAGCCTGTATGGACAAATGTTACCGTCAGGTCACGGATTGTCTGGAAAAATGCAGGGTCAAAAAGGGCGATACCAGGTAAAACAATTCGGCGCAACAGAAGAGAGATCGCCTGTGACCTGCGCATGAAAGCTCATGGATTTTACAGGGAATGGTCCGTCGGCCCTTCCGGTCTCTCTGTCTTTGCTATGGGCAAGTATACATGGAAGGTCGTTCCCTTCCCTGGTCTGCTGGAGACGTTGATGTACCCGTTGTGCTGTTTCACGATGCCATAGACGATGGCAAGGCCAAGCCCCGTTCCCTTTCCCGGCTTTTTCGTGGTGTAGAAGGGCTCGAATATTTTGTCCCGTGCATCCTTCTCTATGCCGGTGCCGGTGTCGGCCACGTTGATCAGGACATACTCGGCGGGGACACCGTATCCATGTTCCTGGCGGAACTTCTCGTCGAGTGTGACCCTTTTCGATTGGATGGTGATCTTCCCGCCGTGCGGCATGGCGTCGCGGGCATTTGCGATCAGGTTCAACATGACCTGATCGATCTTTGACATATCCGCCAGGATCGTCACGTTCTCATCATCAAGGGCTATTTCGAGGTCGATATTTTTCGGCAGCAACCCTTCGAGGATGCACGTGCTCTTCGTGAATATCGTATTGATCCGGACGGGTTGAAGGATAACGTCCTGTTTCTTGCTGAACGCAAGGAGACTTTTTGTAAAGCTCGCCGCCTTTTCGATCGTGTCAATGACCTGCCTTACGCGTGTCTGCAGCGGATCGTCTTTGGGGATCTTGACCTTCAGAATACTGCAATGTCCGAGCAGCACGCCAAGGATGTTATTGAAGTCATGGGCGATACCGCCCGCCAGCTTTCCGATGGCTTCCATCTTTTCCGATTGGCGCAGCCGCGCCTCAAGCTCCCTCTTCTCCTCTTCCATCAACCTCCGGTCCGTGAAATCTTCGTTCCGGGCTGCCCGGGCGTTGAAGGAAGCCCCCTGTCCTATCTGTTTGCCTGCCGTCGTGTCGCTCACCGCTATAACGGTGAGGGCCTTAAGACAGGTCGCCTGGAACGATATGACCTTCTTCTGCCCGTCCTTACACGCGATCCGGCTCTCCACCGCCTCATACGTGCCTCCCGGTGAACAATCTCTCTTCCAGGCGGCCACTATCTTCTTCCTCTGTTCCGGGTCGGGGTATGCCTGTACCAGCCAAGCTCTGCCGGTGGGCACATCGGTGATGGTGTAGCCGGTAATACGTGTAAATTTCGAATTCACATACATGCAGACTCTTGAATGATCGACAAGAACGATGCCAAGCGGGAGATTCTCGAGGATGGCAAGAAATGGCGCGGACTCCTCCAAAGTGAAACGCGATGGATCGTCGGACTGTTTCATTTAAAATAGTTTGGGTATGTCTTTTTTGCACACTGCGGACAGATGGTGTGGCTGAATTCCGCTTCTGAATGTTTTCTTATATAGTCCTCCAGTGGTTCCCACTGACCCTCCTCATTGCGTATTCTCTTGCAGGAACTGCATATGGGAAGCAATCCACTCAATGTTTTGATCTTGAACAAGGCTTCTTTGAGTTCGACAATGAGCTTCTCCCGTTCTTCGTCCATGCGCTTGCGTTCCGTAATGTCCCGGGCGACACCCTGTGAGTACAGAAAACGTTTTTGTGGATTCGCAATGTCGGCGTCGGAAACATCCCATTTCCCCCTGGACGTCAGTTCGACGGTAACCTGGGCAAGGGAATAGTTCTGAATCGTCCTGTTCTTTTTGATAAAGCGGACTTCCATTCTTCGCGTGGATCTGCCGCCGACGCGTCTTTCCACAAAATGAGCGGGCATCTTCCCGTGATCGTCGGGATGAACTATGTCCTCAAAGAGTCTTCCCGTAAGCTCTTCCGGGTCGTAGCCGAGTTGTCCGACGGCGTTGGAAATAAACAGTATCCGCCCTTCCTTATCCAGGCGATAAATGATGTCGGGACTCAGGTCTACAAGGGAACGATAGTGGTCTTCACTCACGAGATACGTCCTCCCGAACACGCGTGATCTTCCAGTTTCCTTTTGGCAGTCTTCATCTGTTCTGTCTGCGGGCGGACCTGATATGCCAGGATCTTTTTACGAAATGTCTGAATAGCCTTCTTGGCCGTACGGGCTGGAGGGGTATGACAAAGCTGTTCTTGTGGCCGATGATGGAAGATTACCCGTCTTCATAATGCCCTGATCGAAGGAAGCCCTTATCTCTCAAACACCCCGAGCTTTCCGGACGCCCCTGGTTTCCTGCAATTGCGATCTGTAATTGTATGCAAAAAGTCAGAACATTACTATAGCAAATAACTTACTATGGAATACGTAGAAATTATTAGTATTGTTTCGTCGGGAAAGAGAGGCCGAAAACCGTTCACGCAGTTGTGGAGCGCGCCTTTTATTAAGTAAAACATGATATTGTTCGACTATTACTCTACAGGACTAAAAGCGGCTCATAATTACGTACGAAAATGGAGGACGTACCCGGATTATGCCTGATATCACTGAAAACAACAGGTCGCAGGAAGCCCTTCTTCTAAGGGAACGAAGATTTCGCGCGATATTCGATCATACGTTTCAGTTCATGGCCCTGTTGACGCCTGGCGGCGACGTGCTGCAGACAAACAAGGCCGCGCTGCTCTTTGTCGGTACCCGGGAAGAGGATGTCATCGGGAGCAAGTTCTGGGTGACGCCATGGTGGTCTCATTCCAGGAAACTGATGAATACTCTCCGGAATGCGGTGAGCGAAGCCGCACGGGGAAAGCTCATGCGTTTTGAGGCAACCCACCTTTCTTCTCAGGGCCGCCTTCATTACTTTGATTTCTCCTTGAAACCGGTATTGAACGAAGAAGACAAAGTCATCTTCCTGATCGCCGAAGGTCGCGATATAACAGAACGCAGGGAAATGGAAACGTTGTTAAGGGAATCGGAAGAACGCTACCGGGTCGCCATCGAAAAATCAAATGATGGCGTGGCGGTGATCAAAGATGGTCTTCATTTCTATGTAAACGAAAAATTCCTGGAAATGTTCGGATATGAGAATATCGGGCAGATCGCAGGACAGCCGGTAACTGTCATAGTGCACCCCGATGACCGGAAAATTGTCGCCGGCTACAACAAAGGGCGGCGCAAAGGATCGGTGAGCCCATCGCGATACGAATTCAAGGGTATCCGGAAAGACGGGACCGCAATACATATCGACGTGTCCGTTTCCGCCATAACATACTTCGGCGATTTCGCGCTTCTCTCTTACCTCAGGGATATAACGGACCGCAAGCTGGCGGAAGAGGCACTGAAAACACGAGAAGAGGAGCTGCAGTCCAAATCCCGAAATCTTGAGGAAGCAAACATAGCCCTGAAGGCGCTCGCGAGGCATATTGAAGAGAACAAGCAGGAGCTTGAGAAGAATATCGTCCTCAACCTGAGAACGCTTGTCTTTCCGTACATCGAGAAAATGCAGAAATCGAGCCTCAATATCAGGCAAAAAATGTTCATGGAGGTCATTGAAAAAAACCTGAACGATATCATCTCACCCTTTTTGAGGAACATCAGCCACTTTGGTCTTACACCCACTGAAATGCACATTGCGGGTTTGATCAAAGATGGAAGGAAGACAAAAGAGATCGCCGAATCCCTACACATATCCCGTCGGGCCGTTGAGGTTCACCGATACAATATCAGAAAAAAATTGAAGATAAACAGGAACAGTCACAACCTCTGTGCTTTTCTCCTATCCATGAACACGTGATCCTGACCCGGACATCTCCCGTTCCTGCACCCAAATTCCTTTTGGCTCAAACGCCCGCCGCATACCTTACTGCAATCACCAATTTTGGTGTGAATTATTTGTCAAGATATTACCCCACTTTCATAATATCGACAATGTAGGACGCGCCGCGCCCGTGAATTCCCGATGTTTGGATTATGTTTGATTCTGAGAGGTATTTGAGGGATCATTGGTTACAAAATAGCTACATCGGTCTGTCACGGTTGCGAGAATATAGCAGCGTCTTAGTGCTTCTTGCCGTTCCCTGGGTGATTTGACGCCCGATGAATTTGCTTAAAAAGAGCCGCCGGAGGGTGGCTTGAAAGCCCGGAAGACTAACGCGGTGGCTGGTACGGTTTTTTGGGAGCAGGTAGTTTTGACATTGTATCTGATCACAGATACAATGTTTATATTATGGTTATCGTTATATAACGATTAGAAAAAGCAGAGATGATACCGCAATGGTTTGATTGCTGTCCTGATCCGCCTGGTTTGGTCGATTCAATCAAAGGGTTGTTGGTATGCTTGAAGCAGCGCTTTTAAACAGGTAAACTTTTGTGACGAAGAAAAAGCACGCTTATCCTGCTGAGCAGGCTTCATCCAAAGAGCGCCTGGAGTTTGAAAAATTCCTGGCTGATCTCTCTGCGAGATTCGTTTCCCTTGACCCCGAACAAGTCGACACGGAAATAAACAACGCATTGAAGGGGATATTGGGGTTCTTCAGGATCGACCGGTGTTCCTTACTGCAGCGCCTGCCCGTCAAAACATTATGCATGATCACTCATAATGCCGATGTCTCGGGCGATTCACCGTATCCCGTGGCAACCCCGCTGCCTACTTCGCTTTTTCCCTACTTCGACCACAAGCTGGCAGTGGAACGGACAATAATTGCTTTTTCGTGTCTGGAAGACCTTCCGGAAGAAGCCGCCCTTGACAAACGGTGGCTTGAGGAGTGGAATGTCCGCTCCGGTCTTTATATACCCATAGCCATCATGAAATCATCCGCGGAGTACACGCTCGGTATAAGTTCGGATGAGAATGGCCGGGTCTGCCCGGAGGAATACGTCCCGCGGCTGCGTATGCTGGGGGAACTGCTTGTCAACGCCCTTCAGCGGAGCATGACGGAGCAGGCCCTGCGTGAAAGCGAGGAACGCTTGAGCCTGGCGGCATCCGCCGCGGAAGCGGGGCTCTGGATCCTTGACAGGGACAAAGGAATGGTCTGGGCAACCCGAAAGCTCTGGGAATTATTCCACCTTGATCCCGATGAAAACATGCGGTTTGAGAGACTTCTGGATGCGGTACACCCCGATGACCGCGTCGGTGTCAGAGAACGTATCCGACAAAGCTTCAAGAAGAATGAGGCCTTTGTGATGGACTTTCGGGTGGTTGATCCCGGCGGGGGCCTTTCCTGGATATCATCTCGGGGCAGTCTGTCATCCGACAGGTCAGGGCTTCCGCGACTCTTGATGGGTGCGTCGGTTGACGTGACCGAACACAAGCAGATGGAGGTCGAGCTCCGGGAAAAGCTGGAAGAGATCGAGCGCCTGAAGCTCCAGCTGGAGAAGGAAAATCTCTATCTCCGGGAAGAGATAAAGGCGAATTTCGGTTTCGAGAAGATCGTCGGAAAGAGCGATGCACTCAATTATGTTTTTTTCAAGGTCAAACAGGTCGCCCCGACGGATGCCACGGTGCTCATTCTTGGCGAGACGGGCACCGGGAAGGGGATGGTAGCCCATGCCATCCACGAAATCAGCACCCGCAGAGACCGCCCGATGATCACGGTAAACTGCGCCGCCCTTCCGGCGAACCTCATCGAAAGCGAACTGTTCGGCCGTGAAAAAGGGGCCTTTACGGGAGCCCATGCGAAACAGGTCGGCCGTTTCGAACTCGCGAACGGCGGGACGCTCTTTCTGGACGAGATCGGCGAGATGCCCCTGGAGTTGCAGACCAAGCTCTTAAGGGTCCTGCAGGATGGGAAGTTCGAGAGGCTGGGCAGCCCGCAAACCATAGAGGTGGACGTCAGGGTGATCGCCGCAACGAGCCGCGACCTCAAGGAAGAGGTCAGGAACAGGCGATTCCGGGAGGACCTTTTCTACCGGCTCAATGTCTTCCCTATCTCCATCCCGCCCTTGAGAATGCGGCGAGATGACATTCCCCTGCTTGTCCAGCACTTCGTCGATAAACACGCGCGGAAGATAGGCAGAATATTCAAGACGATCCCGAAAAATGCCATGAAGGCCCTGCAGAGCCAGTCCTGGCCAGGGAACGTGAGGGAGTTGGAACACACGATCGAGAGGGCCGTCATCACCAGTCCCGGTCCTGTACTTTTTCTTGCAGATTGGCCTGACACACAGGTTTCCGAAGAGAGGGAAGATCCCGACAAAGGGCTTGAATCGATAGAGCGGCTGCACATCCTCAAGGTCCTCCGGGAGTCCGGCTGGAAGATAAACGGTAGAGACGGCGCCGCTTTCCTTCTCGGGCTTCATCCCAGCACGTTGCGTTTTCGCATGAAAAAATTAGGGATCAGGCGTCCGTAGAAAACAAAACTCCAATAAGCTCTCAACATATTGAGGATTCCTCAATATGTTGAGAGCTTATATTTATCGCCATTTATCGATATTTCAAATACCTACATAAAATCATAATCTTACACATTGCATACATGTCCCGCCTTTCCGGCACGCATATTGAAAAGACGAGTCTTTACAAAATGAAGGCAAAATTTTTAAAGCTTACGATCGAGATGAGGGTCAGTCCGGGCAAGTTCCAGGAATTCTACCAGACCCTCGATGCATTCCTTCCCATGATACGAGGGCAAAACGGGTGTCGTGACTGCCGGATAGCCCGGGACATCGAGGATGGTGACGTCCTCGTTCTTGTGAGCCATTGGGAGTCCCGGGAAGATCTTGAACGATGTATAGGGTCTGAAAGCGGAAGTGCACTTCTCGGGGCGATCGAGCTGCTCAGTCAAGCATCGAAAGTCGGCATAGGCAGGGATCTGTCGTGGGAAGGGATCGACGCCCTGAAAAAAATAAGAAAAAAGATGCAAGAGATCAAACAGTAAAAAACATGATCGATGCATCCGCGCCGAGGGAACTTTTACAAAGCCCCATAGGGGAAACAAGGAGAACAACGCGATGAAGAGAACAGGTATTTTGATAGCAGCCTCCATGATATTTCTTGCACTCACGACCGCTCTGAGCCCTTCGGCTTACGGGCAAGCAACCGTGGCCGGTGCGGGCAAACCCGCTGAAGGCGGCGGTGATGCCAAATGGAACTTCACTATAGCACCCTATATGTGGGCCGTCAGCATGGACGGCAAGGTCACCGTTGGCGATTACAGCGCTTCGTCCTCGATGTCCTTCTCGGACATAATGAAAAACCTTCAGGTCGGCGGATTGATGCATATGGAAGCGCGAAAGGGCGGGCTCGGGTTCTTTGTCGATCCTATATACCTGAAGATGAAACAGGATACGACACTCAGAGCGGTAGCCGCAGGCGGGGCACAGCCTCCCACGAGGGACATCACCGCTACCATCGAAACCTGGCTTGTCGAATTCGGGGCCATTTATCAGGCGGGCAAATGGCGGCTCGGCGATAAGGGCAGCGTCAGGTCGGCCTCTCTTGACATATACGGGGGCGGCCGTTACTGGTACATGCACAACAGCCTCGACACGAGCGGCCCCGCAAGTCCTACCAGTACCGTGGATTTTGTGGACCCGATGATCGGTCTCTCCTTCAATACGGACCTGACCGAAAGGGTGGTCCTGAACCTGAGGGGCGATATAGGGGGTTTCGGTGTCGGCTCCGATTTCAGCTGGAGCGCTGCGGCCCTGTTCGGGTATCGTTTCACCGGGGACATAACCGGCTTCCTGGGCTACAGAACGCTTTACCTCGATTACAAGACCAGTGATTCCCCGAGGTTCAAAATAACAATGCAAGGCCCGATAACAGGGGTTGTGTTCGCCTTCTGACGCCCGACAGGATGGCGAGCGGAGGATTGGCCCGGTCATGCGGACGGGCATAAAATAATCAAAGGAGGAGGATGGAATCATGAAACGGAAAGAGTGTGCACGACAGATGGTAAAAGCGCGGGGCAGCGGCGCCCTTGCTGCAGTCAGTTCGGTGCTGGCGCTGGGAACATTGTTCGGCGGCGTTGCGTCATCGCAGGAAGTGCTGCCCAAACCGCCTCCGCAGTTCAAGGGGCAGATAGGGCTCAGCGCGAAGGATTCGAAGTCCGATTTCCCAAAACCGGTTCAGGCACCAAAAGGGGCGCCCAATATTCTCCTGATCATCCTTGACGATGTGGGCTTCGGGGCATCGAGCACCTTCGGCGGGCCGTGCGATACGCCGACGCTCGAGAAACTGGCCAAAAACGGCCTGCGTTATACACAGTTCCACACGACGGCGCTGTCGTCCCCTACGCGCGCATCGCTGCTCACCGGCCGCAATCATCATTCGGTCCATACCGGGACCATCATGGAAACGGCCACGGGTTTCCCGGGCTACGACAGCCTGATGGGCAGGGACACCGCGACGATCGCCGAGGTCCTCAAGCAAAAAGGCTGGAACACCTCCTGGTTCGGGAAGAACCACAACGTGCCTGACTGGCAGACCAGCCAGGCCGGACCATTTGACGCCTGGCCCACCAGCCTCGGGTTCGAGCATTTTTACGGGTTCGTCGGCGCCGAAACAGATCAGTGGAGACCGGCAGCCTTTGAAGGGACGAGGCCCATCGAGCCGTACCATGGCAACCCGGATTACAACTTTGATTATGACATCGCGGACCAGGCCATAAAGTGGGTACGCAACCAGAAGGCCGTTGCACCGGACAAGCCGTTCTTTCTCTACTATGCCCCCGGGGCCACCCACTCGCCGCATCACCCGAAAAAGGAGTGGATAGCAAAATACAAGGGGAAATTCGATCAGGGTTGGGACAAGGTACGGGAGGAGACCCTTGCACGGCAGAAGAAGCTGGGCATCGTCCCTGCCGACACCCGGCTGACGAAACGCCACGCCGAACTGCCGGCCTGGGATACTCTCAGCGCCGAGCAAAAACAGCTCTTCGCCTACATGATGGAGGTATACGCAGGCTATCTCTCGCAGACGGACTACAATGCCGGCCGTGTCCTCGACGCCATTGAGCAGCTGGGACAGCTGGACAACACGCTGGTCATCTACATTTGCGGCGATAACGGCGCAAGTGTTGAGGGCAATATCGGGGGATCCTTCAACGAGATAGCCTCCCTAAACGGGATTCCGGAAAACCTGAAACAGATGCTGGAACGCAAGGACGACCTGGGCACGTGGAAAACACATAATCACTACCCGGTAGCCTGGGCGCATGCCATGAACGCCCCCTTCCAGTACGCAAAGCAATACGCCTCGCACTACGGGGGCACCGCCAACGGCATGGTCATTTCCTGGCCTGCACGTATTAAGGACAAAGGCGGCGTCAGGTCTCAATGGCACCATGTCATCGACATCGTGCCGACCATACTGGAGGCAACCCGCACCGAACAGCCTTCCATGGTCAATGGGACGGCGCAGAAACCCATCGAGGGCGTGAGCATGCTTTACTCTTTCAACAATGCAAAGGCGCCTTCCACGCGGCAGACCCAGTACTTCGAGATGTTCGGCATGCGCGGCATTTACCACAACGGCTGGGTAGCCTGCACGACCCCGGTAACACCGCTGGGGGTTTCGGCAGACCCAAAGCAGGATGTTATCAACGGCTACAATTGGGAGCTCTACAACGTGGCGAAAGATTTCAGTGAGGCGATCAATGTTGCCGATAAATATCCCGAAAAACTCCACGATCTCCAGTTGCTGTTCTATGCGGAGGCCGCAAGATACAATGTCCTGCCTCTGGACAACAGCAGGCTCCCGCGGATGGACGTGTCCATCCGTCCCAGCCTGACGCGAGGGCGCACGGAGTTCACCTACACGGGAACAATCACGCGCATTCCGGAAGGGGCGGCGCCGGATCTGAAGAACAAGTCATTTCGTATCACCGCTGACGTCGTTCTCCAAAAGGGCAATGAGCAGGGGATCATCGTCACTCATGGCGGCATCAGCGCGGGGTACGCGTTGATGTTCGAGTCCGGAAAACCGGTATTTCACTACAACTTCGCCAACATCGCGCACTACAGCGTCGGCGCCAGGGAAGCCCTGAAGCCGGGTAAACACACCGTTGTCTTCGACTTCCTGCACGACGGCGGCGGCGTCGGCAGGGGCGGCACCGGAACGCTCAGCGTGGACGGCAAGCAGGTCGCCCGGGGGCGGATCGAGAAGACCGTTCCTTTCCGTTTATCCCTGGACGAGACTTTCGACGTGGGCGAAGATACGGGCACGCCTGTCAGTTTGTCATATGACGTGCCGTTCAAGTTCACGGGCACCATTGAGAAGGTGGTCGTGAAACCCGGTGACTCCAGGCTTTCTGCAGCCGACCGGAAGAAACAGGAGGCAACAGAGGCAAAGATAAAAGCTGATTGAGATCCAAAATTTCTCTTCCCGAGGTAATCCCCACCCCCTTCCCTCCGGGGGTGGGGATATGGTATAGAGTACCATGAGCACCAACGCAAAAACTGAAATGCGCGACGACAGCCCTGCGGCGGGTATCCACGTGGTCGCAAAACCCATAGGGCCGCTGTGTAACCTCAACTGCGAGTACTGCTTTTACCTTGAAAAACAGGCGCTGTTCGGGGCAGGAGAAAAATACCGGATGTCTGATGAAGTCCTGTCCCGCTTCATCACGAACTACGTCAGATCGCAGCCCACTCCGGTGGTCGAGTTCGTCTGGCAGGGCGGGGAACCAACGCTCCTGGGAATCGATTTCTTCAAACGTGTCATTGAACTTCAGAGACCTTTTGTTGGGGCAAAAACCATCACCAACTCACTTCAGACCAATGGAACGCTCCTCACCGACAAGTGGTGCTCATTCCTGAAAAAACACAATTTCATGGTTGGCATCAGCCTTGATGGCCCAAAAGAGATCCACGACCGCTATCGTCGTGACCATGATGGAAACAGCACGTTCGACAGGGTAATGCGGGGACTGAGATTGCTGCAAAAGCACGGGGTGGACTACAACATAATGGCCTGCGTTGCCAGGGAAACAGCGAAACTTCCCCTCGATGTTTACCGGTTCTTCAAAGATGAAGGTATCGAGTTCATCCAGTTCACGCCGATTGTCGAGCGCATGCCGGACAAACAAAGCAGTCAGCTTGGCCTTAACCTGGCCGGTCCTGCGTCTCTGGATCAAGAAGAGCGCCAAACAATGGTTACCCCCTGGACAGTTATCCCCGAGGAATACGGCGACTTTCTCATAGCCATTTATGAGGAATGGGTTCGCAATGATGTGGGCAGGGTCTTTGTAATAAACTTCGAGTGGGCGCTGAATGCCTGGATCGGGAACCCTTCACCGGTCTGCGTCCATGCCGACCGATGCGGCCGTTCGCTGGTCGTGGAGCATAATGGCGATGTGTATGCCTGTGATCACTCCGTCTATCCCGAGTACAGGCTCGGGAACATCAAGACCGACATGTTGCCCGAAATGGCCTCGCGATCGCTCCAAGCAGGGTTCGGAATCAGGAAAGAGACCGCACTGCCTCGCTGGTGCAGGGAATGCGAGGTTCTCGCGGCGTGCAGGGGCGGCTGCCCCAAGCATCGGTTCGCGATCACCTGTTACGATGAACCGGGGCTTCACTATCTCTGTGAGGGGTACAGGAAGTTTTTCTTTCATATCAGGAAATATTGCCATGCCATGACGCAACTCCTGGAAAACGGGCTTCCCGCCTCACGCATAATGGACGCCTTCAAGGGACCTCTGGTGATTAAACAACAAGTCATAAAGGATTAGCACCGTCCCGCCTAACCTGTTCCGAAGGATTTCCACGGCGAGAACCTCGAGTGCCTTGCGGGGTTCAGATAATGCGAGAGAGGGGACTTGAACCCCTATGGTTTAACCCGCTGGATCCTAAGTCCAGTGCGTCTGCCAGTTCCGCCACTCTCGCGTGCTTGATATTATTACGATTTCTGTGGGTCTGTCAATCACGCAACTACAAATTGCAGCAAAATTACAGCAATTCCCTCTGGAGGCCCCTTTGGAAGCACCTTTTCTGGAACGACCTTATGGTCTGGATAACGCCATTATACTATGAATTCCTTCCCGCCTTGCAGCGGGTAAGCGGACCGGCGACAGAATCCCGGACTCATTGGTTTTCAGGCGGTGTATATCAGGTAGACACCGCCAAGGATCACCAGGGCACCGCAGATAATCTTCACGACTTTCGGTCCGATGGAGCATTCGTTCCAGTTGAGGTAGTCCTGCACTTTTTCGGTGAAGGTGCCGGCAAGGACAATGATGAAACAGTGGCCAACTGCATATGCCAGGAGGAGCATGATCCCATACCATATTTTCGTGGCGGCAAGCTGGAAAGTAATGCTCAACATGGGTGCCATGTATGCGAAGGTGCACGGACCGAGGGCAATGCCGAACACTGCTCCGAGGATAAAGGCCGCGATCAGGCCTTTTCTCTTCATGCCTATATTGCCCGGGCCCGACCAGGGCACGGGGACTATCCCCACCAGATGCAGCCCTACGACAAAAAAGATAACCGCTACGAAATAGTTGCCGTACCGGCCGACATCGCCCATCATGCGTCCTGCTAATGCCGTGACAAGCCCTATCAATCCGATGCTTATCATGATGCCCGATGAGAACAGCAAGGCTGTATAAAAGGCTCTCTTTGGGGATATTCGTCCCTGCTCATCGATGAAACCCACTATGAGAGGGATGCTTGAAAGATGGCAGGGGCTCAGGACAAGGCTCAAAACACCCCAGAGGAAGGACGCCCCGAGGGCGATGCCGGGCGTTCCTTCAACGGCCCCGGTCAGAGTTATGAATATCTTTTCGATCACCTGACTTTTTTCGCGGGATCCTTCCTCACCAGCTCAATCCCGAGTTTTTTGAATGCTGTGAGTATCCCTTCCTTCGTGATGTAGCCCATATGCCGGTGCCGTTCATTCCCCGACGCGTCGTAGAATATCTGGGTCGGGATACCTCTAACTCCCAGTTTCGTTGCCCTGACAGGATCAACCTGCACGTCGATGAACTCCACGCGGAGAATGCCAGCATATTCAGTTCTCAATTCTTCCAGGACGGGTTCCATCAGCTTGCACGGGATGCATTGCTTTGAACCGACATCAACGAGAGCAGGGATTTTGACTCCCGAGGCCTTGCTGTCCGTTGTGTTTTTCGCTTCGGCGGCATATGACCGGTCGGAAAGAAAGAGAAACGAAATTGCCCCGACAATAATTATTGAGAGGGCGCAGACGAGGATTTTACTATTCATGTTCTTATTTGTCATTGTTGATTACCTGTTGTTTATCCGGGTTTTTTATGCCGCATTTGCAGCCGGCCGAGCATGCGGTGAGCACGACCCAGGCGAAAAACATGATAAGGACCAGACAGAGCATCTTCATCAACGAACTCCTTATAGCAACGCCAATAACTGTTCTTCTCCAGTCGCGTGATATCAGATATCGCGCATCACCTGATCGCAAACCGTTTTTACATCGGCTTCCGGATCGCCCACTGCGTCCTTTTTCTCGATTCCCAGATCGGTCACCACGACATAGCGGAATGGTTCCACCTGGTATTTTTCGAGTACCTTCCTGCCGCACTGCATCGGGCAACCGTCGATCATTATTACCCTGCCCGTTCTGGCACTTTCCACAAAACCCGACAAGCCTGCTCCAACCCCGGAGATGCAAAATGATTTTGCGGCGCCCGCCCTGTCGACCTCCACCATTGCCTGGTTCGCTATCTGCCCCACATTTGAACGACCCGAACAGGCCGCTATCAGTATGGGGGCAGTTCCACTGCACATCCCGCTGCATTTTTCCGTTTCGGCCATAACATCCCCTCCTTCGATCTCGTACCGGCGTTATTTTACCAGCAGCTTTTTTATCTCGTCCGACGGAAGCACCTTGCCCACGCTTTTGACTTCGCCGTCGATAACGAGACCCGGGGTCATCATGACACCGTAGCTGAGGATCCTCTTGAGATCGGTTATTTTTTCGATTTCACAGTCAGGAATGTTTTGTTCCCGTACTGCTTTTTCGACATTCTTCAGCAGCTTTTCACAATTCGAACACCCGGGACCAAGTATTTCAATTTTCATAGGTGATTACCTCCTGTATTGTACCGTTTTTATACCGCGGATTGTTTGGCGCAGCAATTCCTCGCGGCTGGTTGCGCGGTATTTTTGTTCCTGAGAAAGGTCTCGAGCCGTTCCCTGTCTTTTTCCAGCGTATCTTCCGGCATTCCCTGGATGACAGACAGGCTGAGGAGCCTTCTGAAATAGTCGGTGTCATCTATCGCGTAATGCATCCATTTGCCCTCTTTCCTGCTCTTAACCAGGCCTGCATTCTTGAGCACCCCGAGGTGGAAAGAGACTTTCGACTGAGACATGTCAAAGGCCGCCATAATGTCGCATACGCACAGTTCGCCGTGCTCGAGAAGCTTGATGACTTTCAGGCGGGTTTCGTCGGAAAGGGCCTTGAATACGGTCAGCAGGTCAGACATTCAATACCTCACATTATTGCGTTGAATAAGAAACCGACAGCCACGATCGTGATCGCCATGATCCCGACAAAAACAGCTAACAGCTTCGTCTTCAGTACCTGGCGCAGGATGATCATCTCGGGAAGAGAAAGGGCCGTCACAGACATCATAAAAGCCAGCGCGGTGCCAAGCGTTATGCCCTTACTCATGAGAGTATAGATGATCGGAATAACACCGGCCGCATTGGAGTAAAGCGGGACACCGATCAACACGGCCAGCGGCACCGCATACCAATTGCCGGCCCCGGCGTAACGCACGAGAAAGTCCTCCGGGACATAGCCGTGAATGAACGCCCCGACGGCTATGGCACCGATCACCCAGGGCCATATCTTCCCGAGTATATCTTTCGTGGTCATTTTCGCATAGTCCAGCCGTTCTTTAAATGTCTGGGAAAAGACAATATTCGTTTCGCCCATGTGCATCTGATAGACATACTCCTGGACCCATTTCTCAAGCTTCAACCTTCCGATAATAAAGCCCCCGATTATCGCGACGCAAAGCCCGGTTCCAATATATATTGCCGTTATCTTCCAGCCGAAAAGGCCCCAGAGAAGTACAACGGCAACTTCGTTCACCATCGGGGACGAGATCAAAAAAGAGAAGGTAACCCCCAGGGGCACGCCGCCTTCGACAAAACCGATGAACAAGGGCACAGCCGAACAGGAACAAAAAGGGGTCGCAACACCCAGGAGGGCCGCCATTACGTTCCCTGCGAATTCTCCCTTGCGGGCAAGTATTTTTCTTGTTCTTTCCGGCGGAAAGAAACTCCTGATGAAAGAAATGGCAAAAATGATAACCATGAGAAGGATCAGGATCTTTACGGTATCGTAAAGAAAGAAATCAAGAGCGGCGCCCAGTTTGCTGCCCCGGGCCAATCCGAATAGGTTATAGACTACATATTGTGAAAGGTTGTTGAACATGCCGCCTCCTGATACATCAAACAATCTTGATACATTATAGGCCTGTCATGTTTTCATGTCAAGCCTATAGTAACATTTGTTTGGTATCTCAGCGCGCCTGCGACCGAAGGTATCTTCATATTACAACAATCAGCATCGATATGACTTCTACCCGATCAATCTTTGCACGTCACATAGCAGACACCGGTGGGTGTTTCGACGGCATAGGGGAAATACCTCTTCTTGATCCAGAGCGAAAGGTGGACAAGATTGATGAGCACCGGTACCTCCACGAGGGGTCCGATGACGGCGGCAAAGGCCTGTCCGGAGTTGATGCCGAAGACTGCAACGGCCACGGCTATGGCAAGTTCGAAGTTGTTCGATGCGGCGGTGAAGGACAGGGTGGCCGCCTGACCGTAATGCGCCTTTGCCTTGGCGCTCATGTAAAAGGAAACGATGAACATGAAGACAAAATAGATGAGAAGAGGCACGGCGATGCGCACAACGTCCATGGGGATCTTCACGATATATTCGCCCTTCAGGGAAAACATGACAAGAATCGTAAACAACAACGCGATCAGGGTCAGAGGACTGATCTTCGGTATGAACCTCTCGTGGTACCACCTCTTGTCCTTGACGTTGATGAGGACAAAGCGCGTTATCACTCCCGCGATAAACGGTATTCCAAGGTAAATAAAAACACTCCTGGCTATCTGGCCTATGGTGATATCGACGACCACGCCCTTTAAGCCCAGCATGGGGGGCAGGACCGTGATAAAGATGTAGGCGTAAACAGAGAAGAAGAGCACCTGGAAGATCGAGTTAAAAGCAACGAGGCCGGCGCAGTACTCTGTATCCCCCTTGGCCAGATCGTTCCACACGATGACCATGGCGATGCAGCGGGCAAGGCCGATCATGATAAGACCCACCATGTATTCGGGATAACCCCTCAGGAAGATGATCGCCAGGACAAACATCAGGATGGGACCCACCACCCAGTTCTGGACAAGTGATATTACAAGCACCCGGTAGTTCTTGAAAACCTCCCCCAGTTCCTCGTATTTGACCTTTGCGAGGGGCGGGTACATCATGAGGATAAGGCCTATGGCGATGGGAACGTTGGTCGTCCCGCTCTGGAATTGATTCCAGAAATCGACGACACCGGGAAAGACATAGCCCCAGCCGACTCCGACAAACATGGCAAGGAAGATCCACAACGTCAGGAATCTGTCGAGAAATGAAAGACGTTTGGTGAGGTGCTCTGCTGCCATCATTTTCCTCCCCTGTGAGATTTAGTTCTTCCAGTTCCAGCGGTCCCGGCCGCTTCGCAAAGCTTACGGGCCTTTACCTCTTGCATCTTTTGCACATCGTTCCGTACCCATTCGAGACCGGACAGCTCCTTCCTGAGAAACTCGACATGCGCGGCCGCCAGCCCGTCGAGGGGTTCTTTCAGGAAATAATGCATCCATGTCCCCACCCTCTTGCCCTGGATCAACCCGGAGTTCTTCAAATAGGCAACGTGACGGGAAACTTTTGACTGGGGCTCCTCCAGGACCGCCATCAGGTCGCACACGCAAAGTTCCCCCTCTGTGAGAAGCATGAGTATACGCAATCTCATTTGTTCGGAGAGCGCTTTGTATATCTGTGTTATGTCTTCCACGGTTTACCTTCTACCTTGCGAGCTTTATCTGCGTAAACGGATATATGAATATAAGTACAAAAGGAACCATGATGTCAACGTGAAATTTTACAGACAGGACATCATTTCAGCCGCATCCGGCCTGGATGTATCGGCGGTGCCGGCTTTTGATGCCCCGACAATTATGTCGCTTTAAGGAACACGGACGTTATGCTGTGTTTCAAACCGTAATCCGCCTCTTTCCGCAGCGGGTCTGACCCTCTTGTCGGTTTACAGAAATTCGCTTGACCGGGCGCGACCCCAGGTTGTATATTGATAGTCGATATAATGCTAATGAGTATAATAAGGGGGAATATAATGAAACGTATGTGCTGTGAGGGCCTTACCGACCCTGGGTACTGGAAGTCTCTCATCAACACGGGGCTGACAAAGCTTCTTATCCTCAAGGTACTGTCAAAGGGGCCGAATCACGGGTACGGAATACTGAAGGAGTTGGAATCCATTACGAGCGGCTGCTGCGTCCCCACATTCGGGAGCGTGTACCCTATTCTAAAGGAATTGACGCGGAATGGATATGCGGAAGTCAAAGAGGATAGGCAACTCAAGGGGGCGCAGAAGAGGCGCGTCTACACCCTTACGCCATTCGGTTTCGACGCATACGGAACAGCACTCGAGGCCTGGCGATCCACCATCCCTTACATATATAAGGCGATTGAAAACGATGACCTGGTGTTTCTCGAAGACATAAGGATGCGACTTTCGAACACATAGAACTAAACTCCAGGGGCTTTCCGAGGGATCGGCGTTTATCCCTGCGCACAGGAAGTCAGCGAGGAGGCAAGGCATGACGTACTCTGAACCGGGAAGAGCGGACTGAGGAGAAAACACATGAACAATCATGAAAATGAATGCGGGACTGAAACGGTCGCACTTCAGATTGAAGGAATGGAATGCGGATGCGAAGCGACTCTTATCGATCGAAAAATGCGGGCGCTCGCCGGAGTCCAGAGCCATGAGGTAAACCCGATCACCCACCAGCTTCATGTCTCCTACGACCCCGGCTCTACGACTGTCCAGGACATTATCAAGTCCGTCTCGGAGACGGGTATGACGGCATCGCTGCAAAAGGGTCAGCGCACGCGGAGCACCTGGTGGCGCGAGAAGCAGCAACTCGCCCTCTATGGATGCGGTCTTCTCGCCCTCATTGCGTTCGTCTCTTCAAAATTGGGGGCGTTGCCCCTGGTATACAACGGGCTCTACGTGCTGTCTGTCCTCACCGGCGTTTATTATCCTGCGCGGAAAGCCCTCATTGCTCTTATGAATCTGACGCCGACGATCCACCTTCTCATGCTGATAGGTTCCGTTGGGGCCATGATGCTCGGTCTATGGGGTGAATCTGCTGTCCTGATATTCGTCTACTCACTTGGCGACGTTCTGGAGTCCTATGCCGTCGACAAGGCCCGTGGCGCCCTCCGCTCGCTCACGGAATTGATGCCCAAAGAAGCGCTTGTTCGCACAGAAACCGGGGAGTCGGTGCGCCCGATCGAAGAGATTGCCGTCGGTGATATCGTCATGGTCCGGCCGGGGGAGCGAATACCCGTAGACGGGCGGGTCATGAGAGGCTCGTCATACGTGGATCAGGCGGCGGTAACGGGAGAACCGATCCCGGTGCTCCGTCAGACCGGGGGTGAGGTCTTCGCGGGAACCATAAACCAGAACGGGTCGCTTGAAGTAGAGGTGGAAAAGGCAGCTTCCGACTCGATGCTCTCCAGGATAATCTGTTCTGTTGAAGAAGCGCAGGCCAGCAAAGGCAAGCTTCAGAGATTCTCCGACGCCTTCGGCGTATACTACACGCCCGCCATGTTCGTCCTCGGCGTACTGGTGGCTGTCGTACCGCCTGTATTTACGGGAACCGCCTGGCTGCCGTTCATTTATCGTGGACTCGTGGTCTTTGTGGTTTCCTGCTCCTGTGGTCTTGCCCTCTCGGTCCCTGTTGCTATAGTGGCAGCCATGGCCAAGGCGGCACACCACGGAACCGTTTTTAAGGGCGGCTCTTACCTGGAGCTTGTCGACCGCGTAAAGGTCATTGCCTTCGATAAGACAGGCACGCTGACGATCGGTCGTCCCGAGGTCACGGATGTCCTCGCATTCGGCGGGGCAAGCGAGCAGCAGGTGCTTGGCCTTGCGGGCACCATCGAATCGAGATCAGGTCATCCCCTTGCGGCGGCAATCGTCCGGAAGGCCCGGGAGAACGGTGCATTTTTCGGGGAATCGGTGGAGGACTTCAGCGAGAACGCGGGGCGCGGTGTCACCGCGACAGTCCAGGGGCAATCCTGCGTTGTCGGCAGTCCGCGTTGCCATGCAGAACAGGCAGTATCTCTTAAAGAGGCCGAAGAAGCCATTGCCCGCCTGGAGAACGAGGGGAAGACGGTGGTCCTGTTAAGCTCCGATGGGCACCTCGCCGGTCTCCTTGCGATCGCGGACACGCTGCGCCCCGGGGCAGACGAGGCCCTGCAGCGCCTGAAGCGAGCCGGGGTCCGGACGGTGATGCTCACCGGGGACAACGAACGCAGCGCAGCAGCCATAGCCCACCGGGTAGGGATTGACGAGTACGATGCCCAGCTTCTGCCTGTTGACAAGGTCGATGTGATTCGTAAGCTCAGGGAGAAATACGGCATGGTGGCCATGGTCGGCGACGGCATCAACGACGCACCGGCTATGGCGGTTGCCGATGTGGGCATCGCGATGGGAGCTGCGGGGACCGATATCGCCATCGAGGCGGGGGACGTGGTTCTGATGTCCGACGACCTCGGGAAGATAGCCTTCGTGCGCGAACTCTCCAACCGGACGGTTTCGACGATCAGGCAAAACATAGTGGTCTCTCTCCTTAACGTCGCCTTCATGGTGATAATGGCTTTGCTCGGCTATCTCGGGCTGGTTACAGGACTGCTCCTCAACGAGGCAAGCGCACTTTTCGTGATAGTTAACGCCCTGCGGCTCCTGAAATGGGGGAACGCCGGTACATCACTGGCCGCTGAAAAGGCGGTTGTCCGGGGGATCGGGACGCCGGACGAGCACAGGGTCGGCTCCTCCGGCTTTGCGACGATCGAACCTGCCTGTTGCTGCGCTGAACCCGCGCGCCCGGTATCACTATCGACCCTGGTGACGAACGAAGCCGAGGTCGCAGGCTGCTGTTCGGGCGGGCAATCGCTGTCAAAGGCGTCTCTTCCCCTTTTCCCCATGGCTGCGGCACAAGGCTCCTGCTGTGTGGGTGCACAAACAAGCACGGCGTCCTCGCCGGAGCTTGACATCAGCGAGACGAAGAGGCCGGATGGCATGAACTCGGCGGCGTTCCGTATAGATGGGATGTCCTGTTCCTGCGAGGGTCAGATGGTCGAGAAACGGGTGAAATCCCTGAAGGGCGTGAAGAGCTTCAGCCTGAACCCGATCACCAACCAGATGAAGCTGATATACGATCCGTCGTACCTGACGATAAATGACATCGAAGCGGCTGTAAAAAAGGCCGGGGCAAAAGCCGTTCTGGTGAACGTACGATGATTCTGCGGGCTTGAGGGCCGGCTGGACCCCAAAAATGCTCTTTGCGGAGGGTAACAGGAAGATAGTCGAGGACGCCGCATTTGATGAAGGGAGTACAAGATAGTGGGCCGGTGTTTTCATTCGGTAATGGTCGATCGTCAAAAATGTGAAGGTTGCGCGTCATGTGTCGAAAGATGCCCCATGGACGCGATTCGTCTGCACGATGGAAAGGCAGAGATAGCGGCGGGAAGATGCATCGATTGCGGAGAGTGCATCCGAACCTGCCCGAATCGGGCGAAGACCGTTGTTGCCGATACGCTCGAAAAGCTCTCCGGATATACATACAGGATCGCCCTCCTGGCGCCTTCTCTGCAAGTGTTCCTGGACACTGAAGGTTTTCCGGTCCCTGTCTCTTTTGAAAACGTTCGGGGTGTCTTCTTGAATATGGGCTTCAACGAAGTTTTCGAAGTTTCCCCGGCTGCCGAGGTGGTCTCGTTCATTACCACGCGGCATATCCTGAAAGAACGACCCGCAAAACCCCTGTTCTCCTCTTCGTGCCCCGCCGTTCTGAAACTCATCCAGCTGAGATTCCCCGGGCTGTTCAGGCATACGGCCCCGATCTTGAGCCCCATGGAAGTGGCGTCAAGGCTGGCGAAAGAAGCGGTGATGAAGAAAACCGGACTTCCCTATGAAGAAATAACTGCGTTCTTCATCTCGCCCTGCCCCGCGAAGATCACGGAGATGAGACAGCCGATCCTCACGACGCATTCGGCGGTAGACGCGGTTATCGGAGTCAACGAGGTCTACGGAGTTATCGTCAGTCAACTATCAAAAGAGGTCGCGAGGAAGGAACGGGGCGAAGTGCAAGAAGCTTCGGAACCCGCTATCAACGTCGGTCGTTTCACCGAAGCGCTGCAAGATACAGATGTTATAACGAGAATGAAGGTCAGCGGCATATATAACGTGATCGGTCTTCTGGAACAGATTGAGCGGGGAAGGTCTGTCGATGTGGATTTTATTGAGCTTCTGGCGTGCACGGGCGGATGTCTTGGGGGTCCTCTGAACACGCGGAATCCTTTTGAAGGAGCCGTAAACCTCAAGGCCCTGATCGAAAAATACCAGGTGGAGCGACGTTTTTACGATCACGAGTATCTTGTCGACATCTACAATCAGGTATGCTTTGCATCGACCGGACCAAGCCTGCCGCCATTGGCACGAAATGAATGTGGCGAATCCGTCTGATGAATCCAGCGTGTCTGCGCTGTTTGCGCTGATAACAGAAAGGAGTCTGTATGAAGATCAATCTCAAATCCAATTATCTGCTTCTCGGATCCAGGAATATTGACAGCATCGACCTCGATGGTTCCGAGATCACGCTTAAAAACCTCGTTCAGATAATTTCTGATCGTTCAACGGCATGCGATGGTCTTGAATACTTAAACAACGAGGGAACGCAGTTGATGCCCGCCCTTGAGGTACACGTAAACGGGTGCCCTTTGAAGCTTTACGAAAGCGGCGTCAATACCATCTTGAAGGATGGAGACACCGTGGACCTGTATCTCGAGCCGCAATACGGCGGGTAGGCGATAATCCCTCACCGAGGGACCCTTTCCACCGGTCAGCCCCCTCCAAAAATAGGGGTGCCCCCGCGCAGGGACACATCACCCACGAAGCCGACCGTAACCTTGTCTCCATCGACTATGACCGGGACCTGCGTCTTTCCCCCGGAGTACTTCAGCATTTCGTCGAATCTATCGGGGTCTTCATGCACGTTGATATAGAGGGCTCTATCACCATAGGCTTCCCGAGCCTGTTTACAGAAAGGTCATGTGTCCGTACCATAAATGATGATCCGATCGGCCATAATCTCATTCCCCCTCAATGTTGGAGTTGCGGTTACCCTTTTCATCCTTATGGCTTTCTACATATTCCTCGTATTCCTTGAGCAGAGTATTCCTGTATTCCCGGCGGGTAACCTCGGAAGCCGGAATATAATTGCCCATTGCCTCCAATCCGGCAATGATCTCGTCTGCGGTTTCCCTATTTGCCTCTTTGCCCACAGCGTGAAGCTCCGCCATTATCTCGTGCAAATTGCTGACAGCAACCTGCGTTCCGTCAATAAACCTGAGTGTACGCCGGCTAACTGTCGGCGCGTTGGGATCCACTCACGTAACTCATCCTACTACTTGAAAAATTGACATAATTATTGCACCTCACGTTATTTATATATGCGCATAAACGAATATTTATTTTAGCACTATTCATAGCCCTGTCAAGGCTCAATAAAGTAAACTGGCGGCGTAATGGGAGATATAACAAATCTTGGTGACAGACCACTAAAGGCGTATCCAATTGAGAGCCGTTAAATCTCAAGATATTCCTGTTAGAAGCAGGGAACGAAGGATACGTCCATGAAGAATGATGAACCTATCGGAAGCAAAAATCGCGCTGAAGGAACGAGAGCTTCCCGAAGAACGCATACCAGGACAATTGAGGACCTTCACCGGAACCTCAGGAACGTTAAGGACTATTGCGCCTAAACGTTTGGGCCATCTTCAGCATCAACTTGCTCAGGGTCGACCACAATAACATTCAAGTTTGAGGTTTGCTCCATTGTACACAGTCGTTTGCCTGCAAATTAAAAGACGAACAGTATAAAAGACGGTGAAAAACGCTGAATGACGTTGTATATTTGGAACCTGGGGCACGCTTCGGTTGACAATGAAATCGGACACTACAACCGACCTGAACCTACAAGTTTTCAAGGCCGCCCCATAAACCAATGGGTATCTCCCGGCAAACTCAAATGCGCTATTGTAGGTGTTTCGAATCGAAACATTAGCCCCGAGTCTGCATCTCGTTTATATTTCACAGGGACAACATAAACCATGCTCTGACGCTGGCTTCTTTTCGATCCCATCCTTTATGTGTAAGAAACGTTGCTGGTATGATTTTAAGAACAAGAGCAATGGAGTCACGGGCAGTAAACCGACGTCGAAAGGCAGTTTTGCAAGCGACAGGGCGTCGCATCTTTTTCACGCAGAATGCGACGTAGCAATATAGAAAATGCTCGAACTCGATCCGACGGCAACTTTATTCTTTTCACGGAAGGCAATTTCCACTTTGTTTACCTTAATCGGCATGCTACACTTCTTTATATGCTGTCGCTCCTTTTTCGTGGAGTTAATTGTGTGAAAACCTTACATCCTCGGCGCGTTATCCTGGCTGACTTATATTCCCAAGTTCCTGTTGCCATCCTGTATCGAATCGAAACATTAGCATACACTTGAATCCTTTTGACAAAAGGTCGATGGCCGGATGCGGTATTCCAGCAAGGCTTAGCTTGATCATGCCGTAGCTAATAAGGATATGGCTTCGTGAGAACACACAACTTATCGGTCCTGGGTCCTGTTGCCTTTCCGAATGACAAATGCACCCTGTTCACGTAAATGGCATGTAGTTTGCTTAGATAGAATTGTGGATGCTGACATATGAAAAAAGCGCAAGCACCTAAGGAGCAAGAACATTCTTCCATATCGATGCGGCAGTTCAGGGATCTGGCTGAAAAGTCGCTAGTCGGCATGTATCTCATACAGGATTGGGTATTTAAATTCGTCAATGCGCGTTTCACCGAAATATTCGAATACAGTAGCGAGGAACTACTCAATAAACTCGGGCCAAAGGACATGGTCATACCCGAGGATTGGCATATCGTAGAAAATAATATAAACAGAAGGATTACGGGCCAGGTCGAATTCGCCAATTACGAATTCAGAGGCAGAACCAAGACCGGCAGGATTATCAACATAGAAGGGTACGGCTCCCGTACCAAGCATCACAGGAGGCGGGCGATTATAGGAACGCTGCTGGATATTACCAGGCGCAAGTACGCAGAGGAAACGTTAAAACAGGCCGAGCGTAAATACCGCAATATATTTGAAAATGCCATAGAGGGCATTTTCCAGACCACGCCGGGGGGACAGCTGATATCAGCCAATCCGGCACTTGCGGCAATGCTGGGATATGACTCACCCGAGGAACTCATGACCCTCCTCACTAATGTGAGATATGACCTCTATGTTGATCCCGAAAAACGCCTGGAGTTCGAACGTATACTCCAAAGAAACGAACTGGCCCTGTCTTTTGAATGTCAGTTTTACAAGAAGGACCGAAGCACCATCTGGGTTTCCATGAATGCCCGTCACGTCCATGATCAAAACAATAGGACCCTCTACTACGAGGGCACCATCGAAGATATTACGGAAAAGAAAAAGGCGGCCGAACAACTCTTGATCCTGCACAACTTCAATCAGACCATTATCGATAATGCTCCCCTCGCGATTTTTACGGTAGACAAGGGCGGAAACGTTGCGAGCGCGAATCCCGCTCTCTGTTCTATCGCCGGCCTTGATCAGAAGGAAAAAGATAGACTGATCGGTTTCAACTGGCTCTCAAACCCGTACTCAAGAGAATGCGGAATTACTAAGTACCTGGAGAAAGGTTTGCGCGGCGAGCAATTCCAGCTTTGGGATTTCCCGTACTTGACCTACAAAGGGGACAGGAAGATATTCATTGATTTCAAGGGAATTCCTCTAAAGGGAACAGGGACTGATGTCGAGAGACTGCTTTGCATCATTGAAGACACGTCGGAGAGGGTGCGGACAAGACTGCAGTTAATGGAGGAGGCAAAGATGTCGGCCCTGGGCAGACTTGCAGCAGGAATTGCTCACGAACTCAGCAATCCGTTGGCAACACTGGTTACTTACACTGAGCTTGCCTGCCACTTGCTTCATCCCGGCCATAACAGTACAGATCGGGAAGATTTATTCGAAGAACTTCAAAGCTTCTTACTTATCGTGGAGCAACAGGCATTCCGCTGCAAGAACCTGATCGGCGATGTCCTCAGCCTGTCCCGGCAGGACGGATTGGAAAAAACTGAGATAGATATAAACCAGCTTCTCGAGGGTGTCTTGCGACACAGGGAAGTCGACCGGCTGGATATAGACATAACAAAAGACTTTTACAACCCCCTACCGCCCGTTTTCGCGGATTCCCGATTTCTCAGGCAGGCGTTTCTCAATATAATAAACAATGGGATCGATGCAGTTCAGGACAGAATAAACCCAGCGCTATGGATCAGAACCAAACCCATCAAGAACAACATCAGGATAGAATTCGAGGACAACGGCTCGGGTATTCCCGAAACCGTCGGCAACAAAATTTTCGAACCATTTTTTACCACAAAGGGACCTCAAAGGGGCGTGGGTCTCGGATTGTCGCTGTGCTACGAATTCCTGCACAATATCGGAGGTACCATTGAGTTAGACAGCAAACCGGGACATGGAACCACGTTTCTCGTCACAATCCCGGCGAGGCAACAAGAAAGAGAGGTCTAGCGCTATTGCGAGTTCTTGTTGTAGATGATGAGAGTCAGCTCGTCGCAGGTATAAAGAGATTCCTTACTGGCGAAGGTATTGAGGTGTTTACGGCCTATTGTGCCAGCGACGCCCTTGCCATCGTCTCGGAGGAAAGGCTCGATGTTGTAGTTCTTGATATACGGCTTCCCGACATGAACGGTATAGACGTCCTTATTAAGCTTAAAGCGTTGGAGCCTACACTGGAAGTTATCATGCTTACCGGCTTCGCATCCGTGGACTCCGCCATCCGCTCTATGAAGCTTGGGGCATACGATTACCTGACTAAGCCCTACAAAATACAGGAACTCTCGAAAGTTGTCGCAAAAGCATACGAAAAAAAGATGCTGAAGGTGGAAAACATCGTTCTCGAAGAACAGCTTCACAGGATCAGCTCGTGTGATAACTTTCTCGGGAAAAGCAGGCAGATGCACCAGGTGAAAAACCTCATATCCATCGTCGCCCCTGCCAATACCCCGGTTCTAATACTCGGCGAGACCGGAACGGGAAAGGAGCTGGCTGCAAGGGCTATCCACATCTCGAGTCCCCGGTCGAGGCACCCTTTCGTCGCAATTAATTCAAGCGCCTTACAGGAGACCATCCTTGAAAGTGAGCTTTTCGGATATAAGAAGGGAGCGTTTACCGGGGCACAGACTGACAAGCTTGGCCTGCTGGAAATTGCAAACAAAGGTACTTTGTTCATCGACGAAATAGGTGACATGACAATAACTATCCAGGCAAAGCTCCTCAGGGCTCTCGAAACAGGCGTTTTTATGAAACTGGGGGATACCCGGGAAACCCGGGTGGATGTCCGCTTCGTATTCGCCACCAACAAGAACCTGAAAAAACAGATCGAAGAGGGAAGCTTTCGCAAAGACCTTTTTTATAGAATGAACACGTTCACGATCAGGCTTCCAAGCCTCAGGGAAAAGACTGAGGATATACCTCTGCTGGCCACCTATTTTCTGAAGAAATTTGCCGGAGCAAGAAATAAAAAGCGGTTCTCGGATGAGGTGCTTCGATTGTTCATGACCTATGAATGGCCGGGCAATGTCCGAGAGCTTGCGAATGTTGTTGAGAGATGCGTCCTGATAAGCGGATCGCGTCAGGAAATCCATGCAAGAGATTTTCCCGAGGGTATGCCCACAACCATCCATGAGGAAAACAGGATCCAGCGGGCAAGAAGCCTTCCGTTGAATCTTTCCCAGTTGATCGACGAGCACATCCAGGCGGTTCTGGAATCAGTCGGAGGAAACAAAGCAAAAGCATCACGTCTTTTAGGCATCAGCCGGAAAAATCTCTACGGCAAGATGGGTTATGATATCAAGAAATAGGGCTCCTTTTTTGTAACCTGCCAGCAATTCGAATTATGCCTGGATGGCTCCAGCCGAATCAATATCGTCTTTGTGCGATCCGAGTCAAACAGTATCAATCGGTGTGGTCGTAACCCTTTCCAAGCCCCCTGAGCCAACAATGAAATCCACTTCGATCCCAACCGCCCCTTCACCGGGGAATATAAATTTGGGCTCAAAGGCAAAAACCATATTCTTCCGCAAGGTAACGTGGTACCACGGCGTAATCACCGGGAGTTCATTCAGTTCCAAACCAAGACCATGCCCGATGAAACCCACCTTACCGGGGCCATAACCCATAAAATATTCTTCAAGCCCCGCCCGTCTTGCTGTCTCAAAGGCACAATTGAACAATTCGACGCCATCCAAACCCTCTCTGCCGAAGACCGTCGCATCTTCGATGATCTGCCGGGCAACCTCGTAAGGTTTCCGGAAACGTTTTTTCAGCTTCCCGACTGCAAAGGTTCTAGTCTCATCGGTGGTATACCCGTTGCACCCGCTGCAGTAATCAATGACCACAGGCATGCCGCGCTCCACTTTGCGAAGGGACGGCCCCTGGGCGATGGCGTGAGTGATACCAACCCCGGCTATCGGTACGTTTCCTCCCGACGGTATTGCGGCGGAACGCCCGTGCGCCACGGAGATATTCATGGCCTCCTGGTTGAACCCCCTCATTCTCAGGTACCCTTGGTGGCCGGCCTTTCTGCCTTCCGCTTCGAGAATCGCACTGATATCAACCTCTCTCATCCCCTCTCTCACCAGGTCCTTCGATCTCTCAAAAACGTGCGTGCAGATCTCACCCGATCTCCTGACCTGCGTGAGCTCGAAGGGGCTTTTGACGGATCGTATGTCCCTTATCAGCGGGGAAATGTCCGTAAAGTTGTCAAAGTGGAGGATATCCCTCCAGTGTCGATATACGGCCACAGGGACAACGTCAAGTTCCATACCACCCGTTCCATTCAATGCACCTGTGCCCGTCAATGCACCCTTCACATCCCTGTCGCTATTTATATGTACTATCTTCAATGGGGTCTCTATGACGGCCCTATCGATGTTTTTCTCGATAAAGAGGGCCGGCTCGCCTTCGGCGGGAACGAAAAAGATTCCTTTCTGAAGCGTCCCCGTAAAGTAAAAAAGATCCACATTCTGAAGAATGATCGAGAACGAGATGCCACTTTCCAGCATCCTCTCTTTCAACCGGCGGATCCTGTTCTTCAAATCTTCTTCCGGAGTAAAATCGCAGTGACTCAAATCAGTGAGCATCGTTGACCTACCGGTTCGTTTCATAGAATTCCCTTGATCGCGGCCAAACCAATACATGCCGTGACGCAGCCCTGTCTCGTGAAAAACCGCTGTGGAGCGATCACCCTTTTAGAACGTTTGCGGGAAAGCCCAGACGAGTCGCGGGGTCTCCTCTCCACAGCGGCAAGGGGGGTTATTGGTCTACTGGCTCGAAGGCAAAGAATACCCTGTCCACCATTATCGTCCCCTGTCTACCCTTCTCAACGGGCATGGCAGGAACCTCGAATACTGCGAGGCGCAGTTCATCACCCACTTTCAGTTTACCCACCGGACAGTTCACAACTCTGCTAAGCATCTTCTTGACAGGGCTTCCGGGACCCATGTCGATAAAGGCGTGAATAAGCGGTGCCTCAAAACCCAGCGGAACACCTTTTGTCTCTTCGGAGAAGGCAATGACCTTCACCCTTGTCGGCAGGTCTGTGTATTCCAGATCTTCCGAATAACATTCCGGGCAGATGACCCGCGGCGGAAACGCTATATGTCCACAATTCTTACATCTCGTTGTGGTAAGCCTTCCCTGCTTCAGATTTTCATAAAAGGGCCAAACCCGGTTGAATTCCTTTGCCTCCGAGGGCCACATATCCATTGTTGCCGGGTATAAGTTGTCGAGTACTGGGATTCCTGGTACGGGCATAGCATCCTCCTTATCTTACTGGTTCGTTCGCGTATATTATAACCGTGTGCTCGGCGTTCAGCCCACTCACGTTATGGGTAAGACCCACATCGGCACCCTGCACCTGATGGCGCGCCCGATTTTGCAGTTGTTTCATGATCTCTATCCCCTGCCGTATACCGGTCGCCCCGAACGGGTGCCCAACTGCCAGGAGCCCGCCATCGGTATTAATGGGAAGCTTCCCGCCTATTTCTATCTGTCTTGAACCGCAGAACTCGCCGCCTTCGCCTTTATTGCAGAAACCGAGTTCTTCAACCTCGATGATTTCTGAAATGCTGAAGCAGTCATGGGTCTGAGCGACCTTGACGTCGCCCGGGACCACCTTTGCCCTCTGGTACGCCTTCTCTGCGGCAATCTTGAGAACCTTCCAGTCACCAAGGTGGTCTCCCGGGTAGTTGGCTAGAGTGCTGCTCGAAGATGCCTGTGCGGTTCCTCTCAAATATACCAGCGGTCTGTCAGTCAACCTCTTCGCTATGTCCTCGGTAGTCACGATGCAGGCGGCGGCTCCGTCCGTGATGGGGCAGCAGTCATAGAGCGTCAGCGGTGTGACCACCCCCGGGGCAGCCTTGGCCTCTTCGAACGTCAGCCCTTTTCTCATCTGAGCGAAGGGATTGTCTACGGCGTAATTGTAGTTGGTCACCGCAACGGCGTCCAATTGCTCCTTTACCGTCCCGTAATGAGCCATATGCTCCGTTGCCGCCAACGCGAAGAATGGCGGCGGCAGCCCCAAGCCATGAGGCGCGTCCCAGTCGTGCTCGATAGATGCAAGTTCACTGTAAAACACCTCCCATTTCTGTGGAGTGTAAAGTTTCTCGCCTCCGGCGACCATCACGATGTCTGCATTTCCCGACTCGACCAGTGCCTTTGCGAGAAGAATGCCGGTGCTTCCGCCGGCACACAATGTATCAACCCTTGTGCAGACCGATGTGGGTTTTATCCCACATCTTTCGGCAATGACCGGCGCGGTATTTACCTGAAAGGAGCACCTCCCCGCATACGTGGTGGGCACAATAATGCCATCGATTTCTTTCGGGCTCAAATTGGGAATATCGTTGAGACACTCCTTGGCCGCCTCCTGGAAGAGGTCGACGAGGTGGGCTTCCCTGACCCCGAATACGCTCTGACCACCCCCTACGATGCATGCATTTCTTTTTGCCATACAATCCTCCTCGACATTAAATTTTCATCTCAATCCCTCACGCACGTGCGCACTACCCCAATACCCCAAGTCCAGTCCGCTGACATCGAAAACAGAAAAGACTATCTGCCTTTGTAAGCCGGCTTTCTCTTCTCCACGAAAGCGTTTACGCCCTCCCTTCCGTCGTCGGAAGTGAAGGCTATTGAAAAGGAATCCATCTCGAAGGTCAGGGCAGAGCCAATGTCCATGTTCAGGCCATTATCGACACACTTTTTTATGAGCTCCAAGGCCATTTTCGGCTTGACCGCCAGTTTTCTTGCCATGGTCGTGGCCTCTTCCATTAGCCTGTCCCGGGGGACAACTTTATTCACAAGGCCTATCCTGTGGGCTTCTCCGGCATTCACGTTGTCACCTGTAAAAAGCATTTCCTTCGCTTTCGCCACGCCGACCAAGCGTGGAAGCCTTTGCGTCCCGCCCGAACCCGGCATAAGACCCAAATTGATCTCCGGCACGCCAAGGATGACGTCATCGGCGGCAATCCGCAAGTCGCAGCAGAGCGCCAGTTCGCAACCACCCCCGAGAACGAGCCCGAAAAGAGCGGCGATGGTTGGTTTCCTGACTGCTGTCAGCCCGTCTAGAGCTTTCCTTGGAGCCGCCCAGAGAAAATCGAGCGTTTCCGCGATGGACTTGTCCATAACCTCCTTTACGTCAAGCCCCGCGGCAAAGGCTTTTTCTCCTGCGGCGGTTATGATGATCGCCCCGATGGTATCATCGTTGCCAAAGTCGCTGATCGCCTCGTACAGCTCGAAGTAAGAGTTTACGCACAGGGGATTATATGGTGGACGATTAAGTGTAATGATCCCGATGGGCGGTTCTTTCCTGACAATAATACTCTCAAAACCCATAACAACCTCCCGAGACGGTCAGCTACTTGTTATAGTGGTACCATCCGTTACCCGATTTCCTGCCAAGATTGCCTGCATTGACCATATTCCTCAGGGTAATAGAGGGCTCCCATTTGAGTTCGCCGGGCAACGCCTTCTTGAAGTACTCCATCACAAAGAGATTGATGTCGAGACCCGTAAAATCCATAAGTTCGAAGGGCCCCATCGGGTAGTTGAGGGCGAGCTTCGCAGTCTTGTCAATGTCCTCCTTGGATGCGATGCCTAGCTCGTAGAGTTTTATCGCCTCCATGATGTGGGGCATCATAAGACGGGTTGACAAAAAACCAGGGACGTCATGTTTCACTTCCACAGCTTCCTTACCCATTTTTTTCGCCAGATTCATGGTCACCGATATGGTCTGGTCACTCGTCTTGACGCCGCGTATCACCTCGACAAGCCTCATCAACGGCACGGGGTTGAAGAAATGCATTCCTACAACCTTGTCGGGCCTCTTCGTACAGGCCCCGAGTTCCGTAATGGACATGGAGGACGTGTTTGAAGACAGCACCACGTCCCCGTCTGTAAGTTCGTCCAGTTCCGCGAAGACTTTCTTCTTGACGTTCATATCTTCGACCACTACCTCCACGACGAAATCTACTTTTTCAAGGTCTTCCATCTTGGTCGTACAGTGGATTCTCCCCATAATGGCGCCCTTCGTATCTTCCGTGATTTTCCCCCGTTCCACCGTCTTTGACAGAAAACGGTCGATGTTCTTGAAACCTGTTTCGAGAAATCTCTCCTCTATGTCTTTCATCACCACGTTGTAGCCTGCCTGAGCGGCCACTTGGACGATCCCGTTCCCCATAACTCCTGCGCCCAACACTCCTATGGTATCCATTGCCTTCATAATGAACCTCCTTTTTTGTCTGTTAGCGTCGTCAAGACCCGAGTTCCGCGGTGTGACGGTCTTTTCCTGGCTAAGCGCATCCTCCGTTAGACGGGTAGAAATTTCTCTTTACACTTTCCCGCAGTTCATCGCGCAAATCAGGATGTGCGATCTCAATAAGCGCCTCTGCGCGCTGCCGTCTTGTCTTGTAGCGTATATGGGCGACACCGTATTCTGTTATGATGTAGTCTGCGTAATGCCTCGGGACGGTGACCGGTGTTCCGGGAGGAAGTTCGGGCACGATGGAAGAAACCAGTTTACCGTTGATGTTTCTCGCGGCCGTCAAAACCGTTATCGCCTTGCCCCCCTTTGACTGATAGGCACCCATCTGAAAATCGAGCTGGCCGCCCGGGCTGCTGATCTGCTTGTGGCCTATGCCTTCCGAGCAGATCTGGCCGCTCAGGTCAACCATGACCGCCATGTTCAGTGCAACAAAATTGGGGTGCTGCCCTATAAATGCCGAATTATCGGTATATGAACCGGGGTAAAACAGACAGCTTGGATTCTCGGTGACGTAGTCATACATGGTCTCATCGCCGAGACAGAAAGTGGCGATGCTCACTCCTTTATGGAATGGCTTCCTTTCGTTCGTTACCACCCCCTTTTCAATCAGCTGCGGGAGTCCAGTAGGAAACATCTCCGAGACAACACCAAGATCGTTCTTTGTCTCCAAATGGCCTATCACCGCCTCGGGAATTGTCCCGATCCCCATCTGAATGGTGGATCCGTCATCAATGAGGTCAAGGATATATTTGGCAATTGTTTCTTCTTTGTCCCCGGGCACAGCTCTCTTGAACTGCTTGATCGGGTGTGGGTGCTCCACAAACAGATCGAACTCGGACACGTGGTGCCAGTTCTCCCCATAAACAACAGGCTGCTGGTCATTCACCTCGCCAATGGTAAGTCTCTGCCTGCCGGATTGTTTTCCGTATCGAATCGTATCCATGGTCCACATGTTCGTTAGCCCGAGGTTCACAAAACCATGCTTGTTTGGAGGAGTGACCTGGGTGACCCAGACATCACAGATCTCGGCAAGCTTCCTTCCCGCATCCGTACCCTGAATTGTGTAAAGATCGGATAGTTTTTTACTATTGATCTGGCGAATCAGGGCGGTTCCAAACCCCGGACAGAAGTTGATTCTGCCATCGGCTTCCTTAAGGAATTCCTCGTCGTACAGCATGATTCCCGGATCCATCTGGAGCCCGTCATTGAGTGTCACATTGTCGAGTTCTTTGTAACGGGAACAAATAGCGTTTACCAACTCCTTGGACCATGCCCCCAGCGCAAGGGCGGTTCCCACAAAATCCCCGGACTTTATGTGCTTTGCCGCCTCTTCGAAGGAGACTACCTTGCTTTTATATTCAGCCTTGTAGTCCATCTTTACCTCCCTTTTATTTTCTGCGTTTATTTTTCTTGTTCTGCAATTTCATAAACTGCCCTTCGCGATGCAATGTTAAGAGGCTTCTTGAATCACTCCATGCGGCAATGCAACGACGATACCACTTACGCTTTAGCTAACAATAACAACACGTTATAAAGACACAACGTAACCTATGCTACCCTGGGAGGAGCAGGACCCGATGTTTCTGTTTCGATTATAGTCAGCAACTTTTGCTTCCCTGTTGCAATTAAAGGCGGCTGCTGTTTGCGTATTGCTTTACAAATCCTATGCTTGGAAGGGAATCACATTCCATGGAACCGACTGTTTATATTCGAAACACACTTTTTTTGTTTCGCCTTCGAATCAGGGAAATGGCCGACAGAATGGCCGCAGTAAATCGTTGGCACTGAACTTGCTTACGGCTAAGAGCTTATGGAACCGGTGCTGCAACTTCAGACAACCCGGCGTCGGCGGGGAAGGTCGAAATATCATTAACAAGGAGGGGTGACCGGAACGGTTTTGCGATAACGGGCAATCAGTCTCAACAGAACCAAATAGACTAAAAGGGGGTCAGAACATGAAACAAATCACAAAACATGCTCCAGGCAGAATTTTTGTTGCAGTACTGCTCTTGGACACCATCGGATATGTGTTTTTTCTTCCATTCTTTTTGCAGGACAGCGCGTACCTGGTTTTCGGATGGATGCCGCTTGCGGTGTTCTGTTACAGCGTGCATACCCTGATCTGGATAGCCTCGTTCTGGATATACACGTCCAGGTACTGGGCATTCCGATAGGGTACCGGGTCCGTGAAATTGTAACAAACCGAAAATAATGGAGGTGTCTTCATGATCTACATTGTCCTGTTACTCGGCGTTTTATTGGTTCTGGCGAGCGTCTATGGATATCGATTGTCGAGCAAAACCGCCGTCGATTATCTCCTCGCAGGTAGGTCGATCGGAACAATCGTAATGTTTTTCTACGTGTATTTCGCCATATCAAGCGCGTGGACCTTCTATGGTTTCGCGGGAATGTTATATAACACTGGACCGGCCTACATGCTGTATTTCACCTTCGCCTCCTTTGCCTTCCTGTATATCTTTGTCGGGCCCAAACTCTGGGCCGCGGGTAAGAAATACGGGTACTTTACGCCCTTGGAATACCTTGGTGAGCGTTATCAGTCAACGACCCTTAGGGTTGCCCTCGGTGTAACCCTGGTTCTGTTCTCCTTTCCCTATATCGGCCTTCAGGCGGTGGGTATCGGCGCGGGCATGAAGGCAGCGGTCGGTTTCCCGTTCTGGTTCGGCGCATCATACCTGTGTGTAATAATGCTTCTTATCTGCCTGTTTGGCGGTATTCGCTCGGCAGCCTGGCTCAATGTTCTTCTGGGCTTGATCTTTACCATCACATTTTTCGGATTCCTCTTCTGGATCATGCTTAAAACGGGCAATATGAATCTGGTGGATGTGGCCGCCCGGGCACAGCAGGCAAAGCCGGGCCTGCTCACCGTACCCGGGCCGGGTGGTGTGTGGGGCCCGCAGAACCTTCTTGGTCTCGCGCTGGCGGGAATGTTAATCATGGCATTGCCGCACATTGTGATGGGCACAATGCAGGCCAAAAACACCATCGTGATGCGCAAAATGGCCATCGCACTGTTGATATTCTCGTTCTTCTTCTGCAACGTCGCCGGTATCTGGGGTTACCTCGTCTCTCCGGTTCTCGTCCCTGGTTTGACGGGGAAAGCATCAGACGCGATCATCCAGATAGCGATTGGAAAATATCTCCCTTCGTGGGCAAACGGCGGCACGCTCCTCGCTGTTCTGGCCGCCGCCATATCGACGGTGACGGTCCAATTGATGATGGTGGGGCTCTTTGTCTCCCGTGACATCATCTGCGCCTCCCGCCCGGATGTAAGCGATAAGAAACTCGTTTTCTGGTCAAAACTTGCAATGGTGGTCGCTGCCCCGCTCAGTTTCTTCATAGCTATGGCCAGGCCGGCGGAGCTTGGCCTAATGCTGAGCAACCTTGCCGGGCCTGGATTTGCCCTGTGGGCACCCTGTCTTCTGGGTGGGCTTTTCTGGAAACGAGGCACCAAGCAGGGCTCCATTGCCGGTTTGCTGGCGGGTGTTGCGTGGCTGATCATCGGTTCCTTCTTCTACAAGCCCTTTCTCCTTGGCTTTCACCCCATAATTGTACCGCTTTTCGTCGACACCATCCTGTACATATTCGTAAGTATGGTGACATCACCGGTTCCGAAGGAAACGCAGCACAAGTTTTTCGAAGCCTTGGACCAGTATCTTACGGAATACGCAGCGGAGCAGCGCTTGAGTGGAAAGGGTTGAAACTGAATCTATCCGCAGAATCGGAGGCATGCCTTTCCCAGACATCAGCAGAGGCCCAGAAGAGCCGGGGCATGAATCTGCAGGTCCCGACCAACCCTCGTAAAAGCTCCGGCTCTTTCCCCCCTTCGCGAGAAGGGTACTACCCCAGAACCGGAAGGGCATCTTATCCTATGATGCCCTTCCGGTGATAATTATTGATCTCGTCTATCCCATAGCCGAGTTCCCGCAAAATATCATCGGTATGATCGCCATGGAGAGGGGCCAGAGTCCTAACCGAACCCGGCGTTTTCGATAGCCTGGGCAAAACTCCGACCTGTCTTATCTTGCCCAGTTTTGGATCTTCCACTTCAATCAATGCCTTTCTCGAAATCACCTGTGGATCGCTGAAGACCTCGTCCATCGAATATACTTTACCGACAGGTATGTCCCTGGGGGCCAGCATGTCAAACCACTCGTCCCGCGTCCGATCGAGAAAAGCGCTCTTCAGGAAGTCAAACATCTCACGATGTTTTTCGGTTGGCTTCTTATAGGTGGCATCCATCGTCCAAGCACAAACGGCATAATCCTCCCTCCCAAGGGCCTGACAAAGGTTTTGCCAGAATTCCGGCTCGAGACAACCAATCGAGAGGTATTTATCGTCCTTTGTTCTATAGACGGCATAGTATGGATAAACTCCGGCGAACCAGGATTCACCGCGTGCCATGGTTGTTCCGTCAAGAAAGTACCGGTGGGTGAAATAAGTCATCAGGTGCAGTGCACCATCAAGGTAGGCATGATCGATATATTGACCTGAGCCGGTTCTTTCCCGGGCAATGCATGCCAGAAGGATTGCGATTGTCCCGTAGAGCGATGCCCCGGCAAAATCAGCAATGAGATTCAGAGGAATGGTGGGCGGCCCATCGACAGAACCGATGACTCCCAAGACGCCTGCGATCGAGATATAGTTAATATCGTGTCCGGGATGGAGGGAATAAGGACCGTCCTGGCCATAGCCGCTAAGCGAGCAATAGATGATTCTGGAATTCATGCGCCTGATGGTTTCGTAGTCTATCCCCAGCTTTTTAACAACACCCGGTCGGTATCCTTCTATTATAACATCCGCCCGTCGGGCCAACCGGTAGAAGATATCCTTTCCCGCCTCTGATTTTAGATCCACCGCCAAACTTTTCTTGTTACGGTTGAGGGCAAAATATGCTGCATCTTTTCTCTTCTCTTCGCCGGCCGATGAATAACCCATGTTTTCAAAAGGAAACGGTTTCGCCGGCTCGATTTTGATGACCTCGGCACCAAAATCAGCCAGAATCATCGTGCAGAGCGCCCCCGGAACGTAATTGGACAGGTCAACAACCTTGAGACCCTCTAATACCAGCATCGTGCTCCTCCTCTCAATCTATTTTGTGATCAGACAGCGCCTGTCTTCGCAAGCATGCGGAAAATATCATTTATCCATAGGACTATGTCGACGCAAATTCAGTGCCAAAACCCTGTTGGAGCGCCTTCGCTGGCTCTTTACCCGATTCGACGATGAAACGAAAAAAGTGTGTTTCGAATATAAACAGCCCGCTGCCCCGGATTTCATCCCCCGTTCAACATAAGACTCATGCGGCAATACGCCAGATGGGGCCTCATGATTCACCTGAATTCACCGAAACCTGGTGGGCAGGATCGAAACATATACATGAGACCGTTCCCATCCCGAGGAAATGACGGTGACCTTTTATCACCATAACATGTCGTTATTGCTGGATAATATGGGAGTGGTATCGCCGTTGCAGAACATGGTCCTGACGTCACAGGCGAGAAACCGGGGACAGCTTCAGTAAAAGCGTTCATTGGATTCTTCAGGTATCACCTAGGAGCACGACGGGCCCATAAAGATTCTGGAGGAGGAGTTATGGAACTAGCGAGAGAACAGGTGGATGTAAAGATTGCTGCACGTGAGTTCGCTGAAGGGGAATTCAGGGACAGGGCAAGAGAATTCGATGAACAGGAAAAATTCGATCCGGATTTATACAAAAAGGCATGCGAATATGGATTTGTGGCCACTTTCATCAAGGAGGAATACGGCGGACAAGGTCTTGGCTTTTTTGGCCACTCATTGATATCCGAGGAGTTTTGGAGGGTAGACCCGGGCTGCGGACAGGCCATTTTAGGACGCACGATCGGAACTGAAATGATCCAGGATTTTGGCACGGACGATCAGAAGAAGAAACTTCTGCCCGCCGTTGCCGCGGGAGACCTGATCACTGCGATCGCAATTACGGAATCCGACGCGGGCAGCGACGTCATATCAACCAAGACGACTGCAATCAGGAAGGGTGACAAGTACGTTATCAGCGGGACCAAGATGTTTATAACCAACGGAAACATAGCGGACTATGTCCTCGTTTTCTGCATTACCGAACACGATGAGAAAAACCCCCATAAAAGACACAGTTTCATCCGGGTGGATACCAACACCCCCGGGTTCGAGGCAACCCCGATCAAAGGGAAGATGGGCATCAGGGCTTCGGATACGGCGGAGCTGACTTTCAGCGATGTCGAGGTTCCGACGGCAAATCTGGTCGGAAAAGAAGGATATGGATTCTACCAACTCATGCAGTTTTTCAACAAGTCTAGACTCCACGTGGCGGCCCAGGGAGTAGGGGTGGCCCAGGGAGCACTGGAACTGGCACTGGCTCACATAAGAAAGAGAAAGGCTTTCGGAAAAACCCTGGGAGACCTGCAGGGGGTCCAGTTCAAGATCGCCGATATGGCCACAAGAATTGAGGCGGCCCGGAGCCTTTACTGGAGGGCGGCGTATCTTGCCGATAAGGGCGTGATCGATCCGGCGCTTATCTCAATGGCAAAGTGGTACGGAGGAGAAACAGGCGTGTATGTGACAAACGAGGCTCTGCAATTGCACGGCGGCTACGGGTATCTCGTTGACTACGACATTCAGAGATTCTATCGGGATGCAAAAATCGTCGAGATCTACGAAGGAACGAAGGAAGTTGAGAAAACAATCATAGGGCTGGACAAGATCAGCCGCGGTGCGTAAGAAGGGAGCAGACGAGGCGCCGCGAAGACACCGACCCCCACGGATCGAAGGAGTTTAAAGAATGATGCCAAGATGGGTCCCTCTAATCGGAGGTATACTCGGCAGTACCACCTGCGGAGCCCTATTGTATGCCTGGAGTGTTTTCATAAAACCTCTGAATGCCGAGTTCGGATGGAACAGGGCCGATATCGCGCTGGCCTTCGCAATAGCATGCCTCGTATTTGGCCTGATGACCTTTCCCGCAGGTCGACTAAGTGACCGATTTGGTCCCCGTATCGTCGTTTTTTGTGGGGGCATTGCCCTGGGTACAGGTTTTGTTCTGTCCGGATACATCCAGGCGAAGTGGCAGCTTTACATTTCCTACGGGCTCATATCCGGATTCGGGGGCGGGCTCGTCTATCTGCCCCCCATTGCGACCGCGCCCAAGTGGTGGCCCGATAGAAAAGGACTTGCCACCGGACTCGCGGTAGTGGGATTGGGCCTCGGCTCGTTCATCATGGCCCCTCTCGCGACCTATATCATCGAGCGAGTTGGATGGCGCTACGTGTTCATGTATGCCGGCATCGGGATGGGCATCATGGCTATCCTTGCCTCCTTCTGTCTGAGGGTTCCCCCCGCCAATTGGAAACCGAACGGCCGGATTACGTCGAAAGAGAATGAGCCGGGATCGCATGCGCATGATTATAGCCATCAGGAGACCTACAGGACAGCCCAATTCTGGCTTCTCTACGTGGCCTATTTTTGCGGCTCCTTCGCGGGACTCATGGTCATCGGTCACATCGTGGGACACGGCCGTGATCAGGGAATGGACCCGATGATGGCGGCAGCGGCAGCAGGCTGGCTTGCCATAACAAATGCCGCGTCCAGGGTTCTGATCGGTCAGGTAGCGGACAAGATTGGAACACGCGGTAGTTTCATCGGTATCTTTCTTCTTCAAGCGGTGGCTATTGTCCTCCTTTACCCCTCGGCCAAGGCTTGTTGGGCGCTCTGGGCGGTTTCTGCCTTTATCGGCTGGAATTACGGCGCCATGTTTACTCTCTTCCCGGCGACGTGTCTTCAGTATTTCGGCCCCACGGCCCAAGGATCAAATTACGGCTTGCTGTTCACGTCCTGGGGATTGGCCGGGTTTGCAGGACCCTACGTGGGTGGATGGCTAAAAGACGTGACGGGCACCTACCACACTCCGTTTATCGTAGCGGCTATAGTGGTTGCGGTATCAGTTGCAATCGTCGCCACAATCAGAGAACCTAAGAGGAAAGAATCGGCACCGCCCGTCTTACGTCTTTAAGAGGAAGGGGAGAAAGGTTAAACTGAATAACAAATCCATAGGTCGAGGTGTCGGATGAATGCCCTTCCAGTCTATAGAACATCATTCTTTCTTAGTCAGAAAAGAAAGGACGGTTTGAGACTTCGCGCGATCTATGCAGGCGATCACGTGTATACGGATTTTCGAATTGATGAGAGATTTCAAAGTGAAACAGGTTCACTCTATAACGGAATTATCTTCGGCATCACGGATGTGCTGATGTGGTATACGCTCATAATGCAAACGAAAAAAATGTGTATGACAAAAAACATTGATATAGAATTTCTCGAGCCCATATCATGTGATGTCCCATATCGCGCGAAAAGCAGATTACTTAACGCTGATGAAAAGGACTTTCATGTTTCCGCGTGGATTGAAGATCACAATGGTCACGTGTGCGCTAGAATTACAGCGCTATTCAAGGAAAGTAGAAACACTAACATACGGGAAATTGTCGATAGTTTCGATTTTAGCGAAACCACTCCGGAGATGAAAGCATTTTTTGACTCATCGGTCTGGTAGCGTATCTGTTGACAAAGGATGGCTGGGTCATGGATCTTCTTTGAGAACCTGCAACGAACAGGCCGTCGCCCGCCAATTCAGGAAGTCCGTTTGCTCCTGACATCACGGATCTCTCTTATGCAAAGAAAGCTTGCCGCGCCTGATGCCACCTGCTTCATAAATCACGACCCCCCGACTTTCCCCTTTGGCCTTCAGATTTGTCTTTACTGCAGCCCTCCCCTCAAAGAATCCCATGTGAAAACCCTGGGCGATCCATCCTTCTCTTTGCAGGCCGCGTGCGATGAGGTAGCTACAAAGAATTCTGCATTTCCCATGATAACCAGAACGGAGACCCCGGGGTCTTCCTTGAAGTTCAAAAGACCGGTGTAGCGGGCGAAGGTTCCGTTGCGGGACTTGTATTCGTTTTGGGCCTCCGCCACATTTTTCAGCGCCTCCCGCGCCTGGTAACAGGGTGTCTGTGCTATGTATTTGGGGAGCACTATCGCTCCCGTAATGAAAAGGGCCGCGAAGACGATCATGAGGTCCGTGTTTCCGTGGCCGCCGAAACCGTGGTGGCCCGTTCCGAAGGAGATGACCAGCGCCGCAAGCCAGAGAACACCGAGGACGATCAGGACCCAGAGCGAATAGCCGAAAAAATACGTCAGGGCAGCCGTGATACCGCCCAGAAAGAGACTGTAAATCAAACCCATTATCGATCCTCCATCTCCATCTTTTGGCACAAGAACGTACTTTCTGTCAAGATGTCTCCGGGGCGGGAGCGTTACGTTTTTGACCCGCCAATTATAATCATCCGCGCGTGGAGTCTTCAGCGGGAAGGGGCATGTGCGGTTGATGCGGAACCGCTCATGTGCTATTTTTTACGTATATCAGATCCACGGTGACAGACCGATTTGGGGGAGCCATGTATTTGCCGGAATCAGTGACGAAAATCCGCACCAAAAACAATATGAAAAGGTTTTTCATCATTTTTGCCGTGATCATGAGCATCATGGCGGGTGGTGAAGCCCAGGCGGTAAACCCGCTTACCAGCACGGAATTCGATCCCGTCTTTATCGGCGAAGGCAGCGAGATCGAGATCGGAAAGAACACGGATCAGCAGTTGCGGAGTAAGTACAGGATATCAACGGACCAGCAACTGAATCAGCGAATAAACGCCATCGGCCAGAGGCTGGCGGCCCAATCGGAAAGAAAGAATCTGAAGTATACCTTTACCGTCATCGATGATGAACTGGTCAATGCCTTCGCGGCGCCCGGAGGATATATCTACATCACGACGGGAATACTTCAGCGGCTGAAGAACGATGACCAGATCGCGAGTGTACTCGCCCACGAGATAGGCCATGTCGTCAACAAGCATTCCCTGAAGGCGATCCAGCGCCAGATGCTGGCCCAGTTCGGTCTGCAGATCATGGGGGCGATGCTCGGTGACGGAGGCATTTCCGGGACGTTGCTCGTCAAGGCGTCGGAAATCAGTGCAAGCCTTTTGCTTCTCAAGAACTCGCGGGTGAACGAACTGGAGTCGGATGCCGAAGGGGTAGAGATCATGCGCCGGGCCGGTTACAACCCGCGCGCCATGATCGACGTCCAGCGAATGCTCCTCGGTGTATCCGGCGGCAAGAACCCGCCCGCGATCATCTCGACCCATCCGCCTTCCCAGGAAAGGATCGACGCGATCGAGGCAGCAATAAACAACAGGAAATAGGTTGATCTGGTCCTGTTCCGGATTGCGCTGGTTTCCCGTATCGGTCAATGCTACAATAAACTCCTATGAGGACATTTTGTCGGCCAGTTCTTCTTTTCGCCTTCATCGCCGCGATTCTCTTCGCTTGTGCCACTTCGCCAGGGGATAGGCGCAACGATGTTCCATTTATCGGTGACGACATGGAATACCGGATATTTGCGGCCATACTCAATGCCCCCGTGAAACCGCGGCAACCGCGCCCCGGAGAGTCCGATTTAAGATACTCCATGCAGCCAGGATATCCGATACCCGGCATACGCACGGAATACCATATGGTGCGCGATATGACGGTGCAAGCACCAAATCAACCGAGCTACGGACCGGATAGCGATATGCTCGACGACTTCAACCGCAAGAGGATGCGGCGGGAACGGCTCGACAAAGCCAGGCTGCTGGCCGCTCTTCCCCCCGTGAACCCCATCACGCTGCTTGCGGAAGAGGAATTTCAGGCCTTCGTTGTCAAAAACAAGGGAGCGCGGCCCGAGACCCCATACCCTTTCGCGACAGGAATCGTGGCCTTCTCCCGCGTCGGTTTTGACGGGACAAGGACAAAAGCGTTTGTCATTGTCGACTGGATGTCGAAACATGAGAGTGGCAGGTATCTGATAAAGCTCCTGAAATCGCCGGAAAACGGACAATGGGAGATCAGCTACGTGTGGAAATGAGTTCCTTCGTATAAGGAAGCGACTGCCAATCAATGCCGCGCCGGAACATCCGTCCTGTCTTTATTCAGCGGTCGGTGGATTATCGCTTGCAAATTGAGTGAAATTGCAGGAAAATGACGGTGCAAGGCGCGGGGACCAACCACTGGCACGGAAAGATATGGTCTCTGAAGCGTCCCTGGGGCCCCAAGGCAAAACATCAACGATAATAAAGGGGTTTTTTCATGGCGGAAAGAGTGTTGCGGGATGGGTGTGCAGTTCCGGGGGGTGATCGATGAACACCCGAAAATCCACGATCTGCGCGATCATTCTCATCGGTTTGTCTTTGCTTCTCCTGAATGTCCCGGCATACGGACAGAATATCGTCACGGAAAAGGGCAAGGAATTCGAGCCTAAAATACTCAACGTGCCCTATGCCTTCTACAATCATTCCTTTGGAGCCGCGGCGGGGTTCGTTTACAGTCTCAACGGCGTCTACCAGAAGCAAATGAGCGTCCTGGGGACCGCAATCGCCGGCACCAACGATGCCCTCGCCCTTTATGTGGTCACACGGGATTTCCAAGCGCCTTTTCTCGACCGCCTCTTCATTGACTCGGATTTTGCGTTGAGCACCTTTGGCGAACTCCAGAGTTACACAGACGGCAAACCGGGCTACGCGAACGAGCGTGCAGGCAGCAACGACTCATCCTACAACAATTATATAGAGGGCCCGGGGAACGATAATTTCGCCCGCGTCAAGTTCAGGTACCTTCTCCCTATCGGCAACGGCAGGGACGAGGTAATAAGCAGTCTCGTTCTCGACCAGGGCCTGCTGGCGGAAGGGCGAGTCGGAGCCGACTCCTGGAATCCTCTTACGAGCGGAAAGACCTTCCTCGAAGTAAAACCGTACTGGAGGAGCCAGTCCGTCCGTTCCGACGACAGGCGCGTGGACAGGCAGACCAACGGTTTGGAGATGTCCGTATTTCGCGAAAACACCGACTTCCCCAGGAACCCCTCGCAGGGGAGCACCCAGCGCCTCCGATACACGAGGGACTGGGGCCTCTTCGACAGCACCAACCCCTATGATGTCCTGGATCTGGAATACAGCAAATACTTTTCCCTCGGACCGACAAAAAGGTTCAAACAGCGCGTGATCGCCTTCGATTTCTGGACCGCGAACGTTTTTTCGTGGGATGACTTCAGCACCAGGAACAGCGGTCGGGCAGTTTACCACAGGCCGCCTCCCTACGCCGGGGCAATGCTCGGAGGGCTCTGGCGCATGAGGGCGTACCCCACGTCGCGGTTCAGCGATCAGGCCGCCGTTTATTATGCTCTCGAATACCGGATGATCCCTGAATGGAACCCCTTTGCCGATAGTGAATGGGTGCGAAAGCACCTTGAGATTGCATGGTGGCAGTGGGTACCTTTCGTCGAGGCAGGCAGGGTAGCACCCAGATATACCATCGACGAACTTCACACGAAGATGCAGTGGGACGTCGGCCTGGGTATACGCGCCATGGCCAAAGGCATGACCGTGCGCATCGACACCGCCGTCTCAAACGAGAATTGGGGAGTCCAGATGATGATCGGACATCCCTTTCAGTTCTAACAGCACATCGGGCGGTCGCGACTATTTTCCAGCTGCCTATATTTGCCTTGAAAAAAAGCATGGTGGTGTGTAATTGTATGGATACCGGCTGCTTACATGAAATATACCCGCCCAGTTCCTAGACTCCGCCCGTCTTTTCTCCGGATCATCATCATCCTTTTCTTCGCCGGCATGTTGCCCGCCGGCGGGGTTTTCGGTCAGGAGAAACATTCGTCCTTCGCGGAGATGATCAAAAAAGAGAAGGTGGCCATTGAGATAACGCAGAGGGATCTGAGGACCTATATAGCGGCGCAGCCTGAGCGTATGGGCAAGATCAGCGAGAAGAGCCAGGAGCTCTCTCAGGAAATGCTGCGGCTCTCCATAATGTACAACATGGAAGAGGGTAATCCCGTTGAGATGCGGGACATCCACAGGCAGCTGAAGATCGTGCACGACCAGTGCGTTACCCTTGTGGCACCCGTCAACGCGGACCTTGAAGCCATCGATGGCCTGAAAAAGGTGCTGCGGACCCACCTTGGCGATTACGAGCGGCTGGCCACGGACAAGTCGAGTCCGGAAGTAAGCGAAGCCGCCGCCGGGCATGTCACGGACATGAAAGAAACCATTGCACTCGTGGAAAAAGCTTATAGTATTATCGATATAATCCCCAATACCATCGAGCACCTGCTCGCCAGGCTTGAACCGAGAAAGGTCATAATCGAAAATGATCTCACAATCGCGTGGAAGAAATACTTCCTCGCGCCCCAGTTTTCCCCGAGCCTGTTCACGGCAGACGCATGGAAATCGGCGCGGGTCGTGCTTAACAACTGGGCGGGCTTTTGGGCCTACTGGCTGATTCCCTACAGTCAGAACAAGAGTGCCATCATAGGTGTCATCTTAAAGGGGGCCATATTCAGCCTTGCGATTCTCGCCGGTTTTCTCGCGATCATCATGCACCTGAGAAGAAAATATCCCTCGGCGGCGCTGGCGGGTACCTTTCTCCCTTTCTGCTTCTGCACCGCCTTTGGCCTGCCGCTCATGATAATAGGCGCTACAACCGGCCTGGGGCCCCTGAGCACGTTGACCTTTCTCGCCGAGATCATACTCGCCGCCGGATTGGTCAGCCTCGGCTGGAAGCTTCGCCGTCTTTCGGCAAACGATCCTGCGACCTTCAAACATAATCCCCTCTGGGGATACTGGATAATATTTGCGGCGGGGGTACTGCTGCAGCTTCTTCATATAGCGTCAGTCCTGTACTCCCCGCTCGTCGCCCTTCTGTTCATTCTCGCCGGGATCTATTCGTATGCCCTCCAGAGGAAAGACCAGCATGTGCTGGACAGGAGACTGCTCACTATAACCTCCTGGCTGTCGATCTCGCTGGCCGCAGTCACCTTTTTCGGATGGGGCAGCCTCGCGGTGCTCCTGGCAACCGTCTGGTTTGCCATTATGCTCAACATTGAGCTGGGAGCGGGTCTGGCAGGGTGCCTCGCGAAGATCCGGGCCCGGGGCGCCCGGACTGCAAATACCGCGCGCACCCTTGCCGAAGGTGTCGCATTCCCGATGATCTTTCTCGGACTTTTTGCCGTTACCATATTGTGGGTAACGCTCTACATCGGCGGCATGCCCCTCGTGAGCAGGATCATACAATGGCGCGTGATCGTCGGGTACCTTTCTCTCAACCTGTCGATGATAGTCATTATTGTCGCGCTCCTCTTCATCACGCGCTCTTTCATCGTCCTCGTTAATGCCCTCATCACCTTCATATCCGAGCGGCTCAGATCGGGAGTGTTACGGGAAGGGGTCATCAAATCCCTGCACGCCATATCGACCTATGTTATCTGGTCCCTGTATATTCTCCTTTCATTGAAGCTTGTCGGGGTGGGCGTCGGCCATCTTGCGATCGTTGCGGGCGGCTTGTCTATCGGCGCCGGTTTCGGGCTCCAGGACCTTATCAAGAATTTCTTCAGCGGCCTCATACTCCTCTTCGGCCGGTCCATCCATCCCGGAGACGAGATCCAGCTGGAGAACGTCCGGGGAACGGTCATGAAGATCAATATCCGCAACACCATCGTACAGACAAATGACGATTCCACCATCTTCATTCCGAACTCGGACCTCATATACAAGAACATAGTCAACTGGACGTACCGCGACCCCAGGGGAAGGGCGGAGATATCTGTAGCTGTCGCCTATGGCTCCGACACAGAGCTGGTAAAAGAGCTTCTTCTCCGGTGTGCCGCCTCCAATCCTTCGGTCCTGAAGGAGCCTGCGCCGTATGTGCTTTTCTGGGACTTCGGCGACAACGCCCTTGCGTTCCGCCTGAGGTTCTGGATAAGGCGGCCCGTCCAGACACGGGACAAGATATCCTCCGCCATCCGGTTCGACATAGACAAAGCATTCAAGGAGAACAACGTCGAGATGGCCTTCCCCCAGCAAGACATCCACATCCGTTCGGCGGAAGGCCTCAAGCCATACCTGGAACCGGAGAAAACGCCATGATCTTAAAGCAGGTCGGTGCCTTCGACTGTGTCCCCGAAGAGGATCTGCTGCACAGGATCGACAGGCTCCGTCATCTCATGGCCGGTGCCGGCATCGATTTTGCGTTGATGATCCAGAACGTCGACAGGTTTTATTTTACAGGGACCATGCAGAAAGGCATGGTCGTCGTGCCGGTTGACGGGGAGCCCCTGGTATTCATTGAGAAGGGCACCGAACGCGCCGCGATGGAGACGCCCCTTCCCCTTACCGTGGTCAGGAACGACCGCGAGATACAGCGGATCCTGAGCGATCGGCACATCCTTAAAGGAAAAGCCGGCCTGGAGCTCGATGTTTTGCCCGTGGCGATCTTCCAGAGACTTAAAAGGGTCATCGGTTTTGACGGGTACGCCGACGTGTCGGAGACGATCAAAGAGGTGAGGGCGATAAAGAGCCCCTTTGAGCTGGCCCAGATCCGGAAATCCGGCGAGATGCTCACCCACGTGTTCGCAAGGGCCAGAGAGGAAGTTCGGGAAGGAAGAACGGAACTCGAGATCGAAGCCGCCCTTATGGCGGAAAGCAGGAAGATGGGCCATCAGGGCTTCCTGCGGATGAGAGGGATGAATCAGGAAATGATGACCATGACGGTGCAGGCGGGAATCACCGGTGCCGTCGCCACACTTCTGGACGCGCCGATAACGGGTGCGGGCGTCACCCCCGCCGTACCCCAGGGGTCGTCCTTCAAGGTTGTCGAGGCAGGGGTCCCGGTTACTATTGACTACGGCGGGGGATACAACGGATATATCACCGACGAAACAAGGACCTTTGTGGTGAGCGACCTGAACGAAGTTTTCAGGAAACCATACGAAACGGCACGGGCGATCATAGAGGATGTATTGACCTTTGCCCGGCCCGGGACGGATTGCACCGACATCTTTTCGCGCGCCTTTGAGACGGCAAAGAAGGCGGGCCTCGAGGAAAACTTCATGGGCCACGGCGAAGGCCAGGTCGCATTCATCGGCCACGGTCTCGGTCTCGAGATCAATGAGCTACCCATCCTTACCGCACGCCACAGCAGGATCCTGGAAGAAGGGATGGTCTTTGCCTTCGAACCGAAGTTCGTTCTTCCCGGTCATGGTGCCGTAGGGATCGAGATCGATCTCATCGTAGGGGCGCACGGACTCGAGCGGGTCACGACAAGCTCCCCGGATATCGTACGCCTCTGATCCGTCGACCCTTCGTTCAAAGGCCCTGGCAAAGGTGCATCATGCCCTCCCGGCACCATTATCATGAGACATCAAACACCTGTGAGGAAGAAAATGAAGAAATGGGGCGTCATTGTCGTTGATGTACAGGGCGACTTCACGGAATGGGAACAGGGGAGTCTGGCAGTGCCCGGTTCCGACGAAGGTTACGTGAAGAGCGCCGAGACCGCTACCCGGCTCCTCAGGGACCTTGGTCTGCCTGTTTTCGCTACGCAGGATTGGCATCCGCCCGATCACATCTCCTTTGCGACACGCCACCCGGGAAAGAAGCCTTTTGAGACGACGGTGGTGGATGGCAAAAGGCAGGACCTTTGGCCGCCCCATTGCGTCCAGGGGACAGAGAATGCACGTGTGCTGATAGACAATGATCTCTTCCTCGCCGTCGTGAAGAAGGCACACGACCGGGATGCGGACAGCTACTCGGGGTTTCAGCGGGGCGGGGAAATGCATGCCTTGCTGCAGATGAAGGGAGTCCAAAAAGTGATAGTCTACGGGCTTGCCACCGATTACTGCGTGAAGGCAACGGCCCTCGACCTTCTTGCCGCGGGCTATCCGACGACCGTCATAGAAGGCCTGTGCCGATGCGTATCTGTCGATACCGCGGCGGCGGCCCTTGATGAGATGAGCCGCAGGGGAATACGGATCGTCAGCGCGCTCGACGGGATACTCGGCGAATTGCGCCGGGACATCCTGGAAACCTGAACAAAAAGAGGGATCGAATGAAAAAGGAAGCCGGGGTCATCAATCACGCGCCTGATTTCATCCATCGATGTTTTCAAACGAGTGGAAAAAGATGCCGCAAAACGATTCGGGACCCGGAAAGGTCCTTTAACCGTTGACCATGAGCACGTACCCGAACCGGTCCGCCTTCTGTCTGCGCACCACCGTATTCGGCATAGTGGCCATCCTGTGGTCCGTCCGCGGCCATGAGCCCGCGGTCCTCCGGATAGTGTTATCCAGACCGGGCGACCCGGCAGATGAAGCGGTCAGGAGTCTTTTTCCCGGCACAGCCGCCTCATCATGTCGGGAGGTAAACATCCTTGCGGATCAGATCGAAGCCTTCATGGCGGGAGAGGATATCCGGTTCCCCCTCGATGTAATCCGGCTTGACCTTTGCCCTGCCTTTCAACAGAGAGTACTACATGCCGAGCACGCCATCCCGAGGGGTTCGGTCAGCACATATGGGCTCATTGCGAGGCACCTCAATAATCCCAATGGTGCCCGCGCCGTCGGGTCCGCCCTGGCAACGAATCCCTTTCCCATCGTCATACCCTGCCACCGGGCAATCCGTTCCGATGGAGACCTGGGCGGCTTTCAGGGGGGCCTCACGATGAAGCGGGCCCTGCTGGAGATGGAAGGCATCGAATTTCGTGATGCCCGCCATGTCGCGACCCGCCGCTTTCACTACGGCGGAGAATCCGCATAACTTCCTGTGCGTAAAAAGAGTTCCCGATCCGGCTGTTCACGTCTCCCCTTCAAAGTCTCTTGGATCGCATGATACCGATGAGGAGCCATACTCCAAGGATGCTCGCCAGGAGAAAACCGCCAAGACCGAGAACGGGGTAGCCGAAAAACGTAGGCCCCACCCCTGTCTGGAAGATAAGAGACGAACCGACGATCAGCGCCGCTATCACGACGGCAAAACTGATGCGGTTGCTTGATCGGTCAAGTTCGTCGGTCAGAAGCTCCAGTCCGCGGTGTTCGAAGTTTACCGCCAGTTTTCCCTTTCTTATTATGGCAAATAACTCCCGCAGATCCGAAGGCAGGACCTTGAAGAATGCGTAAGCGTCGCCGGCCGTCTTTTTGAGTTCGTGCAATTGTCTGCCCGGATCGAATCTCTGCAGGATAAGTTTTCGTGCATAGGGCCTGGCAATTTCGATTATGTTGAATTCCGGATACAGCAGTCTGCCCACACCCTCACTCATCAGGAGCGCCTTTCCGATCATGGCGAAATCGGGCGGAAGGCGCAGTTTGTAACGGCGGACGACGCTCATAAGCTCCCGGACGATCGGCCCGATTTCAAGTCTGTTCAGGGGCACGCCCCAGTAGCGTTCGAGCAGGTCCCGTACTTCGAGTTTGAAGTTGTAATAGTCTTCAAGTTCCACGAGACCGATGGAGCGTAATAGAAGAACCAGTTCCTCGACATCTTTTTCCATCGCCGCGACGAATATGCCGCTCATCTGATAGGCCATCTCATCGTCGATGTACCCCGTCATGCCGAAGTCAACAGGCGCGATGACGTTGTCTTTGAGAACAAAGATATTCCCCGGGTGAGGATCGGCATGGAAGAAATGAAACTCGAATATCTCCTTCAGAGTAAGATGTGCCCCGTTGAGGGCAATCGCCTTCCGGTCAAGGCCGGCGGCCTCCAGACGATCCAATTCCGAGATCTTGATCCCGTCGATGAATTCGATGGTCAAGACCCTTGGCGCAGTCAGGTCCCAGTACACCTTCGGAATATAGACCGTCGAGGTACTTGAAAAGTGCGTTCTGAAGCGCTCGATATTCCGTCCTTCCCTGACGAAATCGAGTTCATGGCGTATCGATCGTGCAAATCCGTCCACAAGCCGCACCGGCTCAAAGTACCGGATTTCCGGAACGTGTTTGTGGGCCAGGTTTGCAAATTCACGGAGTATGCGTATATCGGTTTCGATGATATCCTCAATGCCCGGGCGTTGAACCTTGATAACCACGTCATCGCCTGACGACGTCCTGGCCCGGTGAACCTGCGCGAGAGAGGCCGCCGCCGCCGGCCTGGCATCTATAGACGGAAAAAGCTCGGGGATGGGGCGTCCGAACTGGTTCTCGATCACGGCCCTGGCATCCTCAAAGGGAAAAGGGGGCACATCATCCTGCAGCTTGCTCAGTTCCTTGATAATTTCAGAGGGAAGTACATCGGGGCGGCTGCTGAGTACCTGCGCAAACTTGATAAAAGTCGGCCCCAGCTCTTCAAAAACCAGGCGCAGCCGCTCCGCGGTGGGTCGCCCGTTGCGGGCCTCTTCTTTGACGAACGCGACGTGATAGCGGGCCCTCAGCCTGTCGAGGACTTCTTTGAACCCATGACGGACAAGCACCCTGGCGATAACACTGTATCGCTTTAGATCATGGTATCTCTCACGCGGTCTGAATGGAGACACCTGTTAACCTGCATCGGTCTTTGCAGAGGAGGACACCTCGGCCTGGATCTTTTTCAAGGTTTCCAAAATCTCTTCCAGGTCTTTCCTGGTGGCCAGGCCCAGTTCGGCTACCGCTTTGTGGACGGTGGAATCTATCTTCCGCTGCAGCTCCTTCTCCTGTCTGTCCGCCTCCTTGAGAAGCCTGTCGACCGTCTTGAATCTCTCCGCGCTCGCCACCTCGCCTCTCTTTATGAGATCGTCGACAATTTCATCAGCCTTATCCTTCGTGAGACTGATCGCACCCAGCCCCAAGAATACCGCTTTCCTGATGATATCCATCTTATCCTCCTTTGCGAACAGCGTTCCGAAGCGCAACCACATCGTTCGCAGCATACACACTATATAGGTCGATGACGTTTCATTTTCAAGGCAGCCCCTGCCAAGCACCCGCAATCATTGGATACATACCGGGGCTTTTCAACACCTCCCCGATGTGGTTTATGCATATCACCATATTCCATAAACCTGATATACTTGGTTAAAGAAAGTTTTTCTCCATGTATCAGGCATCCGTTCAGCCCTTAAGGAGGCGTAGCGAAATGGCCGGTATGCATCTCCATCCTGGTGATGTCTTGTCATCTGAACAACAGGAAGCCTCTCCATGAATGAAGACCCTTCGTATGATGATCTGAAACAAAGAATCGAGGAACTTGAACAGGCACTCGCGAAAGCGGAGCGCATGCAACGCGCCGTGCGCATGAGCGAGGAGAAATACCGGTCCATTGCCCATCGGACGCCGACGGCAACGATGCTCTACCAGGATGATCGCTGGATCTTTGTCAACAGCGCTGCGGAGGCCATCACGAGATATTCTTCACAGGACCTTCTCGCCATGGATTTCTGGGACATCGTCCATCCCGACTACAGGGAAGTCATCCGTGATTGCGGGCAGAAACACAAATGGGGTGAACAACGGGCGACACGATACGAACTGAAGATCGTCACGAAAGACGGCGCGGAGAAATGGGTGGATCTGGTAGGGGCGTCTACCATGATCGGGGGCCGGCTCGCCGGTGTGATATCGGTGGTCGACATCACCGAACGCAAGCGTGTAGAGGAGGTGCTCAGGGAAAGCGAAGAGCGCTTCCGCCTGCTTGTGGAAAACGCACCGGTGGGGATCTTCATACAAACACACGGCCACTTCGCTTATGTAAACAAGGCCGCAATGAAGATGTTCGCCAGCCAATCGGCAGATCAATTGATCGGGCAACCGATTCTCAGCCGGATGCACCCGGATTTTCACAGGATCGTTCTGGAACGAATCCGTATGCTCAATGAAGAAAAAGAGGAAGTGTCGCCGATGACGGAGAAATATCTCAAACTAGACGGTACGGCCTTTGACGTAGAGGTCTCAGCCGTGCCTTTTGTCTATGGCGGCGAGGAGGGTGCCCTTGCTTTCTTCAGTGACATCACCGAACACGTGAAGGCGGAAGACAGGGCAAGAGAACTGCTTGCAGCGGTTCAGTTTGAAAGAGACAGGGTATCTGCAGTTGTCAACAGCATGCAGGATGAGGTCTGGTTCGCTGATATGGAAAGGAAATTCACCCTGGCAAACCCATCTGCGCGCATGGAATTCCGACTTGAGAATACCGGCGGGATAGATGTGGAAGATTTCGCCCGGAATCTGAAAGTTTACCGCCCGGACGGCAGCCCGCGCCCCGTGGAGGAAGCTCCGACATTGCGCGCTCTTCGAGGAGAGCTCGTGAAAAACCAGAAGGAAATCATCTTTACTGCCGCACACGGAGAATTGCGCCACCGCGAGGTAAACGCCGCTCCGGTCCGGGATAACGCGGGTAATATCATCGGGTCGGTATCAGTGGTGCGGGACATCACCGAGGCCAAACGGACGGAAGAGGCATTGCGGCGACATGGAGCCGTCCAGGAGGGCATCAATGAGATATTGAACGCCACCCTGGCCTGTGAGAAGGGAGAAGAGCTTGGCCGCGCCTGTCTTGAAATCGCAGAGACAATCACGCAAAGTCAGTTTGGCTTTATCGCCCGGGTCAGCGGGGAGGAATTGGAAGTCGTCGCCGTCAGCGACCCCGGTTGGGAAGCATGCCAGACAATCGGGCTGGAGATCCGCAGTCTTTTCGGGAAAGTGGTTCTAGAGGGAAAACCCCTTTTAACCAACGATCCCGGACATCATCCCGACGGCATCACTATTCCCGACAGGTACCCGCCGCTGGAGGCATTCCTCGGAGTACCCTTGATCCGTGAGGGGCAGACTATCGGCATGATTGGTGTGGGCAACAGGCCGGGAGGTTACAGGAATGAAGACCAGGAGACCCTGGAAGCCCTGGTGCCGGCAATAGTTGAAGCGTTTCTGCGCAAGAGCGCCGAGGAAGCGCTGCGAAAAGCCCATGAGGAGCTTGAGTTGCGCGTGCAGGAGCGGACCGCTGAACTTGAAGCGGCATACAGGTCGCTCCAGTTGGAGACACAGGAACGTTTGCACCTTGAAGAGCAGCTCCGCCAGTCCCAGAAGATGGAGGCCATCGGCACACTGGCCGGAGGGATTGCTCATGATTTCAACAATGTCCTGGCGGGGATCATCGGATTCTCGGAGATGGTGGAAGAGGATCTCCCCGAAGACAGTCCCCTCAGACGATACATGAAGAGGATTCTAAAGGCGTCCTTCAGAGGGCGCGACCTCGTCAAACAGATCCTCGCTTTTTCCCGGAAGTCCGAGCATGTGAGAGAACCCGTTTCATTGGCTCCCGTTATTGAAGAGACAGTTCAGCTCTTGCGCGCGTCCATTCCCGCTACGATCGAGATCATAACGGACATGAGGGCCGCGAGCGATAAAGTCCGTGCCTCTGCCATAGAACTCCAGCAGGTCGTCATGAACCTCGCTACCAATGCGGCTCGCGCGATGGATGAGAAAGGAGGAACGCTCAGGATCTCCCTGTCGGACATCGACCTCGAAATGGATTCCCCGGTAATCGATCCTGAAGTGGAACCCGGGCAATATGTTCAACTGGTGGTCCAGGATACCGGCAGCGGCATGACTCCCGACGTTATGAAAAGGGTCTTCGAGCCATTCTTTACCACCCGCAAGGTCGGTGAAGGCAGCGGGATGGGCCTCGCTGTCGTGTATGGGATCGTGAAAAGTCTCAACGGTGCTATCACCGTTGAGAGCGACCCGGGATCGGGCTCCATTTTCCGGGTCTTTTTTCCGAAGATATCTACATGCGTCGAATCAGTGACGCAGCGAAGCGACCGTGCCCCTGGCGGAACGGAGCGGATCCTTTTTGTAGATGATGAGGAACTCCTCGTCGAATTGGCCGTAGATGTCCTCGAGAAGCTCGGGTACAGGGTGACGGCGCTCACCGACAGCATTGAAGCGCTGGAACTCTTTTCATCCGACCCCGGCTCGTTTGACCTCGTCATTACGGATCAGACGATGCCAAAAATGACCGGTCTGCGTCTTGCCACGAAGCTCCTGAAAATACGAAATGACACCCCCATCATCCTCTGTACCGGCCACAGCGACAGCGTTTCACCCGATATAGCCAGGGAAGCCGGGATCAGGGTTTTCATGATGAAACCTCTCGCAAAAGAAAACATGGCAAAAATAATTCGCAGCGTGCTGGACGGAATAGAGGTATGAATCAAACCGTGCGGCGTTGTCTGCCTGTTAATCCTGGCCGGTAAGCTTTGTGCAGATCTTTTTGATGTAGATTCCCAGGTCGCCGACGGCAATCTCCATCTTGCTCTTTGATGACGTCCACAGCGCGTTATAGATCTTTTTTGTCCCATCGGCCACGATCGCACCCAGCATCCTGGTTGCCTCCAGGGTGGCCTGATGACGAACCTTTCGCTTCGATGGCACAACAAGAGATCGGCAATACTGCCTCGTTATCGACCCTACCCGAAGAGTCAGAAATGCGTTCGACGATCCGGACAAAACGGAACTGACGAGTATGATGGTTGCCACCTGAAAACCGGGAATCGCCCCCGCCGCGGAACCGAGTATGCCGGCCAGAACGGGCTGGACGATCTCTGAAAGATCGATGTCTTCCATCTCGCTTGCGAAAAATACCATAACGGCGACATTGGCATAGAGATAGAGAAGGTTACGGATTGTTGGCCGCTGGTAGTAAATGCGCGTGACGTCGAAGACGAGTTTCGATTGCGCGGCCAGAACGATAAGGGCGTCCAGCTTGCCGTTCTGAGAAACCGCCGTCGTAACGAATATACGGCCTGCGGCCGTCTTTATGGCCTCCTGAGCTTTCTTGTCCAGCGCTTCAAGGACGCTCTCCACGTCTTCCTTCGAGGCCTCGACGTGCCTCCTGATCAGAGGGTTCCTGCCAAGCCTTTTTGCCATTTCGCTGAGGTGCTTCTGAAATTCAGGCGATGACTCGCTCCGGGGTGCCACCAGCGGGGCAGGCATCGTAACGATCATATAAACGGGCACGATGACACACAGGGCATAAAAGGCTATCAGGCCCCAGAGAACAATATCGCCCAGCACCGGATGAATGCGATCCCCAAACGCAATGAGTTGAACAGTCTGATTGATCAGAAAGATGACGAATAAAACCAGGATTAATGCAGCGGCTATGACCGCTATTCTTATTGCTCTTTTTCGCATGGCGCGCGCTGTTCTTAGATTATTTCACCGACGTCATGCCAATGCAACAACAATCCAGGCCCCTTCTCCGCAAGACAAGCGCTCCGTCATGGACCTTCCCGCCCTCCGGTCTTTAAGAACGTATCAATCATACAGATTGGTTACCGATTAATTTTCCCTTTAATGACCACATCTGATAAGATATACGGGCACTTTTAAAAAGGTGGTTTCGCCGGATCACAAAGGACCAGCACAAAATAATGATTGGAAAGAGGAAAGAATGGCATACATGGCTCCCAACGCTGCAGCGAACAAAGAAGAAAAGGCCGAGACGGTATTTGCCGCTGACCTGGAAGTTCAGGGCACCATAAAATTCACAGGGTCCCTCATGATAGAGGGCGTCTTCAACGGAGAGATATTGTCAGAGGGATTGCTGATAGTAGGACCCGAAGCAAAAGTCACCGCCACCATCAGAACAAAGAACCTCATATCCAGGGGTGAGATCCATGGCGACGTCTTTGCCGGGGAACAGGTCGTATTGGAAAAAACGGCGGTCCACAACGGCAACATCACGTCACCCGGCATCGTGATTGAAAGAGGTTCGACTTTCAACGGTTCCTGTTCAATGAAAAGAGACGCCTCTGTGGGTCCCCAGGGCAACTAAGCACATCTCCGCCATATCCGCAGAAGACCCCCCGGGCACGTCTCCGATCGGCCGTTACGCATGCCGCGGGCGCTGACAAAGTGGGGCGATCCACATGGTCCAATGGATTCGAGGCTACGAAACTATCCTCACCTGGCTGACCGCGGCCTCAATCGTCATCTTCGTCGCATCCTTCGCACTTGTGCCTTTTCTTATAGTTCGAATCCCTCCGGACTATTTCACGGCCGGGAAGGATCACAAAAAACTCCGGGCCGATCACCATCCGGCGATAAGAGGCGTGCTGATGATCGCCAGGAACGCGCTCGGGTACACCTTCCTTGTCGCCGGGGTCTTTATGCTGGTTTTGCCGGGCCAGGGTTTGTTGACCATTTTTGCAGGAATCATGCTTCTGGACTTCCGGGGCAAGCATCGGCTCGAGCGATGGATCGTCTCGCGCCGGCCCGTGCTTCAATCCATCAACTGGATTCGGCGGCGTGCCGGACGGGCTCCCCTGATCTTTGGAGGATGATTATGGCCCTGTCACACAAATGAATGCATTGACAGGGCCGTTGAATAAGCATATAGTGTTCGCAAGTAACGAAGTAAAAGGTTACGCGAAAGACTTATGTAACGGTTTGTCCAAAACGTTCCCCTGACGAAATAAAATACTGTCATATTTTACTTGGCTACTAATCTATAGTAACAGAGAGGTGCCGTGAGTTTTAGTTCATTCAAATTTCATCCGCAAATCGAGGCCCGTGTCAGGGCACTCGGTTATCAGGTCCCAACCCCCATACAACGCCAGGCCATACCGCCGGTCCTTGCCGGCAAGGACGTTATGGGCCTTGCCCAGACGGGGACGGGCAAAACGGCCGCATTCGTGCTGCCGATTCTGCAGCATCTGCTCCCGGGCCCGCGGGGCAAGGTACGCTCGCTGATCATCGCGCCCACACGGGAACTGGCGGAACAGATCCACGTGTCGGTCGGGGAACTGGGAAGCAACACACATCTGAGAAGCTGCACGATCTACGGCGGCGTTGGCGTGAACCCGCAGATCCAGAAACTTCGCGCCGGTGTCGATATTGTTGTGGCGTGCCCGGGCCGCCTGCTCGATCATCTGGAACAGAAAACGATCAACCTTGAGAACCTGGAGGTACTCGTCCTTGACGAAGCGGACCGCATGTTCGACATGGGCTTTCTCCCCGACATCAGGCGGATCGTCAAACAATTGCCCAGACAGCGGCAGACGCTCATGTTCTCCGCCACCATGGCCGACAGCATCCGGAAGCTGACTGACGAGGTACTCCGTGATCCGGTCACGGTGAAGATCGGTCATACCGCTCCCGCCGCCACGGTGTCCCATGCGCTCTATCCCGTTGCCCAGCATCTCAAGACCGGGCTTCTCATGGAGCTTCTCAAACAGACCGATACGGAATCGATCCTGATCTTCACGCGCACCAAGTACCGCGCAAAACGCATCGGACAGGAATTGCAGAAGGCGGGGTACAGCGCTGCCTCTCTCCAGGGGAACCTGTCGCAGAACAAGCGTCAGGACGCCCTCGACGGCTTCCGCAGCGGTTCATACCAGATCCTCGTGGCAACGGATATCGCGGCACGGGGCATCGATGTGCTGAGCATATCCCATGTGATCAACTACGATATGCCCGATACCACCGACGCATACACGCACCGGATCGGCCGCACCGGCCGCGCAGCGAAGACCGGTGACGCCTTCACCTTCGCAAGTCAGGAGGACGAGCCCCTGATAAAAAGCATCGAACGTGTACTGGGCAGCAAAATCGAGCGGCGCATCCTGGATGGTTTCGATTACACGAAAGCAGCCCCCAGGCGTGATACCGAATTCGCCCGGCCGCCCCGGCCGCCGCAACACCGCACCACCCAGCCAAAGGCGGAAAAGCACGCCCCATCACGAACTGCAGTTGCAGGGCCCACAACCGGTCCTTCCCCGAAATCGCCGGCAAACACAGCTCACGCGGCCAAAACCGCAGGGCCGCCTCCGTCAAGAAGACAATGGAAGCGAAAAAAACCAGCCAGATCATCCACCCGTAAAGAAGTTTAGACAGTCCCCTGCAAAGAACTGGACGTTGACTTCAGGATAAACCGGACTCTGTTCGGTTCATCCTGAAGTCTTGTTCCTCGATCGCCGGCTGATCATGCGCCATTTCAAACGAGAGCCCTCCGGTTTGTGTGTTTTCTATGTGTAATTGGCACAATAAAGCGACTACGTGCATGGTCAATATATGCGAGGAATGTTAGCTGTCTGCGTAATGTCGTTAAATTGGCGAAATGATGAAGACCGTCTATACTTATGCATGAGATGCATCAATCACAGGAGGTCCTATGAGTAGACTGGAACAGATGGGGAAGATGCGCGAACGGTTGGTCAAGAAACGCGATGAAGTCTTCGAGGCCCATAGGCTGAGTGAGGAAGAAAGGCTTATCTTGTCCGAGCACGATATCGAACCTGAGGAAACAGCCCAAAAGGCGGCCATTGCCGACGTTGTGGCAACACTGGACGAGAGAGAGGAGAAGGAGATTCAAGCCATAAACAGGGCATTGACGAGATGGAACTTGGGGAATACGGCTCCTGCGAGGTCTGTGGAAAAGAAATCGAGGTGGAGCGCCTTGAGACAATTCCCTGGACATCTGTCTGCAGCAAACATGCAGGCCGCGCTCGTATTCGTCCCGCACTTGCCAATGCCATGTCTCTCCCGATGCAGGCGCCGGTTGTCAAAAACCCCACTGTTAGAGGTGTAAAAGGCCACCGATATCGGTGGCCTTTTCGTATTCTGCGAAATCGGCTGCTATGCCAGTGTCCGGACGGACTTTTCGCGATCCCATTGCCGCGTCTTTGCAACTGCAATAAATACGTCTTTATCTCTCGCATCAATCACACCGGCGTCCTCTTCGACCTTCGCCGTTTTCAGAAGGGTCCTGGGTGCCTGTCATGCCGTGAGTATTGGAAAGGTAAGAATCTCGGAGTCCATCCGCGGGTCTGCCCGAGTCACCCACTGTACACTGACGAATCGCAGGGCATCTCCCCCCCCCGCCAACCGCTTTTAAGCCGCAACGAAGACAGGAAGGAATAAAGTGGATGAAGTGAGACCCCACAGAAAGGGCCTGATATCTTAAGCTATTGACAGGTTAAATTCTATATGTTATCAGATAAACCGTCTCTGTCATGGAATAATAGAAACCAATTGTCTACAATAGTCCGGGAAATCCTTGATTTGTTGAAGAGGATTCTGAAAGAGCGAGAGTAGGCCTGGGCGGATTCCTCTAGTGACGGAAAGCTGCAGCACATACAGTACCCATAAACCTCAATAGGAGTGTGTCATGATACGAACGATCAAGATTCTTGTTCTGGCGCTGATCCTGACGGCAGCGTCGGCACCCGCTGCCATGGCGTCTGCCGTTATCTGTGAATGTCCTTCAAAGAGATGCTATAGCGCCGGTCAATGGTGGCCATACTGCGGTGATTGTGTGTGCGGCGGGAGTTCCACCGTCCTCGGACCCGAACCCTACTCGCAGCCCGTGGATTCCAGTTTTCTGAAGAACAACTTCAACCTCAACAACGACAACCTGATGCAGTTCATCCGGGATGCCTTCCAGTCGCCCCTCACCGATCAGCAGATCTCCGACCTCCTCGGCCAGGCGGGGCAGACAACTGGCGCCGTGGGAACCCAGGACTACTTGATCCGGCGGTTCGATGAGGCTTCATACGACTATTCGATGCAGGATCTCAAATATGAGACTTTCAAGTTAAACAAAGACGTGGAGCTCATAGTAATCGATAACTCCCTGAACCAGTTCAAGAAGCCAACAGCCTTGGGGGTCCCGCTGGATATGAAGTTGTTCGCCGCCGCGTGTGCTGCGGCCGCACATGGACTGAAAGACGAGGATATAGGGCTGGCGGAAAAGGTATGGGACCGTTTCAAGGAGAAAATGGAGGCCCTCGAGCAGGTTTTCCCCAACGCGATGAAGAATCTCGATGCCGGCACCACGTCGAAGCTTTACCAGGAAGCGGTGAACGAGGTCAAGAAAGGCCAATGAGCCAACTGGGACAAAAGGATATGACTATCAGGAGTGGACGAATATGAAGATCAAGATCATGCTGACCGTATTTCTCGCATTATTTCTTTCCTGGAACACCGCCCGCGCCAACGTGGACATGATCGGCGCCATTGCGGCCCTGGCAGACAAGGCCTGCACGGAGAAGAGGTACGATGACGCAGCCAGAGCCTATGAGTCCCTGCTCAAGGCCATCGACCCGAAGTCGGCCTGGACACCCTACGTGAAATATCGCCTGGGGAGGATACAGCTCATTCAGGGCAAAGCCCCACAAGCCCTTGCCAACATGGAGGACTTCGCCCGTCTCTACCCTGATAATGCCTTTGTGGCGCACGACTATGCTCGCGCCCTCTTCTATAACAAGAAGTATAAGGAGGCCATTCCCGTCTTCGAGAAGGCCGCCTCCGGCTACAAGAACTTCGAGTCCGAGTCCAGCTACTACATCGGCGCCTGCCGGATAGCGCTTGGTGATGTGGACGAGGGGAAGAAAGACCTGAGGAAGGTCGTTGAGACCTCACCGGGCTCCGCCGACGCGAAGAACGCCGAGAGCCTCCTCGCCCGGGTGGAGAAGATGGTCGAAGAGGTGTCGGGAATGGAAAGGGTCGCCTCCGTCACCGCGGCCCCCAGGCGGCCGACGAAGGAGAAGCCCTGGGCCGTCTCTCTGTCCCTCGGCGTCGAGTACGATTCCAACGTAGGGCTCATACCGTCGGACCAGGAAAAGCCGGAGGATGTCTCCAACACCGGCGACTGGAGGGCGGTCCACAGCCTTGCGGGCACCTATGAGTTCCTGAACACGGGCGAGGATTTTGCCGGCGTCAGGGCGAGCATCTACGGGACAACCCAGCTGCACGACACCTTGTTCAACGCCGAAAACACCTTGCTGAGCCTCTACTACAAGCATAACTTCGTCAACACCTACCAGTTTAGGGTCAGTCCCTTCGTGTCCAAAACCTGGCTCAAGGACGGACCGCAAAACTGGTTCTGGGGGGTAACGCCCGGCGTCTCCTGGCAGCCTGTCAGCTGGACCTGGACCGACCTCGACTACACCTACATGAAGCAGACGTTTCTGCAGACGCCCGATTATCCGCAAGAGGACCGTAGCGGGAACAACCATTCTTTTACGCTGAAGCAAAACCTCAGCTTCCCCTCCCTGCTCATCAACAAGAAGAACACCTACTTCGGCGCATGGCTGAACTACGGGAAGTCCAGCACCGACGGGTCATCCTACGACAACAACAGCCAGGGCTTCGGCGTGCAGGCCCAGCAGGAATTCCCTTACACATTCACGGCCCTTTTGACTTACGGCTACGGGAAGGTGCGATATGAGAACGCCAACATCCGGAGCGCAACGGGGGAGAAGAGGGACGACAGCAACCATATCCTGTCCCTCAACCTCTTCAAGAGATTGAACGAGATCTCCGATCACCTTTCTGCCTATGCAGGATGGCGCTGGTACAAGAACGACTCCAATATTCGCCAGTACTACTCTTATAGCTCCAATACCTATTCAATCGGGATTATACTGGATTTCTGAGTCTTACAGGAGGCGGCCCTGGGCCGCCTCCGAACTGCATGGGGTCAGACTACTTATTCATTGTCAAATGATTTGATTATTCTATTGGCAGATTCCAATTAAAAGTGCACGACCGGAGATAAACCGTAGGACACGACGGGATTTCCCGGGGATCGGTGGGCCGCTTCTTCCTCTAACATATGGACAGGGGACGCCCGCAGGATGCCCCATCCTCTGATGGTTAAAGTCCTTTCAGCCTTCCAGCACAAAAATTATGTCGAGGGTAACGCGAAATTTAAGAATAGCGCCGTTCTCTACGTGGGCATATTGTTCTTTCACCCGGACTCCCGATGCCCCGTAAGGTCTTGGTGGCCCTCTTGAAACCGGTTATTACGGCATCCTCGAAGCTTTCTTTTGAATCGGCTATCAGTTCTGTTACCCTTGCAACTCTACCTTCAGGCCCCATGTGTCCTCCTCAACGGTTTTTCCGGAAATTAGCCAGACGCAGCTGCTGTGCCAACAGCTCTTGATCTATCATCCACTTACGTCAACATCGGAACGACAATCACAGTGACCGATGTGATTTACCTGAGATCCCAGCCATCGACCAGGAAGGGGCTTCTCATCGGGTCTTCGGCCATCAAAACGGGGCTTTGAGGTGCCCTGTATTTTACCCAGACCTTGGCTGCCACAACCACTCCGATGGCCAGCATGGCCTGCACGGTGTATGCGGCGAGGTGTCCCGGGTGATTGAGCGTCCGAACCACGAATGGATCGCTTACGATCATTTCACCTGCCACCCTTCCAAGGACTGCGGCACCAAGGAGAACGATGACAGGGAACCTGTCCATCATTTGGGTGATGATCTTGCTTGCGAATACTACTATAGGGATACTTGTGGCAAGACCGATGAAAAGGAGCAGCACGTCCCCGTTGGATGCGCCTGCCACACCCAGCACATTGTCAAGGCTCATAACGAGGTCGGCCATCAGTATGGTGCCTACTGCCTGCAGGAGACCATTGACTTCCTTTGTTTTGTTCTCCTCGGATTCACCCATGAGGAGCTTGAATGCAATCCAGAGGATCAGAAGACCTCCAAGAAGCTTCACAAAGGGCACCTCAAGAAGACGAGCGGCAATAAAGGTGAGGCCTATTCTGAGCACTACCGCCCCTGCCGTCCCCAGTATAATGCCTTTTTGTCTTTGCTTCGCCGGAAGAGAGCGGACCGCCATGGCGATGACGACCGCGTTGTCTCCTGACAGGATAACATTAATGAAGATAATGTTAAGCAGGGCAAAAAGGAAAGTGACACTAAATATATGTGCAAAATCCATGGATAGAAATACCTCCGTTTTATGAACAATTTTATCTGTACTAGTGTAGACCGCGGGAGAACTGCCAACAATAGGGGAATCCCTGATTTATTCCCATCAGTTGCCTGAAGTAGGGGAGGGAAAAGGAGGAAAGCCGGGAGCGACGCAGTACCCATGCCGCTGTCACTGCCAAATATAAAAGCAGTTTAGAAGAAAGAACGGAGAACTTTTTGCTTCAGGTTTTGTCTAATATCTGAGAACATAAGGGGCAGGGCATATTGAATTACGGACATCACCCCTGGATCAAGCAGGAAGCTTGAACGATCATGTTAATAACCATTTAATCAAAGGAGATGAGGATGAAAACAGCATTAAGAACGTTTTGTATTGTGGCCATTATTACCATGATGGGGGCGACAGCCGTTATGGCCGGCCAGAGCCAGGCCGCCGGGGATGCCGACAGGCCTGACTATTATGAGATCGTGAAAAAATTAAAGAATAATGACACAAATGTCGATTTTCAAGCGCTGAGACTTGCCTACACAAAGACTCCGGACTATAAACCCTACGGCGCCGACAGCAGTGCAAAAGATGCGGCATTCGACGCCCTTAACAAAAATAATTATGCGCAAGCCATCAAGCACGCCCAATCGGTATTGGAGACGAATTATGTTGACCTTGATATTCATCTCTTATGCAGGATCGCCTACGGAAAGATGGGAAACTCAGAAAAATACACCTTTCACACCTCTGTTTTAAAAGGACTTGTCGGTTCGCTATATGCCTCGGGCGACGGGACCACCCCTGAGAAAGCTATTGTTGTCATATCTGTCCCGGAAGAATATTTCGTTGCAAATGCAAACGGACTTAAATCGATCAAGATCAGTACGTTGACCGCAAATGGCCATGATTACGACAGGATGGATGTCGAGAGCAAAAAGACCGCCGAAAAATCGACTCTTTATTTCAACATTGACATCCCCCGCCGCTGGTTAACCAAAAACCTCCAAAAGAAATAACCGGGCACAATGCCTGAAGACGGGTGCGGCCGTCTTCAGGCATTGTCCACTACCCTGAGAACATCCTTTGTGATCTTCTGTAGCTCCGAAACGGCAAGAAAGGAATCCTTGAGCAATTGCTTTTGTTTTGTACCAAGGAGGGCCGGATTGATGTTGTTGCTGAAATCCCTCCCCTGATCGAGGTTGTTCAGATTGTTGTGGATCTTAAGGGCCAGGAAGGTTTCGAAAGCCTGTTCGAAGAACTCTGACCTGTCGGTTGGAATGATGCCTTTTTGCGCGAGTCCCCTGATCCTCTCGAGGGTGTTGACCTCGGCAACTTCGCCGAAGAAAGCGAGGAGCTTCACGCATGTGGACAGCGGAAGGAGCCCGTGGGTTTTGATGTTGACGGTATTCTTGTATTTCCCGTTCTTTTCCACGAGGAAATTCTTGAAGAAACCCAGGGGGATGGGGATGGAAACGATCGGCTGGGCAAGCATTCGCAGTGCGTAGCTGTGTTTACGAAATTCACCAATGACGTGGGACCTGAGCGCCTCCTCGAGGACTTCGCTGCCGTAAACGGCTCTGAAATCAAGGAATGTATAAATATCGACAAGATCTTCCCCCTTTTCGGCGCTAACGCTTATCCAGCGGGTCGTCTTCTCTTTCCACGATGAAAGATCTCCGAAGTACCGGGGGTTGGTTGCCATGATATTGCCCTTGCAGAGGGGGAAGCCGCATTCGTTCAATCCGTTCACGACCCTGTCCGAAAGGGTCCTGAAGTATTCTTCCGCCGATCTCGCCTTTTCGCTGTTCCCGGGGGAATCGAAGAGGATTGCATTATCCTGATCGGTGAGAAGTGTTTGCTCTTTTCTCCCCTCGCTTCCCAGCCCAAGCCATGCATAAGGGGTCGGCGCCGCCCCGAGGGTTTTCTCCGAGAGCCTTATGGCCCTCCTTACAATCTTGTCGTTCAGTTCGCTCACGATCTTGCATGCATGGGAAGCGACCGCACCGTCCGCTATCAATACCCTCAGCACGCTCTCCACGTCCTGTCGCAGGAGGTTGAGTTCGTCGAAGCTTCTCGCGTCCTCTATGTTTCGTATGAGGGAAAGGACCTCTCTTCCCCGGAATTGCAGCAGATCGAGGCTCGTCAGAACCCCCTCGATCTTTTCGCCGGTCATCACGATGAGAGTGTCGGTCCTCTTTCTTATCATTTCATGGAGGGCGTCAAAGAAATAACTGTCGGAATTGATGGCCCTTAATCCCTTTTCGACAATGGGCCCGATGGTTTGCCGGGGACTTCCGGCTTTGAGGAGTGAGGCATCGACAAGTTCCTTGAGGCCGAGCGTCCCAAGGAATTTCTTATTGCCGTCAACGACCACCGCCGTTTTGACATCCTCCCCGATGAGTCTGCGGGCGGCCTCTTCAAGGGTATCGCCCTCGGCACAGAAGACCTGTTTGGGAGAGATCAGATCCTTCACACGTTTGCTGTACAGGAAGGGCTCCACCTGTGCCATGGCCCCCGTCCCGGTGGCAAGAAGCTTGCTGAAGATCGTCCTTGACTGGCGGATGATCAGTTGATTGAAATAGCCCGCAAATTGAGGGTGGATCTCTATCATGGCCGTAAAGGCGTCTTTGCTCTGGGCGAGGCAGAGGGTCTGCTCGATGGTGACAACAGTTGAAGGGTTGATGCCGTCGGAGAGGAAGGCCGTCGCTCCGCAAAAATCCCCTTCGCCAAGAAAGCTGATGATCTTCTCTTCGCCGTCCTTCTCCATGAATATTTTCGCCAGACCGTTCTTCACGACATGGAAGAATTCTCCCGGTGTCCCTTCCTTCTGTATCAGCTCACCGGTCACGAATTGTTTCCATTCCATGGTCTCACAGATCTGCACGAGGCTGGCGGTGTCGAGCCTGTCGAATGGCTCTATGGTTTCCAGAAAGGCCGCCTTGTCCGAAAAAAGTTCTTTTTGAAGATCGGATTGAAGGTCAAGCGCGCCTTTGAGGGCCGCATCCTCCACGGCGCCGATCTCCAGGAGGATCTCGCCGATGGGCTTGTCACTGCCGGCCTGGATCTTCAACGCCTTTTCAATGGATTCCTCTTCGATACAACCCTGTTTCAACAGAATATTACACACCTTCATAGCTTGATCCACCTGCGCTGTATGGTGCTTGCGACCTAAAGCCTGGCGAGCCTGAACTCATTGTCATCCTGTCCATGAATGTATGGGGACCACATCTGTTGTCCCGAACGATGAAGAAAAACAATTACTCGCAAAAAACCGGAACATCTGTCTCCTCATTATGTCTCATTAATATATAATGAGGAGACAGAGAATGACAAAGTTTTCCGGTTCGACCTCAAAAGAGATGGCCGAACGCCGGTCATAGAAGTAAAGGATCTTATGTAGTTAATTCACTATTCCGGAGGTGTGAAGATGCAAAAGACAGGATTGTTACTGGTTGCAGTGTTGGCTTTCTTAATGTTATTGTCGGGTGTTGCCCTGGCTGATTGCGAGAGTGATTGCGATGGTCCCTTCCAAACTTGTGTGAAAATGTGCAGACAGACAACCAAGGAAGACAGCAAAGAGGCCGCCAACTGCATGGACAACTGTTTTCGTGGAGTCAGCGGTTGCCAGAAAAGATGCAAGAGCAAGAAGAGTGAGAATACCCGAGGCGGTCTTGTGACCGTAAGCAGCGCTCAGGGCGCCAGCTGCATCGAGAAAGGCCTGACATGCATTTTGAACGGCACGCCCTGCTGTGCGCCCTATGAATGCAAGGGGAAATTTCCCAATACCTACTGTCAGTAAGAGGGATACAAGGAAGATCTTCCTTCACGTTCTATCTGGTGTCCGCGAACGAGAAGGAAGGGAAACAGGTCCATCAATGCAAGGTTGAAATAATGGACAGAGCAAAGACAGGCGCCGGGGAAGGGTCTTCCCCAAAAAAAGGCTCGCGCGGCAACAAGCGCGCGGGCGTTATTCTCGTTGTTGCCGGGCTTGCGTTAATAGTGGTGCCAACGGCGTTGCCCTCACTGGCGCTTCTCTTTGATGGGTATGGAACCCTGATCGTACATGTCGCATCGGCAGCGTTCAACGCGGCGGGCTTGAGCCTCCTGGCCAGGAGGACCGGGCGCAGCATTGTCCAATGGTGTATCCTCGCGATAATCTTTCCTTTAATCAGTTCCATCGTAGGCCTGATCGTTATGCTGCCAGAAAAGGATACGGGAAAGACCGCCGGTCATGAAGATACGGTCCACGGCGCGGATCCGGGGAGCGTAGTGAAAAGCGGCGGACCTTCCTACCGGACCCGCGTAAATGTGCTCATCAGCACGATTATTTCCCTTCTAACTCTCTTTCTCAGCACCGTTGTTTTCGATTCCCTCGCCTTTGGTTTCTTATGCTTTTTCGTCGCAGTCATATGGATTGCCACGCGAAGCAAGGACACGTACACAGATAAAGCGAAATTGGCCGCCATCGGCATATACGTCCTCACGCTGGTGATGACCTTCGTTCTGAAAGATATCCATGATCGTATCTCGTACAAGAACGCAAACATCATCATTGCGGCTTGCCAGAAATGCAAGGACGAGACTGGCTCATATCCGCGGAAACTGGAAGATCTCGTTCCCCGTTACCTCACAAGCCTTCCCGTCGCGCGATATGTTATCATGTCCAATGGCAATTTTCGGTATTCGCGGGGCAATAAAGTGAACTCCAACAAGGAAGACTCTTACGAGTTAATGTTCGATAGGACATTATTCTCAAAGAATGTCTATCATTCCGGCAGCAAAGAATGGCGCGTTCGTGATTATTGGAAATGACCCGAAAGGTTATGCGGTCCTTCCCGTAGAGCGTCCCCTGGTGACCTGTCTTTCTTATTTAATATTGATTCAATGTAAGGATTCGTCTTCCCGGAATACCATACCCCACATGTCTGCTTCTACCGGTAGACGTCTTTTCAAAAAAACGTGTGATTTCATCAGCCGGATGATACTATATCGTTCTGAGTAAGGGTGCTTGATTATTCTTCTTTCAGGTGTGGGAGGACATCCGTCGTGCTGAAGAATATTCGTAACGTCATTGCGGTCTTATTGCTGTTCGGTATTCTGGCGGGATACGGGGGAAGCGGGATCGTCTGCGCTGCCGAAGGGAAGCAAGCCCCTGATGTACAGATTTTCGAGAAGGGAGTGCTCTATCAAAAGGGCAAGATCAAGGTCGTGGAGCTTAACGGAACCTACCGGCAGATGGGACGCCAGTACGGCAAACTGCTCGCCGCAGAGATCCGTGGAATGTATGCAGAGGTTGTCAAACAATTTGCTCTCAACAAGATAGCCTCCGCGGACGGGCAGCTTGAGGAGTTCTCAAGAAAACTGTTCAAGCTCTATCCGAAACGCTTCCGGGATATCGCTGAGGGCATGTCCGAGACATCGGGGATGGGGATTGACAAGATTGCCGTCCTGAACGAATCCTTTGACTTTTTGATCTCCCCCGGTCCGCCCGCAGCCGCACCGGCAGGAGAGCATAACCATTGCTCGAGCATAGCGGTCTGGGGCGATTATACCGGAGGCGGCCCCCTGGTTATGGGGAGGAATTTCGATTTCCCGGCTTTTTACAAAAATTTCAATCCATACATTGTCGTAGTCGTGTTCAACCCGACCGATGGAAGCCATTCTGCCGCAGCGATTGCCTATGCGGGTCAGATCGGTGTCGTTCAGGCCCTCAATGACGCCGGCCTTGTCCTCGAAAACAATGACGGCAGCAATTGCGGCGACCAGCAGCGCTACTTCGGAGAGCGAACCCCATTCCTGATCAAAGACCTGGAAATGGCATTCGATTACTCTACCGCTGAAGGGCTGGACGCGGCCCTCAAGGGCGCTCGCTTTCATTTCCCGCTGATCTTCAATGTCGCCTTTCCCGACAAGGCATACTCCTATGAAATGACTACGTTTGATGTGAAAAGGAGAGACGGGGAACGGGGCCTGCTTATAGGCGTCAACCATTTTGTCCATCCCGAATGGGTATCGCCGCAGCCGGGGAAAGACGGTTTTGCCGGGAATTCAGTCACACGGTACAAAAACCTTGCCGCGCTTGCGGCGAAGTACAAGGGAAGCATCGATGCCTCCCGGATGATGGCGATACTCGATATCCCGCTCAGCAAGGGCGGAGCGACTCCACCGGACAAATCAATATACCAGTTTGTCACCGTGCCGGCATCCCTGAAGCTGTGGGTAAAGGCCCCAGGGTATACTCAGTGGACAGAGATCGACCTGAAAAAACTCTTTCACCGGGGGGTAAAAACCGGGGTCACCCGGTGATTCTTCGACAGGAGGCCATTCCTGTGCTATATAGAAAGGAAGGCAACTAAATATATTGCTTAGGAGATGATCATGGAGGAACGAGAGATCAACGATAGGATCTGCAAGCTTTTTGAAGAAACAGTACCAATCTTAAACAATATATATAGAGGTTTTGTAGGTCAGAAGATTAACCTTATTAAGGAAAGCAAATCAAAATTCAGGGATTCCCTGAAAGAACGCCTCCCCGCCATAGAGAAGCTCGTCGAAGACAAGGACAAGAATGAGGCGGAACAAAAATTTGTAATTGCACTCCCCCACCTCCAGCGTGTCGCCTTGGCTCTCGATAGCCTTGTCGACAAGATGGAAATTAAAGTTGAATCCAACGTACTCTTTAGCCAGAAAGCCCTTGATGAAATAAAGCAGCTCATGGTGGCTGTCGGAACAGAGTTCACCGATGTAAGGGATTATTGTACGACGAGGAATCCTATACTCAAGGAACAGATACGAGCTGATATGGAAAAAGTCCGGGCGATGATAGACGATTTTGACATTGTCCATCAGAACCGGTTAATTACCGGCGTATGCATGCCCCAGGCTTCATACCTGTATATTGACATGACCGACTCTCTGAAAAGAATGGCGAAAGAGCTTGCAGCCTTTGCCGACAAAACATAGCCTTAAGCGCGGTCAGCCATCTCGCCGGTAAGCCGGCGGAATAGTGAAAGTCTGGCATTGGGGTCACCCGTTAAAGGACTGCAAACTTTCAAAGAGGGCTCGATCGAAGAGAATCCAGTTTTCTCACGATGGTCGGGCAAAAGTGGCTCTCGCAGCCTTTTCGATCTCATCGGCAAGATTGTCCCTGTTATCCTGCGTTACCCTGTAGAGGCGCACATCCGGCCGCGTCCTGATACGATCCATGATGCCTCCTCCGTAAAGGGCGATCGTAGCAATTACCGTGATGGGCGCATCAAGCAGGTTAACAACCAGATTGGTGAAATTTCCGGACAGACACTCCATCTTGCCTATCTCATCGATAATGACGAGGTCCGTACCGGATCCAAAGAAAGGCGCGGTACCCAGGTACCGCTCAAAGCCAACCACATCAACCCCATACTTGCCTATTCTCTTGCCTCCCTTGATACCGACGTGGGACAGGAGAACACGCTCGCCGCGAAGATCTACTAAATCAAAACCTTTTCTCTCACCGCCTGTCCGTATCTCTGCCGTGTAGAAACCGACAACTTTCAGGTCCCTGAACCTGTCGATAAGCCTCGTGACCAACGTGGTCTTTCCCGTACCTGGAAGACCCGTGATGAGAAGGTTGCGCTTCTCCATAAGCCTATTATATACGTTCAGACCCCCGATCAGGCAAGCACCCCGGGGGCTGTCCTCCAGGAAAACTTTTTCGTAATCCCCGAACAAGGGTTTTCCACCATAGGCCCTGTAATGAAAAAGACGACATGTCCTGCATAATAATAATTACGTAAAAATAATCAGTTACGCGACAGACATTACCTGCTTTCCTGCCGTATAATTGAATTGCGTATTGGGTCTCCGGCGCGGTTCTGCGTCTTTGATCCATGTGTAGGAGGCAGCAAAACAGTACAGCGACTGTGATTGTATTCCGAATGAAAAACACCCTAAGGTTACCTTTCTCTAAATCCGCTTCGGTTTTCAGCTACGGCAATTGATTACAAATACACCAGGAGGTCAAAAATGGGGAAAAAGGAATGTCTGGAAGGCATGGATTTCATGAAAGACTGGAAAACATGGCGTGCAAGTCTCCATGGCGCTATCCAGGAGGGAAGGAAATACGGAATGACCGACGAGGAGATCAAGACCTTGGCCGTTGAAGTCGGGGATTATCTTGCTAAGAAAGTTTGTGCCGGGACTCCGGAGGAGGCACTTCTCAAAGAACTTTGGGATGTTGCCACACAGGAGGAAAGAAAGACCTTAGGGACATTGATCTTCAAATTAGTCGGGTAGGCTGCTTAACAAACGCCGGGTACCCCATCGAACGCCCGCGGGACGGCATCCCGGAAAAACCTTATCAGGAGGAAACAGCAATGAAGAAGATTTATGGGTTGATGGTTGCACTGGTCATGATCATGGCTATGGTTGTTGCACCTGCCGTAAACGCACAGGACAAGGATATCGTCGATACAGCAGTAGCGGCCGGCTCTTTTGAAACACTTGTGACTGCGCTCCAGGCCGCAGGATTGGTGGAGACCTTGAAAGGTCCCGGGCCATTCACGGTATTTGCACCGACGGATGAGGCCTTTGCCAAGCTTCCGAAGGGTACCCTCGATGACCTCCTGAAACCGGAGAATAAAGAGAAACTGGTCTCGATCCTCACCTATCACGTTGTTCCGGGCAAGGTCATGGCCGCGGACGTAGTGAAACTAAAAAAAGCCAAGACTGTTCAGGGCTCCGAGATCTCCATCAAGGTCAAGGGTAAAAAGGTAATGGTCGACAAGGCGAATGTCACCAAGACGGATGTCGGCGCATCAAACGGTGTTATCCATGTCATCGATGCTGTTATGATGCCACCGGCGAAGGCAAAGAAATAATTTAAACCCTTATTATTGTTTGGCAGGCTGTCCCGGACACTCTAACCTATGTCCGGGACAGCCTGCCGTGGTCACTACCCCGGGCCTCTATAGCCGATCGCCACTGATGCCTGCCCGTCCGCAGGGTAATGGACATCAAAGGCCGCAATCATCGTCCACCTTCCCGAAAACACGTTTGTAACCGGCATGAAAAGCGCCAGGAATCCATAGATTGTTGTCCAGAGGGCACCCGCGCACGCTCACCCTTTACGGGTAACGATTTCAGGCATATAGTTTTTTAAACAATAAATTCAAGTAAAGGAGGAACGCAATGGCCGTGAACAACAGGAAGCAAAATAAAGCAAACGTCATTGAAGTCTTAAACAAGGCCCGTTCCATGGAACTGCACGCCATTCACCAGTACATGAACCAGCACTACAATCTGGATAACATGGATTACGGAGATTTTGCAATGAAACTCAAGCTGGTGGGGCTTGACGAGATGCGCCACGCAGAGAAGTTTGCGGACCGGATCGAAGAGCTGGGCGGCCAGCCGACAGTAGATCCTGCGGCAAAAGCCGTAAAAGGCCATAAGGTTGAGGAAGTCTTTCCCTTTGATGCAGACCTCGAAGACAATACGATCGCCACCTATAATCAATTCCTGCTCGTTTGCAGAGAAAACGGCGACAGCATCAGTGCGAAACTTTTTGAACTGATCATCGACGAGGAGCAGATACACCACAACTACTTTGACAACGTGGCTCAGCACATCAAGGACCTGGACGGTACGTACCTTGCCACGATAGCCGGAACTCCGTCTTCCACGGGTTTGGCCGGCCAGGGCTTTGTCGCGCGGTTCGGCGGCGGCACCCCGCAGGCAGGGGCATGATACGGGCGGATTCCGCTAGCCTTCGCATGCCCTTCCTTTAAGGCTGAAAAATAGTTTAAGCGTCTTTTTGACCGTCTCGGAAAAGATCTTCGTCGAGAGAAAATCCCCGGCCACCCTTTTATTGATCTCTCCAAGGGTAGGATAGGGGTGAACGGCTGACGCGAGGGTGGACAGCTTCACGTTGGCGTTCATGACCGCAACCCATTCGCCGAGCAGGTCGCCCGCCTGCGGCCCCAGGATCTGGACACCTATGGGCCTCTCCTTCTCGTCGAGGAGCATCTTTATCTTCCCCGTCAATTCCCCTTCCGCCAGACTTCTGTCGTTGTTCCCGAACGTCTCGGTCCAGACGGAATACTTGATGTCTCCGGCTCGCGCGAACTTTTCATTCATCCCTATCGAGGCAAGCTCGGGGTCCGTGTAGGTGACCCAGGGGAGATAGGTGTAGCTGACCTTTCTGGGGAAGTGGAATATTGCGTTGCTGAGGACTATTCCCCCTTCGTAACCGGCTGCATGGGTAAACTGGTAGGTTCCGGTGACATCCCCGGCCCCGTAAATATGGCGCCGGGTGGTCCTCAATTTTTCATCAAGCACGAGGCCTTTTTTGGTCATGGCGACGCCTATATCCTCAAGACCGAGTCCATCGAGGTTCGGCTTCCGCCCGGTGGCGACGAGGATAGTTTTTGCCCTGACACTCCCGATCTGATCACCTTTCTTGAAGGTGACCTCCCTTTCATCCCCCAAGTTTCGGACGCTCTGCACCGCGGACCCAAGGTGGAATTCCACGCCTTCAGCCTTTAAAACGTCCGTGACCGTATCCGTCATGTCGGAGTCGTCGGCGCTGAGGATGTTCGGGAGAAACTCCACCACGGTGACCTTCGTCCCCAGCCTGGCAAAGGCTTGAGCCAATTCTATCCCGATAGGCCCTCCCCCTATTATCGCCATCGATTCCGGGAGTTCCTCCAGGGAGAACACTTCCCTGTTCGTGAGGTAGGGTGTTTCCTTGAGACCTTCGATTGGCGGTATGGCGGCCGACGAACCCGTCGAAATCACCCAGCTTCGGGCCGAGTATGACATGCCGTCGAGGTTGACGGTGTGGTCGTCGGTGAACGTTGGATTGCCGAATTCCACCTTCGCACCCAGACCGCAGAACCTCTCTTCGGAATCATGTCTCTGGATGGTATCGATGACAGACCTGATCCTCGCCGCGATCTGACGAAAATCGGGACGTTGAACCGTCATGCCGGGCAGGCCGAAGAGCGGAGCGTTCTGCATAAGGTGATATATCTTCGCCGTCCTTATCAGGGTCTTACTGGGCACGCACCCATAGTGAAGGCAGTCGCCTCCGAGCGCCCTTTCCTTCTCCACGATCAGGACTTTCGCGCCCGCCAGCGCGGCGCCTGCCGCAACCGTGAGTCCGGCGGCGCCGCCGCCGATGATACCCATGTCATAATCATATTTTGCCATAGTGTCTCCTTCTCCTTCAGGGATTCTTCTGCTCCATCTGTTAATTGTAGTGCAGCAATGGCAATCTGTCCTCAGGCGGGCTTGTAAATCCCTGTGATCTTGCGGGTGAAACCACAGCCGTCAGAAGTTTTTTCGCTCGAGAAACGGCAGAAGGATCAATCGTACCAGGCCGAGCCTCTTCGGGTCTCTGAAGTTTGCAAGGCCGATCACCATGTCCCGATGTCCCTCCCGGGGCTGGCCCTTATATGTGTGGAACAGGCGGTCCCACCAGGGGAGGTTGAAACCGAAATTGCTGTCGCGTTCCCCGATGATCACCGAATGGTGGACGCGATGCATGTCCGGCGTGACGACAATGAGGCGCAACACCCTGTCGACGGCGGTGCTGATGGAGATGTTGCCGTGGTTGAACATGGACGTCGCGTTGAGGAGCACCTCGAAAGTGACGAAAGACCATGCCGGTGTTCCCAAAAGCACTATGACCCCCATCTTGATGAGAAGGGAAAGCACGATCTCGACCGGGTGGAACCGGGCCCCCGTCGTCACGTCTATATCGAGGTCCGTGTGGTGCATACCGTGGAAATACCAGAACATTCGCACCCTGTGGAAGAGCACGTGCTGAAGGTATATGGCCAGGTCGAGGAGCACTATGGACAGAACACCCGCCGGGAGGGAAGGCACATGAAGGTAATGGAACAAGCCTAAGCCGCGCTCCTGCGCAACAAGGGCCAGCGCCGCCGCCTGGAAGGGAAAGATAAAGCGCCCTGCAAGGCTGTTAATTACGGTGATGGAGAGATTATTGAACCACCGGCGACCCTTCTGAGTCCGCAAGGCGCGCCGGGGGGCAGCAATCTCCCACACCGCCATCAGAAGAAATATGCCGGCAAAACTGCCGAGTCTGATCCAGACCACGTTGTCAATGACAAACATATTCACGGACAATACCATCCCATAGCCTATAGTATATGACAGGATCGACCCGGTCGAAACAAAGAGGCGTGCGCTTCCGCAGCCACGCGCATTGAAGACGGAGAGCAAGTGATTATATTAAAAAAGTTCTGCGTGATGGGAGGCAAAATGAAACCGTTATCAGTCAGCATTATGATCTTCTTCCTTGTGCTGCTAGGCTGCCGGGATTCTGGTATGAGCGGGGTCCAGGAGAAAACTACGGCGAAGAACGCCAGGGATGCGAAGATGATGAGCGAAGCACGTCCAGGCGAGAAATCCATGCAGCGGCAACCCGTTGACTGGAGGAATTTCAAAAAACCCGATGATGCGACCCTGAGGAAGCAACTCACCCCTCTGCAGTATAATGTAACCCAGAAGGAGGGGACGGAGCCTGCGTTCCGGAACGAATACGACACCAATAAGGCGGAGGGCATATATGTTGACATCGTCTCCGGAGAGCCGCTGTTCAGTTCCCTGGACAAGTACGATTCGGGAACGGGGTGGCCGAGCTTTACAAGACCCATGGAGCCGGACAATATCGTCACCCGCCAGGACCGGGGATTTTTCGGTCCCCGTACCGAGGTAAGGAGCAAACACGGCGACTCCCATCTCGGTCACGTGTTCACGGACGGGCCGCCGCCTACGGGCCTCAGGTACTGCATGAACTCGGCCGCGCTGAGGTTCGTACCCAAAAATGATCTGGAGAAGGAAGGCTACGGCGAGTATGCGAAGCTCTTCGAAAAAAAATAACGGTCAGAGGAGGGTTCTGTGATGCGTGCGTTGATCCCGGCAGTTATGGTATTCCTCGGCCTTATGGCCATGACTGTAGCGGCGCCGGCAGAAAATACCGGCAAGGCGGCGCAGGTTTCCCGGCTGGAAAAAGCGACCTTCGCCGGAGGTTGTTTCTGGTGCATGGAAAGCCCTTTCGACAAGCTCCCCGGGGTTGTCTCGGTCACGGCAGGTTACACCGGCGGACACAAGAAGAACCCGACATACGAGGAAGTCTCAGCCGGGGGTACCGGCCACGCCGAGGCTGTGCAGATCGTCTACGACCCGGGCAAGGTCAGTTACGAAAAACTCCTCGACATCTTCTGGCATAATATCGACCCCACCGTTAAAGACCGCCAGTTTTGCGATGTGGGAAACCAGTACAGGTCGGCGATCTTTTACCATACCGAGGAGCAGCGAAGGCTCGCGGAACAATCGGTGAGGGAACTGGAAAAGAACAAGCCCTTCAAGGAACCTATAGTAACGGAATTGGTGCCGGCCACCGAGTTTTACCCGGCGGAGGAATATCATCAGCACTATTACAAGAAAAACCCGCTGAGGTACAAGTACTACCGCTACTCATGCGGTCGGGACCAGCGGCTGCAAGAGCTCTGGGGAAGCCTCGCCGGAGGTTCTTAAAACCGAAGCTTTATGAAATGTCTGATTTCAAAGGCCTGTCTCACGCCCGTTCGTCGCCTACGGCTCCTCTCTGGAGGCATAAAAGAGAGCAAAGGGAGAAAGACAAAAACTTTCCCGGGAATTTGAGAATACTGAAATTCCCGGGAATCTTCGATCCCGCTGCGCGGGAAGGTGAAGAACCATGATATTTCCCTCAGACCTGTCCCACAATGATGACCACCACCCGGATACATCAATAGTGGATCCCCGCCGAAGGCGTGCAAAGTGCGGCCTGATCCCGTCTTTCTAGGGATCTGGACGCAATTCTTTTAAGGCTTCCTCCTACCCTCTCTTCATTGCCTCCAGCGAACCCCCAAAGGGGGTGACGCGGGCGTGAGACAGTCTCAAGGCTGGCCGGTTTGGGCAACAGGCCGCAAAGACCCCATTGACTTCAAAAGAAAGGGCAGGGAAATTTTCCCTGCCCTTTCTCAAATACTTTATCCTGGACGTTCGGAACTCAGCCCCAGGCTTTTTCCCTGGCCGCGTTGATCCCCGCATTTCTTCCAAAGACAACACAATCGACTGTCGCGTTTCCGCCGACCCTGTTTGTGCCGTGGACACCGCCGGTGACCTCGCCTGCCGCATACAGCCGCGGGATGACTTTATTTTCCCGATCTATGACCTGGCACGTGGTCCCTTTGGTCTGGATGCCTCCCATTGTATGGTGCACTCCGGCCTGGGTCGGGCTCGCATAGAAGGGGCCGACAGAGACCGGCTTGAGATTCTCGGGCTTCTTGCCGAACTGCGCATCTTTGCCATTCTTGACGCTCTCATTATATTTCGCGACGGAGTCAAGGAAGGCTTTTTCAGGCACCTGGAGCTTTTCGTTGAGGATCTTGGCAAGCTGCTCCAATGTGTTCGCACGAAAAGCAAGGTTATCCTTGATGATCTCCTCGGTCATTTTCGGGTTGAACCTCTTGGCGCACTGTTCGTCAGCAACCCAGAGCAGCACCTTTTTTGTCTGCTTCAGGACGGCTTCAGCCATAACATCGCGACGCTGGTCCTCCGCCACGAACCTGACTCCTTCCAGGTTTACAAACAGGGCGTGATCGACGCCCAGGTTTGTCAACGACCCATATTTCTTCGTGTAATAGTTGCAGGCAATAAGCATCTGGATAAAGTCCATCCCCTGGACATCGGCACCTTCGTTTTCCGCTATGACAATGCCTTCTCCCGTCGCGGTCGGCACGTTCGTCGTAGGAACCTCGGCGGTGAGGCGCGGATCGTGCTTGGAACGCATCGGGACATCGGCGCTGAAACCGCCCGTCGCCAGGATAACACCCTTTTGCGCCTTGAAATAAACATCCTTGCCTTTTTCAGTGATTACCGCCCCCATGACATCACCCTCAAGCGTCTTTTGCCGGACAAGAGCCTTGAGTTTTACGTTCATCAGGATAGGGATCTTTCTTTTATCAACCTGGGCCTTCAGCGCTCTTATGATCGCGCCGCCCCTGCCTTTGTTCACGGGGTCAAAGCTCCTGGCCCAGAGGGCGCCGACAGCCGTATAAGGTTTTTCATCGAACTGGACCCCCTGCTTTTCGAGCCATTTGCGTCCTGCCAGGGCATTGTCCGTCATGTATTTCACTTTCTCGGGGTCGCCTCTGAAATCGCCGGCCGCGAGCGTCTGCTGATAGTGCTGCTGGGGGGAGTCCTTGATCCCATACTTTGCCTGTACATCAGGCTCCGCACAATTATAGATCCCGCTTGCAATTGCCGAATTCCCTCCGATTATACGTGCTTTTTCGATGATCGTGACTTTGGATCCGGCATCATGGGCCTCAATGGCTGCGGCCAGGCCCGAGTATCCGGTGCCGATGATAAGGACATCGGTCGTCCTGTCCCATTTTTTTGGCGGCGGTACCGCCTCGACCTTGCCCGGCAACAGCGCGCCGGTTGCCAGTGCCCCCGCCACGGCGGCGATGCCTGTTCCCGCTATAAAGTCTCGCCTGCTAAGGCCGGACCTTGCTTCACCGTCGGTTTTCTTTTTTTCATCGCTCTTCATAAATTCTCCTTTCACGTGATGAGTCTTCTATGTTTAGAATATCAAGAGACAATTTGCCTTGTCTGTCGCCAAAACAATAATTTTGTTGTAATAATTCCATCGGCTTGCGTGTCGTCTTTTTGACTTCAGGGTGCCCCTCAAAACCTCAAGGTCCTATTAATACTTAGTGTGTTTCGTCTCAATTCATACAATACCACCCACCATATGAATATTCCAGCAGGAAACGCATATCCCCCCCCCTCACGATTCAGAAATCTTAGCATCAACTGCATCCAGGATTGTAATAGTCTGGACATCCTGTTCCCGGCAGGGGAGCATATGATACCGCACCCCATGAGCCGCTTCCCTTTTATGTATTATCTCCCTTGACAGGGGAACTTCATCATGTTAAACATGTTTATTAACTAAACGAGGTTAACTAAGATGAATCGTCGAGAAGCATCGAAAGCGGAAACGAGGCGCCTTGTATTGGAGGCTGCGCGGGAATTGTTTTCTCAAAAAGGGATGCAGGAATGCACCATCAGGGACATAGCCGGGAAGGCGGGTGTTTCCCCTGCGTCTGTGCTCGTACACTATAAGAGCAAGACCGCCTTGCTGGAAGAGGCCCTCGTCGGGGACATCCGCGATGCCCTTTCCGGGCTCGTTGCATCGATACCGGCCGGTGCGGGGCTCCTTGACCGGTTGATGCATCTGTCAAAGGGGATGTTGAGGTTTTATGACAGGGACAGGAGCCTCTACAGGACCCTGGTTCGCCTGACGATATTCGAGCCCGTCAGCGAAACCCCCGGCATGACAAAGCAGTCTGAGGAATACGTGCGGTTCCTGTCGGAAATGGTGGAAGCAGAGAAGGCATCGGGTGTCATCCGGCAGGACGTTGACCCCATGTTTGCTGCCGCTTCCATCTTCTTCTTTTATCTTGGCGCGCTGACCATGTTGTTCCGCATGCCGGAAATGAGCGTTGAAACTGTCGCCGGCATGCTTTCGTCGATGACGGCCCAGTACCTTGAGGGAATCGCAGGGGGCCATCCATGAAGATACTGCTCATACAACCCGCGAAACCTCTGAAAGCGCTGGGCGGAGAAGACTTTTCCATCTTTGAACCCCTCGCCCTTGAATACCTTGCCGCCGGCGTTATGCCCGATCACGATGTCCGGATCCTCGATATGCGCCTCGATGGCGATCTTGCCCCGGTCCTCCGGGAGTACCGGCCCGACCTCGTCGGCATCACCTCGTTTACGGTGCACGTAAACACGGTCAAAGGGTTGTTCCAGCAGATCAAGGACTTCAATCCGGCAATAGTGACGGTGGTGGGAGGGCATCATGCCACCATAATGCCTGAGGATTTCTATGTGCCTTCGATAGACGTTGTTGTCGCGGGCGAGGGCGTCTTCATTTTCAGACAGATCGTGGACCGGGCGGAGAAGAAAACCGGGCTGTCGGGAATTGCAGGGGCCGCCTGTATCGAAAACGGCCCCGTGGTGATCCGGCAGGACGGCAGGGAGATGGACCTTGACGGGCTTCCCTTTCCGAGGAGGGATCTGTCGGCCCGGTACAGGAATTCATACTTCAGTGAATGGATGAGGCCCCTTGCATCCATTCGCACATCCAAGGGATGCCCAAACAGGTGCCGGTTCTGCGCCCTGTGGAAGCTGACGGGGGGGCGTTATTTCACGCGCAGACCGGAACGCATTGTGGAAGAGCTGATGACGATAGAGGAAAAATATGTCTACTTCTGCGATGATGAATCGATGCTTGACAGTAAGCGCATGGATATCCTCGCGGACCTCATCGCGAAAGCGGGGATCAGGAAGCGATATTTTCTCTACGCCCGCACCGACACCATTGCGAGGCATCCGGAGCTGATCGCCAGGTGGAAGAAGATTGGATTGGAGCGTGTCTTTGTCGGGTTCGAATTCTATCGGGACAGCGACCTGAAAATGATAAACAAGGGGACAACCTCCGGAACCAACGCGAAGGCGTTGCAGGTGCTCAAAGATCTCAAGATGGATATATGGCCCATGTTCATCGTCAGGCCGGAATTCGACCGCCGGGACTTTGAGGACCTGCGGAAACATTGCCTCTCGCTCAGCCTTGATTTTGTGGCCTTCTCCGTTCTGACCCCCCTGCCGGGAACAGACCTGTACCAGGAAACGAAAGACAGGCTGATCAGTACAGACTACGACTACGTCGATTTCTTCCATACCCTCCTGCCGACGAAACTCCCGGTAAAGGAATTCTACAGGGAGCTCGTCGCCCTGTACGAACGCTCGAGACCGCTGTACAATCAGATCAAACTGATGCGGAAATATCCCCTGCGGCAACTGCCGTCGCTCTTTAAAAAGTACGGCCGCTTTATTGAACGCCTGAAGACGCTGGAACAGGATTACTGACGTGCTGTAAACGTGAGGTATTCTTTTGCTCAGTAAGGTGTGCTGCCCACTACATTACCGGGAGGATCATAGTTGCAGACTACGATCATGTTGCCGCCGCACTCCACCCTGGCGCAACCGACACCCCTGGTGGTTCTCCAGATGAGTTGCGTGTAGTGGCCGTAGGCATAGAAATTGGACATATCGATGGCCTCACCGTGGTAGGCCGATTTTTCGCTCCTCCACGCGGCTACGGCATCGGTCACTGAGTAACGTCCGGCTGTTCCCATGAAGAGGTTTTCTCCATACTTTTGTTTCCACGTACCCGAATAGGGGCGATGTTCCAGACGGCGGACGGTAGATGCAAGATGATCGGCCCATTCCTGGGCATACAGTGCAAGACTCCCGGACCACACCAGGGGGCCGACTCCAGCCTCAGCACGCACTGCATTGTGCGCGGCGAGCAACTGCCGCACTTCCTGTGCCGTGAGTCGGGAACCCACAATACGCTGGCCGGCATCGGCCCGTGCCCGGGCTAATTGCAGGATGGTTCCGTCCCGGCCTCGATCAAGCAACACAAAGCCGAGGATCAATGCGACGAGAACTACAACGAATGTGATCTTGCACTCCTTCATATCTTGCCCGCCTTGTTTCTTCTTTCTACCGATACCGGATTTACCTGTTTCTTATATGCTGTTTATTGAGCGCAGTCAAGCACTCGTGTTTTCTTTCGTCGGAACGCAAACCCGATAGGTGGAAGTGATGGAAGTGATATACTTATCGTTGCTGAGTTACGTCCTTTTGCGAGGTGCGAAATGGGAAATCTGAACAACCTTTTCAATCCGGGAAGCGTCGCTTTAATAGGTGCGAGCGATAAAGAAGGCAGCGTTGGCAAAATCATTCTCACAAACCTGCTGCAGGCTAAAGACAGGAAGATATTCCCCGTAAATCCCAACAAGGAGACGCTTCTCGGTCTTAAATGTTTTCGGAATGTAACAGACATTGCAGGGCACGTAGATCTTGCCGTTATCGCAACACCCGCCAGGTACGTCCCGGAACTCGTTGAAGAGTGCGGCAAGACCGGCATCGGGGGGGCCGTCATTGTCTCCGCCGGTTTCAAGGAGATCGGCGAAGAAGGAAGACTATTGGGACAGCGGGTAACTGCCGCGAGGAAGAAATACGGCATGCGTATCCTGGGGCCGAATTGTTTGGGGTTTGTGCGCCCAAATGTGGGCCTCAATGCAACATTTATGAAAACCAATCCCCCTTCCGGAAACATCGCTTTTGTATCCCAGAGCGGTGCCCTGGGCGGCGCTATACTTGACTGGGCGGTTGACGAGCACGTTGGCTTCAGCATGTTTGCCTCCCTTGGGTCCATGATCGATGCGGATTTTGGGGACCTCATAGATTTCCTCGGAGATGACGAAGATACGAAAAGCATCCTCCTTTACATGGAAGGCATCGGAAATGCCAGGAAGTTTATGAGCGCGGCGAGGGCCTTCGCAATGCACAAGCCCATCATAGTCCTCAAACCGGGAAGATTCACCCAGAGCGCCAGGGCTGCACGGTCCCACACGGGCGCCATGGCCGGGGACGATGCCATCTATGAGGCGGCCTTCAAAAGGGTGGGCGTGGTCCGGGTAAAGGAGATTGCGGACCTCTTCGACGCGGCTGAGGTTCTCGAATCCCGGAGACTGCCCCTGGGGCCGAGGCTTGCCATAGTGACCGCGGCCGGCGGGCCGGGTGTTATGGCCACGGACGCTCTTATTGACCTCGGGGGAGAGCTCGCCCGCCTTTCCCATGAAAGTCTGGAGCGGCTCAACCGTTTCCTGCCGCCCTTCTGGAGTAAGGGCAACCCCGTCGATTTACTGGGGGACGCAGACGCCGCCCGATATGGAGCGGCGATTGATACGTGCCTCAGCGATCCAGGTATAGACGGCGTCCTGGTCATATATGTCCCCATGGAGACCGCACCGCCCGATGAAGTTGCAAAGGTCATCCTCGATCAGGCAAAAGGGGTGGGCAAACCCGTCCTTGCCGCCTGGATGGGGTCGAGAAAGCTGCGCCCCGCAGTGGAACGACTTGCGCAGAACGACATCCCAACCTACGAGACCCCGGAAGAGGCGGTGAGGGCATATGTCAATATGTACCGGTACAAGAGGAATCTCACACTGCTGTACGAAACCCCGGCCGAATTGCCCGTCCGGGAGACGCCCCAGGAAGATCTGAAGGACCTCGTCACGAGGATCATGGAAAACAAGGAACACCTGAGGGGCTTGATCAAGGGGGCCGTCGGTGAGGGGAGGACCCTTCTCAACGAGGATGATTCAAAACAATTCCTCGCGGCATACGGCATTCCTGCCACCATTCCCTCTATCGCCCGTCATGTTGAAGACGCCGTGGCATTTGCCCGTGAGATCGGGTATCCCGTGGTCATTAAGATCGTCTCGCCGGACATATCGCACAAAACCGATGCCGGCGGCGTTGCGGTCGGCATTCGTTCAGACGAACAATTAAGACAGACTTACGGGACCATGATGACCATCGTCAGGGAACGTGCTCCACAGGCATCGATAGAAGGTATCGCCGTTCAGAAGATGATCGAAGGCATTGACTACGAGCTCATCCTTGGCTCAAAGAAAGACAAGGACTTCGGCTCGGTCATTCTGTTCGGGATGGGAGGCGTGACAGCGGAACTTATCAAGGATTTTTCAGTTGCCTTGCCGCCGCTGAACCAGACCCTCGCAAAACGCCTTATCGAAGAGACAAAGGCGTACAGGCTCATTCAGGGCTGGCGCGGCAAAGCGCCGGCCGACCTCGAGGAACTGGAAAGAATACTCGTCAGGTTCTCCTACCTTATAGTGGATTTCCCGGAAATCGCGGAGATTGATATAAATCCGCTGGCGATATCATCAGGCACAATGTGCGCCGTTGACGCTAGGATCCTCCTCGATGCGGATTGCCGCGAGTCGGCCTCCCCCTATCCGCACCTGGTGATCACACCATACCCCGCAAGGTTTATAATGCCGTGGAGACTGCCGGATGGCACCGATGTTTTACTGCGGCCCATCAGGCCCGAAGACGAACCGCTGGAACGCGAGTTCCTCTCTACCTCATCCGAGGAGTCCCGGCGAACCCGGTTCTTCTCCCCTTTCAGAGACATATCTCACGAGTGGCTGGTCATGTTCTGCAACATAGACTATGACAGACATATCGCCATCGTTGCCGAGATCAGGGAAGAGGGGAAAAGAAAGATAGTCGGGGTTGCAAGGATAATCATAAACCCTGATCTTAACTCCGGCGAGATCGCCTTGCTTGTCCACGACAGGTTTCAACGAAGAGGGGTCGGGCGGAAGCTTATGGACGTGGTCATCCAGATAGGCAGGTGGAAGGGGCTGCAGGAGATAACCGGCGAGGTGCTGACGGACAACGAAAAAATGCTCGCGCTCTGCAAAAAGGTCGGATTTACAACCAAATGGCTCCCCGGCGGAACGACAAGCATCAGCCTGCCGTTGAAATGACGAATAGCTTACTCAAACCCGATCCCGAGGCTTCGGCCTACGGATTCGATGACCCTGGAGGGCATCACGGCGGACAGGGAAGAAAAGAGACCCGCTACCTGAACAACTCGCTGAAAAAGAGTTTCATGGCCGCAAAGGAGCGCTTGTCTGCCCTTTCGTTGTAAGCTGCCCCGGTCGACGGGTTGCTGCCCGAGGCGGGATTGGTGAATGCGTGGACCGCCCCGCTGTAGATATTCATCTGCCAGTTCGCTCCCGCGGTCCGCATCTCCTCCTCGAAGGCAAGGCGCTGGGCCGGGGGCGCGTAAGGGTCATCGGCGCCGGTAAGGACAAGCACCTGCGGCTTGATCGGCCCTGCGGCGGGATTGGGCGTGTCCAGTCCGCCGTGGAAGCTGACCACGCCTGCCACTTCCGCATTGGCCCTGGCGAGTTCCAGGACTGTGGTCCCTCCGAAACAGTAACCGATGGCCGCAACGCGGGAGGGATCGGTATAGCGGAACTCCTTGAGTACTGTGAGACCGGCCAGGGCCCGGGCACGCAGGAGCTGCCGGTTGCCCCGATATATAGCGGCTGTCTTGCCTGCCTCCTCGGTTGTCGTGGGCCTTACGCCCTTGCCGTAGATGTCCGCGGCGAGCGCGACGTAGCCCATGGAGGCGAGCTGCTCCACCCTCATTTTTTCGTAGGCGGTTATGCCCTTCCATTCATGGACAACAAGGATGCCCGGCCGCCTGCCGGTTATACTGTCGTCATAGGCAAGGTATCCCTCGAGGGTGACCGAGTCCTGACTATACGTGATGGTCTGGGTCCGGACCACGGCCCCGGCGGGTCGTGCCGATACTGCCACAACCGTGCCGACAGCCACAGCGATAATAACAGGCCAGAAGAAAAAGTTAAGGCCGTTAGCACACCTGGGAGAATCGATCATGTCTCACCTCTCGTCGTTATAATGGCCGGGTGTCCGTCATCGACGCACGGGCACCCTAACCCAAAAGGTGTGCATTGTTCTGATGGTTGGCAACAACGGCGGCCGGCATCACAAGATGCGGTACAGGCCGAATCGTCCGGAAACCTTGCAGAAAGGGATCAAGGGGGTTCAGGATTTTTGTCTTGATTTATAAATCATCGGATTATACAGTCTATTCTATATGAATCCAACCGTGGCCCGTGTCGGAAGGGGCGCCGCGTTTGATGGCGGCGAGCCGAGGGCTTGGGGTATGCAAATAAAATGTTTCAACAAAAGGGGAGGTACTATGAGATATGCGAGGTTTACATTCTTCTGCATTGCATTTCTTGTTTTTGTTGTTTCAGTCCCGGCATTTTCGGCTGACAAGTATCCCTCGAAAGTCATTACCATCATTGTACCTTTTTCTGCCGGTGGCCCATCGGACACGATCGCCCGCCTGGTCGCACAGACGATGAGTGTGCAGCTTAAAAACCAGATCATCGTGGAAAATGTTGGCGGGGCAGGAGGCACTATCGGAGCCGCCCGGGTAGCAAAGGCGACGCCTGACGGCTATACTCTTTTTGTGCACCATATAGGCCATTCTACCGCGACGAGCCTTTATCGGAAGCTGACGTACGATCCCGTCACCGACTTCGAGCCAATAGGTTTGATCAACGACGGGGCGATGTCGCTGGTGGCGAGGAAAGACTTTCCGGCCAACAACCTCAAAGAACTGATCTCATATGTGAAGGCGAACAAGACCAAAGTCAACCTGGCAAACGCAGGCGTCGGCTCGGCTTCACACCTGGCCGGCATACTCTTCATGACCGCCATACAGACAGACCTTACCACTATTCCCTATAAAGGCACGGGCCCGGCTATGAACGATCTCCTCGGCGGCCAGGTGGATTTCATGATCGATCAGACCACCAACACCACAAGCCACATTAAGGCCGGCAAGATCAAAGTATACGGCGTAACCACAAAAAAGAGACTCGCCTCGCTGCCCAACGTGCCGACCATGAGTGAGGCCGGCCTGCCGAATTTTGAAGTGACGGTCTGGCACGCATTGTACGCGCCGAAAGGAACACCGAGGCCGATCATCGACCAGCTCTCGAAGGCCCTGCAGCAAGCGCTCAAGGACCCCGTGCTGAACAAGCGGTTCGCCGATCTGGGCTCCGAAGCCGTGGCCCAGAACCGCGCCACACCGGAAGCGCTTCGTGCGCATCTTAAGTCCGAGATTGACAGATGGCGGCCCATTATCAAGAAAGCCGGTGTTTTTGCTGACTGACATTTGAACAACCGGGGAACAGCTTAATGAACCATCTCGTGCGGAACGGAAAGGACTTCTGGGCCGGCGTCATGTACATCGGTTTCGGTTCCGGGTTCACAATACTTGGCAGGGGGTACGAGATGGGCAGGGCCCTGAGAATGGGACCCTCCTATTTCCCTACTATCCTTGGGGGCCTGCTGATATTCATCGGAACCATTTCCCTCATCCGGTCATTTATGCGCCCGGGCGAGCCCGTCGGCGCTTTTGCGCTAAAAGGTCTGGTCCTGATCATCGCGTCGATACTTCTTTTCGGCTTCATCCTCCGCGGCGCGGGACTGGCTATCGCGCTGCCCGTTCTGGTGATCGTCAGCTCCTGCGCAAGCACACGGTTCCGCTGGAAATATTCACTCGCGTTCGCGGTGGCACTAACCATATTTTCTATTCTGATATTTGTGAAAGGTCTGGGAGTGCCGATTCCCGTCATCGGATCGTGGTTTGGAGGATAGCCGGGTCGCGGGAACAGCAACAGAAAGAGACGGTCAATGGAGCTATTTTCAAATATCGTACTGGGTTTTTCGACCGCTATAACAGTGGTAAACCTGCTGTGTTGTCTTGCGGGCGTCTTTCTCGGAACCCTGATCGGAGTGCTCCCCGGCCTCGGACCGACGGCGACCATTGCCATGCTTCTTCCCATCACGTTTACCCTGCCGCCCGTCTCGGCCCTCATCATGCTTGCCGGCATTTACTACGGCTCGCAATACGGCGGCTCGACGACCTCCATCCTGGTCAATGTCCCGGGTGAAGCGGCCTCGGTGGTTACCGCGCTCGACGGTTATCAGATGGCTCGGCAGGGCCGCGCGGGTGTCGCCCTGGCTACTTCCGCAATCGGCTCGTTTTTCGCAGGTACGGTCGCCACTTTTCTCATCGCATTGTTCGCGGCGCCGATGGCCACGGTTGCGCTCCAATTCGGTCCGGCGGAGTTCTTTTCCCTCATCGTCCTGGGTCTTCTTGCCGCCATAGTGCTGGCAAAGGGCTCCATGCTGCACGCGATCGGGATGGTCGTGCTCGGCCTGCTTCTCGGGCTGGTCGGCACGGATGTGAATAGCGGTGTGCAGAGGTTCACTCTCGGAATCCCTCAGCTTGCCGACGGTATCGGGTTTGTGGTCGTTGCCATGGGCATGTTCGGGATTGCAGAGATCATTCGCAATCTGGAGCACGAAGAGACCCGCTCGGCCGTCGTACACAAGATCGCCGGCCTCATGCCTACCAGGGAGGATTGGAAGCGCATGGTCGCTCCCATTCTGAGGGGCACCGCCATCGGGTCGGCCCTCGGCGTACTGCCGGGCAGCGGTTCCATCCTCGGGTCCTTTGCAGCCTACGCGATAGAAAAGAAGGTATCTAAACGCGAAAAAGAATTCGGCACCGGTATGATCGAAGGCGTGGCTGCCCCCGAATCGGCCAACAATGCCGGGGCCCAGACCTCGTTTATCCCCATGCTCACTTTGGGTATTCCATCGAGTCCGGTAATGGCGCTCATGATCGGCGCGATGATCATCCAGGGCATTCAGCCGGGGCCATCGGTAATGGTTGAACAGCCCGCCCTGTTCTGGGGCGTGATCGTGTCCATGTGGATAGGCAACTTCTTTCTTGTAATCCTCAACCTCCCTTTGATCGGCATGTGGGTCCGCATCGTGACCGTGCCGTACCATTTCCTTTTCCCGGCAATCCTGGTTTTCTGCGCCATCGGTGTTTTCAGCCTGAACAATACGCAGTTTGACATTTACCTGATGGCCATCTTCGGCGTCCTCGGTTACATCTTTGTCAAGCTCGACTGCGAGCCGGCCCCGATGTTGCTCGCCTACATCCTCGGCCCGTTGATGGAAGAGTACATGCGCCGCGCCCTGCTGCTTTCGCGCGGCGATCCCATGGTATTTCTCAGGCGCCCGATCAGCGCGGGACTGCTCGCGCTCGGCGCTTGCGCGGTTATCGCCGCGGCCCTTCCTGCGCTTTCCAAAAAGCGCGAGGAGGCGTTTCGGGAGTAAAAGGTTATTAAGTGCGCCCTTGCCTTAGATGGGAGCGTGAAGGGAACGCTCTTGATTTCAGAAGCGTCCCCTTCGACGAAGAACAACTCTCTCCCGACGCACCAGAAGCCAGAGCATTTAGTGAGTCTTAATTCCCACTGATCTTGTCAAGTGTCTCTGCAATGTCAATTCCCTGGAATGTGCCGCCTTTGCGAAAGGTCGTGCCAGGTGCTATCCTCATTATCCTGCCGGTCTTAGTGGTGATATCTGAGTTCTTAACACAAACCCAGGAACCATCCGGCTTCCTCTCGTACTCCTCAACGGCAATCTTGGCAATTTCTTCCATTATTTATCCCTCCTTGGTATTATCGGTTAAAATTATATATTAAATCATCACTGTCTCTGTCAAGAACCAGTAGGAGTCCGGGGGACGATTGGCGACAATCTCCCCCCATCAGGAACCATCGGTCAGGTTGGTCCGCGGCGATCCCCCGGTCTTTCTCAGGCGCCCGATCAGCGCGGGAGTGCGACATAGAACGTTGCACCGCCGCCAGGATTGCCCTCGGCCCACACAGTGCCGCCGTGGAGGCCGGCGATTCTTTTTACGATGGCGAGGCCCATGCCGGTGCCGCTGAATTCTTCCTGCGAGTGAAGTCGTTGAAACACGTTGAAAAGCTTGTCTTTATGCTCCATGTCGAAGCCGGCGCCGTTGTCTTTGATGAAGAAAACGTTCTCGGTTGCGCTCCCAATGCGCCCTATCTCAATCACTCTCTTTTCCTGCCTGCCTGTAAACTTGAATGCGTTGGAAATAAGGTTGGCAAACATCTGGCGCAGCATACGTTCGTCTCCGGTACAATCGGCGAGAGGAGAGACGATGACCTCTCCATCGGGATAGAGCGTACGGAGATCCGCAAGAACCGACTCAATGAGCTCATCCATGGATACCTGCTTCCGCTGCAGGGCTTGTTTGCCGAGCTTTGCATAGGCCAGCAGGTCGTTGATCAGCTGCTCCATTCTTTGCGCGCTTGTCTGTATCGTGCCCATCTGCTCGATGAATTTCTTATCGAGCGATGGGGAATACTTTTCGCTGATTCTCCTGCAAAAGGCCCTGATAACCATGAGGGGTGTTTGCAGATCGTGGGAGACCATGGAGCTGAATGCCTCCAACTCATCGTTTGCATTCCTGAGATCGAGAATTTTTTGCTCCAGTTCCTGATTGAGTCTCATGATCTCGGCCTCTGCCCGTTTTTTGTCCGTGACGTCCCGAAGAACCGCTAGCGTGGCAGGTTGGCCCTTGTACGTCGTCGTCACTACCGAAACCTGCACCGTCCGTATCTCTCCGTCCGGTCTTTGGATCCTGTACTCGACAACATCGTCCGGATGCTCACCTCTCTGTCTTGCGAGAGTGCGCTCCCTCACCACCTCCCGGTCTTCACGGAACACGAACTCCTCAAGGGGGCGGCCCACGACCTCTGATTCGCTGCCAAGGCCGTGAATGGCGAGAAACGCCCTGTTGACAAAAACCCTTTCCGTCTTCACCGTGATTGCAATGCCGTCGGCGATGTTTTCGACCATTGCCATATAGAGCTCTTCATCACCAAAGACTGCCGGATTCTTCGGCTCCCGGTCGGTCGACGGATTTAGGACGGTATGCCCGAACCTGCGATTTCGATCATCGCTCATCTGTCACCCTCCTTAACAGGGCTGACGTAAATAGACAAAAAAAGCGTCCTCCTGCACTTTCCCGCAGGCATGAGACGCCCATGTCCTAACTGGCAATAGCGGTCCCGAAGAACCCCATTGCTTCACCACGTCGATGTGTCCAGCAGATAGTATACGAAAGATTGCCGCGATGTGTCAACGCGCTCCTTTCCCCCGCCACAGGCGGCTTTTAGATTGACACATCGCTCTACAGCTTTTATACTGCCTTACAGAATAAGGTCGGTTACGTCATACGTCATGAAGCTGTGGAGCCTTGTCGTGACGGCTGGCAGACGGAGCCAGCCCTTGACGATTTCAAGACGGCAGGGTGATCCTGCCCGGAGCGTGACACAATGTTGAACCACACCGCCTTTCGGCTCATCACTCTAATCATCGCCCTTGCCATGGTGCCCGTGGCGGGCATTGCCACCGATATATCCGCCGATGTGGAGAAGATACTCCGGGAGATCCGCCAGGACCAGCCGGTGCCTGCCGTCGACTACTTGCAGCCGGTCGAACCCATCAACGCCGACTGTGCCAGTTACCGCGGCAGCTTCCGCGGCATCGGCATCACCGTCGAGACCCATCCGGCCAGTGATCGTGTGGCTTCCCTTTTGCTTCACGTTCCCGGTGCCGACCGGACGAAACAGATCTTCCCCGCCGTCAAACGCGTGATCGGCCCCCCGCGTTACGCCAGCCCGAAGAAGTCGGAGTACGGCTGGGAATGGCCCAACTACCGCACTGCCTCCCTTCATTATGTCGGTGGCGCCAAACCGGGTGAAGGATCCACGATCGTCTCCTTGTTCTACCGGTAGCCGGACCGCCATCGGTACCCTTTCCGGCTTAAGCCGGGAGAGGATGTCCCCTTGATTTCCCGGCGGCAAGCGTGACCAGGCACGAAGGCACAGCCGCCCTGCTCCACCGGCAGGTCGTACCATTGAGCGGATGATTCATAATTTTCTGTATTGCATAAAAAAGAAAAAAAATGGATAAGAGACTAACAAGGCCAGTGACATGCGGGGGACATTCCTCAGAAATTATATTCCTCGAGTTTCTTACTCTTTAAGGAAAGCTCCATGGCCCCACGATTTGTCGGACAATTGAAGGATGCGCAGTTTTGGTGGTGTCTCGATGATGGGTTTAGTGTGAACACAGGAAAGGTGAGGTGTATCTATGCAGGGTTTTCTTGAACGTACGTTTCTTGTATTAGGCCACGAAGGAATTGAGGCGCTTTCAGCTCCCCTTGTCGCCCTTTCCGGCCTGGGAGGGGTGGGCGGAGGCACCTTCCTGAACCTCGTTCGCTCCGGGGTAAGACGGTTTCGACTCGCCGAGAACGGCCTATTCGACCCTCCTGACATGAACCGTCAGGCCGCGGCCTTTGCATCGACCCTGGGGCGGCCGAAGATCGAAGTGTACGAGGAGCTTGCCCGGGGCATAAACCCCGAGGTCGAGCTCGAACTTTTTCCTGAAGGGTTGTTGGCCGGCAATCTCGAACGGTTCCTTAAGGGCAGCGATGTCTATGTCGGCGCCATTGACATCGAAAAAGGTGCCGATGTCAAGGCGATGACCCCGAACCTTCTCAAACGCTTCAATGTCCCCCTCTTCTCAGCCATGGTTCTTGGCTTTGGCGCGATACTGGTAGCTCACCATCCGAAAGGCATGATGCCCGATGAGTTCTGGGGGCTGGTGAGGAAGAGATCCGCCGGTGAGGGTTTCCCATCCTTTATGTCCGGCAGATTCGGACCAACCATAGCTGGACGGATAGAGAATTCCCTCTCGGCCGGCAAGAGCCCGTCAACGAGTATCGGCGGCGCCTTCGCAGGGGCGATTCTCGCTTCCGAAGTTATGGCCTATCTTCTTCAGGAAACCGATCTTGTCACCAGGGAAACCATTTTCGCCCCCAGGTTCGTGGTGGTCGACCCCATGAGGCCGACTATGGAAGTGGTTGACGTTACGGCTCATGAATCCTAGTCGCCCTCTTTCTTTTTCAGTACCCGGTGTGCCTCATGGAGTTTCAATGCCATCTTCACGGAGTCATCGAGAGCAGTCATATCGCCGTCTTTGACAACATATCCGTAAGATGCAACCTCTTTTGTTCTTGCCGCGATTTCTTCTCCCTCGTGGGAAGAAAGGAACACAACGGGTATATCATGATCTTTGAGGATTCTACTTGCCGCCTCTGTGCCGTCCATCCCGGGGCCAAGGTTGATGTCCATCAGGATCAGGTCGACACCGGGGGTGGTTTGCACGACCTCAATTGCCTTTTCTCCACTGGAGACGGCAATGACATTGAATCCGAGTCTCTCGAGCCATTCCGTTTGCAGGATGACAAGGAGGTCTTCGTCTTCGACGAGCAGAATGGTTTTTGTATCGGGCATGACGACCTCAGGTACCGGGATGCGTTCCCGATAATAAAATTGCACTTCGTCCTTATTATCTCAGACTGACCATGGTAAATAAAATGATTATTGACGAAATTCTTCTTCTGCCCGTCCTGCACCGTGTTCATTTTATTCCCCGTCATGCCTATCTCCTGCGGATCCATTTCACCGCAGAGACATGTCGCTCTCTTCAACTTGTTCTTGATTTTTGTCTTGTTTCGGTTCATTTTGATGGTACAACACCAGGGGATACGTCTTCTTTATTAGCGCATAACAGATTTGAGTATGACTCTCGCCGGAGAATTGGGAGTCCGTGTAGTGAAGCGATAAACTCAACGTAAACATCAACACGACAGGGAGGGAAATATGAGAACACTTCAGCACCCGGTCTTGCAGTACCGATGGCAGGTCAAAGAAACAAACGCGGGAGCGCAGCTTGTCTATTTTGGCTTGCGCAATCCGCCAAATCATACAAGGAACATCATCCCCTTGCCCCGCGAACTGGCGGACCGTCTGCAATTGCTTGACGGTCGAACTGCCGCGAAGGATCTGCCATCAGACCTTACCGGTCATGAAATGTATGCCCGACTGGTTACGGAAGGGATCATAGTGGAGGCGCGCGAGATCCGTCAGCCGGCCTCCAGGGACAACTTCCAGCAGTGCGTTCGCTGCGTTACCAACGACTACGTTCTGCCCGGACTGGAATTTGATGCAAACGGGCTGTGCGCCTTTTGCCAGTGCTACGAACTGGCGGAAAGATCGGGACAGGGCGCGATAATGCAGGACGGCATCACGGATGAGGATCTCGTCCGGTTCTCCTCTGAAAACACCCGTTCGCGCTTTGACGCCATGGTTCTGTACACCGGCGGCAAGGACTCCACGTACCTGCTCTGGTATCTGGCCAAAAGACTCAAGCTTCGTGTCCTCGTCGCCTCATGGAATATGCCCTACACTAACGACACGTGCAGGGAAAACATGCGTCGGGCCATGCGTGTACTTCCCGATGTGGAATTCGTCGAACGCACCCTGCCCTGGAGTATGATCCGTCAGGCAATGCGTGATCAGTTTGAGCGTGTCGGCCATCCCTGCCTTTGCCCAACGGTGGCTCACGCCCTGTTTTATCCCCTTGCGGTACAAGAAAATATTCCCATGATCATGCACGGGGTCGAAGAGGTGCAGCTGGCGGTCATGAACTATGTGATGACGGAGATCAAATCCGGACAAACGCCCAGGGAACAAATCCCCGATCATCGCTCCGAGACATTAAATTTTTTGCGGATGGTCACGAAAGCCCTTGAACCCCCGCAGCCTTATTCTTTGACCGCAGACCTGGTGCGACATATGTCATCCGTCAAGAAGCTCCTGGCCCCTGTTTACGGACCCCTGGATGATATTCTGGCCAGAGCGGAGAACGATCCGAACATGCCGATTCCCATTTTACGCCGTCTGAAGTCCAACACCGTCTATGGCACATGGGCAAAGGCCGCCGAACTTATGAAGCAGGAAATGGATTGGCATATGCCGCCGGGACAAAAAGGGCTCCTGCACACCAGCTGCCGCATCGAAAAGGTCAAAGACCTTTGCCAGTTTAAACGCTTCCAGGGAGCAGGGACAACCTTTTTCCCTCAGGCCATTGTCGAGCTTGGCGCGGGCGTCTATTTCGGGCTTGTTTCCCGGGAAGATGCCTTAGAGGAACTGCAGGAATCGGGGTACTACCACGAACCCCAGGTGCTGTCCGTACTAACCCATGATCTTGGTATTGATTCCGGTCAGGGGCAGGTACCGGGTGAAATGGCATGGGTTCTGGGGGACAGGTGAGGGACGCATGGCAAGTCGTGCTCGCGGGGCCGTCATGCGAATCGTGCCATAGCGGCCGGCAAATCCTACGGGAGAGAAGATCATGGAAAGAAAGTATTCTGTACCGCTCCTTGCTGTCCTGGTCATTTTTTCAATAATATTTTCCGGCGAATTGTCGGCTGCGGAAAAGACCACTCTTCCTGACTACAGGAACACGATATCTGTTGCACGCCAGACCATATGGAGGGCTATTACGTCGGGACAGGGGAGCGGGGCCACCATCGCCGTCATGGACCAGGGCCGGATCGTCTATTCGGAAGGTATCGGCGTTGCGGACCGTGCACAAAACAGGCCCGTCGACAGGAACACCCGTTTCAATATCGGTTCGACCAGCAAGATGTTTGCCGCAGTTGCCGTTCTCCTGCTTGTGGAGGAGGGGAAAGTGGCGCTGGATGAAACCGTTGCACGGTATATTCCTGAATTTTCGATGAAGGATGAACGCTACAAAAAGATAACCGTGCGGATGCTCTTCAATCATTCCTCCGGCCTCCCCGGTTCGACCTTCTATTTCGGATATAAACCGGATATCCGGATGCATAAAATCCTGCTGGATACGCTCAAGGATGCCTATTTGAAACATGATCCGGGCGCCATGTCCCTCTATTGCAATGACGGCTTTACGCTGGCCGAAATGATCGTCGAAAAGGTATCGGGAAAGAAATATGTCGATTTCCTGAATCAAAGGATCTTTACCCCCCTTGCCATGAAAGACACATCGGCCAGCATTGGTGAAATAAATGTGCCGAATAGCGCGGAATTCTACGACGCGCAGACGGGCAAGAAATATCCCCGTTTGGCTATTTCCGTCTATGGTGCCGGCGGAATGTCCTCTACCGCCGAGGACCTGTGCCGCTTCGGCGGCAGTCTTTCTCCGAAAGGGAAGAAGATCCTGTCCGACGCGTCCATCAAAGAGATCCTCGCAGAGCAACCCACTCTCTTCTCCGGCAAACTCAGGGGTCCGCAGATCATGGGCCAGTTTGGCTGGGAATATTCAGATATTGCCGATTATCACAAGAAGGGGATCCAGGTGCTGGGCAAGGGCGGTCATGCAACGGGTTATACGACGAATCTGCAGATCGTCCCGCAGGAAGGGATAGCTATCGGTTTCAGTATATCCGGAGATGCAAACGGCGAAGCAATTACCCGCCCCATTCTTGATGCCCTGATGAAAGATAGAAAGCTGATGGAAGACAGGGTGAGCACGGTCCAGAAGCCTGTCGCTCCTCAACGGGTTCCGGCCGACCTCACGAGATATGCGGGGTATTATGTTGACGACAGCGGCGCAGTGAAGATCGCCTTTAATAAACAAAAGGACGGTTTCACCATCACCCGGCTTACCGCAAAGGGACCCGGCAAAGAAAAGCCGGCCGTCTCCAAAAGCTTCATCTATAATAACGGTTATTTTTATGGCGATGAGAAGGGGATCAGCTACTATTTTACGATAGTGGACGGTAAATTCTTTCTCATCTCACGGGGAAAGCCGAAACCTTTTGACATTGACATGATCTCCTATCAAAAACTTGAAATCATAAAAAACCCGGGACGCCTTCAGGAGAACATGGAGGGAAGGATATGGCTTATTAGAGACATGCCGCCCTACATGCAGGGAAGCGTGATGCCGGTCTTATCATCTCTGTACAAAGAATTGCCCGGATACGTAAACCTTATGGGGCTCGAGAAGATAGAGAATGCCAATTATGCAGGGATTGCGGCGACTGCCTTCCGTGACCAGGCAGGGATTTCGCTTTTTACCAGAAACGGCGAGACCTGGATAAAATGGCGTGGTTTCCTGCTTTCAACCGCAGATGGCATTCGGGGGGTCAAGGGTCGTACGACCATCCGAATTAAAGAAGACAACTATAATGAATGGCTCAAAGTCGAAAATGGCGCGCTTCTGCGCTTCGAAAAACCTGCCAACGGAAGACTGATCGTTTCGACCCTGGATAAAGTACTCTATGACAGTATCGTTGATTCAGGCGAGATTTACGCGCCGGCGGGGAGCTATATTTTCTGCGCCGGAGCGGCAGGAGATGTATTCACGGCCTATGCGGAATAAAGCGGACCAGGTGGGACGAAGATCTCTTACTCGTAGATGGCCAGAAGTGGTCCATTAGGGCCTCTCCGGCTCCGCCGCGTTTGCCGCGACGGCCGGGCAAAAGGAACAAACCGTCACGGCAAGAGTTGCGAAGAGCACGCCATATCCGATACATCTGCCTATCCAGTCAACTGTCATTCCAAGACCTCCTGTTCGGGGATTTTCCCTATATTACTTCCTGCAGATGAAAACGGTGACCAGGCAGGGACGGTGCCCGCATCTGTTCGGGACGGAACAACCATTTTGACCCTTGCACCGCTGTTCACGCCGGTGTTATCATTGGTGATGCGGTTTGGCAACAATTCCCTGTTCGACACAAAGTAAGTGATGGATGTTGGGGGAGGAATTTTGCAGAATCGTTCTGTAGTCGTGCAGGATATAAGAACAAGGGTATCCAGCTTTTTCGAGCGAGCATCAGATAATAGATGCGCAAGGATTGTTCTCCTGCTCTTTCTTGCGAGTGCTTTAATAACCTTCGTTAAGACTTTTTTTGTAACAGAAAGAACAGGAAATCTTACATTTTTCAATGATTCTGTACTAAATGCATTTTTCATGTTTTTGAGGACACCCCTTGTTCTGTGGACTGTCACTCTCGTCGGTTATTTCATATTTATTCTTTCCATCTTTGGATTATGCAAACTCCTTAATGGGCACGCTAACGGCAAAGCCTTGTTCTTGTCGCTGATGTCCCTGAGTGGAATCGGAGTTGTGGCACAACTTGCGTGTTTTGTCGTGCAGCTAATATCATCGCACAACCTTACGGTGGTATCGTTAGGGTTCATAGCCCATATTCTTGTTATTGTTGCTTCTGTGTGGGCCATTGAGTCTACGCAAAAAACGTCTTTCGCGAAGACACTGGCGTGCTTTTTCATACCGTATTTTCCTATAGTTGTGTTGTTGGGGCTTCCCGGCATAGCACCCTATCTTTTATGGCTTACTGTATGAACGTTCTTCCGCGCCGACTCCCTTTGCGAGAGGCTCATTCCCGAGGACAGCTTCTACCGCAGGTTCCGGCAAATCGTCTACCCCCTTATCAAAGACGGGGACTTCGAGGAGATGTACCGCAGGGACAACGGCCGCTCCGCAATCTCCTCCCACCCTTCTCGCCATGGCGACGATCCTCCAGTTTCACCGGGACCTCTCGGACAGGCAGACGGACAGGGTCTGCGCCTGCGACACGCTGGCCAAGTCCACCAAGACCGGGAACTGAAGGCGATAGCGGGAGGTTTGCAGATTGGGTGATATGGTATTTCAGGTAAACACTACGAAACGTACGATTGTTTGGATACTTTTCTGGTTATCTGTCGTTCTGACTTGGGTCATATATTTGAAAGCATGGGTGATGCCTTCGTACTATTTGATCCTCTATGCGCTTGCAGCACTGAACTGTTGTCTCGGAGCTTTGATTGTGGCAACAGACGGTTTTGCGTTGCGCTCAATGCTGCTGATGGTTTTGGGTATTGCGGTGGGGCAATGGTGGTTAATTGAACGACTCGTAGTCCAGGCAATATGGGGAATGAGTGGCTTGGCGCCTTGAGAAAGGAACGTTGCTGAGATATTAACATGGAGGTTCATTTCAGGGGTGTGGAGAGCCGCAGCCTTATAATCCCGAGAGAGACAGGATTATGCCACCAACATTCCCATATGACTTTGACCCGGATCTTATGGTCTGACGGAGGATACGTGCAATCATGAGAATCGAGATCGTGGATAATATCGAACTCAAAGTCAAAAAGCTGAATTTTAATATAGTGGATTCGATTGAGAAGATCCTTCAGTATGTTCCAAAGGAAGACGTGTGTTCAGATTTCTATATCATAGTAGCTGATCTACCAGTTCATAAGAGCATTCCCGGGGGATCTCTAGGTGCTTATTTTGGAGTGCGAAACAAAAGAGGAGCTCACATTGAACTGTATTTTGAGAATATCTTTCCCAATTCGGAAGACCCCGATAAATTTCGGGACATGTTTGTTATACTCCAATTAAGCCTCGCGAGAACCATTTTTCATGAAATTGGTCATCACGTGCAGAGCATTCGTACCCACGGGGTCACGCAGAAAAGAAGTGAAGAATACGCCGATCATTATCGCGACAGTTTATGGAGCAAATTTCTTTGCAATAATGCACAGGCGGTAAACGATTGTTTCCAGCATCTCGAAGGCATCGCTTTATCGAAAGGATTACGTCTTGACGTTATCAACAAAATGAGATCGGGGTGGACAAGAGACTGGGAGAAGGCAAAGATATCGCTAGAACCAAAGCCTGGTTGACCATAGGTGATGTGGAAAGACGAACGGCGGGAGATTGTGTGCCTCCCGCATCAACTTCTGGTCTTGAAGATCCCCTTCACGCTTCAACAGGCCTGGCAGGAATGATCGGATGATGAGCCAGAGATATCCTAAAGTAATTATTTGTGGCCCCCGCTGAGCAGCTTACATTCAAAGTAATATCTGCCTGGCTCGGTGTGTACTTCACTTGCTGTGGGTTAATGTTGATAATTGGAGAAAACGGAAATCGATCAGCCTATAACGGGACTCAGAAAAAGAGATGGGCCCCTTAGTTTATCTGAATCGCGAACAATATTTCATGGGCGCATGGGCGTGAACAGGATCTGGTACATGGAGGGCCCCAGGGCGACGGGTTCCCATGACCTTGACACCATTCCTGATCTCAACTGGTCGGTAACCGGTTCGGGGGTATTCACGAGTCAGGGTACTCGAAGAGGGCGCTCTTGAAAGGAACGCATCTACGTCGTCCACGGTACCATTCATCGCATCGTCGTCAGAGACACATGCAAAAGCACCGAACGGACCTCCCCTCAGGTGTATTGCGGTTCGCCCCTAAACGATGAAGGTTATTCTCTGAAGAAGTGGAAAGAAAGCCGTCCGAAGTGCTTGAGGATCAAAACATTTAAACATTTCAAGAGTGTCCCCTTCGAGGCCCGAACGTCCCCTCGTCGCTCGAATTCAGGGAGAATCGAGAGATAGGGATAGTGTTTGACAATGTCGTTCCAGCAGTGTAAACAGAGTCTGAAAAAAACATCTTCAGCACAGAGGAGTGATAATGGGACGCGGGGTCAACTTCACGAGTTTGGGTATTGCCGTTGGAACCATCATTGCCGCAGCGGCCGGGGCGCAGACAACGGCCGATCGAACCGCCTTGCCAATATCGGAACCTGATTACCCGCACAGCACCGTGCTGGACGTACGAAAGGCCACACCTCCGCCGAGGTTTGAGGTGAAGGCGCCCAGGGGTGCTCCCAATGTGCTCATCATACTCCTCGATGACATGGGGTTCAGCCAGCCGGGCACCTTTGGCGGGCCGATCCATATGCCCGCCCTGCAGCGTCTGGCAGATCAGGGCCTGCGTTACAACAACTTTCATACCACGGGTGTCAGTTCACCGACACGGGCGGCGCTTCTCACCGGGAGGAATCACCACACCTGCAATACGTCTCTGGTGATGGAGATGGCAACGGCTTTCCCGGGGTCCACCGGTCAACGTCCCGTCAGTGTTGCCCCCCTGGCGACGATGCTGCGCTACAATGGCTACGCTACGGCGGCATTCGGCAAGAGCCACGAGACCGCCGCATGGGAGGTGAGCCCCTCGGGACCGACGGACCGGTGGCCGACCCGCAGCGGCTTCGACAAATTCTACGGTTTCATCGGCGGCGAGGCAAACCAGTGGGCGCCCGCGCTCTATGATGGCATGACCAGGGTAGAAACGCCGGCGGATCCGAATTATCATCTCATGACGGATATGACCGACCAGGCCATCAAGTGGGTGCAAGCGGAGAAAGCACTCACTCCCGATAAACCGTTCTTCGTATACTTCGCTCCCGGTGCAACCCACGCACCCCACCATGTACCGAGAGAGTGGATCGCGAAATACAAGGGGAAATTCGACCAGGGCTGGGACAGATTGCGCGAAGAGACGCTGGCGCGGCAGAAGAAACTGGGGGTGGTGCCTGCGGACACAAAGTTGGCGCGTAAGCCCGGCGCCATCAAGGACTGGGACAAGCTGAGCCCTGACGAGAAAAGGCTTTTTGCCCGTCAGATGGAGATATATGCCGCCTTTGGTGAGTACGCCGATTTCGAGGTCGGCCGGCTCATCGATGCAATTGACAGCATGGGGCATTTGGACAATACGCTGGTTTTCTACATACCAGGCGATAACGGGGCCAGCGCGGACGGGGGCATGAACGGCCTCTTTAATGAGATGGCCTTCTTCAACAAAGTTGATGAAGACGTCGCCGATATTCTGAAGCGCATCGATGAGTTGGGTGGCCCGATGACATATGGGCACTATGCTGCGGGTTGGGCGGTTGCGGGAGACACCCCGTTTACCTGGACGAAGGCGGTAGCCTCCAACTACGGGGGCACTCGCAACGGGATGGTCGTCCGCTGGCCCGAGAGGATCAAAGCCAAAGGCGAGCTTCGTTCGCAGTGGCACCATGTGATCGATATCGCCCCGACCATTCTGGAGGCCGCGGGCCTGCCCGAGCCGAAACGAGTGGACGGTATCGAGCAGACCCCTATTGAGGGCGTGAGCTTCCTTTATACCTTCAACGACGCCCGGGCAAAAGACCGCCACCTGGTCCAGTATTTTGAAATAGCTGGCAACCGCGGCATCTACCATGGCGGCTGGTTTGCCGGCACCGTGCACAAAGCGGTGTGGGAGAATGCTCCCCGGGCTTCCCTGGAAAATGACACGTGGGAATTGTATAATACACGGACCGATTTCAGCCTCGCAGACGACCTGGCGACAAAGTATCCCGACAAACTCAAAGAGATGCAGGACCTTTTCATGACCGAGGCGGTAAAATACCGGGTCCTGCCGATCGACGACCGTATTCAGGAACGCATGAACGCTGCCGTTGCCGGTCGTCCGGACCTGATGGGCGATCGGACATCGCTGACGGTCTACGAAGGAATGCGGGGCATGTCGGAGAACGTTTTCATTAATGTGAAGAACCGGTCGCACTCGATCACGGCCCAGGTACAGGTGCCCCGCGATGGTGTCCGGGGAGTTATCCTTGCCCAGGGCGGACGTTTCGGGGGATGGAGTCTCTACATCAAGGACGGAAAGCCGGCATTTACCTACAACTGGCTCGGTCTCAAGCGTTATACCATTGTCTCTCCGGAGAACCTGCCTCCTGGAAAAGCGAGCATCCGTTATGAATTCGTCTATGACGGCAACGGGTTCGGCAAAGGCGGTTCAGGCGTGCTCACCGTCAACGGCGCGAAGGTTGCCGACGGGCGCATCGAGAGTACACATGCCTATATCTTCTCACCGGACGAAGGGGCCGATGTCGGTCTTGACGGGGAGACGCCGGTCGTGGAGGACTATGAAGTCCCGGCGCCCCACAGATTCACGGGCAAGATCGACAAGGTCACCATCGACGTGAAAGAAATGGAAAAAGCCGACAAAGCGGAGGAAGACAAATTGCGGGCGGACCTGGCCGGCAAGAAAGCAATGGCGGATTGAGCGATCGGGCAACAAGGGAACTTCAGGGAGAGTCAGGGGACGTTCGGGGGTAGCCAGGGGACCTTCCCTTTAAGGGCAAGCCGCAATACTCCTGAGAGGGTCCCTGTTCAGTGCTTCTGTATGTCTCCCTGACGACGATGCGGTGAACGGTACCGGGGACGTCCGTGCGTTCCTTACGGGACAGGGAATGGTATCGGCGGAAGATACTGGAAAGATTTCAACACTTCAAGAGCGTCCCCTTCCCCCCTCTCGTTAAGGTTTGAGTCACTCTGCCTTTTTCACGTCGATCGGCTCGCTTCATTGCTGCCCTCGGCTTCCGCGAGCGCATATTCCTCTGTCCAGCCGCACGCCTGTTCACGTTCAATAGAAAGAAGGTCGCGCATTCTTTTGCCGGCACAGATGATAATGATGAATATAAGGGCCATGATCAGTGCCGACAGCGCCGCCAGGAGATAGAGGCGGTTCGGCAGATAATTTGTGGTGATATTGATATAGCCTGCCCATAGGGTAACCACTCCCATGGCCATCCCCGGCAGAAGCGTTATACAGACATATCTCTTCTTTCCGAGCCTGACGAGCATGGTACTCGTGATGATTAGGGCGCAGGCCGCGAGGAGTTGGTTGCTGATCCCGAAAAGCGGCCAGATCGTCGCTATCGATCCCGTATAAAGCAAATAACCCCACATGAATGTAAACGCCACGCCGCAGATAATCATTCCCGGTATCCAGTTATGGTCGTTGAATTTCGGGATAAATTTGCCTGTCATTTCCTGCAGGAGAAACCTGCCGGCCCGTGTGCCCGCGTCGATAAGCGTCAGGATAAAAACGGCCTCGAACATAATGGCAAAATGGTACCAGTATGACATCATTGTGTTCATTGCCGGTATTTTTGAAAATATATAGGATATCCCCACAGCGAGAGATACAGCCCCGCCCGGCCTCGCCTGCAGGTTCTCCTGAACCATCTCCGAGAACCGGGGAAGATCCACCGGGGTCATACCCAGACCTGAATATATTTCTGCAGGTGAGTTTATGGCAAAGTAATCAGCGGGGACGAGAACGCATGCGGCTATCAGGGCCATCATGGCGACAATTCCTTCGAAAAGCATCGCTCCGTAACCGACAAAGAGAATATCCTTCTCACTGGCTATCATCTTGGGTGTTGTTCCCGAGGATATGGTTGCATGGAACCCCGAGATGGCTCCACATGCGATGGTGATAAAAATGAAAGGAAAAACGCTCCCCGGTATGACGGGGCCTCCGCCATAAATAAATTCTGTGAACGCCGGCATCTGGAACGATGGCCTTAAGAATACGATACCAACGGCAAGCGCACAGATGGTTATAGTCTTGAGAAACGTCGACAGGTAGTCCCGAGGGGCAAGCAGAAGCCAGACGGGAAGTACCGACGCGAGAAAAGCATACGCGGGCAGAAACAATGAGATCTCTTTTTTGCTCAACGTAAAGAATCTGCCCAGCATTGGGTTTTGAACGAGTGAATTGCCGAAGAATACCGCCAGGAATAAAATGGCTATCCCTATTATACTTGCAATAATGATCCCCTTGTTCCCCGGCTTTCTCATGATCAGGCCCATGATAAACGCAGCAGGTATTGTCGTTGCGACAACCAGGGTGCCCCAGGGACTGTCGGATACCGCATTTGTCATTGCGATCGACGCCCCGGCGATGGTCAATATCAGGATCAGGAGGAACGCAAGGGACGATACCGCTCCCCCGGTCTTTCCAATCTCATTCTTCGCGATATTTGCAAGACTTTCACCGTTATGCCGGACGGAAGCAAACAAAACCACGATATCGTGGACAGCGCCTCCAAGCACGGCCCCGATGAGGATCCACAGGGCGCCGGGCAGGTAGCCGAACTGCGCGGCCAGAACGGGTCCGGCAAGCGGTCCCGCACCTGCTATCGCAGCAAAATGATGTCCAAAAAGTACAAAACGGTTTGTCTTGTGATAGTCGATGCCGTCGGCCATCGCAACAGCCGGAGTTGGTCGCGATCCATCGAGTTCAAGGACTTTCCGGGCTATAAACAAGCCGTAAAACCGGTAGGCGATCGCAAAGATACACAGTGCAGCTAACACAAAAGTAGCAGGATTGGCGAAAATAGACAGATCGAGATTGTTCATGACTGGCTCCTTTTAGCAATTGCCACCGATTATCGTGTAAAAACCACGACATTTCCTGTACACGGAGAAGATGCTCATTATCTTCTGCAAAGACCGATGATGCAAAACTTGTTTAACCGCGATTAGCCTAGCATGACATGCATATGAGCGAGTGTCGTTCACTATAAAGGTTCTGGATAGACGAATATTTATTTATGCTTCCCTGCACATCTTTTTGATGATTGGACGGGTGGTTTCGAGTCTATCAATAGTGGATGGGGGGGTGCCCAGGGAGATTGTCTAAGATGGACCCGTGGGAATGACGAAAATATCACATTGACAAACCTGGCCACGTGATCTGCCTTGAAGACGGTGTCTCCGGGGTGGACTATTCCGTGAGCGAGGGGTTCTCCTTATTGAGAAAGCATGAAGGGTCTTCGCTGAGGTAATCCCCGCTGTATGCCATGGCCCTCCCCCTGCAGCCCCCGCAGATCTTCCGATACGTGCATTTCCCGCAGCGTCCCTTGAGGGTGTTCTCCCGTTCCCTGAGGTTTGCGAATACCTTGCTGTCCCGCCATATGGATTCGAAGGAGCGTTCTCTTACATTGCCGGCGTTCACCTCGACGAAAGGACAGGGCCATACGTCACCGTTGGGCTTGATATACACAAACCCCCGCCCCGCCGCACAGCCGTGGAAACCTTTTTCGGCCATCTTCATCCATACGCCGCTGCTCTTGTTGCTCTGCTCCATGAGCAGCGGCCAGTACTGAGGTCCGGCCACGGGCTCGACAATGGTGGAAACATGCCTTTGTTTTTCCTTCAGGAACGTCAGAAGCTTTTCATTCTCCGTTATATCCAGGGTCGCCGTTTCGATGTTGCTTCCCCTTCCCACCGGGACGAGCTGGTACATGAGCATGATGCCGGAACCGACGGTATCGGCCAGGTCCACCAGTTCTCCCAGTGTATCGAAGTTGTATTCCATGGCTGTGACATTTATCTGGAGAAGGATACCGGCTTTCTTGATCGCTCGTACGCCCCTCATGGCAAGCTCAAATGCGTTCGGGTTCGCCCGGATCCTGTTGTGGATATCGCTCACCGATGAATCGAGGCTCACCGCCGCACCCACAACGCCGCTTTCCTTAAGCCTGAAAGCCATGTCTTCATCAATGAGGGTACCGTTTGTGGCGATCACGTTCGCGAAGCCTGCCCGGCGGGAGTGATCGAAAAGATCGAAGATATCGGGACGGACCAGGGGTTCGCCACCGGTATAGACAAGCATCCTGAACTCATCCACCTTTGCCAGGTCGTCTACGAACCTTTTCGCTTCATCCGTCGTTAACTCGTCTTTTGCGGGTTTGCCCGACGTTGCATGGCAATGGACGCACCTCAGGTTGCACGCAGATGTTACCTCCCATGCCGGGTGAGCGGGGAACCCGATGCATCCCATGCCGAAAGAACCCGCCGCCACCGGCAGTGATCTAATGCTGTGACGCAGCAGCCAGGAACCGAACCCGTCCCATTTCACGAGATGTTTGAAATAAAGGACACTTCCTATCTGCTTTGCCACCAGGCTGGGTGGCCAGAATATTCGACCTATCGGCATGCCGGAATTTCCGAAGAGACCCATGCGATCACAACCCCTTTGTGCAGATGGTAAGGATATACGCGAGGCTGGTTCCAAGATTGGTCGCGATGGTCAGGCCGCACATGATTTGCAGCATCTTCCCGTTCAAGTAGCTCTTCCTGCCCATCATGATTACAAGGATGGAAGAGACCGCAAAAACAGGAGCGTAATAGACCAGCGCGATCCCCGGCAGTCCCTGCAGCACCGAAAGGAGGAACGTGACCCATCCCGCCACCGTCACAGCGATGTAAAGCAATGCCCCTCTCTCTTTACCGAGACGCACCAGGAGGTTGCTCTTCTTCGCGATCACGTCGGCCGGATGATCGGGAAACTCGTTGATGAGGATCACGTTGAAGATCGTGCAGGCTATGGGGAGAGAGATAAAGTGTATGATCGTCGCTATAGTCCCCGTTTGCAGATAGTAGGCAACGGCAACCGGCAACCACCCGTAACAGAGGCCTATCAGGACCTCCCCTACTCCTTTGGCCACCCAGCGTATCGGCATCTTTGAGTAGAAGAAGCCCGACACGATCCCCACGACACCGAGGGGGATCGTCAGAACACCCGTGTCGTACCGCAGCTGGATAACGAGACCGGTTGCCACGGTCAGGCCCAGGGCTGCATAACTCGCGATCTTTGCGTGTTCATAAGGCAGAAGCCCTTTCACCACCACCTGGCTCCCGCCTGAAAAGGCGTTTCTTCTCAACGAGGCTGAAAGTTTGTCCTCCACTATATCGCAGTACTCACCCGTATAATACGTCGAGAGCATGATCAGCACCACGGCGGTCACGCCCAGCAGGAAAAGGGGAAGGCTGAAGACGCCGTCCATCTTCCATGCAAGGACAGTCCCCAGGAGAAAGGGCATGACGCCCACGGAATGGAAGGGAATCCTCGATAGCTGTATCCACGCCCTGGCGGTCGCAATGAAAGGTTGTTTTTCCATAATGCTCATCCAATCAAGAATTGAGGAAACAAGATATCCGGCGGAACGCCTGTTGTAAAGGACACAAGTATCGTTCGGGACATTCCGGGGACGATCTCTTCCGCGGAAACAAGATATGAGTCTTCGTTAATAAGTAAATAACTCAACCCCTCAGATTCCCTTCGTGTTATTCTCCAGGGCCGTGCGCCGGGCAGGAACATCGGCAGGAGAAAGGAGTTGAAGCTCTCCCGAAAAAAGGTAAATACTATCCAACGAACGTCCCCTACCTGTCCCAGATGATAATGGTGAAGATAAAGGGAACTTTGGGGACGCCCAGGCTGAAGATCGGGAAGGTAAAGGTCTTCTTTCAGGACTATTCATTTTCGACGGGGACTTTGCGGTTGACAACGAATTTTGCTACTGCAAGATAGATCAGAAATAGGCCCACGATTACGTTCAAGACCGCCATGGCAAAGCTGTTCAAAAAGGTGCCGGTGAAACGTCCGATGAAAGCGATGATGTTCAGAGATAGATAGTCCGACACGAGCATGCCAAGGGCGAATACTCCCGCCTCATTCAGTGATAGTTTGTCCTGAGTTATCTTCGCAGAGAATACTCCGGCCCAAAGCAGGAGCGATAATGGATTGGAGGCAGTCAGGATTGCGGCCTGGACAAAAGTGCTGGCGGATCCCATTCCTGCCAGCACGTCCAGTTCCGGCATGACATCAACTGCAAAACCCTGCAGGATCGTGTGCAGACCGAAGAATGCGATTATCGCTGCCCCGAAGTAATTGACGATTGTCTTGATCTTTTCATTTTCCAGAAATGCGGCCAGTCCTAGAACAGCGAGGATCATAAGGAACGCATCAATGAGTACAACGGCAAGGATACCCGCCTCCGCCTTCAGGACACCTTCCTTAACTCCGGTATTGAAGATGTACAGGCATACAGGACCAATGGCCAGTTGAAGCAGGATCCCGAGCTTGAGGCCTTTTACGAGAGCGCATTTCATTTGGGAATATTGTTGCGTTTATTGGCAGAATAATCTGTAGACGCATGATGATAAATGGCCGAACAGTGCTGATATTGACGGCCTAAGGGGATTAAGAGGGGCGTTCGTTAAAAAGTAAGTAACTTTTTTCAGGAGTGCTTCAACTCCTTCCTCCAGCCAATGTCCTTGTCCGGCGCAGGCCCTGGTGAATAACGCGAAGGTAATCTGAGGAGTTGGGATAGGGAAAACAGAAGAACGTGAATGATATGGAGGGCATTCCCAGGGTTCCTTCAAAGTTCCCCTTCCGCGATCACCAGAGGAGTTCGTGAAAACAACGGAATGTGAAAACGTGAAGGGTTGACCAGGGTTGATCTCCAAACGAAAGTTTATACTCTCAGCACGAGTGAAGAATAATTCGATTCAAAATCAAAACAATTGATCAGGAAGATCTTGTTTATAAGCTCTTTAGACACTTTTTTGCCTGCCATGTTACATGCACCAATTACCTGGAGCATACCGCTTGCACTGTAACATTCCCCGAAAACCTGCTTTAAATTAATTCTTCGTATACACCTTGGGAATATCATATCTAATGCTATACGCTCTGCTTTGTCCGTCAATCCGTATCCATTTTCATTGAGAAACACCGCGTCGACTTCGTCGGGTTGGATCCCTGCATTATCAAGCGCCGAATTTATGGATTGCATCGCGGAATATATAGCCTTTTCTTCCATCATCTCAGAACAAAAAGCGTGTCCGTATCCTTTAACTTCTGCGATTAGGTTTTCGAAATCTGATAATTTTTCCCCGTATTCAAGAACCACAGTCCCAGCGCCTTCCCCAAGTCTCAATTTGCTTTCTTTCAAACAGGGTATTGAATCGATCATACGAAGGCACGTATCGGATACTTCTTCTGTCGCTCCCGCTATAATCTTTGCGCATCGTCCCTGTTCTAGAAAAATAGAACAATAATCAAAAACATCCAGGCTTGCTGAAATGCCGGAAGACAGGGTCACATTAAACCCCTGCAGATTGAACCAGATAGCAACATGGGCAGCCGCCGCATTCGCCATATGCATCGGAAATTGCATTGGCGTGGTTGCCCGAAAGCCTTCATTCATGCTCGTTTCAACATAGTTTTGAAGACTTCCAAGGCTACCGGCATTAGATGCAAAACACAACCCGACGGCATCTCTTTTCAGATCAGGAGAGAACGGGTCATTATTCTGGAACATGAGCTGGCATGCCGACAGGGCGAACAGTGTGCTTCGGGTTTTGTTAATTAGTCCTTTTTTTCCCAGATACACAGTCGGGTCAAAATTATCCAGTGAAAAGCGGGAAGCTATTCCAGGTTCCGGCCAGCTTTCGAGGGAATCGCCAAAACCCGCAAGATACGCCATATTTGTTATGCCGATCATGTCGATACCTCGCTTCTGGATAATATCAGGCTTGCATTAGTTCCCCCGAAGCCAAATGAATTATTCATTACCGCTCCGAGCGTCCCGTCAATAATTGAATTTCCCCGGACTATATTGAGCCTGCATTCGGGGTCCTCGGTTTCGTAATTCACTGTTGGTGGTATTACTCCGAATTTAACGGCAATAGCGCACGCGGCAGCCTCCATTGCACCCGCGGCGCCCATCGTGTGGCCAATCATGGGTTTTATGGAAGTCACGGGAATATTTTCTATGTTGTCTCCAAATAGCGTTCGGTAACAGGCAGCCTCCACTTTGTCATTTGCGATGGTCCCCGTACCATGCGCATTGATGTGACCGATATCGGCGGCACTGAGACGGGAATCCTGCAGTGCCAATTCCATTGCATGCATAATAGTCGAGCCATCCATGCGCGGCGCGCTGATATTATACGCATCGCATGTCAGACCATATCCCGCTATTTCACAGTACGTTCTTGCCCCCCGGCGCATTGCTGCTTTCTCTTCTTCGACCACAAATATACAAGCCCCTTCGCCCAACACCATCCCGCTTCTTCCTTTATCGAAAGGACGGCATTTGTCCGGCGTCATGATCTGGAGCCTGTTGAAGCCGGAAAAAGTAACATGTGATAATGCATCGGCAGCTCCGCACAATGCGCAGTCTGTGCGTCCCGTTCTTATAAGATCCAGTGCGCATCCCAGCGCATAATTCCCCGACGCACAGGCTCCGAACAAAGTGAGGTTTCTTCCGTTAATATCAAAGTAACCGGCTATGTTAATGGCGGGATGATAGTGAGGAATTTGATCGAATGCGATGTCCCGAGGTCCCTTTCCTCTCTGACCGGCTTCGAAGAATTGAGCGTCCCCCAATACCGAACCGATCACGAGGGAAACGCGGGTTGGATCGTAATATCCCGTGACCATATTTGCATCCTCCATGGCCATACGGGCAGCGGCTAAACCGAATATCGAAGCTCGTCCGTACCGGGCTATCCTGGCCTTATCAAGATATTCCAGGGTTTTTACAGTCTTGACCTCTCCCGCCTTTTTACTCGGGTATTGCGAGACATCCAAAAATTCCACATCGCCTATCTTTGATCTCCCCTCCTTGAGGCTGGTAAGAAAATCGTTCACTCCTTCAGCGCAGGAATTAATTATCCCGATGCCCGTTATAACTCCCCGTCTACTAATATTCATTGACGTCCGGCTCGTTCTTATTTTTCTTGTTGCCTATTTTGAGAGTCAATTTTCCCCTGGCCACCGCAACTCCTGCTACAGTTACCTCACTGCTGACAAATGCACCTGTTCGCATAACCTTGATTGCATTAACCTCTATTATTAACTGGTCTCCGGGCACAACCGGATGAAGAAATCTTATATCGGAATGCGCCAATGTGACTTCCGTGCCTGGATGCCTTTTTTTTCCGAACAGTAGTATGCCAGCCGTCTGCGCAATCGCCTCAATGAGCAGTACGCCGGGAAAGATGGCTCTCTCCGGGAAATGCCCCAAAAAACACCACTCATTGCCCGAGATATTCTTAAGAGCGATTATTCTTTTTCCCACATCCAGGAATTGTACCCGGTCCACAAATAGAAATGGAAACCCATGAGGCAAAATACGCTTGATATCGTCAAAACTCAATATCATCGCGACTGTACCTCCTGAATGATAGCCATCAGATGCTTGAACGTCATTGACTCTACATCCACCAGGTCTGCCTCCAAAATCGATATATCCAGTCTTTTTTCTATAAGGGCGAGAATCTCCAACATCATCATTGAATCTATCCCAAGATCGTTGGTAAACTCGCTTTCATCCGTGATCTCGTTTCTATCTACCTCGCTGACCTCGGCGATAACACTCCGTACAACCTCGGCATTATCAGTATTCATCGTTAATCCTCCTGAAATGTACTTTGCAGACAGTTCTGGCTTAAAAACTTCTTCAGTACCCGTGTGTACCTGTCCGTATCTACCGACAGCGCTGTGAGATGCGGACCTTTAGGAAATGATTCAAGCTTTACTTCACAGTTCCGTATATTCCTGCAGAATCTCAAAACTGAATCTCTCGGCATAATCGTGTCCCGATCATTGTGTATAATCAATATTCTTTTTCCCTTAAGCGACGAGGCTATACTTTTTGGACACGGTCCCCCAAAAAAAAGCCGACACCACAAAATAAAAAATAAACGACCTCCCAGGGGTCTATTCTTGAACCAGACCCTATTGCAGAGTCTCTTAAACGTATCGTAGTAACTATGCGGAGGCCCGCTATCGCAAATTATCTCATCAATAATCGGTATTTTTGACGCGATATGGAGTGCCACAAAAGAAGTTAAGGAGAATGCGAACAATACTATTTTATCCGGGGGATCACCTATTTTATTCACATATTGGATCGTTTCAGTAAGCTCATCCGCAAATCGAGGGAAAATATTCCTTTTCGGTAATGATTTGTTTTCCCCGTGGTTTGAATAGTCAAACAATACCGTAGAATACCCCATCGCATGAACGATACGCGCATGATTAAGTAATGTCTCTTTCGATCCTCCAAAATTATGCGAAAAGATGACCAGGATTTTTGTGGCACTATTTGGCCAATATAATAAGGCAAGTTCGTAATTCTCTCCCACAGGAACGGATAATTTTTGCATGCCGGGCCGGGCACGCCTCCTCGTTCGTCCCGGGTGGGGAAAAGCAGCCTGAATTGCGTAGCGATAACTTAGAATAACGATAATACAGCCATACATAACAAGAATCGCAGATAATGACAAAATTACAGTCACCGTCACGCTCCGATGTAGTCGATAACCCCCGGTCATTCCTTGGCAATTGTTACTTTGGAGTAACAAAAAACCGACTTCGCATCACCCTGTATAAACGTCTCGTCCTTCCATCGATGTCAATCTGAATGATTTAAACATTTTGTTACAAAATAGAGTTGGATTGCATTTATCCGTGGTTCGCAAGAGCCATTTTATGCCATTTGTATATGATTTGCAAATGTGGCAAGCAGAGGTGTGGAACTTTATTTCCCATGACCTCACCGCGGGTCTAAGGCTCCCATTCGAGCGCTGGTTGTTGGATGCTGAACCACACCTGCGGCTGTACATGAAAGCTTATACCGAAAATCGGGGTGAGCTATGCGGATGAGTTCATCCGCCCTCCTGGGTCTGTCGACCAAAGCCCCGGAGCTGAAACCTGAAGAGGATCAGGAGCTCTTGAAATGTTGAAATCTTTCCAGTATCGTCCGCCGATACCATTCCATGTCCCGTAAGGAACGCATGGACGTTCCCGTCACCATTCACCCAATCGTCGTCAGGGACACATACAAAAGTACTGAACAGGGACCTCCTCAGGAGCATTGCGGCTCGCTCTTAAAGGGTGAATATTATTCTCTGAAGAAGTCGAAAGAAGGTTGTCCGAAGTGCTTGAGGCTCAAAACATTTCAACATTTCAAGAGCGTCCCCTCCCCCCCTGCCTACTCCCTCTTGATTGTCTGGATTAGTAAGTGGTCTCGGCCGCGATCCAGGTATTAAGCCGAGCGCTTTCGGGAATAACACTCGTTTCCCTTGAGTCCTGGATCTTCCGTTCAGGTATGGTATCGCACTTCCGGACACGCGCACAGTCCGGTATCGTCGAACCATCCGGTATTATGCTGTATTCATCTACGATAACCCCATGACCTATCCGGCAATTCTTGCCGATCTTTGCCCCGTAGTGAATAATGGTATTAACCCCGATCCGCGTATTGTCTCCGATCTCCACATCTACCGACAATCGGTTCTCAAACCCAATGATCACGTTCTTGCCGATCTTTGCGCCCGGAGCGATACAGGACCGCGCCTGGATCTGCGTGTTCTTACCAATAATGAGCTTCTTCAATATATGGATGTTTGCATCCAGGGCAAGATGGGTAGATAAGAGAACCTCGGATCCGATAGCCACGTTTTTGCCCAGGTAAATGAGATTGTTGCAATCCTGCATGTCTACTGTTTCCGCGAAATATGTGGAGTAACTCAAATTGACGCGCAGCAACCTGAAGAACAAGTACCGTATTGTTCTGTTATAAAAAAGGTACTGGCGCAAAAAGAGAAATACATAGGAGTAAAAATTCCAGTTCAACCTCCACATCATATGCCTCGCGGAATGTACCCTGTATCTTCCTTCCCGGAGAGGTCGAACAATAATTCTGAACAAGAATCCGGTTACCAGTATGTATACATTTACAAATGTCAATGCGCAGAGAACGATAACCGCCACTATGTGGAGTTCATGGATCAGAAGATCGAACACCAACACAGTCAAATACGTGGTCATTGACAAAACAACAACTATCCCCAGAAGCCATGTCACTTCGCCAAAGATCTGGTCTATGATTCTCTTGACCGTATTCACGTGAACCCCCTGTGAATGGAATGATACTTTCTTCCCACTGAGAATCCCATAGACCGATGTTGATTTGGTTGTCATCCTAAATGGAAACTGATGAGCTTAAGGAAGATTATACATCGATAAATGTATACTGCAATATCGTTTGATTATATCAATAGTGTACATACAATAACTACATTATTGGACAGATCATCGGACAGACTGGAGATGTTGCTGCAGGTTGATCTTCTTGCCGTTCAATTTCAGCTTCGACCGGATCTTATTTCTGTATACATTGATAGCGGACGGTGCTACACCAATGATGCTGGCAATGTCTTTAGTGGTTTTGCCATCTTTGATCAAAGACGCAATTTGGATTTCACGCGGAGTGAAATTGAATTGCTGCAAGGCGTGTATTAAAGGCGAGATCAATTGAGCCAGATTCGCTTCAATTATGGAGACATACGAACTCTGTTCCGGACTGAGCCGTTCTTTCCGTATCTTATCAAGATACGGCATTATGATCCTTTTGGTATTGGCAGCAAAACGCTCTTCCATTTTCCTTTTTTCTTCATTCTGATACTGCAGGACAACCTTTAATGTCATATCCAATTCTTTAATCAAGCGCGTTTTAGCCTCAAGATCTTCTATGATCATTCTACTATTTGTATTATCCCGGATGAACCCATTCATATACGACTTTCCGGCTTCATCTTCCTGAAGGTTGCCGTAAATCCATATCCAGCGTATTTCCCCGTTTTTCCTACGAATGCGGCATTCAAGGTCCAGGTCGGTCTGGTCCGCAAAAGCCTTTTCGAAAGATAGTTCGACCTTTTGCCTGTCTTCGGAAATTACGTGTTCGAGAAGTGTTCCGTATGTAAAACCGGGCAGCCCGGATTCATAGCCGAAGATCATGTCATATTCGGGCGCACGGGTTATGGTATTGTCGTCGAGATTCAGTTCCCAGTTGCTCATATTGCTGATTCGTAACGCAAAATCCAGCATTTCCTGCTTCTTTCGAGACGACTCCTCCATTATCCGGCGTTCGGTAATGTCCCGTATATATACCGCTACGCCGCCTGTCTTTCGCGGAAAGCACCGGCATTGAAGAAAACAGCCGTCACGCGCACGATAATCACAATTGTCGTGCGCTTCTCCCGATGCAGCGAGACGAAGCCCAGTCTCGAGGCGTGTGCCGGAGATATCGGGAAATATCTCCCAAAGCCGCCCGCCGAGTACATCAGATCGCTTGACTCCCAGCATAGCCTCGGCTCTGGCATTGATTAAGATCAGACGCCATGAGGCATCACAGGAAAAGAACCCCTCATTCAGGTTATCGAGTGTATTCTGAAATTCTGCTTGACTGACTTCGTACCTTTTCACTGCCACACTGTGTTAAGATGAGAACGCTGTAATTTCAAATATACCTCATACGGTATTGAAAGTCATACGTCGATACCAAGTTAGCACAAAATCTCCAGACAATTCCACAGAAGAAAACACCTGGCAGAGGAGGAAGGGGAGATGAAGAGTGGACATCCTGTAGTCCTCCTGCCAATGTCCTTGCCCGACGCGGGGCCCCGGAAAATGCCGCGAAGGGAATCTGAGGGGTTGAGTTATTTACTTGTTAACGAACCTCCCCTGCCTGCCCCCTGGCTCCGCGAGGTCGCACGTTCTTGCGCGGTATCCGGGTGTTGAGTGCTGCCGGTCTTCCCCCCAATAATCCACACTATCGTTTATCCATGTCGGCAAACCATTCTCGTACAGAAGCCTTCAAGGCATCCCTTTCTTCCGGGCTTAATCCATCAGGATCAAAACGGTATCGATAGTGGAGTGATATGATTTGTTTAAGCAGGTCAGGTCTGGAAATATCGAAACAGATCCTGTCGATCCATACGTTAAGGGGCTCCCATGGTCGACGATCAAGCCCTCGCCGGGCCAGTTCGCTTTCTATTGAGTAGAACTCTGAGTCTTTTCCCTTTTGAAACAAAGAGACAACCTCTTGTTTCTGTTTCCTTTTTCGCATGAACACCTGTTTTTTGAAATACAGCCTCCACGCGAATATGATGACGATCGGCACGGCGATCCATATGATGTAATATGCCAGGCTGCTGCTTTGCGCGTTCCATATCAGTGTGGAAACTCTGAACACGAACCATGACCACAGATCGTACAGGACCCTGAATCCCGAACCGTTCTTTTCGGCGTCAAACCACGAAGGCGGAGTGGTATCCACATCCTGCCAGGCGCCGTCAATATAGGCAAGCGCCCAGGCGTGGGCATGCTTGGACCTCACAATATATGCTTTTTCCAGCTCGCTTGACTCCTGAACTGAATATCCTGTCGCGTACCTCGCGGGAACTCCCGAAGCCCTGAGCAAAAGGACGGTGGCCGTCGCAAAATATTCACAATGCCCGGAACGGGATCCAAGCAGAAAATCCTCAATGGGATCCAAACGCTTCCCGGCATCTTCCTTGTATGTTGAATAATGAAAATTATCATGGAAATAGCTCGTTACCGCCTGAACGATCTGACCCGGTGATTTCGCCTCGAGCTCAAGGTCGTCGACTATTTTCGAAAGCATTGGGGACAAATGACGGGGGACTCTCAGGTCGGCGTCTCTTGGAGGTGCTGATCGAACGGCGCCGGAATCGAACCTGACCGTGAACTTCACAAGGGCAGGGCCTTCGCTGACCGTTACGGTTCCCAGGTCGCTCTGTTTCATTTCACCGACCGGGAGGTCCTCTATGTATGCCGCGCCACGCGGCAAAGCCAGTATCCCTTTGCCTCCTCTCAGATCAGCCGATATGCTCATGCTCTTGTTCGGAACAGGTGTGTCGTAAAGGTTCCAGCCCGTACCGTTTCGGTCTGGCCTGACAGGTCTGAAAACGGAACTGTGGGCCAACCATGTGGATGCGGCATAGGAAATATAAGCGGCATCTTGCAGGAGAAAAGGCGCCTTCGGTCCCAGGGCGTCAACTTTTACCCGAAGCACTATCTTGTCGGAGAGTTTCAGCGCACCGATGCGACCGATGGCCGTTTTGCTCTTATGTGCATCGGCGCCTTCACCTTCCGCGAGGAATGACACTGCAGCATCCTGGAGGGCGGCCTGAAGGTCATAGAGCTTTACATGACCGATGTACCCCATAGCTCCGACAGGAACAAGCAGCATAACCCAGATAACAGGCGAGAAGGTCTTTGGACGACGCGCCCATAATGCCCATGCCAGCAGGAACAGGAACCCCGCATAGAACCATGGGGTCCTGATATTGGCCGCGCCTGCCGACAACAGGCAGACCGCAAAATAGGGATACGAAATATCGACCAGCCTCGCCGGTTTGACCTTTTTTCGCCCCGACATCTTGCTGGAGAAAAGCATCAGCATGTTGATATCTATCTTGCTCTCGGTGCTATAGGCCTGGGCGAGGACAAGCGGAAGCATGGTCAGGGGGATCGCCCTCAACAACGACATGATCGCGTCGACGATACCTGCGCTGCCCGTTGTGAAGATGGAGTAGACAAATCCACCGACCAGCAGGAAATCGCACAAATAGACAACGCGCTTCAGATCGGAATGAGATAAAGCCCACCTCAGCGTAAACAACCGTGATCCTTCAAGGATGGAAGCTGCAGCAACAGAGAGCCAGAGAAATCCGGCCTGCCAGCCCCAGAAAAGCACAGTTGCGCCGAGCAGAAAGGGCGGTGTATTCATAGTCTTGCGAGTCCTTCTTCGATCTTGCCGATCTCCAGCAAGTTGAGCCATGGAGGTCTTTCCTGGACGCTCTCGAGAGCAGGGATATTTGAATGCCCGGCGTCCGTAACGACAATGACAAGGGGCTGCAATCCAAGCAGCTGCAGGTTGTGGATAAAATCGCTCCTGCTTTTGTCCCATGAAAGCAAAATACAAACGCAGCCGCTTATCACAGAGCACCTCGAAACCACGTGACGATGCAGCGCGGAAAAAGATCCGTCGGTGCAGGGTCTTACGCAGGCGAGTATTTCCAGAAAATGCTCGACCTGGCCCTGACCCCTTCCGATCGTCTCACAAAAGGCTTCGGTGCCAACAAACATCAGGTCGAGCAGCGACTCCTGGGTCTGGACCGTGCAGGCGAATGACGCGGCTACCGATACCGCCTCTTCAAGAAGATCGGCGTATTCGCCTTCCATAAACGTGTCCAGTATCAAAGCGTGCCTGACAAAGAACTCATCCTGGTATTCCTTTATAATGGGTTTGCCGGTCTTCGCCCAGCTTTTCCAGTGGATCTTGCGCAATGGATCGCCGGGCCTGTACTCCCGCAGTGACTGGAATTCCTCCGAGTCGGCCACTGAAGTCGACAATGCAATGCCGCCTTGTTGATATGCACGGGTGCCTGGAAGTTTGATATCAGGCAGGATATAACGTTTCGGCAAGATCAGGACATGCTGTTTCAGAGGTGTGGTGACAAACGCATTGATCAGGCCGAACGGATCCGTCCTGCCCACCGACATCGACTCGAACTCGATGCGTCCTCTCTTTAAGGGGACCAATCCGGCATTGACCTCAACCCCGCCGCCCGGCATCAGCACCGGTATTGCCTGCTTGTCGGCAACAGCTTGCTGATTCATGGTGACGAATTGCCTCCAACGTCGGTATCCCGGCTTGAGGCCGAATCCCCCTCCACTAAAATCAGAAAAGGACGGCCGGGGATCCGGCAGGTTCTCCAGCAGAAACAATCCATGCAATCGCTTATTGCCGGAATGAACAACTCTGATTCGATAATGCAGCGTCTGTCCCGCTGAGCCGAAACGAGGCAGTATTCTCAGGACGCTTATGTCTGCCCGAAAGAAAACATTACAGAGAAGGGCAACCAGAATGAGCGCCGCCAAACAAGTGAAAACCTGATAAACCGTGCTCCTCGTCGTGTCCAGACCAAAAACCGCAGACGCTGCCACACCGGCCAGCACAAATTGCCCTGCAGGCGTGAACCGCCTGCGTATCCCATGCCTCAATCCCGAAAGCATTCGAAACCATATGTAAAGCACCCGTTTCATTGTTGAACCTATGCGGGCACGGGGGTCTTCTTTATAATATCGTCTACGATCGACTCCGCGGTGATACCGGAAAAACGTGCCTGCTGATCTACAACTATCCGATGTGCGATAACATGCACTGCAATCTCCTGGATATTCTCAGGGGTCACAAAATCCCTGCCGTCAAAGAGAGCGACGGCCTGTGCGGCCTTTGTCAAAGACAGGGAAGCTCGTGGGCTTGCTCCAAGCTGGACACCTGCTGCGCCTCTTGTCGCACCGACAATATCCACAATGTAGCGTTTCAGCTCGTCACTTATTCGCACTCCCTTCACATTGCGTCTCACGCGGAGAGCATCTTCCACTGATACGCATGCCGAGATATCTTCGATCGGATGCCTGATCTCCTGCGAAGACAGTATGGCAACTTCCTGTTCCGGCGCCACATATCCGAGGCTGAACTTCAATGCAAAGCGGTCCATCTGGGCCTCAGGCAGAGGGTAAGTACCCCGAAATTCCACAGGGTTTTGCGTGGCTATCACGAAAAAGATGCTGTCGAATCTATAAGTTTTGCCCTCAATGCTCACCTGGTTCTCAGCCATAGCCTCGAGCAGTGCCGACTGCGTCCTTGGTGAAGCCCGATTTATTTCATCAGACAACAGGATGTTTGTAAATATGGGTCCTCTGTGAAAATAGAACGACTGATCGCCCTGGTCAAAAACAGAAACACCGAGAATATCTGAGGGCAAAAGGTCCGGTGTAAATTGTATACGGCTGAACTTAACGTCGATAGAGAGGGCAAGCGCCTTTGCCAGGGTGGTCTTGCCCGTGCCCGGAAAATCCTCAAGAAGCACGTGGCCTCCACTGACAAAGGCAACGAGAAGCTTACGGATCGCTGATGGTTGGCCTTTCATGACCTTTTCGATATTCTGCGCGATCTTCCTCATGGTCTCGCTCGAAGACTGAATCATCTCCTGTGTCATACACACCTCGCAATATGGCGTTTTCTATTGAATTTACAGGAATTCAATCAGGAAGACCACAATAAAAGGGAGTAGTCGGGGACGTTCGTTAACAAGTAAATAACTCAACCCCTGAGATTCCCTTCGCGTTATTCACCGGGACCCTGCCCCCTTGTTCTCCAGGTCCCGATTGCCGAGGGGCGGATTGCCTGAGAGCCGATAAACCCCGCGGCTTACCGTCTCCAGTGAACCGGAATTCCGCATGGCATAAAGCGTATCAGGATGAATGCCGGCGTGAATTGATCGGGCAGTCGGCAGAGGGCCTCAGAGCCCAAATCTTTATCCTTAAATTCGTGTTCGCGTATAGCCAGCTGAGGGATTCGTTTGTCACAGATAAAGAGTTAGCCCTAAGGGCCCGTTTTGGAATTCAGAACTTGAACCCTATCCCCCCGCCCGCCTGCATACGGTTGCCCGAAGAGACGCTGGTGCCGATGTTGACGTGTATGTTCTTCTTCGTGTAGTACTGGAGGGAAACGGCGACGGCAGTCTGCCCGTTTGACGTGCCGACGCCCACGGCCATTCCCGACTCACCGGGACTGAGAGGGATGGACGCCCTCGAGAGGGCGATGGCACCCGCTATGCCCCTGTGGGCGTCCCGGTCGAGCTCCTCCACCCTGCGGGAGAGGTCCTGGAGCTGGGACACGTTCACCGCGTCCGTCGGGTTCACACCGGGGGCAACGTTGGTTATCCTCCTCTCGTTGCCCGCGGACCCCACGGACACCACGTTCGCCTGTCCCCCGTCGGTGGAGTTGGAGCCTATGGCCACGGAATTGCTCCCCGTCGATGTGGCACCCTGGCCCACGGCGGCGCTTGCGGTCCCCGTCGCGGTGGAGAAGTCACCGAATGCCGAGCCCCCGTTTGATGCCGTGGCACCTGTACCCACGGCCACGGAGCCCGTCGCGAGGGCGCCGGATCCTATGGCTATGGCATTGGTACCTGTCGCCCGGGCGTTGGAGCCGACCGCAACCGTGTTCGATGCCGATGCCACGGCGCCCGGTCCCACGGCGACGGAGTCATTGCCCGTTGCCGAGGGGTTGGCATACCCCGAGGCGTTGTTCACCGCAACGCTGCCGGTAACACCGCCGCTTACCGCGTTGAGCTGTGCTATGTTCACCGCGTCGGTGTCGTTGACCCCAGCCGCCAGGTTCGTTATCCTCCTCTCGTTGCCTGATGATCCTATGGACACTACGTTGCTCTCGCCTCCGTCGGTGGACTCCGCCCCCAGGGCCACGGAGTTCGTACCCGTCGATGATGCCTGGTAGCCGAGGGCCGTGCTTAAATAGCCGCTGGCCGTGCTGTTCCTGCCATAAGCTGAGCTGCCTGTGCCGCTGGCCGTGCTGTAATTTCCGCTGGCCGTGCCGGCATAGCCGCTGGCCGTGCTGTATGCGCCCGTGGCCGTGCTGTATGCGCCGCTGGCCGTGCCGGCATAGCCGCTGGCCGTGCTGTAGTCGCCGCTGGCCGTGCTGACTGCGCCCGTGGCCGTGCTTAAATAGCCGCTGGCCTTGCTTTGTGCGCCGCTGGCCGTGCCGTAGTCGCCGCTGGCCGTGCTGAGACCGCCGACGGCCGTGCTTTGATAGCCGCTGGCCGTGCTGTTCACGCCGCTGGCCGTGCTGCCTGTGCCGCTGGCCGTGCTGTATACGCCGCTGGCCGTGCTGTATGCGCCGCTGGCCGTGCTTTGATAGCCGCTGGCCGTGCCGTAGTCGCCGCTGGCCGTGCTGTATACGCCGCTGGCCGTGCCGGCATAGCCGCTGGCCGTGCTGTATGCGCCCGTGGCCGTGCTGCCCCAGTCGCTGGCCGTGCTTAAATAGCCGCTGGCCGTGCTGCGCGCGCCGACGGCGTCGCTGCGTGCGCCCATGGCCGTGCTGTAGTCGCCGCTGGCCGTGCTGTTCGCGCCGACGGCGGTCACGTACAAGCCGGAGCCCGAGTAGTATGAGCTTGCGTTGGCATTGGGGCCGATCGCGGTGTTCTCCGGGCTGGCCCCTCCGGCCCCGTCATCGGCGGGGGCGCCGGCCATTCCCAGCTCCAGCGCCCGCGCTGTCGTGCAAAAGCACATAAGGGCGAGGCAGATGGTGACTGCCACGACAAGCCTTGTTGTGACGCCTGACCTCACAACCTCATCTTTCCTGACGGATCGTTCCTGGGACACGGTCTTCTCCTTTTGTTGGTGGATTCAATTTAACCGGAGAACATTATCCTGGTTCCCCGGAAATATTCGGATCGGAGCCAGCCTGTCCAGCAGTGTGTCGGCGTCAGTGGGGATCATGGAAATGAGAGATATCCTTATGTAGTAGGCGGCTCGTTGGAACTGGTCACGGGCGCTCACCCGGTGGCCGCCGGCGAGGGACTTCTCGCCGATCTCGATACCATGATTCACCGCCGAACCGAGAACGATGGTGCCTAAATGGAAGTCCATGTCCGTATCGTTGAAATGGAATTTGAGGTCGGTATCGTGGGCGTCAAATGTCTTCTTCTGTTCGCCGGCTTGCGGCGCCTTCTTGTCTGCCCCGGCCTTTTTTTGCCCGGCAAAGGCATTGTCGATGTATCAGTAGCCGGACAGGGTGACGGACACTAAAAATACGGCTGATACCGTCAATATCTTCTTCAACATCACGAACCTCCTCCTTCGTTTTCCAGTGATTTTTTCACACGAGGACGGCTCCCCGTTTTTAAAGGAAACCTTATCAGGTCTTTCTCCTGTCCTTTTTTTTCTGCTTGCCTGCGCGACGGTTCAGCAGCTCTCCCAGCTCGTCGAGGCCGGCGAAGGGTTCGCGGTTCTCTGAGCCGTCAAGGACCTCCACGAGCCCCGTGATCTTCCCGGGATCGTTGGTATCTATTCGGTATATACGGACAACAAAACTGTCGATGGTCGGTCGTTCGGTCACGGTAGGTGCATCATACCACGCGTGTACTCACAGATTACTTACAGATTGAATAAATTTGGTTTATACGGTTTGTACGGTTTATACGGTTTCTTCGGTTTGTACAGTTTCTCCGGTTTATAAGGGGCTTTTCTTCTTCTTTTTTATGGCCTCATAAACGTTTCACAAACATTCAAACGCTTCATAAACTGTTTCTCAAACCGCCTCATAAACATTCAAACTGTAAACCGCCTCTCAAACTGTCAAACTGTTTTTTGTACTATGGATGCGTGGATGGCTTCGGTCTGTTTGGATGGTTTTATGCCGAGCCCGTCGCGCAGTTTATCGCGGCAGCGACGGTAGGTCCTTGCGGCTTCAGCATTGTTGCCGATCTCCCCGTAGCAGATCATAAGCTGCTGGTAGATCTCTTCGGCGAGCTCGTCCGTGTCGATCCCTTTCGTGTAGTATTCCACCGCTTGTTCCCATCGCCCCGACCCCTCAAGTGAACGCCCGGCCGTTATGATCATATGAAGAAGACCGTTCTTGAGCGTCTCCCTCCGATGGGTGGTCCAGGGGAGCTCGGCATCGGAGGGAAGAAAGGGCCCTCTGTAGAGGTTAAGGGCCGTATCACAAAGCCTCAAGGCCCGGTCTTCCCGGGACCTTTTGAACTCTGCGAGGGTCTGCTCCAGCACGAGGCAATCGACCCGGCAGATGTCCTGGTCTATATCCAGCTGTCCCGCGCTGTTCCTGATAAGGTTCTCCTCGCCGAGGAGCTGGCGCAGGCGGCTCAATGTGACCTCAAAAGACTTGCGGGCGAGGTCTCCGTCAGCATCGGGCCAGAGTATGTCGGTCAGGCTGTCCACCGGTACGTTCCTGCCGCCGAAGGTGATAACGGCCTTCAGCATTTTGAGCGGTTTTTTCTGCACCTTTCCCGGAAATACCAGAGGCTTATCGTCCTTGAATATCTCGAACCTCCCAAGGGTGTAAATTCTTATCGGATAGGGCCAGTTTTCCGTCGCAAGGGCAGAACCTGCAATATCGACAGGGGGCGTCAGGCCAAGTTTCTTGACAAGTTCCTTGACGTATTCGGCCTCGATCCCGTTCTGAAGGGCCATCACGCAGAGAAATCGCATGACTGAAGGCTGATAGAACTCGAGATGGGTGTAACCGTGCTTTCTGCCCAGCGCGAGGGCCCGGCGAAGGGTCGGCAATCCTTTCCTCTCATCGCCTTCTTTCAAAAGGAAACAGGATTGAACGAGAAGGCTGTACCACTCAATGACAAGGCTCTTCATGCCCAGACCGATGCGGTGGGCGGTGAGAGCATGGGCCCTGGCGGCGCCCGCATCTTGTTGCAGGAACCTCACCTGTGCCATACCGATGTGCCACAGCGCACGGTAATAAGGGTTTCCCATTTTGTCCACCCTGTCCGAGACCAGTTCCAGATTCCCGGCGGCGAGTGAAGGGTCTGCGGTCAGGATCGCGAGCCAGGCGGCATTGATGTGACAGAAGAAGACCTCCAGCGATCTTCCCGCGGCAACAGCCGCTGCCGCCTGGTTCTTCAGTGATATTCTGGCATCATCGAGGTTGCCCTCAGCCATTTCGGCTGCCGCCCTGAAGCTCCAGAGAAGGGAATCGAAAACGTGGATGCCGCTGCTTGCGGCGATTGCGAGGCCCTCGGAGAGGGTTTGCAGTGCGGGCCCGTACCCGGCCGTGATCCAGCAATGAATGCCTTTCATCAATTTGATGCGGATGACGTTCAGAGGGGGCTGTTTATGATAGAGGACCTGGGCCTCCGCACTTTCAAGGAGAACGGCGTTCTTGTGGTAATCTCCTTTCCAGAGATGGTAGATGCTGATGAAGAACATGATGTCCAGCTGAATGTCCGGGGAAGGGTCCTCCCTGAGAAGGGAAAAGATATGCCCCGACCATTTGGCCATCTCCCTTGGATGGTCGGTCCTCCTCAGGATGAGCGATATGAGCATTCTCGACGACGCGATGAGGTCTATCTCCCTGGAGGGGAATACCGGGTATTCCCTTTTAAGCTCTTCGAAAGTGGCGATGCATTCATCGAGATGTTTCCATTCGTCGAGTTCGAAAACGTAGGTGTCCACGATACGGACCCAGGAGAGATACTGGCCCGATGCGTCATCGACTGCTTTGAACGAGGCGAGGGCCTTTTCAAGGATCTGCCTGGTGCGCGGCATGTCGAAGGGAAAGGAGCACATCGCTTTCCAGTAGAGAAGCCACGGGTTGCCTGAAGCCTGATCTTCCGGTATGCCGGCGATCCATTCGGAGACGGTCTTGTTCCTGCCCTGGCGCAGAAGTTCCTGCGCGTGGCGGATGACCATCCGGGCGAGATATTGCCCTTCCGAGGCATCGAGGTACAGCCTTGCGGCGTCTTCGATCTGTCCCAGCTGTTCCATGAGGAGCGCCGCATCTTTTTGGATGGCCGCCAGTTCCCGGGGTTCGTACTTCACCCTGGACCTCTCGAGGAGGAACTTCCTGAACAATGGATGGAACTGGTAATCCTGTCCGCTTCCGGAGAGCCTCTCGGTAAAATAATTATGACGGTTCAGCATGGAGAGAATGCGCTCCGCATCTGCCGTTCCCGTGAACTTCTCGGCCAGGGGAACGCTGAGCGTGGGCAGAAAGGAGGTCTTGAGCAGAAAATCCTGGATCGTCTTGTCGGCCTTTTCGAAGATCTCTCCCGCGAAATAATCGAACACCCTGTCATATCCTGCATCCAGCGCCGATCCGGTCACCGCGCCTTTCATCCGTATCCTTTCGAGCATGAGGATGATCCCCGCGGCCCATCCCTGTGTGTTCTCGTGCATGGTCTTTATGGCGTTCTCGTCCAGTCCGGGGATGTGTCCGCGGACGAGCTCCCGCGATTCCCCGAACGTGAAGCGCAGGTCATCGTATTCGAGGATGCCGATCCTGCCGTTCGCATTGAGACGGGCCATCTGGGGAGGCGGGTCACTGCGGCTTATGACCAGGATATGGATGTTATCGGGGACAATGTCGAGGCCGCTGGCAATGATGTCGTGAAGGGAGGAACCGGCCGGAACATCCTGGTAGTTGTCGAAGACGATTGCAAACCGTCCCTTGCGTTTTTTTAACGAAGGAGAGGAGGGAGGTCCCTTGTCCGCGAGATCCAGGCTGGCGATAAGGTCGTAGAGTTCTTCGAAATACCTTCTGGCGAAGGTGCCAATGCCCTGGAGGTATTCAGGCGTAAGGAGCGGCAGGGGCTTTCTGCGGCGGGGCGCGGCATTTTTCGCGGCAAGCCCCATATAGTAGAAGAAAGTCGCCGGGTCAGAATCACCCTCATCGCATTGATACCAGATGCAGGGGATGCCGCGTGAGCCCAGGTAGCTCGAAACGAGCGTTGTTTTCCCTGAACCGGCGGGTGAGGTCACCCAGACGACGGGACTTTTTGTCCTGGCATCGAGGAGGCCAAAGAGCCTTTTGCGATGCACCACCCCGGAGAGGCCGGGACGAGTTATCTTGACTGGTACCGTTCTTTCCGCCTTCATAAGAACAAACCGGGATATAGTTTAACCTGCTTCAATGTGAAGCACAACGAATAAACCAGACCCTGGGAGTAGTCGGGGACGTTCGTTAACAAGTAAATAACTCAACTCCTGAGATTCCCTTCGCGTCATTCACCGGGACCCTGCGGCGGGCAAAGACATCGGCAGGAAGAAAGGGTTGAAGCTCTCCTGAAAAAAGTTACTTACTTTTTAACGAACGTCCCCTTGGTTCCCCAATATGTTATGAAGAATAACTTAATTTCTTAAGAACGTCCCCTACCTGCCCTCGATATCATTGGGTATTGATATTTATGTTGACAGGAGGACTACAGGATGTCCCCTAGCTACCCCTTCGACTAGCTGCCCCTGCCTGCCCCATGAAATGACGAGAAGAGTATTTGGGAAATCTAGTTTCTTGGTTTCTTGGGAACGTCCCCTGGCTACTCCGGACAGAAGGTCCGCATTGCCTTTGCCATGGACTGCTGCGACCGCGAGATCATGGGACACATAGCCACGACAGGCGGAATAACCGGTGACATGGTGAGAGATCTTATGGCGTCATCGATGGAATACAGGTTCGGGAAGGCTGACAGTCTTCCCAATCCCATCGAATGGCTCTCGGACAACGGAAGCGCTTATACGGCGAACGAGACAATCTCCTTCGCCAGGCTCATGGGGTTCAAACCCTGCACGACCCCTTACTACAGCCCGGAATCGAACGGTATGGCGGAATCGTTCGTGAAGACCTTTAAGAGAGATTATGTGTATATGCACGATCTTCCCGATGCCATATCGGTGATGGAGCAACTGCCGTTCTGGTTCGAAGATTACAATGAGAATCATCCCCATAAGGGGCTGAAGATGCTCTCCCCGAGGGAGTTTAGAAGGAAGGAAGCTAAGTTAGAGACGTGTCCGGTTTGACGGGGGCAACTCCAGTCTGGCGGTGAAACAAGGCGAAAAGTTGGCCCGAGGAAAAGGGTGAAGTCTCCTGTGACCATCAACGGAAAGCGAGAAAACAGTAGAATGTGAATATGTGAAGGGCGTCCCCAAAGTTGACCCGTGCATAACCACATGAAATGACGAGGAGGGTATTTGGGAAATCTAGTTTCTTGGTTTCTTGGGAACGTCCCCTGGCTACTCCAAGCTGCTGCGGTGAGTCTGACGGTGAAACAAGGCGAAAAGCTGGCTCGAGGAAGAGGGTGAAGTCTCTTGTGACCATCAACGGAATCGGAGAAAACAGTAGAATGTGAATATGTGAAGGGCGTCCCCAAAGTTGGAGTTGAGTTTGTTGCCCCAATAACGATTGAACAGCCCGGGCAAGGAAAGCAGAGAGTTTCCTATTAATTTATTAAGAACGTTCCCTAGTTGCGAAAATAATACTTGACGCTATCGCAATATTGCGATATAGTTTCCTACGGGAGGACAGGGAGTGCCGAGAACGACCGTTTTGCTGTTTCAAGAATCCGATGGTACAATTCCGTTATTGGAGTGGATGGATGCTCTGTTACCAAAGGTTCAGGATAAGTGTATGGTAAGAATTGAACGTTTAGAGGAACTCGGATATGAATTGCGCCGGCCTGAAGCCGATTTACTGAGAAATGGTATTTATGAATTACGCGTGGCTTTTAGGAGCGTTCAATATCGGATTTTGTATTTCTTTCATGGGCAAGAGGCCGTGATTTCCCATGGATTAAAGAAAGAAAGTGAAGTGCCTGACGAAGAGATACGAATGGCGTTAAAAAGAATGGAGATGTTCAAGAATAATCCTCGGAAGCATACTTATGAGGAGTAAATATTATGAAGACAAAAAGAGACAGAGACACAGTCAAGATTCTACACAACCGTTACATCAAGAACGACGCTGGTCGTGAAGCATCGTTAGAAAGAGAACGTGTAAACGCACAGGTGGCAAGGACAATTTATGAATTAAGAAAGGATGCAGGATTGTCCCAAGGAGAACTTGCCGAACTGATTGAAACAACTCAGTCAGTCATAAGTCGATTAGAAGATGCCGATTATGATGGTCATTCTTTATCCATGCTTCAACGTATCGCGAAAGCATTGAGTTGTCGCCTCTCGGTCACGTTTAAGAAGGATGATACAAAAGTAAACACGCTGCGTTACGCATTTGGCGAACTTGTAAAGAAACTCCGTTTAGAAGCCGGCTGGAATGTTGAGCAGTTTGTAAAAAGAACTGGAATAGACAAGGAAGAGGTTTTGGCTATAGAAAGAGATCTCTCATACAAACCATCGCCTTTGACGTTGTATAAAATCGCGACATTCTACAAGATTCCCCAGCGGCAAGTAGCTGTTTTGGCTGGTGCAATAAAGCCGACACACGATAATATTGTTGAACAGGCTTCTCGTTTTGCAGCTCAATCAGAATCCTTTTCGCGGCTAGAGCCAGATGAAAGACGTCTTCTCGATGAATTTGTAACATTTCTAAGAGAGGAGATTAATTCTTCTGAATGAACGATCAAACTCGCAAGGAAATTGACAAGAATGTGTTGAGGGTTCTAAGAGATGCAGGTATTAGAGAGCCACCGGTTAGGATCGAAGATGTTTTAGAATGCTTGGAGTTGAACAGGACGTTCTATGATCTTGATGACCCCTCTCTCTTACAACGATTTCATCACAGAATTACAGTTGGCGGTTCGAAGCTAAATCTCAAGCTAAAGAGGGTGCGCGAAAAAATCAACCTCGCTGGAATTTGGATGCCAGATGAAGAACGAATCATTATAGACAAAGCTTTGCCACCAGCCAAACAAGAATGGGCATCGTTTCACGATACAACCCACACTATTTTGAACTGGCATAAGCCCTTCTTCCTAGGTGATACTGCACAGACTTTAGATCCTGATTTCCAAGAGATGCTTGAAAGCGAGGCTAATTACGGTGCTTCGGCCCTCATGTTCGGCGGCAAATTGTTTACAAAGGAGGGACTTGATACACGTCCGCAATGGTCAAGCATAGAGCTTCTTAAGAAACGATACCAAAAATCATTGGTTACGACGCTTAGGAGATACGTCGAATTCACCCATAATCTTCCTATGCTAATGATGGTAAGCACGCCATGGTGGTTGGAGATTCCATCAGACCAACCGCACCCTTGGAGACACGTTGTGTCATCTCCCTGTTTTTCCGACGCGTTTGGTAGAATTGACCCAGAACCCTTCGTGGACCTGGTGAATAGCAATATTACAAAGAAGAGAGGAGGGGTCGTTGGGGGCTTTGAGTTCATAATGGAGAATCTGAATGGTGACGACTGCGAATTTACTGCCGAATGTTTTTTCAACAGCTACTATGTTCTTACAATGGCGGTGTTCAACAAGAAACATAGCGTTAGCATTCGATATCCATCCTAGCCCACTGCCGCGGGAGGCAAGAAATCAACAATTCTCAAGAAAGCAATTACAAAACCAGGGTCACAATAGAACATGAGGATATGAAGTTGATATCCGCCCATGTTAAGCCGAGGAAATGCCAACAGAATCTTCGCCCGGAGCAACTAGGGGACATCCCCCTCTATTTCGACCAAGAAATCTAAAGGAAAACGGGACATATATGCAGAAATTCCCTTGGAAGCGTTTTTGGTGCCCTCCGGAAGGGGTTCTCCGTCTAGATGACAACGGGTATTTGAGTGACCCAGAAGATCAGTACGCGGCATATTTTTCCTCAGATGTCCGGAGTTATGAAGAGATTAGAGACATACGTTGTCTCATTCTCTTAGGAGAACCCGGTATTGGCAAGTCACAGACAATTGAGGATGAGATACTCAATCTTAGAAGAGATCTCGATGGAACGAATGATCACTTAATTGCTCTAAATCTCAAAGATTTCAACAGTGAGGATCGGCTATGGGCGTCTCTTTTCGAAAGCGAAGGTTGGAGTAAATTCAGACAAGCTGACCACCGACTACATCTCTATCTCGACAGCCTCGATGAAGTGAGAATAAGAATACACAACGTTCAGAATACGATCCTAAGAGGACTGAGAGAAAGCCCGGTTGAGCGCCTGTTCTTGAGAATAGTCTGTCGAACATCCGAATGGCCTTCCACATTTCTCAATGAATTGAGCAAATTGTGGTCGGAGGCCCAGATAAAGACATTTGAAATTGTCCCGTTACGATACAAAGATGTGGAAGAAGCTGCTCGTCTAAAAGGATTGAATGGCCAAGCATTTATGGATACCGTGTCTATGAAGAATATCGGTCCATTGGCAGCAAGACCAATAACACTCAATCTGCTACTCAGCTTATTTGAAAAAGAGGGCCAACTTCCAACATCAACGATCGAAATATACGAGAGAGGCTGCTTGCAGCTTTGTACTGAACCAGATGAAGAAAGACAGGAAAAAGAGGACATCAATAGGCTATATGTGGGTTTCCTTACACCTCAGCAAAGGATTGTCGTAGCCTCACATATTGCCGCAATATTGATCTTGAGCAACAATATAGGTTTTTCAAAAGGCAAATCTCTATATAGTGCCCCAGAAGGTTATCTTCCGCTACGCGTCTTAACTGGTAAGGATGGGCGATTTGGCCAGAGTGAGCTAACAATCAACGAAGATGCCATCAGAGATACCTTAAAAACCGGTCTGTTCACATCTCGCGGAAATAACCTTCTTGGTTTTGCTCATCCAATATACGCGGATTTCCTTGCCACTCGGTATCTTGAGCATACACCTGTGGAGCAAATCAGAACCCTGATGACTCATCCGCATAACAGAAGTAAGATTATTCCCCAGTTGTATGAGATTGCGGCATGGTTGGCAAGCAGACGATTCGATGTGATGAACTGGATTCTTCATAATGAACCTGAAATCTTACTGCGAAGCGACATTATGAATATAGGTGACGAAGTAAAAGAACAAATTGTAGCCTCGCTACTCGGAGGATTCACAAACGAAAGACTTTTTTACAGTGGTACCTTGTACGAGAACTATTACAAACTTGCTCACCCGACAATTGCCGAACAACTAAGACCTTTTCTTATCGACAAAAATGCGACGATGTTCGCGCGGCGGGCAGCCATTGACATGGCGGAAACCTGCAAGGTTAAAGTTTTGGAGGAAAGCCTTGCGAATATTGCTCTAGATACCACAGAAGACTATCACCTAAGGGTTGTTGCAGCGGATGCATTCTCAGAAGTAGCAGGGGATGAGATTAAGAAGAAGTTCGAGCCGTTAGCAAAGGGTACATATGGAGATGACCCGGATGATGAGCTAAAAGCTGCTGGGTTGGCATGCATGTGGCCAAAATACTGGGATATTGTTGAACTCATAAGAAACATTACCCCCAGAAAAAACAAGCACCTTATTGGATCGTACAGTCGTTTCTTGCATTATGAAGTTATTCAACGTTTGCCAGAGGAAATCTCTGCAGAAGACCTCAGCTCGGTTCTTGCAACGATGATTGGTTGGATAGACGATGATAACGACAACATGCTACATGAAGCAGGGAAGATTTACGACAAGATAATTGGGCTATCCTGGAAGGCTATACCAAGTCAACAAGTCATGAAACATCTTTCCGAGATAGCCTTAAAGTGCTCAGGAAGATATAAGCGACTGTACGGTCAAGACGACGCAAATTCTTGGACTGAACTATCCGCAGACATCGAGAAGAAGCATGAACTAATAAAGTATATGATCAATGAAGGTAACATCAGTGACAGAGATGCAACGTTGTTGGTGTGGGGAGAGACTAGGTTAGTCGACAATAATGATTTCCCGTGGCTGTTAAAAGAAATAGAAGGCGCTCTTCCCCTCAAGCAACCCTTGTGGACACAACTAATAATGTCTACCCTTCATTATGGCCTACCCGTGGACTGGATGAGCAACTTTTTGGAAGTCCGCCAAAGAGTACCCTCTCTGGAGAAGGCCTATTTGGTGTACTGGACACTGGATTCGGAACTCAGCCGAAAAAGCAAAGCGAATTACTTGATGCGGATGCGCGCAGAAGAGAGAAATAGAAAAAAACCGCTAACCCCATCCATTTCCGCGAGAATAGACGCGGCAATAGAGGTGATTGAATCAGACAAGACTGACGAATGGTTCAAACTAGCGCACTATCTGTGGTTTGATCCAGAAACAGCGACACATCAGGATTGGGGCTTGGACATCAAGAAAAGTCCTGGATGGAAAGCCGCGGACGAGCAACTACAAAAAAGAATCAGGCAAGCTGCATGTAAATTCGTTTTGAATTACGTTCCCGACAATGATGAATGGTTTGGCAAAGGTTCATGGACACAGGACATGCTCTACATTTGTACGGCCCTCGTATTGGTGTCCGATGAACCTAACGTGATAGACAGCATGCAATACGACGACTGGGGCAAATGGATTCCCTACTGCGTTGATAATCCTGTTTTCCTCGGCGATGATATACCTCATTGCAAGCTATTCATACTGGCATACAACAAAAGACCAGATCTAACAAAAGAATATCTAGGTCGTCTCGTTAATGGTGGAAGTGTGAGTTGCCTTAGGCATCTAGAAAAATGTTGGAATGACGAATTGACAAGATTGACCTTATCAATATGTGAATCAGAAACAATAAAACCGGACGATTTTAGAGAAATAGCAAATCACCTTGCGGCATTGGGCGTAACAGAAATAGAGGAAACAGTTGCAGACAAATTCATGTCTATACGTAAAACGGATGCAGATTATAGGGTATGGCTTGGACAACTTGGCGTATTGCTTTTAACATTCTGGAGCAACAAATACTGGCCATTATTATGGGATCTTTTTCAGAAAGATCAGGACATAGCTGAAGAAATACTTGCTGGGACAGATATGGCAACAAGGCACAACGCAAGCTTCATAGAATCGCTCAGTGAGCCAAGCGTGGCAGATCTTTACCGTTTCATGTTTCGCAAATTTCCTCCTGAAGAAGATATACCTTTAGACGGAGGAGCAATGACGAGCAGGCAAATGCTCGCTGATCTAAGAAATACAATATTCAACAAGCTCGTCGGTCGAGGTACAAAAGAAGCCTGCAAAGCCATTAAATCCTTGGCAAAGGATTTTCCAGATCAACGTTCATGGATGACGTGGAGATTAAGAGAAGCCGAATCAATCACCCTCAGAAAGTCTTGGATATCACTGAAGCCCTCGGAGATTATTGATCTCTTGGGAGACCCGAGGAAGCGTTATGTTGAAACCGACGAAGACCTGCTCTTGCTGGTCATGGAATCATTAGAAAGATTTCAAGCCTATTACAAATATCTACCCATGCCAGCAGTAGCACGCTTGTGGAACTATCAAGGCTCTGGCAACAGGCAAAAGAACTTTGCGCCAAAAGACGAAGAAGATCTATCCGAAGAAATTGCACGATGGATCAGAGATGATCTCGGACCGGCGAAAGGTGTTATTGTGAACAGAGAGGTACAGCCCCGCCGCGGGCAGAAGACTGATATATATGTTAATGCCACGGCCCAAGATGTTGCATCGCCAATAAGTAATGTTTTGACGGTTGTTGTGGAGGTGAAAGGGTGTTGGAATCGGGAACTGTTGTCCTCCATGAGAACGCAGCTAGCTGACCGATATATGAAAGACAACAGCCTTAGTTGTGGTTTGTATGTCGTAGGCTGGTATTCATGCGATAAATGGGATGGCATTGTAGATAAAAGAAAGAAGGATGTGTACAGGAAAACTCTCGCTGAGCTAGAGACGTTTCTTAACAACCTTGCCAGTGAAATCAAACGGAATGGAGCAAACGTGGCCGAGATAAGATCATTAGTACTGAATTTAACTCTATAGCTGCGATCTGGGGGGAGGAGGGAGGGACGTCCTTAAATATTTCAATACTACGATAGCATAACCACGCGATGCCCCTTTCCCTCTGTCTGCCCTCGATCTTTGCCGTGTAGTACCTGATGAAGTGCCGGTTCCTCAGCAATGCGGAGAACGCCGCCTGGTAGAGGGCGTACCTCAGGTCCGCCTTGCCCCTCTTAGAGATGATGGGGACGGAATCGGTCCTCTTCCCCGTGCGGTCGGCACTTAAGTCATATCCCGCCGTCTTGAGCACCTGCGTTCCTTTCTCGAAGCGATGGGGATCACCTATCGTCCCGATGACAATGGAGGAGACGACAGAACCGAACCCGGGTATGCTCATGAGGCAAGGAGACTCGGGGAGATCCTTCGCCACCTCGCGAAGTTCCGTTATTAGGAATATAAAAACAGGATGGCTTCTGATATCATAGAAATGGACGGATTGCTCAAATGCTCGGAATATGTAGATTATGTTCGCTCGAAAAACCTTTGGTACGAAGCCACTTTCTCCCAGCAGGCATATACAGGAGGCTGCGGGATAAAACGGAGGGAAACCCCAATCCTTGGATGGCATCTAAAGGGAGAAAACCAATTCAGAGTTCTAGACAAGAGTGGGCCTATTTGCTGTGTTCTGATTGTGAACAGCTGTTCTCCAGAAATGGAGAAAATTGGGTATTGGGCCATTGCATACAAGAAAATGGGGGCTTTCCTTTAGCATCCATTCTCAATCTACGGCTCCCACGCGTGAAACAGGAGAGTAGTCCGACAAAGCTCTATTTTGCAGCTGACATACCCGAGATAGATGTTCCTGCATTAGCCTATTTTGCTGCAAGCATGTTCTGGCGCGGATCGGTTTACGGATGGAACAATGATGGTTCTGTCCCCATTAAACTAGGCCCTTTTGAAAAGGCATTCCGGGAGTACCTTCTGGGGCAAAGAGATTTTCCCGATAATTGCTACTTGGTGGTCGCTGTGAGAGAGGGAGATTTCAGCGATATGATTACGTACTCGCCTATTAGTAGAAGAACAGGAATTTTTCACTCTCATAGATTTCCCATTCCTGGTTTGGCATTTACATTATTAGTAAGCAAGAATATGCCTTCAGATTATCGACGGCTGTGTATTGTTCACGGCCCCGGAAATCCCATTGTGGTTACTTCCATTATTGAACAATTCATTATAGAGGACGTGGCCAAGCTTTTTAGGCCCTTAAACGCCAGGAAACAGGGATAATGGGGTGAGGCTCGTAGATGTCGTCTCGTTCCCTCCCGTCTTCACTAGTTCTTTGGGAGGACGGGAGGGACGTCCTTAAATATTTCAATACTACGATAGCATAACCCCGGTCGCGCCAATTTAGTGAACCTTGTGGAGACTCGCTTCAAATCTCCCCATTCTCGAAACACCGCAGCTATCTTTTGTCTTTCTGTATCAAAAGCTCCGTTAACCCACCGAGCGCGGGGCCTTATCCCCGGGCAGCCGGTAGCGGAGGATCACGGGACCCGTTGCGCTTTCGGGGCGCGCGGACCGGGCACGAAAGTGACCGGGACCGATGCGCCTGACTGCACCAGGTTGGCAACCCGCGAACAACTTGCGTCTGCGGATTTCCAGTTAACCTTCCCCACCCACCTCTGTCCGCAATAAGCATCGAGCGCCCCGAAAGCGCTTAACGGGTGTGATCCGCAGCGTGGCTGCCCGGGGATAAGGCCCCGCGCGGACCTCCCGTGACGAGGACAAGGACTAAAAGAACAAAAACATGGAAGCACAAGTTGTCGCCTTTCCAGCTTTCGGTCAACGTACCACCCAGAAGATGGAGGGGCCGCTGGCCACCGGGGGAAGGGGGGGAATGAAAATGAAACTGAGCATCCCGGTGACCAGCGGTAGGGGGGTTTGGGGTTTAGATTGAAAGAGAGGTATTTTGCGTGTTCATACCTCCACGGGTTTGAAAATGAGGACGATGCCCATGACGACGAAGACCATCGTTTCCGCCGCGGGGCCCCAGTATCTGCCTGTAATGGCCATGACGAGGCCCAAGACGAAGGCGGAGACGAAGGTGCCTTTTATGTTTCCCAGGCCGCCTACCAGGACTACGGCGAAGCTGATGAGGAGGACCATCATGCCCATGTAGGGGTGCACCGAGGTGATGGGGGCGTAGAGCACACCGCCGAGGGCGGCGAGGCAGCTGCCGATTACGAAGACGATGGAGAAATATTTGTCAACGTTGATGCCGAGGCTCTTCACCGCGTCTTTGTCTTCCAGCGAGGCTGTCACGATCTTGCCGACGATGGTCTTCTTGAAGAACACCGTGAGGGCACCGAAGATGACGACGGCAAGGAGGATGATGACCACCCGGTACATCGGGAGGCTCACCGAAAAGAGGCTGATGTCCCGGCCGATGGGGTCGGAAAGGGGGATCGGGGAGGCGCCCCAGATCCACTTGGTCAGGTCGACGCCGATGAGGACCACGGCATAGGTGGCGATGATGGCGTAATCGATGGCTACACCGTAGAGCTTGCGGATCACGAAACGCTCTATCACGTAGCTGATGGGGATGACCGCCGCCACGGCTATTACGGCACCGAGGAAGAAGTTGTCCCTCACAAAGGGGAGCCCCGAAATGAGCAGGTAGGCGCCGATGGTGTATACAAATCCGTGGGCGAAGTTCACTATCCGCATCGTCCCGAACGTCAGGGAGAGGCCGATGCTGATGATGTAGAGAATGCCGCCGATAGTCAGTCCGTATGCGATCGTCTGTATCATGGTTACCTCGCTAAGGCCTTGCGCCTTCTGCTTAACAGTCCGGTGATGAATCCCCAGACGCCCGTGCGGAACCTGAAGACAACAACCAGGAGCGCGAAGCCGAGGAACATCTCCCATCTCGGGACGTAAGAAGCCAGATAGTTGCTGATGGCCATATAGACAACACCGCCTATGATGGATCCATAGAGGCTGCCGGAGCCGCCGATGAGGGCGGCGAATATCACCTCGACTGCCCGGGAAGGATCGATGAAGCTCGGCGTTGCGTATCCGTAGTTGAGGATCGAAAGCGCGCCGGCAAAGGCGCTGACCGTCGTGGAGATGATGAAGGTGACCCACTTGTAGGTGAATGTATTGTAGCCGAGGAACTTTACGCGGGTCTCATTTTCCTTGATGGACTTTATAAGCACGCCAAAGGGCGAAGAGGTCAATTTCTTGAGCAGATAATAGGTGAGCAGCAGGCAAAAGAGAACGAACCCGAAGACAAAATACTTGTTGCCGAAATTGAGAAAGGAAAACTTCGAGAAATATGCGGACATGCCGTCCTCTCCGCCGGTGTATCGGGAAAAGGCGACGAGGACGAGAAAATATCCCACCTGGCAGAAGGCAAGGTTGATTAGGGCAAAACAGGCCCCGGTGGTCCTCACGATGATGGGCCCCAGGATCACCCCGATAAGCGCTCCGGCGACAAGACTGGCAACTATTGCCAGCAGGGGGTTCTGCGAGACGTGCTCGGAAAAGAGGGTAATCGTGTACGCGCCGGTTCCGAGATAGAGCATGTGTCCGAAGGAAAGCCTGCCCATGAACCCGTAGAGGATGTTGAAACCCAGGACGAAGACGCAGAATATGATGAAGTCCGTCGTCCTGTTGATCCCGAGGAGGGGAAGGATTACAAGAAACCCGGCGGCGATGATGGGGATATCCAGCAACTTCCAGATGTTTCTTTTCGTGAGACCCGTATCGACTGTCTGCATGGCCCGTAAGCCTCCGTTTCAGCTCCTTACCGCTTCCCGGAGGAAGCGGTAAGGAGGGTATGGGGTAGTGCCGCGTCACGTGAGATTCTTGAGAAATTCCTTGTAGTTCATCACGTGGCCTATCTTAGGGAAGATATATTTTTCAGCATAGTTCTGTTCTTCGTCCGTGTCCGTTCCGGTGCAGTCGCCGATGACGATGACGCGGTAGCCGTGATCGTAGGCGGAGCGCGCCGTGGATTCCACGCACCAGTTGGTGTGGAAGCCGACGATGGCCACGTGCTCGATCATGTTGACCCGGAGCGTGTAGTCAAGGGCGGTGGACCAGAAGGCGTCGAGGGTCTTCTTGCCCCGTATGATGATATCGCCCTTCTGCGGGGTAAGCTCAGGGATGATCTCCGGGCCCGGCGTACCTGCCACCCAGGCACCTGACACCTTTTTCCCGTGGAGCTCCCATCCCGTGGGCATGTCGATCTCAAGCCCCCTGAGGCCGCCCATGCCGGGGCCTTTCTTGTCTATTTCGGGGAACCCGGGCTCAAAGGCCTCGAAGGGAATGTAGATGATCTTCTTGATCTTCTTGCGCGCCTTGGTGACAAGGTCCGCGAGGTTCTCTATGACGTGGCGTTTTTCAAGCTGTTCCGCGATGAACTGGTACATGGACCCGCCGGGCTTCAAAAAGTCGTACTGCGGCTCGATGAGGACTATGGCCGTTTTTGCGGCATCGATCTTTGTGGTCTTTTTTGCTACTGCCATGGCTTGCCTCCTGATTGGTATTTTTTTCTATCTCCACGCAGGCATATCCTGCGGAATACCCTTCACAGTCGTCACAGGTACTGTTCCAACTGTTTCTTGTCCGTTATCTCCTCTTTCGCGGAGCATGTCTGCACGATCTTTCCTTCGCGCATGATGTAGACCTTCTCGCCGAGCATCCCCACCACCGAGAGGTTCTGCTCGACGATGATCATGGAAACCTTGCCTTTCATCATGGCGAGCACATTCAATATGTCGTTGATGGTTCCGGCCGCCAGGCCTTCCGTGGGCTCGTCGATAAGAAGGAGCTTCGGGTCGCCGACAAGCGCCCTGCCGATGAGCAGGATCTGCCGCTGTCCGCCGCTTAGGCTCCCGGCCCTGAGGTTCAGGAATTTTTCCATCTTGGGATAGATGCTCATCACCTTTTCTATGGCCTTCGATGTCTTCTCTTTTACGGGATATGCCGCAAGTTCCAGGTTCTCCCGGACGGTAAGGTGGGAAAAGACCCTCTTATCCTGGAAGACGTACCGTATGCCGAGGAGCGCCACCTTCTCCGGCGCCATCCCGGTGATGTCCTTGCCGAGAAACGAAATGGTGCCCGTCACGGGCTTCATGAAACCGGCGATGGATTTGAGGAACGTCGTCTTCCCGGCGCCGTTGCGGCCCGCTATGAAAACCATACTGCCCGATTCCAGTTCCATGGAGATGTCGTGGAGGACCCGGGCGTGTCCGTAGGCGACGTCGATATTCTTCACACTGAGCATGTCAGCCCCTCCTCTTTTCCCCAGTAGACTTCCCTGACGGTGGGATCGGAGAGCACCACGTCCGGCGGGCCGTCGGCGATAAGCCTGCCTTCGTGCATCACGCACAGCCTTCCCACCATGTCGACGATCCTCGATATCTTGTGCTCGATGATGACGAGGCTGAGGTTCGTCTTGACGCGGTCTATGATGAGGGAGACCTCGCCGATCTCGCTGTCGGAAAGGCCCGCGAAAGGCTCATCGAGAAGAAGTATCTTCGGGTTGAGCGACAGCGCGACAGCTATCTCAAGTTTGCGCTTGTCCCCGTAAGAAAGCTCCGAGGTCATAAGATCGGCCTTGTCGGAGATGCCCAGCACCTCCAGTTTCTCCAGGCAGACCTTCATGATGCGGTCGCTGTGGACATTGGTGAACAGGAACTTGCGCTTCGATCCATAATCGTCGCTGAATCGAATGGTCGACAGTGCGAGGTTGTCGATAACGGGCAGTGAATCAAAGACCGAGACGAGCTGAAAGGTCCTTATGATCCCCAGGGTCACTCTCCCGTGGGGGGGAACATTTGTTATATCCTTGCCGGAGAAGAAGATGGCGCCCTCCGTCGGGGTGTAGAGCCCGGTAAGGAGGTTGAAGAATGTCGTTTTTCCGGCGCCGTTGGGGCCGATGATGCCCACCGCCTCGCCAGCCGTCATGCGGAAATCAACGTTGTCTACGGCCGTGAGTCCGTTGAAGCGTATCGTCGCCTTTTTTGTCTCAATTATCGGGTTCGATGACATATCGAAACTCCAGTCATGCTTTTAGGGGAAGGGACGGACGGTCATCCGTCCCTTCCGTCTTATCGATTACTAGTATCCAAGGCTCTTCAGGTCGGGAAGATAATCCTCACCCGTATAGGCCCCGATGATCTTTACAAGGTCCCACTTGGCGTTCTTGCGCTCTTTTGCCCCTTTACCGATGGTGACATAAGCGCCGTATTTGAAGAGCGGCTGATGATCTGCCCGCCAGGTCCCCTTGCCTTTGATCGAGTCGAAGGTGGGGTTGGCCATAATAGCCTTCGCTATCGCCTTCCCCTCAAGGGACTTCGCAAGCTCTATGCCGCGGACAGCTTCCTTTACCCCTTCATACGCCATTGCCGAATAAGGGTCGGGGGGATATTTGTATTCTTTCTGGAACTTCTTCGTGAATTCGTCCGATGCCTTTACAATGGCGGGGTCCTGAAAGCCCTTCATGTCATAGTACCAGCCCATGAGAGAATAAACGCCCTCCAGCGCTTCCGGGGGCACGCCGCTGCCGAAGGCGTTCGTCATCCAGTTGAACCATACCTTGGAATTCTTCTTCAGGCCTACCTCGTATGTCTGCTTCAGGACGTTGATGGCATCAACTCCCCAGTGGGCAAGCATGACTATGTCCGGTTTCTTCTCCTTGATCTTCAGAAGATAGGATGTGTAGTCGCTGGTGCCGACGGGCGATTCGAAATATTCCACTTTGATCTTGCGCTTTTCGAAGGCGTCTTTCGCGCCCTGCCACTGATCGCGGCCGAAGGCGTAGGCGGGTCCGAAGAAAACGATGTTCTTGTAGCCGAGCTTGTCAACGATGTAAGAAGCGCCGGCATACCCGATGGAGTATGCACTGCCGTGGATGGAAAAGGTCGTCTCGGCCATCTCACCCTTCTCGAACATGCCAACGGCAACGACATTGACCGGGAAATAGGCGATGGGTGTCTTCTTCACTTCCTTGTTCAGCGCGGCTGATATGGGAGCAAATGTCTGGCCGACGATGACGTTCACCTTGTTCTCGCTGACGAGTTCCCTGAAACGCCTGATGGCGACGTCGGGTTTGGATTCATCATCCTTGACAACAAATTCGATGGGGATTTTTTTGGCGCCCATCTTTACCCCACCCGCGGCGTTGATCTCCTTTATCGCCAGCTTGGCACCGTCAAGCTGCGGCGGCCCGATGGGCGACGCGGCGCCGGTGAGGCCGAACATAAGGCCGATGCGCACCTTGTCCTGTGCAAAGGCCTGAGTCCCCGTGATGCAGATGGAGCCAAGCACGAAAAGACCTATAACAAAAAGGATTGTAAATAATCTGAAGTTTCTGGGCATTGCTGTTCCTCCTTTCATAGCGTACGGATCTCTGTCACTTCGACTTCTTCTCCCTGTCCTCATAAACCTCCTTCCAGGTATCCGACCCGATGCTTTTTTCGATGAGCCCGATCATGTGGGAATTGTGCCTGTTGAATGCCGCCTGGGCCCTCTGCCCATCCTGTTTCTCCAGGGCATCGAGCAGTTCAAGGTGGTCTTTGTAGAGATCGGTGAGAATAGGGGTGATGTGCATGGAGATGGGGCGCATTTTGTTTTTCACCGCCTGGAGCATTTCCTGAAGGGTTTTGTTCCTGCTTGCTTCATAAACGAGGGCGTGGAATTCGTAGTCAAGCTGGGAATAGCCGACGAGGTCCTGCTTTTCAACAACCTTTGCCTGTTCCTCAATGGATTTCTTCATCTTCTTCAGTATCCTGGCGTCGATGTTCGTGGCCGCCAGCCGGGCCGCCAGGCCCTCCAGGGCATCCCTGACCTCGTAGAGCTCGATGGCCTGTTCGGGCTTGAGCGTAACCATGAAAACACCCCTGTTGGGAATGTTCTCAAGGAGCCCTTCCTGGATAAGCCGGTGAACCGCTTCCCACACAGGAGTCCTGCTGGCGCCGACCTCCTTGGCGATCTGCTCCACGTTGACCCTCGTCCCGGGGTTGAACCGGTAATTGGCGATCATATCTTTCAGGATGTCGTAAACCTGGTTACTGAGCCTCTGCCTGCTTACTTTCATCATCATACTTACGATTATACACCCGTGAAGATGAATGTCAAGATGTTTCATGAAATATTTTTCATATTTCATGAAATAATCTCCACGGCAAGAATGAACAATTCGTTCATTTAATCCAAATGTTACGAGTTGTTGACAGTGAGTTTGTTCCTGCATAAGAATCCGATGTGGGCTGTGGAGACGCCGGTCAACGTATGGGGCCGAAGGTGAAGGCCCGTTTGTCGGTGCGACCGCCCCGGCATCACGAACCGGCACCTGGAAAAGCAGGATTGCTGATCTTTAGCGGTGGGAGCTTTACTATATCAACTGTCACCGAGGCGACCGTGATGTCCGGTTCTTCGCCAAAATGTTTCAGAAGCTCGCCGTGAATCTGCCCTTTAACGGGCCTGCGATCCCTTGCTTCAACGATATAACGCAATGTCAGTTCAATCCAGTTGTCCGTCATGGCAATGTAGACCGACGGTTCAACGGGCGCCGTGCGGAGGGCCGGAAATTTCTTTGTCATCTCCTCGAATTCAGCCTTCGCCTCGGCATGAAATCCCTGTGTCAGCTCCTGCCCTTTTGCCAGTATGATCTCGACCGCACGGCGCCAGTTGGTATCGTAGGTGACAGGGACCATGATCTCGTCCCAGAGGTAACGCGAATGCTGTGTGTAGTTGAAGACAGGGTCGGAGAAAACCACGCGGTTCGCCACGCTCACGACCCTGCCCGTATGCTGGTCGGCCTTTACCCATTCACCGATCTCCATCACCGTCGTCCTCAACAAACTGATGTCGAGAACGTCTCCAACCACGTTGCCTATTCTTATTCTGTCGCCGATCCTGAATATGTTTCCGGTGATTATGTTCAGGTAGCCGGCAAAGGAACCTATCACCTCCTGCGAGGCAAAGGCAACGCCCGCTCCCAGGATGCCGATAACAGTCCCAAAGTTGCTTCCCAGCTCAAAGACAACTACCAGAATAATCACGCCGGCGGCAATGTAAGTGATCTTGCGAACAAGCACGTTCAGCGTCTCCATTTGAGACGCATCTCTGACGCGTTTTCTCAGGAGCCTTCCCGTTAGACGGCTTACAACGACGGCAAGGCCGGCAACGACGATTGAAATGGCGACCTTTTGCAGTATCTGAAGATAGAACGGCGGGATCTGCGGCATGATTGACCTCCCCGAGGTTTCACGTCACCGTTTACTTACCAGACCGGCTTTCATGTGCCTTCGATCCTACCACCAGCACCCCTCAGGATCTTTGGAGTAGATCTTCTCTTCGAGATCGCGCATCTCTTTTTCCGTTTTCGCCAGGGTCTCGGGGGACGTCCCGGGATTTCTCAGGGCCTCGTAGTAATCATACCTCTTACTGTGCAGGTCCTTCCTCATCCCCGCAGTCTCGTCGAGGAATTTCCGGCAGGCCTCACTGGGCTCGGGCCGGTACCCGCGTGGACCCCGACCGTAGCCATAACCGCCCATCATCCCCGGTCCCATACCGTAACCCGGGCCATAACCGCCCATACCGTAGCCGCCCATCATTCCCCGGCCTCTTCCGAAACCATACCCGCCGCCCATTCTCAGGGAATGTTCAAACATCACCAGGTGCATCCTGCTCTGTATGAGGATGCCATTGAGCGTCTGCGCGGTGTCACGGTCTTCCGCATTCTTGATCAGCCATTCATAACGGGGCAACAGGTCGGCCTCCAGTTTCACGCTGAACTGGTAGGCGTCCACGAGCGTCTTGGACTCGACGATTGCAGGGACCTTGCCGTCCGCGGCCAGGCCGTATGCCGCAAAGAGCTGCCCGATCCACATGATGTGGTTTTCTTCCTGCGGTATGACCATCACGTAAGGCATATGGGCGTTGAATTTCTCCTGGTCAGCCGAATACTGCGCCAGCGACTCCTTTTCGAGCGCAAAAATTTCCCTGAGCCTCTGGACCCATTGGGCATTCTTCGGCGCCGGCAGCTTTGGAGGGATATTGATCCAATCCCATCCACCCATCATCCCGGGCCCCATGCCATAACCCGGGCCGTAACCGCCGTAGCCCCCCATCATCCCGGGCCCCATACCGTAGCCGCCGTGCGTGCCGGGACCCCAACCGGGACCTTGCGCGAAGGCGATACCTCCTGCAAACAAGACAAGAGCGACTATCATTGATCCAAAAACCGGTATTTTCATGCTGCACCTCCATGACTGGCTTTAAAACGTCTATAAAAATACTATCACTAAAATCTGACAGCCGCCTGTTGAATAGACGTTAACCATGGCTAAACGGTTTTCCAGGGCCGATCGGCACAGCAGGAGTGTTTCAGGGAGCATGCAATGAATGCCTAAGGGCAGTCTCCGGCGTTCGCTTCTGTGATGGCAGCGTGAGATAAATGCCTAAATAGGGTGGATAACGCTCTTGACGGAAGGCGTAGCTACGCGAGGCTCTTGGGACGCAAGAGAATGAGGCCCCCCTTTTGCCGGGGGGCCCTTGGGTGCAGGATGAAGTTTATTCAGGTCTTACAGCTTGCGAACGTTCTCTGCTGCAGGGCCCTTGGGACCCTGAACGACATCGAAGCTGACGCGGTCGCCCTCGGCCAATGATTTATAACCTTCCCCCTGGATAGCGGAATGGTGGACGAATACATCCTTGCCGCCATCCTGTTCGATAAAACCAAACCCCTTTGAATCGTTAAACCATTTTACTCTTCCTTCTGGCATCTCTTCTCCTTTGTATTGGGTTGTTCGGCGAAGATACAATCGATGGAACCATCACGATCTTTTCGGTTGCTTCTCCTGTTTCTTCGTTTCCTTTTGTTGCCGTTTTTGGACGTTCTGTTTCTGACCCTTCTCTTTGTCTTTCTTGCCCTTGTCTCCCATGTTGCGCCCCCTTCACCCTTCACAAACTATTTTATTATACCATTCTTTCCGTAACCGGGAAAGTTCTAAAGAAATTAAGTCCTTGATCGCTAGCTCCCATCACGCGCCTCTATGAGGACAATCTGCAGATCCATCACGTTCGTCCCCGTGGGCCCCGTTATAAGAAGATCGCCTGTCTCCTTGAAGAAATTGTATGAATCGTTGCGATCCAGGTAGTCTTCGGGACTCAGGCCTTTCGCCCGTGCGGTTGTGATGGTTGCGCCGTCCACTATTGCCCCTGCGGCGTCGGTGGGGCCGTCGGTGCCGTCGGTGCCGGCTGACAGGAATGTCACGCCTTCCATGCCCTCTACCGCCAGGGCGAATGCGAGGGCCATTTCCGTGTTGCGGCCGCCCTTGCCGTCGCCTTTCACTGTTACCGTCGTCTCGCCGCCGTAAATGAAACACATGCCCTGGCCGCGAGTAGCCTTCAGCCTGCTCTGTGTCGCTTTTACGGCGGAGGCGTAGCGTTCGCCTATCTTTCTCGCCTCACCCTGGACATTGTTGGCCGGGGCGAGGGCGATGAAACCCAGCTCGTCTGCCCGCTCGCGGGCCGCCTCAGTCGCCTTCTGATTGCCGGCTATGATGATGTTTTCGAAGTTGTTGAAAACGGGGTCACCGTTTTTTGGGGTCTCGGGGAGCGCACCGGAGGCGCCGTCGCGGAGGACCTTCATGACGCCGGCGGGAACTCTCCCGGTGAGATCGTATTTTTCCAGTACGGCGATCGCGCCGGCATAGGTGGAAGGATCGGGAGCGGTGGGCCCGGAGGCAATCACATCCAGGCGGTCTCCGATTACATCGGAAAGGATAAGGGATATGCCCCGCGCCGGATAGGCCGCTTGTGCCAATCTGCCTCCCTTCACGCGCGAGAGGTGTTTCCGCACGGTGTTGAGTTCATCTATGGTGGCGCCCGATTTGAGAAGAAGTCCGGTCACGTCCTGCTTGTCGCCAAGGGATATGCCCGCAGCCGGTGCCGCCAGAAGGGCGGAGCCGCCGCCGGATATGAGGCACAGGACGAGAACGGTTTCATCCGTTTCGGAAAGTAGTTTCAGGACTTTCTCAGCCGCGGCATGGCCGGCTTCATCGGGTACGGGGTGGCCTGCCTCGTGGACTTCAAAGGAACCGTCGAAAACGGCGCCCTGGACGTGGCCGTACTTCGTCAGGACGATGCCCCGCGCGGGCACCCGGGGGGAAAGCTCTTCGATGGCCGCCTTCGCCATGGGGACCGCCCCTTTTCCGAAACTGACAAGCGCCACCTCCGTCAGGCCGCGCTCCCGGTAAACGTCGAGCACATGAGGCATGTATTTTCGCACGGAGTGGGACGGGTCGACCGCGCGAAGCGCTGAGGAGAATATGTCAACGATCGCCGATCTTCTTTCCGCTGGGGTCATTGATTCCAATTATAACCCGTAATGCCCTATAAAACAAAAGAACTATCTCGCGCCCGGCATTCTGAGTCCTTTTGTCCGTCATTCCGGATGTCCTTCCGCCTGATAGTTCCTGCTCGGTAGTCTCTCCTGGATTCCGGCCTGCGCCGGAATGACGGAGGTGGGGGGCAAGCTCCGTTCAGAACGGGACGGGTTCTATGCAGCCCTGGTTCTTCGCTTTTTCTTCCTCCGGCGGGAATTTGATCACATCGGAGGGACATGTGGATACGCACAGGCCGCAGGCCACGCAGGCGTCTTCGTTGACGTGGGCTATGGGGATGCCGGTGGAGGAGATGGGGCCGAAGATGGAGACCTGTCTGTCCTGGATGGTGATGTCGATGGCCTTTTGAGGGCACGCATCCTTGCAGGAACCGCAGCCGCTGCAGCGCTCTTCCTCTACGGTGGGATAGACGCGTTCCTCTTCCCTGTCGAGGAGTATCTCGCCAAGGGCGCCGAGAATCTCCCGCGGCTCCCATCTTTTGTCCCTGGGGTGGCGCAGAAAACCGACGTGGTATTTTTTCCGGCTCCACTTTGTGGGATTCCAGCGAAGCTGGGGCTCGGAGCGGTAGACGGAAAGGAATTCCTTTCCATGAAAACCGTCAAGATGATCGCTGAAGTTGATGACCCGGTCCACATCGAGGACAAGGTCCTTCCCGGGACCCGTGATGCGGACGCTTCTTTCGGCGGCCGTGAAGCTCTGGCCCTCTTCGAGGTTGATGATTATGACGCCCTCGCGCCTTGCCTTCTCAAAGGTCAGTTCATCATAGGACGGCGTGACCGTGTTCTTCGTCACCACGTACACCGTCTTGCCGGCCTGCCTCAATTTCCGCGCGGCTTCGATGAACCGGGCCGACATGTATTCGTAAAACATGGCCGCCCCGGGGTCTTCCGTACCGAGATAGAATGCGCAGGACGAGAAATCCCCGTCAGGCAGGGTGATCTCAGGGGGGGCCTCATTACACAGCAAACCTTCTTCCCTGGTGGCGGTTGTCAGGAGATCCGCGTCCTTGACGGCGAGGACACCGGCCCCGAAACCGGTCAGGATGGAGTCCTTGATGTTCATGGGCTCCAGGGCGCCGCCGCAGGCAAACACTCCCTGCATGTCCGTCACGAGCGGCTCCTCCTCGGCGACGAAACCGTATTCGTTCACGGAAAAGCCGAAGAGGGCGCCGAGATCCTTAAGCCCGGGGTTGGGGCGCAGCCCGATGGCGAGGACGACGTAGTTGAAACGTTCCTCCCTGAGCTCTCCGTCGACGAAGTAACGGACCGTCACACCCTCTTCGTCTTCTTCAAAATACCGGGAATTGGCGCGGACGAAACGGACGCCTGCGTCGCGATAGATCTTCGCGAGGTAGAATTCCTGGCCGAACAGCCTGAGATCGTTGTAGAAAACGGCGATCTCGGGTTTTGCCCGCTGGAGGGTCCACTTGACCTCCCGTATCGTATAGGAACAGCACACGGAAGAACAAAGGGGGTATTCCTTCGAACGCGAACCGACGCACAGGAAGAAGCCGATCTTGTTGAAATCGTCGGGCAGTTCGCCGTTGCGCTGGTCGATGCGGGCGTCGTACTCGAGACTTGTCAGGACCCTTTTACCTTTGTATTCAACGGGATCGTAAGGGGAAAGGCCGGAGGCCACGATCACCCTGTCCGCCTCCAGCACCTCGCCGTCGCTCAAGGTGACCGAGAATGTGTCGCCCTTTCTCTGCGCCGCCGTGATCGACACGCCTTTTATGACCCGAAGACCGGGTTGGTCCTTTATCTCGTCGAAGAAGGTCTTGAACCCGATCCGGCAGTTTGCGATCCGGGCCATGGTGCCTCCCAGTTCGGCCGTATTCTCGAGGATGATCGCGTTGTGACCCTCCTTGAGTACAACTTTCGCCGCTGAGACGCCGCTGATGCCTCCACCTATTATCAATACGTTCATAAGGTGCTGTTCTCTCCCATGATGTAAAGGAGGAGGTCGGTGTAATAGACGACCTTCCGTTCTCCCGAGAATGTCTTCATCGCCATGTGGCACAAGGGGCAGAATACGACGACGGTCCCGCGCGACTTGTCGAGGATAAGGCGCGACAGCTTTTCCGTGACGGTCTTGTTGATGAAGATCTGGTTGCCGCCACAGCAGCGGTCCTTTATCGATTCGCCTGCCACATCGCCGCCAAACCGGACGATCGTCTCTTCCATGACGGTGTTGTTGCGTATCGCCGTCTCCTTCGGCCTGAGCAGGATACAGCCGTAGTATGGCGTGAACACCTGCCCTTTGAGATCCTTGTCCTGTTTAATGGCCGCAAAGAAGGCCTCATCGAAGAGGTCCAGCGGGTGCGTGACCGCAAATTCCCGCTTTTCGTCCGCCTCTCTCAAGTTCTTGTAGCAGGCGGGACAGGGGGCGACGATCTCGCTGAAATGGCCCCTCGCCTTTTCGAGGTTCTTCTTCGAAAAACCCGCCAGCTCTTTGCGGTCGCCGTACTCGAAGGCGCCGCAGCAGTTCCAGTCGGGTATCTCTTTCAGGGTGTGGCCCTGTTTCGCGAAGACCTTCTTGATGCCCTTGTCGAGTTTGTGTGCCGAGCCCGTCAGGGAGCAGCCCGGGTAGTAGCCGTATTCCATCCTACGTCCTCTTCACCTTATGGGGCAGATGAATGCCCATGTATTCCATCCATCTCGTCATGTGCTTTATATATCCGCCTTTCAGAAGAAACGGGACGGCCCTCATGAGCACGTAAGGCTCGTAGACCCTTCCCCATATGGCGACGGATCCCTTGAAGGCCTTCTCAAAGGGTGATTCCGTGGCATGCACCTGGCGCAGGGCCCGGACAACGTCGGGTATCCGTATCTCCCAGGGGCAGGCGCCGGTGCAGCGGTAGCAGCCTGTACAGAAACGGACCAGAGGGTCGTCGGCGGCCACGTCCTTTCCGAGGAAGAGTTTCTGGAGCATCTCCTGCGGATTCGTGCCGAGGTCAAGATCGTTCACCGTGCATACCGATGCACAGATCTTGCAGCCAAGGCACACACAGAAATCCTGCCTCTCGTAATCGGTGAGTTCTATCGCGCGATCAGTCTTCGGCATCTTTCAGTTCATCCTCAACAAAGGTAAGGTAGGGTATCTGCTCTTCAAGGCTGCGCCCCGACATGTAGGAGAACATCCCCTGGAGCCTCTCGGAGACGCCCTTGAAATATTTGGTAAGGGGGATCCCCTGGGGGCACGCCTCTTCGCAGGCCCCGCACCCGACGCACGTCTGGGAGACATGGAACATCCGTATAAGGTGAAAGAGCTCCTTGCCCCGCGGCATCCCGGTGGAGCCGCTGCGAAAGATCTTGTTAAAAAGCGCGTCTCCTTTCGGCAGGTATTCGTCACCGTTGAAGACGCAGTCGACGCAGTAGCACACGGGGCACATATCCCTGCAGTTCATGCACATGATGCACTTCGAAAAGTCTTTCTCGAACTCCTTCATGTCGATCTGAAATTGGGGGCGCTCCTCGCTCGGGGCGATCTCCATCCGGGCGGGTGCCTCCTCGGCCTCGCCTTCAAGAAGGGACAGGAATGTCTTGCCCTTGTCGGTATAAGAAAATGCCCAGAACGTCCCGTCCGCATCTATCCTGATCCCTGCGTCGCCCACAACGCCGCGGCGTTCCCGGCAGTTCGTGCAGGCCCACCGCGCCTTGCCGATATCCTTCGACAACCCCTTGAGTTCGTCGCCGGCAGGCACGTCGCCCTCTTTCTTCGAGGAGACCGTTCCGAAGCAATCGACGGAGACGGCGATGATATCTTCGGGCTCTATCTGGGTCAGCTTGGCAAGTTCTATATAGGAACGTATCTCGCAGGGCCGGAGCATAAGGACGATCTGGGCCCCCTTCGCAAAGAGCCGGCGCAGGTAGAGGGCGCCGTTCATGGCAAAGACGGGGTTCATGAGTGCGTAGTTATCAAGCTTGTCCTTGAAGACCCGGTGGTATACCTTGCTCGAGTCCTTTTCGAAACCCATAACCAGGTACTGCTCCTGCTCCAGGAACTTATTGAGGGCGCCTTCGACGTGACCGTTCGTGATCTTCTTACCGAGCATTTTTCTTTTCCTTTATCTCATTGTACATTTGCGTGACCTTTTCAACGAAGCGCCGCGCCTCGGCGGCGCTCACCCAGAACAGGCGGAGCTTGTCCTTCATCCCGAAGGCTTCTAGCTGTTCCTTGAGGGCAGCTATCTTCCTGCGGGTGAAATAATTGCCCTTGATGAAGTGGCAGTCGCCAGGGTGGCATCCCGCCACGAAAACACCGTCGGCTCCCTCGAAGATCGCCTTTATGACAAAGGCCGGGTCTACTCTGCTCGAACAGGGTACCTGAATGAGCTTGACCCCGTCGGGATATTTCATTCTGAGACTCCCTGCCATCTCCGACGCCTTGAACGTACAGAACGAACAGGCGAAACCGACGATCTCCGGGTTCTTTTCCATCTTTTCTTCCATTACCTTACCCCTGCCGACATTATCATATAGCCTCCAAAAGGGCACTTATCTCATCGTCGATGATGCTGTCCACATACCCCTTGAGGCTGATCGCAGACGATGGACAGGTGGCGTTGCAGAGCCCGCAGCCCATGCAGGCCGCCTCCTCGACGTGCACTACTCTCTTTTCTTCATCAAATTTTATGGCCTTGGCCACACAGGCCTGCTCGCACATGCGGCACCCGCTGCACCTCTTCGGATCGACGATGGAAATGAAGGGATCCACAAAGGCATAGCCGAGGTTCAAAAAGCCGTAGAGTTTCAGGGCCGACGCCCTGCCGTGGTTTATCGACTCTTCCACGTCCTTCGGCCCCGAACAGGACCCGGCGATGAAGATGCCCTTGACCGCCGTATCGAAAGGCCTGAGCTTGATATGGGCCTCAAGGAAGAACTTGTCCTTGTCGAGGCTGATCTTGAGGAGCGTCGCCATCTCCTTGCTGTCCTCGGGCGGAGACATGCCGATGGACAGTACGGCAAGATCGAATTCGCGCTCGAAGACCTCTCCGAGGAGCGTATCCTCGCCCCTCAGTACAAGCCCCGTGGGCGTGGGAAGGATCTCGCCGATATTGGCCCTCGTGAAGAGAACGCCCTTTTCCTGGGTGTCCTCAAAGAATTCCTCGGCTCCGCGCGGATGGGCCCTCACGTCCATGTAGAAGGACTCGACATAGGAATCGTTGTATTTTTCCTTGATCGCCTCTCCGACACGCAGGGCGTTGACGCAGCATACCCGTGAGCAATACGGCCTGCCGATCTGCTCGTCCCGCGAGCCTATGCAATGAAGGATGGCAATCCTCGGTTTATCCGGCAGGTTAAGGCCGTCTCCCCCTCTTTCAAGGTCAAGGGTCGTTACAACGCGCGGGTCCTTGCCGTAACCCAGCTCGGGCTTGATCCGGGCATCGAAGGGCGCAAAGCCGATAGATACGACCACTCCGCCTATGGTCACCTTTCTTTCGCCCGAAGGGGTATCGAGGGTAGCCTGGTAGTTGCCGAAAAAGCCTTCGAAGTTCGAGAGCTTCGTCGATGTGAATATCTCCACGTTCGGCCTTGCCCTCAGTTCCCTCTCCATATCGTCGACGATCTTTGCGCCGTCGAGCCGCGACGGCCAGACGCTTTTCAGCTCCCGGACGTGGCCTCCCAGCTCGGCTTTCGATTCCACGAGGAAGACGTCCATTCCCATCTTCGAGAGAAAAAGCGCGGCGCTCAGGCCCGAAACTCCGCCGCCTATGACAAGGGCCGACTTGTTCACATCCACCCGCTTCTCCACCAGAGGAACGTAGTGTGCCGATCCATAGAGCCCGGCGAGGATGAGCCGCTTCGCTTTTTCAGTGTTTGCCTCGATGTCGTCGCCCACCCAGCTGCAATGTTCCCTGATGCCCACCCTCCTCAGGAGGAAGGGGTTGAGATCCGCCTTTTTCACCAGGTCCTTGAAGAGGTCCCCGTGGAGGGAGGGCGTGCAGGAGGCGATGATCACGCGGTCAAGGCCGTGCTTTTCGATGTTTTCCTTTATCATGTCCTGCCCCGGCTCGGAGCACACGAAGGGGTAGTCCTCGGAGACGGTGACGTTCATGTATCTCTTGAAGTACTCGCTGAGCCCCTTCACATCGATGGTATGCTTGATGTTGTGCCCGCAATGGCAGATAAAGATCCCTGTTTTCATGAAGAAAGCCCCTCGCTTACGTATTCCATGCACCGTGACGCCGCCTCGCCGCCGGAGGCTACCGTGTCGGGGACGTCCTTGGGGCCCGATCCCATGCCGCAGACGAAGATGCCTTCCACGTTCGTCCGTGAAGGCGCTATCGCGTCGACCTTGATGAAACCGTATTCGTCGCGTTCGAGGGACATCATCTCGCAGAGGGCCTCGATTCCCTTGCGCGGTCTCACGCCCGTGGCAAGGATCACAAGGTCGGCCTCTATCTCGCGAAGCTCGCCGCTCAGCATATCCTCGACCCTCACCAGGAGCCCATCTTTGCCTTTGACCACCTCGCCGGGGATTCCCCGGATGTAGCAGGCTCCGCTTTCCTGGGTGCTCTTGTAGAATTCTTCGTATCCTTTTCCGTAAGCCCTTACATCGATGTAGGAGACGTAGATCTGGGCATCCCTGATGCGGTCCTTCACGATGCTCGCGTGCTTTGCCGTGTACATGCAGCATACGCGCGAACAGAAGCGTGCCCCGCTCTGGCGGTCCCTCGAACCCACGCACTGGATGAAATAGAACCGTTTGGGCTGTTTCCCGTTAAGAAGGATGTCGCCGCCCGTCGGCCCGGTGACGGAGCAGATTCTCTCGAATTCTATCCCCGTCATGACGCCTTCCAGGGTGCCGTAACCCAGTTCCTTCTTTTCCGTGGGATCGTAGAGATCGAATCCCGGCGCAAGGACGATGCCGTCAAAGTCCATTTCCACGATCTCATCCTTCATGGAATGATCGATGGCCTTCACGTCGCAGCGCCGTTCGCACTCCCCGCACTCGATGCACCCCTCGACCTGGCCGGCAAGGCACCGCGCCGCCTCGGCCATGGCTTCCCCGGCAGGGTACCCGAGACCCACCTCGCGAAAATCCGTCACCCTCTCGCCGACCGGTTCCTCCGGCATGGAGATCCTGCGCGCGGGGCTGACCCTTGCTGTAAGGGCGGTAAGCTCCTCCACCGACAGCTTCCGGGGTTCGTCCCTCAGCCCGGCACCCTCCAGGGCCTCACCCTTCAAGTAAGTGCTAATGGACCGTGCCGCCTTCTTCCCCGCCGCGACGGCATCGATGACGTACGCGGGACCGGTGACCACATCGCCGCCCGCGAACACTCCCTCAATGCTCGTGCCCCCCGTCGCCGGGTCTATTGTTATTGTCCCGCCTTTTCCCATTGCGATGCCCAGGGATTCCAGAAAAGAGGTCTGCACTGCCTGTCCCAGCGCTGTTATGACACAGTCGACAGGTATCGTGAACTCCGAACCGGCCACCGGCACGGGACGGCGCCGGCCGCTTTCGTCGGGGTCTCCCAGCGCCATGCGGACGCATTCCATCTTCGCCACCTTGCCGCCTTCGCCATGAAAACGAAGGGGTGCGGCAAGGAAATCGATCTTTATCCCCTCGTGGAGCAGGGCCTCTATCTCTTCGCCGGCGGCGGGCATCTCTTCGCGCGTGCGGCGGTAGACCACCGTGACGGATTCGCTGCCCAGCCGTTTCGCGGTCCTGGCACAGTCTACGGCGGTGTTCCCCCCGCCGATGACGGCAACCTCTTTCCCCGGCGATGTATGGTCCCCGCTGTTCACACCGCGCAAGAACCTGATGCCGTCGATGATGCCGCCCAGGGTCTCGCCCTCGACGCCAAGGGGGAGTCCCTTCGGTGCGCCCGTGGCTACGAAGATGGCCTCATTTTCGCTTTTGATATCCTCTGCGGCCTTCTGTGACCCTATCTCGACGCCGCAGCGGATATCGACTCCCAGTCTGCGGATATATTCGATCTCGTTCTTCAGTTCCTCTTTCGGCAGCCTGTATTCGGGGATGGCGTAGCGCAGCATACCGCCCGGCTCCGGAAGGGCCTCGTATACCGTCACGTCATGGCCTTCCACTGCAAGGTCGTGGGCACAGGCAAGCCCGGCCGGTCCGGCGCCGATGACGGCGACCTTCCGGCCCGTCTTCTGGACTTTTACCACCTCAAGGGATGCGATGTCGAAACTGTCTACGGCGAACCGCTTAAGGTCCCTTATGGCGAGGGGCTCATCCAATTGGCCCCTGTTGCAAACCCGTTCGCAGGGTGCGTAGCAGACACGGCCGCATACGGACGGAAAGGGGTTCGTCGCCCTGATAAGCTTGTAGGCGTCGGCGAACCTTCCCTCGCTGATGTGTTTGAGGTATCCGGGCACGTTGGTATTTACGGGGCAGGCGTCCATGCATGCCGCATTGCACAGGCGCTCTTCGCGCTTGTCGATGGAGGCCTTGTTGGGAATCGCCTGGGGAAAGGGGATATAGATCGCCTTTCTCGGTCCCGTCCCCATGTTGAACTCGCTCTTCATCACCACCGGGCAGCCTTCGAAACAGGTGCCGCAGGCGGTACATTTCTTCATGTCAACGTAGCGGGCCTTTTTAAGGATGGTGACGGTGAATCCCCTGCCTTTCTTCTTTACCGCCATCGGCTTCGCCCAGGAAAGAAGGTCGATCTTCTGCTGAAGGGCCACCTCCACCATCTTTGGCGAGAGCGTGCACGTCGAACAGTCGAGAGTGGGGAAGGTCTTGTCCAGCTGGATCATCCTGCCGCCTATGGAGGGGCCTTCTTCCAGCATGGTCACGTTGATGCCGCAGGATGCAAGCTCCAGGGCCGCGGTTATCCCGCCTATCCCTCCCCCTACGACCAGAACATTTCTTTCTTTTTCGTCCATCAGGCCTTTGCTATCTCTTTAAGTTTGTCCCGCACCTTGTGGATGTCCCCGATGATCCCGTAATGGGCGTACTGGAAGATCGGTGCCTCGGCGTCCTTGTTGACGGCGATGATGCAGTCGGAATCCTTCATGCCCGCGATGTGCTGGAAGGCGCCTGAGATGCCCATGGCGAGGTAGACCTTCGGCTTCACGGTCTTGCCCGATGTCCCCACCTGCCGCGCCTTGGGGAGCCACATCTTGTCGATGACGGGCCGCGATCCGGAAAGGACCGCCCTTAAGACACCCGCAAGCTCTTCATAGGATGCGACCTCATCCTGGTTCCCGATGCCCCTGCCTATAGAGAGGAGGAACTCCGCCTTGGTGATATCGATGTCCGATTTCTCTTCTTCCACGTATTCCACGAATGTGCGGCTGTCGACCGCGGGAACGCCTTCCATGGTTTCGGCCTTTGCCGCCGCCGCCTTCTCCCCGGCGAATTCCCTGAAGCTGCCGCTTCTGACGGTAAGGACTGCAGGTCCGCCCGTGGCCTTGAACTGTCCGAAGACCTTGTCGGAATAGTAGCTCTTCAGGAAGACGCCGGCCTCCTTGTCATAGGCGGAGACGTCGGTGATGACGGGAAACCCGTAAAGGCCCGCCGTGTAGGCGGCCGCTTCGGTCCCCGAGGAGGACTGGGTAAAAAGGATATACTCCGGCTTGCCGCGGGCGCCGAAGACCTGTTCCAGTATCCTGCCCATGTTCATGGGGTTGAGGTAGACATCTTCAGCTGACTTAACCTTCACAACGGCATCCACGAGTTTTTCGTTGATCTCGTATGCACCGTCGGGTGCGAGAAGTACTGTTTCTTTCCCGAGAAGGGCGCCAAGGCCGATGGAGTCGAGGTTTCTCTCCTCGAAGACCCCCCGCCTCACCTCTGACACGATCAATGCGTAACTCATTGGCACACCCCCTTCTCCTTGAGAATCCCGAGGAGCTGGCCGCACACATCGGCAAGTTCCCCCGTGAGCATCGTCGCCCCGCCTTTCTTCTCCGGGTAGACCCATTTCACAACCTCGATCTTTGCCGCCCCGGCGGCGTAATCGGCGGCTTTGAAGACCTTGCGCTCCACCTTGGAGGCCTTGCGGATGCCCATGATGGAGACGTATCTCGGCTCATTGATACCGCTCTGTATGGAAAGCACACAGGGGGTGGCGATCTTCACCCGTTCCTGAAGCCCGCCTTCGAGTTCCCTGCGCACCACCACGTGGTCCTTTTCGATGCTGTCGATACCGACCACCATGGAGGAGTAGGGAAGTCCCATGATCGCCCCGAGGATGCCGCCCACCGCCCCGAACTGGTCGTCTTCGGACTGGACGCCGGTAAAGATAATATCGAAAGGCACATTCTCCTTATCGATGAAGCTCCGGATCAATTCGCTGCGCGCGAAGGGGTCATGAAGCACCTGGCCGGAATCGATAAGAAAACCATCCTTTGCGCCCATCGCTATGGCCCGGCGCAGGACTTCGTCTGATTCCGCGTCGCCGATGGATATGGCCGTCACCGCGCCACCCGTCTTTTCAACGATCCGGACCGCCTCTTCCACTGAATAGTTGTCCCAGTCGTTGACCTTGAAGGGCACCTTCGAAAGATCGACGGCCTGCCCTTCCCCCGTGATGCGCAGTTCCTCTTCCTGGGTTGCGGCAACCCTCTTTGTAAAAACAAGGATATTCATCTTATAAAACCTCCGTCAGTATTTCGGAAAGCTCCTTCACAATGAGTCCTTTCTCCGTAGCCGGATCCTCGAGGGTCATGACGCAGAAGGGGCACGCCGTAGCGATGATCTCTGCGCCCTTCTCGACGGCATCGAGCACCCGCACCTCGGCGTTGCGCTGATACGTCGCCTCCACCTCGAAGAACATCCTGCCCCCGCCGCCCTCACAGCACAGTGAAACCTCCCGTGACCGTGAAAATTCGAGAAGCTCGAGGCCGGGGACCGCCTTGAGCATATCCCGCGGCTCATCGAAAACGTTATTCTGTTTCCCCAGGAAACAGGGGTCGTGATAGATCACCTTCTTCTCGAAAGACCCGGGGAACGAAAGGTCCCCGCTTTTTATCATCGGGGCCAGAAGCTCCGTGTAATGGGATACCTTGATGCCCGTATCGCCGTATTCTTTCTTCAGGACGTTCATGCAGTGGGGAGAAAGGGCCACGATCTCCTTTACACCGTATTCCTGGAAGGCCGCGAGGTTTTCCTCCTGGAGCTCTTCGAAAAGGCCCGATTCGCCGATCCTGCGGATCTCATTGCCGCAGCAGGCCTCCTCCTCGCCGAGGATGCCGAATTCCATGCCTCCCGCCTGAAAGAGTCTCGCCACGTTCACGGGGATCACCATGCATCTCGGGTCATAGGCCTGAATACAGCAAACAAAGAGGAGCCTCTTGCTTTGAGTCTCCGATACGTGGGGGACTTCGAAATCCAGCTTCTGTACCCAGTCGGCCCGTTTGTTGCGGGAGCGGCCCCAGGGATTCTTCTGGACAAAGGTGTTTTCCAGGGCCTTCTGTATCGTAACGGGTATGTCTCCGTCCTCGACGAGTTTCGAGCGCAGCTCGATGATTACCTCCGAGGGCTTCACATCTCTGGGACACCGGATGGTGCAGGCGCCGCAGGACGTGCAATACCACGGGAGGGCCTCATCGACAACGGACTGGAATTGTTTCTTGCGGACAAGCATCCTTACATTGAAGGGAGTCTTGCCCGACTCGGGACAGCTTCCCGTGCATTTGCCGCACTGTATGCACGTCAATACCCTGGTCGCAGACTGTTCAGCCATTATATGTAACCCCCGGTGGCGATTCGATCTCTATAATCTAAATTCCTCATATTACGATGCAAGTCTATATGCAATGAGGATACCACAGAACGAGGCACGAACACATCCAATCATTATAATATGTTAGCCCAACACCCCCGGAGGCTGCACGCTTCTTGTCTGTCCACTTTCGTAACATGTGTATCATTTTGATACGATATGGTATACTCTTGCCGGATGCAGCCAGCCAAAAAAGGCCGCGCGCCGGCCGTCACCAAGCTTACCGAGCGGGAAAACCTCTTCGCGGATCTTGCGGAGAAGTCCCTCGTCGGCATCTACCTCATACAGGACGGGATCTTTCGCTATGCAAATTCCAGAATGGGCAGAATCTTCGGATACACGGTCAAACAGATCGTGGACAGGAAAGGGCCGCAGGACCTCGTTCTGCCCGATGATTGGCCGCTGGTGAACAAGAACATATCAAAAAGGGTGACCGGCAAGGTCGCGTCCATCAATTATGAGTTCAGGGGCGTCAGAAAGTCGGGCGCCATAATCGACATAGAGGCGTACGGCTATGCCACAAGCTACGGCGGCAGGCCGGCCCTCATCGGTACCCTCCTTGACATCACCCGGAAAAAACAGTCGGAACGGCTGCTGAAACAGGCAGAGGAACACTACCGGGGTATATTCGAGAATGCCATCGACGGCATCTTCCAGACAACGGGGGACGGAAGGATCATTGCGGCAAACCCGGCGCTGGCCGCCATGCTGGGGTTTGACTCACCGGAAGAACTCCTCTCATCCATTACCGACCTCGGGCAGCAGCAGTACGTGGTTCCCCACGACCGGCAGGACTTTGTCCGCCTCCTCGAACGGGACGGATTGCTCAAGGGTTTCGAATGCGAACTTTACAAGAAAAACGGGGACAGGATATGGGTGGTCATGAATGCCCGCGTCGTCCGCAGCGACGACGGGGCGGTCAGATTCTTCGAGGGCACCATCCAGGACATCACGGAACAGAAACAGGCAGAGGACAACCTGTTGAATCTCAACGAATTCAACAGGGCCATCATCGACAACGCCCCCGTCGCCATCTTCACCCTCAACAGGGACGGCTACTTTACCAGCGTCAACCCGGCGCTCGCCAACCTTTCCGGGCTCGGTCCCCGGGCCTCGGAAAAACTTATCGGGTTCAACTGGCTCAACAACCCCTTTACCATCAAGTGCGGCCTTGCCCGGTACATCAGCAAAGGCCTCCAGGGCGAACCTTTCCAGCTCTGGGATTTTCCCTTTATGACCTACAGCGGGGACCAGAACATCTATATCGACTTCAACGGAGTCCCTCTCAAGGGCAAGAACGGTGAGATAGAAGGCCTCCTGTGCATCATTGAGGAAACCACTGACAGGGTAAAAACACGGGCGAAGCTGATGCAGGAAACAAAGATGTCGGCTATCGGGAGGCTAGCGGCCGGCGCCGCGCACGAACTCAACAACCCGCTCGCCACCCTTGTGGCCTTCGCGGAGATCGCCGGCGGCCTCCTGGAGTCTCATACAAAGAACAGGAAGGAGCCGCTGGATATCGACAAGCTTGCATATTGCCTCGATCTTGTCCAGCAGCAGGCCTTTCGGTGCAAGAACGTCATAGCCGACCTTCTCAACCTGTCGCGAAAGGACGGCCTTGAATTTGTCGCTGTGGAGCTGAACCCGCTGATCGAGGGCGTCCTGGAGTCTATTAATTTCGCCGCCCGGGGGATCACGCTCATTACGGACCTGCAGCCCTCTTTACCCCTTGCCAGGGCGGACACGAGCGCGTTGAGGCAGGTCCTGGCCAACGTCATACAGAATGCCATCGACGCCGTCGAGGAAAGGCTCGATGCGATCATCCGCATTCGCACGCACGTCAGCGGGAACCTTCTCACCATAGAGGTGGAGGATAACGGCATCGGCATACCCGATTCCATCACAGACAAGATCTTCGAGCCTTTTTTCACCACCAAGGAGGCAAAGAAGGGGATCGGCCTCGGCCTCGCTTTGTGCTGTGAGGTATTGGACAGCATGAAGGGGACCATCAGGGTGGAGAGCAAACCGGGGTCGGGAACAACATTCTTTCTCACGCTCCCCGAAAGCACTGCGAGGGTTGACACATGATCGACGTTCTCATCATCGACGACGAATCTCAGCTCGTCGAGGCCTTCAAGATGCAGCTCACAAAGGAGGGGATGAAGGTAACCGGGGTCTTCAAGGCCCGCGACGCCCTCGCACTTCTCAAGAAAGAAAGCTATGATGTCGCCGTCCTCGATATCAAGCTGCCCGATATGGACGGAGTGGACCTGCTCCTCAAGCTCAAGCAGATGGAGCCCACACTCGAGGTCATCATGCTCACCGGTTTTGCATCCGTGGACACGGCGATCCGCTCGATGAAGCTCGGTGCTTACGACTACCTCACCAAGCCATGTAAGATATCGGAGCTGGAAACCGTCATCGTCAAGGCGTTCGAGAAAAAATCCCTGAAGGAAAAGAACATAGTCCTCAAGGAACATCTCCTGAGGATAGCGATCCACGACAACTTCATCGGGGAAAGCATGGCGATGAGAAAAGTACGGGAGCTCATATCCATCGTGGCGCCCTCGAATACACCCGTTCTCGTCCTCGGCGAGACAGGGACAGGGAAGGAGCTCGCGGCGCGCGCCATTCACGATCTCAGCCCCCGCGCCGGCAACCCCTTTGTGGCGATCAACTCGAGCACCCTTCAGGAGACCATCCTGGAAAGCGAGCTTTTCGGATACAAAAAGGGTGCCTTCACCGGCGCCCAGACGGACAAGATGGGCCTCCTCGAGATCGCCCACAACGGTACCCTCTTCGTCGACGAGATCGGGGACATGGGCCCGGCCATCCAGGCGAAACTCTTAAGGGTCCTCGAAACGGGCACCTTCGTGAAACTCGGGGACACGAAGGAGACAAAAGTGGACATCCGGTTCATCTTCGCGACAAACAAGAACCTCAAGACCGAAATGCAGGAAAAGAAGTTTCGCAGCGACCTTTTCTTCAGGATCAACACATTTACCATCACCCTGCCGCCGCTGAGGGAAAAAAAGGATGATATCGCCCTGCTGGCCGATTATTTCCTCGATAAATTCAAGGGGGGCGGCGAGAAAAAGCAGTTCTCGCCGAAAGCGATAAACTTTTTCATGGCCTATGACTGGCCCGGAAATGTGCGCGAGCTGGAAAACGTCATCGAACGGTCCGTTCTCCTGAGCGGCAAGCGCCCCGAGATCCTGGCGGAAGATTTCCCCGAAGACATGCTCAAAAATCTCCATCTTGACAACCCCCGCCTCGAGAGCTCTCCTTCCGCCGGCCCTGTAAACCTCGCCAAAATGGAAGACGAGCACATAAAAACGGTCCTCGCCTCAGTAGGCGGCAACAAAAGCGAAGCCGCCCGCCTCCTCGGCATAAGCAGAAAAAAACTGTACAGCAAGATCGGCAAAACAGACGAGTAAAAGACTGCAAAGACAAAAGACTTGTCTCACGCCCGCTTTGCCCTTCGGGTTCGCTGGAGGCATAGAAGAGAGGATGGGGAGGAAGCCTTAAAAGAATTGCGTCCAGATCCCTAGAAAGACGGGATCAGGCCGCACTTTGCACGCCTTCGGCGGGCTTTTACCCTATGGATGTTCGTAAAGTATTCCCTTGTCCTTGTGAGGCGGGTTCTGTGAAATATCAGGTTTTTTGCTATCCCGCTTGCAAAAGCGGGATCGAAGATTCCCGGGGATTCGTGTATTCTCACGAATCCCCGGAAAGGTCTTTGTCTTCCTCCCCATCCTTTCTTCTATGCCTCCAGCGAACCCGAAGGGTGACGCGGGCGTGAGACAGTCTTTTGTCTTTTTTACCCTCTTTTCAACAGTTCCGCGCCTATTATTGCCTTTTCCACCTCTTTTGAGCCTTCGTAGATTTCGACGATCTTTGCGTCGCGGTAGAAGCGCTGGATGTCGTATTCGGCTATGTAGCCGTAGCCGCCGTGGAGCTGGAGGGCCTTGTTGACAACGTTGACGGCGGTGTCGCCGGCGTTCCATTTGGCCATGGAGATAAGGGCGGTATCGGGCTTGCCCTGGTCTACCGAATGGGCGGCACGCCAGTAGAGACCCCTTGCGGCTTCTATTCGTGTGGCCATCTCGGCGACGATGAACTGGATTCCCTGCATGCGTGACAGCGGGGCGCCGAATGCCTTTCTTTTCTTCACGTGCGCTATGGCGAGGTCGAGCGCGCCCTGGGCGACGCCGACGCCCTGGGCCGCCACGTGGTTGCGCGTCTTGTTGAAGAAATCCATGAGCTGACGGAAACCCTCGCCCTCCTTACCCACGAGATTCTCCTTGGGGGCCACCACATCCGTCAGGTTTATTTCTGCGGTATTTGATGCCCTGATACCCATTTTTCCGTGGATCTTGGTTGCCTGATAACCGGGCTGCCTGGCGTCCACAAGTATAGCGCTGTGCTTCCTGTGGCAGTTCGCGGCATTGGGATCGGTGATGCAGAAGACGAGAAGATAGTCCGCCAGGCACCCGTTGGTGATAAAGGTCTTGGAACCGTTGATGACATAATTGCCGTTGACCCTCTGTGCGCCGGTCTTCGCCGCTACGGCATCGGAGCCCGCGTCGGGCTCGGTTATGCCGAAACCCATGATCGCCTCGCCGCTGACCAGCGGTGGAAGGTATTTCTTCTTGAGTTCCTCGGAACCGAATGCCTGGATCATCTCCGCGCCGAAGGTCGTGGAGAGTACCGCCTGTCCACACCCCGGGTCGACACGCCAGAACTCCTCGGCGATAAGGGAATGCTCGAAATAGCCCAGCCCGTGGCCGCCGTACTCCTCCTTTATGAAGGTGCCGACGAATCCGTACTCACAGGCCTTCTTCCAGATCGCCAGATCGAATTCCTCCTTTTCGTCGAATTCCTTGGCCCTTTCCCTGAATTCTCCTTCGGCAAATTCGCGTGCTGCCTGCTTGATATCCAATTGTTCCCGGGTAAGTTCCATGATGCATCTCCTTGCTTTTGTATTTTCCCCACAGCCCCCGCCTGCCGCCGGTGGCGGTGACATCGGGCCGGGCCCTCAAGGCTTACAAGGGGGGTTGAGTGAGGGGGGCCCGGCCCTGTTCAAGGATGTCACTGCTTTATGGGGGAGTAATTTTCACAGTATCATTCCCTCGCGGGACCTCTTTTTCGTCTCATGTTCAGTCTCTCGCACCGGCGCGCTCGGCGGCGGTATAATCCAGGAGGAAATCCTCCAGTTCGTCGAAGAATTTATGCTGCACTGCCTTCGACACCGGGGCTGTCAGGTAGCTCGCGCCAACGTAGAGGATCGTATCGATGGCAAGGGGCGCGACGATCGGGTGCATGCCCATCAGAAGTGGTTTGTAAAAGAAGGAGCCCACGATGAGCCACAGCACCCCGACCACCAGGCCCGATATGGCCCCCTGTTTCGTCCCCCGCTTCCACAGAACGCCTCCCACGAGGGGCGGCAGCCAGAGGGCGAAACCGGGAGAGGCGACGTTAGAGAGCAAGAGCCCCAGTTCCGCCGGCCTTGCCATGGCCAGTGCGAAGCTCCCCACGGCGGCGATGACCATCCCCAGCCTCGACCAGAGTATCAATTTCCTGTCGTCGACCCCGGGTGAAGCGGCAAAGATGATGTCACGGGAAACGAAGATCCCCGCCACCATGAGCTGCGTGGCCACCGTGGAAATGGCGGCCGCCAGAACGGCCAGCAGCGTGGCGCTCGAGGCCCACGGGGGAAGGAACTGCGTGATGGCTATCTGTACGATGGCATCGGCGGCCTTGCCCTTGAGACCCGGAACCAGGATGGGGGCAACGAGATATCCCCAGATTGCGGCTATGTTGCAGAAGACCACCGAGAAGAGGAGCATCATGATGATCGTCTTGCGCACCACGACAAGGCTCTTCGCCTGCATGGTCCCGATGACCACATGGGGCCAGGCCAGGACGGTCATGCCCGCCATGGCAAGACCGAGGAGATTTCCGGGGCTCCAGGCGTTCACCGCTCCCGGCACCCCCAGGAACCCGGGCCGTGCCTCCTGAACGCGGGCAGCCATTTCCGTGAGGCTGGTGTTGCCCGTCTTCACCATGATCCAGCCGAGAAAGCCGAAGAAAGTGACGGTAAAAATGATGCCCAGGAGAACGTTGAGCCATGCCACGGCCCTCGTCCCGCCCAGAAGGCAGATAAAGACCATGATGACGCACATGTACAGCGCCCCGAACCAGAAGGGGAACCCGGCAGCGGCCTTCATGCCCGCGCCGATGCCGACCGCCTGAAGGCCGAGGTAGGGAAAGAGGAAGAGGACCAGCGACAGTCCCAGAAGGACCCTGAGGCCCGTTGACTGGTACCGCTCGCCCAGGTACTGCAGGGGAGAGAGGTATCCGTATTTCCTCCCTGCTGCCCAGAGTTTCGGCCCGAGGAATATGTAGAGGAATGCAAAGGAAACAAAGGTGAAGAAGAGCATGAACCCGGGCCCGGTGTTATAAATGGTCCCGGGGAAGCCGTAAAAGGTCCAGGCGCTGGAAATGGCAAAGTAGACATAGAAGAACATGACAAAAGTGCCTATCTTCCTGCCCGCAAGCAGGTAGTCCGCCGCCGTCTTGCTCGACAGCTTGTATCCGTAGGCGCTGATAAGGACCAGCGCAAAACCCAGTAATATAACGATATAGATCATGTACGTTCCTCCCTTCGATATGATGTCATCCGCCGGCTACCCCTCACCTGTACGGCCAGTGTTTGGTGGTATAGACCCAGAAGGCAAAGGCCCACAGCAGGGTTTGAAGATTCCAGAAGACAACAGCCAGCGGCATCCATCCAAAGAGGAGAACATCCCTGCCCTGCAACACGAAAGGAACAATAAAAACGTAACAAAGAGCGCTGATCGACAGTACGGCTATAAGGATCTTCCCTGGTCTGTGACTCGTTATTTCCCTCATGCTAACCCCCTTTTTTGATTAACGGCCGGCCGGCAACGCCCGGCCATCCCTATGAAGCAAACTGTTCCCGTAATTCCCTTTTTAGGATCTTGCCCGCCGCGTTGCGGGGCAATTCGGGAACGATATGCACCACCTTGGGAACCTTGTAGCCCGCGATTTTGCCCTTACAGTAATTCGAAAGATCCGCCGGGTCGATCACCGAGCCGTTATGAAGGACAACAACGGCTGTGACCGCCTCGCCCCAGGTGGGATGAGGCGTGCCGATGACGCAGGATTCCTTGACCACCTCATGCGTGTGAAGGACCTTTTCCACCTCGGCGGGGTAGACGTTCTCGCCGCCGGTGATGATCATGTCCTTCAACCGGTCGATCACCCGTATGTACCCTCCTTTGTCGACGGAACAGACGTCCTCGGTATGGAACCATTCGCCCTTGAAGGCCTTTGCCGTGGCCTCCGGCTTGCGCCAGTAACCGCAAGACATCCCCGGTCCCCGGATGATCATCTCTCCGATGCCACCTGCCGGCACCGGTTTGCCCGCCTCGTCCACGACGAGAACCTCCATGTCGTAGCTCGCCCTGCCGCAGGATTCGAGGATGTTTTTCTCGCCCCTGGCATATGCCTCCCCGATGTCCCTGACGGAAAGGTTCGTCGTGACACCCGTCGACTCCGTGGTTCCGTGGTGCTCTCCGAGAATGTTGCCGAATGTGGCGATGAATCTTTCATAGACGGCCGGTATGATCCCGGCCCCGGCGAACCACAACGATCTCCAGCTCGACAGGTCGTAGTTCCCGGTTTTGGGGGAATCGAGGATCATCATCACCATGGGGGTCGCGAACATCCCCGCGGTCAGTCTTTCCCTCTCAGTAACGGACAGGAAGAGGTCAACGTCCCACCGCGAAAATACGAAAGCCGTCGAGGCCGTGTAGATGCTGCCGAAAAAGGTATAATGCGCTGTAATGTGGTACATGGGGCAAACGATGAAAACGTGGTCGTCCATGACAAGGCCGTTGTTTTTGGAACAGACGCGGCCGGCATGATAGAAATTGCCATGGGTCTGCATGACACCCTTGGGGAGCCCCGTCGTCCCGCTCGTGTACATGAGCATGGCAATGTCGTCCTCGAAGATCTCCGTATCCACCTCCGAGGCGGCGGACTGTCTTACCAGTTCCTCGTAATCGTACCATTCTTCGGGTTTGTTCTCCGGGGATCCAAAATAGATGATCTTCTCAACCGACGGGATGGCCCCTATAATTCCCTGCGCCACCGGCACGAATTGCTCCTGCACGATGAGAATGGAAGGCTCCGCGTCGGAGAGCACCGCGGCGATCTCCGGCGGTGCCAGTCGGAAATTGCAGACCACGTAGATGAGCCCCGCGTTGGGTACGCTTAAAGCCGACTCGATGTACTCGAAGCTGTTCTGGCTCAGTATGGCCACCCGGTCACCCTTTTTCGCACCCAGGGCACGCAGGGCGTTTCCCATCCTGTTTACCCTGTTCTTTAATCCCCGGTAGGTATACTCCCGGTTTCCTTCCACCTCCTTCATCGCGATCCTGTCGGGATACAGCATTGCATTCCGGTCTATCAAGGTCCGGATCGTTGAAAATGTCTTGTCGCCGCCCATGGTCACCCTCCTTTTGATAAGTTGGGAACATCCTTGGGCAATTTTGGTGCCACATTAATTTAGTCAATGATTGCGGTTAGTTAGAAAGATGAGAGTTGTGCGGCAGACTGGCGGTGCTTCCGATGGAAACAGGCGTACAGGTCTTGAGCCCCTGTCCGTGGGGCGTCATTTCCTTCGCAGAACCTTCTGGAGATTGGATGAGCCGCCGGGGTGAAACCGTTTCCGGGAAACTGTGTCCTGAGGAAACAACGTCTCCTCAGGACACGGAATGAGCGTTTTTAGAATATTCTTTTCAGGAGTTCGCTGGCAATCACCGCCTTTTCGACCTCCTTGGAGCCTTCATAGATCTCGACGATCTTCGCGTCGCGGTAGAACCTCTGGATGTCGTATTCGGCGATGTAGCCGTACCCGCCGTGGAGCTGGAGGGCCTCGTTTACAACATAGACGGCGGTCTCACCGGAGAACCACTTGGCCATGGAGACAAGGGCGGGGTCGAGCTTGCCGTTGTCGAGGAGGTATGCCGCCCTCCAGTAGAGGCTGCGGGACGCCTCGACGCGGGTGGCCATCTCGGCGAGTTTGAACTGCACCCCCTGGAGCCTGGAGAGAGATCCCCCGAAGGCCTTTCTCTTCTTCACGTGGGATATGGCCATCTCGAGGGCACCCTGGGCGACACCGACGCCCTGTGCGGCCACGTGGTTGCGGGTCATGTTGAAGAACTCCATGAGCTGGTAGAAGCCCCGGCCCTCCTTGCCGACGAGGTTCGCGACGGGCACTTCCACGTTGTTGAAGCTCACCTCCGCCGTGTTCGAGGCCCTGATGCCCATTTTCCCGTGGATCTTCGTGGCGGCGAAACCGGGGGTCGCCGTATCGAGGAGGATGATGCTGCTCCTCTTGTGCACGTCCTTCGCCTCGGGGTCGGTGACGGCGTAGACGAGGAGGTACTTCGCATTGCAGCCGTTGGTGATGAACATCTTCGCCCCGTTGATGACGTATGTGTCACCCTTCTTCTCGGCCCGGGTCTTCACCATCGTCACGTCGCTGCCCGCATCGGGCTCGGTGATAGCCGTGCCGATGATGGCCTCGCCGGATGCGATCTTCGGGAGGTAGTAGTGTTTCTGCTCCTCGGTGCCGAAGGTCTGGATCATCTCCGCGCCGAAACCGGCGGAGCAGATGTTCTGGCCGCAGCCGGGGTCGACGCGCCACACCTCCTCGGTGATGAGGGAGTGTTCGAGAAAACCCAGGCCCGCGCCGCCATACTCCTCCTTGATGAAGACACCGATGAAGCCGTTCTCGGCGGCACGCTTCACGATGGAAAGGTCGAATTCCTCCTTTTCGTCGAATTCTTTCGCCTTGTCCCTGAATTCCTTTTCTGCAAATTCGCGGGCGGCCTTTACGATGTCCTTTTGCTCCATTGTCAGTTCCATGTATCCTCCAGAGGGTTAGTTCCCGAATGTCACTCCTTTATCTATGCTGCACCGAACTGCCTGCGTAATTCCGGCTTGGAGATCTTGCCCGCGGGGTTGCGGGGCATCTCCGGGATAAAATGGACGATCTTGGGCACCTTGTATCCCGCGATCTTGCCCTTGCAGTACTGGATCAGCTCGGCGCTGTCGAGGGTGTGACCCTCGTTGAGCACAACGATCGCCGCGATCGCCTCTCCCCACACCGGGTGGGGGACGCCGATCGCCGAGGACTCCCGCACTGCCGGATGCTCGTTGACGACCTTTTCTATCTCCGCCGGATAGACGTTCTCGCCGCCGGTGATGATCATGTCTTTCTTGCGGTCGATGATATAGATGTATCCCTTCTCGTCGATGTGGCAGATGTCCTCCGTGTAGAACCACCCGTTCCTGAAGGCCTTCTTCGTCTGCTCTTCTTTGCGCCAGTAGCCGAGCGAGGTGCCCAGCCCCCGTACCTTCATCTCGCCTTCGCCGGGAGCGGGAACGGGGTTGTCGTTGTCGTCGACAATGAGGACCTCGCAGTCATAGGCGTCCCGGCCGCAGGATTCCAGGATCCTGAGGTTGTCGTCGGTAAGTTCCTTCTCGATGTCCTTTGCGGAAAGGTTCGCGGTTACACCCGTCGTCTCCGTCGTTCCGTGATGCTCCCCGAGGATGCAGCCGAAGGTGTCGATGAACTGCTTGTAGACGGAGGGGATAATGCCTGCCCCGGCAAACCAGAGCTTGTTCATGCTCGATACATCATAACGGTTTTTCACGGAAGGCCAGACATCGAGGAGCATCCGGACCATCGGGGTCGCGAGCATGCCCGCCACAAGATGTTCTTCGTGGGCGGCCTTGAAGAGGCCTTCGGGATCGAATTTCTGGAAAAGGATGCTCGTCGCACCGCGGTAGAAGGGCCCTAAAAAGGAGGTCGACGCCGTCACGTGGTACATGGGACAGACGGTAAAGCCGATGTCGTCCGTTTCTATGCGGTTGTTAAAGGAGCAGGTCCGCCCGCAGTGATACATGTTCAGATGGGTCTGCATAACGCCTTTTGGCGCCCCCGTCGTGCCGCTGGTATACATGAGCATGGCCAGGTCGTCCTCGTGGACGGTCTCCTGCCAACCTGCGGCGGCGGCCCGAAGTATCTCGTCATACCCATGCCACCCTTCGGGCCTTCTTGCCTTCGGCCCGATGTGCACGAATTCTCGGACCGACGGGATCTGTCCTTTTATCTCCTGCGCGGTCGGCACATACTGTTCATCCACGAAAAGGACGACCGGCTCAGCGTCGGAGAGGACCCCTGCCATCTCCCGTGCCGCCAGCCTGAAGTTAACGGGCACAAAGACAAACCCCGACGCGCTGGCCGCAAGGGTCAGTTCCATGTATTCATAACTGTTCTGGCTCATGATCCCCACCCTGTCGCCTTTTTTGGCTCCCAGGGCATACAGGGCGCTGCCGATCTTCATCGCCCTTTCTTTTAACTGGCTGAAGGTGCAGCTCTTGCCTGTCTCATATTCCTTCATGGCCGTCTTTTTGGGATACAGCGCGGCGTTCCGCTCGATCAAGGTTCTTACCGTCTGGAAGTCATGGTTTAGGCTCATTTCTGGCGCTCCTCCTGAGGTAGCTGAATTAGAGTGAGATTCGCATCTTCAAGAGCAATTAGCGTGCCAGAGGAGCCGCTCGCGCCAGGGCCCGTAAAGCCAGTGTTTTCGGCCAATTATACTGCGGCTCCCCCCCCCCGGATGTGCTGAAATTGATCACAGGTGTGCATAAAGTGCACAGGAGATAAGAAAGGTTTCACGGATGCGCAGGGGAATTATGCGGGAGGCGCTGTATGTCCGGGACGAGCTCGACCTTAAAGCGAGACTTTCTTCTTATAACCCGAAAGACGAAACGGTCTTAAAAGGAGCCGGACGCCAGCCAAACGCCCGGCCCCTTTATAGGAGTATACGAACGGCCTATTTCATGAGAACTGACGGCAGGTACAGGGTCAGTTCGGGGAAAACGAAGAGGAGTGCCACGCAGAGGAACAGGGCTATGAGAAAGGGATATACGCCCTTGTAGATGACACCCATGGGAACCTTGGTGATATTCTTCACGACAAAGACGCACATTGCGACGGGCGGGATGACGGAGCCCACGCAGACGGTAAGAGATAGCATGATGCACGCCCATATCGGGTCGTAACCCATGTTTATTATTGCCGGGTAGAATATGGGGGTCGCGAGTATCAGAAAGGCAAGGTCGTCGATGAATGACCCGCCAATCAGATAGATCAGGAAGATGAAGATCATGATGATGTGGCGATGGACCGGCAGGGACACGACCCACTCGGCCACCCCGTCGGGAATGTTCGTTACGGCGATGAAGTGGCCCAGAACGGTGGAAGACGCCACGATAACGAGCACCATGCAGGAGGTCCGGAGGGCCTCCTTGATGGACTGCCGTATGCCGTTGAACTTTATGTCACCCTTGATGACGCATAGCACAAGGACGGCAAAGGTGCCGATCGACCCCGCCTCGGTGGGCGTGAAGAAACCGTTCATCAACCCGCCGATTATCACGAGGAATATCAACACCGGCCACATCACGTCGGGCAGGGTCTTCATCCGGGCCGGCCAGGAGTACTTTTCACTCTTCGGCCCTATGGCAGGGTTCATGCGGGCCCATCCGAAAATGACAAGGGCAAAGAAAAAGGAGATCATGAGGCCCGGGATGAGTCCCGCCATGAAGAGCTTTCCTATGGACACCTGGGTGATGAGGCCAAGGAGGATGAGCGTCACGCTCGGCGGGATAAGAACGCCAAGGGTGCCGACGGTGGCCACGATGCCCGTGGAGAGCTTCTTACTGTAGTTGAACCTGTCCATCTCGGGCACGGCAACGCTCGCGAAGGTGGCGCTCGTCGCCACTATGGAGCCGCATATGGCCTTGAAGATGGTGGCCCCCGCGACGGTCGCCATGGCAAGCCCGCCGGGAATATGGCCGAGGAACTTGTGGGCGCTGTCGTAGAGGCGCTTGGCCACACCGGCGTTAAAAGCGATCTGCCCCATGAGGACAAAGAGGGGTACCACGGTGAGGCTGTAGGACTCGAGGGAGTCGTAAAAATCGTTGGCAAGCATGTTCATTGCCTGTGCCGGCCCCACTATGTAGGCATACCCGGCCACGCCGACAAGGGCCATGCCGAAGGCGAGCTCCAGCCCGGTGAGGAAGAGCGCCAACAAGACAAAGATGCCAATGACTCCTATGGTAATTTCATTCATTGTTTTCACCATTCTTGAATAGCGCAGCGATCTGGAGAACGAGGACAAAAGCCTCCATAAAGGCACAGAACGCCAGTCCATAGGCTACGGGATAGTAGGGTATCCCCAGGGTAAGAGAGACATCCCCGCTTCTAAAAAGGTGGTTTGACTTCGTGAACAGGTAATAGCCCAGGATAACGAAAAGGACCGCACCGAGGAGCCGTGCAAAGAGGCCGAAGACCCTCTTTACGGTCTGGGAGCGATTCTCGAGCAGGAAGTCCACGAATATGTGGGCGTTGTCCCAGGAAGTCTGCGGTATGGCAAAGGCCACGACAACGGCCCCCGCCATGGCCACAAGTTCGTAGGTTCCGGTGATGGGCCTCCAGAAGATACGAAGGGCGACGTCCACTACGGTGAGCATCATCATCAGAAACAATACGATACCGCTCAAACCGTTCATCCAGCCGCTGAACCTTCTGGCGGCACCGATCACACTGTTCATCGATCCTCCTTATGCGACCGGCCGCCGGGGCCGTTTACTCTCCCCGGCAGCCAGGTCTTATGGGGGCTATTTTGTGTTCTTCTTGAGGTAGTCGCGCACGAATTTCAGCGCCTTGTCGCCGGCCAGGTTCTTTTCCTTCATCTTCTTCACATACTCAGCAAAGAGGGGCTCTATCTTCGTGACCCATTTCTGGTTCTCTTCCGCGGAAAGCTTGATCACCTGGTTTCCCCTCTTCGTGGAGAATTCCTTTCCGTCCTGGTCCATCTTGTCCCAGAGCTTGCCCTGCTTTTCCATGAATTCCTTGTTGATCTCCTCGATCACCTTCTGCGCGTCGGGAGGAATGCTGTTCCATTTCGCCTTGTTCATGGCGATGACGAAGGTGGCGGTGTAGGCGGTGCCGTAGTTCTCCGTCGTGGACTTGATAACTTCTCCCAGTTTCCACCCCTTGAGGGCTTCATAACCGCACAGCAGACCGTCTGCAACACCTTTTGACAGGGCGTCATATGCATCGCCCATGGGCATGGCCACCGGCGAGCCGCCGAGCATGGACATCATCTTCGCATTGGAGCCGAAGGTCCGTATCTTCATCCCTTTAAGATCGTCCAGGTTCTTCACGGGCTTTCTCGTGTGGAGTATGCCGGGGCCCTGGGCGTGGAAATACATGACCTTGACATCGTCGAATTCCTTGGGTTTGAAGTTCTTATAAAACTCATTGGCGAGCCTCGTCGCCACGACGCCGCTCGGATAGCCGAGAGGATAGTCGAGGATCTCGGAGAGGGGGAATTTTCCCATCGTGTACCCGAGAACGCAATTGGCAATGTCGACAACGCCCGTAAGGATACTGTCGTACTGCGACTGGGGCGAGGTCAGGGTGCCACCCGGGTAATGCTGCACCTTTACCTTTCCGTTGGTCCTCTTCTCTACTTCCTTGCACCACTCCGCCGTTATTGCCGCATTGGGGTGGCTCACGGGGAAGAAGGTGGCGAAACGAAGTTTCACCTGGGCGCTCGCCGGCACCGACACCAGGCATAAAGTTACAGCAAGGAAAAGGACACCGGATACGATACACAAAGACCGTTTCATAAAAAACCCCCTTGATTTTGGATTTGCTTAGAATTCAAAAGCAATTTTGATGCCAACCTCCACTTCGCTCCGAAGGCCTGCAATTAATAGCCTTGCGGCTGTTGCGTTCAGCTGGGTGTGCATAAATGATACACGGGTGTGTATGTTTTAACCAGTTTAAACCACACGTAACATGAACGGACGCAAAACCGTCTCTATTTTTCCTGTGTTTTCAGATAGAGCTTCCTGCGGCTTATGCCGAGGAGGCGGGCTGCCTTGCTCTTGTTGCCCCTGGCGAGTGTGAGGACGCGTTCTATGTGTTCCTGTTCTATGCGATGGAGGGTTAGTTCGTCTTCCGAGAGATCGTTCCGGTCGGGATCGCGATCAATGAAACGGCCTTCCATCATGCTCTGGGGGAGGTCTTCCGACAGGATCGTTTCGCGGGAGGCGCATAACAGGACGGCACGTTCCATGACGTTTGCCAGTTCGCGGACGTTGCCGGGCCAGCGGTAGTCTCTGAGGAGATCCATGGCCTCACGACAGAGGGTCTTCTTCGCGCCGCCGCGGGCAAACTTGCCAAGAAAGTAGTCGGCAAGCAGGGGGATATCGTCTTTGCGCTCGCGAAGAGGGGGGAGGGTGATGATAAAGGTGTTGAGCCTGAAAAAGAGGTCTTTGCGGAATTTCTTCTCCTTTACCTCGTTCTCGAGGGACTTGTTGGTGGCAAATATGAACCTGACGTCCACTTTCGATTCGCGGGTATCACCGAGGCGACGGAAGATGCCCGTCTCAAGGGTTCGCAGGAACTTGGCCTGAATGGCCACGCCCATGTCCCCTATTTCATCTATGAAGAACGTGCCCTTGTCGGCAAGTTCCAGGAGGCCGATCTTGTCTGTCTGCGCGCCGGTGAAGGCTCCTTTTTTGTAACCGAAAAGCTCGCTTTCCAGGATGCTCTCCTGAAGGGTGCTGGAATTGACCGCCACGAACTGGCTTGCGGAGCGGGGGCTCATGTTGTGGATCGCCCGCGCAACGAGTTCCTTTCCCGTACCTGTCTCGCCCAGCACCAGGACCGGGACATCCGAGGGCGCCACGAGGCTGATGAGCCGCTTCACCTCATTCATGGGTTCTGATGTGCTTATGAAAGAGTCATGTGCCTCCACCCTCTGAAGCTGTTCCTGGAGAACGATGTTCCTCTCCCTCAGCGCCTTCTTCTCATAGGCCTTCTGAATGACGTTGGAGAGTTCCGTCAGCTTGCAGGGCTTGCTGAGGTAGTCGTAGGCACCGAGCTTCATCGACTGTATGGCCGTGTCGACGGAGGCATGGCCGGTGAGCATGATGATCTCCAGCTTGGGCTCGTTCTTCTTGATGGATTCAAGAAGTTCCACGCCATCCATGTCGGGAAGCCTGATATCGAGGACACAGACGTCAAAGGTCTGCTTCTTCATCACGGCCATTGCCTCCCGCGCAGTGGATGCCGCAGTCACCGCAAGGCCTTCCCGGGAAAGCTTCTTTTTGAAGGCCTCGACAAGCTGTTCCTCATCGTCAACGATCAGTACACGGATCACGCAAAGCCTCCTCGGTAGCGACTATCCGGCATAAAGGGGAAGGGAGATCCGAAAAGCGGTCCCTCCATCATAACGCTGGCCGACCTCAATGCCGCCTCCCATCCTCTGCAAGAAATCATAACACAATGTGAGCCCGAGACCGGTTCCTTTCTTTATGCCCTTTGTCGTAAAAAAGGGCTCGAAGATGAGATCCCTGATGTTCTCGGGGATACCCGGTCCGTTGTCCTCGACGGCCACTTCGACGATGTTGCCGGCGAGCCGCCTCGCCTTTATCCATATTGTTGCGTCCGCCTGACCCTCGACGGCATCGACGGCATTGACGATGACATTGAGGAACACCTGGCGCATGGCATCGAAATCGCCTTTAACCGCCGGCAGCGGCGACGGCACGTCCTGAATGAACCTGATGGGGAGCTTTTGAAAATTTATGTGATCAAGAAGCTCGTCGAGGAGCCCGTTGAGATCGATGCTTGTCTTTCCCAGGTCTTTCTTTCTCGTGACATCCAGGAGGCTCTTGATCGTCTTCGTACACCTGAAGGCCTGCTCCTCGATAACCTTGAGGCTCTCCTTAAATTCTTCGAGGTCCCGTTTATTGAATTTGCCGACCTCGAAGTTCTCGATGGACTCGAGGGCCAGTTCGGCATTGGCCGTTATGGTGGCAAGGGGATTGTTGAGCTCGTGGGCTATCCCCGTCGTAAGCCTGCCTATCATGGACATCTTCGCTTCCTGCATCAGCTGGTCGCGTGCCTTGACGCGCTCCGTCGTATCTTCGATGATGCACAGGAGCCCTTCGACCCTCCCGTCCTTGTCCTTGATGGGAACACCCTTGAAATAGATGTATTGCGGTATCCCCCAGTAGTTGATGAAGGGGAAATCCCAGAGCTGAAAGGGTTTGCCTTTCAACCCCTCCCGGATGTAATTGGCCATGCCGCATTTTACCGTGAAGGGGTTCTTTATCCAGCTGAAGCCGAGAAGCTTCTCCTGTGCCTTTGCTATCGTGTCAAATCCCGACAGGGCGGCAAGCGCCGGATTGACGCTGGAAAATTCACCCTTCTTATTAATGGTAAAGATCGCTATCGGCGCGTTCTCGACGATCTCATAATTGAACTCACCGAGCTGCCTCAAGTCTTCCTCTGTCCTGCGGAAGGCCGTTACATCACGTATGATCTCCACAACGCCCGCAAGACCCCGGTCACCGCTGTCTTCAAGGGGCGATGCCGTCAGGACGAAGTACTCGGCGTCTGCGCCCTTGCCGATCTTGATCTCCGATTGCTCCGTCTTGCCGCTCTCGTATGACCTCAGCACCGGGCAATTGGCGCAGGGCCTGCGCTTGTTCATGATGACCGAGTAGCAGTGCTTCCCGCGAAGCTGATCGGCCCGTCTGCCCCCCGACCACCTTTTGTTGACAGACCCAACCCACTCAATCTTGAGGTCCCTGCTGACAAGAAAAGACCCCCCGCACAAAAGGCGCATAACCGATTGAAGGGTGGAGGAGCTTTTTTCCGAAGTCATCTCTACCATGACCAAATAGAATAGCAAATATGGTGCCAGAAAGAAAGGAGGGGAAAAGAGAGGTTATGGGTCATGGGCAATAGGTGAGTTTCTCCTTTTTTTCCCATCACCTATAACCATCACCCATAACCTCTTTTCTCTTGACTTTATAGGCACGTCTCCATATCATCTAAACGAAAATATCTGCTATGTCTTCTATCCCTCTGAGATAGTATCTTAATGACAGCGCGGATATTTCACCCGGGTCCATCACGGGGCTTGCACCGTCCAGCGGGGTTAAGGGGCAGGCACGGATTTATAAAAGCTTCAATTACGCGATAATCAGTGTACGAGAGATGCGGCATCACATGAGATTGCATGCCTATAGATTGATTTCCGTCGTTCTGTCCATAGCGTTGAGTATCTGCGTCCTTTCCGCCATGTCATGCTCTTCGGGCAGCAAGGCCCAGGGCGGAGGGCAGCAGCAGAGCGGGGCGGAGGCCCAGGCGCCGGTGCAGCAGAGCGGGCCCAAGCCGCAACAGAATGAAAAGCTCGCGAACCTCGGCCTCACCCCTTCGCGGCCCTATGCCTCCAGGGCGATCCAGATCCAGTACCGCGCTGACGCCAACTTGAACACCTACCAGGACAAGCCGCACACGCTCGTCTTTGTCGTCTACCAGGTTACCGACATCAACCCTTTCAACGGCCTTGCCAAGGACGCAGCGGGGCTCACGAAACTCCTCCAGGGCGAGAAATTCGATCCAAGTGTCATGGCGGTGGACCGGTTTTTCATTGAACCGGGCGATACCAACCGCCTTGACATAGACCGCTACGAGAACGTAAAATGGGTAGGCATAGTGGCGGGCTATTACGACCTGACGCCGGGGCAGGTCACGAGAATCTATGAATGGCCCGTGCTCGTCGACACCAAGGGAATGATATTCAAGACAAACGAAGCCAAAATGGGGCTGTTGGGGATGAACCTCTATCTCGGTCCCAGCAGTATCCAGGAGGTGCCAAACCCATGACAGAACCGAAGAAACCCGTTTTCTGGTACCAGGGGCTCTTCCTGCAACCCCAGCATTTCCAGCAGGCAGACCTTTTCCATCAATCGTCGCTGGGGCCGCTTCGGGACTACCTGCAGCCCTTCTTCTTCGGAACCTGCGGACACACCGTCGACGAAGGGGCGCTCAGGGAGATGGTCTTCAACCTCTCCCACGGCGAATTCCTTTTCCAGGACGGGACCTGGGTCAAGACAACGGAGAACGCAAAATTGCAGGCCCGGTCGTTCAAGGACGCCTGGACCAACATGGACAAGCCCTTTAAGGTCTTCATCGGACTTAAGCGATGGGACCATGGCGGGAAGAATGTCGCCGCTCCGGGGAGTCAGGACATCAGGTCGCGGTACGTCATCGATGAGGCCCAACCCGCTGTGAAGGACGTCTATCTCACCGATAATATCGCCGAAGTGAAGCTCCTTCATCACGTCCTCAAGTTTTTCTGGGAAAATGAGACTGCCGACTCGGCCCACTATCACCTCATGCCGCTGGCGATCCTCACCTTCAACGGCCAGGATGTGGTTCTTTCCCGGGACTACGTTGCGCCCTCCGTCATGCTTTCCTCGGCGGAGCCCCTCGTCAGGATTATGCGCGCCGTCCGGGAGCTGGTACTCTCCCGCTGCCGCATCCTCGAGGAGTACAAGAACCCCCGGGGCTTCCAGCAGGCTGACCTGCAGGCGGCATACCTCAACTTCTTTCTCGCCCTTCACACGCTGAATCGCTATCTGCCCCTCCTTGAGCACTTCACCGAGGTGTCCACGGTGCACCCGTGGACGGCGTACGGGCTCCTGAGGCAGTTTGCCGGCGAGCTCAGCTCCTTCACCGACCGCGTCGATGCCCTGGGAAGACTGGCAAACGGCACGGAGCTCATCCCACCTTACGATCACGAGAACCTCGGTTTCTGCTTCCGCCAGGTACAACTGCTCATCGAGGAGATCGTCGCGTCCATGATCCTGGGGATGGAAAATATCATCCACTTCAACAGGGAAAACCATTATTTCCGTGCGATAGTGCCGCAGGAACTTCTCGACAACCGGAATCTTTTTTACCTTATCGTCAAGTCAGCCGGGGAAGCGCAGGACGTTCTCGATGGGGTCAGGCATATAGTGAAGCTCGGCCCCGAAGAAGAGGTCCCCGTTTTGATCACGCGGGCCCTTCCCGGCATTCCGCTGGAGCAGAAGGTGGAAATGCCGCCGGGATTGCCCAGGAAGCCGGGCATGTTCTGTTTTGAGATCGACCGCACCAACCGGTACTGGCATGATGTCCTTAAAAACGGACGGATCGCACTCTACTGGCCCGATGCACCGGAAGATATGATGATCGAACTTGCGATCCTGAAACCATGAGCGGGTATCTATGAAACTCATCGACTGCTACTCTGAACTCCTGGCCTACACGGTCTACCTGACGGGCCCCGAACCGTCTGCCGCCGCGCTTTCCTATGACGATGCACGGGGGCGGTACGAGGACCTGCTCCACAGGGCCGAGGCCGTGAGGGTAAGTTCAGAGGTCCCCGATGACACATGGCGGGAAGGCCTTTTCGCCGTATCCGCGCTCATAGACGAGATGATCCTCTGCAGCGGCTGGCCGGGCAAGGACAGGTGGCAGGTGGCGCAGTTCCAGCATCGGTTTTTCAACACGACAAACGCCGGGCAGGAGTTCTTCGAGCACCTGAACGCTTTGCCGCCCGGAACGCAAGACATCCGGGAGGTCTACGGCTGGTGCCTTGCGATGGGGTTCAAGGGAAGCTATTTCAGGCCCGAGGACAGCGAAGAACTGGAAAAGATCATGCGCCTCGACCTCCTTCTCGCCAGGAAGGGCGGCGAGGAGGATACGCTCCACATGTTCCCGGACTCCTATGGGACCGAGAGAAAAGACCGCAGGAAGGGTATGACGGCGGCTTTGACCTTCACCATACTCGCCGGCATCATTCCCGTTCTCGTGTTCCTGGCGCTTTTCATTTTCTATAATAATGTTCTCGAGGGTATGCTCGCCGGTTATTTCCACTAGCCAGCGGCAAACAAAAGGTTACTGCAGGATGGCAAGGCCGTTCATATGATAAAGAAAATACTGAAAGTAGTCCTCATTGTCCTCGTGCTGGCCGCACTGGCAGCCCTCGACCTCTGGCTGATCTGGAAAAAAGGCTGGCCCCTGTGGGTGGCGGGCGCCATCTTCGCGGGTATCATCGGCCTTTTCATAGGGTTTGTGTTCCTCAAGAAATACCTCCTCAGACGGAGGGAGAAGAAATTCGTCGAGAGAGTGGTCCAGCTCGATGAAAACGCCATCAAGGGGGCTCCGCTGCACGAAAGGCAGCAGCTCCAGGATCTCCAGGACCACTGGAAGGATTCCCTCGCCCTGCTTAAGAGGTCGTCCCTCAAGAAACGGGGCAACCCGCTCTACGCTTTGCCCTGGTTTGTCGTCATCGGTGAATCGGGCTCCGGCAAGACAACGGCGATCAGAAACTCGCGCCTCGAGTCTCCGGTGGCCTATCCCGAACGTGCCGCCACCATCTCCGCGACGATAAACTGCGACTGGTGGTTCTTCGAGAACTCCATCGTCCTCGATACGGCCGGGCGCTACACAATTCCCCTCGATGAGATCCCCGACAGGGAGGAATGGGAAAAGTTCCTCACCCTCCTCGCGAAATACCGGCGCAGGGAACCCGTCAACGGGGTCATAGCGACCATCGCCGCGGACAAGCTCCAGTCCGCCGACAGGACCGCCCTGAGAGAGGACGGCCAGAACATCCGCAAGAGGATCGATCAGCTCATGCGCGTCGTGGGGGCCCGTTTCCCCGTCTACATCCTTGTAACCAAGATGGACAGGGTATACGGGTTCAATGACGCCTTTCGGGACCTGGCGCCCGAGGACGCTGGTCAGGCCATGGGCTACCTGAACCGGAACTCGAAGGGCCATTGGGACATCCTCCTCGACGACACCTTCGAAAGCGTATCGGAACGCATCGATGACATAGCCCTTCATGTAGTGAGGGGCAAGGGACCGGTGATGCCCGGCACCATAGTGTTCCGCGAGGAATTCCTCAGACTGAAACCTGGCCTTGCGGAATTCATGAAAACGGTCTTCGGCGACAATCCCTACCAGGAAACCCCGCTTCTTCGGGGGATCTTCTTTTCCAGCGGCCGGCAGGACGGCGTACCCTCATCGGAATTCCTCGAAGCGGCCGGGTTCGTGCCCGATCATCCGAAAGCTGCCCCCGCAATCGAAAAAGGAATGTTTCTCAGGGACATTTTCGCGAGGATCCTCCCCGGCGACAGGTCGCTCTATACCCACACCCACGACTTTCTCCGGTGGAGGCGCATCACCCGGAGCCTCGGGTTCACCTCATGGCTTTTCCTGTGGGTGGCCCTCATCGGGCTGCTCACCTTTTCATTTCTGCACAGCATGACGACCCTCAACAACTTCATGGACGTCTTCAAGACCCTCCCCGCGCTCCCCGGCGACACCGCGATGAACCTTTTGACCATCGAAAAGTTCAGGATCGAGATCGAGGAACTGGAAGACAGTAACCACCGGTGGCTCCTGCCCAGCTTCGGCCTGAGTGCAACCCATGCCGCCGAACGAAGGGCGAAGGATTACTATATTACCTTTGTAAACAAAGGGTTCCTCTGGGGCTTCGACAAGAGCCTTTCGGGAAAGCTCGATATCGTCAACGCCGACACCGATTCCGACAGTATTGCCATCTACGCGGATTATCTCGTCATGCGCACGGGCCTCCTGAACGGCCTCCTGGACAAGGGTAAGCTCCCCGACGTAAAAGGCTTCGGCCAGGCCGCGGCAGCTGCCATCGACCTTAATTATTCCACGCTTCCCTACGAGGCGTCCCAGACCTTCGGCAATGTCTACAGGGATTATCTCAGCTGGCACAACAACAGGGCCGAACTCGTAAGGAATCGCGAGTTGCTCCAGGCCAGCCTCATTTCCGTCGTCGCGAGACATGGAAGCCTGGAGTGGCTCGTCCACAAGTCCATCCCCGACGCGCCCGATATAAGGCTCACGGATTTCTGGGGCAGCGCCGAGGTCGGCGAGCATGACGATACCGTTGTGGTTCCCGGGTCCTATACAAAACTGGGCCAGAAACACATCTCCGATTTTATCAAGCACCTCGAGGAGGTATTGAAAACGGGCACCCCCGTCACAAAGCTGGTCCCGTCCTTCTGGAAATGGTACCAGGAGGAATATTATAAAGCGTGGTACGATTTTGCCGACAACTTCCACAAGGGCGCGGATGCATACCAGACGGAAACAGCCCGGCGGAATATGGCCTCCCTCATGACCACGGACCATAATCCGTACTGGAAACTGATATCCCGTCTCAGCGACGAGTCGATACAATCGGACGCGAAGACGAAACCGCCGAAATGGACGGCGCTGCCCACGGAGCTTCTCAATATAGCAAGACTTTCCGCGGTCGGCGACGACAAGACCAAAAAGGACCAGGGCCTTGCGAGCAGGATCGGCCAGGGATTGAAAAAGGTTGAGTCCTCGACGGAGCAGCAGGTGGCCAAATTGGATCCCGCAATGAAGAAGATAGCCGATCAGCGCCCCTCCAGGGCGAAGATCTATGCCGAGTATGAAAAGGCGCTGACACAGACCGCCCCCATCGCTTCATCGGGCGACACGGCGATGCGGATGGTCTCAGACCTCTTTTCGGGGCAGGCCGCCCTGGCGGAGGATAAATCTCCCTTCAACCAGGCATACACGCAGTATCTTGCCTTGCAGAACATGATGAAGGAAGACGATTACGGCGATGCCGATTTCATCTGGTCGCTTCTCGGCGGACCCCTCGACTATCTCGTCGCCTACGGCATCGGCAAAACGTCATGTTCGCTCCAGGACAGATGGGAGGGGGACGTCATGGGAAAAATGGACGGCGTGCCGAAAGAAAAAGTCCTGAAATCGCTTTTTGACAAGACCGACGGGGTTGTGATCAAGTACCGGGACGGGACCGCGAAACCGTTCCTTGTCCAGGCAAAACTGGGATACGCCCCCAGAAAAGTATACGAAAATACGATGTTCGAACGCTCCATTCCGTTCAAAGCTGAATTCCTGAAATTTCTCAATGCCGTGCCATCCGCCCCCGTCGAGTTCCAGTCGGACCATACCGTATCCATCCAAACCGTGCCCATTGAGGTCAACGCCGACGCAAAGGTCAAACCCCTGGGGAACCAGTTGTCGCTCCAATGCTCCGATGGTACAGCAATACTTAAAAACTACAATTATCCCGATTCCCGGTCCTTCGTCTGGTCGCCGGAGAAATGCGGCGATACGATAGTGAAGATCATGTTTCCCGACTTCGCCCTGACCAGGATCTACAAGGGCAGGACGGGATTCGCGACCTTCCTCTCCGACTTCGCTTCGGGCAGCAAGAGCTACAAGACAACGGACTTCCCGGAGAGCAAGACGGCCCTTGCCGGGGCCGGCGTCAAATGGATCAGAATACGATACAAGATCGACAACGCGCAGCCGGTCATCGCCGGGCTCAAGAAGAGCTCGAAAAAGGCTCCCGGCGTCGTCGCCGATTGCACGCTTAAGTAGATTCACGCGCATTTTCAAAAGGTTGGCCTATGGAACTTAGAGATCTTGGAGCAACTCCGATCCCGGGCGCAACACCCGCAGGCAGCGACATACGTTCCGAGGAGATATTCGACAAGCTCTCCACGGAAATCGAAAAGATGTCTTCGCCATCGGCGGCAGGTGCAATCGACTGGCAGAAAATCCGCGATCTCTGCACTGACATCCTCAAAGGGCGTTCCAAGGACCTCCTCGTGGCAAGCTACCTTTCCATGGCGCTCCTCAGGACCGAAGGGCTCGCAGGCCTCGCGACGGGTGCGCACGTCTGGCGGGACATCCTTACGATGTACTGGGAAACCCTCTTCCCTGCAAAGGCACGCATGCGGGGGCGGCGCAACGCCATCGAGTGGTGGCTGGAAAAAACATCCTCCACCGTGACGAGCCTCAAGCCCGAACAGTGGGAAAAGGACGAAATAGACGCCCTTTTCGGCGATCTCGATGCTATCGACACCTTTCTTAAAGAGAATATGGAAGACGCGCCGTCGATCGGCCCCCTCATGTCCATGATCGGCTCCGTCCTGGGGCCGAAGGAAACAAAGACTGAGGCTCCTCAACCTTCTGTCCAACCGGCCGCGGGCATGGAGCCCGCACGGGTTTCGGCCCCGGCGGCTTCCCAGGCGGCTGCCCCGGTCCCCGTGGGACCCATCCCTGTTGGCGACGACCCCGAGCCGCTCATAAAGCACGGCCTGGAAGCCTTACGGGCGGCCTCGGCCCTGCTCATGCAGAACGACTCATCCGACGGGCTCTACTTCCGTCTCAACAGGGCCATCGCCTGGATGACCGTATCTGTCCCGCCGCCGAGCCACGGCGGCAGAACAATGATCGAATCCCCCGATGAAGAGATCAGGGATTCGCTCAAAAGCATGTACCACTCGGGCAGCTGGAAAACCCTCCTTGCCGCCTGCGAATCCCGGATACCTCAGTATCTGTTCTGGCTCGACCTCAGCCGTTATGTTGCCGAAGCCCTGGAACGAACGGGACAGGGGACAATTGCAAAGGATGTCGCCAACCAGACGGTTCTTTATGTAAAACGCCTTCCCGGCATCGAAAGGCTCACCTTCTCCGATGGAACACCCTTTGCCGATCCGCAAACAAAAAAATGGCTTGCCGACGCGATGGCCCAGGGGGGCTCAGCCTCCGACGCATCCGGAGACGACCTTGCCCGCCAGGTCGAAAACGACACGGGCAAAGCGCAGGCGATGGCGGACGCGGGCAATCTCTCCGCGGCCATAACGCAGCTCCGGGATGCCCTGGTAAGGGCCCCGTCGGTACGGGAACGCTTCCTGCGCCAGACAAGGCTCTGCCGGTTTCTTCTCCAAAACAACCAGCAGCGCGTGTCGTGCTCGTATTTCAGCGAACTCCTTGGGATCATCGACGCCTACCGTCTGGGGGACTGGGAACCCTCGCTGGCCGCCGAGGCTTACGAGGTTATACTTGCCGGGATCGCCTCCGGAGACGGCGCTAACGGTCACGAACTGGGCCCTGACGTGTTTCGGCGGTTGAGTATTCTCGACCCTGTGAAGGCCATGGAGTATATATAGACGCTTATTTTGTTATACAGGCGAAACTCTTGGTTTTAATTTGGCTGAATTTGAAATATAATAGATGTGCTCGGGCTGTAAACGGCAGTTTTTGGGCGAATCACAGTATATTTCACGGCATGAAAAACATTATTCCTTGTAAAGGAGGGGTGCGAAATGGCTAAAGAAGGTTCCGTTGCGCCGAAAGAACGGGTAAACATCGTCTATCGCCCGGCGACAGGTGATGCGAAAGAAGAGATCGAGCTTCCTCTGAAGGTTCTCGTCATGGGTGATTTCACGCTGCAGAAGGATGCAAGGAGCGTGGAAGACCGCCAGCCCGTTAACATCGACAAGGACAATTTCAACGATGTCCTCGGGGCTCACAATGTCCGCCTGGAGACTGTCGTCGACAACAAGCTCTCCGATGAACCCGATGCACAGATGAGCGTCAACCTTGATTTCAAGAAGATGAAAGACTTCGAACCCGATACCATTATACAGAAGGTGCCGGAGTTGAAGAAGCTCATGGAGCTTCGGGACGCCCTCAAGGCCCTCAAGGGGCCCCTGGGGAACATCCCCGAATTCAGAAAGAAGATCCAGGACATCGTGAAGGACGACGAGGTAAAGGCCCGTCTCCTGAAAGAACTCGGGATCGAAGGGTAGGGGGTGGAACGTGGCTGAAGAGAAGAAAGAACAACAGGTACAGCAGGCCGAGGGGCAAACGTCCCTCCTTGACGAGATCGTAGCGGCAACCCGCCTGAAACCGTCCGAAGAGGCCTATTCGATAACGAAGCAGGGTCTTCAGGCCTTTATCGACGAGATGCTCAAGCCCGGAAAAGAAGTGCGGGTGACGGCGTCCGCCGTCGACGAGATGATCGCCAACCTGGACCAGAAACTGAGCACGCAGGTGGATGTCATCCTCCACAACAAGGAATTCCAGCAGCTTGAATCGGCATGGACGTCGCTGAAGTTCCTCGTCGACCGCACCGATTTTCGCGAGAACATCAAGGTCGAGGTGATGAACGTGACCAAAACGGACCTCCTCGACGACTTCGAGGACGCCCCGGAGATCACGAAAAGCGGCCTCTACAAGCTCGCCTACACCCAGGAATACGGCCAGTTCGGCGGCAAGCCTTACGGACTCATGGTGGGAAACTTCGAGTTCGGTCCCTCTGCACCGGACGTCAAACTCCTGCAGAACCTGGCGAGCGTCGCGACCATGTCCCATGCACCCTTCGTGGCCGCCGCAGGCGCGCAGTTCTTCGGCATCGACAGCTTTACCGGCCTTCCGAACCTGAAGGACTTGAAGTCGATCTTCGAGATGCCGCAGTACATAAAATGGCAGTCTTTCCGGGAATCGGAAGATTCCCGCAACGTTGCCCTGGCCCTGCCCCATTTCCTCCTGAGAATACCCTACGGCCCGGACACGAAACCGGTGAAGGGCTTCAACTACAAGGAAGACACAACGGACGGGGACGGAAACTTTTTGTGGGGCAACGCGGCATTCGCCTTTGCCTCGCGCATAACGGACAGCTTCGGCAAGTACCGCTGGTGCGCCAATATCATAGGTCCCCAGGGCGGAGGCGCCGTCGAGGACCTGCCCATCTACCAGTATGAGGCGATGGGTGAACTCCAGACGAAGATCCCCACGGAGGTCCTTATCTCCGAGCGCAGGGAGTTCGAGCTTGCCGAAGAGGGCTTCGTCGCCCTCACCATGAGGAAGGGCAGCGATAATGCCGCCTTCTTCTCCGCCAACTCCACCCAGAAACCGAAGGTCTTCGCAAATACACCCGAGGGCAAACAGGCGGAGCTCAACTACAAGCTCGGCACGCAGCTCCCCTACACCTTCATCGTAAGCCGCCTCGCACATTACATAAAGGTTATCCAGCGCGAGAACATCGGAACGTGGAAGGAGAGGGGCGATCTCGAAACAGAACTCAATAACTGGATCCGGCAATATGTCGCCGATCAGGACAACCCCTCACCGGGTGTGCGCTCTCGGCGCCCCCTCAGAAAGGCAAGCATCTCGGTCACGGATGTGGAGGGCGAACCCGGTTGGTACAGGGTCAATATGCAGGTGCAGCCCCACTTTAAATACATGGGGGCCTCCTTCACGCTTTCCCTGGTAGGAAAACTCGACAAGGAGTAGAGTCACCCTTGTATAAGACCGCAAACCAAATAAGGAGGGACATCTTATGGCAATGACCTGTTACATGACGATTAAGGCAAAGAACCAGGGCGACATTCAGGGCGACTGCACGCAGCAGGGTCGGGAAAACACGATCATCTGCTACGCCATGGATCATGTCGTTGAAATACCCCGCGACACCCATTCCGGTCTCGCCACG